>SCPN01000055.1_pt1 | contig 392323 bp, 462 predicted proteins | sample 6106831 | NCBI WGS metagenome assembly SCPN01 (sample SAMN10720447, study PRJNA508395) | human gut metagenome | isolation source: Participant 1, 0 month
ATGTATGGCATTGCCGGTATCGAATAATTATCTCTTTGTATCTGTATATAAAAGAAGAAAGCATGAAGAAATTAGTTTCAATTCTGATGATTCTGGCAATGATCGTTCCATTGGCCGGAGCACAATCGACGGACATCTTCAAGAAAAAGAAGAAAAAGAAGAGCAAGACGGAAGCGGTGGATAAAGCCAAGGCTGACTCCACCGCTAAGAGTAAAGATGCCTGCAACCTTACGCAAAAGTAATCACCGCAAAGCCAAAACAATGGACGGCTTTTTTAAAGTGCATTACGTAGATGGTAAATATTTCTTCGAAATAGCCGACTCTCTCTATTTTCGGACGTGATATTTTGATTGTGAACAGAGTTGTGAAAGCACCGGTAGACGCGCAGAAACGTAAAGTAGGCTATCCGGGAGATTACATCAGCGACGAAGTGATCCGTTTCGAGAAAGGACGCGGCGACAAACTGTTCGTGCGTGAAATCTCTTATCTCGAACATTCTGCTGATACACTGGTATGTATCAGGCCGTATTGAACCCAATGTTCAACCCATTGTGGCCACCTTCCCGCTGAAAACTGTCCGTAAAGAAGGAGAAACTACCAACTATGTGATCGACATGACCGACTATATCCGTAAGGACAACGAAATGTTTTCATTCACCAGCCGGGTGAAAGACAACATCGGAGCGAGCAGCATGGTAGACGACGCCAGTTATATCGACACACTGAAAGCCTTTCCGCAAAACATCGAAATACGTACCGCGTACCTTCCAGCGAAGAAAGGAGGAGGCAGTGGACTTGAGAAACTGCTGGTGGCAGCTTTGCAACCTCTACCACTCCGTTGACTTACGAACTGAACAGCTCTATGCTATTACTTCCCAAGGAACCGATGAAACCGAGATTGCACGACGACCGGGTAGGTTACTTTGCTGTGAGCTATAAGGATTTTGACGAGAATCCGCAAGGAGTGAAGTATAAAGCGAATATCACCCGCTGGCGTCTCGAACCCAAAGACGAAGACCGCGAGAAATACCTGCGTGGCGAATTGGTGGAACCAAAGAAACCGATTATCATTTATATCGACCCTGTCACTCCGAAGAAATGGGTTCCGTACCTTATTCAGGGAGTGAACGACTGGCAAGCCGCTTTTGAGAAAGCAGGATTCAAAAATGCAATCTTCGGCAAAGAAGCACCGACGGACGATCCTACCTGGAGCTTGGAAGACGCCCGCCATTCGGCTATCGTGTACAAGCCTTCCGATATTCCGAACGCAAGCGGACCTCACGTGCACGACCCTCGCAGCGGTGAAATTCTTGAAACGCATATCAACTGGTATCACAATGTGATGAGCCTGCTTTACAACTGGTACATCGTGCAGGCAGGAGCCATTGATCCGGGAGCACGCAAACCGATGTTCGACGATGAACTGATGGGCGAACTGGTACGTTTTGTATCTTCCCACGAGGTGGGACATACATTAGGACTGCGTCATAACTTCGGTTCTTCCAATACCGTCCCGGTAGAGAAACTTAGAGACAAAATATGGGTGGAAGCCAACGGTCATACACCGTCTATCATGGACTATGCACGCTTCAACTATGTGGCACAGCCGGAAGACAACGTTTCACGTTCGGGAATATTCCCCCGTATCGGTATGTATGATAAATGGGCGATTGAATGGGGCTATCGTTGGATGCCTGAATATGAAACGGCGGAAGCCGAAATACCTCATTTGAATAAGTGGATCATTGAGAAGCTGCGGGAGGACAAACGCTATACGTTCGGAACGGAACTCGACAGAAACGATCCCCGCAACCAGAGTGAAGATTTGGGAGATGATGCCATGCTGGCAAGCTCGTATGGAATCAAAAACCTGAAACGTGTGATGCCTGAAATCATGAACTGGACTTATGAACCGAATGAGGGTTATATGAAAGCTGTCCGTTTGTATCAGAATGTGGTGGGACAATTCGACTTGTACATGGGCCATGTGGCTACCAATGTGGCCGGTATCTACCACAATCCGATTTCTGTGGAACAGACAGACATGAAAGCGGTGGAATATGTTCCGAAGGATATTCAGAAGAAAGCGGTCGACTTCCTGAACAAGGAACTGTTTACCACACCGACCTGGCTGATGGATGATAAACTGTCCGAAAGAACTGGTATCAATACTTTCAATTCGATCTACCGTGTACAGAGCAGTACATTGAAACAACTGCTTAGCAGCCGCACACTTGATAAGATGACGGACAACGAACTGGTCAACGGAGCGAAGGCATACACAGCCAACGATTTGTTCCGTGATTTGAAGAAGAGTATCTGGAGCGATATGCAAGGAGGAAAGAAACCGGATGCTTCCCAACGTAGTTTGCAAAAGACTTATGTCAATGCGTTGATTGGAATGCTTGATAAACCGAAGAACAGTTCCGGTTCGCTCGGAAGTCTGGGTGGTTATTCGCTCGTAGCTTTCGATTTCCCTTCTGAAGCACCGACTATTGCACGCGGACAGTTGACTGATCTTAGAAGAGACCTGACCAATGCGGCAAATGCTTCCAGTGGAATATACAGAAGTCATTATCTGAACTTGAAAGCGTTGATTGATGCTGCATTCGACGTGAAGTAGAAAAATAATTTACGATTAAGTTCATTTACGATTAGACGATTTACGATGTACGATTGGAGTTAGTACATGGTAAGTCGTCTAATTTGTAGATTAGCTGATTGTAAATACGTTCTTTTTGCCCCATATTTACGACAGTATTAGGTGGCTTTGCCCCATTTTTGAAACATGAACGATAGACTTTTGCCCCATCTTTGAAACAAAATCAATGGTATTTTGCCCCATCTTTGGAAATTCTTTATAACTTTGTTGCTGAAAATCAATAAATTTGTGGTTTATGTTTAAAAGAGATATCTTATTTCATCTGGAAAGATGGAAAGACGATACGCATAGAAAGCCTTTGATATTGCGTGGAGCAAGGCAAGTCGGTAAAACAACGGTAGTCAACGAATTTGGAAAGCAGTTTGACAATTACCTGTATTTGAATTTGGAGAAACGGGAGGCAGCATCCTTGTTTGAGTTGAATGTATCTCTAAAAGATTTGATGCCTTTATTTTTTGCACATTGTGGAAAGATAAGGAATGAAGGAACTATATTACTTTTTATTGATGAAATTCAAAATTCAGCAAAGGCAGTAGCGTTATTACGCTATTTCTATGAAGAATTACCTGATATTTATGTAATTGCTGCCGGTTCATTATTAGAAAACCTGATAGATGTACGTGTTTCATTTCCGGTGGGAAGGGTGCAATATATGGCATTGCGTCCTTGTTCATTTCGCGAGTTTCTGGGTGCTGTTGGAGAAGAACCTTTATTATCCGTTTTAGATAAGCCTGAAATCACTCTCGCTTTCCATGATCGTTTGATGTTATTGTTTAATATCTATACGTTGATTGGAGGTATGCCGGAAGTTGTGCAACTCTATGCGGAGCGCAGGGATATTTTATCCTTGGAGTCCACTTATGAAACTCTTTTGCAAGGCTACCGGGATGATGTGGAAAAATATGCTTTGGGAAAACAACTTCCGGAAGTGATTCGCTTTATATTAAAAGAAGGATGGCATAAAGCTGGACAAATTATAACTTTAGGAGGATTTGCTGGTTCGTCTTATAATGCTCGGGAAGTGGGAGAGGCTTTTCGTTTATTGGAAAAGGCGATGTTGCTGGAATTAGTTTATCCGACTACGGCAACGGAAGTTCCGGCCACTCCTGAAATAAAGCGTATGCCCAAACTGGTCTGGTTAGATACAGGATTGGTGAATTATGCGGCACAAGTACAGAAAGAGGTTTTGGGAGCAAAAGATATAATGGATGCTTGGCGTGGTATGATAGCGGAGCAGATTGTAGCGCAAGAACTGTTGACACTGACAGATAAAGTCAGTCAGAAACGTTGTTTCTGGGTGCGTAATAAAAGTGGTTCTAATGCAGAAGTCGATTATGTGTGGGTGCAGGATTCTATGGTTTATCCCATTGAAGTCAAATCAGGGCATAACGCCCACTTGCGTTCCTTACATTCTTTTATGAATCACTCTAATCAGACTGTTGCAGTCAGAATATGGTCGCAGCCTTATGCTGTGGATGAGGTAAAGACGGCAGACGGAAAAGAATTCAAATTGATAAATCTACCTTTTTACCTCGTTGGAAAATTAGACAGCATATTGCGTCGGTTTGAAACAACCTTTGATAACGCGTAGTCTAGCAAAATCATAAGTTAAAGATTAGGCACGGATTACATAGATTTCACGGTTAGTGCTATGCTTGTACAAAGCAACCGTGAAATCCGTGTTATCCGTGCCTAAATTATAATAAAGCTATTTTTTTTTAGACTTTATCCCAATCCGTTTCAGCATTAAAACAGGGACAGGCCTTGATCCATTCTTCCGGTTCTATTTCGCCGTTTCCGTTCAGGTCGGGACTTAGATCCCGATGTCCGCAGATCCGGCAATTCGGATAATCTTTCAATAAAGCGAGAATCAATACCCGGAGCGAATGTTTCTGCCATTCGGTACGGGTATCTTTCGGTTGTCCTTTGCAATCGAGTCCGCCCTCATAGCAGATACCTATACTTTCTTTGTTGAAACCGCGGCTGTGCGCACCAATTCGTTCTATCGGACGGGTAGATTTTATATCCCCGTTCTTGCGGATATAGAAATGATAACCCGTTCCGTTGAATCCTCGTCTGCGATGACAGACGTCCAGGTCATATTCTGTGAAACTCTTGTCTTCGCGCGTAGCGGAGCAATGGATTACTATCAGGTTTATAGTTCTCATGAATGGATTAAATAGATTGAATAGGTTCTGTAAATTGCACAGGTTCCATAATTTGCATTAATTGAATCATTATCATGCCTCTGCTGCACTACGTTGTGCACATTCCTTATTAATACATTGTAAGGCAGCAGCCTGTGCCAGCTGATCTCTTAATGAGAATATCTCCGTATGCATCTCTTTCACTTTCGAGCTAAGGTCGAAATAATCCTTCAACACTTTTTCCAATTGCTGCATCAGAAAAGTATATTGGTCTTTCACCAGTTCGCTGAACTCTTTTGACGTCTTGCGCCATTACTTTGCGCTTTTTGCGATTACTGCCCAGAAAGGGCAGGATCGTCATAATGATCTCTATGATTTTATCGAGCATTTTAATAAATTGAGGATTGAAAATTGAGAATTAAAAAATAAATGTAGAAGAAAACAGAAACCGCATGGAGAGTAACTGTAGAAATCACTCTGTAATACCCATGCGGCACTGTTTTTAATGATTAAGCTGCCGGGTCCGGAGCTTCTACCGCTACCGCTGTTTCCACCATCCGCGCGTCTTCCGTCAACCCTTCCGGCCGATGAAATCGACATTATTCTCGCCTCGGTAGTGGCATGACTCGTATTCACCAGCTGAAGTGCCTTGTCTGCCACAAAACGAACATTTACTCTGCGGATATTGCGCACCGTGCAATCCTTCTCCTCCTTTTCCCCGCTGCTCAACGTGATATGGAACGTGCCCAATCCGTCAATCTTCACCTTGTCGCCCTGGGTAAGCGACAGGCGCAACTGCTCAACAAAAGCCTCGATGGAATGCTTCACATCTCCTGCTGTAAGCGATGAGTTTCGATGGCATCGGCCAGCTTGTTGATGTCCATCACTGTACCCGATTTCTGGCGTACATAATACAACATCTGTGAATCCGGCTGATTCACATACTCTTGCGCTGATAGCGCTTCACTAATACATTCATATAATTAAAAGTTAAGGTTTAAGTAATAATATTTTCTGTCCTTGTTGACATTACAAATATACGAAATTTGAAAGGGAAAGTCAAGTATTTTGCTATTTATTTTATATCAATAATGAAATAAAAAAGAAATTCCATACAGCTATATATTGTAATATAAAATTGTATGGAATCGGGTGAATCTGTATCTATTTAGCATGTTTCAGCATGTATTCCCAGCGGTGGACGTATTCGGTGATTTTGTCATTGCCGAATTATGCCTGAAGTATACGTTTCGTCTCTCCGTTGCGTTGTTTGGCTATGATTGCTATGCCTAGTTCTTTTAGGGTAACCGCTTTCGCGGTCGGTTGTTATTCGTGCGAGGGCGGGGCGGTAGAGTAATATCACGACGTCCGCATCCTGCTCGATTGCGCCACTTTCGCGGAGATGTGCCAGTTCGGGGCGGTCTGGGGCGGTTTTCCGATTCGCGGTTTAGCTGGCTAAGCAGTACCACCGGTACGTTTAGCTCTTTGGCCAGCAACTTCGCTTTGCGGGTGGCTTGTGCCACTTCCTGTTCGCGGTTGCGGTTGTTTTGGCCGGTTGTCATGTCGCAGAGTTGCAGGTAGTCTATAATGATCGCGTCGCACGCATGTTGGCTTTGCAGCAGTCGCGCGCTGGATCGTACGTGTTCCATGTTGACCGAGGTGCTGTCGTCTACGTGTATCGGCAGAGCGTTTGAGGTCGGCGGCCGTGCGTGCCTCTGCAAGCTCTTGCGGGCTGACGGTTCCCGACCGCCAATGGCGGGCACTGACTTCGCTGGCTGCTGTCAGCCATCGGTCGGCCAGTCTTTCTCCTTGCATTTCGAGGCTGTAGACGGCTACGGCATGTCCTGCCATGGCTGCGTTTCGTGCCAGATGTAGTGCGAATGCCGTTTTTCCTACGCCGGGACGGGCGGCGATTACCACTAGTTCGCCGTTTTGGAGTCCGGACGTCATGCGGTCCAGGTCTGCCAGTCCGGTAGGGATGCCGGTCACTCCGTTTATGTTGTTGGCAATACGTCCTTCGGCTTCGGTCATGGTGGCGGTCATCAGTTCATCCATGTCCCGCATGTGGTTGTTGTGGCCGAATTCGCCTTCCAGACGGTCGAGCAGGTTGTGCGCGTCCATCAACGAGTCGTCGATGTCCATCGTTTCGTCTAGCGAGCAGGCGAGTAGTTTGTTGAATCCCAAGGTCATTTCGCGTCGTAGATATTTCTCGTGTACGATCTGCGCGTGATATTCGAGGTGGGCGGAAGTCGCCACTTTGCTGCTCAACTGGGTGATGCCGAACGCTCCGCCCGCCTCTTCGAGCTTTCCGCGGTGGGAAAGCTCTTCTTTTACGGTGAGGATGTCTATTTTCATTCCGGCGTGGTACATAGCCAGTATGGCGGCGTAGATCAGTTGGTGGCGCAGGACGTAGAACATTTCGGGGCGCAGCTTGTCGGCTATCAGTGGTATAGCCCTCTGCTCTATCAGGCAGGCGCCGATGATGGCTTCTTCTATTTCGGGAGCCTGTGGTGAAACTCTGTTTTCGGTATTCATAATCAGTGTTTGTTTAATCAGTCTTCGTTTAATTGGGATTCGTTTTATCAGTATTCGTTTAGGAAAGCTTTGTTGGATAAATAGCTGGCGGCGTGGAGCAGGTAGTTGATGTTTGTTTGGTGGAAATAATAATCTTCTACCTTGTCGATGGCGAGTTGCTGTTCCTTGTCGCTTAATTTTTTCCATTCGCGTTGCGCTTTGGCGATGTTTTCTTTGGGAAGCTGCGTGATGCTGTGAAACTCATTCCAAAACAGGCGGAACTTCTCGTTGACGGCTTTCTTTTTCTGCTTGCCGCTGTCGGGGGCTCCTACCCATTTGTCGTATTCGACGACACGGATATGCAGGGACGAGTTGTTGGGATGGGGGACGATTTCGATGATCCCCAGGATGGCAAGGGCGTGTATGAATCGGAAGGTTTTTCCGACAGACCAGCGGAAAATGCGGCTCCAGTCGCGGTAGCTGAACATGCTTTCGCCTCTTTTGCACAGGTAGTCTTTGTGCTGCCGGTCGCTGTATAACGTGTCCGAATAGTTTACTTTCATCAGGATTTTCAGGAGCGCTTCTATTTCTCCGGCTTCTATGTTCGGGTCTTCTATCTGTTGTTGTAGCAGGGCTTTGGGGATAATGAGAAAACCATGTTCCATCATGGCTTCAAAATTGAAATTGTTCATTGGGTTATCGTTTTAAATTTCTGTAAAGGTACGCCGTTCTTGTGCGATGCGCAAGGGGTGTGGTTCCGTGCGGACGGGTGTGGATGAATAAAGGGTGCCGCGATGCGCAAATGGCTGTTTTTTTCTTCTTTCATGAAGCCGGGGAAGGAGTGGGGATGGAACGAATGCTCTGTTGGTGGTTGGCGGAGCTTCTGTTGGTGGTTGGTGGAGCTTCTGTTTGTGACTGGTGGAGCTTCTGTTGGAGAAAAAACAAAGCCTTCGTTTGGGGGGATTCGAAGGTCTTGTTTGTAGTGAAAAAACGGTCATTTTTGCCGAACGCTTTGTGGAACGCTTTTTTCTTTCTGTAAATAGCTGTATGATTGGTAGTTATCTTCGTTTTGAAAAAAGTGATGAACGCAAAGTGGAATACATAATAAACAATAAAAGATAAATGATATATTTAAAAATATATAGTTCGATTTTCCTTTTATTTCTTGTCCGTGTTTTCGTTTTCTGTTACGCGCTAAACGTTTGTCGGCAAGTCAATGTGGGGAGGTCCCCAGTGTCGGTAGATGATTAGCTGCATTTCAGGACTGACATCGATTGTTTGGCTGGTGTAATACGCAGCAACCAGTTGTTCGTTCAATGTCTTGTTTGCTTTAATGCGTTTGCGCATTTTTTTGCTGGCGGAAGAAGCGTTTGCCAGATCGGGAAAATACTCCTTCGCCAATTCGGAGAAATACTTGAATCCATTAATGCTGTAGCGTTCGGCAGCTGGTTCATTGTTGTTCATAATTTTTTTATACTTTAAATGGTTAAAATAATATGTTGTTTGAAAAATTGCGCAAATGTATGAAATTTACTTTGATGATTAATGTAAATGTTTTAGTTTTTATTTTTTAGATTTTATGTATGTAAATTTTTGAAGATATATTTTTGTATTTTACTAAAGTAAAATGTGGGAAAAGTAAATATTAATTATTAATTTATTTTTAATGAAAAAGGAAAGTTTTACTTTGTTTATGAAACAAGTGGCTGTTGATTTGCAGCAGAGTGGAAATTTAGGGACTGCTCATGTATACAGAAGTACGTTGAATGCGATTCTTACTTTTCAGGGTTCCGATCGTTTGTCGTTTCGGGAAATCACTCCGGAGTGGCTGAAGCATTTTGAGGGTAGTCTTCGTGCACGTGGGTGTAGTTGGAATACGGTGTCTACGTATCTTCGCACGTTGCGTGCGGTTTACAATCGCGCTGTCGATCTTCGGAAGGCATCATACGTGCCGCATCTTTTTCGCTCCGTATATACAGGTACGCGGGCAGACCGCCGTCGGGCATTGGATATGGAGGATATGAAGAAGGTATTTGCCCGTCTGTTGCAGTCGGACGCCATCACTCCTGCCATGAAGGGGGCGCAGGAGTTGTTCATTCTTATGTTCTTGCTTCGGGGACTGCCTTTTGTCGACTTGGCTTATTTGCGCAAGAGTGATCTCCGGGGAAATGTGATTAGTTATCGTCGTCGTAAAACGGGACGTCCGTTGTCTGTGACGTTGACGACGGAAGCGATGTTTCTTTTGCAAAAGTATATGAATCGGGAGGAACAGTCGCCTTATTTGTTCCCGATTCTTCATAGTGACGAAGGTTCGCCAAAGGCGTATAGGGAATATCAACTGGCATTGCGCAATTTTAATTATCAGTTGGAATTATTAGGAAAGGCATTGGGACTCAAAGACCGGTTGAGCTCGTACACCGCCCGCCATACCTGGGCTACGACTGCGTATTATTGCGAAATTCATCCGGGTATTATTTCCGAAGCGATGGGACATTCGTCCATCACCGTGACAGAAACTTATTTGAAGCCTTTCCGAAATAAGAAAATTGATGAAGCAAATATGCAGGTACTTGATTTTATAAAACGATCTGTGGTCGGTGTAAGTGCTTGATTTTTATTCTGTTACTTTGTAGGTAACGGGTTGAAATATCGGTGCAAATATGAGCATATTTCTTAAAACAACCAAACGAAATCATACATTTTTTCTAATAAACTACTCAAAACAGGAATTAAACAAATAAAACACGCGGATTCTTTGTATTAGGGCTTTGTTAACTTCTAAATTTTGCAAAAGGTCTCCCGCCCCTCTGCCGCTTCTAAGAAGCAGGGGTAAAAATGTAATCGCATATTGTTTCATTTTTCCGTATTGACTACTCCAAAAGAGCAGGAACAAAGGTTTCTCCGTTACCTACAAAGTAACGGGCGGTCTATTATTGAAACTTAGTGTTTAATAATATATTATTAATGTAATTTTTAAGTAGTTATGAAGAAAAATTTTGTTAGGGTAATGCTTTTCGGGGCATTGACGCTTGCTACTGTCACTTATGTAGGCTGTAAAGACTATGATGATGACATCGACAATCTGCAAACGCAGATTGATGCCAATGCGGCAGGTCTTGCTGAACTGCAAGCAAAAGTGAATGCAGGTAATTGGGTAACAGACATTAAAAGTATCACTGGTGGATTTGAAATTACTTTCAACAATGGAAATAAATATTCTATTGTGAATGGTAAAGATGGATCTGTCGTTGAAATTGGAGAAAATGGAAACTGGTTTATAGACGGTGTTGATACTGGGAAACCGGCACGAGGTGAAAAGGGTGAGACCGGTGCTACTGGTCCTGTCGGTCCTGTTGGCCCCGAAGGTCCTGTTGGTCCTGTTGGTCCCGAAGGTCCTGCTGGTCCTGCCGGAAAATCTCCTTTTATTGGTGATGGAACAGGTGAATTTGAAAAAGATTATTGGTATTTCTATGATGACGCTACAGATAAATGGGTGAAAGGTGATTATTCGTCAGCCACTGTTTATGCTGTACAGAATGAGGGATTACCTAGCTTTACTCTACATGTAAAAGATAAAACTACTGGAACAGAATTAACAACTATTCTGCCTACTGCAGCTTTGATTAGTAGCCTTGAAGGAGTGACTATTGAGAATGGTAAAATCACTGCAGGCGGAACAAAGGAACTTAAATTAAGTTATGCTCAATGCAAAGCTGATTTCACTTTTGGTATGGAGGATGAGAAAAAAGAATTTAAGAAAAATGACCTGTTAATAACTAATTCCGGCGTGTTGAATGCGTTGATTAATCCAGTAGGTCCTGACTTTACTGATAGCAAATATCAAATCTATTTGATGAATTCTCAAAATGAAGCTAATTTTGTTATCTCTAAGATTGAACAAAATAAAACTGCAAAACCATTGACACGTGCTACCGAAGCCAAAGTGAATCGTGGTGTTTACGACCTTACTGTTACACTAAAAGATGGCTTGAATTTGGAAACTGCCCTTCCTGCAGATGAAGCATACGCATTCTGTACAAAAGACGCATGGAACAATGAAATAATCTCTGCTTATGATGTTAAAATCAAACCGGAAGCAGTTACAAGTGCTACTAAACTGGTAGATGCAGCAGTGTCCGCAAAAGTTGGTGAGGTACAGGTTTTGGATGACTTGGCAGCTGCAGCTACCACCACCCTATGGATTTGAGTACAGTCTATGCATATTATTATAAGTTGGCAGCCGATGCTCCTGAAGGTGTAACATTGGGGACGAACGAAGCCGGCAAACAAACCATCACTTCTACCAAAGGGCAAGAAGCAAAGGTTGAAGTCTGCTATATAACTACAAATGGTATTCCTTTTGATGGAGAAACTCATGAGGGCATTGATTATTCTAGCGTCGGTGGCTCCTCTGCTCCGGCTAAACTGACTGTCACCTTCAAGCAAATAGAAACAAAATCTTTGGCAGCACAGACGGTAGTTTGGAATAAATCAGAAAAATCCGACATTGCTGTGTCAGCAGCTAATATTAAGGCAATCAAAGACGCTATTACTACTGCTAAACTTGCTAGCTCAACTGCCACGGCTAACGATGGAGATAAAGTGAAGTTTAGTGGTATTGCTTCTGGTGATACTAAATATGATAACCTGAAACTGACAGTAACCGCTGCATACAAGGGTACTATGGAAGCCGTATTGACAGTTGACGTTGACGCAACGAAGCAAATTGTATTCAAATTACCGGTAACTGTTGATTATAAGACGCCTGTATTTACAAAAACTTCAGGTATGTGGACTGAAGATGGCAAGGTGTCTCTTCTGATTAATGAAACTAAGAATGCTGATAAGATTCAGAGCATCAGTCTCGAAAGAGAAATGGGCTCAATCTTTACTACATGGAACGCTATTACTGGCGGAGTTACTTCAGGTATATACAACAGCATTACGTATGATGTTGACAAGAATGGTGACGATCATGTAGGAAGTGTAGCTAACGATAAGTTCACAGTAGACATGGCTCACGCTAAAGACAATATGGCATTCTCTGTAGATGTAAATTGTCAGCCTAACGATGCTACTGAACCTGCTTCAATTGCTAACCAAAAGATTCAATTCATCTCATTATCAGAATTGCTTAAATCGGAATTTGGTGCAACGGACGCTAAAAAAGGTATCACAACAGCGTATACAGCTGAAACCATAGATTCAGAGATTGATGTATTAGGTGACATTGTATGGAAAGACAGAAAAGGCAAGGCAATGTGGCCGACTGCAGATAATAACACTTATGACACTGGTACTTTGACTACCGCTGACGCTGTTCTTGCTCTTTATGGATATTCTATTAAGGTAGAACTAAGTGACAAAACTAACTTCAAGTTTGATTCTACTGGACAGAAATTGATATTAACAGATGCTGGTAAGGCCTTGAAGGGTCTTGTGAAAGATTTGGTAGTGACAGTTACTATTACTCCTTCAATCAGCTGGAGCGCAACATCTCCTGCACCTGTGGTGAAGACAGTAACATTCCCTACTGCTCTCTTTGCGGATTAATTTGAAATCCTTTAATGTTCTATTAGATAGCTCCTCTATATTTGCCTCTGGCAGAGGTGGGAGCTATCTCTAGAATGATATAACATAATAGGAGAGCCCGTGCTTGTTGAAGTGCGTTCTCCATAAATATGAAACCCTTCTTCACCGAAGTGTGAAGATTATATGTTGAGAAGTGACAAAGCGAAGAGCCACAGCTTGTGAAAGTCCATCCTTCCATCTTTGTTCTTCTATTAGAAAAGGATGCCTCCCCACATTTCCTACTGGCATCCCTTTATCTTTACTCTTGGGACGTCTTTTTGTTGTACTAGAATCAATTGCTAGTCGCCCATTTCCCTATAGGTAAAGGAGACGTCCTCAAGATACAGAAAGCCCGAGCTTGCGAAAGTCCGGGCTTTTCGTAATTTTGTGCAGTCATTATCCCCTTATTTTATCGTCCCTAAGTTTCCGGGAAATGTGCAGAATGAATGATTGAAAAGAATCTTTTAACCTGCCATGACAAAGATTTCTATTAAAAATATATATCTTTGCAAGAAAGGCATTGATTAATAAAAGAAGAGAATATGAGCCATAAAATTTATCCGATCGGTATTCAGAATTTCGAAAAATTCGTAATGACGGTTATTTCTATATTGATAAGACAGCACTGATGTATCAAATGGTAAAGACCGGAAGTTATTACTTTGAGTCGTCCGCGCCGTTTCGGAAAGAGTCTGCTCGTCTCCACCTTAGAGGCCTATTTTCAAGGAAAGAAAGAACTGTTTGAAGGGCTGGCTGTGGAAAAACTGGAAAAGGACTGGATCAAATATCCTATACTGCATCTGGACCTTAATATCGAGAAATATGATACATCCGAAAGTCTGGATAATATACTCGAAAAATCGCTGACAGCATGGGAAAAACTATATGGTGCCGAGCCGTCCGAACGTTCGTTTTCCTTGCGTTTTGCCGGTATCATAGAGCGCGCTTGTAAGTTGGCGGGGCAACGTGGTTATTCTTGTCGATGAATATGACAAACCCATGTTGCAAGCCATCGGTAATGAAGAATTGCAAAAGCAATTTCGGAATACATTAAAGCCTTTTATGGAGCGCTTAAAACAATGGACGGTTGCATCAAGTTTGCATTCCTTACCGGTGTGACAAAGTTTGGCAAAGTCAGTGTGTTTAGTGACTTGAACAACTTGGATGATATATCCATGTGGAATGAGTATGTCGAAATCTGTGGCATTAGCGAGCGTGAAATCCACAACAATTTGGAAACAGAGCTTCATGAATTTGCTGCTGCGCGCGGAATAACGTATGATAAACTTTGTGAAGAGTTGAGAGAGTGCTATGACGGTTACCATTTTACGCACAATTCTATTGGTATGTACAATCCGTTCAGTTTGCTTAATGCTTTCAAACGTAAGGATTTCGGCAGCTATTGGTTTGAAACGGGCACACCGACCTATCTGGTGAAATTGCTGCAAAACATCATTATGACTTGGAGCGGATGACGCATGAAGAAACCGACGCCCAAGTATTGAATAGCATAGACTCTGAATCTACTAATCCCATTCCGGTGATTTATCAGAGTGGCTACCTCACCATTAAAGGGTATGATGAAGAATTTGGAATGTATCGGTTAGGTTTCCCGAATCGTGAAGTAGAAGAAGGATTTGTCCGTTTCCTGCTTCCTTATTATGCGAATGTAAATAAGGTAGAATCTCCGTTTGAAATTCAGAAATTTGTTCGTGAAGTACGTTCCGGCGATTACAGTTCTTTCTTCCGTCGCTTGCAAAGCTTCTTTGCAGATACCACCTACGAAGTGATTCGCGATCAGGAATTGCATTACGAGAACGTGCTTTTCATCGTTTTAAACTGGTCGGCTTCTATGCCAAAGTGGAATATCATACAAGCGAAGGACGCATCGACCTTGTCTTGCAGACAGACAAATTCATCTATATCATGGAATTTAAACTGAACGGTACGGCAGAAGAAGCATTGCAGCAGATAAATGACAAGCATTACGCTCTTCCTTTCGAGATGGATGAACGGAAACTCTTTAAAATAGGAGTAAATTTCAGTGCGGAAACCCGTAATATTGAAAATGGATAGTTGAAGAAAAATAGATAAAAAAAGGCGGCTCGTTTTGACCGGGCCGCCTTTCTGTTTATTTGATTTCGATTTCTTCCTTCATATCGATTTCCTCTCCATGTGTATCATAGAACACATATTGCAGAAATGCGAGTTTTGACTTGGAATAATCTTGATACCGAATCCGTATTTCATTTGCCACTTCCGTTTCAGGGAAACGAGTCCCTGATTGATATAAGCGGCAACATACGGATGGACGTGTAACGAGAATTTCTTAACCTTCAGTTTATTGACCGGTAATCAATTTTACTCTCCAAGTGTCCGTAAAAGAATGGACGACTTGATAGTGCCTTTGCCGAAGCAAGTGGGGCAGGTTTCGGTCGTGTTGACGTCCATTGCCGGACGCACACGTTGGCGTGTAATCTGCATTAGCCCGAATTTGCTAAGCGGCAGAATATTATGCCGTGCCCTGTCTTTCTGCATATTGGCACACATTCGTTCATAAAGCTTCTGACGGTTTTCGGCTTCATTCATATCGATGAAGTCCACGACAATGATACCACCCATATCTCTTAATCGCAATTGGCGGGCCAGCTCGTCGGCGGCTCCCAGGTTTACTTCGAGTGCGTTACCTTCCTGCCCGTTGGCATTCTTGGTGCGGTTACCGCTGTTCACGTCTACTACGTGAAGCGCCTCAGTGTGCTCAATAATCAGATAGGCACCACTCTTGTAAGAGATTGTTTTACCAAACGATGATTTAATCTGCTTGGTGATACCGAAATTGTCGTAAATGGGAAGTTGACCTTTGTACAGTTTCACGATATTAGCCCGGTCGGGCGCAATCAGTGATACATAGTCTTTAATTTCATTGTACACAGCCTCGTCGTTGACGTGAATATTCTCAAAAGAAGGGTTGAAGAGGTCGCGCAACAAACCTACGGCGCGGCTGGTTTCTTCATAAATCAACGTCGGATACTTGGTGGCTTTTTGTACTTTTACCATCGCATCTTCCCAATGCTTAACCAGGACTTTAAGCTCTCCGTCGAGTTCGGCTACGCGTTTGCCTTCGGCTACCGTGCGGACGATGACACCGAAGTTTTTCGGCTTGATGCTCATCAGCAATTGTTTCAGGCGGGCGCGTTCTTCGCTCGATTTAATTTTTTGTGAAACAGAAACCTTGTCATTAAAAGGGATCAGTACGAGATAGCGTCCGGCAAACGAAATTTCGGACGTCAGTCGCGGTCCCTTAGTGGAGATCGGTTCCTTAACGATTTGCACCACTACTTCTTGTCCTACCTTGAGGGTGTTGGATACTGTTCCATCCTTGTCAAGATCGGGAAGCAGGGTTGCTTTGCTGATGGAGGTCAGCTTCTTTTTGTCGCTTAAAGTCTGCTTTACAAACTTTTCGAGTGAGTTAAATTGAGGACCCAAGTCCAGATAATGAAGGAAAGCGTCTTTCTCGTAACCAACGTCTACAAAGCATGCATTCAGTCCGGGCATCAATTTCTTGATACGTCCCAAATACATATTGCCCACAGAGAAAGAAATATTTCTTCCTTCGCTTTGAAGTTCCACCAGGCTCTTATCTTCGAGAAGGGCGATGGAGACCTCTTTGGGCTGTACGTCAACTACTAGTTCACTTGTCACTGTTTTGTTTCCTTATTATTGATTGAATCTCATTTATATGAACAACTTTTTTGACAAATTGTTCATTTTGGGTTAGCTACTTAAACAAAGAACAAACTTGAAAGACATTAGCTTCGCAAGTTTGTTCTTTATTTCTGTGTGATCCAGACTTAAAAATTATTTTTTGCTTTTATGTCTGTTCTTTCTTAGTCTTTTTTTACGCTTGTGCGTAGACATTTTATGTCTTTTTTTCTTTTTTCCGCTTGGCATAGCTTCACATTTTATGGGTTAATACTCTTGTTTATTATTTCTTTACTGAAATTGTAAATGTCTTAGCCGGTTTGAAAGCCGGAATGTTGTGCTCCGGAATAATGATCGTAGTATTTTTAGAAATGTTACGAGCAGTCTTTTGTGCTCTTTTCTTTACTACGAAACTACCAAACCCACGCAAGTATACGTTCTCATCGTTAGACAATGAATCCTTTACTGCATCCATAAATGCCTCAACTGTTGTAAGAACTGTCTGCTTATCAATTCCAGTTTTCTTTGTAATCTCGTTTACAATATCTGCTTTAGTCATTTTTCCTTAAAAAAAATATTATTACTATGTTATTGCTAATTTTTTGGACTGCAAATATATAGCTTTTTAAGCTCCTAAAAAAATATATTCTGCACATTTTTCTAAAAAAATAGTGGCATAGGGTTTTCTTAGAACCAAAAGAGTTACTTTTGTGTGCCTTTTGGATAGGATAGGCAAGATAAATGTTAGATAATACACTAGGAACGAGGATATGAACGAGTTTACTAAAACGATTGTAGAGTGGTATAAAGAGAATAAACGTGAACTGCCCTGGAGGGAGTCTGCCGATCCGTATCTGATCTGGATTTCGGAGATCATTCTTCAACAGACGCGGGTGGCGCAGGGGTATGATTATTTTCTTCGTTTTATCAAACGTTTTCCCGATGTGCGGACTTTAGCCGCTGCGGAGGAGGATGAAGTGATGAAATACTGGCAAGGACTGGGATATTACTCACGTGCCCGCAATCTTCATGCCGCCGCCAAAAGCATGAATGGGGTTTTCCCGGAAACGTATCCGGAAGTGCTGGCTCTGAAAGGAGTGGGGAGTATACAGCGGCAGCGATCTGTTCGTTTGCTTACGGTATGCCTTATGCGGTAGTGGACGGTAATGTGTACCGGGTGCTTTCCCGTTATTTCGGCATCGATACTCCGATTGATTCGACAGAAGGAAAAGCTCTTTGCAGCATTGGCGGATGAGATGCTGGATAAGAAGCATCCGGCTGTTTACAATCAGGGAATAATGGATTTCGGGCGATTCAGTGCACCCGCAGTCGCCTGATTGTTTGTTCTGTCCGTTGGTGGGCAGTTGCTCGGCACTTTCGAAAGGCTTGGTGGCAAAACTTCCGGTGAAGCAACACAAAACAAAGACAACGAACCGTTACTTTAATTATATTTATGTACGTGCGGGCGCGTATACCTTTATAAATAAACGGACGGGCAATGATATTTGGAAAAATCTGTTCGAACTGCCCTTGATAGAAACTCCGACGGCTCTTTCGGAAGAAGATTTTTGACTTTACCGGAATTTCGTGCACTCTTTGCGCCGGGGAAGTACCGGTGGTACGTTCGGTTTGCAGGGAGGTGAAGCATGTATTGTCTCACCGGGTTATCTATGCTAATCTATATGAAGTGACCTTGTCTGAAAATTTGACTTCTTTCAGTGATTTCCTGAAAATAAGGGTGGACGAACTGGAGCAATACGCTGTTTCTAAATTAGTACAAGACTTGCTACAAGCATTAGAATAAGCATTAGAATAAGCATTAGAATAAGTATTAAGTAATAAGTATTGAGTATTACCCATGCAGTTTATGGCGCAGCCTAATACTTAATACTTAAAACTTAATACTTGATTTTATACTTAAAATCTTGCATCCTATTGTTATTCTGTTTAATTTTGGCAGCAGATTTAATTTTAAGAATCATAAACTTGATACAGATATGTCAGTAAATAGAGTGATATTGATAGGAAACGTAGGACAAGATCCTCGGGTAAAATACTTCGATACAGGTTCGGCAGTAGCAACTTTCCCGTTGGCTACAACGGATCGTGGATATACGTTGGCTAATGGAACCCAGATTCCCGAAAGAACAGAGTGGCATAATATCGTTGCATCCAACCGTTTGGCGGAGATTGTGGATAAGTATGTGCACAAAGGTGACAAACTGTATCTGGAAGGAAAGATAAGAACACGTTCTTATAGCGACCAGTCGGGTGCTATGCGTTATATCACCGAAATTTATGTGGATAATATGGAAATGCTGTCTCCGAAAGGAGCTAATCCGGGTGCAGGAGCTTCTGCTTCCGGACAACCGACTACGGGCAACAGCAACAATCGGTTGCCGGCCAGCCGCAACAAGCGCAGCAGTCGCAGGCACAACCCGCACAAGATAATCCGGCAGATGATTTGCCGTTCTAGATAATGTGATAGTGTGCCAATAGGTTTTCGCGAGCTTCTTGGCACATTATCTTTGTTTAATTAAAATATAGACTCTTTGGACTCAGATGGTTATTTAAGCCAATTGGCTGACATTTTCAACGGTATTACCGTAAACACTCCTTCTATCTCTGCTATTATTGCCATAGTATTGGCAGGTGTACTCCTGCTTGCTTCCGGCTTTGCTTCGGCTTCCGAAATAGCTTTTCTCACTTACTCCTTCCGATCGGAATGATATTGATGAACAGAATCATCCTTCCGATGAAAAATAAGTGCCCTGTTGGGGATTCAGAACGCCTCCGGCAACGATATTGATTACGAACAACTTTGTGAATGTAACCATTATCATGCTCTGCAACTTCTTCTTTATGAATGTATTTGTTTTCATTCTCCATTGGCAGAGTTCTTGATACTGACCGTCATCCTGACTTTTCTATTGTTGTTGTTCGGCGAAATCATGCCCAAAATCTATTCGGCACAGAAGACTTTGGCTTTTGCCGTTTTCGGCACCGGGGATTTACTTTCTGGAAAAGCTGTTCCGTCCGGTGGCTACTGTGCTTGTACGTTCAACTACTTTTCTGAATAAACATTTTGTAAAGAAGAGCCATAATATTTCTGTCGACGAACTGTCGCACGCATTGGAGCTGACAGATAAAGCGGAACTCTCTGAAGAGAATAATATCTTGGAGGGTATTATCCGTTTCGGCGGTGAAACTGTGAAGGAGGTGATGACATCACGTCTGGATATGGTCGATCTGGATATCCGTACCTCTTTCAAGGAGGTGATGCAATGTATCATTGAAAATGCTTATTCGCGTATTCCTATCTATTCCGGTTCGCGGGATAATATCAAGGGGGTATTGTATATTAAAGACTTGCTGCCTCATGTCAACAAGGGGGATAATTTCCGTTGGCAGTCATTGATCCGTCCGGCTTATTTTGTGCCGGAAACAAAGATGATTGATGATCTGTTGCGTGACTTCCAGGCGAATAAGATTCATATTGCCATTGTTGTGGATGAGTTTGGAGGAACTTCCGGACTGGTGACGATGGAGGATATTATCGAAGAGATTGTAGGTGAGATTCACGATGAATATGATGATGAAGAACGTACATACGTTGTCTTGAATGACCATACCTGGATATTTGAAGCGAAGACGCAGTTGACGGATTTCTATAAGATTGCGAAAGTAGACGAAGACGAGTTTGAAAAGGTGGTGGGAGATGCGGATACATTGGCGGGTATGTTGCTCGAAATTAAAGGTGAATTCCCGGCATTGCATGAGAAAGTGACTTATCACCATTATGAATTTGAAGTGCTCGAAATGGATAGTCGTCGTATCCTGAAAGTGAAGTTTACAATTCTGCCGAAGGATATGGAAGGCTCGGTAGAGAAGGAATAATCTTGGAATCATAATTTTGAAAGCATAATCAAGCAAACGTAAGATGGCGTTATTTCTGCAACATAAGACGGATGATATACAGTGGGCTGTCTGGAAGATGGAAGAGTCTTTGGATGCTCTGTTGGCTCTTTTGCCGGATGCGCGAAGAGTGTTCTGTGAACAGGAATTGAATCGTTTTGTCTCCGAACGCCGTAAGATGGAATGGTTGTCCGTTCGTGTTTTGTTGTATGCTATGTTGCAGGAGGATAAGGAAATCGGTTATTCTCCCGAAGGAAAACCGTATCTGACGGATCATTCTTTTCATCAGTATTTCTCATACGAAAGGTTATGTAGCTGTGATGCTTGCTTCTTTCACTCAGGCAGGCATTGATATTGAGCAATATGCTCAACGCGTTCACAAGGTATCCGATAGGTATATCCGTTCTGACGAACAAACGGAACCTTATCAGGAGATATGACTTGGGGACTGTTATTGCATTGGTCGGCAAAGAAGCTGTTTTAAACGGATGGAAAACGCTGACGCTGACCTTCGTAAACTCCGTTTGACGCATTTTATTCCTCAAGAGCAAGGAACGTTTCAGGTTCAGGAGTTGGCGACGGAGCAGCAGGAACTTTACTCTGTCGGTTATCGTATCTGCCCGGACTTTGTACTGACATGGACATTGAGTTGAATGGGGAGGAAATGAAGTGCCTCTACCTGTTTCTCTTTCTTTGTAATGTGTGATGTCTTGACATAATAAATAAACCCGAAAGTTTTGTATGACTTTCGGGGTTCACTTTATATTCGGACGCCCTCATGATTTTATGAACTCACGGCTTTTCAGACAGGTTCTTTTATGGTTGGTTTACTTCTCTTTTTGTTAAGTCGGTAGCTCAATGCTCCTGACGGACATTTACTGATTTGTGCAATTAATTCTTCCGTTGTCGCATTTTCTATTTGCACCCGGGTCTTTCTTTAGGATGATAGACATTGGGTAGCATCTTTACACATATTCCGGCATGCTGGCATAATTCCGGTTTCCATATAATGGTCAGTTCACCATTGGTGTATTCTATTTTCTTTTCCATATCTGTATTTATTTAATATGAATACCACGCATTACAATGCGCTTCCATTCCGGATGTTTGTGAATATATCCGGCTACAAACGGGCAAAGCGGTACCAGGCGTAAACCTTGTCGTTCAATGTCTGTCAGTGCTTTTTCTGCAAGTTGTGATCCTACTCCCTTGCCGCCTAATGAGGCGGGTACTTCTGTATGTACAAGGTATATTTCTCCATTATTTGATTTGATATAGTCTATTTCGGCTATTTTGCCATCGATCTGAAATTCATATCGATGTTTTTCTTCGTTGTCTATTAATTTATAATCTTCTGCCATAATTTTACGTATTAAGTTCGATTATAATATAAACACTTGGGAAACACTTTTGTTTTATGCAAACAATTATTCTTGTTAATGGAGAGTATTGCCCGTTCATACTGGCACTGGTCTTTTCAATCCCTTTCTATTACTTCTTCAACTGATATTTGTTATTTTTCTAAGTTTATAATCTTTCCAATTGAACTGTGAAATGTCTCATTAAAGGCGCTTCCCAGGCGATACGCACTCCGTGAGTGATGCTTTCTCTACGTTCATATACATTTTTGAGAGCAGCGGCTATTACATTCATATGATTGTCTGTATATACTCTGCGGGGAATGGCGAGGCGGAGTAAATCAAGACCGTTAAAACGATTTTCATGAGTTATCGGATCACGGTCGGCGAGGATATAACCGATCTCGCATCCACGGATACCGGCTTCCAAATAAAGTTCTATGGTCAGCGTCTGTGCCGGGAATTCTTCTTTGGGAACGTGCGTCAGTACTTTAGGTGCATCAATGAAGATGGCGTGGCCTCCGGCCGGTCGTTGGTAAGGAATTCCGTATTCATCCAGTTTCTTTGCCAGGTATTCCACTTGCTTGATACGTGTTTCGAGATTGTCGAATTCGGTGTTTTCATCCAAGCCGATGGTAAGAGCGTTCATGTCCCGTCCGTTCATTCCTCCATAGGTGAGATAGCCTTCGTATTGTACGCAGAAACCTTTTGCGCCTTCATACCAGTCTGAACGTCGTGTGGCGATAAATCCACCCATATTGACGATTCCGTCTTTCTTGGCACTCATTGTCATGCCATCGGCTAGAGAGAACATTTCCCGTGTGATTTCTTTGATGGTTTTGTCTTGGTAACCTTCTTCGCGCATCTTGATGAAATAGGCGTTTTCAGCAAAGCGTGCAGAGTCGAAAAGTACGGGTTTGCCGTATTTGTCAGCAATGGCACGTACTTCATGCAGGTTTTGCATGGATACGGGTTGTCCTCCGGCTGTATTGTTGGTGATGGTTACGATGATAAAAGGAATTCGTTCTGCATATTCTGTCAGGGCTTTCTGCAATTTATCAGGGTCTACATTTCCTTTGAACGGGATTTCCAGTTGGGTATGTTTTGCTGCATCGATAGTGCAGTCTAATGCGGTGGCATGGCGTCCTTCGATGTGTCCTTTGGTGGTGTCAAAATGTGAGTTGCCGGGTACAATGTCTCCTTCATGCACGAGATAAGAGAAAAGCACATTTTCTGCGGCACGTCCTTGATGGGTAGGTATGATATATTCAAATCCTGTCAGTTTCGTAATCATCTCTTTCAACTTAAAGAAAGAGGTTGCTCCGGCGTAACTTTCATCGCCTAGCATTATTCCCGCCATTGACGGTCGCTCATCGCTCCGGTTCCGGAATCGGTGATGAGATCGATATAAACTTGTTCTGATTTGAGTTGAAAGACATTATAATGTGCTTCTTTAATCCATTGCTCGCGTTCTTCACGTGTGCTTTTCGGATGGGTTCTACCATCTTTATTTTCCATGATTCAGCAAAGGTAATTCCATTGTCGTAGATTTAATAGTTTTGAACGACGAATGTAGATAAAATTTGTGTGATTAACAAATATATAGTGTCTTTTGTTAGTGAGAGTTGTTGGATTTACTTCTCTATGGGCTGGTAATATATCAAAATGTAGTGAGTCAATAAAGAGAGCCAGATTTCTTAAAAGAATATCCGGCTCTTTAAAATTATGCGGTCGATTGATGTTAATCTCAATCAATCAAACAAGTTGGTTATTTAGTCTTCGATGAGTGTAATACCATCAAGGCAGAAATAGGAAGGTGTGTTCATAGAAGAAACTAATACTCCTTCTTCATTTTCATATTCTGAATTATCTGTGGAGCTCATTTCAAATTTGATATAATCAGCATCTTTAATACTACTCCAATCAAACCATTTCCATGTGTTTACAATTTCGGTTTTTCCGTTTCTGAAGTCGGCAAGGTAGAAATCTACTCTTCCTATTTCATTGTCATTTGCTTTGTAACCGACTGCTGTTATTTTAAACCAATCATCATTGGTGAATTTTTTTACATAAGATGGGTCGCTTCCATCATCTCCGTTTTTGACAGCTAAATATGCATAAGTTGCATTAGTAACCCACGCTCCTTTAAATCCATATTCTCCTTTAAGATTGGTAAGTTTTGCAGTATTGTAGCTATTGGTATATATAGTGAGATAAGTTGTCCCATCTTTACCTTTTCCTGTTATGGCGCTATTATTACTAGAGCCGAGTGCTAATGTCTGTTTTGTTGGTGTAAGTAAATCCTCCAGCGAATCCCCATGCTGCGTAATAATGATTGCACTCAATTAAACTTTGATTATCTTTGATATTCGTCTCGAAAACATCATAACCTGTCGGTTGATTACCTGTTGGGGCAAATTCACTCTCAGCATCAGTTAATTTCTTTTCAAAGCTGACAACCACTTCGTTTTTATATCATCGTCATCATCGCTACAGCCACAAAATACAAATACTGATAACAGTAATAATAAAGATAATTTCTTCATGTTCTTTTCTGATTTTAGTTATTAATTAATTATTGATTATTTCTTGAAATGTAAGTTCTCAATGGTGGTAACTTCGGTTGATATTTCACCCATTTGTCCTGCATCCTGATTGACTGCGGTCATAATCTTCACGAAGTCGATTTGATCCAAGTCTACCGGACTGCCATTACTATCCACAGCCCAATCTATCTTGAAATTACTTCCTTCCTTGCTGTTAGGATGGTTGTCTGCATATCCCCACGGATAGCAATATCCTACCCATAATCCATTCTCCAAAACGGCATTATCTTTTAGACGTGTTCCCGGAATGTGATTTCATCACTTTCTATCCAAAGTGGATAATATGATTCCTGGTTATGGAAGCTGTTGCGGAAGATATATCCTTCGTTGCCTTGATTGTCTTTCCAAAAACTTTTAGGTTGGCTGGATTCGGGCGGTGATAGGTTATCTCATATCCGCGTGTTTCTGTGTCTTTCCCGTATTCGCTTCCTTTCAATTCATACCACTCATCGTCAGGCTTTCCATTGCCATTTACATCTTTAGATACAAATACGATTCCCGGTTCTGCACTTCCGCCCAATGCTCCTGTTCCGGTTTTGAGTTGTAGTAGGCATTGCCTTTATCTTGAAGTCATACTCTCCTGTTACATTCGGAATGGATTGTGGGAATCCTAAAACAATGTAACCGCCGAATCCTCCCAATGTAAGGAGTGATTTCTGCTGGATTCTGCGGGTTGCTTCTTCTAGTATCTCATCATAAGTAAAGCCCTCCTTATATGCTGAAGTGGTAGTGTTGATAAACTGTCCGGGCGCAGGGCGATATTCCCATACTTTATTGGCGAAAGCCAGAGGATTTTCCTTATCATCATCGTTGTCATCAATATCGCTTTGTGAGGCTTTGTCACTGAATGCAATTGTATTCGGATTAAGTCCGATGTTGTTCAGACGGAACATGAGTTGTCCTTGTTGGTTGAAACAAAGTAAGTCTCCATAGGTGGTGTAATCACGGGCTTCGGTGATATATACATTGTTGCTGTAAGGATTGATGTTGATGCCGTATGGCGTTTTATCACTGTTCCGTCAGTTATGAAATTCTCACGGATTGTCTCTTCTGTTTTCAGATTGAACATCTTGATAGAAGAGGTCTGTGTGTTATAATTGTAATTGTATAAATAAGCAATCTCTCCATCGATGGCAAAGTTTTGTACTTTCTCGTTAGATTGAGTGACTTTGTTTGTCCGGCAGTCTATCTTGACGAAGTTATAATCGCCGGCTTCTACATCTTCGCCACGGGTGGCTACATAAACGGTTTCGTCCGGCCCTGCTACTATTTTACCGGGATTCGGGCCTACTGTTAGTTTGCTACTTTCTTTAAATGTGGCAATATCGACAACAGATACCGTGTTGTCTACCCCCAGTCCTGATGAATAGTCCAACCCGCCGGAATTGGAAATATATAACTTTTCGTTTTGTACACAAATACCGTCGGGGTTGCGTCCCACTGATGTGATAGCTTCTATGGATAGGAGGTTGTGTCTATACGTGCAACGGTTCCATCGTATGAACATACGTATGCCTTTTCTTTGTGAAAAGCGATGTAGCGTGGTTGACGGGAATTTCCGTTTTCTGCCAACATCTGAATCTGTTTCAATGAGCTTCCCGTACGAAAGTCTATCACTTCTACCGTACTGGAGATATTGACTATCACATATATCTTGCTTCCGTAGATGGCCATGTCATTGGCTGTGTCTCCTAATCCCCGGCGGTTGACTGCTTTGAAATAGTCACGAACTATTTGCTGGTTGCCGAAAGAAAACGTGCCAGCGAGCTATTGTTCTGATTGAACAGTCCTTCGCATAATACATATAATTCGGCGGTACCCGTTTCTGTCGGATCGCCTATAATGCCTGATGTGAAGGGTTTGTCCTCCATATCATCACATGCCACGAATAAGATTAGGAATGACAGCCAGCACGAGAATATATATATTAGTTTCCTTTCACGTCAATATCTTACTTTATAATAGTTAATATCTTATTTTATTGTCGCCCTTACGGATCGTCCGGGCATTGGGAAATATTTCACAATCTCGTAATTCTTATCCATCAGGTTCAATACTTCTACGCTGAAAGAGGTAGTGATTTTTCTGATCTGAAAGTCACGGTTTGCAGAAATGCTGTGGTCGCTATAACTATCCAATCGGTTTTCGGCAATGTTTTGTCCTAACGCATAGCGTTTTCCGGAAAAAGGAATGAATAAGACAGATTGATCCACGGTGTTTCGACGCCTGCCTGTCCCCGAAGCGGAGACGCGGGAGTGTAGGCTATTTGATGTTTGTATGTCGATTCATACGTGTTCGGATCGGGCGGGTGACATCTAAAGCTCGTTGGTATGTGTAGTTACCCGAGAGGTTGATGCGTATTTTATCCCAAGGTTGGAGGGACAGGCTTCCTGTGGCATCAATGCCTTTGATGTCAACTTCACCCAGGTTCTTCATGCTCCATACGGCAAGGTTCTTGGTAGGGTAGGCGATGATTTTATCTGTTACCTTGTTATAATAAGCGTCAACGGTTACTGACAGATAGGGTAGGAACGGGCATGCATTTTATTGTATGTCAGTCCGATGTTGTATTGTTTTGCCTTTTCCGGCTTTAGTTGTGTTGCCTACTTCTTCGTAATATAAGTCGTTGAAACTTGCCAGACGGAAAATGTCTTTATAGAAGAAGCGGATGCGGAATTCTTCATGCTGGAAAGGTTTGAAAGCGGCACTTACATAAGGGTTAGCTTACGGTGATTGCCGGCACTACCGCCTTTCTTCACATCTTCATTGATAACGGTTGCCAATGCGGATGCGGAGATTGTTAACCAGTCATTTACGTATTTTCCGGCGAATGCTGTTAGCCATGAGTAACGTGTGGGGTGTACAAAGTTGGCTAGATCGGCGTTCATGGTGTTGATGCTTCCATCTGTGGAAAGTGAGAAAGAGAGGTTGCTCAACAGTCTGTATAGTACAGAAGCGGAAAGATAATATTCCTGCTGGTAATAGCTGTTTTCCGTTTTCTTTAAAGAGTTCTTGGTATCGGGGTCCAGATAACGTTGATAGCTCCAATTCCACTTGGCAGAGGTTTGGAACACCCATTGCCGGCTGAATTCTTTCTTGTATTGACTTTGTATGAATGTGTTTTTATCCCACAAGTGTTGTGTGGAATGGTCGTTATAGAAGGTTGTAGCTTTGGGTAGTCCCCGGGAGGACTGAAAGTAGTAGGCTTTCAACCGCCATTGTTCTTTATCGGAGAAGTTGCCGTAAAGTCCGGCTTCGGCACGGAATGTCTGTACGTCTGTATTCTTTCGTTTTTCACGTGAGGACAGGTCTTCTGCCGCATTTCCATAATGTAGTGTGTACGGATAATGTCCGTCGGAGGACATCCATTCGCCATTGGCTGACATGCTCCATGTCTTATTGAATTGTTGTTCCAGTAGCAGGGAGGGATTGATTAATCCCCAGGAGCCGGTTTTGAAAGCTCCGGCTATATTGGTCTTTTTGCCTTTGGTGAATAGCGGCGTGAGTGTCTGTATATTCAATATGCCTGCTGACGCGAAGAAGCGGGCAGGTTGGAAGATGTTATCGCTTTGCCCGTTGTTTAGAGAAAGGCGGTCTACGTTGTCGAGCGAGAAACGCCCGATATCTATTTGTCCGGTTTGGCAGTCGGTCAGGGTGATTCCGTCATAACCGACAGCGGTATGTTGGGCTCCCAGGCTTCGTATGGATACTGTTTTCAGTCCGCCGATACCTCCGTAATCTTTTACGGTCACTCCGGCAAAGTGTTTCACCGCGTCGGAGACTTGCAGGGCGTGCAGGTTTTTCAGGGCGTCTTTGGAGAAGACTTGCAGGGGAGCGGTTGAGCGTATTTCGCGGGTCTGGTAGATATCTGATACTGTTATTTCGGGAATAGAATATGTATGTGTCGTATCTACCTTTTGCTGTTGTGCAAAAAGTGGTATGGATAAGAATTGGCAGCTGAATGCTGCAAAGATCACTTTATTAAATGTTCTTTTCTTCATTTATTCCTTTTCAGTCTGTTGTTGTTTAAAAGTGTCCGGGCGAAATCCCTTCGACCGGACACGCATAAATAAACTTGGCAGAGTTTATCCGTTTTAACACACTTTCTCTGAATCAGAGTGATGAATGAAATGATAGACGATTTGTCCGGTTCATTAGACTCAACGCTTTTTCCTCGAAAGCAGTGAAACTTATTTGCATGGTAGGTCTTCTGACTTATTCCTGTTACAAACGCCTTCCCGGATTGGTCTCCAGTGGCAATGAGTGAATTGCTTGTAACTTGTATGGAACTTACAGCAGCGGGACTGTTCAGGACTTGCACCTGATTCCCTTTTAATTGCTTCCCCGCATAGGAGTCGCAAACCAATGCGCGACAAAGATAGGGAGTTTATTTGTTTTTTCAGGGATGTTCTTTTTTTCGTCTTGATACGAAAGAGAAAGAACCAAAAGAAAGGATCAGGCTGCGTTTTTCAGCTACTCCGGTGCTTCCTTCGGCTAAAGGGCAGAAACTCGCTACGCTCAAACAGTCTGCCCTTTTGACGCCGAAGAAAACACCTGCGCTTGACGCTGAAAAACGAGGCCGGGAGACCATGCGGCGTGGGCGGTGTGGCATGGGCACGTGTGTGGGCGGCGTGGGGCTTATTGTTCGCCTTTCATTAGCAGGTATTCTTCGATGGTTTGCGCGGGAGCATCTTCAGAAGTACTGTCTTATCCTTGTTTAGAAGGTAGAGGGTAGGGATGGCTTTCAAGTCATACAGTTGTTGTTCCTTGATAGCGAAGGTCTTATCATATCCGTTAACCCATTCTTTGGGAATTCATTTAGGTGTTTTCGCCATTCGTCCAACTCTTCGTCGGGATAAATGGAGAGGACTGTTAGTCTCTTTGTTCCAGAAGTTGATTGATGATAGGGGCGTTTTTAATGCTTCGATTGTCTCCGTGCAGGCATGGCATCCGGTTATTGATAAATAATAAGGTATAGTCCGATTTTTGTTGATAAAGAGAACCCTGTGCGCCGGAAGCTAATGTATAGTTAAAATTCAGTGCTTTGGTTCCGATACGGTTTTTCTGAGCCAGTTCGCGACGGGCTTTGGGACGTACCTTTTCTATTTCTTCCAGTACGGGAGAAGCCAACATGGCATCCAGTACAGGGATATAAAACTCTTCGTTACGCATCGGGGAGTTAGGGTCGTACAGATATTTGTCTGCCAAGTCGGTGATGTAAGTGAATACTTTCTTATTCACATTTGTCCGTTCGATTGTTTTCTGCATAGCTTGCTGTGCAGTTTCCAATGGAACATGGTTCAGTATATCACAATAGTCCGCCCAAGCTTGTTCGGTCACTTCGGGATGATGGACATAATTGGTATCGGCAAAGTTTACGTTATCCCAATAGTGCTTTACTAGGAAATCTGCCCGTAGCTCGGGTGCTGTCAGCATTGGCGGGATGGCAGGTAGCGTAAAGGAGGTGATGGTATCTTTGGGAGCTTCTTTGGAGTTTTGGCTGGATGCATTCCCGCTTTTGCAAGCGCAAAGCAGTAGAATACAGAAGACTGGGATAAGATTTATATTTGTTCTCATAACTTGCTGAATTGTTTTCAATTTACTATCGGTGAGCAAAGATAAAAAAACTATGTGTGAAAATGCACTGTTTTAATGAAAATGCTATATTTGTGTCGGCAAACAAACATACAATGCATATCTATGATTAAATCCACCTACATATTCTTTGTTTTTTTTATGCTGACGGCTGTATGGAGTTGCAACCGACCTTCTGACATGCAGCGGGAACATCCTGCCGTTTCTCCCACGTTCTATGCCGACAGTCTTTGTACATTGGGGCGTGGTATCCGCTTGATTAAGGAGGAGAAGGAAAGGCTGGCTTTCCCGCCGCTAGATTCCGTGTTCCGGCTTCCGGTGGACGATGTGCTCACTACCGAAGAATTGCGCCGTTTATCTTCCGAATCTCTCCGCCGGTTAATGATATACTTCAATCTGATGATGAACTTTGAGTCCGGCTATCAGTATTTTGATTCGTTGGAGCGGGCGAAACACCCTGTTGTCTCCCGTTATTGCCGCAGGGAACTGTGGGTGGTAAAGGCGCAGATGCTTATGGCGCTCGACCGCCATGCGGAGGCGGTGGACTATCTCAACCGGGCGATGGCACTGAAAGATGAGAACAACGACCCGTTGAGCGAGATATTTTGTACAGCTACGGCAGGCATCACCTATATGGGTGTCGACACTATCAGCACTCGTGCCGAGTCCGCTTTCCGTAGAGCCTGCCGAGTGGCAGAACGCTCGGGCCTAAGCAACTATTGGCTTTATCCACAAGCTATCGGGCGGCTTGCCGATATATACCTTCAGCAGGGGAAGTATGAAGAAAGTATCTCCCTCTGTCGTGAAGCTATCCGTCTATGTGAGAAGTCGGGCAGCTATCACGGCAAGCTAGTGGTGGCGGAGATTCTGACGGAAGCCTACCGCCTGCTCGGGCTCTATGATGAAGCGTTTCGCTATTGTGCCGTAGGAACGGGCGAGCCGGCACGTGCCGAAGTTGACAATAACTTGATAGGTCGTTTCTTCATTGCGAAGGCGGAGATACACAACAATCTGAATCGCCCCGACTCCGCACTCCGGTTCTTGCGCAGGCCGACAGTTGCTTTGACCGGACGAAGAACGACTACTATCATTTGATGGTGCAGATAGACCGGATGTATTACCTTGCCGCCTTTCCCGACTCTGTGAATGTGGCTTTGAGAGGCTTTGCCGCACTTGAAGGTAAAGTTCCCCGTCATCGCCTGCCATATTATGACTATTATTACGGTGCCACCCTTGTCCGCGCCGGTAAATGGTTGGAGGCAATCCCCTGCTTCGGAAATCTATTGGCGAGTTGAAAGATATATCCGAGCTTCACCCTGCTTCGGAAGCGGCGGAATTGTTAATGGAAGGCTATCGCCACACGGGGCGGGCAGCGGATATACTCACCGTCTTTCCCGAATACCGGGTGATGAGAGATTCGGTGACCCGCAAAGACAAGATACGCCAGTTGGCATCGGCAAATATCCGTTTCGAAACACAGAAGAAAGAACAGGAGAATCTTCTGCTGACTGCCGAAGTCCGTCTTCAGGATACCCTGTTGCATGTGTATTTCATAGCCGGAGTGTGTACATTGCTACTCGTCTTTTTTATAGCCGGCTGGATGGTGATGCGCCACCGCAATCTGCGGCTCCGGTGGCAGCTCGAGGCGCAGGAACATGAGCGGGCTGACGAACGGTTGCGTGATCAGGAAAGCAGGCTTCACGAACTGATAGCCGCCCGTCAGGACTTGTACGAACGCAACCGCTCCCTTATCTGCCAGCTTTCTGATATCCAGGCGCGCCACCGCAACACGTGCGAACTTGACAGCGTGATGGAAAGCCTGCAATCCCACTTGCTCACCCGTAAGGAAGAAGAGGATTTCCGTAACGCCTTTTTGTCCGTCTACCCGTCGGCGCTGCTGCATCTTCGTGAAGCCTGTCCGGCGGTGACACGTAGCGAGGAACTGTTTTGTATGTTGGTTCTGCTCAAGCAATCCAACGAAGAACTGGCGCGGACGCTCGGCATCAGCGTGGCAAGTGTGTCCAAAACCCGATACCGCATCCGTGTGAAGCTTGGTCTGCCCGAAGGTTCGGACACTGATGCGGAAATCCGTCACATTATGGCAGGGGAAGATTTATAGAATCGGTTCTTCCAGTCATTCAGCAATATTAACCCGGAACTTTCATCATTAAACAAAAAATGTCTATCTTTGTTGTCAATATACACAACCAATACATTAATAATGGGAAGATTTATTAATCCCTTTACCGACTATGGCTTTAAGTTTTTATTCGGCAGAGAGGTAGAAAAGGAGTTATTAATCGACTTCTTGAACGATTTGCTCTCTGAGAGCACGTGATTACCGACATCCAGTTCCTTAACAACGAATAGCAGCCGGAAGTAAAACAGAACGGGGATTATCTACGATATCTACTGTATGACTGACACAGGTGAACGGATAATCGTAGAAATGCAGAATCGTGAGCAACCTTACTTTAAAGATCGTGCTCTCTTCTACCTCTCTCGTGCGATTACGCAACAAGCTAAAAGCGGTCCTTGGGACTTCCGGTTGGATGCTGTATACGGAGTGTTTTTATGAACTTTGTGATTGACAAGGACATGCCTGCGAAGATAAGGACTGATGTAATCCTTTCCGACCGGGATACAGGACAGCTTTTCAATAACAAGTTTCGGCAGATTTTTATCGAACTGCCTAACTTTGACAAAGAAGAGGATGAGTGTAGTAACGATTTTGAACGATGGATTTATGTATTAAAGCATATGGATACACTTGATAGAATGCCTTTCAAGGCACGTAAAGCCGTTTTTGAACGACTTGAGAAGATGGCCTCAAAGCGAATATGACTCCGGAGGAAAGAGCTCAATATGAGAAGGAATGGAAAGTTTATAACGATTATTTCAATACGTTGGACTTTGCCGAACAGAAAGGTATGTTGAGAGGAAAGAATCGTCCGCCCGTATGATGAAATCCAAAGGTTTGGCTATCGATTTAATTTCAGAATGTACGGGACTTACTGCTGAAGAAATTGAGGCATTGTGAAAAATAGATAACAAACAGTAAGGGCGGCTCGTTAAAAACGGGTCGCCCTTACTGTTTGTATGCGCCAACCTTTTCCTGACAGCCTCTTCTCTATATTGTCCATGAATCTGTCCATTCTCATTTTGTCCTTCATCGGGCTGAAATAATTATTTTGCCCCAGCGAATAAAAGTTTAGCTCATATTGTTTGCTGTTTTCGGCTTTTCTTTATCTTTGTCACTGCCCTTGTGAGAGAGGGCGTGATTTTTAGATAACGGAAAGCGTTTGAAGAATATCATCTTCGTCAATCAAACTTCGCACCTTTGACTTGTCACCGTGAAGATGAATGCAACAAATGCTCACGTTCCATTGTTTATATGGATGCCTGTTTGCGCCCCCGCTTCCTCCGTCCGGAGGGAGGGGACGATACACAAGCTTTATATACGCCAATGGCGTGAGTGTTCTGTTGCTTATCTACGGTATGGGCAGTGCGAAGGCCCCGATTGACGGATAAGCATACGGACACTTACGCCTTTCTTGTATATAAACTTTTGTAATCTTATGTTACAGGTATGAGAATGAAAACAAACAAAACGTAGCGTGGAGTACATTCCGTTACTTTGTACTGGCATTTTGCTATGTCTATCGGTTGTTCCCTTGCGCGGTCGGCCGGATGCTGCCGTCCTTTCCCCTTTCCGGCAGACAGCCTGATTATTTTCCGCTATCCTTCACGTATCCGGATGTTCAAGACGGAATATGCGGACAACCGACTGTCGTTGCGGAAGTTAAAGAAACGGCTGCGCACCTTTCGTAAACGTCAGGACACCCTCTACGTGCAGAGCTATTCCGGCAGTTGGGACGATGAAAAGTCGAATCTGCGCGCCGCCTACTGGCGTGCCAACAATCTGAAAGGCTATCTTATCGACCACTACGGACTGCGCGAGCGGCATTTCCGGACACTCAACCACCCGTTGGCTCATCCCTTGTGGGGAGAAGTCGTCGTGGTAGGTTGCCGAGGTTTCAAGATTGCCAAAGCGAGATTCCGCAAAACCGGCAAGAGCCTGCAAGTGCGGCGAGGCGACAGGAACAACAGGAAGCCCTTCCGGTTGCCTTGCAGGAGACAAAGAGCCTGTTGACTCTTCCGCCGTGGCTGCCACGGCTGTTGTGCCGGATGCAGCTACTGCACCTGTTGCACCCGATGCAGCTACTGCTCTTTCTACTTCGGTTGCTTCTTCTGCTTCAGTTACTCCTTCTTCTTCCACCGCTTCCACCTCTACAGCTACCTCGCCTTCACTTCCCGCCAACGGTCGTTACCTTGGCGTGAAAACAACCTTGCCGCTTGGGCGGGCACGATTATGAACGTGGCGGCGGAAGTGCAGGTCGGCAAGCATCTTTCCGTAGAGTTGCCGATATTGTGGTGTCCGTGGCACATCAGCGGCAAACATGCCGTGAAGACCTTCACCCTGCAACCCGAAGCCCGTTACTGGCTCTCGAAGCCCGGCTCGGGACATTTCTTCGGTCTTCATGCCCACGTAGGCTGGTTCAATGTGAAGTGGAATCGCGACCGTTATCAAGACGCCGACCGTCCGTTGCTGGGCGCGGGCGTCAGCTATGGTTATCTGTTGCCGCTCGGCGGACATTGGGCGGGAGAATTTACCCTCGGTGCAGGCTATGCCAACATGAAGTACGACACCTATTATAATATAGACAACGGCGCACGGATAGACACACGGACGAAGAACTACTGGGGCATCACCCGCATGGGGCTTTCTATCGTCTATCGCTTCAACCTTAAAAAGTAACGGCTTATGAAACAGAAATATGCTATAGGATTTATCACCTTCATGTTGGCAACCGTCCTTGCCGCTTGTGTACACGACTATCCCGCGATGACACCGGACGGTGAGGAAGGCATCGACCCACGCTTGTAGAGGTCAGTACCGAAGTGACCTCGACCTCGAACTCCTACCACTGGAAATCATCACCAACAAGGCACACCGCGGAATCACAAAAGCCCGTGCCGGAGAACAAACGGATTACCGCCGCCGCTTCATCATCGAAGCATGGCGCGACGGCAAACCGGCAGCCCGGCAAGTGACCGTCATGGACAATGCCGACGAAGCCGGCAACGGAAAATCACGCTCCCTGTCCATTTGAAGCTGTACGCCGTAGAATACACCCTCGCCGTATGGACGGACTACGTTGTGGCAGGCACGACCACCGACCTCTATTATAATACGGAGAACTTGCAGCAAGTAACTTGCACCACGCCCTACACCGGAAGCACTGGCTACCGCGATTGCCTCTACGGCAGCACCACCCTTGACCTGCGCCCCTACCGGGACGAATGGAACGTCCGCGTACAAGCCAAAGTCGACATGGTGCGCCCGTTGGCAAAATACCGTATTATCGCCACCGACGTGCAGGAGTTTCTGGCAAAAACACAGCGGCAACGCGATGCCGAAGGCGGCAACAACACCTACACCGTCACCTTTTCCTACGGGTTCTATTTCCCGTTAGGATTCAACACCGCCACGGGCAAGCCGATGAACTCCGTGCAGGGCGTGACGTTCTCCACCCCTCTCACCATCCCCGACGACGGCACGGAGAAATGTCCGCTAGGTTCGGACTTTATCTTCGTGAACGGCACGGAATCCTTTGTGCCCCTGAATATTGAATTGGCGGACGCCAACGGAAAGGTAGTGTCGCGTACCCGGGGACTGGAAGTGCCCTACCGGCGGGGACACCTCACCACCCTGCGAGGCAACTTCCTCACCAACGAAATGCAGGGAGGCATCAACATCGACACCGGATATGACGACGAGATAGACATCGACCTCGATTCTTTCTGAAATGACAGGTCAATATAATAAAACAAATTTAATCACAGTAAACGATGAACAGAAGTATGAAAAAGAACCTTTTCTTCGGGTTAATGGCTCTGGCAGGGCTATTCACCTCGTGCAGTCAGGACGACACCGACGCTTCCCCGACTGCGGACAGCAACCAAGTAAGCATGAGCATCGGAATGCCTGCCGATTTTGTAAAAACACGGGCTTCCGCCCCCGCTACGTTTCCCGCCGGCCATACGCTGCGCTGCATCCTCGAAGTGTGGACGAAAGATGGCTCTACACGAAGAGTACGCCAGGAGCAGTTGGTAACGGCTGGTGCCGCTAACATTACATTTAGTTTTGAATTGGCAGACCAAGGTGACTACAAAGCCGTGCTTTGGGCGGATTACATCGTTTCGGGTGCAACGGTGTCAGGCGACCACTATCCCGATAAGTATTACAAGACTGATAATGCCGATGGCTTGAAGAAAGTGACTATCATCACCGCTGCTTATACATACGCCGACCAACTACGTGAGGCATTTGCGGCAGTAGTACCGTTCACCAAAGGCGCTACGGCTAAGAACGACCTTACCGCCACGCTTGTCCGTCCGCTTACGAAAGTGACGATTGCGGAAAAGAACACCGAGATGATAGGCAAATGTAAAGACATGACGGCAACATACACCGTTCCGTCAGAATTCAATGCTTTTAGCGAGGAGGTAAGCCCGACAGCTACCTACGATGCCACCTACATCACAACCTCAATGGACGGCACGGATATTACTATCAATGGAAACAACTGCAAAATCCTCTTCTCCGATTATGTCTTTACCACTGCCGACGCCACGTTGGGCGGAATAAAACTTACGTTTACCGGGACAGGTAGCATAACGATGAACGATAGAGACATTCCTGCCAACATCCCCCTGAAACGCAACAACTGGGTACGGGCTGCCGGAAACCTGATTACAGTCGGAAACGATCCGGCGGTAACTTTGTCTGTAGATATGACCACTGACTGGGTAAGTCAGGATGCAACGGATATTTCGGATATCGTTAAGGTGGGTGACTTCTATTATGCAGACGGCACATGGTCTACCGCCCTCGATGCGAACAAGACCTGCATCGGCATCGTTTTCCAGACCGACCCCTCGCGCATCGGCGACAAAGAAAAACAGGTGTTGGCAGCAAAAGGCGTTGCCACGCCGCATGGTCTGGTCATGTCATTGAAGACCGTAACCAAAAGCCTTATGAGTTGGGGGGAAGATCACGATTTCTCCGAGCTGACGAAATGCACGGATAAAGTTGCCTGCAACGCAGACATCAACGGACTACTTAATTACACCACGGTAATCGACTATGCGGCCGCAAACAACAAAGAACTCGAAAATTTTTATCCCGCTTTCAAGGCCGTGAAGGATTATGTTGTACAGGCTCCCGAAAAGACGACGGGGTGGTACTTGCCCTCCATAGGTCAATGGTATGACTTTACCGCCAATCTGGGCGGTCTCCCAAGCTGGGATGACGCCATAAACGAAGGCAACGACCTAACCCCCAACCTGTATAGATGGAGTAATCAGACAGAACTCGTAAGTAAGATAAATGCCTATTTCGAACCGTTGGGCACTGGGAACTATGACGCAATCCCGAATGGGAGCTATCAGAAATTCTTCTCTTCCTCGACGTACTCCGATTCGGGTATATGGACGTGGTTTGTGGGTAAGCAGGCGAACGTTGTGCAATGCTGGCATAATGTCAGGTACAACTCCGATTCCGCCGTGCGCCCCATCCTCGCTTTTTAAGAATGACACACGGGGACGGGGTATCCAGGTCACTCCATCCCGTCCCCCTACATCATATACGTCCCAAGCCGCTGGGGGATGCAGTCGGCGGCAATATCATGAACCTTGTCCTTTTTCCCTTGTCGCCGACTTGAGAAGCGAACATCACTTCTCTTTATAGGATACCTTCCTCGATAGGAGCAATTGCCGGAAGCGACGCAACTGATCAAGGTAACAACCATAAAAAACATCACACTTATGAAAAAGATACTCGTCATCATCAACAAAAACTGGGAAACGGAACCCGTGCTCAACGCCCTGACCAACCCCAAACTGCGTCCCGCCGCCTTACCATTCCCTGAAGTGATAAACACTCCGTGCGACGGAGACAACCGCATGAGCCAACCCCGTGCTGTCTTCTCCCTTCCCCGAGAAGGAGAAGAACCGTTGCAAGTCGTAGTCCGCTGCATCGAAGACCTTATGGCAACGGGAGTCAACACTTCGAGTTCCCTCGAAAAATACAAAGTGCTCCCGCAAGCCATTGCTGCCGATGCCGCCGACCTCATCATCAGCGTCAGCACCGCCAACTATCCCGACCCGGCAGTGACCCATAACGGAACCGTTGTCCTCGGCGGCAACTTCTTTATCCACGACGGAAACCCCGACAGCCATGCCGATCCGGAACACAACCTTATCGACGACCGCGTAGGCACCTTCATCGCTTCCAACGTAGCCCCTGCCGTGTTCAGTCTGGCCGAAACCGTCAACGCCCGCCTGCACTGTTACCCCGGCGGCGCATGCAAACTTGTCCCGCCGCCCAACTTCCCCGCACCGCAACTCGTGTGTGAAGGGCGTCCACCTTCACGGCAGTAGGCTCCGTCAACGTCACCGACTACGGTTCATACGACACGATAGACGCCCAAGCCCTTAAAGAATTTGCCGCTGCAGCCCCGAAGGGTATACGGCAAACTCCATCGAAACCACCACGGCGTGGTAAAATCAGCACCTCAGGCGAACCTATCCTCTTTCTTTCCCCCATCACCGACCGTCTCAACCATTTCAACGAGGACGTGACCGACACGCAGAACTACGTGTCAGCCTTCAACGGCGGCCTTGCACTGGGCGAACTGCTTTGCGCGCTGGCGGAATACGGAGGGGAACGGCAAATATGATAATTGAGATAATTCGCAACATTTATTAATCACGCTTCCTTCTTGCAGCACCCCATCAGGAAATGCTTGCAGACACGGACAGACAAAGGTCGTCACTGAGGTAGGCTAAGTCCGACACCGAGGTAGGCAAAGGTCGTCACCGAGATAAGCAAAGTCCGTCACCGAGTATTAGTCCTATCGGGATGCGGCAGGGAAGAGGTAAAACATCAACTTATGGGATTCTTCAAGAAAGTAAAACAGAAAATCAATGGAATGTGGTATCCGCAATCCATCACCGTTGGCAAACCTGTCACGACGGACGAAGTGGCAAAACGTCTTGCCATTGAATCCACCGTAAGCCCTGCCGACACCTTTGCCGTGCTCAAGTCCCTTGGCAGCGTATTAGGTAGCTACATGGCAGACGGCCGCACCGTCAAACTCGACGGCGTGGGCACATTCTACTACACAGCCGTTGCTTCGGGCAATGGAGTGGACTCCCCGACAAAGTGACTGCCAAGCAATCACCGGCGTCCGTGTCCGCTTCATCCCTAAAACGAGCCGTTCATCCAACAACCAGGTTACCACCCGTTCCCTCGTCGATTCCAATATCTTCTGGGAAGAATGGGGCGGAAAATCCACAACTCCCAGCGAAGGTGGCGGTGGTGGTGAAGGGGGAGGAGGCTCCCGATCCGGCAGCATAAAGCCGGATGCTTTTCCGGTGCTATAAAAGGACGGGTTCCTGCACCGCAAAGGACTTTCTGTATTGCCAAAGGCTCCTTCCGGCATTGCCGCACGACCCTTTAAGATGAAAGATTCGTTTTCACTCGCCGCTGCTGTAGCCTGCTGCCGGATGAGAGAAACGAATCTTTCTTTGTGTGCCGGGGGAAATAATCGGTTCTTGACAGAACAATCTGCACCGGAATTGTTATCTTTGCCCGTAGCATTGATTATAATAAATGGAAAATTTATGAAACGAAACAAATAAGAGAGATTATACGTCGCGTGGCTCCTACGGCAAAACTATTTTATATGGTTTGCAAGCAAGGAACGAAGCGCGTAGCGACAGTGATATTGACCTGCTTATCCTGCTCGACGGCGAGAAAATGACATTGAAGGACGAAGAATCTATCACACTGCCACTTTACGAACTGGAACTGAAAACCGGAGTCTCTATCAGCCCGATAGTCACGCTCAAAAACTTTGGGAGAACCGCCCATTCCCCTTTTATATTAACGTCACCAATGAAGGTGTCGTGTTATGAGAGAAATCTTGGATGAAGGAAGCCGAAGTAATGATTCGGGAAATGTTTTAAAATGTAGCTACCCCTCTATTTCTCCTTTGCCAGTGTAAATACAAACTCAAGTCCGCCTCCCTGATTGTTCTTGGCGGAGATGTTGCCGCCGTGGATAATAACGGCGTTCTTCACAATAGCCAGTCCCAATCCTGTTCCACCTAGTTTGCGTGAGCGACCTTTGTCTACCCGGTAGAAGCGTTCGAAGAGACGGTTCAGATGTTCGGGTGATACACCTATACCAGTATCGGCGAAGCTGAAATAGTAGAAATTCTCATCTTCACGGAAACAGTTGATATTTATCTGAATATTGCTTCCGGCGTATGCGATGGCATTGTCCATCAGGTTGCGGAAGATGGAATATAACAATGAATAATTACCTTTGACTTGTATGCTCTTTTTCAGAGAGTTGATTACTGTGATATGCTTTTCGTCGAGTTCCAGAGATACTTCATTGATAATATTTCCGACCAGTACACTAATATCCACTCGTTCCATATCAATCATGCTGGCGGCTTCGTCCATGCGGGTGAGTACGGAGATGTCGCGTAGCAGCCGGCTCAAACGATTGCTTTGTGCATAACAACGTTCGAGGAATACGTTTATCTTTTCACGTGGAATATTCTCGTTGCTGACAATGGTTTCCAGATATCCTTGAATACTGCTGACAGGAGTTTTCAACTCATGGGCGATATTTTGAGTCAGTTGGCGTTTGAGTCTTACTTGTTCTTCTTCCTGGGTGACATCGTTGATGGAAATCTCAAAGCTGGCATCCTGGAAGATGATACATTCTACGATAAATGTCCGCCCGTTCTTGTTGATGGTAACTGACATTCGTTTTCGCCTTTTCCTCTCGAGCGTTCCTGCTGATTCTTATTGATAAAATGAATAATCTCTTTTAGTTCGTTGATGGCAAAGACTTCTTCTGTTGTTTGGTTGGAATCCGAAATCAGGTTACTGTATTGGGTGAAAAGATTGTTGACTAGAATTTCTTTCTTGTCTTTTGTGAATACTCCTAATCCTTCGTGCGAGATTTGGAGATGAGTGATTAGCTTTTCACGTTCGATGTAGAGAGCTTCTTTGGTTTCGTGCAATCGTTTGTAGATTTGGATGATGTGTTGTGAGATTTCTCCTAGTTCATTATGTGGAAAAGCGGATTGCATAGCCATTTCGATAGGCTCGTTTCGGTCGGCACGCATGGCAAATTCACGGAGCTGGCTGATGGAAGTGCCCAGTTTGTTGGTGAATTTATAGAAGATAATCATTAATAATAAGGTTACGATGATGGTAAACCATAGATAGTGCGGGTCTGCTTGCAGGTTGTTGATGAGGCTGACGTTATAAGGCAAAGCCGAACGGACAATATAATCTTTATAACGAGTGGCCGAATAAAAATAGGGAACTCCGGTTGTTTCCGAAGTACGACGTACGTCATATCCGTTACCATGCTTTATTGCTTTCTGTACTTCCGGACGATTCAGATGGTTTTCTATTTGGTTATTATGATTTGGATAACTGTCGTAAACAACATTTCCTTCTGCATCAATAAGGGTCACACGCAAGTCTTCCAGAATATGTTTGTTGATATAACCGCTGATTATTTCGCTATCAAGGGGTTGCTCTTCCAATTGTTCGTAGAGTCTGCTGTTGTAATCTTGCAGTTTTGTATTCAGCAGTTCTATTTTATATTCCCGTTCACGTTGATACTGGTACGCAATAAAACAAATGGCAAATACCAAAAATAGTGAAATAACCGAAAGGAAAAGCTTCCGGCTGAAAGAAAATGTTTTTGAGTTACAGGCAGGTTCATAATAATTACTTAATTCGGTATTATTACTTATTCAGCTTCAAAACAGTATCCGTATCCGAGACGGGTGACAATACGTTTGCCGTATATACCTATCTTTTACGTAAACGGGTGATGTTTACGTCGATGGTACGGTCGAGCACATACACTTCGTCACTCCAGATACGGGCCAGAATGTCTTCGCGTGAGAATACACGTCCCTTATTCTGTACCAGTAGAAGCAATATTTCAAATTCTTTTTAGTCAATGGCACTTCTTCATCGTCGATGCTTACTTTTTCTTCGTGATGTCAATAACGAGCGACTGATAAGTAAGACGTTCGGGTGCTCTTTCCGTTTCCGTTGTTACCGTACGTCTTAATACTGCTTTCACACGGGCAATGACTTCACGCAGCGAGAAAGGTTTCGAAATATAATCGTCTGCTCCCAGATTGAATCCGGTCACAGTATCGTTTTCAGTATCTTTGCCGTGATAAAGATGATAGGCACTTTGCTGTTTTTGTCTTTCTTCAATATGTTAGCCATTTTGAAACCGGAGATTTCTCCCATCATCACATCGAGGAGAATTAAGTGATAACTGCTGATATTCATCTTCATTGCTTCTTCGGCAGAATTTGCTGTATCAACCTCATAACCTTCGTTTTCAAGATTGAATTTCAGAATCTCACAGAGGTCTTCTTCATCGTCGACAACTAGAATACGGTAATCGTTCATAAGATATATGTATTAATGTGATATGACAAAGTTACGTTTTATTTTATCCTTTGCAAAGATGAGGAGACTTTGTTACGGGCAGATGAAACAGACGTTACAATCGTGTTACATTCTGTGAATTCCGGGAATTGATACGGAATATGGAAGTTTTGTTGATTGTAAGAGGAAAAACGCTCGCTATTTGTTATCTTTGTTAGCGAGATACAATAGAAATGTTTGACTATAGAAACTACAAATAATGATAAAAATTGACTTAAAACGACATCGGAAGGAAATAATAGGATCTGTTGTGGTACTGTTAATTCTCCTTGGCGGTATGTCTGTGTTTAAATATACTTCATTCAATTCCGGTTTTGAGATTGTAGACGATCTGGGAGGAAATATATTTCCTTCGGCGATTCTGTCTGTTGCCACCACTGATGCACAAGTGATTGTTCCGTCGGATTCGACGTCTTTGGGAAATCCGAAGTCGTGTATTGCCGTTCGGTTGAAATCGAAGACAGCTTATAGTCGTGTGCGGATTGAAGTAGCCGAAACGCCTTTTTTCTCCCGCTCGGTGTCGGAATTTGTATTAAACAAGCCCAGAACGGAATATACGATTTATCCTGATATCATCTGGAATTATGAGGCACTGAAAATGAGGTGCAGGCAGAACCGGTAAGCGTAGCCATCACAGTGGAGATGAATGGAAAGATTTGGGACAACGGGTACGTACTTTTTCAGTGCGTAGCATCAATGAGTGTCTGTTGGGGTATGTGGCTAACGGAACTAAATTCCATGATACCAGTATTTTCTTTGCGGCTTATGTCAATGAAGAGAATCCGATGATCGATCAGTTGCTTCGCGAGGCATTGAATACTCGGATTGTTAATCGCTTTCTCGGTTATCAAAGTAAGGCTAAAGGGGCGGTAGACAAGCAGGTATATGCCCTTTGGAATATATTGCAGAAACGTAAATTCCGTTATAGTTCTGTTTCCAATACCAGCCTTTCGAGCAATGTTGTTTTCTCGCAGCGTGTCCGTACGTTTGATGATGCACTGGAATCTTCACAGATTAATTGTGTGGATGGGAGTGTGTTGTTTGCGTCGTTGCTTCGCGCCATTAATATTGATCCTATCTTGGTACGTACACCGGGGCACATGTTTGTAGGATACTATACGGATAATTCGCACACGAATAAAAACTTTCTGGAGACAACGATGATTGGTGATGTCGATCTGGATGATTTTTTCCCGGATGAACAACTGGATTCTACAATGGTAGGCAAATCGCAGAATGAGATGTCGTTACTGACTTTCGAGAAATCGAAGCAGTATGCTAATAAGAAGTATAAGGAAAACGAAGAAGGAATCCATTCCGGAAAGTTGAATTATATGTTTTGGAGATTTCTAAAGAAGTGCGGAGGAAAATACAGCCGATAGGAAAATGAAGAATTAAAATGAAGAATGAAGAATATCCTTGCGGTATACTTGCATAGCGCAGCAAAATTCTTCATTCTTCGTTCTTCATTCTTCATTATTAATTCGTATTTTGCCCAAGTAATCATTTTAATATAAAAGGATGCAAGGCAAGAAATTTATCTCTCCGGAGCATGGTTTCTATGAACTATCCATCAGACTGGAATGAGTTTGAAGATGGCGAAGGCTCTTTTCTTTTCTATAATCCCGATGTATGGACGGGAAATTTTCGTATATCCGCATTTAAAGGAAAAGCCGGTTATGGTAAAGATGTCATCCGGCAGGAACTGAAAGAGAATGATTCGGCTTCGTTGGTGAAAGTCGGAACGTGGGAATGTGCGTATAGCAAAGAAATGTTTCAGGAAGAGGGGACGTATTATACTTCCCATTTGTGGATTACAGGAGTTGACGATATTGCTTTCGAATGTTCTTTTACTGTACCTAAAGGCGGAGTTGTGAAGGAGGCGGAAGATGTAATTGCTACTTTGGAGGTACGCAAAGAAGGGCAGAAGTATCCTGCTGAACTGATCCCGGCCCGTCTTTCTGAAATCTATTTGATTAATGAAGCGTACGAATGGGTGGTATCTACCGTGAAACAGGAATTGAAAAAAGATTTTCAGGGAATAGAAGAAGACCTGGAGAAACTTCAGCAGGTGATTAATAGCGGTAAGATTGGCTCGAAAAAGAAAGAGGAATGGTTGGCAATCGGCATCACAGTTTGCATAATTCTGACGAATGAAGTGGAAGGTATGGAATGGAAAACGTTGATTGACGGTAACCGGGAAGCTCCTGTATTACAATATAAAGACCGTATCATCGACCCGCTGAAACTGGCATGGAGTAAAGTAAAGGCAGGAGAACCTTGCGACATTATTGAAGAGTATAAATCCGTGATTATTAATCACTAATCACTAACCAACTAATTACTAAATTACGTGGCTGTACCTTATTTACAGATAGATAACCTGACCAAGTCCTTCGGTGACTTGGTTCTTTTTGAAAATATATCTTTTGGCATTGCTGAAGGCCAGCGTGTAGGATTGATAGCGAAGAACGGCAGCGGAAAAACTACTTTATTGAATATAATCGCCGGAAAAGAAGGTTATGATAGCGGTAACATTGTTTTCCGTCGTGACCTTCGGGTGGATTATCTGGAACAAGATCCACAGTATCCCGAAGAGTTGACCGTGCTTGAAGCCTGTTTCCATCACGGTAACAGTACCGTGGAACTGATAAAAGAGTATGAACGTTGCATGGAGACTGAAGGTCATCCGGGATTGGAAAATCTTCTGGCGCGTATGGATCAGGAGAAAGCCTGGGAATATGAACAGAAAGCCAAGCAAATTCTTTCGCAACTCAAAATCCGTAACTTCGACCAAAAAGTGAAGCAACTGTCCGGTGGACAGTTGAAGCGCGTTGCTTTAGCCAATGCGTTGATTACCGAGCCGGATCTGCTTATCCTTGATGAGCCTACCAATCACCTGGACTTGGATATGACCGAATGGCTGGAAGATTATCTGCGTCGTACCAATCTTAGTTTGCTGATGGTGACGCACGACCGTTATTTCCTTGATCGTGTTTGTTCGGAGATTATTGAAATAGACAATCAACAAATCTACCAATATAAAGGTAACTACAGTTATTATCTCGAGAAACGTCAGGAACGTATCGAAGCTAAAAGTGTAGAAATAGAACGTGCCAACAACCTTTACCGTACGGAACTCGATTGGATGCGCCGGATGCCGCAGGCACGCGGGCATAAAGCCCGTTACCGGGAAGATGCTTTTTATGAATTGGAAAAGGTGGCAAAGCAACGTTTCAACAATGATAATGTGAAGCTGGAGGTGAAAGCATCCTATATCGGTAGTAAGATATTCGAGGCCGATCACTTGTTTAAGAGCTTCGGTGATTTGAAGATACTGGATGATTTTTCTTATATCTTTGCCCGCTATGAAAAGATGGGCATTGTGGGAAATAACGGGACAGGTAAATCTACTTTTATCAAGATATTAATGGGGCAGGTTGCGCCCGACAGTGGAACGGTGGATGTTGGTGAAACTGTTCGTTTCGGCTATTACTCGCAGGATGGCCTTCAGTTCGATGAACAAATGAAGGTGATTGATGTAGTGCAGGATATTGCCGAAGTGATTGAACTGGGGAATGGAAAGAAACTGACTGCTTCGCAATTCTTACAGCATTTTCTGTTTACTCCCGAAACGCAACATAGCTATGTCTATAAGTTGAGTGGGGGCGAGCGTCGTCGTCTTTATCTGTGTACCATCCTGATGCGTAACCCTAACTTCCTGGTGCTTGACGAACCTACCAACGACCTCGATATTATCACTCTGAACGTGCTTGAAGAATATCTTCAAAATTTCAAAGGTTGTGTGATTGTTGTTTCTCACGACCGCTACTTTATGGATAAGGTAGTAGACCATTTGATGGTATTCAATGGACAGGGAGATATTCGCGACTTTCCCGGAAACTACAGTGACTATCGTGACTGGAAAGACGCGAAAGCTCAAAAGGAGAAAGAAACTGAAAAGCCGCAGGAAGAAAAGACTGCCCGTGTTCGTCTGAACGACAAACGGAAGATGAGTTTCAAGGAAAAACGAGAGTTCGAGCAATTGGAAAAGGAGATAGCAGAATTAGAAACAGAAAAAGTACAGATTGAAGAACTCTTATGTAGCGGTACCCTTTCTGTTGACGAATTGACAGAGAAATCGAAACGTTTGCCTGAAGTCAATGACCTGATTGATGAGAAAACAATGCGATGGCTGGAACTTAGTGAAATAGAAGGCTGATTTGTGCCATTGTATCACTAGAATAGCCTGATAATGATAATAACTTTGATAATATATCCCAGACAACATATAACCTTGTATGACAAACCTAACCAATTATCATAGCCACTGCCTGTTTTGTGACGGACGCGCCAATATGGAAGATTTTATTCGTTTTGCTATTAGCGAAGGATTTACTTCCTATGGCATTTCTTCCCATGCTCCACTGCCGTTTTCTACTGCATGGACGATGGAGTGGGATAGAATGGATGATTACCTTTTCGAATTTTCCCGTCTGAAGAAGAAATATGCAGATAAAATAGAGCTTGCCATTGGTCTTGAAATAGATTACCTGAACGAAGAAAGCAACCCTTCTTTACCCTGTTTTCAAAACTACCACTTGACTACCGGATAGGTTCCGTACATATGTTGTACTCTCCGGAAGGAAAAATCGTAGATATTGATACTCCGGCAGATCTTTTCCGTCAATTGGTAGACAAGCACTTTGATGGTGATTTGGATTCTGTGGTCCGTCTTTACTATAAGAACCTGCTTCGTATGGTAGAATTGGGAGGATTTGATATTGTTGGTCATGCTGACAAGATGCATTATAATGCTTCCTGTTATCGTCCGGGATTATTGGATGAACCGTGGTATGATGCGTTGGTTCGCAAATATTTCACCGCCATTGCCGAATATGGCTATATCGTTGAAATAAACACTAAATCTTATCATGATTTAGGAACATTCTATCCCAATAAACGATATTTCTCTTTCCTGAAAGAGTTGGGTATCAGAGTACAGGTAAACAGTGATGCGCATTATCCGAACGGATTAATAATGGACGCTCGAAGCATTGGCTGCTTTGAAGAAGGCAGGCTTTACTTCAGTTGCAGAGTGGCATAATGGAAAATGGGAAGAAAGAGAAATAGAATAAAGAAATAGAATTTAGTCAATCTCCAAAGTGCCTCCTTAATAAACTGATAATTTATTTTGTTTATTAAGGAGGCGCTTTAAGGATGTTTTGAGATGTTATTCAGTTCTTTTGCAAGCATTTGCCCGAAAAACTCGTTCAATGTATCTTCATAGTTACCATGAAGCATAATATGATGATTTCCCAAAGGATTCTTCAGAAAATACTCGGCTGGAGTATTCATGCGGATGCGTACTTGCGTGCGGCACATATTAATATAATTGGTATTTTCAGTCAATGTTCCAGTAGATAAGTAATATTCGTCCAGACATTCACCGCCGCATTTTATAATCGTTACGTCTCCTGTCGGAAGTAACCCTTGTATGGCAATTCCTTTTCTGTTTCAAAATGATTGCGGATAATGTATCTCTCCGTTTGTTTGAGTCCTATGGTGCAGTGTGCTAATATCAGCTCGTTCGTACGGGAATTAATCATGGAAGGATTTGCCATAAATCCGTCCTTGCCCGTAAGCGCTTTCACTGCTAATAGCGTAAATACAGATTGAAGATCGCCTTCACAACCTGCTATTATCCCGTCATCATTCAATAAAGATAATGCCACGCATCCGGTAGTGTCGATTTGTTCAATCAATTTAAAGCAGCTCAATGTCAGTGCTTCCAGATTTTCTTCCTGACACACCTTTTAATAGCCCGGTACAGCCTCATGGATTTGATTAAATCTTCGGGAGTTCCTTCGCGACAGGCAAGAGCTTGCGATGCTACAGCCGCACATGACGCTCCGACTTGCTCATCCGTTATTTGTTGAAATTGTTCGTAAATCCGTTCCAATGGAATATCTACATATTCAATTCCCCAACGACGTTTTGCCAACAGGTAGTCTACGTTACTGGCAACTAACCGGAAGAAGGAGTTCCGATGACTCCGATACGTTTGCCGAATAAGGAACGTTGTGCACGGAAATTATTATAAAGTGTATGAATACGCAGGATGATAGCAGGTAATTCGCCATGTAGTATTTCGCTCTTCATTCCACGTCCCCGTAACCATGTGGAGATTTCCAATGCGGCAGCAAGAGAGTTCTGCATGCCGTCTGCCAGTAAAATGGCAGGGCGGGGAGGTTTTCGAATTGCTGTATGACCAGTCTTTCCACCCCACCGGTAGCGATAAAATGATTTTGAAATCATCACTACTAAGCTTGTCCATATCTTGATAATCGACGAGCTTTACGGTATAATATTTTTCAATTTCGCTTAAAATAGCTTCGTGTGAGCTACGTAGCGAGACTTGTTTGTGAAGGATTGAAGCAAATGAGATAAGGTGTATGGTCATTATGATATTGTTTTAAGTTTTCCGTATGACAAATGTATAGCTTTCTTTCAAATTACCATAACGATTTTAACCTTGCTAAGGTTTTAAAGTTTTATGTCTCTGTATTCAAATTATTGCGTACATTTGCAGCTCCAAGTAGAAAAGTAAATAGTAATTAAGTAATTTGTAGTTAAAATTATGCCAACCATATCCATTCGCGGAAACGAGATGCCTGCATCTCCTATCAGAAAGCTGGCTCCTTTGGCAGACGCTGCCAAGCAACGTGGAGTCCATGTGTTTCACCTGAACATCGGACAGCCTGATCTGCCCACTCCTCAGGCCGCGATTGACGCGATACGCAATATTGACCGGAAGGTATTGGAGTATAGTCCAAGTGCCGGTTATCGTAGCTATCGCGAGAAATTAGTAGGATATTATGCGAAATTCAATATCAACCTTACAGCAGACGATATAATCATTACATCAGGAGGTTCGGAAGCCGTACTTTTTTCCTTCCTTTCCTGCCTGAATCCGGGAGATGAAATAATTGTTCCGGAACCGGCTTATGCTAACTATATGGCATTTGCAATCTCTGCCGGAGCAAAGATCCGCACCATTGCTACGACCATTGAAGAGGGCTTTTCTCTTCCGAAAGTAGAGAAGTTTGAAGAACTGATTAATGAGCGTACCAAAGCGATTCTTATTTGTAATCCCAACAATCCTACCGGTTATTTGTATACCCGTCGTGAAATGAATCAGATTCGTGACCTTGTAAAGAAGTACGATTTGTTCCTTTTCTCCGATGAAGTATATCGTGAATTTATATATACCGGTTCTCCTTATATCTCTGCCTGCCATTTGGAAGGTATTGAGAATAATGTGGTATTAATTGACTCCGTATCCAAACGTTATTCAGAATGTGGTATTCGTATTGGTGCGTTGATAACCAAAAACAAGGAGATACGCGATGCTGTCATGAAGTTCTGCCAGGCTCGTTTGAGTCCTCCATTGATCGGACAGATTGCTGCAGAGGCCTCTTTGGATGCTCCGGAAGAGTATTCTCGTGAAACGTATGATGAATATGTAGAACGTCGTAAATGCCTGATTGACGGTTTGAACCGTATTCCCGGTGTTTATTCACCCATCCCGATGGGAGCTTTCTATACAGTAGCGAAACTCCCGGTAGATGATTCCGACAAGTTCTGTGCATGGTGTCTCTCTGATTTTGAATATGAAGGTCAGACGGTATTCATGGCTCCGGCTTCCGGTTTCTATACCACTCCGGGTTCCGGCATCAATGAAGTTCGTATTGCTTACGTATTGAAGAAAGAAGATTTAACCCGTGCGCTTTTTGTCTTGCAGAAGGCTTTGGAAGCATATCCGGGAAGAACAGAATGAAATTTAAGTATTAAGTATTAGGTATTAAGTATTAACCGTAGCTTCTTGTGTGTTTGCTCGTGTGTATAATTGCCTAATACTTTATGTCTAATACTTAATACTTTATACTTAATACTTAACCCAATGTCTCTATCACTTTTCATAGCCCGGCGTATCTATCGTGAAAGCGATGGCGGAAAGCAGGTGTCACGTCCTGCGGTCCTCATTGCCATGGCGGGTATTGCTATTGGCTTGGCTGTGATGATTATTGCGGTGGCGGTAGTTATCGGGTTCAAAAGTGAGGTGAGAAATAAAGTCATAGGATTCGGGTCGCATATTCAGATAACTAATCTGGATGCGGTCAGTTCTTACGAAACCCATCCGATTGTGGTAGGAGACAGTATGATGACTGCTCTTGCTGATTATCCGGAGATAAGCCATGTGCAGCGTTTCTCTACCAAACCGGGTATGATTAAGACCGATGACGCTTTTCAGGGAATGGTGTTAAAAGGGGTAGGTCCGGAGTTCGACCCCCATTTTATAAAAGAGTATTTGGTAGAAGGGGAGATTCCTGTTTTCAGTGATTCAGTATCTACCAATCAAGTGCTTATCTCGAAAGCGTTGGCAACTAAAATGAAGTTGAAACTGGGAGATAAGATATATACCTATTATATACAGGATGATATTCGCGCTCGTCGCCTGACGATTGCCGGAATTTATCAGACGAACTTCTCCGAATACGACAACCTCTTTTTACTGACGGATCTTAATCTGGTGAATCGCTTGAACGGTTGGCAACCGGAACAGGTGACCGGTGTGGAATTACAGGTGAAAGATTATGATAAACTGGAAGATATAACCTATGAGATCGCAACTGATATTGACAACAGGCAAGATGAACTGGGAGGTGTGTATTATGTGCGTAACATCGAACAACTGAATCCTCAAATCTTTGCCTGGCTTGATTTATTGGATTTGAACGTATGGGTGATTCTGATTTTGATGATAGGAGTTGCCGGCTTCACCATGATTTCCGGTTTACTGATTATTATCATCGAACGCACCAATATGATTGGGATTTTAAAAGCATTAGGAGCCAATAATTTCACGATTCGCAGAACCTTTCTTTGGTTTGCAGTCTTTCTGATTGGCAAAGGCATGCTTTGGGGCAATGCCATTGGTTTGGCATTCTGTATTCTTCAATCTCAATTCGGACTTTTCAAACTTGATCCGGAGACTTATTATGTAGATACTGTCCCGGTATCTTTAATGTTTTACTTTTATCTTGATTAATTTGGGTACTTTGTTTGCTTCTGTATTGATGTTGATTGGTCCTTCATTTTGATTACCAAGATCAATCCGGCAAGCTCCATGAGATACGAATAATCCTCTTTTTATCTACCCGTTTTCTACTGCATAAATAATTTAGTCTGTTGCGTGATGTGGAGTGAATAATATGTCTATATTTGCGCCCAATTTACTTAATATCCTCTTGTAGGTTTAATTTTTAACCATTATGAATAATGTGTTAATCCTGTTGGATAATCTGGATGACTGGAAGCCGTATTACGAGACAAGTAGTGTCCTGACTGTTTCCGACTATCTGAAAAACAAACCGGTAGAAAAAGACCGGAAGTTAGTTATTAATCTTAGCGATGATTACAGTTATAACTCTGAAGGGTATTACTGTTCATTGTTAGCCCAAACGAGAGGACAGAAAGTCATTCCGGATGTTGATATAATCAACAAGTTGGAGACCGGGACGGGTGTTCGGATGGATCGTAGTCTGCAAGCCCTCTGTTACCAGTGGATACAGAAGAACAATGTCAAAGACGACATTTGTATCTGAACATTTACTTTGGCAAATGTAGAGAGAAAGGTCTGGAGCGGATTGCACGATTTATTTTGAGAATTACCCTTGCCCATTATTGAGGGTGGCTTTGAATACTCATCCCAGAAATCAGATCGAAAGTATTCAATTTCTTCCTCTGAATCGGCTCAATGATGAAGAGCAGGATTTCTTTGCCAACACATTGGATAACTTTAATAAGAAAATATGGCGTGCGCCTAAGTCGGCGAAGGCTTCCCGTTATAGTTTGGCTGTATTGGTTGATCCGCAGGAAAAGTTTCCGCCCAGCAACAAAGGTGCTCTGCATAAATTGGCAGAAGTTGCCAAGAAGATGAATATTCATGTGGAAATGATTACGGAAGATGACGCCATCCGTTTGCTCGAATTTGATGCCTTGTTCATTCGTACTACAACATCATTGAATCATTATACATTCCATTTGTCGCAATTGGCTGCACAAAACGGAATGGCCGTTATTGACGATCCGCTTTCCATCATCCGTTGTACGAACAAAGTATACCTGAAAGAACTTTTGAAAAGGAAAAATTTCTGCTCCTAAGTCAACGCTGATTTTCAGTCAAACGATCATTCGTTTGAGCAAATCAGCGAACAGGTGGGGCTCCTTTTATTCTGAAGATACCGGATGGGTCTTATTCTATTGGCATGAAAAAGGTTTCGAATGAGGAAGAACTGCAAGCAAGTCTGAAGATGCTGTTTGAGAAGTCGGCTATCTTACTGGCACAGGCATTTACTCCTACGGAGTTTGACTGGCGTGTCGGCCTGTTGAATGGGGTACCGCTGTATGCCTGCAAATATTATATGGCAAAAGGACATTGGCAAATTTACTGCCACTATGATTCGGGCAGAAGTCGTTGCGGACTGGTAGATACGATTCCTATTTATCAGGTGCCTCGGGTAGTGTTGGATACAGCCGTTAAAGCTGCGAATCTGATCGGAAAGGGATTGTATGGAGTCGACCTGAAAATGGTAGATGATAAAGCCTATGTTATTGAGATCAATGATAATCCGAGTATCGACCATGGGCTGGAAGATGCCATTATCGGTGATGAAATGTATTACCGGTTACTGAATCATTTTGAGCAGGCCTTGGAGGCGAAACATTATTGATGATGGAGACGGGTTTATTTGTTCGTAAAGCACAGCAGATTGATATTCCTGCTATTTTGGAAATAGAATGGGAATGTTTTCGGGAAGATAGCTTTTCGAAAGAACAGTTTGCTTATCTGATAAGCCGCTCGAAAGGAACTTTCTATGTAATGATGGAAGGGGATAGGGTAATCGCTTATGTCTCCTTATTATTCCATGGTGGAACTCGTTATCTAAGGATCTATTCGATAGCTGTCCATCCGGATTTCAGAGGGAAAGGATTGGGACAGGCATTGATGGACCAAACGATTCGGACAGCAGACGAATGTAAGGCTGCTAAAATTACTTTGGAAGTGAAGGTGACGAACGCTGCCGCTATTGCGCTATATATGAAAAATGGCTTTATTCCTGCTGGAATAAAGCCATGCTATTATCATGATGGTTCGGATGCTATTTATATGCAACGGTTGATTCCATGAATTCATCTTCTCATGAAATCTCCTTTTCCTCGAAAGAATCGGCAAATCTTGAAATTCAGCGACTGTATAGGTTGGAGAAGGTCGAATACCGGTAATGAGAAATAGTATTTCCGATTTCCTCCCATTTCTTTGGCTGTTTGGTTAATAACGACAATTTGCATGATGAAGCGTAGTAACCAGATTAACAGTGCGATGCCTGCGACTAACCAATGAGAATTGAGGACGCCGGATGCGATGCCTGCTATACAGGAAACATAGAATAACAGACGGGAGAAAGTCTCAAATCCCAAAAGGTATCGTTGTATTCCCTGATAATATCTTGCGGTCGCCATATAGCTTATTTTTTCCTCTTTCCATTCTTTGTATCGGTACACAGGATTTATCCGTGTGGTGGCGTTGATGTCTGTTTCGACGCGGGTATTTGAAGGAGTTGCCAACTGGTTGATGAATAGGTCATCCTCTCCACGTTGCAGGTTCAGGTATTTGGAGAATCCTTTCTGTTGGAAAAACAACTCTTTCCGGTAAGCTAAGTTACGTCCGATACCCATATATGGTTTTCCAACTAAAGCGAATCCCAGATAACGTAAAGATTGGAAGAGGGCATCAAATGCGGTACGTTTGTGCAACCATCCTTTTGTACGGTCATAACCGCTATACCCCAATACGATTTGAGTCTGCGGAGTGAAGTTGCGTGCCATCAGCTTTAACCACTGGTTACTTGCCGGCATACAGTTTGTTTCTGTAAATACCAGCCAATCATGTTTACTGGCTTTGATGCCTAATGTCAGGGCCAGTTTTTTATGACTGATATAACGTGCGCTTTCAGGGGTAAAACTATGGTAAAGATGAGGATATTTTTCTTCCATTATTCCCAGTATATCCTCGGTTTCATCTGTGGAAGCATCGTTGATGACAATCACCTCGAATTGCGGATAATCCTGTTCCAGAATAGCTGGCAGGATTTTACGCAGGTTTTCAGCCTCATTGCGTGCGCAGAGAATTACGGAAAGTGGAGGCAGTTCTCGTGAAAAATGTACCTCTTCTTTGCGTACAGCCTTATTATGGGCATGTATCCGATTGTACAGGCCAAAATAATAGATGAGCTGAATGATAAAAAGAATACCTGCCGCTGATAAAAGAATCAGTTCGACAGTATTGAATGTAAATGTTTCCATCAAATTTTAGTGTCGTTTTTACAACGGCAAAAGTACACAATTTTTCGGTAGTTCCGTCATCTCGACGGGAGGTTATTTCGTAAGTCCAGATATTCTTTTTTAAACATATCTACAAAAAGAAAGAATAGCGAAAGCAATAACGGGCCGAAGATCACTCCCATGAACCCAAATAACGGCAGACCGATGACTACTCCGAAAATGGTGATAAGCGGATGTGTATCTGCCATTTTCTTTTGGAGAATAAACCGGATCAGGTTATCTGACTGTGATACGACGATGGCTCCATAAGCAGCAATTCCGATGGCATTAAACCAGTCTCCGCTTATGGCAAGGTAAGCGGCTACGGGAAACCATACCAGTGCGGTGCCTACCATCGGAATAATGGTTGCAAAGCAGGTCAGAAATCCCAGCATCAATATGTTGGGTGCTCCGAAAAGGAGATAACCGATCATGGCTACTCCTCCCTGAATGATAGCCAGCAAGGGAATACCGATGGCATTGGAACGAACAATCATATTGATTTCGTGGATCACTTCTTGAGTATTGGTCTCGTTAAATGGCAGAATATCGTTGACGTATGCTTCCATTTTTTTCCCTCCGATCAACATGAAATAAAGTACAAAGATCATGACGAACAGGTTGATGGCGAGACTGCTGATACTCTCCATTATGATTTGTCCGATACGGGGAAGTATGGAGACAATGAATGTCAATGTATCTTTTCCTAATACATCATATCCTGTTTTCTCTTTGATAAATTCGGCTACTTGTTGGATCGGTGCGATATACGTTTGTGGGTCCAGATTGATATCTTGTAGTTTATTTACTACCATCCAGACGGTCAGTCCCAAAGGAATAAGGAAGACAAAAATAGTTTCTGCGGTAATCAGTAAAGCACTTAGGCTACGTTTTAGCTTTCGTTTTTCTACCAGATATCTCATCTGTCCGCGTACAAGAATATAAATAGTGAGTGCTCCCAATAATCCTCCCAGGAATGGAGTGATTTGTCGGAAGATGATGATCCCCATAAATAGGATGATGACGATGAGGGAATATTTCCAGTATTGTTCTTTGGTGCTCATATCATGTGAAATTCGTTTATATAATGAACAATTAAGGTATAGGAAAGGTTTGTTTTATGGTGAGATAACGAAATGAAAACAGTTTGGTTTCATTGAGCGGATATTCGTTAATATCCAATTGATTTATGTTAAATGTTAACGGATTGGTTGTTTCTATTAAACCATGTTATAAGATACGCTGCTTTGACCTGAAAATTTGGAGATAACCGAAAAGCTCGTATCTTTGTAATGTGTTTTTCATAGTATTAGATTTAAGGTTAACAAAGATTGGCTGTCTGGGATAGATAGCCTTTTTTTATGTTATATATTCTGCTCTGTTTGACTATCCTCTTGGTTTTTCACAAAAAGCATTTGATTCCCACGTCCCACTTTACAGATTATGCCTTCTTTGGCAAACCGCTTTAAATCCTCTAATGCTTTATTTTTCAGTCGTCCGGTCAGTTCGGTATATGTGGTGCGTGTGATGAATCCATATCGGTTGACGTGTTCAAGTAGTCTTCTTTTCAGTTCTTCGTCATCCAGTTGGCTTGAAGCTTGGAAAAATAGTTTTTGAGCCCGTTCCAGTTTACCCGTTGCTTTCTTCTTGAATGTTTTGGAAGCAAGGAAATTCACTCCGTTGAATTGAATGGAAGGTGAACGCAGGTCTTTTTTATCTTTCACCAGTCGGGATTTTATCTTTCCGGAAAAATAACCGAACTCACCTACTTCTACCCGGTAGCCTTGTCCTATGTATTCTCCCACGAGGTCTACAAGTTCCATCAGTGTACCTTCTACCACTCCCGGCTTGTATCCGGTGCGGGCAACGAGTTGTTTCAATAGTTGTTTGGTGTTGATAGTGCCGTTAAATACAATGCTGGGGTACAACACATCCTTTTCTCCCTCTTTTGTAGTGAGAGCCGGTTTCTTCTTAAAGTCGTAATATGCCATTATTCTGATAATTAAATATATTCTCTGTATTCTTTATTGTTTTTTACTGTAGCTTTTATGAAACTGCTTAGTATAATTTTGCTCGTCCTGTTATAGGGTGTCTATTGTCCTGTTATAAAAAACTATTTGTTTTCCTATAAGAAAATAATTGTTTTGTTGTAAAGGGATAATGAAAATTATGCAGTAAAGGTATTTGTTTTATGTGAGGCGGACAAGTAATTGATGCAATGTTTGGGAATAATCTTCTAATGTGTTGAACAAGTGAACGTTTCTTGTCCTGTGCCGAAAATTATGTTTTTCAGCATAAGTGAGTGTTTTTCTATACTAATATTATTGTATTCTAAAAAAAATCCCTTAATATTGCATTTGTATTATTTGTCAGACAAATAATACAAATCATAAAATTCTAATAATATGAAGATAGAAATTAATCAAACAACATTAATCGATCAGGTGGAAGACAGTCTGCTTACTTACTTTAAAAAGAATGACTTAAGGCGTGGAGATTCAATTCCCAATGAGAATAATCTGGCTGCAGAATTAGGAGTTGCAAGGAGTGTTGTCAGAGAAGCATTGAGTCGTTTGAAAATGATGGGGCTGATTCATGCACGTCCTCGCAAAGGAATGGTTCTGACCGAACCTTCTATTTTAGGAGGGATGAAAAGAGTGATAGATCCTCGTGTTTTGAGTGAAGAAACTATTTTAGATCTGTTAGATTTCAGAATTGCACTTGAAATAGGAATATCAAGCGATATTTTCCGTAAGATAACTCCTAAAGACATCGAAGAATTAAGCGAGATAGTGAAAATGGGAATTGTTTTTGAGAATAATGAATACGCATTAATCAGTGAATCGGCTTTTCATACGAAACTATATAAAATCACTGGAAATAAAATAATATCCGAATTTCAGGAAATCATTCACCCTATACTTGTCTATGTGAAAGAAAAATTCAAAGATTATTTGAAACCTATAAATATAGAAATGAGTAAAAGTGGTAAAATAGCTACTCATGCTGATTTGCTGGATTTTATAAAAAAAGGGGATGAAAAAGGATACCGGGATGCCATCGAAAGACATTTTGAGGTTTATAAGATTTTCAAGGTCAATCGGAGTCAGGAGTTGATGGCAGAAAAAGAAAGTAGTGAAAAGGTAGAAGGGATATGAAAAGACTACATTTCATCATTTTATGTTTATCCTTAATAATATTGTTTATGAATACATCTTGTTTGAGAAAAAAGGAAAAGAGGATAGAGGTGCAATGGGAAAACTCATTGCTGCTTCCAGGATGCGCCGGCATGCCGGAGAACGTCGGATTAGCAGGTGCATATTCCGGGATAGTGGAAGGAAAGTTGCTTGTGCTGGGCGGAGCTAACTTTCCTGACAAGTATCCTTGGGAAGGAGGAACGAAAACTTGGTGGTCTACTTTATATAGCTATGATTTACAAACGGGAAAATGGACTGTTTATGATGATTTTCTCGATCGCCCGCTTGCTTATGGAGTTTCAATAAGTCTGCCGGAAGGATTGTTGTGTATTGGAGGGTGTGATCGTACGCAGTGTAGTGATAACGTTTTCCTGATAAAGAAAGAAGAAGATTCATTTGTGATAGACTCTGTCAGTTATCCATCTTTGCCGGTTCCGTTGGCGAATGCAACGGGAGCAATGGGTGATAACTGTATTTATATTGCTGGGGGGCAAGAGACTATGGTAAATGAACAGTCGACTCATCATTTTTACATGCTTGATTTGATGCATAAAGAAAGAGGATGGCAAGAAATGCCGGATTGGAATGGTCCTTCTCTTTCCTATGCAGTAGGCGTGGCTCAAGGGGAACGATTTTATCTTTTCAGCGGAAGAAGTTATGCTCCGGATGAGGCGATGGTAGAACATACGGAGGGGTACGTATTTGAGCCAGGCATTGGAAAATGGAGTAAAATGATCGGTTCTTTTCCTGTAATGGCGGGGACTGGTATACCATACGGGGAGGATAAGATTCTGCTATTTGGGGGAGTGGAAGAGATTCTTCCTACATCTTCCGAGCATCCGGGATTCAGCCGCAAGTTACGAGTAGTCAGTACAAGTACGAATTCTCTGGTAGATTCGCTCGAATGTCCTTATCGCATTCCGGTTACTACGAATGTTGTTTCTGCCGGGAATCAGGTATTTATCGTAAGTGGTGAGGTACAGCCGGGAATACGGACGCCATTTATTCTAAAAGGAAGTTTCTAGAAATAAAATGAAATATCAAATCTAATTAAATGCATTATGAACAATTATGAAAGACTGGAAGGTATGGTTGCGGCCACCTTCACCCCAATGGATGAAAATGGGGATGTAAATTTATCTATTATTGAAAAATATGCTGATTGGATCGCATCAACTCCTATTAAAGGGGTGTTTGTGTGCGGTACGACTGGTGAATTCTCTTCGCTGACGATTGATGAACGTAAATTAATTCTTGAAAAATGGGTTGCTTCGGCTGGTAAGCGGTTCAAAGTGATTGCCCATGTAGGTTCAAACTGTCAACGGAGTGCTATGGAATTGGCATGTCATGCGGAAAAAGCAGGAGCCGATGCCATTGCTTCAATAGCTCCGTCTTTTTTCAAGCCGGGAACGGTAGATGAGTTGATCGATTTTTTTGCTCCGGTTTGTAGGTCTGCCAGTGGACTGCCTTTCTATTACTATAATATGCCGTCGATCACAGGGGTTAATTTGCCGGTAGATAGATTTTTGGTAGAGGGTAAGAAGAAAATACCAAACTTGGTAGGTACTAAATTTACTCATAATAACCTGATGGAGATGGGGGCTTGCATCGATTTGGAGCAGCATAAGTTTGAAGTTCTGCATGGCTTTGACGAGATTTTGATTGCAGGTTTATCAATGGGAGCTGTGGCAGGCGTAGGAAGTACATATAATTATATTCCCAATGTTTACCATGCCATTTTTGAATCAATGAAGCAAAATGATGTGGAAACAGCACGTGCCTGGCAAATGAAATCTATACGTACAGTGGAAGTTATCATTAAATATGGTGGAGGCGTACGTGGAGGTAAAGCTATCATGAAATTAATAGGCATTGATTGTGGCAGTTGTCGTTTACCGATTAAACCTTTTTCAATTGAGGAGTATGACAAATTAAAAGGTGATTTGGATGCAATAAATTTCTTCGATTTTTAGATATAAAAAGAGGAGATGACAGTAAAAGTATATTGCTGGGGTTTAGCTATTTTACTTTCTGTCATTCCCCTCAAATCTAGTTAAATGCGTTCAAAATTACCTAAAATAAAAATACTATGAAAGTAAGAAGGGAAATATTAATCATATTTTCAATGATTTTATTATTGGTATTGCCAGCCACGTCTTTGGGTAAAGAAATAAAATGGGTGCTGGAACGACCGGTAATTCCTGTGTTGGTGAAGAAACCGGCAAGTCCTGTATTAAAGGTTACTCTAATCAGGGCAGACAATCAACCTTACACCATTCAGCAAATAGATTTAGATTTATTAGGGAGTACAGATGTGGCAGATGTTGTTTCTGTTGCTATATATGGTACACAAGAAAATGGACTGATAGATACATCCCGTTTGCTATATAAAGCGCTTCCCGCTACACGTAAAATATCATTTACTGATAAAGTACAGGTAAATCAGGATTCTTTGTCTTTTTGGGTAGCCGTGACGTTGAAAGATACGGTTTCATTGGATCATCGTATTCAGCTTAACTGTAACCGGATTAAAACGACTAAAGGCAATCTGAAAATCTCGGAAAAAGGAAGTAAACCTTTGCGGGTAGGAGTAGCGGTACGGCAGAAAGGACAGGATGGGTGTGTTTCGTCACGTATTCCGGGATTGGCTACCAGCAATCAAGGAACTTTGTTAGCCATTTTTGATGCCCGTTATGACTATTCTCGTGATTTGCAAGGAAATATAGACATTGCTCTTCATCGGAGTACGGATAAGGGATTGACTTGGCAACCTGTTCAGACTGTGTTAGATATGGGAGAGTGGGGCAGCTTACCGCAGAAATACAATGGAGTGAGCGATGCTTGTATTCTAGTCGATAAAAATACAGGTGACATTTATGTAGCCGGATTGTGGATGCATGGCCTGCTGGATAAAGATGGCAAGTGGATAGAAGGATTGGATGAAAGTAGCACGGTCTGGACACACCAGTGGAAAGGAAAAGGCTCCCAACCCGGAACAGGACTAAAAGAAACCTGCCAGTTTATGATAGCGAAAAGTACGGATGACGGTCTTAGCTGGAGTTTTCCGGATAATATAACCGCAAAGACGAAGCATCCTGAATGGTGGCTGTTTGCACCGGCACCGGGACAAGGGATTACGTTGAAGGATGGTACGTTGGTATTTCCCACACAAGGACGTGATGAAAAGGGACTTCCTTTCTCAAATATTACGTATAGTAAAGATCACGGAAAGACGTGGGTGACCAGCAACTCTGCATATCAGGATGTAACGGAATGTAGTGTCGTACAATTGAATGATGGTGCCCTGATGTTGAACATGCGCGACAACCGGAACAGAGGACATAAAGAGGTGAACGGTCGGAGAATTTGTACGACTACCGATTTGGGAGCGAGTTGGAAGGAACATCCTACTTCAAGAAAGGCACTGGTGGAACCTACCTGTATGGCAAGCCTGCACCGACATGAATATATAGAAGAAGGAAAAAAGAAAAGCATGCTTCTCTTTGTAAATCCGAATGATTACGGGAAAAGGGATAAACTGACTTTGAAAGTGAGTTTTGATGATGGAATGACCTGGCCGAAGGAACATTGGATTCTTTTCGACCAATATCGCAGTGCCGGATATTCCTGCATTACGTCCATAGATGAAAATTCAATAGGCATATTATATGAGAGCAGTCAGTCGGATTTAGCTTTTATAAAAATCGATTTAACGGAGATTTTAAAGTAAACAGGCATGAATAATAAAACTTCAAATATATATCCCTGGGTAGTAGTCGGACTATTGTGGGGTGTTGCTTTGCTGAATTATATGGACAGGCAAATGCTTTCCACTATGCGAATTCCGATGATGGAGGATGTCCGGGAATTGGAATCGGCTGCCAATTTTGGTCGTTTGATGGCTGTCTTCCTGTGGGTATACGGACTGATGAGTCCTTTGTCGGGTATCATCGGTGACCGTGTGAACCGTAAATGGTTGATTGTAGGTAGTCTGTGTGTATGGTCGGGAGTTACTTATCTGATGGGCTATGCCACCACTTTCAATCAACTCTATTGGTTGCGTGGGATTATGGGAGTTAGTGAAGCACTGTATTTACCTGCTGCTTTGTCTCTGATTGCCGATTTTCACAAAGATAAAACTCGTTCGCTGGCTGTGGGAATACATATGACGGGATTATATGTAGGACAGGCTATCGGTGGGTTCGGAGCTACTTTTGCAGCAATCTATTCCTGGCATACCACGTTTCATTGGTTTGGCATTATAGGTGTAGGTTATGGTATTATTCTGGCATTTTTCCTACGTGATAAAGAGAGAGGAAATGTCTCGGAGAATCAGAAGATGAAAAAGATTCCGGTATTGAAGAGCTTGGGAATGTTATTCTCTAATGTCTTCTTCTGGGTTATCTTATTTTATTTCTGTGTGCCGGGTACTCCGGGATGGGCGGCAAAGAATTGGTTACCAACTCTTTTTTCTGATAGCTTGTCTATTGATATTTCAGTAGCAGGTCCTATGTCTACCATTTCTATAGCCTTATCTTCACTCTTCGGAGTATTGGCAGGTGGATACATCTCGGATCGATGGGTATTAAAAAATGTACGTGGAAGAGTTTATACCGGTGCGTTGGGTTTGGGGCTTATCATACCTTCCCTGCTGTTTATCGGATATGGTCATTCTATTTTTGCATTGGTCATGGGAGCGGTGTTATTCGGAATAGGTTTTGGTATGTTTGATGCAAATAATATGCCTATTCTTTGTCAGTTTGTATCTGCACGTTACAGGGCAACCGCTTATGGTATTATGAATATGTGTGGTGTATTTGCCGGAGCTGCTATTACTAGCCTTTTAGGCGAATCAATGGATGCCGGACACCTGGGACGTGATTTTGCACTGCTTGCTATATTGGTACTGGCTATGCTGGTTATTCTGGTCACTTGTCTGCGACCTAAAACAATTGATATGAAAGATTAATTTTCAAATTTTAATTTTATATTTTATGAAAAACTCAATAAAGCATACGAATAAAATATTATCGGTGTTATTTGCTTTTTTATTTATTTCCCTAAATATTCAAGCAGATGATATCAGTTCTAAAGAAATTAAAGTTTCTGGTATAGTACAGGATCAAACTGGGGTAGAATTGCCCGGAGTTTCAATTTCTGTAAAAGGAGTAGATAAAGGTACCATTACCAATGCGTCCGGTGAATTCTCAATAATGGTTTCTCCTGACGCTACTCTTATTGTTTCTTTTGTAGGAATGGAAACAAAAGAAATTGCAGTCAAAGGGCGTAGAAATATTGTCATTGTTTTGAAAGAGAGTTCTGTATTGCTTGATGAAGTTGTAGCTATAGGCTATGGAAAACAATCAAGGGCATTAATAACCAATTCTATTTCTAAGATAAATAAGGAAGAATTCCAGAAGGCACCCGGACAGAATCCATTATTACAGTTACAAGGAAAAGTGCCTGGTCTGTCTTTACAGATTTCTAGTGGGCAGCCTGGAGCTGATCCTCAATTATTTATTCGTGGAGGAAGTTCAACTTCGCCGGAAAGTGATACACCTTTAATAATTATTGATGGTATAATATCACAAGGTTTTAGAAATATATCAGATATGAATCCGGCAGATATAGAATCTATAGAGGTCTTGAAAGATGCTGCTTCTACTGCTATCTATGGTTCCAGAGCAGCCAATGGTATTATTCTTGTCAAGACTAAATCCGGTCAGAAAGGGAAACCTGTTGTGAGTCTGCGATACACATACGGAGTGGAACAACAACCTCAGCGAATCCCATTATTGAATGCACGGGATTATATAACATTATCTCGTTCGAATATTGCCAAATTTAATCAGGCAGACTTAACTTATAATGGAAAAGAAGATCAGGCTAAATTTTTGAGCGGTTCATTTGGTATGTCAACCGGAAATCCTAGAAATTCAAAGAATACGCTTGAGTTTTTGGATGTTTATCTTCAAAAGTATGGTCAAGGTTACGTCAGTAACTTGTTGGAAAACGAAGGATGGCAGACAATGGCAGATCCTGTTACAGGTAAACAACTTATTTTTCAGGATAATGACTTTCAGAAAGCCACCTTTACAACTGGGCAGAAGCATGAAATAGATTTGAGCATTAGTGGAGGGACGGAAGCTATTAACTATTATGTAGGATTAAGATATTTGAATCAGGATGGTATTCTTCGAGGTACGAATTATAAGAATTACAGCGTTTTGTTTAATGGAAACTATAAATTGAGTGAAGCATGGAGTCTGTCTACTAAAGCTAGTTTGCAGGTGAGAGATGCTGTAGGAGGTGGAAATACAGTTAATACCATATCACGAAGCATATTGACTCCACCAACTTACCGCTTGTATTATGAAGATGGAACTCCGGCTCCGGGTGAAGGAATTTCTTCTTTCAGAAGCAGATTGCATGAAATTTATTATAAGACTAACTATGATGATACCAATGTATATAGGACAACTTTCCAATTAGGTGCAATTTGGAATATTCTGCCTGGCTTGATATTAAAGCCTACAGCCTATTATTTCGGTACGGAAGGTATAGAAAATTATTTTCAGGCAGATAATGAAACAACCGGAAATACAATTCGTCCGGCTTCTGCCAAACATAATTTTGACAGGCATTTGCAGGGAGATTTAGTGCTCTCGTATGATAAGAAAGTGAAAGATCATAATATTGGAGTCGTAGCAGGTGCCAGCTATACTCATGATTATAGTTATAGGCTTTCTGCAAGTGGCAGTGGTTCTTCCATAGATTTAATTCCGACATTAAATGCAACGGCAGATAGTACTCAGCGGGCAAGTTCAACTAAAACAATGGAAGCCACTTTGAGTTATTTCGGACGTGTAAATTATGATTATAATGGCAAATATCTTTTCTCTATTAGTATGCGTGCCGATGGTTCTTCGCGATTTGCGGAAGATAATAAATGGGGATTTTTCCCGGGAGTATCTGCTGGGTGGAATATGCATCGGGAAAACTTCTATAAACCATTGGAAGCTATCGTTAGTCGTTGGAAATGGCGTGCTAGTTGGGGGCGCACAGGTAACAACAATTTGAGTGTGGCTAATTCGAGAGGAGAATATAAGATTACAGATACCAACTATCAGGGCTCTGTCGGTATATTAAATACAACATTGAAAAATTCGCAGTTGCGCTGGGAAACAACAGAATCCTATGACATCGGGGTTGATTTGGGCTTTTTCAATAATAGATTAGGACTGTTAATTGACTATTACAACAAACTGACATTTGACAGATTGTATGATGAACCTTTATGGAGTTCTACCGGATTTAGTTCCATTAAGAGTAACTATGGATCTGTTAGAAACTCCGGAGTAGAGATTGAGTTGAATGCTACTCCTATTCAAACTAAAGATTTCTCATGGGATTTAGGGTTGACATTTGCTTATAACAAAGGAGTGGTAGTAGACTTACCGGATAATGGAGAAGAAAAGCATCGTGTAGGAGGAAACTTTGTTTATGATCCTGCAACTGGAGGGACAAAAAAAGTGGGTGGTATTGCCGAAGGTGAGAGATTTGGCGGAAGATGGGCTTTTCATTACTTGGGAACATATCAGACTGAAGAAGAAGCGGCCAAGGCACCTAATGACCCGAACGCACAAGGAAGAAAGAAACATGCGGGAGATGCAATATTTGAAGATGTAAATAATGATGGACAATTGGACTCTAAAGACATGATTTTCATGGGATATGTTCGTCCCGATAAAGTCGGAGGAATTATTAATACATTGAAATACAAAGGACTAACCGTGCGAATCGTTATGGACTGGGCTATGGGGCATGTAATAGACAATGGCTTCAAAGGACAGATAATGGGTAGCTCACGTAATAATAATAATGCCATCAAAGAGGCAATGACCAATTCTTGGCAGAGTGCGAATGATGGAAGCAAATATCCTAAATATACTGTTCAGAGTGACTATGATTATCAATATAGAAATCATATGAGATGGGATAATCAGATCGGAAGCTCTGCAAGTGGTAGTACTAATAATAGCTTGTATTTTAGCAAGGGAGATTACCTGGCATTCAGGGAAGTGTCTTTAAGTTATATGTTGCCATTATCTTGGATTAGAAAGATGAGACTCAGTGCTGTGGAAGTTTTTGCAGGAGCGTATAATATTGGTTATATAAAAAAATATGATGGCATGTTCCCTGAAATATATACTGGTGTTGACTATGGTATTTATCCGAGACCCAGACAATATAACATGGGAGTAAAAATTAATTTCTAATTAAATAAGACTCATAATTATGAAACAATTTAAATCAATACTATTAGGCATTTCTTTATTCTTGTTACATTCGTGTAACTTACTGGATGTAGATACTGTTTCAAGCATTACCGGAGATGGATACTGGAATACAAAAGGCGATGTAGAAAGTTATATGATCGGTATTTATACCAAATTGCGCGATACATCGAATTCTACTCTTCATTTTGAAGACAGAGGAGATGCCTTTACAACAGGGCTGGAAGGTGGCCCTTCTAATTTATGGGCGCAAAACCTCACATCGCAAAATGGTTATAGCTGGTCGAGCTATTACTCTGTAATACAACATTGTAATATGTTACTGAAGTATACTCCCGGAATAGATTTTGGTGTAGAGGCTGATAAAAACAGATTATTGGCAGAGGCGTATTGTATCAGAGGGTATATGTATTTCTGTATTGCCCGGATATGGGGGGATGCCCCTTTGGAACTGGAACCGACAGAAAGTTCAAATAAGCCTAAGTTAGCAAGAGAACCCGCGGAGGAAGTTTTGGCACGTGCTCTAAGTGATGTAAATACGGCAATTGATCTTTTTCCGGAAGAAAGTTATGCAAATGGAAAAGGAAGGGCATCGAAGCCGGCATGCTATGCATTGAAAGCCGATATTTTGCTATGGAAAGCAAAAGTGATGAATGGATCGGAACAAGATTTGAAAGATGTCATAACTTATGCGGATTTGGCAAGTAAAGGACTTTCACTGGAAGATAACTTTGCAGATATTTATGGAACTAAATATGGGAAAGAAGTGATATGGACTATCCATTTCGAAATTTATGAAAAGGAAGCTCAGTATAGTCAGAGTCTGAAACCAAGAGATGTTTTTGTAGAAAAGGCGGTCAATAAGGATGAAATTCCTTATGCTAAAGGAGGAGCTCGCAGCACTTATGCACCAAGTCCGTTTTTGATAGGTCTTTTTAATGCAAATCCGGCAGATATCAGAACCAAAGACTCTTATATCACTGCAAAGGATGCGGACGGAAATGAAATAGGGACTTTTGATAATAAGATGAAGGGAACAAAAACAGAAGGAGATCGCACCTATGACTCAGATATAGTTATATATCGGCTTGCAGAGATGTATTTATTTAAAGCAGAAGCTTATGCGGCGTTAAATCAAACACCACAGGCTATTATTGAACTGAATAGAGTCAGAGACCGTGCCAAGATTGGAACTTATAATGGAAGTACCAATAAAATAGCAGTGGAGAAAGAAATTCTGAACGAGCGTGCAAGAGAGTTATATCTTGAGAGAAAAAGATGGCCCGATCTTCTTAGATTTCATTATGGTGGAACGATTGATGTTTATCAGGAGGTCCCGAACTTAAAGAAAAAAGTCGATGATAATATTATCATTCCATTATATCTTGCAATCCCATTGAGCGATATAAATATCAATCCTAATTTAAAACAAACTCAAGGATATGAAAACCTATAAGATTATTACATGCGTATTTCTTTTTACAAGTATGTTTACACAGGCTTGTCAAAAAGATGATGAGACACAAGGAAACCCAACTCCTGTTCCACCGGAAGAAGAAGTGCCTTCGTCCGAATTCAACTATATTTATAATCAAGGGACGGATGGTTTTGAACTCTATCGAATACCTGCTATTGTTAAAAGTAAAAGCAATACTTTATTAGCTTTTGCTGAAGCTAGAAAAGCTCGAAGTAATGGAGATAGCGGAGATATAGATCTTGTAGTCAAACGTTCGTCGGATAATGGAAAAACATGGAGTAAACAGATTACGATATGGAATGATGGACAAAACACTTGTGGAAATCCCGTGCCTATTGTTGACGACAGAGGTAGAATACATCTGCTTATGACTTGGAATTTCCAGACTGATAAATGGGGGGCAATAACCAATGGTACCGGAGAAGACAGCCGACGTCCGTACTATACATATTCTGATGATGACGGCATTACTTGGGCGCAACCAGTTGAAATAACTTCTTCTGTAAAAAAAGAAAAATGGGATTGGTATGCTACCGGTCCGTGCCATGGTATTCAGATTCAAAAGGGAATACATAAAGGAAGATTAGTTGCTCCAAACTATTTTACAACTCGGGAGAGTGGAAAGGTCACGAGTTATTCTCATATCATTTATTCTGATGATTACGGAAAAACATGGAAACCGGAGAACCTACTCCTGTCGGTGGTGTTGAGAATGTTCTGTAGCCGAGATAGGAGAGGGAACGTTAATGTTGAATATGAGAGCAGATGAAGGCTTTTATCGGAAAAGTTGTACTAGCATAGATGGAGGACTTACTTGGTCTTCACCTCAAATTAGCATTGATCAAATAGACTGTAAGTGTCAGGGTAGTATATTATCAATAGGAGGAGCTGTTTTTCTCGAATGCTGCTTCCGCTACGGAACGTATTAATATGACTATCAAAAAGTACGGATAATGGGAAAAACTGGAAGGGACAATATACAGTTTATGAAGGTAACTCTGGTTACTCTGATATAGTTGAGCTCTCTGATTCACAGATTGCTATTATCTATGAGGGAGGAGAAAACGATATACGGATGGGCTGGCATTTAAAGTTGTTAGCATAAAATCAATACAATGAATTTAATACATTACTGATATGAAAAGAAAACTATATATTTATTACAGTGTATTGTTGTGATATTGTTATTGGCTTGTTCTGAAGATGATTTGCAGTCCTTGCAAGCTGCTTTCGAATCAGATCTTCAGGAAGTCACAATCGGAGAAAGTATTACTTTCAAAGACATATCTACTGGTGAACCTTCTAAATGGAATTGGCGGTTCGAAGGTGGAGAACCAGAAACCTCAATCTTATTTAGTCCTAATGTTGTATATAATAAGCCTGGAGTTTATTCGGTTACCTTGTCGGTCGGACGCGGAGAAGAAGCAAACGAAATGGTGAAGGAACAATATATTACTGTTAACTATCCGTCGCAGATAACTGTTGACTTCTCTGCAGATAAAACTACTGCTACAAATGAAGATGTTATTTCTTTAAAGATTTGTCCAAAGGCTATCCGAATGAGTGGTTATGGAGTTTCACACCTAAAGAAGGTGGAGCAGTTATCACTTCAACAGAACAAAATCCACAAATGACACTTTCTCCGGGAATCTATACTATTAAATTGACAGCTAAGAATCCCAAAGCGTCTTCGGACAAAGTAAGAGAGGATTATATTACTGTTATTGATAAAATGCGATTGCCGCTGATTTTGTGCACAATGCCGGAATACTTATGCCGGGGATATATTAACTCTTGGATAAGACATTAGGAACGGTTGAAGAATGGGAATGGACATTTGAAGGAGGTACTCCAGCCAGTTCTGTAGAACAAAATCCTGTAGTGCAATATAATAATCCAGGAAAATACAAAGTGACGTTGAAAGCTAAAAACTCAGTAAATAGCTCTACGAAAGAGAAAGAAGGTTATGTATATGTTGTTTCTGCAGAAAAGTTAGTATTGTATTTGCCATTCGATGGTGATAATAAAGATGCAGGTCCAAATCAATTGAATCCTGAGGAACTTACGGCAGGAGCTGGTTCCAGTGTATATAATTCTCAGGCGCGCTTTTCCGGAGAAAGTGCTGAATGTCGATTTGCAGCACACTTCCAAGGCGACAAGCAAAATTATTCAATTTTGTCTATTCCTGAAGAAGGATTGAAGAATCATTATACGGATAGTGAATTTACAGTTGCATTTTGGGTGAAGGTTTCAAATATGACAGCTAAGAATGCAGTCTTTCATCAAGGTGTGGGACCGGTGCTACTTATACCGATCCTGTGCCCAGACAAAGTTGGTTTAGACTTGATACCAGTGGTAAAACTGTTGTTTTCTGTGTAGAATACAAGGGAAAAGCAGGAAACTGGGCTGAATATGAAGGTAAACGAATGGATGACGGTGAGTGGCATCACTATGTATGTATTTATAAGAAAGTGGATGGAAAAAGAGATAGTTATTTGTATATAGATGGGCAGAAAGTTATTGAAAAGAAAGGGGTTGTTGACAAGGTGGTAGATAATTGGCCATACTATATTGGTTGTAACTATCGATTTACTAATGGAGAATTTGCACCTGAGAACTTTGAATGGTTATCTGGATGATTTTATTTTGTATAACAGAATATTGTCAGAAGAAGAAATACAAGATTTATACAATAACTAAAACTAATTGTGGAACTTCTCTTTAATCAGTAAAGAGAAGTTCCACATTCAATTAATATCAGAATATGAAAAAACTTTTTCTATTGATTTTCATGCTTGTAAATTGCATTGGTTTATATGCACAACAGGTAATGGAGACAAGTGAAGCATACAAGAAGGCGGATGAATTATTAAAGAAGCTGACAATTGAGGAAAAAGCGCTCATGGTCAGGGGCTATAATAAGTTTTTTATCAAAGGTTTTGAAGAAAAAGGAATACTTCCTGTTTATTTGTCGGATGCGACACAAGGGGTTAATATCCGGAATAATTTGCCTGATCCTAACGTTGTAAAGCAACTGGAACGTTCAACAGCTTTTCCTTCTCCCATTTTGCTAGCCTCAACATTTTCACCGGAGTTATCTTACCAATATGCTAAAGCTATTGGAGAAGAATGTAGAGCTGGAGGAATTGAGGTTTTGTTAGGTCCCGGATTAAATATCTATCGACAGTCTCAATGTGCCAGAAATTTTGAATATTTTGGAGAAGATCCCTATTTGGTATCTCAAATGGTCAGTCAATATGTGACCGGACTTCAAAGTACGGGTACAGCGGCATGTTTAAAGCATTTCTACGGGAATAATACTGAATTTTATCGTAAACGGAGTAATTCCATTATCGGAGAACGTGCTATGAATGAAATCTATTTGCCGGGTTTTAAAGCTGGGATAGATGCAGGAGCTATGTCTGTAATGACTTCTTATAATCAGATCGATGGCGAATGGGCAGGACAAAGTTCGTATGTAATAAAGAAGATTCTTAGAGAAAAGCTGGGATTTAAATGGTTGGTTATGAGTGACTGGAATTCTGTGTGGGATTTGGAAAAGGTTATTAAATCAGGTCAAAATCTGGAAATGCCGGGTTCATATAATTTTGGAGTATCAGTATTGGATTTATATCATGAAAAGAAAATAACAGAGAAGGATTTAGACGATATGATACGGCCCACTTTGGCTACTTGTGTTGCCATGGGATTTTATAGCAGGCCTAAGTATGACACGACTTTGTTAAGTAAATATCCTGAACATGAGCAGACTGCGAGGCGAGTTGCAGAAGAAGGTGTGGTATTACTTAAAAACAGGAATGAAATTTTACCGCTTGATCCTACAAAAAATAGAAAAATATTATTAACCGGTAAATTTGTATATGAAATACCTCGTGGCTATGGTGCGGCAGAAGTGATAGGGTATAATAATGTAAGTCTGATTGATGCTTTGCAGAAAGTCTTTGGGCGAACTGTATATTATATTGAAAAGCCTACTGTGGCAGAGATAAAAGAGGCTGATGTTGTTTTATTGAGTATGGGTACACGGGATAAAGAAGCCGTAGAACGTCCGTTTGCTTTACCTAGGGAAGACGAATCATTTATGCGCTATATCACTAAAAATAATCCTAACACTATTGCTATTATCAATACTGGGTCTGCGATTGATATGTCAGCATGGAACGAACAATTAGCAGCTTTGATTTATGGTTGGTATGGAGGACAATCTGGATTTGAAGCACTTACTGATATTATTATCGGAAAAGTAAATCCATCAGGAAAATTACCGATGACTATAGAAAGGTCATTTAAAGATTCACCGGCATGGGGATATTTGCCACAAGGGGCATCACTCTATAATGAGCTTAAAAATGAGCATCTTATTAATGTGTATGATGTTAATTATAAGGAAGATGTATTAGTTGGATATAGGTGGTATGATACAAAGAAGATAGAACCGCTTTATCCTTTTGGATATGGACTATCCTATACAACATTTGCTTTGACAAAACCACGATTATCATCTAACAAGATGAATGATAAACAGACTATAAAATGTTCTGTTACTCTTACGAATACAGGTAAGTGTGAAGGAGCTGAGGTGGTACAATTATATATCAAAGAGAACCAGCCAAGTGTATTACGTCCCGAAAAAGAACTAAAAGATTTGAGAAAGTATCCTTGAAACACGGGAAAATCGAATCCTTGAGTTTATAATAACTTCCAAGGATTTAGCTTTTGGGATGATCAGACACATAGTTGGAAAACAAATACTGGACAATATACAATTTTTCTAGGAACATCCTCCAGGCATATAAATCAAACTCTTTCTTTATAAAAGAATAGGAATACTTTTAGGGCTACTTTGTGGATGCCGATGATAGAATTTGCCTTTAAGCATAAATTAATAAAACTACAGTCTGATAATTATTTAGATTGTAGTTTTTTGATAATATCTCATTCATTTATTATTTAATGGTGGAGTTGTCTTATTTATTTGGCCAATTCTGTATATTTGCAGACATATATTACAATATCATGAAAATTATATTTATTAATACACTTCGTATCCTGATGATTCTCGTGATTATTATTTCATGTGGAGTTGCCTGTGTAGTATACGAAGATACATTGGCTGCCTGGTGGATACCTATTGGAGTGGCACTTATAATAGTGATAGCAACAATTCCTTTCTATAAAGGATGGATTTGGCTGACAACAATGGATAATAAAGTAATTAATTGTTGTTGCCATTTGGTTTGTGTCGGTGCTATCAGTTGTGTATTGTTTCTTGGGGAATTACTGGTTCGCCGATTCTGCTTCCACGCATGAAGAGGAAGTCATGGTACAGAAAAATATATAGAAACACATAAGAAAACTCGTAGGGTCGGCAGACATCGTTATGTGTCGGATGGCGTTCGTAAAGAATATTATTTGCAGGTAGCTTTTGAAAATGGGAATGTAGAAACATTGCATGTATCTCCTTCTACTTATAATAAGACAAAGACAGGTCGGCCGAAGATTCTGACTTTGCAAAGGGCTTATTTGGGTTGCCTGTAATTACCAAAGGACTTTAATGAAAGTCACACCACCTTTAGAATGGGTTATATATCCTTTAAAAGCGATATTCTTCTTTTCTTTTATTTTCATCTTGCTAATTTTGCATTTAGTCTACAAATGGGACGCGTTCGTCTCATTTGAAAATTAGTGCTGATCTCTGCCTTATCTTCGTGACGAAATTAAAACGGAATAAAATCATGAAGATGAATAAAACTAGATTATTAGAGAAAATATCTATTCAGTCGGGCGTCTCTTTAGATGAGTGTGGGACAGTGCTCAAAACTTTTGAAAAAGTTCTAAGTGAAGAACTTTCCCGGAAAATATATCGTTATGGCGGATGGATCCTATTATTGACCGCTTTATTTGTGTCTGTAACAGTATTCAGCCAGACAACAGGACGGAAAAGGACGTCCGGTGCAGACCATCCGTGGATTGTTATAGATGGAGACTCGAAGTTTCCGATACCGTATGCAACAGTAAAGCTATCTGAAAAGGGGGCGGGTACGATAACAGACAGTCTTGGTCGTTTCAGTATACCGCAGGTTCCTGTCGGCCGACATACCGTAGAAGCTGCGTTTATGGGATATGAACCGGGCATTTTCAGAGAAATACTGGTGACCTCCGCCAAGGAAATATATTTGGAAATACCTTTGAAAGAAAGCGTGAACGAATTAAACGAAGTGATAATTCGTGCGCGGACGAACAAGGAAGAAGCAATGAATAAGATGGCTACTACCGGAGCACGTATGTTGAGTGTAGAAGAAGCGAGCCGTTATGCAGGTGGATTTGATGATCCCGCACGTTTGGTTTCCGCTTTGCCGGAGTAGCTCCCAGCGTTTCTTCCAATGGAATTTCTATTCATGGCAATGCCCCACATCTGTTGCAATGGAGACTGGAGGATGTCGAAATTCTAATCCGAATCACTTTGCGGACATCGCTACATTGGGTGGAGGAATCCTTTCCTCTCTAAGTTCACAAGTGCTTGGAAACTCTGATTTTTCACCGGAGCATTTCCTGCCGAATATGGAAATGCCGTATCCGGAGTCTTTGACATGAAATTGCGTAACGGCAACAACCAAAGAACGAAAATACCATTCAGGTGGGAATAATGGGTATCGACGTCGCTTCCGAAGGCCCTTTGAGCAAGAAACATAAAGCATCGTATATTTTTAATTACCGTTATTCTACAACCGGCCTTCTGAATCTTGAAGGAGGAACGATGGATTATCAGGACCTGAACCTCAAACTTAACTTTCCGACACGGAAAGCCGGAACATTCTCTGTTTGGGGAACGAGCCTGATTGATAAGTTCACCAGTGATTTTGAAAAGAACACAGAGAAATGGGATTATTGGGGCGACCGCAGTGAATCAAGAGACAAGCAATATATGGCAGCCGGAGGTGTCAGCCATCGTTATTTCTTTAATAATGACGCATCGTTGAAGACCACGATAGCCGCTACCTATTCACAACTCGACGGAGGAGCAACCTTGTTCAATCATTCGATGGAGTCTACTCCTTATATGGATCTTGATTCAAAATATACTAACCTGATATTTACCACTACCTTTAATCGTAAATTCAGTAACCGTTTCACGAACAAGACAGGATTCACCTATACCAATATGTTCTACAAAATGGATCTTTCCATTGCTCCTTATGAAGCCGAACCACTGGAAATTGTATCTCAAGGAAAAGGTAATACAAGTCTGATTTCAGCCTACAATAGTTCATCGGTGGGATTAACAGAGCGTTGGACTCTTAATGCAGGAATCTATGGACAGCTTCTGACTCTGAACAATAAATGGTCTGTAGAACCACGGGTTGGCCTGAAGTGGCAAGCTACTCCAAAAGCAACCTTTGCGTTGGCTTATGGAATGTACAGTCGCATGGAAAAGATGGATGTATATTTTGTTAAAACGAAAGTACAGGCAATCAATCCGTCAATAAAGATCTTGATTTTACAAAAGCACAGCACATTATGTTATCATTCGGTTACAAGATTTCTGATCGCATGAATCTGAAGATAGAACCATATATCCAGTTTTTGCATGATGTCCCAGTAATGGCGGATAGTTCTTACTCCGTACTTAACCGTTCTGATTTTTATGTGGAAGATGCGTTGGTTAATAAAGGAAGAGGACGCAATGTGGGAATAGACATTACCTTCGAACGTTTTTGGAGAAAGGACTTTATTATATGATTTCGGGTTCTTGGTTTGATTCCCGTTACCGGGGTGGGGACGGTGTGTGGTATAACACGAAGTTTAACCGTAATTATGTGATAAACGGACTTATCGGTAAAGAATGGATGTTGGGAAGAAATAAACAGAATATACTTAGTGTCAACCTGAAACTAACCTTGCAAGGTGGTGATCGATATTCTCCGATTGACTTGGAGGCAACGATGAATCATCCGGATAAAGAAGTGCAATATGACGAAACGAAAGCTTTCTCAAAACAATATTCTCCTATGTTGATTGGTAATTATACTGTCAGTTATCGTATCAACAAGAGAAAAGTATCACATGAATTTGCAGTGAAAGGACTTAACTTTACGGGTGCTAAAGAACATTACGGTCATGAATATAATGTGAAAACTGGAAAAATAGATGTCAGCGACAATTCTACGATATTGACGAATGTGAGTTATAAACTTGAATTTTAGAGATACGGTATAGAGTCTAACCGGAAAAATGTTTTATCTTCGTCCCCAATAAAGCGTATGACAACTGAAACACTTGCAACAGGTAGTGAATCTACCTTTTATATCGATTTCTCGTTAGTCCGGACTTACGATGGATGCGGTATTTGGTACTTATCCTGGTGCTGGGGACGATCTCTTTCAATCAGGTCTTTATTATCTTTTGGATTATAAGGCTATATTGGGCGGATGGATTTACACATTTACCTTTCTTTACCTGCTCACTCTATGTAGCGGTTATCTACTTGAATCTTTTCCAACTCTTTCCGAAATATTTGTTGAAGAGACATTATCTGACTTATTTGTCATTGCTTTCTACTGCGATGATCGTAGCTCTGTTGATACAGATGTCAATAGAATACATGGCATATTCCTATTGGCCGGAACTCCATGCGCGAGGTTCTTATTTTTCGATGCACATGGTAGTGGACTATATTTCTTCTTTATGTTATCTACGCTGTGTATGATAGGAGGTACGATGACAGTTCTTCTGAAAGAGTGGATGATTAACAACCGGCGTGTTTCACAAATGGAGAAAGCCCATGTCGTTTCTGAAGTGGAACGGTTAAAAGAACAGATCAGCCCTGAACTTCTTTTTAAAATATTGCATCAATCGGGAGAATTAACGTTGAGTGAGCCGGAAACAGCCTCAAAGATGTTGATGAAGTTAAGCCAACTTCTCCGCTATCAGTTGTATGATTGCAATAGGGCCAAAGTCTTGCTTAGTAGCGAAATTACATTTCTTACTAATTACCTGACATTGGAACAGACCTCCCGACCACAATTTTACTATGAATTTACTTCCGAAGGCGAAGTGAACAGAATGTTGGTACCACCTTTGCTTTTCATCCCTTTTGTACAATATATAGTCAAAGCAATAGACGAGCAACAGATACAGCCTCCTGTTTCATTGAAAACTCATTTGAAAGCGGAAAAGGGTACGATTATTTTCGCTTGCGCTTGTCCTGAAGTAAATCTCTTGTCGTCCGATAAAGGGCTGGAAAGAATCAGACAAAGATTGGATATTTTGTATGGAAGCCGTTACAGATTATCATTGGCTGTCGGCAGTATATGGCTGGAACTGAAAGGAGGTGAGTCATGAGTATGGATACCAATCATGGTAATGACTTCAATAAAAATACCACTGACAGAAACATGAATGATAAAAGTGTCACTGCATTTCTATTGAGTCCCCGTTATCGGATATACAGGCATTTGCTGCTGCAATTGGTTGTTGTTTTGATAACAATCAACGTCCTTTGGTATGAGCCTTTACAAACAGTCTCCTTTGGGAGGCGACTGGGCGGATGTCTGGCATATTTTGCTTCTATGAATATGGTGATATATATAAACCTGTATGTATTGGTTCCTTATTTCCTGTTGAAGAATCGTTGGGGTAGTTATGTGTTGATGGCAGTCATTACAAATATAGCAGTCATTACTTTTCTTTCAGTTACCCAAGGTTTGCTTTTTGAAGTGATTCTGCCCGGAAAGATCCCAATGGCTTTGCCACTTTTATCAATGCTTTTCGGGCATACTGACCATCGGCTTTGTCATGGCAGGCTCTGCGGCTATTTCATTGTTCATGCATTGGCTACGCTACAACCTGCGTATTGATGAACTGGAATCCACGACTTTACAGTCGGAACTGAAGTTTCTTAAAAATCAGATTAATCCGCATTTTCTTTTAATATGCTGAATAATGCCAATGTCCTGATAAAGAGAAATCCGGAAGAAGCATCCAAAGTACTTTTCAAATTAGAGGATTTATTGCGCTATCAGATAAATGACAGTTCGCGAGAAAGAGTCTCGTTAGCATCGGATATCCGTTTCTTAAATGATTATCTGAATCTGGAAAAGATCCGTCGTGATAATTTTCAGTTTACGATGGAGGAACATGGAGAGACAGATTCCATTTGGATTCAGCCGTTATTGTTTATTCCTTTTGTGGAGAATGCGGTAAAGCATAGTTTTGACAGCGAGCATCCTTCGTATGTGCACGTTTCGTTTAAGGTTGATAATGATAGATTAGAGTTTCGATGCGAGAATTCCACACCGGAAGTTGCCATTAGTAAAGGTAAAGTCGGAGGGATAGGACTCGTGAATATTCAACGCAGATTGGGGCTGTTGTATCCCGGTCGGTATGAGCTGAAGCAGATAGAGAATGAAAATAAGTATACTGTAATTTTAAGTATAACATTATGAATTGTATTATTGTAGACGATGAACCATTGGCACGTGAAGCCATGAAGCTATTGATAGAAGAATCGAGTAACCTTCAATTAATCGGGAGTTTTAATAGTGCGTCCACTGCTTCCGATTTCATGGAGCAACATGTGACTGATTTGGTTTTTCTTGACATTCAGATGCCAGGGATTACAGGAATTGAGTTTGCACGTACGATTTCAAAGAAAACACTGGTTATTTTCACTACAGCCTATACAGAGTATGCACTGGACAGTTACGAAGTGGATGCGATAGATTATTTGATTAAGCCTGTTGAAGCGGAGCGTTTTCAAAAAGCTGTGGATAAGGCTTTGTCTTACCATTCTTTGTTACTGAAAGAAGAGAAGAAGCCATAGAAACGGTGGTTACTGCCGACTATTTTTGTGAAAGCAGAACGCCGGTATTTCAAAGTCAACTTCTCCGATATTCTCTTCATTGAAGGATTGAAAGATTACGTTATAATCCAACTTAGCGATCAACGTATTATCACCCGTATGAGTTTGAAAGCCATATTCGATTTGTTACCCAAATCAACTTTTCTGCGGGTGAATAAGTCATATATTGTCAATACCGGTCACATCGAATCATTTGACAATAATGATATATTCATAAAATCGTATGAAATAGCTATCGGTAATAGTTACCGCGACGATTTCTTTGAGGGGTTTGTGATGAAACAAAGAGTGTGAGATCGTGATGTAGTATTATTCAATGTTTCTGCATTTTTTCAATTTGAAATATAAATAAGAAGATAAAGTGAAGTGCGAATATATGCAAATATGTTTGTTCTTATCATTTGGCATATATAAACAGCCCTCTATCCATCTTCTAAAGACGAATAGAGGGCAGTTGTCATGACGAGAAAAAAGTCGAAGTCTATTGCTTTGCTTCGTTATTTTGTTTCAGAAGAAATTCATCAATTGCTTTTTAAGCTGGTCTTTAGGCATAGCTCCTGCATGATTCTCGGTTCCCTTTCATCGGAATCATCAATAGGGTAGGGATGCTGCGGATACCGAATGCCGCTGTCAGATCTTGTTCTTTGTCCACATCAATCTGATAGATGTCTACTTTGCCACTATATTCTTTGCTAAGTTCTTCCAGAATCGGGTGCATCACTTTGCAGGGACCGCACCGTAGCATAGAAATCTACGATGGCAGGACGGCTGCCTTCAAACTTCCAATCGTTCGGATTGGCTTCATAGTTATATACCTTCTTTAAAAATCTGCTTTATTTAATGCTACTACTTCCATTTTATTGTCCTCCTTTGTTGGTTCATTGCTTTTTATTTTCTCCGCTGTTTCCCGCGCAAGCTGTGGCTGCCAGTGTCAAGACGAAGACACTTAATAAGCTTTTACCCGTTTCATATATTATTTTTCTTTTTTTTTATCTGATGCAAAGATAGACGATATAAAGGGACCATAAAATAGCAATTTGACAGAAACTCTTGGCAAAACTTCCCTCGGATAGTTATTGAACACTAAAATTTGTCTATTAATCTTTGGAAGATATAAAAATAAGCACTACTTTTGCCGCGATAAAATGAGTATTCACCCTTTAAAATTGATGGAAAGGGTATTAATTATGTTGGAGTTATAATATTTTCAAATTAGGACTAAGTTGTCTCGTCGGGAGGATGAGGCTTTGCAACTTATTATTTTTATATTGAACTGATGGTTCTTACATTGACCGCAATTCTACTAACAGGCGGCAATGGTTGATTAGTCCTGCAATCACATTTATTATTTTTAAATTAATCACTTCAATGCGGTGGGAGGGTATTTTATATCCGTATCCTAAGCATTGGTATCACGTAGTATTGCATCGTCGTTTGCCGGTGAGGCTGACAGGGAATGCTGTATGCGAATGAAAAAAGAGTATGGGAATACGATTAAAAGATTTAAGTAAACTGGGATACCGGGATAATGTTGCCCGCAGTCTGGTGGTGGATATTGTGAGCAAACATTGCAAATATAACACGAAAGAACAGATTGAAATGACATTGAGCGATATACTCGAGCATCCCGAATCTTACAAAAACAATGAAATATGGAATAAGCTGGCCGAACGCCTTTCGCCGACTATAATAGCGAAAGAGTTTATAGCTTATGATTTACTGGATGAGCCGTTGATGTATAAAACCTATGGAGGTAAATTTATCGAGACGCTTGCCAAACAACAGATGAACCTGGCTATGCGCTTGCCCGTAACAGTGGGTGGAGCATTGATGCCTGACGCTCATGCCGGATACGGGTTGCCTATCGGTGGAGTGCTTGCTACGGATAATGCGGTGATTCCGTATGCCGTAGGAGTTGATATCGGCTGCCGGATGAGTCTGACAGTATTCGATGCCGGAGCAGATTTTCTGAAACGGTATGCCTATCAGATGAAAGAAGCCTTGAAAGATTTCACCCATTTCGGTATGGATGGCGGATTGGGTTTTGAGCAGGAACATGAAGTGTTGGATAGGGAGGAATTCCGTCTGACGCCTTTATTGAAGGATTTGCATGGAAAGGCCGTCCGTCAACTGGGGAGTTCCGGTGGTGGCAATCATTTTGTAGAGTTCGGCGAGATCACTCTGCAAGAAAAAAACGTGCTGAATCTTCCGGAAGGAAGTTACTTGGCGTTGCTGTCACATTCCGGTTCACGAGGATTGGGGCTGCTATTGCAAAACATTACAGTCTGCTGGCACGTGAAGTGTGCAGGCTTCCCGTGAAGCACAACATTTTGCCTGGTTGGATTTGAACACGGAAGAGGGCAGGAGTATTGGATGAGTATGAATCTGGCGGGTGATTATGCCCGTGCCTGTCATGAACGGATTCATTTGAATTTGGCGAAAGCTTTAGGGTTGAAGCCTCTCGCTAATGTCAATAACCATCATAACTTCGCTTGGAAAGAGGAAATAATACCGGGGCGTATGTCAATCGTCCATCGTAAAGGGGCTACCCGGCGCAAAGGGACAAGCGGGATTGATTCCCGGAAGTATGGCTACCCCGGGTTATCTGGTTTGTGGCAAAGGGGTGGAAGAAGCGTTGAATTCGGCTTCTCATGGAGCCGGCAGGGCAATGTCCCGCCAAAAGGCAAAAGATAGTTTTACGCAATCGGCTTTGAAGAAGTTACTGTCGCAAGCAGGAGTAACTTTGATTGGTGGGAGCGTGGAAGAAATGCCGTTGGCATACAAGGACATTGACAGAGTGATGTATACGCAGGAGACACTGGTGGAAGTGCAAGGCAAATTTATGCCTCGCATTGTACGAATGAATAAGGAATGATGCGATGAAAGAAAAGTCTATTTACAAATTACTTCCGGCAGAGGACCTGCGGAATGTTGCCGGGTAGTGGCTTTAGTGCTGTTTAGCTGTGCAAAAGAATAAGTATTTAATTAAAAAAAAAGAAGAAGATGATATCAGAGAAATATGGTCGTACCTATCACTATCCGTTCTCTCCCGGAACGACTAGTGATGACCGAATTAATCATACGTATTGGGAAGATATCCAACGGATTAAGACATTGGTGCATACCGAGAAGTTGGATGGAGAGAATAATTGTTTGAGTCAGTGGGGTGTCTTTGCCCGTTCGCATGCGGCTCCCACCACTTCACCGGACGAGGCAACTGCGGGAACGTTGGGAATTGATAAAGAATGATTTGGGTGATATAGAAATCTTTGGAGAAAATCTATACGCCATACATTCTATTGAATATCAGCGATTAGAAACGCATTTTTATATCTTTGCGGTTCGTTGCATGGATCAATGGTTGTCATGGGAAGAAGTGAAGTTTTATGCAGCTTTATTTGACTTGCCTACTGTTCCGGAGTTGAAGATAGAACCTGTTTCCGGTTTAACGCCGGAGCTTTTAAAACAGGAAATCATCGATATGTCACAAGACCCGTCTGTTTTCGGTTCATGTGATCCGTGGACGAAAGTGGCTTGTACTCGTGAAGGAGTAGTCAGCCGCAATATCGAGGAATATCCGGTAAGCGAATTTGCGCATCATGTGTTTAAATATGTGCGAAAAGGACACGTCAAAACAGATGAGCATTGGACGCGTAATTGGAAACGTGCCCCGCTTGTCTGGGAATTGAGTAATGAAAAGGAGAATAATGATGAATTGGAAATTGATAGAAGATAAATCATGGTGCTCACTCGAACAGCAGTTCGAGTGGGTACGCTGAAATGAATGTAGTCCCGCAGGATACTCGTCATCACGCGGAGGGAAGTGTGGCCGAGCATACCCGTATGGTGTTGGAAGCATTGCAGCAGTCTTCTGCTTATCATACTCTCTCCACCTTGGAGAAAGAAATTATTTGGACATCTGCATTGTTGCATGATGTTGAAAAACGTTCGACTTCCGTGGATGAAGGAGAGGGGCGGGTATCTGCTAAAGGGCACGCCAGAAAAGGAGAGTACACTACCCGTACTATTTTATACCGGGATTGTCCTGCTCCGTTCCATATTCGGGAACAGATTGCGTCTTTAGTCCGGTATCACGGATTGCCTGTTTGGCTGATGGAGAAACCGGATTCTGTAAAGAAACTCTGTGAAGCTTCTTTACGGGTAGATACTTCATTACTGAAAATGTTGGCTGAAGCTGATGTCAGAGGACGTATTTGTGAAGATAAGAATGGGTTGTTGGAAGCAGTGGAACTGTTTGAGATTTTCTGCCGTGAACAAGATTGTTGGAGTAAACCGAGAGAGTTTGCCACAGATTATGCACGCTTTCATTACTTCCATGCAGAAGGCAGTTATATTGATTATATCCCTCACGAACAGTTTAAATGTGAAGTGACGATGTTGTCAGGACTTCCGGGAATGGGGAAAGACTATTATATTCAGTCTGCTGGCATGGATATGCCGGTGGTGAGCTTGGATGCCATTCGTCGCAAGTACAAATTGAGTCCCACGGATAAGTCGGCGAATGGACGGGTAGTGCAAATGGCGAAGGAAGAAGCCAGAACGTATCTTCGCAAAGGACAGGATTTTGTTTGGAATGCTACTAACATAACTCGTCAGATGCGTGCCCAACTGATTGATCTGTTTGTTGATTATGGTGCAAAAGTGAAGATAGTCTATCTGGAACAGCCATATCACACTTGGCGTCAACAAAATAAAAGCAGGGAATATGCACTTCCTGAATCTGTTTTGGATAAGATGTTGGATAAACTGGAGGTTCCACTGCTGACAGAAGCGCATGAAGTGGTATATCATGTGGTATAAGCAAAGGTTTCTATGCTACGGCTTTTCAAGTCATTCGCTAACTAACTACAAACCATTTGCAGGACATTAAGGGAAAACTTCCTTCCTATTAATTATAAACTTCTAAAGGATAGGGAGGAAAGTTATTTTTCATTAGTTGAAATCTATAAATGCAAGTTCTGTTTTTATAAACAGAACTTGCATTTATAAAAACAAAGCTTCTAATTATATAAATGAAAGCTTTATTTATAGTTTGCTGTTAGTGCATTGCAAGTTTGGTATTGGTTAAACACAAGTTTACTAGTAAGCAAAAGAAAGTTTATTATTAATAGATGAGTCGATGCGTCTATATGGATGGCAAAGTTCCTCTTGCAACAAGCAATTGCAGCAAGAGGAAGTTCATTTTAGAAGACTTATTGAATAACCTCATTTTAATTCCAAATGGATTTTACAGAAAAAATCTCCAGATTCTTTATATCAATATTATTTCCCCAAAAGCAGATTCCATCCTGATTGTTTTTTGCCGCTTTTCTTTCCATAGAATAAGAATATATCCCTCCGTCTATGAATACTTCGATGGAAGTTTTGTCTATGTATATATCGGCTGTAAGTTCCATACTGTTTCTGTCTTCGGGAGAATAAAACACACTGTTGATTGTATTTGCATTCATATCGTAATCTAAGATTCGCTGACCAAAAAGGTCAATGCCGGCACTTGTAGCATGAGATAGTTTGAAAGTCGTTTTGATTCTCAAAGTTCCGGCATTGCGAAATTCTTTAAGATGATCGTTTGCTTTATCAGATGTCAAAGATGCCCATTTTTTCAAAGGGGTAAATAATTGCTTGGTTTCTTTAATCGGATTACTGAATAGCCTAATTCCTTCTTTTGTCGTGTGAAGAGTTAGTTCTGTGGGCAATAGCATCATTCCATTAAATGGCATACCTGGGTGTGAAATACGTCCCCAGGCAATTTGTATGCGACGCCCGTCACTGTCGGGTATATTAGTATATGTTTGTCCTGCATACAGGCTTCCTTTGGTATAAAAATACTTTCCTGATTCCGGGATAAATGTTTTACCGTCAAATGAACCTAGCATATATGTACCTGTAGCTCCATACATTACCCATTTTTTGTTATTGGAATTTCCATCTACTGATAACTCAAAAAGTTCGGGACATTCCCAGAAACCTGTAACATGGCTTTCGTATTTCCAGATTTTCAGATCAGCGGAAGTGTATATGGAGTGTCCATCACGTTCATTCAACACCATTACCCAATGACTCCCGGGATTATACCAAAAAATTTTAGGATCTCGTGTGTCGTGACTATTCCAGATGTGCTTGGAGTCTATCACAGGATTATTTGTATATTTTGTAAATGTGCGTCCTTTGTCGAGGCTATATGCAATACATTGTACTTGCTTGTCAAGTCCGGCGGCCGTATATGCAACAATCATAGCCGGAGTGTCTCCTTTATTGTAACCGGCAGTATTACCATAATCTATGACTGCCGAACCGGAGAACATTCCACCTAAATGATCGGGATATAAAGCATCTGTCAATTCTTCCCAATGTACCAAATCTTTGCTTACAGCATGCCCCCAATGCATATTTTCCCATTCTCGCTCGAAAGGATTATGCTGATAAAAAAGATGATATTCTCCGTCATAATATACAAGTCCGTTAGGATCATTGATCCAACCTCTTTGGGTTGTAAAGTGAAATTGAGGACGGTTGTTTTCTTTATATAAGTTGTCCTCTCCTTTAATATTGTCATCCTGATAGATATTGCTTAATCCTTTTTCATTTCCTTCATAGCTGATTGTCAATGTTTTCCCTTTCAGATTGGAAACATCTTTAAATACCCAATAATCAGCTTCATCGTGAGCAAGACGTATAACAACCGATAGGGCAGGTTGGCCTTTTACCTCAAAGGTCATTTTATGTCGGTCCTCTTTATGAGAAACAGGGATATTTAAATATCTCTTATCGATTTTTATTTTGATTTCTCCTGCTGAAAGTGAATAGCCTATAAAAAGAAGAATATTGGCTAATATAGCTTTTTGAATAAGTAATTTCATGCTGTTTTTATATTATAACCTATTTGAATCTTTGGAATCACTGACAAATATATGTGTTTTTTGGTCTTTTTCAGTAAGTTCCTCTATCTTTATAAAGAAAATCATTTGTGCCTTTTAATGAGACAGACATTAAAGGCACAAATGATTATTATAATTTACCTATTGATTCCCTCATACAGGGATATATATTTGAAACTTCTTTATTTCCGGTCTTTTACATTCGGGAAAGTTAGCATTAGTGCAGGAATACCGGAAGCTGTATAAGAAGACAGGGGTGATGTTGATAATGGAACTCGCTCCAAGAACTTATTAGTCAGATTACGTTCCTTGTCACGGTTTTTCCAGCCGAGATTGATGCTGCGTTCTATATATTCGATGTATTGGGTTTGCCCGCAATCATTAATTAAAATAGGTATGTATTGGGCTAAGATGGCATTATAAATACCTTTTTCGTCTGCTACTTTATCTTGTGTTGGATCACCTTCCGGTCTTAATACTTTATTGGCTGTTGATTTTTTTGCTATAATATAATCCATAGCAGCTTTTGCATGATTCAGATAAGTCTGATCCTTTGTCTCAAGATAAAGCATTGCCGCCGCTCCCATACATGTAGCTTGGTTATAAACAGTTGTGGTCCAGTCGACACCGTCAGGATGCTCAGAGTCAGCTACCGCCCCTGTTGTCGTATTGAATAGATGTGTTGTAGACCATTGGTAAACATCTTTTGCTTTATCCAGATAGTCGGATTTGTTGGTAGCCTTGTATAATTCCATAGCAGCTATGACTGTTGGATAATTGATACATGCCATTTTTCCTAGAGCATCATCTTTCCAACCCCAGTACAAACCTCCGTTTATAGGGTCATACCCACCTGTATCTCTAGGATGCCGGTCTGGATATAATTCTATCGGTTTGCCGTACCATACTCTTTTGAAACCCTCTTCTGATATATCAAGGTAGTTTTTATCCTTAGTTAGCAGGTATGCACGGGCAAGTGAGCCTATCCACCACATCATATCATCGTTCAAATCCCAGTGGGAATAATCATACCAATCGAATGTGAATTCGTTAGAACATCCCTCGAAGTGCTTTTGCATCAGATCTAGATATTTATTATCTCCTGTGAGTTTGTAGGCGTTCATTATCATATCAAACATTGTGGCTTGTGTCCAACCTACAGCAATGTCTGATGTTCCGCCTCCTGCATCTCTGCGATAGACTTTGCGGGAATCTTGGAACAAGTTTTCATTGAATGAATCGTAAGCTGTAATTACATCATTGTATGTGAATCCTTGATCACCGGAATTGTTGTTGTCATTGGCATCGGAGTCGGAACATCCGAATAACATAGCCATCAGCATCCAACTGAAAACGATTATTGTTTTATTTTTATTCATAACTGTTCTTTTTTTATACATGTAATTAATGAAAGAGGTTATCCTCGTTAGGATAAGAGGATAATAACCTCTTTTCAAAATAGGATTGTTTTAATCTAAATTATACACCAGTAATTACGGAATCAATACTTCCATTGGTTCACTGTAATTCCAGCGGCGGACACTTTCTGTTGCGTAGTTTATACGGGCGGCAGCTCGTATAAATACTGTCCTGCCTGAGGGTATTGTGCCATTGGACTTAATGGTAACTTCTGTTCCGAAAAGAGGTTCAAAGTCTGTTCCCGTATATTCTATTTTGTTAGACCAACGATCGTCTCTTGCTCTATACCCCACAGTTGAAGAATAACTTACAAATAGTTGTATATCAGTCATATTCACGAAGCTGTCATTGTATTTCCCTAGAGGTTCTATCTTTTCTTTGAAAATTTCTTTGCTGACACCTCTTGTCACTTTACTTTTGCTGTAATTTTACCATTACTAATTGTCGGCTCACCTACGAGAACTACTTTTAAGAAAGGCTCTACTTCAAAACGGACTTTTGTTACGCCTGATATTTCTTTCTCTATAGTTTCATCAGCTAAAGGTACTCCGTAGCCGTCTTCCCGCAATAAGGGGATGAATGGACCGTCAATACGAATATTGTAAGTGCCTTTGAATAATTTTGTATGCTGGAATGTACCGTCAGGCATACAATAAAAGTCAGGGTTATGCTGGACGTTATCGCCCCAACTAAGTTCGGTCAAGCGTACGCGAATACCTTCACTACCTTGGTCGGTCAGTATTCTTTCTGTAGCTATATCTATCACTTCACCTTGCAATGTTTCCGCCGGTTCGTCGTAATTGTCAACGCTGAACATATCACAGGAACCGAAAGTGAACAGTGTACACAATAAAGTACAAAATGTTATCTTTTCATATTCTATGTTTCTTAATTAGTTTTTATATCACTTATCTTTTATCGATTAGGCTGCTGATCGATTACCGGACTCTTAGTTACTTGTCCACCTGGTATTCCGAAGTAGTAGTCAATAGTACTGTAATCGGCAGTTATGTTTGAAGTCCATTGGAAACGAGCGTCAAAGAAATACTTACCAGCTTGGGTTGAGAAGAAAGGATATAATCCACGGAAACGATAACGGGAATTACTGCTAAACTTATCTTTATCTCTTGTTTCACCCCAGAATCCGCTTCTATTATTGTAGTCTTGTACACGCCAACGACGTAAATCCCATTTAGTCTTATGTTCAAAGGCTAATTCTTTACGACGTTCTTTCCGTACGATGTCACGTCCTCCTTCTGTAGCTGTCAGGTTACTTGTCAACAGAGTAGCTCCTGCACGTTCACGGATATCATTTACCGCTTTGGTTGCCAGCTGGAGAAGATTTTCTCCATCAGGAGATGTTACTCCGGCTAAAGATAACTCTATTGCTGCTTCGGCCGCATTGAGCAGAACTTCAGCATAACGCATCAATATAAAAGGTTGAGCTGATTTTCCTTCGCCTGCCGCAAACGATGGATCTGGGTTCAGCCATTTACGTCCATAAAATCCGGTTATTGCCGATTCTCCCTGGTCATAGAACGGACCATTTTCTCCTCCTGCAGTCATATCTTTACCGTCATATTTTACAACTTCTTGATTTTCCATCTTAGGACTGAGATATAATGTTTTGGGCTTGCCGGTATATGCATTTAAATCTTGGTAGTGAGTGTCAGCATTGGCAAAAGAGTAATCATTGAAAAAAGGTTTGATTGGAGTTGCTCCGGTATATATTCCCGCTCTGATTTCAATTTCTCTACCTTTAAACATGTCACCGGGGAAGATTACATAGGCACGTAAGCGAGGTTCCGCATTTTTAAAGAAATCCATCGGTGTATTAAACAGCAGATAGTTGCCATCGGTGTTGGAAGCACCGTCAGTTACTTTCATTGTTCCGTCAGCATAATGTTCGAAGCCATCAAATAATTCTACAAAATCAAGAGTTGGACACGTTTCAGATGATAGCGGAGCGCGGAATATTAGTGGAGCACTGTAAGCGTCATATCCGTGTGTGATGGTTGGATATATGTATTTTCTTACATATATATTTTCCGGACTAGTCAGATCGCTAAACATATCTACCATATTCTGGTATTGAGCTTCTTTATCGTTTGCTGCCCATTTTTTCTTATAAAGATCATAACCACCATTTATCATTACTTCACGGGCTGCTTTATAAGCTTCAGTGAAATATTTTTTGGATGCATCTTCCCATTGGCTCTCGTCGAATCCGATAACACGTACGCCTGTTTTGCGTCCTAATCCTGTAAGACGTCCTTGAACTGTTTCATTATATTTAGCAACGGACCCTGCGTATAGCATAGCTTCAGATTTGAATGCTAATGCGATGTATTTACTTGAATAGCCATCCTTTAACGGTTTGTTACTTAATAGTGATATGGCTGTATCAAAGTCAGATAACACCTGATTCCATGTCTCTTCCTCCGATGAGCGGGGAACTTCCAGCGTATTTTCGTCAGCCGGATATTGTATCACTCTCGTAACCAGCGGCACACCACCATAGCGCTTTGCCATCGTGTAAAAGACAAAAGCTCTTACGAAATAAGCCTCACCCATATAGTGATTATAAACATTACCAGCAAAGTTTCCTTCGTATTTCGGCAAGTTCTCAATTAAAAAATTGGCATCACGCAACAAAGGAAATGATTTTCCCCAGTATTGAGTATCTTCTCCTGTAAAGCTCTTGCAGATGTTATCTCTGCCTACGGCTTCACCTGTTCCTTCAATACCGAATGCACCTAACCAGGAATTGAAATCAAATCCCCATTTTGCCATATATTTAAAATCTTCGAAAGGCATATTACTGTACATTCGTGCCATATAAATATCCATTCCCGATTCACTTCCTATTAAGTCTTTATCGGTAATGAGATTCTTGGGAGCAATATCCAGATCATTGCAACCGCTGAATAATAAGATACTAAACAATGATAATATAAATATCTTTTTCATATAGATAATATTTTAAATTATTTTTTTGTCCAAAACCTTAAAAAGAAAGAGACATTCCTACTGTGTAGGTTTTGTTTAACGGATACATTCTACCCAGATCGTCGTCAGGATGTTCCGGGTCGACAAATTTCACGCCTGTTATTGTAAACAGGTTGTAGGCATTGGCAAATATGCGAAGGTTCATGGTCGACAAAGCTTTTATCCGAGGAAGGGTATAGCCAATTTCTATACTCTTAAGACGTAAATAAGCTGTGCTGACGCGATTGAATTCAGAGTTCCCTTTTGGATAATGGCCCGTATATCCATAGTGGCCGCTTACCCATTGAGTCTTCGGATCGTAGGGATCAGCCAGAGGGTCTGTCGGATGCCAACGATCAAGGAATTGCTCCAAAGCACCTCCGCCATTTTCACCCCATATATTGTATAAAGGTTCTTTATATTCCATAGAACCGAGGGCAGAACCTTGAAATAATATGTTCAGATCAAAATTTTTATATGCGAAATCCAAATTCAAACTGTAATTTAACCAAGGTGTTTGATCGAATGCGAAAGGATGTTCATCTTGACCATTGATTTCACCATCTCCATTCCAGTCTACATACTTGTAATCTCCAGGGAGTATATCTCTGTCTTTATAAATAGGGTATGTCCAGATATCATTCCAATCAGTGTAACGTCCTGCTGAATTATAACCGAATTGAACGCCTTGATAACGGTTGTTCAAATTATCATTGCGCCATCTGTCATAAGAACTGGACCAAGGACCTTTATCGACTGCAGTCATGTGTTTTCTGCGAGTAATAGTACCTATTGCTTTTACTTTATAAGAAAAATCTCCTATTTTATTCCGGTGTGTAAGCTCCAGGTCTATACCAAATTGACGGTCGCTGTTAACGTTCTCTAATGGAGCTTCAGCACCTACAACTGTTGGTAAATCTCCGCTACTACGGGCAAACATGTTCTTACGGCGGCGGTCGAAGTAATCAATCACAAAACCGAATAAACCATCCCATCCCTCAAAGTCTACACCAATGTCGAATGTTCTTGATTCGTACCATGAGATACCCTCATTAGGAAGAGGTTTCGGTGAGGGCGGCATAAACGAATTTATCACCAAAACAAATCCGGAGCGTAATGATTATAATACCCTTTTCTGCGTTTTCGCCGGTAGCAGGATAATTATATCCTTGTGCCCATTCATAATTCCAATTATTACTTAAATCATCTCCCAATACACCATAGCTGGCACGTACCTTCAACTGATTCACAAAAGAAAGAGCAGATATTGATTTGAAAAACGGTTCTTCAGAGATACGCCATCCTGCTGATATGGAAGGGAAGAACCCCCATTTATGCCCTTTGGCAAATTTGGAAGATCCATCATAACGGAATTGAGCTTCAAGTAGATAACGGCTTCCGTAAGCATAATTTATTCTACCTATTAAAGCTGAATTAGCTTCCTCGTAAAGATCGGAGTTACCCGAATACATTCCACCTTGTTGGGCAGTGTCTTCGCCTACAAAAAGATATGGAACGCTGAAGGCAAGATTGCGTTGGGCATAGAAATTATCTCCCTGACGTTTCTGAGTTTCCCAACCGACTAATCCACTTATGGAATGTTCTCCAAATGTGCGATTATAATTCAATATCAACTGAGCCAGAGTCTGTTGTTTATCGTACATTTTTCGGAGGAGGTTGCTCGGAGAACTGTTGTTGTATAATTTTTGAGTATAGGTATCAGTCAAATCATCATAAGCATATTGATAATATTCCTTACGGTAACTTTCATTGTTGTCCAATCGGTAATCGTAACTAAACAATGCTTTTGCCGACAAGCCTTTTAAAACTGGTGTTATTGTTCCAAAATCAAAATTGAGTGATGCTGAAGATTGGATATTTTTCTGTTTGTTCTTTTTGTATCCTGACACATCGGAAGTCATGAAGGCAACCGTATTATTTTCCAATTCTAATCCTTTGTAATTTAGCATTGTATTTTTCGGATCGGCATACGCAGGATACAATACCCTTGTGACCAATAGTTGCGAATAATATCGACTGAACTGTAATAAGGAGAATTTCGTTCATCGAGGAAAGCACTAAGATTGAGTTCGAAAGTCAATCCTTTAAGAATTCTTGTCGAGATGTTAGAACGAATATTATATTTCTCATAATTCAAATCTCCTGATTTGAAAAATCCTTCCTGATAGAAATATCCCATACCTATATAATATTGGGTTCTTTCATTTCCTCCTGAGATGCTGATATCGTGTTGAGTTTGAGGAGAGTGATCTGAAAATATTAATGAATTCCAATCTGTAGCTCGGCGGGAACCATTGCGGAAAGCTTCGAACTGATCTTCACCGTATATAATATTCCCACCATCTACTTTATTCATCGCCTTTTCATTATATAAAGTCATTGTTCCATACGGATCGGCCAGTTTAGGCATGTCAGATGGCTGTTGGATGGTAAAGGAACCATTGTATGAGACTTTTGTTTTTCCCTCTTTGAGCCTTTTTAGTAGTTACTAATATAACACCATTGGCAGAACGTACCCCATAAATAGCAGCCGAGGCATCTTTCAGTACAGATATATCATCAATGTCATTAGCATTCAAACGCTGGAAGTCTTGCACGTCACGAGGAACACCGTCAATGATGACCAATGGAGCATCATATCCACGAATATCAAAGTTATTACTATAAGACCCGGGTTCGGCACTTTTTGCCATACGCGTACTCCGAGATTTTACCGGTAAGCATATTCTGCGGATTCTCATTTTTGTTTTCAATAGGTCGGTACTTCTCACTCCTGCTATTGCACCAGTAAGGCTTACTTTTGTACACCATATCCCACAACCACTACATCACTAAGAGTGATGTCATTGGATTTCATAGAAACATTGATTTGTGTACGCCCATTCACTTTTCTTCTATAGAATTATAACCTATAAAGAGAATACTAAAGTAGCATTATCTGGAGCTTCAATACGATATTGACCATCTATACCGGTTATCGTACCTACGGTTGTGTTCTTGATTACAACATTAGCCCCGATTACAGGTTCATTGGTTTCATCTGTAACAATACCTGATATGGTTCTTTTCTGCGCCCATGATGGTGAGCTCAAAGTCAGAAGAAACACCATAAGAATGCAAGAATACAGATATTGCATTTTTGCACGTTGTGTTTTCATCATAATGATAATTATTAAAATTTAGTTATGTTTTTATTCAGTATGAACTGGTTGCTACTCGAATCTTTAGCCTGAATAGGCAAACAAGCAAAAGATTCGAGTAAGAACAGTGTCTTTTAGTTTAATTCGACGCTGTGGAATACCAGCTTATTTTCATTGCTGCTCTTTTCTCCATTAAATACACCTATGGCTAACACTACATTACTGCCGTTAAATTGAGCTAGGTCGTATACGAATGTAGCATAGGTATTCGGGTTGTCCGGACCTCCTGCATCATGTTTGAACTTCCAACAACCATTTTCTGCAGCAGCTGCTTCTTTGGCCGTATTAGATATTGGATTTAGATTGACGAATGTTCCGTCTTCTTTGATAGCAGTAAGTTTAAAGAATGTCCATTGATCACCAAACGTGCGGGTTTTCAACGTTAATTTATTATTTCCTTCTGCAATTGCAAATTTAGCATAGAAGTAGGCCTCGGGTTTATTGGTATTAGCGGCTCCGTTCCCTGTTGTTTTTATCAGATAACCTTCACTGGGGAATACTTCTGGGTCTTTTACTGTCGGCATAAATGCCCAACAATAGGCTATATGATTTACATTTCGCCACTCACGGTATGCTGCATAATAATCGCCGCTACCACCGCGAATGGGGCTTATTCCAGTGAATGATTTAGTTGTTTGAACCATTGTTGAACGGACCATTTCTGCAGTTAACTTCCATTCTTCCAAACCTGTGATAGCGGTGCCGGGCAACCAGTTCCATCCTTCAACTTTTTGTGGAGCGAAGCGTATAGCGCGAAGAACCAATTGTTTCCAATAATCACCTGTTGCGGTACGATAGATTCCGATAGCTATAATAACTTCTTTTCCAACATAGTCACTTAAGTCAAAATCATAATCTGTATAACTTTGCGAACCACAGGTTTTGGTTTCTCCCACTTTCACAGCTACAGGTTCTGCAGCAGAAAGATCTACTACTTGCACTCCAAAATACGCCGGTGCTTTGTCATCTGCATTATGGGTGCGGATTCTTAATGACAAAATCTTATTATCTTCCGTGATTTTCTTGCTACCATAAGTATAAGAATCAAATGCGTCCAGATTAGCCGGATTTTTTTGTTCGTCACCTGTATTTCTGATCCTTAAAGTGCTTCCTTCATTCTGTTCTTCCATATTACCCCAGAAACTCAAAGTACACATATAATCGGTTGACCAATCCCAATGAGGATAGCTATCAGCATTTTTTCCGCCTCTGTATTCATTATAAAGCCATTTATCAGCCTCTTTCAAATCATCAGCTGTTAAACCTGGTAATACTTCTACTCCACCCAGACGAATATCGAGAGTGGTTATCTTATCTATAAACTGGGCTTTCTTGATATCCCTTGAAACTGCTACATAACCGGTTTTACTAAATGTAATAGAATAATCATCAATAATGAGACTTTCAAATAAGTATGTACCATCATTGGCGGTAGTTGTAGTCAATGAACCCAGTTTTACTGTTACCCCTGCAAGAGGAGCATTGTTGTTCTTAGCATCAGTTACAGTACCCATCACCTTTGCTGCTGCACTTAGCATCTGAATACTTATAGATGCTACTTTATTAGCATCGAACTTGCTGGCTAAAACAGTTGCGCTGGTAGTCAGATAATCTTTTTTGGTGAATGTAATGGTACGTTTATCCATAGGTGCATTGGAGAAAGAGTACTTTCCATCGGCACCAGTAGCTGTAGAACCTTCGACATCAGAAATAGTAACTGCAACACCACTGATAGGCGTGTTGTTTTCGTCAGTTACCATACCTGTTACAGTACCATAGTCAGACTTGGTCGAATCATCGTCATCGCTACACGAACTAGTTGTGAAAGCGATAGCTCCCACTAACATAAAGAACGTAAACGTTCGTAAGTTTTTCATTAGTTTCATACGCAATTCAAAATAAAGTTTTTTGTTTTTCATAATTAAATATCTATGTATTGTAAGTTTACCGGAATTGTCAAATGTGTTTTTCTTTTTTTCGATTTTTATATGCATTATAATTCGTTGTGTAATTTTTGGCAAAAAAAGAGTATGACGGTTAATTTATAGGTTAAAAAGCGGTTATTTATCTAGGAAATACATTAATCTTTGCCATTTAAAGTCAATATTTTGATATATCAATAATGTTGAGAGTTCATTGTTTTTCATTAATGTAAACATATACAGAAGTTTTTTTCTATAAATATGATACCTGGATATATCTCTGTGGAACTAAGCGCTTCTTTAATAGTGGTTTATTTAAAAATAGGAGAGATGCTAGTTATGATTATTTCTTCTTGGAGAATAATTTTGAAAAAAAAATGAATATTAAAGGTGTTAAGCTTATTGTAATTTGATTTTTTATTTTAAATTTGCATTCAATTCTTTGATTAGAAACACACAAATAAAATATTATGAAGTTGTCATCTTGCCATATCATAGCTATAATAAGTATACTTTTCTTATCATCGACCTTATACGGGCAAGGATTAGAATTTAAAGGGAATGATTATCCCATTGATGAGCGTACATCTTATAATGTTTTTAATGATACACCTATTCAGTTTTCGGATAAGTTTAATATAAGTTTTGAAATGTCATTAACGCGTCCTTCTCGTTTAGGTTATATCGTTAGGATAAAGAATGAAAATAATAAGATTTATAATTTATCTTATTATAACGATGGTATATTCTCTGTGTTTAAACTAAACGAAGAAGGAAAGAATAGTCTTATTGCTGCCAAGTTTGAGACTAAGGATTTAGTAGCATCTCGTTGGTTTCAAGTATCGATGGAATTTGATTTACAAAAAGATTCTTTATGTCTTGCAATCAAACAACAAAAATTTTTTGTACACAACCTTGAGTTACCTTCTAAATGGACTCCAGACATATATTTTGGAAAGAGTGATTATATGATTGATGTGCCAGTTTTCTCAATAAGACAACTTATAATTTCTGATGATAAACAACAGTACAATTTTCCCTTAGATGAAAGTGAAGGAGAGGAGGTTTACTCTATTGAGGGAAAAGTATTCGGACAAGTTAGTAATCCGAAATGGCTTATAAATGAGTCTTATAATTGGGTACAGAAGTATAAGTTTACATCTTCTAGTGTAGCAGGCTATAATTTTGATGATCTTACGGATAATATCTACATATTTAATAAAGATACTCTTATTACCTATAATTTGTACTCGGGTGACGTAATATGTAATAGTCTTGCAAATAAGTGTCCTATCGATATTTTTCTGGGAACAAATTTTTGGAATAGTGGGGCTAATAAACTTTATGTATATGAAGTTCATGTAGATGATGCTGGCAAACCAACAGTTGCAACTTTGGATTTGCGAGGCGAAAGAATGGACTGTAGTGAGTAATGAAAACTTACCCATGCAACTTCATCACCATAGTGTTGCTTATGATCGGAGAATGAACGGCATTTCATATTTGGCGGTTTTGGAGACATATACTATAGTAAAGAATTGTATGTGTATAATTATAACAAAACAGACTGGACTCGGTCGTTTTGAAAGGAGACCGGATAGAACCACGCTATTTTTCATCAATGGGATACCGTAAGGATGACAATTCTCTCTATATATATGGAGGTATGGGTAATGAATCAGGCGAACAAATAGTGGGACGTCAATATTTTTATGATTTACATAAAGTAGACTTGAACAATAACACGGTTTCCAAGCTGTGGGAAATACCATGGAATAGAAAACATAGTTCCTGTAAGAGAAAATGGTTATTCAGGATGATTCTTATTTTTATACGCTTTGTTATCCGGAACATTGTTCTAATACTTATCTCAAATTATATCGTTTTGCATTCAAAGACGGAACTTTCCAAATATTGGGTGACTCTATACCTATACGTTCCGAAAAGATAAAAACGAAAGCTAATTTGTATTATAGTGACAAACTCAATAAACTCTTTGCGGTGGTTCAGGAATTTGACGACGATGATATATCTTCCAGTGTGGGTGTGTATTCATTGGCTTTTCCTCCGATAAGTCATGCGTCATTGAGTGCATACATACCTCACAGTAGAAATAGTGAATTTACTTTCCAAATATTGATAGCATTACTTATATTATTAGTTATAGTAATTATATCTGCTTTGATCTTTTTTATCAGACGTCGTTCCCATGAGAAACAAGGAGCAAATGATAAAAACTGTTATAAATCCAGTAAATGTAAAATGTTCCACTTCCTTGGAACAAAATTTAGTAAAAGCTAATAGCGTTTATTTGTTTGGGGAGTTTATGGTACGTGACAGGCAAAATAAGGATATAACCTATATGTTTAGTACCAAATTAAAACAGGTATTCTTATCAATTCTTCAATATAGCCCTAAAGGAGGTATCTCATCACAGAGGTTAAGTGAATTGTTTTGGCCCGGTAAATCTGAAGATAAGGTGAAAAATTCACGTGGGTTGCCATTAATCATGTAAGAGGAATCTTAAAAGAAATTGATGGAATTGAACTTGTATATGATAAAGGTTTGTTCAGGATTGAATACACGGATGAATTTTATTGTGATTATCTTGCTTGCGTCAAACTTTTGATGATAAATAATACTGGAGGAAATGCGACAGAACTAATTGGAATTGTATCTCGCGGGAAGTTTCTTCGGTCAATTGATATGCCAGAGTTCGATTCTTTCAAAGGAAATCTTGAGCAAAAATTAGAACCGGTATTATTGATTGAGATCGAAAATTGTTTTAAAAAGAAGCGTATAAGATAGTTGTTGCACTTTGTGAGAGTTTATTTTATATTGATCCTATAAATGATGAGGCTCTTTGTTATGCAATTCAGTCTCTGACAAAATGAATATGGTAAATGAGGCAAAAGTGCAATATTTAAAATTCAGTGTCGAATATATGAATACGATGAATACAGAATATCCTTACTCATTTACCGATATACAAAAGAGTATGATGTTGTCCCCTTCATCTTTTGTTGTAAAGGCTGATAAATAGGTATATACAAGGTGAAGGATAGCTGATTCACCCGCCCTTTCCCCGTGTAACTTGTTTGGTGAATATAAAGCTATGCTTTAGAGTATGCAAAGCATAGCTTTAGCCTACTTAAAGCGATGCTTTACAAAAATCAAAGAGTTTGTTTCAATCATTTAGCGTATTTAAAATAAATATCCCAATGTTTGTTTCAACTATCAGGAAGAAAAATAAATGCTATGAGCATACTGCATTTAGCTATAAGCATATTCCGATTTGCTATAATGAAATCGGGAGTGAACTCTTGGTGAGGGCTGCCCTTCACCCGCAAACACCGATGAACAGGGAAAGGTGAAGGGTGAAGGGATAAATGGCTTTGCTTCATATCTCTATTTGTTCTTTATGCACTTTGGGTTTGTTAACTGAAAATATAAACAATAATTCCGGTAATCGCCACATACACCAACGCATAAGGAATAGCTGCTTTCAGTATTTCACCTTCTTTCCTTGTTGGTTTCCCGCAGAAGTAGCAATGGCAATACTTTGTGGAGAAATAATCTTACCACCTGTAGCACCTACTGTATTTGCAGCGGACAGCCAATCCGGACTGACATGAATTTGCCCTGCAACACTTGCTTGCAACTTTCCGAAAAGAATATTGGAAGAGGTGTCGCTTCCGGTGATAAACGTTCCCAGACAACCGATGACCGGAGCAAACAGTGGATACAAACTTCCCGTAGCCGTAGCCAGTGCCGTGGCAATCACAGCAATCATTCCGGCACTATCCATAATTGTGGATAATCCCACAAGGCAGATCACTGTGATGAATGTTTTCTTTAATTGCTTCACTGTATTCCAAAGAACGATGAACAGGTCTTTACTTTAGCTCCTTGAATCAATCCACCGATAAAAGTTCCGATGAAAGCAATACCCCGGCATGAGTTAGCCAGAAATGGTATAATTGACGGTGGAAGCATTGATGGGCAAACTGATTTGGGTTATCCAGTTATTCTCTAATGTATGACGCAATTCCGGGAAGAGGGACTGGTCAGAATGATTAAAAATAGAATCAGCAAATAGATGCTCCATGCATTCAGTATATCTTTTGTTTTCAGATGGCTTTTCCGTGCTTCTCTTAGAGGCAGTCAGTTTTCCATAAAGAACAATCACGATAATCGAAAGAATACTGCCGATAATGGCCGGAGATTCAGCACCCATATACTTGGCAGCCAGATACTGGCTGACTAAAGAAACTCCGCCTACTAATAAGGCAAGAAATATATTTTGGGAAGCGATTTAAGTTTGGAGTCAGTAAGGAAAAGCAAAACCAGCGGAATCAGGAACATCAAAACGGATAACTGCAATACGACATTCGTGCTAAGATGCAATACATCCAAATTCGTTTCTTTGGCTAATACCAACACCGGAGTTCCGATCGCTCCGAAAGCGGTGGCTACACTGTTGGCAATCAAACTTACGGTTGCCGAAAGATAGGCTTAAATCCCAGACTGATAAGAATGGCTGCCGGAATGGCAACTGCTGTCCCGAAGCCGGCCATCGCTTCCAGTAGTCCCCCGAATCCCCAAGTCAGTAATAACACCTGAATACTTTTATCGGTAGAAATAGAAGCGAATTGCTGTTTGATAATCTCCATCTTTTCCGTTTTCAACAATACGTTGTAACTGAAAATAGCCATCAGGATAATGATTAAGATAGGAGAGACGGCTTTAACGCCCCATATAAAAGGAGTAAAACAGATTGTCTACTGAAAAAGCGAAGCCGAAAATAGCAATCAGCATCGTCACGATCAGAGAAATGATACTACTTTTGTCACCCGGCATTTTAAAGAATGCCATTAATATAATCAACAGTAACACCGGAATAATAGCAAGGATCAAGGTCATAATTATCAGATTTAAAAAGTGGAACGTCGTTTATTATTGATATAACAAACAAACGTCCCACTTTGGTCGGTTGAATAAAAAGATTTTTCTATTTATTTCATCTTCACGCTAAGAATTTGTTGTAATTGTTTTAAGTTGGCCAGCGCAGCTTCGTTACCTAGCTTTGCTGCCTTTCGGATAGCTGTTGGCTACCTGATACATTTCGTTCAGACTAAGGTATTTCGGATTTTCCCGGATAATGATGCGGCCTTGTTCAACATCGAAGTTGACAACGGTATAGGTTTTATTAAAAATGATAAGCGATAAACAGAAAAGCGGGGAAGTTTGTTGTCGCAACCTGCAAAAAAAAGCTCCCTAAATAAATGGATAAAGATGTTTTAAGGCATAAATGCTAACATTTTCCACACATGAGGCGTTCATTATATAAAAGTACTTTGTGTAATCAATATGACAATGATTTCATATATTACTGTTTATTTTTACACACACATACAACTTTAATAACTACAGCCTATGAAAGAGCTTATTAACAACCTGGAAGAACTGAACAGGAAAGCAGAAAAAGGCGGCGGAGACGCTCGCATTGAAAAACAACATTCTGTGGGCAAACTGACCGCCCGTGAACGCATCGATTTATTATTGGAGAAAGGTTCGTTTATCGAACTGGATAAGTTGGTAACCCATCGGTGTACCGATTTCGGTATGGAAAAGCAGAAATTTGCCGGAGACGGGGTAGTGACGGGATATGGTATGATTGGCAAGCGCCTGGTCTATGTCTTTGCACAGGATTTCACCGTATTTGGTGGAGCTCTTTCGGAAACGCACGCTAAGAAAATTTGTAAAGTGATGGACATGGCTATGCAAATGGGAGCACCCATCATCGGATTGAATGACTCGGGCGGTGCACGAATTCAGGAAGGGGTACGTTCTTTGGCCGGATATGCCGAGATATTCCTGCGCAACTCTATGGCATCCGGAGTGATTCCACAGATTAGCGCGATCATGGGCCCATGTGCCGGAGGTGCGGTTTATTCTCCTGCATTGACAGATTTTATCCTGATGGTGAAAAATTCCGGTTATATGTTTATTACAGGACCGGATGTGGTGAGAAGTGTGACACAGGAAGAAGTCACTAAAGAGGAACTCGGCGGAGTAGGCGTACACATGACAAAGTCCGGTGTAGCTCATCTTTCTGCGGAGAATGATATTGAGTGTATTAATTATATTCGTGAATTGATTTCCTATCTGCCGGGAAATAATATGGAAGAGCCTCCGTTTGTAGCTACAAACGATTCGCCGACCCGCCTGACTCCGGAACTGGCTAATTTGATTCCAACCAATCCGAATCAGCCGTATAATATAAAAGAAATGATTGAAGCAGTGGCTGATGATAATAGTTTCTTCGAACTTCAGGCAGAATATGCAGCGAATATTGTGACCGGCTATATCCGGCTGAATGGAAAAACAGTGGGAGTGGTGGCTAATCAGCCATTGGTACTTGCTGGTACACTGGATATTAACGCATCTGTCAAAGCTGCCCGTTTTGTCCGCTTCTGCGATGCTTTCAATATCCCTTTACTGACATTGGTAGATGTGCCGGGATTCCTTCCGGGAATCGATCAGGAATATGGCGGAATTATCCGCAACGGGGCAAAATTGCTTTATGCTTATTGTGAGGCTACAGTGCCGAAAGTTACGGTTATCACCCGCAAAGCATACGGTGGCGCTTATGATGTGATGAGCTCCAAGCATATCCGCGGAGATGTCAATCTTGCTTTTCCTACTGCCGAAATAGCAGTGATGGGACCGGATGGAGCTGTGAATATTCTTTTCCGTAAGGATATAGATAAGGCCGGAAACCCCGAAGAAAAACGGAAAGAACTTCAGGATGATTATCGCGGGAAGTTTGCCAATCCTTACCGGGCGGCGGAATTGGGATATGTGGATGAAGTGATTGATCCGGCGGTAACCCGTTTGCGGTTGATTCGAAGTTTCGAGATGCTTGCCAACAAACGGCAGTCTAATCCTCCTAAGAAACATTCGAATCTTCCGCTTTAATAAGTTGAGAGTGGAGAGTTGAGAATGGAGAGTGTTCATTAAAAGAATAAAAAGATTATGATAAAGAAAATATTAGTAGCCAACCGCGGTGAAATAGCGATGCGAATCTTCCGTACCTGTCGGGTGATGAATATCTCGACGGTGGCTGTTTATACCCATGTAGACCGAGGAGCTTTGCACGTACGTTATGCGGAAGAAGCCTATTGCATCTCCGAATCGCCTGAAGATACTTCCTACCTGAAGCCGGAATTGATATTATCCATTGCCAAAAAGACCGGAGCCGCTATTCATCCGGGATATGGTTTCTTGTCGGAGAATGCGGATTTTGCCCGTCGTTGTGAAGAAGAAGGAGTGATTTTATCGGACCGAGTGCGGACATTATTTCCAAAATGGGAATCAAGACAGAAGCCCGTAAGATTATGCGTGAAGCAGGATTACCCATTGTTCCCGGAACCGAGACACCTGTGCAGGGATTGATGAAGTGAAGAAAGTGGCCAATGAAGTAGGTTATCCCATTATGCTGAAAGCACTTGCCGGAGGTGGAGGAAAAGGAATGCGCTTGGTACGTACGGAAGAAGAAGTGGAAACGGCTCTTCGTTTGTCGCAATCCGAAGCAGGGACTTCTTTTGGCAATGATGCGGTATATATTGAGAAATACATCGAGAATCCCCATCATATCGAAGTTCAGATCATGGGAGATAAATATGGCAATGTGGTCCATCTTTACGAACGTGAATGTTCCATTCAGCGTCGTAACCAAAAAGTGATAGAGGAAAGTCCTTCTCCTTTGTGAAAGAAGAGACGAGAAAGAAGATGTTGAAGGTTGCTGTGGAAGCCTGTAAGAAAATAGGATATTACAGTGCCGGGACATTGGATGATGGATAAAGACTTCCTCGAGATGAATACCCGTTTGCAGGTAGAACATCCTGTGACGGAGGAATGTACGGAGTTGACTGGTTCGGGATATGATAACAGTTGCTGCCGGAAATCCGTTACCTTATAAACAGGATGATATTCAGTTTAGCGGAGCAGCTATCGAATGTCGTATTTATGCGGAAGATCCGGAGAATAACTTCATGCCTTCCCGGGGTGATTACTGTTCGTGAAGCTCCCGAAGGGCGTAACCTGCGTCTTGACAGTGCCGCTTATGCCGGATTTGAAGTCTCTGCATTATGACCCGATGATTGCCAAGCTATGTTGTTGGGGACGTACCCGTGCTTCTGCCATTTCCAATATGGCACGTGCTTTGCGCGAGTACAAGATTTTGGGAATTAAAACAACAATTCCTTTCCATCAACGTGTATTGAAGAATGCAGCTTTCCTGAAAGGCGAATATGATACAACGTTTATTGATACGCGCTTTGATAAGGAAGATCTGAAACGCCGTCAGAATACCGATCCGACGGTGGCTGTCATTGCTGCCGCAGTGAGACACTACGAACGGGAGAAAGAAGCGGCTTCCGTGCCACAACGCTTCCGGTGGTAGGCGAATCGCTCTGGAAGTATTATGGTAAGTTGCAGATGACTGCTAATAATTATTGATGTAAGACTAAAAATAACAGAACAGATTATGGGTACAACATTAGCTACATATTACGCCAAGCTCCGGACATGCCGGATAGTGAATATAAGGTGGAAATACTGGAGGACGGACCAATCAAGAAGATTGCAGTCAATGGCAAAATATATGAGGTCGATTATAACATGGGTGGCGACTCTATCCATTCGATCATCATCGATCACCACTCGCATGGAGTGCAGATTTCTCCCTCTTCCAATAATTCATATACAATCATGAATAAAGGGAGCTTTATCAGATTGAATTGCAGGAGAAATGGAGAAGATACATAATGCCCGCACTGCTGCCGAGTCTGTGGGACGTCAGGTAGTACAGGCACCGATGCCGGAGTAATACTGAAGACGTATGTAAAGAAAGGAGACAATGTGAAACGTGGCGATCCGCTTTGCGTATTGGTGGCAATGAAGATGGAGAATGAGATACGTTCGGTGACGGATGGAGTAGTCAAAGAGGTGTTTGTGGAAGATGGCATGAAGGTGGCATTGAACGACCGGATCATGGTAATTGAATGATTTTCAAAAACTAGCTTTGCGTACTTATCTTCAAAAATATTTACTTTTGGCAGATAAGTACGCATTTATTCTGATATATCATGAACACCGAACAAAACCAAAAGCACTATTAGAACAGCTGGAAGCGCTAAAGAAAGAAAATGAGCAGCTCAAAAAGGAGCTTTCTATTCTTAGGAATGAGAATATAAGTAATCGTCCCGTTAGTTTCAAAGAAAAATATGCTGTCAGGATTCTGGACTCTTTGCCGGATATGCTGACTGTCTTCAATCAGAACGAAGTAGGCATTGAAGTTGTTTCCAATGAAGAAACCAATCATGTCGGGATATCAAACAAAGATTTTAAGGGAATGTATATGCGGGAAATGGTTCCACCGGAAGCATATCAGAATATTCACTCCAATATGCGTCAGGCTGTCAGCACGGGAGCTGTTTCAACCGCCCATCATGAATTGGATTTTAATGGTGAACATCATCATTACGAAAATCGTATCTTTCCGTTGGATGAAGAGTATGTATTGATTATGTGTCGTGATATAACGGAGCGGGTGACCACGCAAAGGCAACTGGAGGTTTTCAAGAGTGTACTCGATAAAGTGAGTGACAGCATTCTTGCCGTATCGGAAGACGGGACATTGGTTTATGCAAATAAGCAATTTATAGAAGAATACGGAGTTACCCAACAGATGGGTATCCAAAAGATATATGATTTGCCCGTCTCTATGACAACAAAGGAGGCGTGGGAAAGACGTCTTCAGGAAATACGTGACAATGATGGCACTTTTGCTTATCGTGCTGCCTATATGCGGAAAGGTGAAGATAAAGAGCGGATGCATCAGGTGTCTACATTTCTGATTCGTGAGAATAATGAAGAACTGACTTGGTTCTTTACACAGGATATTACTGATGTTATAAAGAAACAGGATGAACTTCGCGAACTAAATCTATTGCTGGATGGTATTTTGAATAATATCCCAGTCTATTTGTTTGTGAAAGACCCGGAAAATGATTTTAGGTATTTGTATTGGAACAAAGCATTTGCCGACCATTCAGGTATCCCGGCGTCTAAAGCGATCGGACATACGGACTATGAAGTATTTCCGAGTCATGGAGACGCAGAGAAATTCCGTAAGGATGATTTGGAATTACTTCAGACCCATAAGCGTATTGATATGCAGGAAACGTATCTTTCCGCCACCGGGAAAGCGCGTATCGTACAGACATTAAAGGCACTTGTGCCGATGGAAGGACGCAAACCGTTGCTGATTGGTATCTCTTGGGATATTACTAATCTTCAGAATATTGAGCAGGAACTGATAAAGGCAAGGATTAAGGCGGAGCAATCCGACCGATTGAAAAGTGCTTTCCTTGCTAATATGAGCCATGAGATCCGGACACCACTGAATGCAATTGTAGGATTCTCTCAATTATTGCCTGCTGCCGAAACTACTGAAGAGAAAAAGCTCTATTCGGGTATTATCAATCAGAATTCGGATATTTTGTTGCAACTGATTAATGATATTCTGGATTTATCGAAGATAGAAGCCGGGACACTGGAATATATCAAGCGTCCAATGAATCTGGGAGAAGTTTGCCGGACAATTTATGCTGTTCATAAAGAACGTGTGAAAGAAGGGGTAACTCTTGTTTTGATAATGTGGATGAGAATTTATTTATTGAGGGAGATCAGAATCGTATCATGCAGGTGATAACGAATTTCCTGACTAATGCGAGTAAATTTACGTATGCAGGAGAGATTCGTTTGGGTTTTGAGCGGACGGATAAAAATATTCGTGTATATGTGAAGGATACAGGAATAGGAATAGAACCGGAAAAGGTAGATCATATCTTCGAGCGTTTTGTCAAACTGAACTCTTTTGCTCAAGGCACAGGATTAGGGCTATCTATCTGTCAGATGATTATCGAAAAGATCGGTGGAGAAATAGGAGTGACTTCTGAATTGGGTAAAGGCTCTACGTTCTATTTCACGATTCCTTATGAAGAAGCCGGAGAACTCGGCGAAATCTTTAAAATGTCAAAGACGGAATCTAAAGGAAATACTGTAAATCGTGTGCAACAGATCAAAAAGATTTTGGTAGCGGAAGATGTAGAAAGTAATTTCATCCTGCTGAAGAATCTGATCGGCAGGAATATACATTGCTTTGGGCTAAGGATGGGGTGGAAGCCATTGAAATGTATAAGCAGTATCAACCGGACTTAATTCTGATGGATATAAAATGCCACGCATGGATGGATTGGAAGCAACGCATATCATTCGTTCTTATTCCAAAGAGGTTCCTATTATTGCTTTGACGGCTTATGCTTTTGAAACGGATAAAGAATTGGCTTTAGAGATGGGATGCAATGATTTTGTGACTAAACCGGTTTCGGAAAGAACTTTGAGAAAGGCTTTGGATAAATATTCGACTATTGTTTAATGAATAGATGCGACAGAAGGGAAAACGTAAGATCATAAAAACAATACCGAAAAGAAGTGTGCAGAAGCCTCCTCATAAGGGAACTTTTGGTCGGAATATTCATTTGCTATAATCGCCTTCTTTTATGGTATTTGTGTCTTTTTATTGTATTATTCTTCACTTCCAGAAAATTATGATAAAGAAACAGTAGGAAATATCGTACGCCATGAACTTAAATATGACATGACTCAAGGGCGAATGGGTGGTAGTGTTTCTTATTCTTTCGTAGTCTATTATCAATATATGGTTGGAGGAGAACATTATTCTAGCAAAGTTTCTTTGGGTTATACCAGACAGAATATCCCTTTATTAAAAATAAAGGATTATGGCTCTATGTATCCTGTGACGGTTACATACGATAGCCATAATCCTCAAATTAGTACGATTGTTGTTGAGTGAAAGGGTTAATTGGTGACTGTTTTTCTACCGGTCACTTTTATTTCTTGTTCTTAGAATATTCAATTATCTTAGAAGAGAAGTCTACAAAATCGGTGAATAATTGTAGAATGCTTAACCATTAGAAGCTATGAGCATGAGCCAGCGGATTTATAATCCGCTGGTCTTTGGTATCAGGATTTTAATCCGCTTATCTTATCCGATCGTTTAAAATCCTTTGTCTCTTTCGATTTTAATCGTACATTTATCCTCTAATCAAATTAGTATATCAATGGATACTGCGAATCGAGTTTTAGATGAATTATATTTTGTTACTTCTACCGTTGTCGATTGGATAGATATCTTTACCCGTCCTAAATACAAGCATATAATTCTGGAGTCACTAGCCTATTGTCAGGAGAAAAAGGCTTAAGAATTTATGCGGGTATTAATGAGTAACCATTTGCACATGATTGTCAGTTCCGGAACAGAAGTAACAGTTTCGGATATTCTTCGAGATTTTAAAAAGTTCACTAGTAAACGTATTATGGCAGAACTCGAAACAGATCCTCAAGAAAGTCGTCGCGAATGGATGCTGGATCGTTTTCGCTTTGCCGGAGCTAATGACAAAAATATCTAAGTATCGTTTTTGCAAGAAGGTAATCATCGAATTAATTTATTTGCATGACTTCTTTCTGCAAAAATTGAATTATATTCATAATAATCCGGTGAAGCAGGAGATTGTTGCACGGCAGGAAGATTATTTATATAGTTCGGCGGTGAGTTATGCGGGTGATAAAGGACTGCTAGAGGTGATTGTAGTTTAAGAAGGCAAGAGGTTAAGGAGTGGATTACAAATCCTGATACTCAAGCAATCGGATTACAAATCCGATTGAACGGAGCAGATTGCGAATCCGATTGAACAGAGAACGGAAACCTACTTTAAATGATTTTATGGCGAACTTTCATGTAAGATGTGATGTTGTTTAGATAGAAAAATGTATCTTTGTAATGTAGTAAGTTTGATTCATTCATGCATTTAGAAAGAGTAAGAAATGAAGAGACCGGAGATTATAGAAGCTATTCGTGAAACATTAAAACGTGTTGCTCCCAATGCGCAGGCTATTTTATATGGTTCAGAGGCGCGTGGGGATGCCAGGCATGATAGTGATGTTGATTTACTCATTTTAGTGGAAGGTGATAAAATGACATTGGCTAAAGAAGAAGCTATCACATTACCTTTATATGAATTGGAATTGAAAACAGGTGTTAGTATTAGCCCGATAGTTGTTTTGAAGAAATTTTGGGAGAACCGGCCTTTTAAAACACCTTTTTATGTAAATGTGATAAACGAAGGTATTGTCTTATGAAAGAAATTCTAGATAAGGAAAGTAAGAAAGCACTGGTCGCTTATCGGATACAACGTGCTTATGAAACATTGAGAGAGGCTGAGGTTATGATACGTGAGTCATTCTATAATGCTGCTATTAACAGGCTGTATTATGCATGCTATTATGCAACTGTAGCTCTTCTTTTAAAATATGATATTCAAACGCAGACTCATAATGGGGTGAAGACGATGCTTGGTCTGCACTTTATTTCGACAGGAAAACTTCCTGTAAAAGTAGGAAAAACTTTTTCTACATTATTTGAGAAAAGGCATAGTGGAGATTATGATGACTTTGTATATTGTGACGAAGAAATGGTAAACAACTTATATCCACAAGCGGAGACTTTCATAAATAGTATTCAAGAATTAATAAGAGATAAAGAGTAGGAATCTATACAAAGAAGGTGATCCGTCCCAGTGGATTTTGAATCCGCTTGCTTCACTTATGTGTTGTTGATTTATAAAAGCAGAGATTATGAGTAATAAAATTTATCCTATCGGTATTCAGAATTTTGAAAGCCTTCGTCAGGATGGTTATTTTTATATTGATAAAACGGCATTGATGTATCAAATGGTAAAAACCGGGCGTTATTACTTTTTGAGCCGTCCGCGCCGTTTCGGAAAGAGTCTGCTCATTTCTACTTTAGAGGCTTACTTTCAAGGAAAAAAAGAACTGTTTACCAGCTTGGCAGTAGAAAAGTTGGAAAAGGATTGGATTAAATATCCTATATTGCATCTCGACCTGAATATCGAGAAGTATGACACTCCGGAAAGTCTGGATAAGATATTGAATGATAATCTGGAATATTGGGAAAGCCAATACGGCACCCGTCCGTCTGAGACATCTTTTTCCCTGCGTTTTGCAGGTATCATTCAGCGTGCTTGTGAGAAGACCGGACAACGTGTAGTTATTCTGGTAGATGAATACGACAAACCTATGTTACAAGCTATCGGCAATGAAGAACTTCAAAAGCAATTCCGAAATACCCTGAAGCCATTTTATGGCGCTTTGAAAACGAAGGACGGGTATATAAAGTTCGCTCTGCTTACCGGCGTGACAAAGTTTGGTAAAGTCAGTGTATTCAGCGACTTGAACAATTTGGATGATATTTCAATGTGGAATGAGTACGTCGAAATTTGTGGTGTCAGCGAGCGTGAAATCCATGAAAATCTGGAAGCGGAACTACATGAATTTGCAGCAGCACGTGGAATAACGTATGATAAACTTTGTGAAGATTTGAGAGAATGTTATGATGGCTATCATTTTACGCACAATTCAATCGGCATGTACAACCCGTTCAGTCTGCTGAACGCTTTCAAACGTAAAGAGTTTGGTAGTTATTGGTTTGAAACGGGTACGCCTACCTATTTGGTGAAGTTACTGCAAAAACATCATTATGACTTGGAACGGATGGCTCATGAAGAAACCGATGCCCAGGTGTTGAACAGTATAGACTCTGAATCTACTAACCCCATTCCGGTAATTTATCAGAGTGGATATCTAACCATTAAAGGATATGACGAACGTTTTGGCATATACCGTTTAGGTTTCCCCAACCGTGAAGTAGAAGAAGGATTTGTTCGTTTTTTGCTTCCCTATTATGCAAATGTAAATAAGGTAGAGTCCCCGTTTGAAATTCAGAAGTTTGTCCGTGAAGTGGAGGCGGGTGATTATAACTCTTTCTTCCACCGTCTGCAAAGTTTCTTTGCAGACACTACTTACGAAGTGATCCGGGACCAGGAGCTACATTACGAAAATGTTCTTTTTATCGTTTTTAAACTGCTAGGCTTCTACACCAAGGTAGAGTATCATACGAGTGAAGGGCGCATCGACCTTGTCTTGCAGACCGATAAATTTATTTATATCATGGAATTTAAGCTGAATGGTACGGCAGAAGATGCTTTACAGCAGATTAACGACAAGAATTATGTTCTTCCTTTCGAAATGGACGGACGTAAACTCTTTAAAATAGGAGTAAATTTCAGTGCGGAAACCCGTAATATTGAAAAGTGGATTGTAGAAACAAAAAACTAGCCCGGCAAATAGTGAGGCTAGTTTTTTGAAGTCATAAGTCTTTTTATTCTTTTATTTCCGGAACCAATATAAACTTCGTATCCGGGAAATACTTCTTCAGCCAGTTTTGAATGAAGTTCATCGTATCATTCTGAATCGTTTTATCTTTTACGGTAGGATACATATTATAAAGTACTGTATCCAGTACAATACCGCGTTTTTGTATAGCTTCAAGGCTAAGCAAAGTATGATTGATGCTTCCCAATTTACCGGAAGTAACAAAGATAAGCGGATAATTCTCTTGGGCAATGTAGTCTATTGTCAGAAGCTCTGTTGTTAGCGGAACCATTAAGCCGCCTGCACCTTCGAGCAGAACAGAATCATAGCGTTCACTTAACTCTTCCGTAGCACGTTTGATTTTGTCGAAGTCGATGGGACGGTTATCCAGTTGGGAAGCGAGATGAGGAGAGGCAGGATAAGAGAAAATTTCCGGCATAGTCAGTCCTTCTTTGTCTTCTTCTGTAAAGGAGATTCCCATGATACGACGATGCAAATCAATATCCTCGGAGTGACCAATGTTTCCTGTTTGGATAAACTTTTGAGTGATGGTACGCTGTCCGTTCTTGTTCCATTCACGAGCTAGAAATCCGGTGGCGTAGCTCTTGCCGGCATCGGTGTCGATACCGCTTACGAAATATACATTCTGTTTCATACTTTTTTCTTTTTTGCGATGATATAAATAGGGTGATAGGTCAGGGACACTGAAGTGCCTTGGGTAAATTCTTGTGTGTAACGTTCACTGAATAACTGCAAGTCACGACGTGTCCGCAGTTGTTGGGAAGAGGTGCCGGATATTCCGGTTACTCCTGTCTGCTTCAAATGATAAAGTACTTTTATGGGGTTATCAAACGAAAGAGAAATAAGTTCTTCTTCCGAATGGAGTATGTCAAAGTGGGATGACAAGGCTGTTACAAGCTCTTCCCGTGAACGATAAGGGAGCCCGTTTCCTGTTAACTCTCGTATCTCTTTCATATTCTCTTTACCGAAAGTGCTGAAAGCGAAATAGCCTTGATTATTAAGCAGGGCGTTGCACCTTTTGAAAAAGTTTTCAGGAGATTCGAACCATTGCAGAGCCGAGCAGGAAGTAATTAATGTACTTTCAGCGGGGAAAGGAACTGTTTCTGCATCTCCCGGAAGAAAGGAAACTTGTTCTTTTCTTAATATATCCTCACAACAATACTTCATTTCCGGGCAAAGGTCGTTTAGCAATAATTCTTCCGGCCGAAGAGCCTGAAGTAGCATACGGGAATAAATACCTGTACCGCATCCGAACTCAATCACTTTTGAACAAGGAAAAGAGATGTGTTCTGTAAGCAGGTGAATCATTTTATCTGCTATCTGCCGCTGTACGTTTGCTTCCTGGGGATAAGTAGCAATGGCTTTAGAGAAACGTTCGGCGATTAGTTGTTTATCCATAAATCGATCATTAGTTGATTTGCATGATTACATTATCAAAAAGGTCTTGTTGATAATGAGCGGCTTCTATATATTCAAGGGAATCCACTTTGTTTCTCCATGCCAGCCATTGGCTATCCGGCAGGAAGATACGGTCGCTTTTTCCTATGATGGCTCTTTGCCATGCAAAATCCGACGGTGGCAATGATAAGTATTGCTTTTGTATGGCAGCAAGCTCTTCTTTGAGCTCTTCAACGGGACGTTGGGGAGCTACTGTCTGAAAAGCCTTGTAATCGGCTGCTGAACCGCACATTCTTCTTTGAAACTTTTGCAGGGATTGTTCATTCAGTCCTTGCAGGGTTCCTTCGAAAATGGTAGGAGTAATCCCTTTCGTTTCATGTATAGGAGAAAGAGTGCCATTGATAGCGATACTTTGGGAAAGGGGCAGGGATGGATATTGTTTCATTATCTGTGAGGCTGCCCATACTCCCATTGACCAGGCAATGAGGGTGATTTCGGAATATTCTTGCAGAATGTCGGCATCGAACTCTAATGAACGATAATCATAGCAAATCATCCAGTCCTTATCGGTCGGGTGAATTTGCAGGAATGGAGTTTCATCCATTCCCCAGCCTGCGAAGAAAAGCAATAGATGCTTTTGATTATTCTTTATGATAAAATACTGTTTCATCCGTTTATCAGTTTAATGAGTTGGTCGATTTCATGTTCAGTGATGTCCGCTGTCAGTGAGAAGCGGATGCGTGAAGTCCCTTCGGGAACCGTAGGCGGACGTACCGGCAATGCGTAAAATCCTTTGCGTTGGAGTTCTTCTGCTTTCAATATGGTATCTTCACTTGCTCCGACAATCATAGGGACAATATGGCTTACCGAGGGGCAATTGTATCCTTTGGTTGTAAGGGCTTCCTTTAGCTTTTCACTGATTTGTAGCAGGTGAGTTCTCTTATATTGTAAAGCTGGAAGACGTTCTAACACCCATGAAGTCCACTGAATATTGATAGGAGGAAGTGCAGTGGTGAATATAAACGTGCGCATTTTATTGATTAGATATTCCCGAATCAGTTTCCGGCAGACAATATACGCTCCTGCCGAGGCAATGGCTTTCCCGAATGTACCTACTAGAAAGTCTATATCGTTGATACATTCTTGTTCTTCAGCACATCCTAATCCTTTTTTCCCTCGTACACCAAAAGCATGAGCCTCATCTATATAAAGAAGAATATTGGAATAGTTCTTTTTGAGTTGAATGAGAGCGGGAAGATCAGCTTCATCGCCATCCATGCTGAAGATACTTTCGGTAACAATAATAATCTGCTCATAAGCGTTATGATTTTCAGCAATCAGTCGCTGCAACTGGGAAATATCATTGTGACGATACCGGACACATTTAGCTGATGATAATTTAATTCCGTCTATCAGGCTTGCATGCACCAGCTTGTCAGCAAGAATCAGGGTGTGAGTGTTGCAAATGGCAGGAAGTATTCCTGTATTGGCATGATAACCACTATTGAATATGAGTGCACTTTCGGTTCCGAACATGGTGGCTAGCTGTTGCTCCAACTTCTGATAGTCACTAAAATTACCGGTCAATAACCGGGAAGAAGAGGAGGTAGGCAGGAAAGTTTCGGGAGTGAGCGTCCTTAAGAATTCCTCCCTCAATGAAATATCATTGGCCAGTCCGAGATAATCATTAGAAGATAGGTTCAACATTCGTTGTCCGTTCAGCAGAACATCTCGCCCCTCGTGGATTAGCGGTGGGAGAGAACGGTAGTTCTTTTTCTCTTTCAAGGTCTGGAGTTCCTGGTTTATATACTCTAATGTCATGAATTATAGGTTGTTTTTTTGAATAACTTTAAGTAACCCGGAAGTCAGTTTGCTTAATTGTTCCGAAGTAATGATGAAAGGTGGCATCAGATATACCAGTTTGCCAAAGGGACGTACCCAGATTCTTTCTTCCACAAATCGTCGTTGCATATAGGCCATATTTACCGGACGCTTCATCTCAATGACTCCGATAGCTCCGAGTATTCGTACATCAGCTACTTCCGGAAATTCCCGTGCAGGTGCCAGTTCTTCTTTCAGTTGAGTTTCGATTCGCTTCACATTCTCTTGCCAATCGGATTCGAGTAATAGGCGAACGGAAGCGCAAGCCACTGCACACGCAAGTGGATTACCCATAAATGTAGGCCCGTGCATAAAAGCTCCCGGTACATGGTTGGAGATGGTATCTGCTATCCGGTTACTGGCTAATACAGCAGAAAGTGTCATATATCCTCCGGTCAGTGCTTTGCCGATGCACATGATATCTGGTTCTACTCCGGCGTGTTCCCACGCAAAAAGTTTGCCGGTACGTCCGAATCCCGTTGCTATTTCGTCGAAGATTAGAAGAATATCGTGCTTCCGGCAAAGCTTTTCTGCTTCACGCAGATACTGCGGATGATAAAACCACATGCCACCTGCTCCCTGTACCACCGGTTCCAGGATAAGCGCCGCCAACTCTTTTGAATGTTTTCAATCATCTCTTGCAGAGGTAGTATATCTTCCGGATTCCATTCTCCGTCGAACCGGGAAGTGGGGACGGGACAAAATAACGTACAGGCAATGCTGAACCGAAAAGACTGTGCATACCCGTCACCGGATCACATACAGACATGGCATTCCACGTATCACCGTGATAGCCGGAACGGATAGTCACGAAATTGTTCTTTCCGGTTTTCCTGCTGCATACCAATATTGTACAGCCATTTTCAGTGCCACTTCTACGGCTACCGAACCGGAGTCTGCATAGAATATTTTCTGCATGGAAGAAGGAACCAAAGGCAATAATAGTTTCCCCAATTCAATGGCGGATCATGCGTCAGTCCTCCGAACATGACATGAGACATTTTATCTAATTGTTCTTTTGCCGCCTGATTCAATACCGGATGATTATATCCATGCACTGCACACCACCAAGAAGACATTCCGTCAATGAGCGTTTGTCCGTCTTCGAGGGTAATGGTAACACCGTCTGCCCGTTTCACTTTATATACAGGAAGCGGATCGGTGGTAGAAGTGTACGGATGCCAGATATGTTCGCGGTCAAATTGGGAAGCGGCGAAATGATAACCTTCTTCCTGAATCATCTTTTTGTCTTCCGATACTTTGGAACCGAGAGTTGTCAGCAGGTCGCCTACGATAGCCGAGTTAATACCGATATATAATGCTTTGTGCATCGCCTCGGAAGAAAGTTGTGAACGTCCTCCGGCAAATCTTAGAAAAGCTGTCGGATTAATAAAACGAAAGATAGCGATGGTTTTAAGTATTTCTTCTTCGCTTAAAGGCTGCTCGTTTTCCAGTGGAGTTCCCGGAATCGGACTAAGCAGATTGATAGGTATGGACTGAACATTCAGTTCTTTAAAGTGAAAGCAAATTCAATCCGTTGCTCCATCGTTTCTCCCATACCGATGATACCTCCGCAGCAGATATCCATGCCTACACGACGGGCTGCATCAAGAGTAGCTCGTTTTGTTCTTGTGTATGCGTAGTACAGAGTTTGGAAAAATAAGACGGAGCCGTTTCCAGTTACAGTGATAACGGGTGATTCCGGCTTCGTATAGGGAACGTAGCTCTTCTTCGTTAAGTAACCCCAGAGAAGCACAGAGCTGAATGGACGAGTGACGTCGCATTTGACGAACGGTATCGCAAAGTTGGGTAATCTGTTTGGGAGATGGTTTCGTCCGCTGGTAACGAGAGAGAAACGGTTGACGTCCTGGGCTTCATTGTATTTCGCCTGTCGGAGACATTCTTCAGCGGAAGGAGATCGTAAATCTCGGCTTTAGTCTTGTAGTGAGAGGATTGTGCACACCATTTACAGTTTTCCGGGCATCGGCCGGACTTGGCGTTGATGATGGAACACATGTCGAATTCGTGCGAAGCACGTGCGACGGTAATCTCATGCGCGGCGGCATATAGCGCCTCGCTGTCAGCCATGTTGGCTAGCGGCTTGGTCGGGCGAAATATCAATGCCTGCCAACACTTGGTCTTTTATTTCCTGAAGTGTCATAAATGTATGATAAGGGATAGTAATTTTAGCATTCTGCTTACGAAGGGCAACGTCGACAACATTGATATGCAGATGACCGATTTGGAATTCACGTCCCATACTCGCAAAGCGGCATAGTTCTTTCTGCCCCAATAACGGAAGCGGGAAAGAAGGGTACGTGTGGTCTGTATGTGGCGTTGTTGCTTCATTGATTTTTACTTTGTTCGTTAGAACGTGGCAAATGTACAAAGATTCTTTGGATAAGCAAGCAAGTTTACGATTTCTGATATCCGTACTTTTATTTCTTTTCCTGTATTCTTTGCGTAAGTTGAAATTGAATCCGGCATATATCTGAAGAGTGCCGAAACCATTGTCTACAGAGAAATTATTCCGGTGGTAATTATAGTTTTTCCCAACGAAAGAAGTACCTACAAAGTATTTTCCGTTATTATAAACAACCCTGCACGGAGTAGAAAATCCAGATTAAATTTGCCGTACCATGCTTTTCCTTCGTGAGTTTCCGCATCTACATCAGAGGCTTTATAGGCAATGGCAGGTGAGAGACAAACATGCCAGGCAGTTGCGGGCAAAGACCCAGTTGTAGGCATATCCGAAACTGATATTGGCATTGGTATATTTTATATCCTTGACTTTCATACCGGGATTCATTGTCTGCTGTAGAAAAACAGGAAGTTCTGTGTAGTCGAAGTCGAGATGATGCTTTGAAATAGAAAACCGGCAATAAATGTTCCCGCGTTGCGTCGTTGGTTGGTGGACTGGCTGAAGGCGGCCGGATAAGAGAATTTTCTGTTATTGAAGATATAATATAAGTTCAGTCCTTTTATATCCACCTTTATTCCACTGAAATCCTCGGAATAGTTGGAGGGAATATCTTCAGAAAATCCTTTGATCTTATGTATCTTGTAATTGTTTCCGGTACGGCGGTAGAATATATCTACGCCAAGTTTGGAACTATATAAGCTAAGGTCAAACTCTGTACCTCTATTCTTCCGGTTGGTTTTCCGATAGATATCATCCACATCTACGGACCATCCTAGGAAAATCCATCGCCAGCCGAAATACAATCCTATTTTATTATGCGGGTTGGGAGAGAAACTAAGTTTTGTGGTTGAGGCTGTTCGCTGGTGACAGAGTAATATTCGAAGTTGCTGAAATGAGTAGCCATCAACGCATAATTATAACGGTTCGGGCTGATATAGAGCGTATCAAAATCACTGAAATTCATAAATTTCTTGATTGCTCTTTGAAAGGACTGGGCTGGGTGACCGTTGTGGAATCTATTCTTGTACTATCATTTGTAGAAGGGCTTCTTTTCACTTTGCGCCTAAGGACAGTGAAAATAACAGAAAAGATATAGAATAACCCGTTTCCCATGCGGTTCTTTGTTGTTTTAGATGTTTTCGTTTCACGAATGTACTACCTTCGTTGATTTATGCTAGCAATCTTCTAAAAATGTTTCGTTTCCTAAACAAAAGTTCAATATACTGTTAGTTACAACAAGCAAATAAATCTTAAGCCACAAAATTATGAGAATCTATTTACGTTTATTAGTCGTGTCTCTTCTGCTTTTGCAGGAAATATAGTATATGCGGAAGCACAGCAGGAGAAACGCGTGACGGGTACGGTGACTTCTGAAGGGGAGCCCTTGCCGGTGTCTCCGTACAATTGAAAGGAGCATCCTCCGGCACCATCACTGATATTGATGGAAATTATTCAATTGAAGTTCCTGCTACCGGCACTTTAGTGTTCCGCTTTGTAGGAATGAGATCGGTAGAGCAACCGGTGAATAACCGAAGTGTGATTAATGTCACGTTGGAATCGGAAAGTAAAGAACTGGAAGAAGTAATGGTAGTAGCTTATGCTACCGCTAAGAAGTATAGTTTTACCGGAGCAGCTTCGACGATGAAAGCAGGTGAGATTGAAAAGCTACAGACTTCGAGCGTATCGCGCGTATTAGAAGGGACGGTGTCCGGAGTGCAGGCTAGTGCGGCAAGCGGGCAGCCGGGTACGGATGCGGAAATCCGTATTCGTGGTATCGGATCTATCAATGCATCCAGTGCTCCGCTTTATGTGGTGGACGGTGTTCCGTTCGACGGTAGTGTGAACTCTATCAATCCTGATGATATATCTTCGATGACAGTATTGAAAGATGCGGCTTCTGCTGCTTTATACGGTTCACGTGGCGCAAATGGGGTGATTATTATCACAACCAAGCAAGGAGATCAAAATACCAAAGCGACCGTAAAGGTAAAAGCCTCTTTAGGAGGTTCCAATCGTGCCGTGCGTGATTATGATCGTGTCAGTACCGATCAATACTTTGAATTGTATTGGGAAGCACTTCGCAATCAGTACGCCAAGAGCGCGGATTATACTCCGGCAACTGCTGCGGCACAAGCATCCAAAGACCTGGTTACGAAATTGATGGGAGGTGGACCGAATCCTTATGGTCCCCAATATGCGCAACCGGTCGGTACAGATGGAAAATTGGTGGCAGGTGCCCGCCCATTATGGAATTCAGACTGGAGTGATGCCATGGAACAACAAGCACTTCGCACAGAGTTGAATCTAAGCGTTTCCGGAGGCGGAAAAGCAAATCAGTATTTCTTTTCAGCCGGCTACCTGAATGATAAAGGTATTGCGCTTGAATCGGGTTATCAGCGTTTCAATCTTCGTTCCAATATCACCAGCGAAATGACTTCTTGGTTGAAGGGAGGAGTCAATTTGAGTTTTGCACATTCTATGCAGAACTATCCGGTTTCTTCTGACTCCAAAACCAGTAATGTGATTACTGCAGGACGTACCATGCCGGGATTTTATCCGATTTATGAAATGAATACCGACGGTAGCTACAAATTGGATGAGAATGGAGACCGCATTTATGACTTCGGCTCTTATCGTCCTTCCGGTTCGATGGCAAACTGGAATCTGCCGGCTACTTTGCCTTTAGACAAATCAGAACGAATGAAAGATGAAGTCTCCGGTCGTACTTTCTTGGAAGCTACGATTATTGAGGGATTGAAATTCAAGACTAGTTTCAACTTTGACTTGATTAATTATAATACGTTGGATTATACGAACCCCAAATTGGGTCCGGCTAAAGAAAACGGCGGCGGCGTCAGCCGAATGAATACCCGTACTTTCTCCTGGACATGGAATAATATTGCTACGTATGACAAGACAATTGGTGAACATCATTTTAATGTTCTTGCCGGTGTGGAGGCCTATTCTTACCGCTACGATGAACTGACGGCATCACGTTCCAAAATGGCGCAGCCTGATATGCCGGAGCTGGTAGTCGGTTCACAGTTGACCGGAGGTTCGGGGTATCGCATCGACTATGCGTTGGTGGGTTATCTGACTCAAGCATTATACGACTATCAAAATAAATATTTCTTCTCGGCATCCTATCGTCGCGACGGTTCTTCACGTTTTGCGCCGGAGACCCGCTGGGGAAATTTCTGGTCGTTGGGTACTTCCTGGCGTATCGACCGGGAAGAGTTTATGGCAAGTACTTCCGACTGGTTGTCTGCCTTGACTCTGAAAATGAGCTATGGTGCGCAGGGAAATGATAACCTGGGTACTTATTATGCGAGTAAAGGACTTTATACCATTGTTTCCAATTTGGGAGAAAATGCGTTAGTGTCCGACCGTATGGCGACTCCGAATCTGAAATGGGAAACAAACCTCAACTTTAATGTAGGTATCGACTTCTCCCTGTTCAATAACCGTTTTTCCGGTTCATTTGATTTCTTTACACGTCGTTCGAAAGACCTGCTTTATTCACGTCCGATAGCTCCTTCCCTGGGATATGGTTCTATTGACGAAAATGTAGGAGCCTTGAAGAATACAGGTATAGAAATGGTGCTTAACGGAACGATTATCAATCAGAATGGTTGGGTATGGAAACTGGGTATGAACTTGACGCATTATAAGAATAAGGTGACGGATCTCCCATTGAAAGATATGCCGCGAAGTGGTGTGAACAAGTTGCAGGTAGGTCGTTCGGTGTATGATTTCTATATGATAGAGTGGGCGGGAGTAGACCCGGAAAATGGAGATCCGCTGTGGTATAAGAATGAGGTGGATGCAAATAAGAATCCGACCGGAAAACGTGTCACAACAAATGATTATGGTTCGGCTGACTATTATTATGTCAACAAATCGTCTCTTCCGAAAGTATATGGCGGATTCAATACGTCTCTTTCTTGGAAAGGATTTGATCTTTCGGCTATCTTTGCTTACAGTATCGGTGGATATATCTACAATCGTGATGTTACAATGATTCTGCACAATGGAAGTTTGGAGGGTCGCGACTGGTCGACGGAGATTCTAAGAAGATGGACTCCCGACAATCGCTATACCGATGTCCCTGCTTTGAGTACTACTTCTAATAACTGGAACTCGGCTTCCACTCGCTTCTTGCAGAATAATTCGTATATGCGATTGAAAAACCTGACACTTTCCTATAACTTACCCAAACAATGGATTAGTAAGTTGTCATTGAGCAGTGTGCAGGTATATGTACAAGGAGATAATCTGTTTACCATTCACCGGAATCAGGGACTAGACCCTGAACAGGGAATTACCGGTATCACTTATTACCGTTATCCGGCTATGCGAACCATTTCCGGAGGTATCAATGTTTCTTTCTAAATTCAGACTAAATTATGAGAAAAATAAAAATTCAATCCATTCTTGCGGCAGTTGCCGGACTTTTCCTGGCAACGAGTTGTAGCAGCAGTTTTTTGGATACGGACCCCACAGATGCGGTAAGTTCGGATAAGGTATCTGTACCCGAAAATGCGGAGGCACTTGTGAATGGTGCCTGGTATAATCTGTTTGATTATTCAAGTACCTATGCCAATATCGGTTATCGGGCACTTCAGTGTCTGGATGATATGATGGCAAGTGATATTGTTTCCCGTCCGAAATATGGTTTTAACTCTTCGTATCAGTTTAATGATATAGCGCAATCCTCAAATGGTAGAACAGAGTTTGCCTGGTATCTGATATATAAAACGATAGATAATTGTAACACTGCCATTTCTATCAAGGGGGATTCGGAAGAACTCCGTCAGGCACAGGGACAAGCATTGGCATTACGCGCCTTTTGTTATTTGCACTTGGTACAGCATTATCAATTCACCTACTTGAAAGATAAAGATGCTCCGTGTGTTCCTATATATACCGAACCTAGCAATAGTTCCACTGTACCGAAAGGAAAATCAACAGTGGCACAGGTTTATCAGCTTATTTTCGACGATCTCACTTTGGCGAAGGACTATTTGAAAAACTATGTCCGCAGCGGTGATAATCAAAAGTTCAAACCAAATGTTGCAGTGGTTGACGGTCTTTTGGCTCGCGCTTACTTGCTGACCGGACAATGGGAAGAAGCCGCAAAAGCTGCCGAAGCAGCACGTGCAGGATATACGTTGATGACAACTACAGCCGAGTACGAAGGTTTTAATAACATTTCCAATAAAGAGTGGATATGGGGATTTCCTCAAATTCCTTCCCAATCGGATGCCAGCTATAATTTCTATTATTTGGATGCAACATACGTAGGAGCATATAGCAGCTTTATGGCTGATCCCCATCTGAAAGATACATTTACCGAAGGTGATATTCGTTTACCTTTGTTTCAGTGGATGCGTGAAGGGTATTTGGGATATAAGAAATTTCACATGCGTGCAGATGATACGGCCGATCTGGTCTTGATGCGTGCTGCTGAAATGTATTTGATAGAAGCGGAGGCGAAAGTTCGTGACGGCGTAGCGTTGGCACAGGCTGTAGCTCCATTGAATACATTGCGTAATGCCCGTGGAGTAGGGGATTATGAGGTGACAGGAAAATCACAGGAAGATGTAATCAATGAGATTCTGATGGAACGTCGCCGTGAACTTTGGGGAGAAGGATTTGGTATTACCGATATACTTCGTACACAAAAGGCAGTAGAACGTGCTGCTTTATCGGATGAAATGCAGAAGACAGAAGTCGATTGCTGGCAGGAGGGTGGTAGCTTTGAAAAACGAAATCCTCTGGGACATTGGTTCCTCAACTTCCCGAACGGTAAACCGTTTACAGTAAATAGCACTTATTATTTATATGCTATTCCACAGAAAGAAATTAACGCTAACCCTAACATATAAATAGCTCTCTTAATTTTTTGACTTTGACCTTAACTTGTAGATCGGTATACGTCGTGACGACGCATACCGGTCGTTTTCTTTGGAAAAGAGGGAGTGCACCTTTGTGAGACAGCCTCTTTTTTGATAACGCATTGTAAATCAAGCGTTGTTATTGGGTAGAAACCCGAATTTGTACATGTAGGGGTACATGGACGGGGTTAATACTTAAAAATCTTGTCCGGCAAATATAGCACTAAATTTCGGAGTTTACCCCTCGTAAAAGGTGTTTTTTGCGAAAGTCTGTATATACAGAGAAATGTGCCGGATGGGGCGTATCCTTAAAAGACTACACCGGAACTCAAACCATTGATTTGGTCGGGGTTCCGGTGTTTTTTGTGTGAATTCCATGGAATAGATATAATAAAGGTTGATGCTTAGGGTAACTGGTTTTTATATAGAGGTTACGTCTCTTCGCTGTCCGGGGCATCGGTTGCCGGAGAGTCTGAGGTGTTGTCGTTGAAATGGAAATTCTTAGTCGGCGTAAATTGAAGGATTTTCTTGTCCGGAGCAAGTTCTTTTTGCCCGGTATTCATGTTGTAGAAGAAAGAGCCTTTTTTGTGCTTTACGGTAAAACGCCCGAAGTTGTTCAGATGGACTTCTTCGTCACGGCTCAATGCTTCTAAGATGAGATCCAACGCCGGTTCTATGATAGTGGTTAGTTCCCATTTTGGATAATGCACCTTTTTGTCCTCTTGCAGTTTTGCGGAAAGTGCGTCAATTAAATCTTTTTTGTTCATTACTATTTCTGTTTTATATTTTGACGATAGGTGGATGAATACAATTGTTTATATATTGGTCTGGGCAATGTCGATGCTTTCCCAGACGGTGACGATTTCCCCTTCGATTTCGCACATTATCGGCTTGGATGTGCCGAGGGATACCAGTCCTGCCAAATGGTGAGTACCCGCTTCGGATTTGTAGCCAATGCGCCCGGTAAAATTGACGGTTTTTGAAGTTTCAAATAGCTCGTTGAGCATTTGTTCTATGTTCTGATACCTACGGTCTATCGTGAAACGGAATTGCCTGCTTGGATAGACTATGACGATGCGGCCCAAGTATTTCGTTGTTATTTTTATCCCGTTCGGACTTTGGCTCTTTCTTCCGTATTTGCTGAAATCGAACCAGACGAGGCTTTCTTGCTGCAATGTTTCTTCACCGGAAGTCAGGCTGTTGATGTCATTACCGGACAATGCCCGGTCGAAAATGAGAAAGTTCTTAAAATACGCATCCAGTCGCTTTCCGATACATAGTTCCTTTTCCGCCTTTCCTTTGTAGGGTGCTTTGCATTTGAAAGAATCTTTCTTTTCCCCTTCCAGCCATGCGGACAAGATTTTGCCGTCATAGACTATGGCAATGGAATACCAATGGTCGGTGACAAACCCAGCTACCTTATATTCCGAGAACTTAATGGCACACCAATCTATTGCCGCAACGTAGAGCAATCCATCCATGATACCCATCTGAAACATATCCTGCTGTTCGAGAATCAATCCGTTCTGTGTGTTTTTGAAACAAACCGTAGTGAAGATTGTGAAAGGTTTGTCGCCTTTCAAAGAAAATTCAGGAACAGAAGTCGCAGGGATATAGGCATAATCGAATCCCACGATGCCGTAGCCTGTTATGAGGGCTTTGAATGCTCCCGGTATTGTTTCCTTCTCAGTCATGGCGTATCTTTCTGTCTTGCTGTTGTGATTAATAAATTAGTTGAATCTCTCTCGTTTGCGCTATTCCCCGCTGCGAGGCGGGGAAGTGCCTTATCTGACACCCGGACATTAACGCATGGCTGCCCGAATAGCTGTTTGCCGATAAACGGTTCCGCCGGGCGTTTAATTGCGCGGAACGAGTATCGGGTAATCGGTGCCGCCATTGCCTGCTTGCCAGATATAAGTGCTGGTGGTCACGCCGTTGTTGATGCCGGAGAGCAGGCCGTTCAGTGTGCTGATGCTGGTGAAACTGTTGTTGCCTTTGGCCGGTGCGCCGCTGGTGGTTTCATTCTTTCCTATCATATCGGAAGTCCCTCCGCTGTTGGAGTCGCTGTTCCACGCCGAGTAGTTGCAGGAATTGCCATATATCTTGCCTGCCAAACCGCCTGCTGCGGATTCGTCGTCTTTTCCGCCGCTAATCGTTGCCTTAGCATTGGCAATGCAGCCGGTGATCTTTCGGAGGGCCCCGATATAAGCTCCCATAATTCCTCCGGCATAGTTCCACTTTTCGCTGTTCGAGGTGGTGGAGGAAATGGTACCGTTGAAGCGGCAGAATTCAATGGTTCCAACCAGCCGACTGCATATACCTCCGGCATAACAATTACCTGCACCTTCTACGGTAACCGCTCCCTCCACGATAAGGTTGCTGACCGTCCCGGACATAACTCCGAACAATCCGCCATCAATATCGGAAGTGGATTGGATTGAAACCTTCATATTGCTGATGGTGTGGCCTTGTCCGTCAAAGTTCCATAAAATTATCTATCGGCGTCCACGATTTGTTTTCGAGGCTGATGTCGGCGTCGAGCTTGTAGTTGGCATAACGATATTTGGCGCTGGTGCTGCCCGTTATCACCGCTTCGGCTTTCGCGAGCGTGGCGAGCGCCGCCAGTTCTTCGGGGTGTCGATGGTGTAGTAGTAGTCTTCGGCGTTGTCGCCACTTCCGGCGGTATTTGCAAGGTCGAGAACCTTTTGGCTTCGGTATCGTACTCCACATCCGGCTCCTTCCAGCCGCTGTTGATGGCCACGGTCAGTTTCACGTCTTTGACCGGCTTTTCCGAAATCAGGCTTCCGGTAGCGTTGGTCTTGTAGTTGCGCTTGAGGGGATTCCGGCAGGGATGTCGACCGACTGCAACTCTTTACCCGTCGTCCCTGTAAAGGTCAAAGAAATACTGCCTAAAGTGGAAGAGGCATTGGTAAAGATATAGTCGGAGAAAAGAGTCTGCGGTTCGTTTGATTTGCTGCTGCAAACCAGCTCAATCGTGCTACTCAGGTCACTATCGACTGTCCCGTTCAGTACATTAAACATGGCAGGTACGCTGTACTTGGCTTCCAGCCCGCTGCAATAGCTGTAGTTTGTAGCATCCTTTTTTTATCGTCAGTTTGGCAAACGGGCGGGTCAGTGCAGGGATAGAGGGATTTGTCACGGCTGCCGCGTCTTTCTCTAATTTATAGTGACCGAAGAAAGCATCCCGGACATCGGTGTTAAAGACGTATGCTCTTTTAATAATCGAGATGGCTTTCAGACCGTCGCTGGTGTTATTAGTGGCATAAAACTTGTCCTTGTAATGCAAGATGTTCATGCCTCCGATTGAGACATCTTCAAGTGCTACCCCTTTCGATAAAGTCCGCCCAGAAAAGGCAGTCGTATGTGCCTTTATCTATCTTGAAATCGAATACTACGTTGTCGCCGGTCAGTTTCACTTTTCTTCCCGGTATTTCAACGCAGGGCTTGCGTCTCGCGTCCATACTTCGAGGATGCAGCGGGTGTGTAGTCGTCGGTGGGAGGTGGCAGTGCCCGTGTCCCGATTTGCGCGAAATCTTCGGGCAGCGAGGCGGTGAGGGTCACGCGGTTACTCGGTAGCGGTTTGCAGCGCATCGGTTGCTGGGTCATCAGCCCACGAGGGCGATGATCCAAAGGTAAAGATGATACTTTTCATGTGCTTGGTAATTTTGATTTTAATTTATTGGTAATTCACTCTTTTATCAATGTAGCAGACCGTCGAGGTCAAAGTCTATATTCCCGTCAAATTCATCGTTGATGTCCACGCCTCCCTGCATCTCGTTGGTGAGGAAACGGGCACGCACGGTGGTGAGGTGTCCCCGGCGGTAGGGCACTTCCAGCCCGGTGGTGCGGCTGATGACGTTGCCGCTGCCGTCGCGTATCTCCATCGAGAGTTTGACGAACGATTCCTCGCCGTTCACAAATACGAAGTCCGTTCCGATGGTGCATTCCTGTCCGTCCGTGGGGACGGTGAGCGGGTGGTATAGGCTATTCCCGTCCGCGAATCCGCAGGCTTGCCCGAAAGGACGTTGAACACCGTGGGGAGGTAGAAGCCGTAAGAGAACGTGATGGTGAACGCTTCGCCATCGGTGCGCTGCTTCTTTGTCTTACGAAGGAAATCCTTCACGTCGGTAGCTATCAGTTCGTACTTCGCCAATGGTCGCACCATATCCACTTTCACCTGAACCTTGGCGTTCCATTCGTCCCGATAGTTCCGCAAGTCGAGGGCGGCGGTTCCATAGAGGCAATCCCGATAGTCGGTGCTACCCGTGTAGGGGTCGCGGCAGGCGACGTATTGCAAATCTTTGGTGTCATAATAGAGGTCGGTATCCGTGTCTGCCGCCACGTAGTCCGTCCATACGGCGAGGGTATAGTCCAGCGCGTGCAGTTTCAGACGGATGGGGAGCGAGATTTTCCCGTCGCCGTTTTCTTCTTCAGCGGTGTCCATCACCGTCACCTGCCGGGCTGTCGGTTTGCCTTCCCTCCACGCCTCGATGATGAAGCGGCGGCGGTAGTCCGTTTGTTTTCCGGCACGGGCTTTCGTGGTTCCGCTGCGTGCATTTTTCTGCGTGATGATTTCCAGCGGAACAAGTTCCAGATCGAGCGTGACTTCGGTATTGACTTCTACCAGCGTGGGGTCGATGCCTTCTTCGCCGTCTTCCGTCATGGACGGGTAATCGTGTACACAACCGGCAAGGACGATTGTCAGCACAAGGGCGATAAATCCTATCGTGTATTTCTGTTTCATAAGCCGTTATTTTTTAAGGTTGAAGCGATAGACCACGGACAGCCCTACGCGGGTGATACCCCAATAATTCTTGGTGCGTGTGTCGATGCGTGCGCCGTTATCTATATTATACCAGGTGTCATAGCGCATGTTGGCATAGCCTGCGCCGAGGGTGAACTCGCCCGCCCAATGCTCATTAAAGGGCAGCAGATAACCGTAGCTGATACCTGCGCCCAAGAGCGGACGCTCGGTGTCCTGATAACGGTCGCGGTTCCATTTCACATTGAACCAGCCCACATGGGCATGTACACCGAAGAAATGCCCCTTGCCGGGTTTCGATAGCCAGTAACGGGCTTCGGGCTGCACGGTAAAGGTCTTGATGGCGTGCTCGCTGCTCACGTACCACGGACACCAGAGTACGGGCAGCTCTACAGAGAAATGTTCGCTCACCTGCACATCGACGGCAAGGTTCATTATTGTACCCGCCCATGCCGCAAGGTTGGTCTTGACGGCCACGTAGCGGGATGACGTTTGCGGAGCGGATACTGATTTGTCCGTTTGCATCGGTTGGTCCGTCCGTTCCAGATCGGACTTCACCTCTTGCTGTACCGGGGTAGCCTGTTGTTCCGCTTGCTGTATCTCTTCCTTTATTTCCTGTTCTTCTCTAACCGGTTCCGTCTCTTTTTCCACAACGACCGGAGTGATTTCTTCGGTCTTCTGTTCTTTCTCAGCCGGAAGGGATTTCGATACGTCCTCTTCCATCTGTTTAAGTAGTGGAAGTGATGAATAGCTGATTACAACTATATCCCCCAAATCCGGATGGTTATGAGGGGTATTTACTGTTTTGAAATCGCGTTCGCGCAATCCATAGTAATTAATAAGATAACCTTTCAGGTTGTTACAACGGTGAAAAGCAGTACGCCGGTTGCGGGAGTCATTATCACATTCCCCGGAATAACCATTCACATAGAGCGTATCCTTTCCTTTGGAAAACGTTTGCAACCGTTTCTTTAATAATTGTAATGTCTGCCGGTTGCTTTTGTAGTCTGCCTTGAACATTTGTATGCAAGGCGGGTAATGGAAAATGAATGTACTGTCGGAGGCAGTACCCTTATTTCCTTCCTGCATCGTTTGTGCATTCAGTGAGGAACAAAGAATGAAGCCTATTATCAGGCAATTAATGATTTTTTTATTCATCAATACATATATTTATTTTGTTCTTTAACTATTGTTGTTTATTCTATTTTGCAAAGCTATATATCCTTAATTTGCAATTCGTCAAAACCATATTGTCATTTTATCAAAATCTTAGTATTCATGCGGAATTGAAGGCTGTTTTAGCCTGAATTCTCTTTTTCACGATATTGTTTAGGTGTAATCCCATTGTGATGTTGCGCAAAAGCCCGGTGCAATGCCGAAGGTGAAGTGAAGCCGGATTTCAGGGCAACCTGGTTGACTGTAAGTCCCGGATGATTCCGCAACAGCTCTTCGGCATAATGGATGCGGTAGCTGCGTACCACATCGCTGAAACTTTCTCCCCAGCCTTCATTGAATATCTGTGAAAGATAAGTCCGGTTCAACGGAAGTACCCCTGCAACATCCATCAATTTGAAATCCTTACGCAAATAAGGTTTTGTTTCTTCCATCCATTGCTGTACTTTTGTTTTGTATTCGGGCAGTTTTACAAGGAATACCGTTTCATTCATACTCTTTTCCTGTTGTTCCACATTATCCACGGTTAAAGGAGGCGGCAGTTCTTCCACTTCTTCATTTTTCCGGGCTTCTTCTTCATTCATGGTATGGCGGAAGAAGTTTTCCGGATACGGGTTTTCATGGAAAAAGCCTTTGTAAAAGATGAAACCGAAAAACAGTTGGATGATGATATTATGTACTACATAGCAATAGGTATTGCCATCCAGCAATATCCAGCAGAAAGCGAACATGATAAACATTGTCCCCAAACCGTAAAACCGCAGCCATGATATTTCCATGTCTTCGGTCGAAGCATAGTTTGCATCACACCATTGCCGGTATGAAACCTCATAGCGATAGACAATCAGAATCAGATAAGTAATATATGCAAATACGGAAAAACGATAACTAATCTGTACCAGACATTGAATTGTCCCATATTAATAAGAAGGGTATCCCAATGATCCAGGCGGACAGGAGTTTCGCCGAGCAGATACATAACCACAAAATAGAAAGCTACAATCACCGGTAAGGGGACATGACCAGCAAACAGCGTTTCGGGTTGAGCCAGCCGGGGCGGACGACTTCAAGAGGATAGAAAAGGGTAATGATAGCATAAAGATTACCGGCTATCAAGACAAAGGGGTCAAGGACGCTACTCTCCATCGTTTTCATAAAGCCGAACAAAATACCCAAGACACGGATTACATAAGCTATTCCCCAAGCCAGCATGACATACGCAAGCAAACGCTTGGAGCGACTGCCTTCTGCATGAAGAAGAAGTAGAATCGCTCCCGCTATGCAGATAACGGTACACATCGGTATCAACATCTGCAAAACGGATTCCCATCCGGGAATAATCAGGTTCATAAAATCATCCTATTCATTTTACACTACGTTTTATCGCGCCTGAACACAAGAAAGGCGTGAGCCACTGTTAACTTTATCCATAAATCAGGTCTTCGCAATACCCGTGTTGTTAGATAAAGCAACAGCACTCACGCCATTTGTTGTATATAGGCTACTACGTAGCATACCCGGAAGGGTTTGCAATAAGCAGGTATATAACAAAGGACGTGAGCGTTTGTTGCTACCATCTCCAACAACACTGAATCAAAGTTGCGAAGTTTGATTTATGGAGATTGGTATTTTAAACGCTTCCGTTGTCACATGTCTCATTCCGCCCCAAAAGCAGAATGCGTACAAAGATAACGAATGCCGTTTATTTATCAAAGCAGCACGGCAATTGTTTTCACTGGACGGTACGAAAATACTAACTTACGAGCAGTAAGGGAGGAAAAGCCGATGGACAATTCGATACCCAAAACCGAAAGCCGTCAATTATTTCTTAAAAAGCACCTTTTCTCCCTTGTTTTGCAAGAAGATTAGAGAAATTATGTATCTTTAATCATTTAATATTATTCCGATTGTACAATGACAAACAAACATACCTTATTATATATATTTTGTTTCTTTCTCTGTGTGGCATTAACCGGATGCCACCGGTCGTCCATGCCGGTTGACCGGAATAATATCCGTGAATGGCTTTCACAGGACGCAGACTCGTGCTTATGGTATTATACCAGCCATTATACCACCTTGCTTAAAGAAAGAGATACCGGGAAATAGAGCAACTGTATGCCTCCGTTTTGCGTGCTATGCCGGAACGTCCCAAAGGGGAAAAATATGAACTACCTGATGGGCTGGGTACTGACCTATTATTATAATGCCCTGATGTATCAAGACAAAGTGGACGGCAGCGAATTTCTGACCGACAGCCTGCTGAACAGCAGCCACCCTTACTATGCCCAGGTGCTTCGCCCGGAATTGCTTGCCCATTCCTGCAAGTTCTATCTGGCTCAGAACCAGATGAAGGAGGTAGACAGTATCGGGCACCTCTTTCTTTCCCTTCCCCCTACGGACGATCCACGGAGAGATGCCCGGACATGGCATATTATGGCATATTCTCTGGAGTTTTGCAGTATTGACACTAAAACTCCCATGCAACTGATGGAACATGCGGTAGAATCGTGCCGGAAAGCGGAAGGCAAAGTAGGCAATGAAGGTGAAATATATGACTACATGGGTTACCTCTACTGGAAAAACGGAGAACCGGAAAAGGCAATAACCGCCATTCAGGAAGCGATAGACTGGTACACAGTCCGTCCGGGGATTCCGGGGGACGGATTGATTGACTGCTACAACGATCTTAGCCAGGTATATGCCACCCTTGAACTATATGACAAAGCCATAGAAGCCAATACCCTTGCTGTGGAAGCATCCAAGAAGCTGGATAAATGGATGCTGGAAGAGGTGTATCGTTTGCGTGCAGCCTGCTTCAGTAATGCCGGGAAGAAGGATTCTGCGCTGTTCTATATACAGGAAGCGATCAAAGCCACTCCGAAAAGCGCGGAAAATTACTTCAATCTTTTAGTACGCATCAACCGGTTGGATTATTATTATGCCGCCTATCCTGACTCCATAGCCGGACAACTGGATGAATGTTGCCGTTTGCTAAAAGATACCACCGATATAGACCCGGTTGCCCAAAACTATTTGTATGCTTACTATGGCATGGCATTGCTGCGAACGCCGGGACACGAACAAGAAGGAGTGGAACAGTTGGAGCGGAGTTTTCGGAATTTTCAAACGTCCCATTTTCCGGAAGGGATCATTTCCGTCGGCGATGAATTGATACGTGCCTACATCCAAACAGGGATTCCGGACCGGATTTTATCTATATACTCCTTATATACTGAAACAAGCGACAGCCTGCGGCATCAGGCACGTGCCAATGCTGCCATCGGAGCCAATGTCCGTTACGAAACAGGACGCAAGGAACAGGAGAACCTTATTCTTGCCGCCGAGGTGTCTTTGAAGCAACGGACACTGATTTTTACCTGGCTATTGGTCGGACTGCTGTTTGCCATCCTTCTCGTTGGGGGAATGTATATGCGTCAGCGCCAGCGTTTCCTTCGTCAGATCAGTAACGCACGCCTCTCACAAATCAGCGGGTTGCTCCAGGCACAACAGGAACTGAAAGAGAAAAACGAATCCTTGCAGGAAATGCAGGAAGAATTGCGTCAAAGCAACGGGGCATTGTTCAAGGCAAAACAAGAGTTAAGCCAGCATAATGCTTCATTGACACAAGAGCTTCACACGACATCCAGCCAGCTCAACGAAGTGTCTTCACGGTTGGATGCCGTGTCGAAACAGAAAGTTGTTACCGACCTTCGGATGAAAATCAGTACCCAAATTTTCAATTCCGACAAAGAAGCTGAGTTCCGCCGTAGCTTCACAGCCTTCTATCCCAATTATATTCCTGCCCTACACCGGTTAAGCCCGGATATTACCCGTACAGACGAGCTGATTGCCATGCTTATTATTCTGGAATTAAGCAGTGACGAGATTGGTCTCACATTGGGTATTTCCAGAATTGGAGTGAACAAGGCCCGTAGCCGTATGCGTAAAAGACTGGGGTTAGCCAGTGACGCTAAATTGGAAGACTTTCTGAAAGGAATATGGGATTAGCATATATCCTTTTTCGTATTTGCAAATTATAAATAGATAGCATTTTTACAAAATGTCAAAGAACGATTCTTTTTAATTATCTACGAAATTACTTCATCCTATCGGTTCGGATTACTTTTTATTTTCGAATGGCTGGTTTTCATTTCCGAATGGATTTTCATCTTCATCAGGAGGCAGTTTTATATTATCCAGAAATAAGAAATTCTCCAAAACCTTTTTCTTAAATTTCCGGCTTATAGGGAGTGATTGATTGTCTATATAAACCGCATTACCAACGTATTTATTTACAAATTTCGCATTTACAATGTAGGAACGATGTGTTTGTATAAAAAGATCAGGAGGCAATTTCTTCTTAACTTCGGCCATGGGATAAGTAATGATAATGTTAGAATTATCTGTCATGTGAATATAGCAATAGCTTCGGGATGCCTCAATCCACATAATATTAATGAATAAGATTTTCTTGAAAAAATCATTTTGACGGACGAAGAATCCATCGTGGACGAAGTGGTTTTGCTCCGTCGTAGTTTTGTCAAGGTGATGAGGGAAACTAATTTGATATACTCCCACAGGGTTCTCATCTAAAAAGTTATCAAACTCCATCTGGTTCTCAAAACAGATGATTTCCATTTTACTTCCGAAGCCGTCAGGCAGTTGAATGGATAAAACACTTTGTGAATTTTTTAACACTACATACTTCATTTTGATGATATTTTAGTTATTCAATTCACAAGTGAGTGTGAGGGAAACAATTCTATTCGGGTAGTTTTGTATGTAATGTCATATTCCAGAATTGTTCGTTGGTATGTTAGTCTGTAAAATTAGAACTAAATTCTTTTATATCTGGCATTTTCACCCCCAACTCCTTGAAACTGGAGCGGTAAAACAATCAATTTTTCTGTTTTATTTTTATCGTTTTTACGAAATGCACTCTTTTTACTTTTTGCGACACAAGAAACGGCATATTAATCCATAATACAGCCACTTCATTCCTTTTGGGAACCACCTTGTTCGTGAAAAGAAGAGAACCTCCCTCTCCCTGAAATGAGTAACGGTAAAAAATATATTCCTCATTCCGATAAATATCCAATATCCCAGGCGGAAGACATAGCTGGTTGAAAAAGTCATAAGCGTCTTTATATGAGTTTACCCGAACCATCCTGATATAAGGCTGCTTTGATGTAAAAGGCTGCCCAATAGGTCTTCCGTTTTCAAAAAAGCAGGTTAAGAGCTTCTCTTTCTGAAATTCGGTCTGGCTACGTACCGTAATGGTGCATAAGCACATTACGGTAGCACAGATATATGTTATAGGTCTGACTTTCATATACTATATTTTTCATAGGCATTCGCCAATTTCTTGTCGTATTCATTTTCCCGATAGGAAGGTCCGTTGTAGTGGCGTGCAAATTCGCTCCAGTTTTTATCCCGGAGGTATTTGTCCCAGCCGTTTGTGCGTAAAAACGCGGTGAACAGGTTTAGCTGTGTGCCTTCGTTCAGTTGCATTTCAGTGCAGAAATCAAATACCGTGTTGCAGCCGCACACTGCGTAATTGAATCCCATGATTTGCCACATTCCCCAACTTGCCGAACACAGGGCAGCCGTTTCGTTGATATTCTTTGCACGGTTCAAACGGTCGTATTCCGCCATGCCTTGCTTATAGAACTTTTTCGTCCAATTGGGGTAAAGTATATCTTCGTTTCCTGCTACATAATCTTCGGGATTCAGCCCCCGTTCCTTCAATTGGTTCCAAAAGATATGTCCCTCGAAGAGTATCGTGGGATAACCGATTTGGATGAATCCGCCCCGTCCGCCGGTTTCCACTTCCTGCACGGCTTTGATTGCGGCTACTTCGACGTTCAGGTATTCGGCGGCTTGCACATAATCGGTTTCCTTTAAACGGAAGGGTACAAGTTGCCGCCGGGCTTCATCCTGCAAGGTTTCCCAGGTTCGTTTTCCGACAATGCCATCGGCTGTCAAGCCTTGTACCTGCTGGAAATCGCAGACAGCCTTTTCCGTGTTTTCGTCAAATACTCCTGTCAGGGGGCACGCAAAGCCCCATTGGTTCAATAAATTCTGCAAGGTGAGCACTTCGTCACCTGTTGCGCCTGCTCTTAGTGTTTTCATATCTATCTGATTTATATATGTATATCGTTTCCTGTTGTTTTATTCTCCTTGTGCTGTTTCCGAATAAAACTTATTTTGATTTTCCACACGTGAGACACATTCGCTTGCATTTTTAAGGTAGCGAAAGTGCCGTTTTGTTCCGGACATTCCTGCAACAGCAATGTTCCGGATGTTCCCGGTAATTTGCAGGTATAGAAGACCTGTTCTATGCCGTTGTGGGCTTCGATTTCACTGTTCAGGATTTTCGCCAGCCTCATAAAGAAGAGGTAAGCATCCGTGAAATCAGCGATTTCCACTTTCCATCTGTTTTTGCCACACCCCCTGCGTATGCGGTTGCCTGCATTACATGCCAGCCATATCGTCAGCCGTTTCTGGTAGAGATATAAAGAGCATTTTTCCCAAAAGACATAGACAGTCCGGAGTGCCCACCTCCATAGCATTAATAGTGTTACCATCGTTTTTTAGTTTATCGGTTGAACCGACTTGTACTGTTTACCCGCATGTGAGCCCGGTCTAACTGTTGCAAGGCTTCGAGGGCTTTCTGCGACTGTGCCCGGTCGATTTCCAGATGCAGTCCGCAGGAGGGACAATCCAAACCACGGCAGGAAAGCAGTTCCGCAACAGTGGTGGGAATGAATTTGCCACATACGGGGCACATCAGTCCCGGTTCTTTTACCGTTTGATTTCGCTGGTTCATGGTTGCCGGTTGTTGTTATCGTTATTTTCTTCTTCTTCAACAGTCATATTGTTGGCCGTGAGGTGGAGCAGGTTTGCCAATCCACCCGGTAAGTCGGCCTGTTGCATTCTGACTTTCACTTTCATGTTGGCCGTTAACCCTTGTTGAAGGGTTGTCTTGGCAGTACCTTCACCGATAGAAGGAGCGATAGAGACACGCAGCTTCATCTTTTTATCATCCGTGCCGTCTTGTTGCACCTCACCGGTTTTCAACGAGAACGTCTTTTCCGCTTCGTCTTTTACAGCGTCGATTATCTGTATTTCGAAGTCGAAATCGGCTTCCTTCACTTGCAGCAGGGGAAGCGGGACAAGCGAAAGCAGTGGGATGCTGACTTTCTGCCGTGTCTGTCCTTGATGGCTGCTTTGCATGAAGTTAAAGGTCAACATCCGCAGTTTGCCCACATCTCCCGTTTCTTTGCTGTAGGATTCAAAACCTATTTCAAAGAGGTAGTCCAGATATTGCCGGGAAGAAGCGGAGTCGGCCTCAACAGTTGCGATTAATGGTCCTGAAATCAAATCTTTCAGCTCCATCACCTGACTACTTATTTTTTTCGTGTTATCTCCCATTGCTTTTAATCATTATCTTCCCCGACATCCGTCAGATTCAACGGCATATTCCGGGGTATCACTTTGAAACGGAAGCTCTGTATGCACTCTTCGGGAAGTTTGGCCAGTTCGTCTGCTGCTACCGTCACATCGACGGAGGGGAAAATACGTTTCCGTTTGAAATTCACTTCTTTTATCAACTGGGGAATAATATCCCCCATACTCTTTTCCAAATCCGTATAGGTTTGTTTCCGTAATTTCTGCCCCTCGGCCCCTTCAAATAAGTTTATCAATTCGGGATGATAAAGGAGCTCTTCATTTCCGGTCTGCATCACGCAACTGCGAAGGACTTTCGAGTTGATACCCCCGTCATCCTTCAATAGATTGGTAAACTGACCGATTACCGAGTCCTGCAATTTCTGGTCGAGGAAAGAAGAGAACTTCCGGTTGATTTCCGTTTGGGCAGATAGCTGTTCAATCAGTTTTATCCTTTCCTTATCGGCAGCCAGAGGTGACGACAGAATAGAGTTGATTATACTTTCCAGCATGACTTTTGCCAATTGCGCGGTGAGTTTCCGCACAGTCTTCCGCAACAAAGGATAATTGATTTCAAATTGTATCGATTGTGCGGCTACGGCTTTGATGCCGTATCGTATTTCTAATTCCATTTCGCCGATAGCAATGGCAGGCAGAGGAAATAATTCTGTATGCCCGTCTTTGCGATAAGACTCGCATAAGGACATGGAATAGATGTTTGCCTCGTGTTGCGCCACCAGCACATCACGAAGCACGGAGCTGATGATAGATTGTAGTTGTGCCATGGTGCTATTGATTTATGGGAATAACCTCCAAGCCTTTATCAAGTATTTCGAGCATCTTGGCAAGTCCGGCAGGCATATCGTCCTGGGCTGCTTTGATAGCAACATCCATGGTGTACTCGACACTGTAACGGGATTCCTGTGTCGATTTTGAGTCCTTTTTGCTGGAGTAACTTGCCTGAAACTGGGTATCGAGGCTGAAAACTCCCAATTTTAGTTTGCCCTTTGCGGTCAGGTTCCCTTCATCTTCGGTCGTTGTCTTTTCACTTACTTCGGTTGCTTTCGAGGCGGTGATGTTTGCCTTGAAATTAATATCGACCGTCTTGACGGCCAGATAAGGAACCGGTACGATAGTAAGCAAGGGAATACTGACTTGCGAGGTCTGTCCCTGATGCTTAAATATAAAGGAAACGTTTACCACTTCCTTTTCGCCGGTTTGGGATCTGTCTGCAAACCGACTTCCTCGATGAATTTCCATGAGGTTTGCGCGGCCATTGCCTGTGCCTCGATACATGCTTTGAGCGGGGCACCGATTATACTTCGAACGGCAAGGATTGAAGCGAATCAGCCGTCTGTTGTGATAAAGAATTGTCTGTCATCATAAATACCTCCTTCTGTTAATAGGTTTGTCTTGCGCTAAAAGTAAGGCAGAAAATCAAGATGGACTTTCTTTTTACCTAATGACAGAATCTATTTCCCAATGGTTTTACCTCGGTTTTAGCTTTTGGAAATACACTCGGTGGCTAATGAAGTCACTGGGAAAGAGAAAGACTTGGGTAAGATAAGTTGGGGCGGGTTTGTTCAGGCCGTATATTTGCCACCGTGAGCTTGCAAAAGATTTATTGTTTAACTTTTAAAATTTAAAGTCATGGATGAAGTAAAGATTTTAGTGTTCCGTTCAAATCTAATTTTACGGAAAACATCGACCCTGCAAAATTAACGAAGTTGTTAAAGACGGGTTTGGTTTTGGAACAAACATCACAAATGCTATCGGGAACAAACAGACTGCAATTTTGGATTATGAAAATTGCAAGCTGAAAACTTAATTGAAAAGGACACGTACTCTGATCGTCGTCTATTTGAAGTTGAAGGAAAAAGCTATACAGAAGTCACATCTGAAATCAACAAATCATTTGGTTTGAATGTCTCTGTATTGGGATTCAAAAATACGCTCAAAACAACCACAAATAATGCAATGAACAATACCGACGACTATGAGTATCATATTCGGTTATTTATGGGAAAAGCATTGAGCGTTACCCTCAGACCTGTATCCGACCTTGCTTCTTATGTACAGGATAAAGCCTTGCACGACATTGCCGGTATTGCAGAAAACGGAATTGTGGCATATCCTACAAATGACAAAAATAAGCTGAAGAAACTCTTTGAGACCTATGGTACTCATATTATAACCAAAGCAATCTTTGGATGTAGATACCAATACTACTATATGCGTGAAGCTGTAGGAATGAAAACAAAACTCAAAACACAGGTTGATTACAATTTGGAAAATAAATTCACAATCAAAGATGGTTTACAGGATTTAGGAGTTAAACTGGGGCAAATCTATGATGAGGTCTATGATACAATTTGCAACGGTGAAAGTAAAAAGGAATTTACCCAGTGGATTGGCGGAGGAAATAGAGAATCCTTTGAACAGTGGGAGACCGGTATGGACTTTGAGAAACCTACAACTATTGCTTTAATTGGATATATCATGCCTGGTTCGACCAATGAATCCGGACTGGTTCCAATTTGGGATATCGTAAAAGATGCTCAGAGAATTCAAAAGATGCAGGAAGCCTACGATGAATATTTGAAAGAACGCATTGCGACGATGAAAAAAAGCAAAAATCATTGCCGATGTATTTGGAAGACATTTTAGTGGTGAGGGTCCAGCTACACTTTATGAAAGGGATCATCGCGGGGTTTTACGTGAATTTAACAGAATTGACGAAGAAATTATGCGCCATGTGAAAGGTTCGAAAAAGGCACCTTCTATTTCTATTACGCCTTTGCATATTCCAGCGCAGGTGGTTTGAGTGAAATCAAATTTGACAATAGAAAGAACGGCTATTCTTCTCCTTGGATAACACGTGGGAATCATGCTAATGAAGGTGTTACCGGTTGTTTGGATGACAATGTGATATGGATTTGTCCGGTTGAACCAAACGGACAAATAGATGAAAATAATCTGATTTCCGGATTCGGTGTCGATGTGGAAGGCAACAGACGTACCTCAAAAGATGCTTCCAATTGTACAAATTGGGCTACCGGTGGTTGTGACTGGTACAAAGGGCTTGTCCACGATAATGTACATTGTATTTATACGAAGGACAAAATCTAAGGAATAATCCATTTCGGGAGAGTACTCAGCACAAAAGTTGGGTACTCTTTTTATGTCTATCCGGGAATATAGCCATTTACTCTTTTACATAATGCAACATGATTATACCTGATTCCGTATCCATTCCCCAACGTCTTACTTTCCATCTGGAACATGCGGTCTGCGTAGAGAAAAATTTTTCCCTTGCCTTCTAATACTGGATGAATGTAAATATCCATTTTATCTACCAGATTCTTTTCCAATAAGCCGGTTATTAATTTAGTGTTATTACGGGCAACGGCTATATATCCAGTCGTTCCTTTCTGTAATTTGCTCAGTGGATATAATACTTTCCCCGGTAAACCTCTGGAGTAAACCCGGCATCGAAGAGAAGGAGTGTCTTTTTCAATCACATATATTTTGGTCGTGGATGAGTTGTTGCAATAATTTGCCAACAGTGGAATGTCTTCTTTTTCCGCTAAAATTGCTTTTGCATTCTGGTAAAAAAGGTTCAAATGGCTTTCAATAAAACTGCAATCTGAGTTTGCCGGTACGTCAAATCCATCTATGGATAAGACGGCAAACAAGTGAATTGTTTTCATATTTCTATTTTTATATTTTAATGGATTTGCCAAATTAAGATTAGTGCAGAACGAAAAAAAGGCGTGAACCCACGTTGCTCCACTACGGGGTACTGGCATACCCAAGAATAGAAGCACGCAAATCCACGCCATACCGAAGTATAGCATAGACATTGCGCAATAGCCTCTATTCTTTTGAAAAGTGCCAGTTTCCGTAGTGAGACGTCCTGCGAACGTTATGTTATATAGTTGCAGATATCCATTGATATACTGCATCATCAACTTGTTTTCAGTCGCAAATATACAGATTAACACTGACATGACCATATTCGTCTATTATTTATTTCTCAAACCGGAACATATAAGTTGCTGAAAGAGAAAAGTATATTGAGAGTACAAATTTAAAACGAATATCGGGTACAGAGCGGTTTGATGTGAATTTCTATTCTTTTATCGTCTAAAATGCGGCGGACCGCCTGATAAATGGGGAGTTGTTCTACTCCGGCTATTTTCAGTGCTTCAACAATCATGGTGTTTTCTACCAGTTGGAGGTATTCGGTTTCTTTGATTGTTATGTATTTATATGATTCCGATTTTATTTTTGCCATATTCTTTTTTGAATTAAAATGCTTCTCCGGGCTTCACAGCAGGGAGAAGCGGGGTTCAAATTAACAATCTAAAATCAATCAATTTATTTTTCGTTGAAGTCGGCAGGGATTTCACCCCATAGCCGATTGTCCCAATGTTTAACCTCGATGTCTTTTATCCCGGCAGCAAAGGTTTTGAGAAATATCTCTGCCTTTTTCAGAGCGGTAAGCCTTTTTCCGGATGCTGTTTTCCGGGCATTAAACCATGCGATAGCGGTCATGCTATCGGTGTAGATGATCCGAGGTTGATAGTTGTTAGTAATGATGTACTTCACGGCTTCGACTACACCCAGAAATTCTCCTATATTGATGGTTTGATTGCCCAGATGTACACAGAACAGTTCTTTGCCCGTGGCTATATCTACGGCCCTGTAACGGGTGAGCCCATTCTTTATTGAATGGGCCCCATCCGTTGCAATGCCTATTTGTGGGCGGTTCATTTTAAGGTAAAGTCTGGAACTATATACCCGTCGTTTTCCATTCTTCGGACAAGCTGGGTTGCTTGTCGGGTAAGGCTTTCGATTACTGCATCAGGATTCTTGATGTCTTCCCGTTGTCTGATCAGGTTAATCACTCCGGCTAAGGTACGGCTGGAAGCACTTTTTCCGTCTTTGGGGTCAAAGAAAATAGTTTTTAACCCAAAAGTAACCGTAACCTGGTAGATACTTTTGGGTATAATCAGAGTATCTACCTGCGCGTTGAAAAGTATGGGTGTTGCCGAAACGACCACATACCCGGAACCATTGTGCATGGCTTTCAACTCAACGGCGTATAGTTTGTTTGGTTGTACTGTGCCCTTAAGTTCTTCGGAAAGGACACATATTTTTTTACCAAAACGGGAGTCCTCACGAACACCCATCAATTTTTGAGTCTTGGAGTGACGGGATACAAAACCTATCAGCTCACCTGTGGACTCCGACTGCGCAAATTTAATCTGCGTTTTTTCTACTGTCATTTTTAAACCATCTGTTGCATCTTTTTTCTTTCAATTTACAAACTTGTTTTCTTTCAATTTTTATTCTAACGAAGAGCAAAATTAGGGTATTTACGGCAACTTGCCAAATATTTATTGCACTTATTTTCTGCATGTTACGGGTGATATATACAGAGAACGGAAGGGTTATCTCTGTATATATTCAGAGGTGGTAAAATGGGTGTAACGTTCGTCCGTTGTGGAAGTTCGCCAACACTTCCAATATCTATATGTGGGACCTGCCTTTGGATTATAGGGATAAATATCATTTTCTTCAAGGTAGAGGATGCCTTGTTGAGTAGAGGTGTTGTATTCTGTGCAACCGTCCGGAAGATTTGGGTTGGGCTGGAGATACTGTTGTTCGAGTGCCATTCCATAGACAAAGAGGTTTACGAGCCGAACGTCTGGATCAACATCGAACTGACGGGCATATCTGGCAAAATCGTAAATGTCAGTGTGGAAGAAATCGTGATTGAAATGTCCCGGTGCTTCTTGCAGCAGTTGCTTTTGCGCTTTTCTAATAGGTTGCCGACTCTGGATTTCTTTCAAACGTTTTGGAGTCACGGTATTTGTGGTGTACCAGACCAGTTCAAAACCGACCCTGGTGGAATCGATCAGGTATTGACGGTCGTAACATTCCCTTTGTTTCATATTACTAACGTCCATAGGGTCTTCCTTGGGGCCGACACATTCTTTGACCAGTCCGATAATCACAATGAGTATAATCATGGACGTGGTTCCGCCGAGCAGTCCGACTAACAGACATCCTTTGTTGATAGCTTCGACTAATTTATTCATCTTCTTCTATGGCTATATCGGTGATGTAATTACCAAAAATATCCCGCATTTCGGATATGCAGACAGCATATCCTTTGTCGAGCAGGAGATTTGAGTATTCTTCCTGTTTTTCCTGTGGGAAAATGGCCGTCATCATGTCTTCTCTGACAGCTATTCCCAATCCGAGTTCACGAGCTATAATTTGCGCATCTTTTTCGTAGGCTTCGAAGTTGTCACCATTGTGGAACAGGATAATGGTGTCTTTTCCCCTCCGTTCTTTCATTATAGCGAATGCTTTTTGGGTGCTATGCTTTTTCATTTTTAGGCTGATTGATTTCTTTTGCTATGCAATTGTCACAAACACCTTTGCTGCGAGTCCACTTGTACTTACTGATGCCTGTTCCGCAACGGGTACAAAATTTTTCTTTGTTGCTGACAGTGGCATAGATGATATGCTCGATACCGCTTTTTGATATATCATATTTTATCATCAATGCCGAGATTATCTGTTTTTTCTGGAATTTTCCTTCTTTTACAGCATCTTGAAATTCCCTCTCAATGAGTATCCGGCGTACTTTTTTTACGTCTAAAACAGATCTTACCTGTATCAGAAGTTTTTCGTCCACTTTCAAAATCGTTGAAAGCAGAGAGAGTTCTTTGGTCATTAGCTTCTTCTTCATTTCTTCCATATATACATTATATCAGCACTTATTTGCTTGCAAACGAAAGAGTTGGTTCAATTCTTTCATGCGAAAGGATAGGCAAATATAGTGCTTTTTTATGAATTTATTTACTCTGTTTCTAATTGGTTCTTAATTAGTTGCACCAATTCTTCGGTGGTATTGATTTTATTTCTTTTCCCGGTGGGATTGGCATGTCGCATTGGGGTAAAATAAAGCGAGAAGTCATTTCCTTCCGGGGTGGAAAAACCTCCCACCGTAGTAATGCCGACTTTGATTCTATAATAGCCTTTTATCGGAAAATAGGTTTTCGGATTGGGTATCTTAATTTTGTAGCCAGGCATTTCTGCTGCCAGGCTACGGTACACCGGGATAATAACTTCGTCCTGATAGCTTGGAGAAACGGATATTTTCTTTTTCTGCGCACCACCAGGCAATGCGCAGATTGTTTCAATTTCTTTGTGGAATGCTTCGAGTCGTTGCCGGTAAGCATCAATTAACGGGTTAAATTCCATAGTCGTTTTTTTGTTTGATTACTGGTTATGCCATTCTTGCAAAGTCGTTTCTTCTCCTGTAAAGTTATAATCTTCAATGGGTGTATAACTTTCGCAAGGCATCGGAATTTCTTGCCGTGTGATAATCGTACCAGCATGATTGACTGTTACTTGAGGTTCGATGGTAGCCAAGTTTTCGCCCTCGTCATCATAACGAATGTCGTAAACGAAAAAACCAGCCGGGACCTCTTTTCTGTTGATGCGTCCGTTAGAGAACAAGGTTTCGATGTCGTTGATTTCTAAAATTTCGAAAGTTTCTTCCTGAATGTTTGTCATAACTGTTTTTTTAAAAAGGTTATTAATCATATTTGATTGTTGTCCGGGGTGTAGAATACGGATGTATTCTTTCAAACCGGTGAATAAGCTCTATATTTTGTTGATTATATTGCCCCGCAGTTCTCGCCAAAGGCTCCGGCGGGGAGTATCCACGGTTCATCCGGTGGGAGAATAACCGGTTGGTCGTAATTGTAACCGGTAGCCAACCGTTTTAATTCCTCAGTGATTGTTTGATAGGGAGTACCGGAAGCGATTAAGGTAGGCAGATCGGTGTTACGCTTGATGGTGCAGTTAAATTCCTTTTCGCAAGCAACCACTTCGGCAATCTGAGCGGGACTAATCAGTGCTGCACTGGCAAACTGGTTTTTATAGCCAAAAATGCAAAATTTGCAGGAACAGCGTGCCCAGCCCAAGTAATAACAAGGATGTACTCTTATCCTGTATCGTTTGATGATGTCCCATACCTGTTGTTCCTTCCAGTCCCGAATGGGACGCAGGCGGTCCACATGCCGGGTGAATTGCTTTCCATTACGAAGGTCTGCCCGGTCAGGTTCAAAAATAGGATATTTAGCCCGTGCTGCGGATTCTTCACCCCGTTCCCCGGATAATATCAGGGTACGGATACCCCGGAACCGGGATTGGTTGATGATAGCAGCAGAGCAGACATCTATTTTGAGATAACCGGAACACCAGCGGACTTTTAAGTCGGGAGAACACTGCGGGAATTTGCGGCGGGTAGTCCGTTTTCCCCGTTTCCCTCCCACTTTGCCGATAGTACCGTCGGGACATTCAAAACAGTTGGGAGCTGTCAACGTGTTTTCACGCATAAGTTCCCGACGGAAACCGCCTTCTTTCCATTGGTAGTAGATTTTAACTCCAAATGCTTCGGCAAAGCGACGGCAGTAGTCAGGAGTAATTTCCCAATCGAAGTATGTATCGTTGCGTCCGTCCACATCCTGATGCCAGAGTTCGATTTTCTCCAAAGGAATGCCATTGTCGAGCAGGTAGAGGAAGCAGGCTGTAGAGTCTTTTCCACCACTGAAGGATACGATGTAGCGGTCGTAGCTATGGAGATTGAGAGTCTGATTCATCTTTGATGTTATTTAGTTTATTATACATATCCTCAATATTCCCTCTGATTCGCTCAGGATGTAGAAGGTTCTCGAACATTTTTCCCAATTCTTCGTCTGTCATGCTACTTATATGCTCTTTGAGCACACTCACGGCAACATTAAAATACAGGGCTACCAGCGGCCCTTCTTTAAGAAGCGCCTTTATCCGGTCGTCCATTGAAGGGCGGCGCACTTTTTCTGCGTTTACTTTTTTTCTTGTCATAAAAATGTATTAGTGTAAAATTTCCAATTCCTCTGCATATACCTCAGCCTGAGAACCGACATCGTTGCCGATCAGGATTATCCGGTCGTCGAAATCGGTTATGTCCTCTTCGGTGTATTCTTTATTTCTTTCTTCATACGTATCAAGCACTTTGTATTCTCCTGATGTTTGGTTGTCAGGGTCATGCCAATATACCCGTTGTCCGGTAGTAAATTTTCTCATATCACAATTTTTGAGGTAAAAGTTCCGAGGGAATGTTTTCGTTTATCAGCTTGTTGCCTTTCGACATTTCTGTTTGGATTGTCTTTTTGAGTATTTTGCGTCCTTCCGGTTTGGCAAGTATTTTATCAATAGTGAATTTTTTCCAGCTTATCGTGTAGTAACCGCCTTTGGTGTCTTTGAATACCAGGCATTTGGAAGTTTCGTTCTTGATTTTTTTGAGTTCCCTTTCTTCCATAATTTCCTGGACTAATTCATCAACGATATATTCGAAATTGAAATCCAATTCCAAATCGAAGCCTTTGGGTTTCACTTTGGGTTGTGTTCTCAAAAAAGTTTCGATCATCCTGCCCTTTTCAGTACATTCTGGAAGGAAACGGACATCGGTGGAGCCACCGTGCCCGTCGTTACCGCAATGTGCCAATTTTGTTCCATTGACATACAATACCGCACTGAAACAATAGGTTTCTTCCGAGCGGGATTCAAGATACTTGAAGGCTTTTAATTCAAATGAGTAATTTCCTACTTTCATATTCTTTCTTGTTTAAGTTATTGAAGTTATTTCCGATACGCCGGGATGGTTATTGTCAGGTTTTCATTTATTAGAAACCTTCTGCCGCACTCACAAATAATGTGTGTTTCTGTTACCCTCCTTACAGCTCTTGTGACTTCTTCGTGGGAGATATAAGGTTTTCCATTTATGTGTCCGTTTTCGATATCTCCTGTAAGGTGGTACTCTTTACCGACTTCTATTTCCTGTACATTCATTTTGTATAGTTTTGAGGTTTTCATATTTGTATTATGCAGCGAGTGCTTCCAGTACATTATCATGGATACTGGCGAGCCATTTCAGACTTTCAAATGCCGGATCGTCTTCGTATATTGTAATGGGGTTGCTTTCGGTTTCTACTTTAAGCGAGAGTTCTTTGCCGTCGTAACCGATTTCTATTGCCTGTCCTTCGTGGGGATCGTTGTCGTTATCGTACCAGATAACATAGGTCGGGTCGGTGGCATCACTGATGTCGAGTTTTGTCAGGTTGTTGTCTTCCAAGGCCGAGACGATAGAAGCCCGGATTTCGTTTCTAAGTGCTGAGATTCTTTTAGCAAAAGAGGGAGCCGAGGTATTTGAGTCTGGCGTAATTTCCGGTTTAAAGAAGTAAGAGCCACTCCATTCGGCAGTGTCATTAACACCTTCCATGTAGGCTTTATATTCTTCTTGTGTGCGGAATGTCCTTTCATCGACTATTCCGCCATTATCCATCAGCCATTTATCGGAAGGGATTTGACCAGTGGTTTCAAATTCTTTTACGGCATCTTCGCCGAATATTGCTGTTACTGTTATCATTGTATTGCATTTTTATCATGTAAATCATATCGTTAATAAATCTGAAATAATCTGCATAGGAACCATGTAAGTGGATAAAGTCGCTAACCTCAAACCGAGGGTTCAACTTTGACAGTTCACAAAATTCAGATGTCAAGTCATAGGAGAGCTTGGGCAGATAGCCACATTCTTCTATTGTGGTAATCAGCCCTGTGAATTTCACATATCCTTCATTGCGGTCAAGAATGGTTGCCCATGTATCAGCATACAGGAATCGTTCATTTTTGATGATATTATTGAAATAATCAGGATATTTTTTCTGAAGTGCAGATAACGGCAAAGCCATATCTTCCGCATCGGGAAAACTGTGTGGACGAGAAAAAAGGTCAAAGAAATAAACATATATATCTTTACCGAGGATATATACCTGATTTTTCCGTTTTCGAAAGAGTATGGTAAAGGCCGGTTTTATTCCCTTCAAAGCCGAAGGCTTATGGATTTTAGGTTGCCCCCAAACCCGGTAAACATCTAATTCGACCTTCATCTATTTTTTAAAAAAGTTCACGTAAGATTTGTCGAGTGTGAACTCGACGTAGAGGGGTGCGCCACAGCCCCAGTAAGCACCGCCTTTATCATAAGCGCCGTCGATAGGAAGATAAACCCGGCGACAGTAGATGCGTTGGCCGGTGATTTGTGAACGGTCGCCGACATTGGGGCGTCCCATAGGCGCACCCCGGCTGGTATCGACTTTACACAGCAGTTCGTTGTAAATCCGGGTGCTGGGACTGGGGATTGATTGTTTTTTGTTCTGTTTCATTTATTGTTTCTTTTAAATCGTTGATTGTACTGTAATGCGTTATTACTCCGTTAATTTTTGCCACATAGCCTGTTTCCGCACCGAGCAATGTGTTGCGGTATATAGTAAGTCCTTTGTAGTTTTCGACTTTTTCAATCCCGTAATAAGCATTGACCTGGTATTCTTTTAATCCTTTAGCGATAACCGGTTTGGTAAAACACGGATCGTAATCGGCAATGAGCTTTTCAAGCCATGTGGAATGATAGGTGCCGATAGTGCGGTCGAAGACTACTTCAGGGCGCATGGAATAAGGGGTACGGCGTGTCATTATCAGACGGGATGGTGAACCGTAACGTTCGTGCTGATAGATTCCGAGGTAGCAATGTCCCAGCTTGCAATACCGATAATTTCCCTTGTTCGACCTAAGCGACTGGAAACTGGTCTCTCCGCCAAAGAAGCCCTTCGGTAATCCGGTTTGCTCGATGAAATCCGTGTAGAAGTGTTCAGGGATGTGCTGATGTGTGTATTCGGAATCCCTAAACATTTCTTGCGCCTGTTCAAGAGAAATCAATTCCGGACGGACGCATGGCAAATTGGATAAACATTTGTCGAGTGCCTTATACACGATGTCACGAGTTTGCAGGTGAGCGGGCATCTGTTTGAACCAGTTGAAAGACGAACCATATTGCAGGCAGTATTCAACAAAATCGGGCGTCCAAATCGTTTTGGGAAATTCGGGATAGTCCCTGTCTTTACGAATAAATGCCTGACAAACAGATTTGGTGAACAGGTGTCTGTAGGAGTTATCGACAAGGTTGTAGCCATAACTTCCGGTAAACGAATCTATTGCCAGTATAAGGCGTTTAGAGGTCTGAAAATTTTTGGGCAAATCTTTGAAATTTCCGGCACTGACAGTTACTACCCGGTCGGCCATGGTATCATCCATGCAAGCAAGCATGTACGATTTTATAGGGTCAGAAAGCAGAGTGCTTATGTGTGTCTGGGAATTTTCCGCCATCGCTGCCATAAAGATTTCGTAGCAGTAATGCTTTTCTGGAATCAGGCTGAATTCCCGGGTAGCCATTTGTAAGTAATATGGGCGCGATTTGTGTTTTAACGGGGTTATCAGGTCGATGTGTTCGGAAGCAAGTTTCGTATTGGTAAACAATCCATAATAAAATTGCCGGTTCTTGATTGCTTCCGGGACGAATGTCAGGAATGCCTGTACCATTTTGATGTCGTTTGTACCGGAGGTGTAATATCTTCCCCGACTGTTGTAACTTTGGCTATGACAGGAATAGGCATCATTTACTCCAGCATAGGCAAGTGATGTGTCCCATAATGTTTCAGGCATCAGATGTAAATACTTAATGCCTTTGTCGATGTCCGACACTATTTTTTTCAGCATGAGTTGGCTTCTGTATTCTGCCGGTACGTCGGGAAAATTACTGAGGTCCTTATTAACAGCAAAGTCAGATACTTCCTGCGTGCGAAGTTCTACCGGGATGCTGGAAAGCTCGAAAGACTGCCAACTGTATGAGTTCTCATTTTTCTTAATGATGCCAAGGATTATCTCGCTGGTGAGGTATTTGTGAGGAAGATGGTCGAGCAGTTTTATGTCGCCCTCTTCAATACCGGCAGCCGCAATTTCAGGAGTAATGAGTTCCTGGGGCAGGTTAGCAATCGCTTTGTATATTTCTATATTCTGTTTCATTTCTATCGATTTAGGGGGTGGTTGATGGTAGTTACCAGCCTATCGTTCCGAAAGGCGTAGTAAGTTTTCTTTTCTGTGATAGCTTTGATCTGCATGTCTTTCCAACTTTCGGAATGAATTGTATGTACGCAATTGAATGAACCGTTTTCTGAGAGTTCGTACAGGCTGATATTTTTGAAAGCATCTCTCTGACTGGAAAAGGTTACTTGTACGGATGAAAGAGGTTCGAAGCCGTTTTGGGTTTTGAAGTACCAACGACCTTCCATATAGAGGAAAAGCCAGGCATCAAGACTGGCGTATGCTTCGAGGTTGTCGGCATACTGTGGCAGATGCTTTCCTTTTTTCTCGCCGTCGTCCCGGATTTCGGCCCGGCAGTTTATCATGTCGCCGTATCCTTTCCATTTCTTGTAGGGTGATGGTTGCAACAGGACCAGATTACCGAGGTTAATCAATGCTTCGACCCTGGCATCCGTGCTGTAAAATGTTCCCAACATCCGGGGAACAGCATTGTATTGTTCCTCGTAAGGTAAGGCGATGTACCTGACAACGCCATCGTTTTGAAGTTTTCCGATGTATAAATTCATATTTTCCTTTATTTTTATTGTGTAGATATTTCTCTAATCATTGTATCTGATATATCCATATTCAGTTTGGTATGTCTTTTATCTTTAAATTCTCAATATTATTTCTTTATCCATTTATCTTATTTAGAGGTCACTTATTCCTTTCCAATATGATTTTGGCAAAATCGGCAATATGTTCTCCATCAGATATTCGATATTTATGCGCTTGGAATAGCTATTCATACAAAAACGGTAAATGATGGGGTTGCAAGAGTCATTTGTCCTCTCCTGGCAAAAATTGGGAGGTGATTGCTTTTTATCCTTGAATAAAACCCTGCACGCTTGTTGTGCATTGCAGTTGTTGGCTTTCATCAGGTAGTTTATATCATGCAATACTTGCAAAGCATCCCTGTTTTCCTTTAGAAAGAGCAAAATCTGTTGTGTGCTATTTCCATTGTCCCTGGCCTTAAACTTGTAAGACGTACCTCTTTGAATAGCTGCCGCTCGTTGCAATAATACATCCTTGCTGTCTTCTTTAAAGTGGTATGTACATTTATATCCATGTTCATTGACTACCTCAGCAACGCACATATTAGTTTGTACCATGTTATACCAATTGCATTTAACTTTCCTGTCACCAAGATATTCAGCATTATCTATTATGTTTGCTATCTCTTTCTTTAAAGATATTTTGCCCTTCATAATCTGTCCCTTTCTTGTTTTTAAATACTGTATATTTTTTATACCGGCGAGGCTTGACAATAACCGGTTTCAGGTTGAGTATTTTCCTTTTTGGAAAGAACTCGTCTTTTTAGTTGTCTGTATATCAACATACTATAAAGAAAGCATTTCGTTGGCGTCAGCGAAATGGTTCTGCCTGACTCTTAACCAGAGTTATTTCCAAGTGCTTTATTCAGAGCCGAGGTTATCCGGTTATAGTGTTTCCGCAAGTACCAGTTAGGTTCGTTCTCTTCAAGCAAATTAGCCACTTCAATCAAAGCGTTCAACAAATCCGGAGCGGCGCTAACCAGATTTGCATTTGCTTCGACTTCTTCTTCAGTCATGCCGTAACCACCAGAATACAAGATTTCACACAGGGGTTGGAAGTTGTTCCCGGTGACACCGACCAATCTTTCTGCACCTCCTCTTTTTATGGCTCTATGCCACTGGCCTTTTGTGCCTTTAAATTGTTGTTGTTCCATAATTTTACGGGTTTAATGATTTAACTTACTTGTTGTGCGCCCCACCGGATATGAAAATGTCCTTCGTCATCCTGTTCCCGCCGAAAGAGTGTGTAGATAATATCGGGTGATATATCGAACTCGTCGAAGATTTCGGATTCTTCCATGACGGAACCGGTCTTGATGAACTCGTTGATACGCTCTTTAGTGAGCACGAGTGCCATCAGGTTTTGCTCGATAGAATCCTCATAGGTGAGGAAATGTACGTGCCGCATCCCTTCGGAGTCGAGGCGGATGAAACGGAAGTAGAATTGTTCCATGCGTGGGATATTCCATTGCAGAGATTCAATAATAATATCTTCGCAACTGGGGACGTTGGCAGAGCTTTTCAAACTTTGTTGGGTGCAGACCAAAATACCGTTTTCCGTTTTCTCAAATTTGTCGAGGATGCGTTGCCGTACTTTGAAATCAACGTTTCCCCGGATAATAAACAGCGGACGATCCGGAAATTTCCCGGCCAAGTATTCCTTGTACATTCCCACGGCATCGAGAGAGGTGCAACCGATAGCCACTTTGCCGTTCATCTCGTAACGGAGCATCTGTTCTATTTTCTTTGCCTTGCGGGGATATTGTTCGCCGAAATAGCCTTTCATGTATTGAGGAATGGAGCAGGCTTTAATCAGGAGCATTATTTGTCTGACCAAACGAAGTTGCGACTCTTTCTTCTTGTCTTTCATCGGGTTGAAATAAAGATAGAGTATTTCATGGAACTTTTCGAGAATGGTTTTGTACACTTCCTTTTCTCCTTCACTGGGTTTGACCGTCCGGGTAACGATTTCGTATTTATCACCTGCAAATTCCTTAAATTTGCGGGTAATAATGGTTTTGTTTATCAGTTCGGTCAGGCACTCTTGGTTGTAGATGTCCTGATTGTGTTTCTCGATGCCGAATACGGTAGCCTTACCCGGACAGAAACAAGATTTAAACAACGTAGCTCCCCTTCTCGCCGGGAATGGCTGGAGGTAATAGGGATTCGTTTCTGTTTCGATTTCGCGTTCTTTGTTTTCGTAATAAACATCCCGGGCTAAACAAAGCATGTTGATAGAGTTGTTGTACATTAATTCAAATTGGCTGTACAATTCCCCAATGTTGTTCCGTGTGGTGGTCCCGGTGGTAAGCAATTTGTAACGTAAACGACGGAAAAGACTTAGCGCTAAACGTGTCCGTTTGGTTGCAGGATTCGTAATTTCATCAGATTCGTCGAAAAGCAAGCATACCTTTTGTGACCGCATTTTGAGGAACCGTTTGAATGATTTTTTCAAATCGCCCAACATTGTGAGTGCCACCAGAACGAAAGTATCCTCCGGCACATTATCCAAGTGTTCGGGTTTGGTTACCACGATATATTTCTCGTTGTGGCGTTCGAGGAAAGGAACCCATGTCAGGTGAATGGCAATGGCCGGGGCCAAAACGACAACTCCCTTCACCCGACCTTGTTCGTAAACGTGTTTGCCGTAATAGTAGGCCACTGCTGTTTTGCCACTACCTTGCTGCCAGTTGAGCAGGCTGTAGCGTTTTTGGAAAATCAACCCCATATCATGTTGTTGCAGTGGTGTGAAATGGCAGATTTCCATTTGCTTGTTGTAGAACGTCAGGGAACTGATTTTGGTATCAAGTTCCGGTTTTCGCTCCATTTCAAGAGTTTCCCGGCTTTGAAATTCGTAGTCCTTTTTTTTGCGGGCTATGAATTTACAAGCAGTATCGTATTGTCTTCGGAGCGCCGGAGTCATTTCGGGCGGTTCGGGTAGTTTCTCTTGACCGATGATGAGCTGGTTCAGGGAAGCATACTTCTTCTTTACCCCGTCGAGCAGCCGGGGCGCATAGCCTTTGAGCCGAAAGCCATAATTTGTTTTAACCAGGGCAACTTCTTTCCGGGGAACGATATTTTGACGCCTGATGTAAGCGTGGATGACGGAAAGGACTTTGCCGTATGTGAGTTTCTTTTTCTCCCATACTTTTCGTTCTTCCGTCGTGCAACATTCGGGTGGTTTCTGGTTATAGAATCTGGTTACGAGCGCGGTGGCTTTGTCGTAATGCTTTCGCAGATGTGGATGTGCTTTTAACTCGTAGAGGTACTTTTTGAGCCGGAACTCAAAGGCTTCCCTTTCGGCATTAGCTTCGGCACTGGCTTCCTGATAAAGTTTCAGTTTTAGACTTTTACGGATTTCTTTGGCAGCGACAATCCGTTGTTTCAATTCGTCCATGGTGACAAACTCTTCAGCCTTGTAAGGCTGCATGGCGAGGTGCTGTGAGGCACGCATAAAAAGCATGACTTTGGTGTCGAAATTGCGTACTCCGACCGATGCGAAAGCATTAGGGTCCAATTTAGTCTGCCCGATGAAAGAGAAGTCATCGTTTATCACCCTGATTTTCGATTTATCCCAAAATTCACTCTGCAAAAAAGAGCAGGGAACAATAAACATGAACAAGCCTGTAGGGTTGAGCATCCAATAGGCTTTATTGGTATAGTAAAACTGGGATAGTGTGCCATCTAAATCGAGATTGAAAGGTGGATTTCCGATTATGATGTCGAATTTGACATCTGATTCGTATGTCCGGATGTCGGCGGTTTTAATAGTGGCATGGGGGTATAAATGCCGGGCCACCTTGACGGCATTCCGGTCGATGTCGAAGCCATAAACATTGTACTGGTTAGGCAGGTAATTGAAGAAATTGCCCATGCCGCAACACATATCCAAAACCATGTCAGTAGGTTCGGGTGCTATGGTCTCAACCATTTGACGGCAAATATCATGGGGCGTGAAAAACTGCCCCATTTCGATTTCCTTCTTCGCTTGTGCATATTCATGGTAGGAAGGGTAATCTTCCTGTTTTAAATGATGCAGACCGCCTATGCCAGTGTAGCAGTTGTATATTGTTTCTGCCGTTACCAACTCTTTGCCGGTGTCAATGCTAAACAAAATTTTCTCGTTTATTTCGGCTCGGCGACTCTGGGGTATTTGTTGGGGTATTGCCTGGTACATAATTAATTATCTTGAAAATTGACTTTGTTTAGTTGCAGTCTTTTATAGGCGGCCTCGGCGGTTGCCTTTGAAGAAAAGTGAACGTCGATGCGACCGTTTTTGTAGAATTTCATCTTTTCGGCTTCACCGGAAAAAAGGGAATACGGTTCGGTGATATTCATATAGTCAGTATTGAGTCCCGAAATGATGCGGGCACTTCCATTCAAGCTATCATTACCGGTCAAGGCGATTCCCTCACAAAAAGTATTAAGTCCGGACTGGTAGCTATAACTTAGATGATACTGTTGGTAGTTCTGATAGTAGAAATCATCGAAACGAACGACATCGTAGAAAATGATTTTGTTGTTTTTAAGTTCGGGCATTTTCTTGTAGCGACCGAGCACTGTTTCATGGAAACGACGGATGAGCTCTTCCTCGGCTGTTTCCCGGAAGCCACGGCCTCCCAAGTGGTCGATAACCCGATCAACATAGGACAGGTAGTTGGGACGAAACTTAACAGGCATGTGTTTTTCGTCGGGTTCATCCTGGGGGATACTCAGTGAATAAGTGTTGTTAAAATAGGAGATGATGGCCCGTCCGAAGCGGTTGATTGCCCTGAAACGTCGTTCTACCAGCTTATTAAGCGTATCGAACGGACGGAACTCAAATTCGTGATAGTTGGACGGATAATCTTCGGTGGGAGAATACGGCGGATTGGTTTTCACCGTACCGTTCTCAGCAAAGGTTATGCGATGGCTCTCCTTGTATTGCTGTACTTCCTGAAGAAAGAAATTGTACCATTTGTCTATCTGGTCGAGGGAGTCGTCGAGTAACTGTTGCTGTTGTTCGCAAAACTCCTTGTCGGGAAGGGAGATTTTCTCTTCGTTGTTGATTTGGATGTTGTCGAATACGGCAAGCATATCCATACCATTGATTGTTGCTATATTGTTCATAAGTTGTTGCTTTATTGAGATTAGAAATGAAGGGAGTTATAAATCGTATTAATATCGTCCTGCACGTAACCCATATAGATTAATGTGGTCTGTGGGTTTTTGTGATTGAGGATTTTCTGAATCAGCGAAAGCGCTTTCATCGTTCCCCCATTCGCCTCGAATGTGTTGCGGGCAAAAGTTTTGCGGAACGTGTGAGTGGAAAAGTGTTGTATCTTAACCTGATACCGGACCCGGAAATATTTCAACCGACGGTTGATGTACTCCCGTGAGAATGCCTTGCCTGTATGGGAGTTCCATATTATCGGCAGAGAGAGGTCGGGAGAACCGACCAGTTCGTACATTTGAGCGATGTTCTCAATAATTTCCTGATTGAACGTAATCAGGCGACTTTTCTTTGTTTTCTGTTCCATTTTTATCAATTCGCTTTGGTGGAGTATGTCTTTCCACGTTGTTGTGCGAACATCTGATATCCGGAACGCCGTGCAATATGAAACCTTACAATAGGCTTCCCACTTGTAGAGTTTATCCTTGTGAAGTCCGTCGAAGAGTTTCTTTAATTCTTCAAAAGGAAGGTAGTCAGAGGTTGTTGCTTGTCCTTTACGTGCCATGGCCTTATAATTTAGCTTGCATGATCCGGGCTTCAATGACATCCCTGGCTGTTACTCTGTTTCTTTGATTGCCCCGGCGACGATTTATCATTGCCGCACTCCGCAGAATAGTGAGACAATCGTCGATACAGGTGATACACTCCAATGTTTTTTCGGTGTCGCAGCCGTCGTTTTTGCAAACTCTTGCCATAACACATACTTCGTCAATAGTCATGTTGTTCAGACCGGGAAATTTTTGTTTTGCCATAGGAGTAATTTTTTAGGATGAAAAAGGCGGTGAACTTCCGCTCACCGCCCGATTACATTTTATTTCTCTAAGTAGTTATTCTTTATCTTTCTCCTGTTTTTTTTCAGCATTTGACAAGGAAAAAATACAGAGGTATTTGGCTACCGAATATTCTGATTCAGAACCAAAGAATAAATTTATTTCTGTTAGGGCTTCTTTGAATCGGCCTTCATCCAACAAAGGCTGTATCTTTTTCATACATCTATTCCCTAATATGGTGTCTATATTGGCAATAATATTTTGAAGTATGTTATAAATTGCCATCAATTGATTTGAGCTTAGAATATTCATTATTTTATTAAAACGATCTTTTTTCTTTTTCATGTTACGATTAGTTTTAGTTGTTTAATTTCCTTTGCATTAGCTGAACGACATAGTTTGATGCAGGATACTCCCATTGATTTTTCCGCCTCTATCAGCATACCTTTGGACACCAAATCTTTGTACAATTCATGGATGTAGGTTTCGCAGGGATCACCGGAGGACACGCCGATGGTATGCTCAATTGTTTTTATGCGGATTTGGTTAGCAAGTTGTTCGACTACTTTCTGCTGCGGTTTGTAGAGGTTGCGACGCTTGGTTGAGAAAAGGGAAAGCAGTCGGGTTTGGATACAATCATGGTAGGTCTGCCGGTAGTATTCGATTTCCTGTTCGCGATTGTACGGATAGACTTGTTTGTATGTATCGGTACACCGATGTTTGAACATGGTTCCTTTGGCGAGAATCGCTTCGATTTCCGGGATGCGGCTTTCTTCACAATAGCCGGAGAGGTCCATCGGGTGACAATAGAGGTCAGTAAACTCTTTGACAATGCCAGGACATTCGGTATATTTTATTGACTTGATTTCGTAACCGGCTTCGCTAAAGAGCCGACGAGCTTCAGCAAAGAAAGCATCTTCTTTTTCCTTAGACATGCCGGGGTGGTCACCACCCCAAACATAGCCGGAGTCAAGGCGGAAATAGACATTTACCAATTTGGGGACATTGAGCAACTTAGCGGAATGTGTCAGGCTAATATCGACCTCGGCATCGTCCGGCTGACGCATTATATCAATGTGCGTATTCAAAATGCCATACTTTTCAGCATATTTCTCGAAGTGGACGATTACCTCGTCGAATGTAGAAGCGCTGCAGACTGTATGCGTACCGATTTCGGCGTCTTTATCCACATAAAGTTCGTACCATTTGTCCGTGTTGGCATCTGCTTCTTTTATTTCCACGGAAAATTCAATCCGTAGGGCACGGATTAGTTTTTCATATTCTGCTTTCATATTTTACAAGTTGTTTGGGTAAGAATAGAAAAGGCGATGAATGTTTGTTTTCACCGCCTTGCAATTATTTTCGCTTACTAATATTCAGGATTAATCAGTTCATCATGGCATTTATTATCTGAACGTATCGTTTTCCGAACTTCTGTTCGATATATCCGTCCATTGAACAAGTTTTTCCCTGATAGAGCGCTAATTCGGGTTGGTATTCGGGATCTCTTTTCCCAAATTCGTCATCCATCCCTATAATGTCTATCTGGTACATTCCCAACCATGAGAGTATCCCTTCCGTTTTTATCAGTTCAAAAGCAGCATCGGTTTCCCGGCATAACAGATGCTTTGCCTTCTGAAAAGTGTATATCTGGAAAGTAGGTTTTCGAGAGCGACAATACCGGCACATTTCGTTTCGGCATATATGATAGAACAATGCCGACCGTATTTTCATGGATATACATTATTTCCAGCCATGACAGACCGCTCCACTGTTCGGGTATCTCTTCATTCAAAATATCAAAGCCTTTGTTTTTATACCCTTCGCCCTGATAAAATATTCAAAGGATTGACTTTTGACTTCATGGGGAAAAGTATGCGGAAAAATAGAATTTCTTTTTCCGTTTTACTTTTACTACTTTCATATTATTTCGTTGTTATAAGGCCATTCTAAGAGGCAGTGATTACAGATTGCTACTCCTTCGTCGTCGAGGATTTCAATATCGGTGCTCCCACATTCGGGACATACCGGGGTTGACTTGTTGTTTTCTTCCATGTCAGTTACAATTTTCTTATTCTTATATAATTCTGTCAGATCAGCTTGTTGTCAGGAACTACTTTATAGACTTATGCACAGGGCTTCATCGGAAGTGAGAAAGCCATGTTCCAGCAGCCAGTGGACGAGTATAATTAATCCCTCGACCTGCACATTCTCAATAGATTCATCAAAGTCTTCGCCCGCTTCACCATTAAGGGTACATAGTAGCTCTGATTTCTCGTTTATGAAAAGGTCGTAAACCGTATTTCCTTCATAACCTCCATAACAGCCATTGAATGTATTGCAAATTGCTACAATTGGTGAGTTTTGATACTCTTCCTCAATATTGGCATCACGATAACGGATACCCCGGTTGGTGTAAAATGTACCGATGACTCCATTTGCTTTTTGACAGCTTTCCGGATGAGGGCGATTGTTTCTTTCCGTATCCTAACGATTTGTAATAGCCGGGAATCTTTTCTAATGCGGGCATACACTTCCTGTTCTATGTCATCAGAAACTTCGTCGAAGGTGAAAAGCCATTGTATTCTTCTATGTATTTGTCTTCATCAAATTCGTACTCCCGACATATAATTCCCTGAACACGGAAAAATTCTTCACGTGCCAAGGTATGTATGGTATCATCATCGAAACTCTGCGGGAAATACAACGGGGCAAGGTATTGCAGCATCACCTCGTATAGGTTGTCAAAGGAAATTCTTTTTCATATTCTTCCTTTTATTATTAAATTCAATATCAATACTGCATTCTATTTGACCGGATTTGCATAGTCCACGGTCTTTTCTCCTTATCGAACAGAGAATCGGGAGCCAGGGCACCTAAATTGTCCCGTACATATTCGACAGCCTCTTTCGCATCGGTGGCTTCGACTTCTACTGTCGCATTGTAAATCATTGTCAGGGTGACAACGAATTTCTTTTGTCGTCCGCAGTAAGTTCTGTTACTGTTTCCATTTTCCAATACCCGTAATCGGAACCATCGCCGGGGTGAGCACCAAAATAATATCCTTCGGGGCATAGTTCTCAAGGGTGTCTTCCAAATTTTCCAAAGGGAAATAGCATCTTCACTGTTCCACCACTCTGCGTTGCCGTCTTCGACAGCACGAGCGGGTACGACATTCAGCAGTTGAACGTATTCAGGAGTATCCCGAATGACATCCATGTACCGGGGTATCAAGTCCTGGAGCCGCATGGTCCCGTGTGATACGTTGGCATCAAGGTCAGCATGTATCGTGTTGAGTGTTTTTTCGTCGGTGAACATAGGCTTATTATTCAATTAGACATAATGGAACCCAGATAGATGACTCTCCAAAATCTTCAATTGATTTGGCGTCAGCTTCAATCGGTTCGCAAAGTGCGGCAATTGATTCGGGTTCGATTTCAAAGTATCTTTGAGATTCCGGCCATTGAATAGCCCGGAACATGCTGTTCGCTTCGGGTTCTTTTCCAGTATGCTGCCGATAGAAATGCTCGGGAACGTACATAGCTCCATTGTCCTCGCAGTTGAAACACGGATAACCTATGTCGTTGTTTTCATAGAAAGAAGTATCTTCCGGAAATTCCACTAATACATAGCGACCGGTGGGCTCTTCTTTTTTCCATGTGTTTTGACATGAAAAACACTGATAGGTTTTATCGAACGGATCGTAGCGGGATGCTTTTGCCACATTTAGGACAAATATATTTAGGATTTCTATGCTGTCTTCAGCAATAATTTCCATACTTATCGAATATAGTTGTTCACAGTAATCATCGCCTAATTTGTCTGCCAACCTTGACATCTCGGAATCTGTAACGTTTGAAATATCAAATCCTTTCCCTTCAAATCGTCACGGCAAATGTGAGAATGGGGAAATAGGGCAGCTCACCCGTTAATCTTGTCAGTAAACTGTTTTCATCGGGTGTGGGGCTTGTTTTCTGTTTGAAATACTGGTGCAGGTCTTCTGTTAGTTGTCTATTCATATTCTTTGCTGTTTATTGATTTCATTTTGTTGTATTATCCTGCAAGAAGTGTTTGTTTTATCCCAATGGATAAGTCACTGATGCTAATCATGGATTGCATTTCTTCATCTTGCATACCGAGGAAATCCGCAAAAGCAGTACATTGGGCTTCTATCTTTGTTCGACGCTCTTTTGTTGCTTCATCTGATCCCTCTAAATAATTTTTCCGAAGGTCTTCGATTGGTTCGTCAAATTCGCCAAAATCATAGTTTGCCGTGTGCATCTCGGATAGTAATTCGATTCGCTTGTTGTTCGGCAGCATGTAGTAAATCTTAGTTTTGAGATAGTTTAAGGCGATCTTGAAAATCCAATCTACGGCAGTAGCAAAGAGTCGTTTTCGTCAGGTGTTTGCAGAGGGACACCTTCATTGATATATGTCCAGTCATCTGCAAAAAACGATGAATCTGTTTTGCGAACAGAGACTTCAATTGTATAATTTTCATCGCGAAATTTGTTTTCTATATCGTCTATATCATAACGCATCCAAGCGAGTACGAATGAAATACCACCTTTAATACGACGGATATATACTGTACCATCATCTTTCGCTAACATCGGCTTTACACTATCCGCAATCCATTTTTGGGTATTTTCTTTTGTTGCTGTTCCCATGTATGTTCTTTTAATTAGTGTGTTTCAAAATAGAGGGGAGTAGCCCTTTTTCGTCTACGTCAAATTCCTGCGAGAAATCATTATCGACGGTTTCAAGCCGTAATGTAAATCCCCGGTCGGTAAAGGATACGGTTATGTCCTGCATTTTATGCAAAGGAACCGATTCACACTCCAAGCATCTGGCAAAGAAATTGTTTGCCGCTTTAGTGTATTGGCTGGAAAATTCTATTGCTTTCATTTTTAATTATAATGCAATTATTTAGTTCTATTCATTTATATCTATAAGCGGTCTAAGAGTTCATATACATCAGTCAAAATAAACTCTTCAACACCAAAGTCGCATAGCGATTTAATACCATTTAAAGAGTTACAGTAGTAAAACAGCAAATCGTCATGGTCATCTAATTCGTTGTTTAGCTTGATTGTAACATCCGCGTGTGGACTGTTATCCAGATATTTTACGCAACAGGAGGCATAGAGAGTTCTTCTTGCCTATGTTCCTTCAAGAATGCTTGAAACAACCTGTCAATCTTTTGCTGGAGGTGGTTTTATTCTCTTCCAACATAAGGTAAAGTATATTTGCCAACTCCTCAGTGTGAAAGCTATCTAACTCCAGCGTGAAGTTGTCACCATCGAAGTCGGTTCTCACCATCAGTTTTCCGTCTTCAAATACAAAGATTCTATCACGCAATTGCTCCCGGTCTCTTCTACGGCTTTGTATGTTTGACCATTTACGGGTTCAACTTCTCCACCGAGCATCTGTACCAACAGAATCATCGACTTCTTTATCTTTTCGTGTTTCTCCTTAATCTCTGCTTTGAGAGACTGTATTTTTTCTATTTCGTTCATTGTTATCATTGATTTATGTGAGGTCGGAATAACCCTGCAATGCGATGTCAATCACTTGTTTTGTAAGGTCATCGTAGTAGGTTTTACCACTGTAAATAATGTGGTGCATGATTTGAATTTCCTGCTTTGTCATCTGAGATTTGTTACCACAAAACGGACATCGAGCTATTGTAACTAATTGATTATTTATAATTTTCTGCTGTACGATTTCGATGACAAAATATCCTTTTACGTTCTGTAGGTCTTGAAATGGTATCTCCGTTTTTTCATCGCCCGGACAGGGAAAATTGATGCCGAAAGAATAGCCGGATTTGTGTTCATGGCGTATGTAGAAATTAGTGTGTCCGACGGACAGTTCGCCCTCACCAAACAGATGCCGGGGTATGGCTATTTGAAAACCCCGTTCAAAATCGTCATAGTGTCCGAACAGTTTCTGGTGGTCCTCGTCGGGAATGGGAAGCGATAACCAAAGTGGTATTTGGGGTCTAAATAGTTTTTGGGGTTATAGATTTCGCCTATGCTTACTGCAAAGTGAATTTCCTTCTTCAGTTGATGGTAGGTAGTGTGATATAGATTTTCACAGCATCCGAGATTAACTGTTCCGTAATTGGTATGTTTAATAGTTTCGCTCATAACTAAGTTGTGTTTATATAAAACGGACGTGTTGCCCGGAGGTGTTGAAATAACCGTCATTGCAATAGGCCGCAAATTTGTCGGGAGTGAGTTTTTGGGTTGGTTCGTCCTTGTCCCAGTTGTTTTCGTAATCGGCCAGAATTTCCTCGTCGGTTGCGTTACGTTCGAGACGTGATGCCGGGAAAACGTAGGCAAAAAGTTCTTTGTCAGGTACAACGGATGATGAGCTACGCCGTTCGCTGCCGTTATATACTTCACAAGCCCGATTCACCAGTAATGTCCGGCTATGCACGGAGAGTTCAGCATAGAATTTCTCGGCTGCACCGTACACCGTAGGATGGGTGGCTGCGCACCATTTTTCCCAGAAGTGTGGGTAACTAACGGAAGCGAATACGATGCGACATTCTTCCTCGCACCAAGCGTTCCACATATAGTAGAAGAAGCTACTGACTATATTTTCTGATGTTCTCATATTGAATTATATAATTATTAATGACGTTTGATTGTTTTATGATATGCGATTTGCCGTCTCATTTCTGCAAAAACGGACCTACTTATTTTTTCGTCATGGGGATATAACCTTTAAGCCTGTCATAAAAGAATACTGTGGTTCCATTCTCAATGTAGGAGCAAAAACATAAATTTAATATTCCAATAGAAATTGCAATTATTTTCATGGAAAGAAACTTTGCTTCTTTCTCATTGTCTATTTCTGCATAAAAGCATTTTGCTACTTCGTCATAATGCCAGTCTAATTTTGATATTGATTTTAATTGCTCTAAAAAGCCTTTAGGCATTCTACCATCATTATTGGCTACCAATATTTTTTTCATATTTAACTTTTTATGTTATTTTGTATTTTACTTTTTCAATCCACCCAAAAAGTTCTGCAATGAGGACAACGGTTCCCGCACGGGAAGTTGTTGTCGTAATAAACATCCCGGTGACGGTTCATATTCATATCCCCGGCAGAGCAGCCGCCAGCCTTGAATGTTGCCGTGTATTTGGCTTCCTGTTGTATGTGGGCGGCCATTTTACTCGACTTAATAGACTTTTTGATTGGTTGCGTTCCCAGTTCCCACTGGGTGCTGTCACACCAGTCATGGCACATGCCGCAGACTTCAGAAGCATAGGAATAGTGTACTTGGGAGTCAACAAACAAATTGTCCCGGTTGAAAGGAAGGGTGATATCTAAGGGCAAAGTGGTGTCGAAGCCTGAACCGTTGTGGCTGTCTGCTACGGCAACCACAACATCTCCGTGAAAATGAATTGTTTTAAAATCGCCGTTATCCTTACTGACCAATTCGTTGAACATCGCATTGAAGTAGATACGCAATTCTCCACCATAGCTGGCGTTTTCTACGAGGTCAGAAATACGGTCATCGAATTGCCCCTTTTTAAGTTTGAGGGCACGCCTGATTTTATAACAAGCCATTGCTTCGGATTCCCCCCGATAACTTCCGCACCAATCATCGTGATAGCCGTCAATTTCGACACCAAGAGAGTAGAACATGTTGGTTGTGCTGGTATTCTTAATAAGGTCTGTTACCGGGTCTGTATCATTCCGTTCGTAGAGTAAATCACGAATTTCGTCTTCATGGGCATCAAATTCTTCTTCACGGCCATCGGCTGACATTTTTTTACGGATATTGTTGAGCTCTTCATTACGATACTGAATTTCCTGCTCTCCAAACCAGTCATCTATTTTTTCGTATAGAGGGACGAGGTTGTTGTCTTGCAGACATTTTTGTTGAAGGTCTTCATGTTCATCCAAGTCATCCTGGTAATCGACATAATAGAGGCTGACTCTGGACGGGATATAGGGTAATATTGCTGCTTCCATAGACTACATATTTAGGGCTTGTTTGACGTTGTTGATTCTGGACTTGGAGAATATCCAGCCGGGACCGCAGGAAAGGCGGCCATTGAATGAACCGCCAAGATCACTTAGCGTTTTCTTTATCGGCTTGGTATCTCCGATGATGGCAAAGGATTTTTCAGAATAGTCAATTAGTTCCAATCCTTGCACAGAGATGGTTTTACCGGCAGTTTTATTCGTTTTTACAGATTTGGCTTCTTCTTTAATTTGGGGGGAATAATCCTTTTTGTATGTCCGTTGATATATTAAAGTCGATACTGTATTTTCTTTTTCTACTACGTAATCTTCCATTTGATACTCTTTGCCTAACTCTTTGTTGAGCAGTTCGAGTTCCTGGCTCCGAACAGCATCGCTAATATTTCTACTGGTAGAAATATAGCCTATGCAACCGTAACGCTGATTGAATGGAGTGTTAATCGAATATGACGAGTCGGTCATTCCATCCCAGCCTTCATCTTTAAAGAGGTGGGTTATATCGCTTATTTGTTGCTCTGTCGGTCCATCTTCCCAGCTAACCGTATAAGAATTGTAGTGATATTTTTTCACGGAGAATTTTGTTGCTGGAAATTTTACTTTGAGCAGGGTACGAAGATTGTTTGCGGCAGTCTTTTGGTCGTACTTATCTGTGGTAACCGTCAGGAAACTGTACTCTTTTTCGATGCGTGCTTTTTCCTCATTTCGTAACCGGGTGGTTTCTTCCTCCTTTTTGATGCGCTCTTCTTCGGCTTGTTCCCGGGCTATACGCAGACGTTCGCTAACCTTATCACAATCAGCTTTCATTGATACCCTATAATGTGGCAACAGACCGGTATAACGCATATAATCGTAACCTTGGGCATCCGCTGTAATAGCACGCCCGGATGGTGTACGGATGAGTGTGAAATGGTTATAAAAAGTTTCTCTTCAAATGAAGAATAGCTGCAATCCTCACGGTTTTCTGCAATATCTTCCGAGTAACTGCCGCCTTTGTCTCTCAGGAGATTTGTATTTTCGGAATATTCCAGAGAGTCAAACTCTTTTCGCTCACGTCTATCACATCAACAACTTTACCCAATTGCAGATATTCCTTGTAATCCTTCCATTTGCAAATGGGTTTCAAGCATATCTGTCAGGTCTTGGTGTTTTGACCCTTTTAAATAACAGTATATGAAATTGCCAACAGAAATCTGTCCGGCAGTTTTAGGCTTGTTTTTCTCGGCTTGTTCCCGGTATTTCAAATAATTGTCCGATACTGGACGAGGCATGAATATGGGGTCTCCTTTTCACTGGTTCCATCGAACCAATAAATACGCTCCCATTGGTCGAACGTCTCGTTGATGTTCGTTTTAACAACGTTTTCATGGTTTCACTGTCCAAACCTCCGATATTGCAGTTACCGCTCATCAAAAGCAGCATCCATTACCCCACGAGCCTTGTGTTATGCCCAGTTGTGCCCTTTGAGAATCAGTGTGCCATTATCGAAATTCAGATAATACCGTTTCCTTTGTGTGCAAAGATTATCCGACCTTCTCTGATGGAATCGACGATTATTTCACTGATGCTGGTTGCAGCAAAACTGTTTACCTTTATAATGGTGAGCTTGTCACCGGCTTTAACTTGTTCAATCATATCATAGTCCACTTATAACCCTGAGTGGAACGGGTCAAACTGTTAGAAAGTATAGGTAAATTGAAGGGTAATGATTAACGATTGCATATATCCATAAACTCCTCAGTCATCTGATTGCGCTCGTATTCATCACAATTGAAGTCGAAGAACATACCCGATGCGGCTAACAGATTATAACTGTCCTCGTAGCTCATGCGATTGTCCGGCTGGTATTTTTCAATCATATCCCAATGTGCTTGTTCTTCGGCGATATGTATTCTTTCTTTATAGGTTTTATACCACCCGGAAATTTTTCTTTGGGTATTTTGTACTCGACTTGCAGGTCACGGTATCGTCCGGGAGGCAAGAGGTGTTTGTCTATATAGGCTTTGACTTCACCGATAAGACCTTCCTTGTTAAAGGGACGATGGGAACGCGCAATGAAATAAATATCATCTCCTGTATAAGGATGGGTAAATTTGACATGCACACCGCGTTCTTCAACATGCGCAACGATGAAAATCAGAAAGTCTTCATGTTTTTGCCGGTCTGCCTCTTTGTAAGAATGGGGAAGATATGCAAATAAAAGTCCTGCCTTAGCCCACGAAGGAACCTTTCAAGCTGGACACACCGCTGATGAAATATAAAGTTCCTCCCCGACACTGGCCTCCCGTACATCATGGTAATAGTACCTATACTGTTTTGTGTACAGGCAAATTGGTCCGGCACATCGTAGTATGTCCGATACGTTCTGTCATTCCGGCAGAAGTCGTATATTTCTTGAAAGGTTCTCATAGATTTACAATTTTACCGGTTCTCCATCGTCTATTACCCGATAAAACTCATCCCCGTCAGCCCATTTTCTTGCTGCAATATTCAGATCGAAGGCTTCTTCCATATTCAGCCCCCTGGCTGGTATGAAAGCAAGAAGTTCGGCCATGCAAACATCACTTTCGTGATATTCTGCCTGGATTTCTTCTAAGGTCAGTTTGTCGCCTGATAATTTTGCTTTTTCTTTATTTACTTTCTTCATCGTTTTTTCTGAATTTAATCGGTTATGAAATAAATAGTCTTTGAGTGCTTGTTTTTCAGATACAAGGTTGTGAGAGGAGCATCGGACGGTCTGAACGCCAGCCAATCCGGTTGATTATTCGGAGTGCAATCGCACCATTCTGCGTAATCACACTCCGGCAATATTGAAATCAGATAGTCTGTTTTAGGGTCGTTATAGGGAACTGCATTAAGTTTCAATTCTCCTTTTTCAATCTGTTCACAGATATTTATCGACTCTTGCAAAAATACTTGCATACTATACTTTGTTAGGGATTTATGAATTGGAATACTTCGGGATTATGCTGATAGAGAAGGGCTAAGTCGGCGATAACCATAGGGTAATTTACAAACCCGCTTTGGCGTTGATAATTTGCGTTTTTAGCCAGTCCATTCTCTTCGAGAAATCTCAATGCGTCAGGGTGGTTGTTGCAATCTACAAATGTACGGGCCGGTAATCCAAAGGCATCCGGATCACCAAGGTTAGTAGTCAAATATTCATAATCGTCTGAATTTCTTGCGTTTACCACACGAATAGCCAGCCAACCATTTTCGTAAATGGCAGGTTCTACACGGACTTTACGACCTTTGTATTTGTAGATTTTCTTTTTATAAGACTTATCGGGAGGAATGATTTCAAATTCATCTTCTCCTTCTGTGAAGGATAACATCGGGTTATCCACGCAGTAATATGTTTCTTCATCTTTCCGGCATAGATAGGTACAATTGTCTGATTTGATGATTGCAAATTCAAAATTCATATTCGTTGTTGTTTGATTGTTAATATTGGGTAGGATTGTTCCGGTGATTAGGTATGGGTTTGCCATCCTTTTGTCGGAACTAACTGCACGCACATTGATTCATCGGGAGTACCGTGATAGACTAAACCGCCCACAATTCCTTCTCGCCCATCAGGATAGCGTTGTACAAACAGAAATGAAAGTGGAGCAAAATCCCTGTATAACTCAATCTCGCAAGGATGGTCAGGATTGTTTGTCTCCCAGCTTTTTAATCTGTCAAGGCACTCTTGCAGTGTAGGATCGTTGGTTTCTTTGGCATGTTTCATTGCTTCATCATACCGTTCCTGGCAAAATATTTTCATGGTGTTTTATATTAAATGGTGGGTACTTATTAGTCTTTATCGAAGAAGTTGGTGCGGGAAATCAGGTCTTTTAGCAGACTTGCGTCATCGCAAATTGACTTTAAGCCGGCAGCCAAGTTCATCAGCTTTTCCTTATCCTTGGCATACACGCAGAACATACCGCATTCGGAATCATACACCAGCTTCGAGTCATTTTCCGACGTCGTTCCATTAAAAAAACTTATTTTCAATGGCGTTGAACCTATTATCTGATTGAAAGGGTCGTCCGGCATTTTTTCTGATATAAACTTTTTGATTAACGCCTCGAAGTTGTACCCGTTTCCTTCGGGATCATTCGGCGTTTTTCGACATTCACGGAAAGTCTTTTCGTATTTGTTGCCCTCGTGTAAACACAAGGAGTACAAGCCGTTTTCGTGATCGAAGATGTGAAACGGAACTATTGATTTGTTAAATTTAATCAGTTCTGTTTTCGGAGAAGGTTGTTTTTTACTTGTTGTCATATTATTCGTCTATTAAAAAAATGAATTCTGCACAGTTTCCGGGCAAAGTACCGGCATCGTTGCGCCGGTAAAAGCCTTCGGTTTCAAAGTTCACACTGACCGGACGGCCTTCTGCTGTTTCCAGAAAATCGTTTATTTGCTTTTTTTCTTCATCACTAAGACCTGTATAGTCATCGTTTACAAGAGCACAAGCCCAATAAACCGGCAAGAGATATGTAATAGGACGCGCCATGTTTGATTATTCTTAGAATGTAAATCCCACGTAAACTTTTGTTTCACCCTTGCACAGCCGTTCATGGTTCACATCTTCGTACTTATGGGTGCTAAACTTTTTTTCTAACGGAACATATCCACCTCTGACCCATACCGGGGCCGTTTCGGAATCTTTCAGGCGGAAGAATTCTCCCTTTTTAAGTTCACCGATGCTTTTCGTGGCAGAAGGTTCATGGGGACTTTTTTCATCGTAGGCAATCCGTATGATTTTCTTCACTTCCCGAATAGGTAGTTTAAATTCTTCATCGGTGACATAGTAAGCAATCTGATTATCGACGGCTCCAACTTCGCCGGGGACCTCAGCATCAAATAACCCGTCTTGCTCCAAAGTTTTTTGCAGCGATTCGGTGGCAATTCGGATACAACCGATTGTGCCGTCCATCTCGATATAAGCGGAGGGATATTCCACTCCCTTATAGGTTATCGAATTTGAATTTCTCATATCAATAGGTATAAACTTCCAAATATTCAGACTCGTACACCTCAAAATTGTAGAGGTTTTCTTCATCGCTGGCAAGGTTTTGCCAGTAGTCGTTCACGAAGGAAAGAATGATTTCCAGGCAGGCTTTTGTTTTACGCTGGAGCAAGTCAATAGCCCTGTCTTTCCACTGGCCACTTTCAGCAAGTTCTTGTAATTGTTCTTCGCTCATATTCGTATTTTTTTTGCCATTCCTGTAAAGAGTAGGCGGTCGCAATATATTTAGGGTTAAATTTCTTTTCACTTATAGTTGTTATGTTTGAGGGCAAATAATGTGATTACCAACCGGGGACATGTCTTTATCTGTTTGATGAATGGTCTTCTGGTTGAATCTGAGGCAACGGCTTATGAGCCATGCCTCAGATTTATTGAAGAAGACCATCTGAATTGTATTGGTCCCTCACATTGTGCCTGCCAGGCAGGAAAATGGTTTATTTGTCTTTACGCCATGCTGCCATCTTTTTCTTGATGTTGATGTCGTTATCACTCAACATTTTCTTCAAGACCGCAAGCAAACGCCAGCCTTCACCATCTTTATACTCCTCAGCCTTTGCTGAGATGAAAGCAAGTGACTGATATTTATCCAGTCGCTTGCCGTTATCATCAATGGCTATGCAGTTATGGAAACGGATAAGGTTTTGCATCGTGAAGAACGCACCAGTACCCTTGTAGGCATCTACCCATGCTTGGTTTTGAGGGGTGTCGTGCAGCATCCTGATGCGCATATTGTTGAACTCTTTTGCAGCATTGTAAAGCTGGACAGCGTTCTTCACTCGCTTGATACGTGTTACCGCCATGTGTAACGGGTTGTATAATTTAACCTGTAAATCTGACACGAAAATATTACGATTGCAGATACGCTTGTAAGGAATCCCCTTGCATTTCCTTTCTTTCAGAGCATCCACACGCTTTTTGAGCTGTACTATGTAATCATTTGCCATGTCCGCAACTGTGTCTGCATTGAACCAACGATTACGGTCTATGAAATTTACAGTATCCCGTCCCTCCATTTTCATCTGGGCGTGCAACTCGTCCATCAGCATCTTCCATTGATATTCGTAGCCCAAACGGTGAATCATATTCGTCACACCGATTGGCTCTTTAGAGCGATATGGCGTATAGGACATCATGTAAAACATTTTTGCCATAACCCAGCGACGGAAGAGGCGGGGATTTGGTACTGTGCCTTGGGAGATGATTTGGTCGAAAATCGGGTCATTGTCCTCCAGAATAACAAGTTTGCCATCCCTATTGGATGCGACATAATCACCGCCGTTAGCACCCTGCATTGCAAACAGACTACTTACGTCCGCACCGGCGTTACGAAGTGCTTCAATACGTTCCTGCGCTGTTTTAGAAGGTTTAGGCGATGCAGCCTGACCAACTAATGCCGGGTACACAATACCCAGCCCTGAATCCTTACCAACGACAGTTGCCACGGTGGTAAATTCTTTTCCCGCAATTGCGAACTCTGCACCGCATTGGGAGCACACTACTTTTGTCTCTTTTTTCTTCTTGTCCATTTTTAAAATATTAAATGATTAATTACTATCGGGCTCAACCCAACTTTTGAGTATCACTAAGTCTTTATCTACCTTACTTTGCCAGAACCATTTGCCCATCTTTTCAGTATCCCATTTGAAACCGCCCAGTACCTGACAGAGAACGTATAACTCCAATTCTATTTGCACTTTGTCACGACGTTCCCCGAAAAGCATATCGTCATCACTTAGGCTTTTTTCTGGGAGTGACATGAAATACAGATGCGATTTGCTTTCACTACGCTCGGAAGGAACCGAGTGCTTATAGCGACAATACAATTCTTCTACGTTCGTAAAGAATTCATCTTCGTTACAGCTTGGTACGCCCAGTTCGCCTTCATATTCGCCATTCCGTATGACGTATTTGCCATTCACTTTCAAACTTCTGGACTGAAAATCAACCATGAAGTTTGCGCCGTCCTCAACGGCTTGGATGGACTCTTTATAGATATTATTCATATTCGCTATTAGTCGTTAATTTATTTGCACTCAAATCATTGACGCATTACTTTATGATTCTGATAAATACAAGATGCTGTATCCATGGAACCTCGGTAATAACCGGTTCAGGATACAAATGAAATCCTGTATGTTGAACTTGATTTCTTGTACAATACTGGCTGCGTTACCATTTTTTTTCTCTTAGTTTCATTTAGGATGGCACATGACTTTAATTATTCGATATGAACCGCATGTTCTGCTGGCCTAAAGGTCATCTACAGCGATAGCCGGAGATGACGTGGTGGCCCAATTAAATGCTGGAACATTGAAATCCTAACCTCAACTTTTTCACTTTGTGCTAAGTTTTATGTTTTTAAAAAATCGCCATCATTCAGTCTCAATAGGACGGCACGTTACTTTATCAGTTTGATATATCCAGCTATTCGCTACTGGCGGACCACGACAATCGGGAGTCGGTCCCCAGTAGTTGTAAAGCTGGACTATTAAAATCTAATCTTGACTTTTTACTCCGTGCTAAGTTTTTCGTGATTCTCAAAATATCGGCACATCTCTTTATAAATTTGATGTCTGCCGAGGGCAGAAGCCAGCGGCGCCGTCGTATGACAATCGGAAATACGACGGCGCCGAGGGGCTTATTGACGCGGCACACTAAATATTATTCCTTGAATCACGCTGTTGTGCTAAGTTGAAGTTCTCAAAATAATGACACATTACTTTACAATCTTGATGTTGCCCGCGTATTCCAGCTCAGAAGAGTCTGAAGGCGGTGCATTCACGGCCTTCAAGACTTTGAAGAGCTGGATTCCGCACGCGGACTGCTTAATTGTTATTCCTTGAACTTTATTACTGATGTGTTTCAGTTTCAATATGGGTGTCAGACAGGTGGCACACTCCTTTAGCTTCTCGATACATTGCTGGTGGAACCAGAGCCGTTCGATCCTAACCGGTTGTTAGACCGGTTAAGATCGTTCAGGCTCTGGTATATTACCAGCAGTATTAAATTTCTGTCCCTTCATCCCTTTTCACCGTGTGCTCGGCATATCCTATAAGGATGCGACCAAAGTATTATACACAGCCCTACTTGTTAGCATGGCATTCTGCATACAGCCAATTGTCAGATAACCGGTAATGTTACCAGTCTTGGCACGGTTGGCTTTCACGTTACGTCCTCGTCCCCGGACTATACAACCGTTACTCTTAGTTTTGACGTATCCTAAGCCACCCACTTTGCGCTTTCCTGTTTCTACAGCTCTCAAACAGTCCATTACAAACTTGTTCAGTTCGTCAAGGTCATGTTTGACATTACAAACAGGTAGAATTTGTGTAGCCCAACTGAACTCGCCATTACCCTATACAAGTATCGGTTCACTGAGTTTATAGCTTTTGCCAAGGATATGCCCGGTTTACGGATTGTCCGCTTTTCAATTTCTTTCTGGAAGGTCTTGATGCGACCGGAAGACAGCGAAATCAGACTTCCCTTGATGCTAAATCCCAGAAACTTGAACCACTTATCAGCACTTAAATACTCTACTTTCTTCGGATTGAGCTTCATGGATTTCTCGCCAAGTCGTATTTCCAGTACGCTCATGGCTTTTCATAATCGTCTCCGAGAAACAGCATGTCATCCGAGTAGCGTCTATAGAAGTCAGCCAGCCGTGACAGCTCTTCGTCAAGGTCATAAAGTAGTACATCCGCCAACCAACTTGCCGGAGCACATCCTTGTTTCAAGGATTGGTATTGACGCTGGAGATTATTGTCCTCATCGAAGTACAGGTCGGAGTGGTAGTATTTCCTCAACACGTCAACCAATACAGAATGGCCATGCCGGGTTTCCACTGCGTCAAATGCCATATCTATAAATTGAATCGGTACGCTGTCGAAATATTTGCTGAGGTCTGACTTCCATCCGGAAGCCTTTGTCTGCATCCACAATCTTGTGACTAATCTCTGTTACAACCTTGCCGCATCCGATGCCTCGCTGGTACGATTTGCATGATTCGTGAACCATGTCCGGCATCAAGTCGAACAGCAGGTCGTTGGCGATGCTAAGTATCACCCGATCCATAGGTTCGTTTACATAGACGGTACGAAACTCGCCATTATCCTTTGGAATCCGAGCGATATGGGGAGGTGAAATTTCATACTTGCCTTTCAGCATGGCATCGGCAATTGCCGGGTGTTTTCATCAGTCAGCAACAGAAGCTGGTCTTTACGAATGTCTTTGCCTACACCTTTCTCTATTGCTTTTTCCCATCTGGCGATGTCGAAAACATTTGTAGGATTTTATCTGTCATAATTCAAAATTTGATTATTCATCGTATTATTTTTTAGTGAGTTTCTCTTTGAGCGAGTTTGTCAGTTGGTCGCCATATTCATAGCCGTAGAAAATGTTAGTGACTCGTATTGCTCCAGCTTTTCCTTGCGTGTGAAATACTCGTACCAAAACGCATTGCACATCTTATGTCTGTTGGTCTGCCGGAGAACGACGTAGTTTTCGCCTAACCATGCAAATCGACGAAGCACTTTTGTTTCTATGACGTCATAATGGGCTGGAGCTTGCCAATTAAGACGGTTTATATCACTGATATTTGGGGGCATTTTGGCTTCTATCCATGTTGAGAACCCTCTTTGGTTACACGGAATTTGCTTTTGACGGCTGCCCATTCTGAATCATGCGTTTCTTCAAGGGTTGGAAAACTTTCAGGATAGAGTTCCCGGTCGTTTCCATCTCTGAGTTGTTCGTTCCAGTTCTTATCGCAGACAATAATCTCAACGGCTTTACTGAGGTGGCAGTCCGGTTCGCAGCATCCATACGGGGCGTCACAGGGCACTCCAAAGGCGGTCACAGCAACTCATGTCCCGCCCTACATATCGTTTGGGACTACCTTCTTCTGTCTGGACTTTCCATACTTCAAGGTAAACACCGTATTCAATATGGTGGAGCCTTACTTTTATCGTTTTCTTGTCTTCTGGCATTGTGATTCTGTTTTTGATTGGTAAATACTTCTTCCTTAATCGAGAGAGCCACCATCCAGACAATGTACATGATAGCTATTTTCGAGAGGGCAATTCGGGATTATCACAGAGGCTTTTTACGGCATCGAACAGTTGTTCATCCGTGACTTCTGCAAGTTGTTTTTGCACATACTTTTTGTCAGCAATTACAGAACAGGCATCGTCTCCGCTTCTGGATTCCGGGACGGATTCTATATCGCTACGGGTTAATCCGATTTCACGGTACAGATAGTCGAGGTAGTAATAGTTAAGCCTGCTCATACTCTTCGTCATATTTAATTTTTAACTTCTTGCATATTTCTTTGATACTATATCCACCCGTGGCATCTGTACTGAATAGTTCGCCACTTCCAAAATAGCTGATGAAATCACTCACCCGTTGGCACATTGTTAGCTCTTTCCATTCTTCCCAGCTATTTCCTAAGAAATTCAGGAATGATTTGAGGTGCTTCACGCCCCAGCCTTTCGTGAAGATTTCGTCGAGCGTCTTTTCATCTACCCAGCCGTAGCTATATCGTGTACTGCCCGGAGGACATTCACACTGGTAAATACACTGCCAGCTTTTCTGTTTAGGTTTCCACCGCATAAGCAGACCGTACTCAAAAGGCTGGTCGCTTTATTGACATCGGTCCCATGAAAGGTCGTATTATGTTTCGCCATAATCTCAATTTTTATTGTTGTAATTAGATTAGTTGATATTAGTTTGCATCGGTTAAACTCAATGCGTTTTTCGTAGGGGCATGAAAAAGCCGAGATTCAGGCAGAACCCGGCAGAAACAGAAAAGACATAAAGCGTTATATATTATATCTTTACTGTGTAGTTAGAAGCCGAAACATGGCACTCGTGGGCAGGTAAAAACAAAGTAGGCAGCTACCGCTATACCCAATAATCCCGTCACAAACACGATGTTTGAAATCTGGTCTTCGTACTTCTTGATAAAACAATAGATTTTTTCATGGCTTTGGTTTTTAAGGTTACTTGATTTTTGCGGGTTTATTCTCAAATCACTGGTTGATAAGTGCCTATCCAGTCAGAGAACGCTTCTGTAAAGCAGTCCACCGGCAATTCATAGATTTTGCAACATTGATTTTTGACCTTACGGCGAACCCTTCGATTTTTGTGCGATGTGAGGTGCTTTGGGAGATGCCGGTACATGCCATTTTCCGTAATAAGTAGCGGTATATTCACGTTGCATTTCATTGTTTTATAGCAGCAAACCAGCACTGCCGGGTTTTCACCAGAGAGTTCGCCTGAAGCGATAAGTCCGTTAAGCGTACCTTTGGCACTCTTAAAGTTCACGAAGCATCAAAACTTTTGTGCGTTCGATATTAAATATTTCTACCATATTGAGTTGTTTAAAAATTGGCATAATCTTTTTACTTCTTCCGTTCTCGTTAGGATAACAGCGGGGCGTAGCTCACCCAGTTAAGTGTGATTTATGCAACCCTGTTGCACTACGCCAGCCGTGTTATGTCGGAGGTGGGAACGGCGTCATCACGACGCAAAGAAGTAAAATTGAAGTTTATTTGAAGTGTGGACTATTCAGGGTACAATCCTGACAAAGTGTATATTAAAGCCCGTGAGAAACCACCGGAAAATGACATATATTACACGTTGCCACATAAGAATGGCATATAAAAAAGTAGCAGATAGCAGGCATATTCCAGCCCACTACCTGCATACTGACCAGCTTGTCTGACCGCTTCCGTGCAGTGGTGCTACGGTTACAGTGACTTGCGGTTGCTTGGTCGCTTTTTTTTAGTCGCAATTATCCCCTTATCTGGATGCTGGGAACTCTGGCGGGTGTGAGTAAATTCATGGACTTGTTTGCCACGAAAGTACATTCAAACCCATGCTTTTGCGGCTTTTATGTGCGCTCCTTTGTTGTCCTTCCTCAAACATTTTCGATTTATAAGGACGTGAATAATTGGGCATCGGGGCGGGTTTGCGGTCGCGCACCTTTGGCGCAAACAATTTATTCCATGTCTGTTTCCAGTTCTCCCATGTCAGCGGAGATACTGCCCCGTTGCGAACGTGTAAAACAGTGCCCCGCTTCATGGCAGCCCCGATGATTTGCCCCAGAAGTTTTGACGCTTTACGCAGGTATAACACATCCGCACCGTCCGGGGAAATTGTTACGAAATATTGCGTTTCCGCAGGGTTAATTTCGGGCATAGTTACCCTATACAGCCGACAATAATTGTCGAGAATATCTTTAGCTTTCATTGCTTTACAGTTTTTTGATTGTGAAAATTTACATCCGAAACCACTTCACGTTAGGGTGTACTTCTCCCGTAATTCCGCCGGGGAAAAATTTTTGCGTAACATTTTAATGCAGTATGTCCACAAAAAAAAGCAAACACAGGTGAGATGAGTAGGTATAAAAAAGCAGACCGCACCTTTTTGGGTACGGTCTGCATGAGGCAAACGGCTTATTTTTAAACAGCGGGTGCGGCTACCATTGCGGTGGCGGTAGGGACAAAAGTCGCTCCGGTTGTCGTTTCTTTGCGCTTTGTCGTCACTTTTGTAGGCTGTTTTTCGGTTGTATCGCTTTGCGTTGCATCCAAAGTTTCGGCTTTTTTAACAATCATGCGCAGATACTCACATTGCGACAAAATCGCTTTTGAATGCTGATAGATGGCAGCTTTCAAGTTTTCTTTTTTGCACATTGTAATAGTGTGATAATCTTTTACTTTTAGTGCTGTTTGGCTGAAAGGTACTTCCGAAACAAGCGCATTTGAAACTTTGCCTTCCGAATTGGTACGGTAAATTGTGTTACCGCTTAAAAATTGGTTGAACAACTTTCTTTGCTTGATATTGGTATCTGCAAAGTCCTTTTCTAAATCTCTACAAACAAAATACTCTGCAATACAGTATTTTAACAGACTTTGAATGATAGTCAAAGCATCCGTTTTTTCGACTTTGCACACCTCTATATAGCGTACATTTGTAGTCGTTTCACCCGTTTTTGCGTTGGTTGTTGTACTCTGTTTTGCCAACAAAATAACATTCGGGCTACATACTAAATCGTTAATTGTAACGTCTTTAGATACATTGATAACTAATTGTTTCATTTTCTTAAAATTTTAGATTGTTAATAACTACTTTTTTTATTTCTTCGCAAAAGGGTGTATTTTCCCCTTTGACGTTTTTATACGTTTTTTTTGGATTAGCAAAATTTTTCAACTTTGCTAAAAAGAAATTTTGTCAATCGTAAAAACATAGGGACAAAACAGAGCGTATCAGATACAACTCGTATAAGATTATAAACCTTATAACGGTGTTTTGTGTGTGTTCACCTTGTTACGGGTGATTAATTTACTGTTTGTCAAAGAGCGTTTTTCGTATCAGCTTTTTTATTCGCTTTTTTGATACTGTTTTAAGTCCGTTTGTTTTGGGTTGTTGTTTCCCGTTGGACTTGCTTAATGATAATATTGATTTTTCTATTTCCAAACTTTTTCCAAAATATTTTTTTTAGGGACGGTCAAAATCCTTTCTAAAATGGATGAGAACACACGCGCACGCGAAGGGATATTTATAAATCATTGAATATCAATTATTTAAAAGAAATATTATTCTCCTTAAATTTTTTTTTAATCGTTTTTATCCGAATAATCAAGTGTAATTAAGTAAAACTGATAGCAATTAATTTAAAATCAATTAGTTACAACTAATGTAATAGGGTAAACAGAAAGAAAATATTTTTTTTGGTTACAAATTGAAAGTTGTGAAGGTGATTAAAGAGTAAAAAGGTTTACTTTGTACAAAAGTAAACCTTATAATTAACTGATAATCAGTATATGTTTCGGATTGAAAGAAGAAAAAAAAGACGAGGGAGGGTATGCTTGCCGGTGCGGATGGCATACGCTTCCAAAGCCCGAATTTTCAAGTCTCGTTTTGGAAACTGAGCGATTATGTACTGAGAAACTTACTTTTTTTCAGTGAGGAAATTAAGAAGAAACGACTTGAAAAAATGGTTCTAAAAGGGAAAAGTACCTTATACATGGTGACAGAGATAGGAATATATGTATGGGTTATATAAGGTAAAGTGTTGATGTCGGGAATATTTTGTCTCGAGGGAATGTATATACTATATTGTAAATAGGAGTAGCTATATTATATATGAAGAATACTGAAACTTGTTAGACGTTGTTTGGATTATACTTATTTGCTTAGTTTAGTACGAAAATCAATAATGATTAATATAAAATATTGTTTTCACTCTATTGAGGTTGCGGAAATCCATAATTATTATTTCCACAACCTCATTATAGGCAGTTTTTTAGAATTTCTATTTGTCTAATTAACGATTACTAATGATATAACAATAATCCATGTTCGACCACCATGTACTGTTACAATCAATTCCAACTATATTATCATTTACATCTATTGAGACTATATTATTAAACGCTGTAGGTACACAATTTCCTTCAAATTCAGCAGGGTTTATTGCGACAAAGAATCCCTTACATTTTATAATTGCAGTTGATGTCCTCCTCCGACTCTAATAGCACCAATCAGCGCAATATTACGTCGAAGTTGGAATAATTGTTTTATATACTCGAAAGCATTTTCATCTATATTATCTACACAATTTAATAAGGTAAGGTAGTCTTTTCCAAGAAAATTAGTATTCAATATAAAGTTTTGGACTTGGGCCGGGGTTGGAGCTGCAACATCAAGATTATTTAGCTGCAAATCATTTGTCATATAGTTATTAAATTGGTCCTCAATTGGTCTGCCTACAGGAGCAATAATACCAAAATTAGCCATTGCCATTTGTAAACATGCGGAGAAACATGAATTTACATAATCTTGCGGTTTAAAATGAAAATTAGGTGCTCTTAAAGCCCAATCATGATCTTGTGGCATAATATTAATTGTAATTGTTCCTACTCTGTTTATTATTAGGCTTTTCGGAGACCGCCCTGTGAGTTTGCAAGGGGAAGGTAAGGAATTAGAGGGAGAATGGGAAATGAATTTTCCGAATGACCGAATGGTCTTCGAATGGAAAAGAGAGAATCCGGTTGGTGTGCCGGATTCTGGATGGAAGAAATGAGTGGGGTGTTTAGGAAATAGCACTGGTAGCATCAGCTTTGTCGATGTCGTCGGGTGGTTCGGGTTCATCGACTTCGACGGAGGGACGTAGCCGGTGGCTTGCTTGTAGGTTGGTTCGTGGTTGCCGTGGGCAGACTCGTCGTGTTCCGGGGCATCGGAGTGGTTGGTGAAGGGTGGCATGACGAGGTAACGCTCAATCCAGTCTTTGTACTTCCAGGCTGAGGTCTCGCGGAACCAGACTTCATAATCCACCCAGTACGCCTGGAGCATGTTAGTGGTTTGCGGCATGTCGAAGTAGGTTAAATTACAACGCTCGTTAAGTGCGGGTTCGTGGTTTTAGCATCCTGAATAGCAACATTCACTCTCTGAAAACATCGAACGGAATACATTCCTGTTCCGGGTCGGAGTTATTGAGGTTGTTGAGGATGAAACGTACCCGCATGGTTGCCCGTCCTTCGCCGATGCGCTGCTGCTGGACGAGGTAGCGGACATTGACGAAATGGACGAAGATAGCGGGGAACGCTACTTCCATTTCCATGTTGGTGTCCCGGATGATACGAAGGTATTGTCCGTTGTCTATGGCAATGGTTTTGAAGAACGGGGCGATAGCGGGTTTCCCGGATCTTCCCGGATAGTGAGTATCGCTCGTTTAACGGCATAGTACATTTCTGCAAAAGGATTCTTTTGCACTGTTTCGGGAGTCTGGATAGTCGGCTGTTCCGGCGATTCGACTGGCTTTTCGGGTTGTTTCTTATCTTTAATCATTTGGGAAATCCATCAAATATTTTGGTACGAATAATTTGTTTATAGCATCAAGCAGTTTGGGGCTGTGCCCTATAAATTGTCTATGCACCGGACGTTTGAGCGAGTTTTACGCACTGTATATAATCCGAACTTCGGATCGGTGTTGTGTACGGCTGCGTAGTTCTTGTATTTTCCTTTTTTCTTTCCACGATGCCCATCCATGGTCTGACTTTCTTCTTCCGTCCAGATGTCGTAATGGTAGCGTCGGCGGTAGTCCCGTTTTCCGAACGCGCTGTATGCACCGAGTTCGCTTTTTTGTCCTTTGATTTTACTTTTCAATTCTCCACTGTCAATCAATACCGGATGCGTGAATTTCTTTCCCCACTTGGAAGTACGGGGCCCATTTTGTTCCGCTGCCGTAAAACCACCTTCGGCAAAGAGGTACGAAAACGACTCAGGGCATATTCTCCGGCCAGGGTGACAAAATCCTCGGCATTCTTTGCCAGCAGGCTATGGAATGGACGAACATCTTTGCCACGGGCCCATTGGTTACAAAATTCATCCAGTGTTATTGCAGGCATACTATTCCGAATTTGTTTTTAATGCGTTGTTTGATTTTCAGAGCTTCTACCGGCAGTGTATGTGAGAAATACGAGTGAGCCGGTGAGAATATCCGTCCACCCGTTGCCAGACTTTCAGCGAATATCGGGTTTACCTTTCCCTTAAAATCGGGCTTTACCAGAGCACCATAAACAGAACCGAAACCATTTGCTGTCAAGAAGCACCGGCAACCCCATTCTATCGGTGGAATGAGTTCGGGCGGAAATTCACTTTTAGGATAGGATACTCCTTCATGCGACAGATGCCAGGGCCTGACCCGTTCGTCAGACTGCGTATTGAATGTAATAATGGTTTCGGCAGAGGTTCCCATCCACCATGCGGCGATAGTGGCCGCATGAAGAACCTGACTGTTCTCTGTTTCCGCATAGGTTTCGTTATATTTCCGACAAACTTCTTCGTAAGTTTCCATATCATTCAAATCAAGTTCGTCGGGCAACTCCCGCATCATAGCTGTTTCCTCGGCTGTGGCGAAATCGACCAGATTGTCGATAGCGGCTATCAGGGTGTCCCGTTCGGATTCTTCCCTTGCCGTTATATGGTTGTTGCCCCCTTTCAGTATTTCCAAAGCCCGGTCAAAATCTATCCGTAAACCGGAAAGTGCCCGGTCAATCAGGAAAGATGCCCGGAAGGTAACGATGTCATCGAATACCTCCCAGCGTTCGGCACTGTTCTCGAAGTTATAGACCATGCGGCGGAACGCATCGAGAATCAGCAAATACTCTTCCCGGCTTTTGTCTTCCTGTTTTATTTCTACTCTTTCTGCCATGTAATTACTCTTTAAGAAAGTTGGCTATCCGGCTGCCTCTGGAATGACCGTAGCGCCTAAAATACTCTTCGTCCGACATAATGCCTCTGTCATGGGTTCCTCCAGAGGGAACAGGTGTTCCGGTTCCTGCTGCCCCCATTGTGGGGACGACGTTGAGTTGTTTTCCCACATTGATACCGAACTCTTTTTCAATTTCGTCGGCACTGACTTCGTATTTATCTGTGATTAACTGATAGAGCTTGATTCTATCTTCGTTATTCATTTCAATCCTGTTGGAATACTTAAATTCCAATCCATCAGGAATATAGTCCATTGCGACCAGACGAGGTATAATTTCTTCGTTCATCACATTTTCGATAAACCTGCGATATACCTCGATCCTGTCTCTGAAAATGTCCTGATGGGCTTTCGTACTTCCAACGTAACTTTGCATACCACCTGCCATTGATTCAGAACCCAATATCAAATTGGCAACTTCTTTATTGGCAAATTCAATCAGCGAGGTATAAATTTTCTCGCTGTTGCTCATTGTGAAGGTCTTGATGTCTATCTCATCGTCTATCCCCGTGATTACCACTTTGTTTTGTGCGGCGTTGGCTATATCGTTCGCCAGGCGTTTACGGTCGCTGTTACTTTCTGAGATGGTCTTCCCATGGATAATCGGTTGCCCATACGTGCTCCCAAAGTTGACATAATTTGCAACGGTAAATTTTTTCGCCAAGATAAGAGGTGTTGTCGCTGAAAATAAGCCGATTGTGCCGGAATTTATCAAAATGTAGTTTTGATTATATGCAGGCGAGGCTATATTCCAGTTGGGCAACCAAATGCCTTGCCGTTTGACCACGGTGTACTGGTCGGGCAGTACGTTTCTCCGTTCAATCAGATTGACTTCTGCCAATTTTCCGGTCTTGGGATCGATATAAGGCATTATCTCTATCAGCGTGTAGCCGTAGAGTTTGGATTCAACGATTCCTCTGACAATTTTATCGAATTGTGTGCCTTGAATTTTCTGTGTGTATTTTACGTCTTTGATGTATTTTCCTTTTTCATTGATCCGGGCCAGCATGTACCGGTCTCCTAAGATTTGGGATTCCAACGTCTCTACGACGGAGCGTATATGTGCGTCCTGTTCGAGGCAGGCTTCGTAGAGGTCTATTAACCGGGAACGGTCGTCCAGTATCGTTCCTAACGTAATGTCTTGTCGAACTGACTTATAACGATTGTTCCTTTCGATTTCGCGAACGTATTCGACGATAGTTTTTTTGGAAGTGCGAAAGATGCTTTCCAACAGTTCTCCATTGAATGAGTTTTCGGATGTAACTACTTGCATTTATTGTTATTTCGTACAGAATACCTTTATCCGAAAAAAAATGTTGATGGCATTATTTACTTACACATCGGATTGGTTGTATTCCAGTCGGAGACAGGGTGGGAAATTTTCATTTTGTATGTACATTGAAATAGTATCATTGTGTGCGTTATTGTGCTATAATTAGCTGAAACACAAATATTTAAAGAGCTAAAAACTTAAATTTATTACGTGTTTTTATCTATATTTGCAGCAGTAAATTTAAAACAAAGTGGAAGTTATGAATGAAAGTTAGAACAAAAGCTCCATTTACTGTAAAGTACATGGAGTTCCCGGAATTGCTTTTCGGAACATCCGAAAAAGGGTTAATCTATTTTGACGCAACGACTTACATCGCTGAAAAAGGTGACAGTAAGAAGCATTCGGCAATTGATTTCGCCCGAAAGTTTTCTTTTTGGTTCGAGAGTGTAAAGGATATTTACGAGATACCGGACTACGAGATTATGGTAACGGATGAGGCAACGGGGCACGTATTAATTGATCAGTCTTTGGCCTTGCTTTTCGTCGGCTATATAGATCCAGCTTTCGGGGTTTATATGACAGAGAGGATGTCAGAACTATTTCTGGATGGTGTTACTCTTTCGGACACTCGTATTGTACAGGCAATCAGAAACAGATTAACGAAAGACGAATTACTTAAATTGATAGACGAATGAAGAGAAGTCCATTTCATCAACCTAAGCCCGTTCTGATATTTAACGGGGCTTACATCTTAGTCGGTATAACCCGATCTATTCGAAGCGCCTCAGAAATATCCAAGACTAACGCGCAGGCGATATCGTTTGCCTGTACAGGAAGATATATTTCGGCAGGCAGTTTTTATTTCAGACATATTCATCCGGACATTGAGATTGAAATTACAGATTTGGATACGTTGAAATTGCAGGATTATGACCAGATGTGTCATGTTGAGAGACGCTATCATTCCGTCCGGGAGATGGCGAGACGTAAAAAGATAAATGACCAGAAATGTAAAAACAACCATATTGAAAATAACGACCATGATGACAAATGATATTTTAAAGAGCTTGATTTTTGAGGAGTCATCCATTCGCGCGATACTCCATGAAGACGAAACCGTTGTTTGGCTTTGCCTGAATGACCTGTTGAAAGCATTAGACCGTGTATGTATGATGGATAGCGGTCAGGCGATGCGGATTTGTAGAACCTCTTTCCGAATAGCTTTCAAAGAAGGGGGGCGTAACCGCTGGGGAGTGAAACCCTACGACGTGCATAACCTGCTTCAGGTTATCCGAACGGAAAACGGTAAGATTGCAAAAGTATGTGACCGTATGCAGGAATGGATTAATGGATTGCCTGTAGGTATGGAATCGAATATATCAGTCAGACCATCCATTCAATCCCAAACGAGGGAAGCAATCATTTTCAACTATCAAGATAAGTTTCCAATTACTTTTAAGACGGATGGCGGAAAAACGATGATTAATGCCACGCAGATGGCCCGTAGTTTCGGTAAGTTACCAGCGGAGTGGTTACGTCTCGCAGCGACACAGGAGTTCAGAGAGGCACTTGTACGTCGAGGAGATTCAATTTCTTTGGGAAGTCAGATTATGACTACCCGTGGAAACACCGGGGCGACCTGGATTGAGGAATCGCTTGCCATGGAGTTTGCCCGTTGGTTGTCCCCGGATTTTTCTGCCTGGTGTAACAGTCGTATCGAAGAATTAGTAACCAAGGGTTACGCATCGATGCCGGTTCATCGCAACCGTTGTTCCAGTTTCAGTGAGGCCGTGAGTAATTTCCCCGTTCCACAGAATTTTGAAGAGGCTTTGATGTTGGCTGCGGACCAAGCGAAAAAGATTCGTGAAGACGAACCTAAAGTTGCTTTTTATAAGGAGTACGTGGAAGATCGGGATTGTTTTAAGAGCGGGCGAATTGCCGAGGAGCTACAAATTACAACTGTCCAGTTGCATCGTTTTCTGGCAGAAAATAATATCGTGAAGTTTGAAAAGAAGCAATGGGTGGTTTTCACTCCTTATCAGGCTTTGCAATGTGACGTGCCGTATATGTGGGAGAAAAAGAATGGTAAGGTTTATCCTACCGGTAGCGTTAAACGGTGGACTCCTGCCGGTCGTGAGTATATTCTTGAGTTATGGCGCTCCAAACATCCGGAAGAATATTAATATGGGGGAAAGTATCATTCATAAAATAATCCGTAAGACGGGACGCAAACCCAGTGCCTGTAAATGTGAGGCTTGCCGTAACCAATGCCGTACTCCTTGTTTAGGTACACCGGAGGATATATTACGGTTGATAAAAGCCGATTACCGGGATCAACTTGCTGTAAGTTTCTGGTGTGTGGGTATGCTTTTGGGACGGATGAGACACCCTATTGTCATGGTGCAGATTGTCACGACAGAGGAAGGCTGGTGTGTTTTTTATCACGATGGATTGTGCGAACTTCATAATAAGGGCCTGAAACCTACGGAAGGACGCTTATCTCACCACTCAATCACAAAGGAAAATTATAGTTTCAGTAAAAGTTTGGCTTATAATGTGGCGAAAGAATGGCTGGCAGAAGAAAATTTACCCGTGATTGAAGAGGTATTCAGTTATTTCGAGGATGGGTAGCAATAAAAAAGTTCCGGATTAAACTAATTGCTCCCAGTTGAACTAATCTTGCCTTAGTTTACACTAATTAAATTCAATGGTATGAAACTAAAGCGAACAATGACGTATGAGGAAATGGCCGCACACATGGCTCAACATTCCTTTAAGCACATCAACCGGGTGAACGTCGGGAAGTATGCCCGTATGAAAGGGTTTCAGGTTTACAAATGGATGGTGGACCGGCAGCGGCATTTCTGTTATGTGAATCCAAATTTGCAGGAATAAGGGAAGACGATTTCAAAAGGAAAGGAGATGTACGGCAAGGCTGCATCTCTTTTTTGTAACATACTGATTGATAGTATTATATTCCGATTACCTTAATTCCGGCAACTACCATGTATTATATATATATTATAATATTATCTTTATAAAAGGAACTTATAAAATCAATACAACCAAATAGACCGCAAGGGATATTTGGTTGTCATTAGGGGTATAAAAGTATAATCTGAACGAAGTGAAGATTATTACTTTTATACCCCTTTCTCTCTTCTCTTTCTTCATAGTTTCCACTTGTGGGAACTATGAAGGACTCCTTTTGAAGTATTCTTGTTATTACGAGCTTCAAGCCACTTCCAGTATCACACTTCAAGCAGAAGACTGCTAAGGTTATTACTCAAACCAGCTATTTTCCCAGGTTCTTAAAAAAGTCTTTTTTATTCCTTTCCGTTCCTGACGTGCCCGCGTCCACGTACCCACGCTCCTCAGCTTCCCGAAAAATTTTTGTTTTGAAATGCCTATTCTGCCGCAAAGTAAATTTATGGATACGGAAAAATTTAAAACATAGTCGGTGAAGCTAAAAGGGGGAATCGCGACGATCCGTTTTGGCAAAGTAACAGAAGACTCTACCACAGTTTAATTATGAATTTGATTATCTGGAGAATGTAGTCCGTCCTTCCCTAATCCGGGTACTTATCAATTCCGAGGGCGGTTCTGTGCTGTACGGCATGGGTACATACTCTACCATTCAGAACTCGACGGTTTCCCACGGAGTGTATCATCGAGGGTATGGCCGCCTCTATGGGTTCGATTATCTGGGCAGCCGGAAATAAGTCTTTGATGCGAGATTATTCCATTCTAATGATTCACAACCCTTTCCAGCCCGATGGCGAAGAAGAGCCTTCGGAACTGGTGAAGGCTTTTACCAAGCAAATTGAAACCATTTATCGCAAGCGCTTCGGTTTGAAGGCCGAACTTGTCAGGAGCAATCATGGACGGGGCGGCAGAGAAGACGGAACTTTTCGATGCAGCCGGAGCTGTCGGGCGGGAATTATCCCGGCAGAGAGTGTGTTGCACACCTCCAAGCAGATTTGCGAACGTGTAAAAACGAGTTATCGGGGTTGAAGATGTTACCCGCATTCAAACTTTGATGACTGCAATCAGTGCTTCCCTTCCGGCGGAAGGGGCAATAAACTTTTGATGAAGAAACCACTAATCTACACGAAATTAATAAGAACATGGTACAGAAAGACAAATTCACCGGAATACGCTGCCGTTGCAGCTACGCTTGGGTTAAAGACAATTATGAAGTGAAGGATGTAATGGCCCGTCTGAATACTCTGGTATCGGTTGAAGCGAAGTTGAAAGAGACGGAAAAGTCCCTCACGGATGCCCAGACCGTGATAGCCGGAAAAGATGCCACTATCCCAATTTACAGAAGACCTCACCACCGCCACGGCATCGCTTTCGGCTTACCAGCAAAAAGGGCAGCCGAAAAAAGCGAGAAACGAGTCTGTTATCGAGGCGGCTATCGAAGCCGGTAAGATTACCCTTGAATCGAAGAGGGTTGGCTGGCTATGGCCGAAGCAATCGGAACTGGTGGAAAGGACACTGGCTTCCATTCCGAGACCGGGAACAGATTTCGAAGAGATTGCCAATGATCCGGCGAATATCCAGGCAGCGGCAGGCGCATTGAAAACCGCCGAGGACAAGATAGCTGAAAAGGTGACGCAGGTCGTGGGTGAAAACTTCGAGTTCAAGAAGATACAGTAACTTCTACCTTTATTATATGACGTGTTGCCCGCTGGCAGACACAACACACGTATTGGCGCATACGGTAGTGCAGATTAAGCTGAAGATCAACGAATAATCAAAACTACCATAACAATGGCTGATACAACAACTTTTGCAAAACGGGTATAATGGCGAAGTCTTAGAAGATTTAATCTCCTATACCGCGCAGGGTAACGACACTTTCAGAGAAGGTCTTATCCATATCAAATCGGGCATCCAGCACAAATACACGCTGCCTGCCATCAAGTTAGGCGACATTATCCAGGATAATGTTCCGACCCTACCAGTAACCACGGGAAAAGGGTGAAAACGGAAGAACGAATACACCTTTACAGAGCGTTATCTGGAACCCTCTGATTTTATGATTTATCTCGAATTTAATCCAGAGACTACGAAAATACTGGAGTTCGCCCAGCCCGACGGAAATCTGGTTTTCAGGGAGTTAGACCCTAAAATCCAAGCTACGATGCTCCGCTTGCTGATGGATAAAAAAAACGAGTACATCGGGAACGCTATCTGGACGGCGGCTAAAGGTGGAGCGGCAAATGCCGGTATCACAGCTCCGGCAGACTCTATTCAAATCGGCAGAGGTAAGGAAAAATATTTCGACGGCATCATTAAACGAATCATTGATAATGTCAATGCCACGGATGCTGCAACTATCGCGGGGGGACAGTGTATCGTGTCCGGCAATACGGAACTGACCGACGGTGCGGCCGTTGAGAAGGCCCTTTACGCCATGTGGAAAAAGTGCCCTAAACAGATCCGCAAAAAGACAAGCCTTGCATTTGTAATTGGCTGGGACGCTTGGGATGCCTACGACCAGTACATTTCCGACAAGCAGGTGAAATATTCTGAAAATACCGAAGTGAACCGTTACCGCTTCAAAGGCAAGAGAATCATACCGATTGTAGGTATCCCCGAACATACGATTACGTTGGGAGAGTTCAACACCGGCATGGAGTCGAACCTCTGGATGGGTGTAGATTTTGCCAACGACACTGAAGTCTTGAAAGTAGACCGTCTGCAATCCAATTCCGAATTATTCTTTTTCCAGCTTAGGATGAAAATGGACGTAAATATCGTGCGTCCGGGAGAGATTGTCATTCATACGGCTTACAAGAAAACAGTCTAAAACCATTTTATCAAATTCTTTAATCACAGGGAGGTGGAGCAATCTCCATCTCCCTTTTTTAATTCATCATTTATCATGGCTAAACAAAAAAATCCCATAGACACACAGCTCCCGGAGGGGGCTGAATCCTTTCAACCAATTGACACCGATACATCAATTCAGCCGTCCGAACCGCAACCGCAAGTTGTTCCACCCGCTGAAAAAGGGAAAGAGAAACCAGGTGAGCCGGAACCGGATAGCTTCGTTCTTGGCGTACTTCAATCATTCCCGGCTCACGAGGCATTGTACGTGGACCGTCACGGAGGAGCCTATACTCCCGACACTCCCGCCGCTATCCGAGGGGATGCCGTACTGTACAAAAATCCATTCTTCAAATCTAAAAATCAGTAATTTATGGCAATAGGAAACGTAATCATAAAAGACACCGACGGGAATATCCCTTACAGCGGTGCATCCGGTCAGGAAAAAGTGACCGGGTTGCTCTTCGACGTGTCTATGCAACCCGACCTTTTCAGGGAAGGGTACGGCAAGAATAACGAAGGGAAGTTGAAACTCAATGATGTACTTTACATCACGAACTTCAAATCGGCCATTCAGGATTTCGGTATTATCGAACGTGTTGAAACAACGGAAGAAGACGAGAATAATGTAAACTTTTTCCATGGTATTCCGGCATATCACATCCGTGAGTTCTTCCGCATGAGCGGTAATGTCAATGGCAACGGGAAGCTGTACGTCATGTTTGCCGACTGTTCCGCTTCGTGGGATGCCATCGATGTTATGCAACGAGTTGCCGGTGGGCTGATTAACCAGTTGGGTGTATGGACCGAGCAACCGCTCTGGAAATTGAACGGTGCGGAAGAGAAGTACAATCTGAATATTGTCAAGACGCTAAACGACAAGGCTGTAGCAATGGCCGACCTGCACCAGCCTCTTTCGATTGTGTTGTGTGCCAATCCGTCTAATACCGGCAGTGACACCAGCGACGGAAAGCAAATCGACCTGAATAAAATACCGACCGCAATCTGTGAAGCGAGCCGCATCAGCGTGATATTCGGTCAGGCCCGTTGCGCTCTGGTTTCCATGATGCAAAAGCGAAACGTGAATAATACTCCGGTAGGGTTCCTTGGGGCTATGATGGGAGCAATCGCCCGTGCCAATGTTCACGAATCGGTAGCCTGGGTACGCACGTTCAATCTGTTCGACGATAATTTCCAGAATATCGAGCTCGGTTTCGGAGATATTAATCTGACCGCCGATGAAGATTTCACGAGCTTGAATATGTACGAATCGCTTTCGCCCGTGTTACTGGATGACCTGGACGAAAAGGGGTATATTTTCCCGATAAAATATTCAGGGAGAGATAAAACGGTATTTATATCAGTAAAGACCAGACCTGTTCCATGGGGGATTATCGCACAATTGCCCGTAACCGTACTATCAACAAAAGCCGCCGGGCTGTTCGTGCCGCTTTGTTGCCTTACGTGAACAGTCCACTTATGGTTAATCCGGCTACCGGATTTCTGGCTCCCTCTAAAATCTCCTCTTTCAAGACTTTAATCGGTGACATACTGGCAAAGATGCAAGCGGCACAAGAAATTTCGGGTTATGCCGTGAATATCGACGCTAATCAGAATGTGCTGGTTGACGATACGCTGCGCATCAGCTATGTCATCGTGCCGGTCGGTGTCGCCGTGAAAATCTATGTCGAGGAAGGCTTATCACTAACCGCTAAATAATCGCAGAATATGGCTATAATTAATAACGTTGCGTATAGCTGGTCGATGATTACCCTTGCATCGACAGCCCTCGGTATCGAGGAAGGAAGTAGTACGCTTGAAGGGGTTTCCGGTATCAAATGGAATAAAAAGAGAAAAATCGAGAGCAATTACGGCATGGGCGGAAAGCCAGTGAGTCGCGGGTTTGGAAACATAAGTTACTCTGCATCAATCACTATGGACTATGCTACCCAGCAAATGCTACGCAGCACTTACGGCAGTTTGATGGATATAGGCGAATTCGATTTGATTGTCAGTTTTGCCAATCCGATGGCGAGTGACGATTGGACGACAACGACGGTCACGTTGAAAGGTTGTATTTTCTCGGAAGACGGTTTAGAGTCGCAGCAGGACGATACGAATATTACGAAGGAGTTCGATTTGAACCCGTTTGACATCGTAATCGGTGATGGGGACACGATTTAAAGTTAAAACTGGGAAGCGTTACTATTTTGCGGTAACGCTTCTTTTGATTTTGGGGTAAAAAGGCTACTTTTGCAGTCTTTTGAAAATTAGCAAATTATACATTTATATATGGTAGAAATTACTGAAGAAAATTTTCCGAAGTTAATCGGTTCGGAATTGCCCTTGGTCATTGACTTTTGGGCTGAGTGGTGTGGTCCTTGCAAGGCTCTTGCTCCTATGATGGAAGAATTTGCCCGTGAATATGACGGGCGGGTGATTATTGGTAAGTGTGATGTGGAGGAAAATAATGATTTGGCGGTACAGTTTAAGATACGGAGTGTGCCGACGATATTGTTTATTCGGAACGGTGAGGTGGTGGATAAGGTTGTTGGGGCGGTGAGCCGGGAGGAGATATTAAGGAAGATTGAGGAAGTTATAGTATCGTTTTGTTAAAATTACATATTCAGGTAATTTTTTGCCTGAATATGTAACCGCATTTAAACATCACTACAAATTAATAATTTTCCAAGAATCAGAGCGTAATAAAAGGGGAAAAGGTATTGCTATTTCCCAAATGTCACTGATATTGTAACATTGGAAAGCATATCCAATGTTACCTAACCATTTCATAAAGGGCATTGCAGAAGGTTTATTTTGACCGGTGAGTTCCTCAATTTCTCGAATGATTGTGGGCATTTCCTTATCATAATCTCCTTCACCGGCAAAGCATCTATAAGTACATTTGATATATGGTAATTTTTTTAAATTTTGAAATTCCATAGGATATGGATGATCAATATCTTTATATAAGATCAAATTTTCTTTTCTAAGGAAAAAATAAGCACAATTACCCCAATCACTTTGCTGGTCTGCTGGATCTATCCTAAAATCTTCCGTCTGATTCATTCTGTAAAAAGAAGTACTTCTTTCATACCATTCTATTGTACATTCTTCCATTTGCTTTACGAATTTACTTCCTACTCTATCGTCGGCTTTTCGGAGAACGCCGTTTGTTGTGTGAACTTACGGTGGGAAAGGTAGAGAATTAAAAGGAAAGAGGGAAAAAGGATTTCCCAATGATGGGATTTTCTTTCCGAATGATTGAAGGGCGGCTGAAAAGTATAGAATAAACTATTGGGAGGATATTCTACTATTCTGACTCGGAATTAATCGAGGACAGATAATAAATGGACGTAACTTTTGAAGGAAATTCGAGTACCGGCAAAAATGAATGGCTGACACCGCCGGAATTATTAGCAAAACTGGGTGATTTTGATCTCGATCCCTGCTCCCCTATAAACCGACCATGGCCGACGGCAGCAAATCACTACACGATTAAAGATGATGGATTGAGACAACCGTGGTTTGGACGGGTGTTTTGCAATCCACCCTATGATACGGCTTTGATTGCACAGTTTATAGAACGTTGTGCCGAACACCGGAATGTGATAGCACTGACCTTTGCCCGGACAGAAACGAGGTTGTTTCAGGAATTGATATTCAAAAAGGCACATTCGATTTTATTCATTAAAGGCAGATTATCTTTTCATCATGTAAGCGGTGAACGTGGCGGAACTGCCGGAGCACCATCGTGTTTGATTTCATTTGATATAAAGAATAGTGAAGTACTAAAGAATTGCGGTATTCAAGGAAAATTTGTTTTGCTATAAAACTTTTTTTCCGGAAAGCAGGTAGTCTGAGGCTGAATCATAATTTTAGAAACAATGGAAGAAAAAACACTCACGCTCGCTCAGGAAGAGCAAATCAGAAAAAAGGCTTTGGAAATCAAAGCGGAGAAGAAACTCAGAAAAGTCTATCCGATGGTGGTCTGGGGCGATCCGGATTGTGAAGAGAAAGAAGTGTATGTCGCTTATCTCGCCGAACCGACCTTTCCCCAGTTCTCAAAATTTATGGCCGCTTCCAAAAAGGATGAGGTGACTGCCATGCGCAGCCTTGCCAGAGATTGTTTTCTCGACGGGGATAAGGAACTGGTAGATAATGAATCGCTGTTCCTGTTCGGTTTAATGGGACAGTTATCGGAAATCATCACTACCCGCCAATCCACGCTGGTAAATTTATCCAAAGCTGGGAAGTAAAGGATGAACAACGGATACGCCAGCGGGCGATTTATATCCGTCACTACTTTCCCGGCGTCAATTTGAATACCATCTCGGATGAAGAGTTTGCGATGCTTTCCGAAGAGGCTCTATGGCTCCATCAACAGATGACCGTAAGCCGGATGACAAACGCTCTTACAACAACAGCTCCTTAATTTATTTCTTGCCAATCCCCTGTCAGCTTTTTTTAGCAGGCAGGGGATTTCTTTTTAATCGGAATTTGCTGTAATGGGCTATTCTACCCGAAATAAAGAAGTATGTCCCAAGAGCAAAACTATCAGGTAAACTATACCATTAATGTAGAGGCCACCGAAGGTACTAAAAAGGTGCAGGCGTTTGCCGATTCGGTGAAAAGTCTGATTCTGGCTAAAAATGATTTGACTCCCGCGATCAAAAACATTCAGAAGATGGTGAATGAAGTTGATAAGATTTTCCGAACAAAAGGCGGAAAGAAGCGGGATTATACTTATAAAATGGATATTAACACGTCGGGAACGGAAGAAAAACTGGGACGTGTGAAGACTTTACTCACAGAAATCGGGGAACTTTCCAAAGGAATCAGTCTGGTTATTAATGCCGGACAAGCCCCATTGGATACCAAGAAAATAAAGTCGAATGCCAAGACTCTTTTAGATAAGAAGTTATCTGAAAGCCGGAAAGCAGAAATTGAAAAAAGTGCGGCTGCATCTGTCAAAACAATGATGGAGACGCAAAAACGCATTACTAAAGCGGTCGGAAAAATCAATGCTGCCCTGGTAACATTGGAAAAAGGCCGTGAAGTCAATATTAAAACGGATGTAGCGAAAGAGCGGTTGAAAGAGTTACTGGGGCTGATGCGCCAGCTTAAAGGTGCTTCCAAAATGACCATGGGTGTGCAAATGGGCTCACCTTCATCCGGAAAGGGGAATGTCCTTGTAGCTCCGCAGACAGCCAATACCCTTTTTCATCCTCCTTTACTATATAATCCGGAAAAGCCTTACGTATTATCGCCGAAGGCTTCGGAGAAATTGCAGGAAAAGCTGGCAACAAACCGGGAATTAGCCAAGCAAAAAGCGGAGCAACGCCGGGCGGACGAAGCCGTCCGGCTCACGACTCAAAAAGCCGTGATTGAAGCGAAGGGGAAAGAATGGGATCGCCAGCGGCAGGTCAAGGCGAACGAAGCTGCACAACGAAAAGCCGCCAGCGATGCGGCACGGGCCATACGCGAGAAAACCCGTTTGGAACAACAAGGCGCCGCCCGTGCAGTGACGGCAGCGCAACGCCAACAGCGGGCTGTCGTCACCGGGCAGACTAATAAGCAGCGGGCAGCTATCAACCGCCTGCAATACGTGCGTACCCCTTCGATCCGTAACCTGCCGATGATGTATATGCTCAACGGCTATGCCATGTACGGTTTCCTGAAATCGGAACTGACGAAGGCTGTCGAGTACACCAACATAATGACCTCCGCCCAGAGTATCCTCCGGGTAGCGGATAATGATTTAACCACTTTCGAGAACCGCTTCACGAAAATGGCTTTGTATGTCCGTAAAATCGGAGTGGAAACCAAATTCACAGCGGTTGAGGTTGCCGGTGCGGTAAAATATTTGAGTATGGCGGGCATGGGAATAGACGCTATCAATGCTTCTATCCGTCCGATTGTCAATCTGGCATTGATTGGCGACAACGATGTTTCCCAGATTGCAGACCTGGCGACCAATATTCAAACAGGCTATGATATTAAGAATACGAGCATGGGCTCGGTGACTGATATTTTGGCTTCCACTGTTTCCCGGTCGAACGTGAATGTCATGGAAATGGCAGAGTCGTACAAAATGGCCGCCGGATATATGCGTATGGCCGGAGTGGAATTTACAGAGAGTGCGGCAGCTATCGGTATATTAGGAAACATGGGTGTAAAAGGAACCATGGCGGGAACCTCGCTTCGTGCCATGGCGACCCGTTTTGCCAAACCCACCCGTGAATCACAAAAGGTATTAGACCGGTTGGGCATAAAATTCACGGAATACCGGGATATTTACGGGAAGCAAGTAGAGAAACTCCGTCCCCTTGCCGACATTTTCGAAGACCTGAACAAGAAAGGCGCGACCGTCGGTGACATGCAGGCCATTTTCGGCAAAATCGGAGGTAACGCCGCCATGATGTTTGTGCGTAATTACGACCAGTTGCGTACACTTACCGTACAGAACCGGGGCTCACATGGAATTTCGAGCGAACTGGCTAAAGTGAAGCAAGACAATACAAAAGGTCTGTGGGCTCAGGTCACTTCACAGCTTACCGAAAGTTTCATGCAAGGGTACGAAGTCCTGGAGCCGATTATCAAATCGACATTACGTGACTTCCTTGCAAAATTCAGCACCCCAGAATTTGCCCGTGGACTGACATCTATCGGTCAGTCTATCCTGAATATACTTTCCCTTTTGGGAAGTGTGGCAAGCTGGTTCACCCGCAATTTTCACTGGATTGAGCCACTCCTATTTTCCGGATTTGTAGCGACAAAGTTATTCAAACTGGCCGGAGCACTTACCAACATCGGAATTGCTTTAGGCTTTATCGGTAAACAGTCGGCGGCAGGTTCTGTGATTCAAATGGTGGGCGGTCTGATGGGAGGTGGTAGAGGAATGTCATTTGCAAGTAAACGCGCTATTGTTTCGGCATTGAGCGCAGCCGAGGTTACAGGCAAAGGAGCCATGCGACAGGCATTGCTATCCACCGGCATGGGTGGTATGGTGTCGCGGGGAGCTTTGGGCTTGTTCTCCACGCAGGTAGCTACCGGTAACGGGCTGGTCGGAGCCGGTGCTTCCATCGGTGCGTTAGGAACCACTGCCGTAGCTGCCACAGCCGGGATAGCAGCCTTAGTAGGCGCTCTGGGTTGGGTAGCCTACAAGACGTGGAAAGTGAAAGAGGCGAAAGATGCTGTATTGGAAGAGATTGATGCGAACCGGAAGTACCGTTATCCTTCCATCGATGCACTGAATAAATCTTTGACGGAAACCTACAAGCAGGCCATGAATGCGAAAAAGGCAGTTGAGGAACTGACAGCCGGGAAGTCGATTGAAGAGGCATCCGGTCAGAAGATCGGTGCATTTACCGGGAACTGGTGGACGGCTTTTCTTTCTTCTTTCGGTGCTGCCCATTCCGGGCAGTACGGCGGTCCGCAATACGACGATTTTACAACTTTTCCGACGCCCGGCAGGACGATACCCGTGAAGCTATCCGGACACTTGCCAAGAAAGACAGCCAAGGTCGTGTCAATTCGGCTTATGCTGAATTAGGAAAAGCCGGACGGACATAGAAATCGGTGCATTTATCCAAAACATCCGAAGTAAGTTCGGTCAGGATGAAAAGAACCTGGATAATACCCTTTGGACGAAAGACCGGAACGGCAAAATCATCTACAAGAAAGGTGTCGGTGAGATGAAGGAAGCGGATGCCTACAAACTGTATGATTATGCGGTGTACATGAATACGAAGGTAGTGCCGGAGATTTCAAGGATAGCCGAGGAATACCGGAGAATCATGTCGTCACCGGCTAATGCTGAAGCTACTTTACGAGCCAACGGCTTTGATTTTGACCTGCTTACCAAAATGGTTTCTATCAGGATAAGGAAGGCCGTTGGGTACAAAAGGCTTTGGGAAAGAAAGCTACGGACAAAGAGCGGGAAAATGCACTCGCCGGGTATCAGGAAGTCCATAATGCGGTTGTGAATTTCACCTCTTCCCTGCGTCAGACCCGGGCGGTTCGGCAGAGATAGCGGAAAATATCATGCAAAAGCGGGGTTCACGACTTCGCTTACTTCCAATGAGCCGGATGAAGCCGATCCCCAACCTTTCAATGCGAACGGGTTCAGTTATCATTCCGGAGCAGACGACGGGCTGGCCGGTGGAAATTATTCCGGTACGGGAAAACTCTCCTCGGCAGCGCCGAAGCAAGTTATCGTGAATATCACCAATTTGCTAAGTGTGGAAGCTATCAATCTATTGAAAAGCAAGGAAGGACAAGGTGAGGAAGTACAGAATCTGAAAGAACAGCTTGCCCAGGCGTTAATCGATGTCGTCCATGATTTCGACAGCAGTTGGAACGGTTAAAAAGTAAAGACAATGAGTAGATTATTTAATATAGGAAAGTCGGTTCTCCTAAGCGGGGGAATTATCAGCAACGGATCACTGGGCGGCTATATCAGCGATGCCGCCCGCCGTGGTTTGGGTATGGGGCTTGCAGAGTTCCAAGACGGTGCCGTGCATTATTTTTCAAAGGATAAAGAGATATTGAAAAGAGCTCTTATTCAAACGGCCTCGCAGTTGGCATACGGCGCATTGCGCTCGTATCCCCGATTCCTGCAATACTGGGAACAAAAGGAACGTGACCAGTATCTGCAAAGCAAATCCCAGACGAGTATTGCAAATAAAACCGGGCAATACTACCAATTAATCAGTGAACAACAGGCCGTAGCGAAAAAGAAAAATTACACGGATTCAATAGTCGGTCGTGTGGTGCAGGATTACCTGGAGCTTGTTATTTCAGAAGAAGGGAATTACTTCGATAGCGCTACCGGCAAAGTGGAGAAAAACAGCAAATACGGGCTGTTCACTTTCGTGGATTTACAGCCCATGGTACAGGTGAGCAGCAAGAATAACGTTGTGATGACACAGGTACAAGGCCGTGATTGCAGCCGCAAAGAATATATCAGCGGCGGCGACCTGGAAATTTCCATTAGCGGAAAAATCACGAGCAAGTACGCCGATGTTTATCCGGAGGCGGAAGTCTCGAAGTTTTTAAAGCTGATGCAGTTTAAGGGGGTGATTGATTGCGAGAACACGGTACTCCGGCAATTCAATATCGACAAGCTGATTGTGCTGAATTATTCGCTTTCCGCCACGGATTGCCGGAATGTGCAGCCTTACAGCCTTTCGTGCGTGGCTGTTGAACCTTCGGAAAGCATACAACTGAAACTGGCAGCCGAGGAAAAGGTGGATGTTGCTATCAAGCACTCTAACAAATGGATTAAATACGCAAAACTGGGAGCTGAGGCTATCGATCCGGCTTCCCTCTTAAAAGTGTCGAAACTATGGCTATAGATATGATAGATGTGTTATGCTGCAAAATCACTATCGGGGATGCAGATTCCAGTAACCCGCTGGTGATTAAGGACCCCATTGTGCTGACCGAAGTGGAAGAGGTGGAGATTGTCGAGACTTATAAAAAGTTGATTGGTACGGCAAAGATTACTTTTCCTAAAGGCACAGTTTACCAAAGTACGGTTATCGGGAATGCCACTATCGAAGGCAAAGATGCCAGCCGGATAAGTACGGAAATCATGCAGGACGGTGTAGTCATTGAGAAGCGAAGTTCCCAACAGGCCATGAATGATGTGAGCTTTAAAGTCGGGCAACGGGTAAACATTAAACTCGGCTACAACGGAATATTGAAAAATATGTTCGACGGGTATATTTCAGCCTATAATTCCGCATCCAAATTCGAGATTCAGTGTGAAAACATGGCCTACAAATTAAAACTAAAACAGGCTCCGAAATTCGAGACTCAATCGTCGGTCAGCGTGAACGATGTATTGGGTGACAAGTACGGGTTACTGAAAGATACGGGGTTCGCCATCCATTCCGAAACCAAACGGTTTGATATTCAGATTGGAAAAGTGAAGATTACGGATAATTTTACCGTAGCGGATGTATTGTCGGAATGGAGCAAGTACAAAGTTTACTGTTTTCTCAAATACGATGAAAATTCACCGGACGATATGCCAACCATCGCTATCGGTCGCCCTTATTCGTCCTCCAAAAGCCAGCCCGTTTTTCCGAAGGACAGCGAGGCAAAGCCTTTCTCCATTTATTTCAATTACCATGTAGCGGAAGACGGTTTGAAAGTGGTGAAAACTAACCCGAAGTTTTAGCGGTGACGGGAAAAGCATTGGGTTCGGATGAAAAGTTTTGAGGTGACTATTCGCATGAATCCTGATTACGACCCTACGGTGGCAGGCAGCAAAGAGTTTCAAACAGTAAACGCCACCCAAATCAGCAAGAAGACACACAAGGTAACGGGGAATACGACGGCAGAGGGGCGAAAACCAAGACTAAGGTTGATTTGAGCACTTACACTATTGTGCCGTATATGTCGCCCAATATGAAAATCGATTCGGATAAACTGGTTGAAGAAACCATCGAGTATTTCAGAAATTACAATTTGAACGGGATAACCGGCAGTCTGACCTTGTTCGGAGACCTGGCACTCAATACGGCGGTGCAAGTTGAATTGATTGACGAGAGGAATCCTTCAAAACGGAGTTTACATCACGGAAGAGGTAACAACTACATTCGGGGTGAATGGGTATCGTCAGAAGATTACAATACCATATAAGATTAAGTCGCCGGATAAATAAAAGGTAAAGATGCAATTGTACCATTCTTGATGATACAATTGTATCTTTATTGAATCGGTTTATGTTAGCTGGTAAACGTTACCAATTGCATATAATGGAATCACCTTTATATTTTCATAAGCACAAAAGTTTTCCGATGAACTGCGGATGCCGTATGGCGATTGTTTTTCTTTAAGGAACAGATGTAAGCTCTGCATAGAGCCTCTCTTCCCTGATTTTATTTCGACGGGAATTATATCTTCGTTCTTTGAATAAGGTAATCTACCTCTGCATTGCTGCTCCGCTCTTCTCTTTTCAGAAGTACAAGTCATCCTTGTGATAGCAGGATGCTGATTTTGCAGTTCCAATCCAGCATAAATTTCTGCGATGGCTCCTTTGTTTACGACTTCAAAATCATCGGAAAGAAAAATTTCGGACATATCCAATCCTAACATACGTTGGAACAGCCCCGTATCAAGAGGAAGCATTTTTCGTTTCTTAGGATTGGTTTCTGCTCCGATAGGTATCCCGTTTGCCGCAGAGTGTGTTACGGGAATAACAAGCCCGGCTTTAATCAGCAAGTCAAGTGCTTCCTTTATTTGCTTATAATTTGCATTTGCCGCCCCTGAATAAACAAAGGGCTTACCGGCATTTTGCACTACGCTGTCAAAAACTTCTGTGATGCGGGATTCGGGTACACGTTTTTATATTTAGAAAAATCATCCCTGTATGATATAATTAGGTCATCCATGATTTTGAGACAATCCAGCATGGATTTCCTTCTACATAGGAAGCAACCACTTCCGGCATACCTCCCAGTATCAGAAATTTTTCAGCAGCAACAGTGCTTTTATGAACAGGTTCTAAAGAGCCTTTTGTGGATTCGCTTTTGTATGGCTCCCCACAGCATTGTTTCATTATTAGCAATCAGGAATTCTTCAAATGAAAACGGATACACGAATAAGGAACGTACCCTGCCCACCCCGAATGAAGGCAGTTCTTCCAGTGCAAATTCAAGGAGTGATCCGGCAGCAACCAAGTGTAAATCGGGATATTTTTCATAGAAATACCGTAAGGAAGAAATAGCCGCAATGCACGCCTGGATTTCATCAAAGAATAAAAGTGTTTTACCCGGAATAATAGGAGTATTATAAATCAAAGAGATTCTCGCAGATTTCCTGTGGCGAAATCCCCTATCAAACAAGGTACATACTTCTTTTGCTGGTCAAAGTTCACTTCGACAAAATACTCAAAATGATGCGCCAAATTCCTTATTGCTGAAGATTTACCCACCTGCCGGGCTCCACGGACAAGAAGCGGTTTTCGTTTGTTCTCCTTACTCCAGGCTAAGAGCTGGTCATCTATTTTACGGTACAGATATTCATTTTCCATTTTATCAAGGCATTAAGTGAAATTTATTTCCAAAAGTCAAGGCAAATATAATGCAATAATTCCAAAAGTCAAACCTGAGTCTCCTTTTTTGTACCAGCCCAATAAAGTACAATAAACTTCTCCCGTCCATATAGGCTATTCTATACCTAAAAAAGAAGAATGGAAACGAAGAACAGCCAACGGATGATTAGTGAAGCTATCCGAAAGATAGCTTTGGGGCGTAGCATTGACCGGGTGGATATGTCGCATTGCGGTACGGGCGGCGTAGGAACAGCCCGACTGATTCATGGGTATGTTGCAAAGGTGAATAGTGATGACGATGAATATCTCGGCACTATTGACGTGGGTGAATTTCCCGACGAGACCGCCAGTTCGGAGCCTATCATTCATAAAGGCGTGCTATTGTCAGGCTTACAGGATAATTCCGGTGGGTTCCTGATTATTCCCACCTTGTTTTCAGACGTTACAATCGTCACGGATGCGGCGACCAGATGCGCCTATGTCGTCAATTTCTCCCATGCGGACTTTATACAGATACTCGCTCACAAAGAGAGCGTGATCGGGGTGGCAGAGACCGAAGAACTGGATGCGGAGAGCAATGACTCGCCCGATTATGACCAGTTGGAGAAGACCGGCAATGAAAGTTCTACCCGATATACAGCCGAAAACATTCAGACTACCGTCAAAAATAAAGACGACAAGCAAGCCGAGATAACCGTTACGCCGGAAAGCATCGCCCAAAAGGTCGATAAATCCCAGCTTAACCAGACTACGGATAAGATTGAACAGAATGTAAACGGGACAACGGTCGTGGTAGCGAATAAGAAAGTCACCATTGGCGGTGAAGACGCAAGCGAACCGTTGGTGTTGGGGAACGCCCTTGCCCAACTGATGCTGGATTTCATCACAGAGTGCAGCAAAATAATGACACCCACTCTGATGGGCACCATGCCTGCCATTAACGCGCCCAATTTCCCCTCGCTGGCCTCTAAGATTCAGAAGTTCCTATCCCAAACCGCCTATACGAAATGAGTGTCATCCTATTACCCGATATTGAGGAATTAGACCCGAACAGCCTTTGTTATTCCATCTATTCCGAGTTGTACCACAATTTCTTTAATGCCCAGGATAAGAAAAGCGAGGATAACCCTTACGGCATCGAGGAAGGCGACGATACATCGATCCGTTTACGTAATACCGCTTATAACTTTGCTTCTGCCATAGCGGGAGCGGTTGCCGGAGAAGGCGGAGAAGGCGGTGGCGGTATTTTGCTGGATTACCTGAAAAAGACGGGTGGAAATATGACGGGGGTACTCCGGGCGAATTATGGCTTTGAAGCCGGTATGGGAAACACCCGGTTATTATGGGCCTATGAAGAAATCGCAGAAGACGGTGTAACCCCTGTTTACGGCTTGCAGGTATCCGGGGATATTCATATCGGCGGTAGCAACCTGTATCTTGGTGGCCGGCAATTTATCCGTTACAGTGCCGGGGATGGAATAGCGATCCTTGAGAATCCCGTGCTTTCATTCGGTAGTTCCAGCCTTTTCAGCCGTGGCGAGATGGTCTTTGGAGAGAGTAAAGCCAAAGGAGTGGCACTTTCACCGGATACTATCTATATCAAAGGTAAGGAAGTGTACCATGCCGGGAACGCCAATCTTGCTACAGTCAATTGGTCGATGCAAAATGCTACGGTGACTGGAACCCTTCAAGTTTCGGGCAATGTCACCCTCTTGAGTGGACTCTCGGCTTTGTATGGAGTAAAATTAGGCTTTGACGGTAAAACAGTCCTGCATATCCGTCAAGAAGAGGCACTGCTAAATGGCTTTCTCACGATTAATAGTGGGTACGGTGTAAAGATTGGTGATACGCCGGTGCTATTCCGTGTAAACGAAAGTGACATTCAACTTTCGTGTGATTACGGGCATTTGCTATTGGGCAGTGAGAATACCCAGCAGCTACGGCTTTTTGCCGGGCTGACCGATATAGACGGGGATAATATATTAATCAGTAAATACGGAGCGGCTTATTTCCCGGACTCCTTGCGGATAGCCCATAACTATGGGGCAGATTTACTTTCCACCTACCGGGAAAACGATGCTAATGAAGGTCTTGTCGTCCACAAGAGAATGCGGTTCGGCAGCAAGAGCGGTATGTTTCTATCCGGGGATGGGGAGAAAGTTTTGTTATCCGGCTTATCAGACCAAGCGGCTTTCGGATTCCGGGCCTCAACTTCTGTTTTCCAGTTACCGGAAAGCGGCTCACGTTCTTTCTATCTCCAGACCGGTTGTGATTTTATCACTTTCGACCAGGCGATAGAAGCAAAAAAATCGGTTGGAATTGACGGATCATTCACCCGATTGACAGACAAACACCTATTCTTCACCAGCGAAAACTACCTGTTATCCACCAGTGACGGAATTAAGCATTTTGGGAATGCCTATTTCCTGAACAGCCTCAGTTCGGAGCGTTTCTCTTCCGGCTTTGCCGGTTATGGTTGGGCGATACTGAAAAATGGTATAACAGGAAATATCGCGGCCACTTTTGACGAGTTGACCATCCGCAAGAAAATGCGGATTTACGAATTGGAGGTACAAAAAAATACGGCTACCAACGGTTCGCTTTGGGTCAGTGATTCATGCAGTGGTGATAACGTGGAAAGAATCAGTTAAGGATGTCAAAATACAATTATGCAACATATAAGATCATTATTGCCCCTGACTCGCATAAGACACAGGGATTGCAAGTTGGTGATGTTGTCCGACGGCAATACCGGGATGCGAACCAATTGATTTATTCGCTGATGATTGTTCTGGAAACCGGAACCGATATTATTAGTAGTAAAGAATCCCACTACTTTATCGGGGCACTGGTAGAAGGTGATGTTCCCCAAAACGGGGAACTGCTGGATTTTGTACGGGTTACCAATCTGTTTGACGAGCAGCGGAGCGGTGCGTTATACCTGACAGCTTCCGACTCCAATTCTCCCTACCTGGATGTTATTGACGGCCTGGCAACGGAACGTTCGCTTTACCTGATGGATAAAAGCCGTTGTATCCATGCCGGTGAAATATTTGAGTTTCCGATTACGGACCGGGTTGCTTACCCTGAACGGATGGTGATTTCTTACCATATCCGGGCTTCCAAACCTTTGGCGAATGTTGCTCTTTCTTTTGGTTATTCGGACGGAAGTGAGACAGACGGCACGGATGCCGTAGATATATCGACCGAGTGGCAATATAAGCTAACCTTGATTACGGTGGACTATCCTCCCCAGTACGACCGTAAACTTACGATAGCCCCGGTTCTATCCGGTGAGGATTGGTGTGAGATTTCAGATCTGAACATTGTCCGTTTGTCGGATATTGCCACTTTTTCAGATTCGACTAAAACCCGCATCGGAAAAATTACGGGTATCATTGATCCGGTTTTCGGAATACTCAACGGGTATGGCGCTTATTTTCAAAACCTTTACGCTACCCGTAATGTGAATATCGCCGGAACACTGACAGCAGGAGATGCTAACGGCTACGCTTCAACTTTTTATGTGGGAAAAATTCATAAGAATGTTATTCCCGACTCTGTGGGTTGTCTTTTTTCCGGCGGCGTGGTTGTTGACGAAAACAGTCCGGTTGGTATCGGTCATGCTATCCGTGTGGATAGAGATACGGAACTTACCGTACAATCCGTATCCTGGCGGCGTGACCATGCAGGACAACGGTATAGTTTCTCCATCTGGATAAAATCGGATGCGGGGAAGATTTCTTTTTATCAGGACGAGCATTTCATCCGGGAGATAGAAATTACCGTTGCCGGAGAATGGCGACGGCATAAAGTCTCGTTTATCGTATCAGCATCCGAGCGTCCTGTTTTTACTGTTGGGATGAAAAGCGGGCTGAACGGGATATTGCTCACCGCACCACAAATGGAAAGTGGCGAAACTATTACCCAATACCAGCCCACGGATGCGCAATTGTCGTACACCGAAGATTACGGGGCATGGTTTTGCAAGGGCGGTATCGGTGGAACGATCCAAAACCCTTTGCTTCGTCTGAACGAGGATGGTTCGATTTGTTCCCGTGACGGTTCTTTTGTCATCCATGCGGACGGAACGGGGCATTTTGCCGGAGGCAAATTCAAATGGACGAAAGATGATATTGAATTGACGGATATGACTATTCGTTGGGGAGAATTGGATGAGGTGGCAAAGGATCAGATATTGTCTCAGGTCAAACCATCCAACATCCGGGTTTTTGTATCTTCAAATCTTCCTACCACTCAGATTTATAACCGTGAAACAAATGTATGGCAACCCAGTTGGGGGAATACACCTCTTTTGCTTACCCCTTCCCTGTACATTGACCGTTATGGGGAAACTGACCTGATAACGGAAGTTGCCGATTTGAGTTCCGGCAAACCGGGAATTAAGTCCGGTTCGACCTGCTGGTATAAAAACGGGGTGAAAATAGTGAGCGGACAGGATAGCTGTACGGTTGAAGGCTCAATGGGCAAGTATGTTCTCCGCATTAAGGCTAACCATATCGGTCCACATGCCCCCCAAATCCGCTATGCTTTTCAAGCAATCTGGCTGGATGGCAGCGGCAGTGAATACCCGATAAATGCAGATTTACAATTTACCCAATTGGTTAATCCCGGTTCTACCGTGGTGGCGGTGGCGTATGCACCTGACGGGAATATATTCAGAGATGGTGCCGGGCAGTTGCGGGCGCATTGCGATTTGTGGCGTGGAGCTAAAATAGACAATACGAATGTTGATTACCGTTGGGGAGTGAAAGATGAATCCGTTTTTGCCAATGCCCAACTTTCCATGTCGGCAAAAGCCGGTTCTTACACGATAGCCCTGCGTTCTGTGGCTAATATGATACCCGGAAGGACGATATACCTGATCGGCCACCATGCCCATGTGATACAATCGGTAGATGTTCAGACGAAAACGGTTACTCTCACTACACCACTTATCCGTGATTATGTGGTGAATGCCATTGTAACCACCCCTTTCTATGATTCCCTTTTAGGTCCCGGTTGGGCTTTGTTGAATGAAGAAAATCCCCGTGGGACCGTATCGGGTTGGAACACCAACGAGCTTGTGCTTTCCGCTGATGCGGTACAGAATTTTGAAACCTTCAAGTGCTCTATCAAAGATACGAACATGAGTGCCGGAAATGGTTTTGCCGGACAAATTGTGTGTGATATTCTTACGTTTACAGACCTTTCAGACCCTTATTTCGTGGAGATTACAGGAAAAAAAGGATTTATCGTCAAGAACGATGAAAATGATATAGAGGCCCGTGCCGTTGTGTACCGTTCCGGAGATGAGAAGGATGTAAACGGCATGGTATATCATTATAACTGGAAGCTGTTTAACGCAGACGGAACGCAGGTTGTCCGAAGTTATCAGGGCAAGCAAATCACCGTATCCAAAGATGACGTTAGTGTCCGGGGTGCCCTGATGTGCGAGGTGTACGACGCTCAAAGGCTAATCGCCCGTGGTCAGGCTTCCCTTAGTGAGTTATCTGACGGTGAGGATGCTTACTCGGTACAAATCCTGACGGACAACGGGACTAATTTTATCAATGGGAACATTACGACTACACTCATTGCTTATGTCTATCAGGGTGGAGAAGATATTACGAACAGCCTTAGCGACAATCAATTCAACTGGTTTAGAATTTCCAACAATCCCGACGGAGATACCGTCTGGAACGAGCTTCATGCCGGAATTGGCCGGAACGTAGCCTTAACCGATGAAGATGTGTTCCGCCGGGCGACTTTTACGTGTGAAGTAATCATTCATTAAATCATTATAAATTATGGCAGTTATTTCAAGAGGACAAATCACGATTGTGGATTTAAACGATGGTAAATCCATTAATCTTTATCTGGGCAGCAATGTAGCTACGACTCAGATATTTAACAAAGAAAACAGTAGTTATACTCCTTCCTGGTCAGCTTCCCCTTTCCTGGTGATTACTCCAGAGATCTATGTGACGGGCGTCGGTACAAACCAAGTATCGAGGCTGAAAGGAACACCCGTATGGAAAATAAACGGTTCAACCACTCTTTCCACTTTCGGAGCGACAGCGGCAACAGCTTCCCCCTATGCTTTAACTATCAAAAACAACATGACCTCGGTCAATCAGCTTCAAGTGGAATGTGAGGTGACTTATGTCGATCCGGATACGGGGGCCGAAACAAAAGCAAAAACCTCTATCACTTACACAAAGACCATAAACGCCGGTCAATTGATTTGTGCGATAGCTTATGCCCCGGAAGGGACTGTATTCAAAAACGGTGCATCCGCGACTTTGAAAGCTCATTGTGACATGTGGCGAGGTTCCACTATCGACAATACAAATGTCACTTATAAGTGGTATAAGCTGGGTAGTGGAAACTGGACGGAAATCACCTCTGCCAATGCCGGAGGCATTACCGGATATACAACGAATGAAATCACCATTCCCGAATCGGCGGTATTGAATTTCGACAGCTTCAAATGCACAATCAAAGATACGGATGCTGCCAGCGGTACTTACAATACCACGGTAAGCGATATTATCTCGTTTGCGGATATGAGCGACCCTTACCAGGTTGAAATCACCGCTCCGGCAGGGACTACCCTTACCTCGGGACTAACCTCTACCATCCTGACCGTGAATTGCTGGCAAAACGGAGAATTGCTTCCGGATTCTTTTTTTACGGGAGCAACCTGCACCTGGCGGAAATTCAACAAACTGGGTGTACAAGATACTGCCTGGGGAACATCGGGTATTAAGACAGGACGTACCCTGACCGTCACCCGTAATGAAGTGACTGTAGCCGCAACATTCACCGTAGAAATCAGCAAGTAAAGTATGGCACTGATAGCAAGGGGACAAATTACGATACGTGTCGCAGTTGACACTTATTCCGTTTATCAGACCATTAATAAGGCGGCTATTGCGTGTGACCATACGGGAAAGGTATTAAGTTCGCTTGTTATCCACTCGGTTATATCAGTACGCCAAGGAGAAACCCCGGTAAGCGGATTCAATATCGGGGCTATCTCCACCCCAACCGGATTTACCTCGATTACCGTCAATCAGAGTACAAAGACCGTTTCTTATACAGTATCCGGCGGAAACAGCACGTTGGCAGATACAGGAACGATAAGCATTCCGGTCGTGGTTAATGGTCAGACTTTTACAATTTCTTTCGGCTGGTATAAGGTAAGGTCCGGAGCACCGGGTAATCCGGGTGTGGATGCGAGCCTGCTGGATTGGGTAGCTGATTGGAACAGCGGTAAAACAGTCATTGACGGTCAAAGTCTTATTACGCCAAAGATTTTTGCCGGGATGAAGAACAGTAACGGTACAGTGACGGGAATAGCAATAGGGCGTTTTGCCCTGAGTACCCGTAACGCTTCGGGTACGATAACCAAAGAAACGGTAAACGGTATCTATGGATTTGCGGATGGAAAGAAAACATTCGCAGTCGAAGCCAGCGGGAATGTACAATTGGGCAATGGGAATGAGTACATTAAGTATAATGTATCGACAGGAAAAGTGGAATTCGGTTCAAACGTGAGCCTGAATTGGGTTAATGCTATTAGCCAGGCCAAAACAGAGGCTATTAATAGTGCCGCCAATACTGCACAAGTTAAAGCGGACGCAGCCAAAGCTGCCGCTATTTCAACCGCTGCGTCCAATACAGATACAAAAATCAGTGAACTCCAAGTAGGTAGCGACAATCTGCTACCGAACGGTGATCTGCGGTATTATTCCAACAATAATAATATTGGCTGGGATAACGCACTGAATGGAACTTATGTAATTCAGAATTGGGGTTCGGGTTATAATAGCGGGGTCACTGCCCCTACAACGGGTTATCATGCGCACCTGAATATTTCTAAATTTGGTTTTTCCGTATTGGAGTTTATAAATAAAAACTCTATTTATAATCAGACAAAACGTTGGATGGGAATCTCAACTGCTGTTCACCAGAAAGAGAAACTTATGCCGGGTTGCCGTTACACTTTCTCGGCAGATTTGATGGTTGATACAGCGGGGATGATTATCCACGGAGGGATTTACAGCACTAAGGTCGGAAAGACGGCTGCCGCTTTCAGCAGTGGTTCTTACTCCCTTGGTCCGTCCCGAATAAACCAATGGCAACGGGTATCCTATACCTTTACTCTGGATGCCGAGATTGATTTGACGAAACCTATTTCTTTCTATATTTACGGATATTCGGGTGCGGAGGGTATCGCCCATGTAAAGAATATCTCCTTACAATTAGGGACGAAAGGCTCATGGGGGCGTTGTCAGGCAGACATAGAGAAAGATGTAGCCGATGCTAAAAAAACCGGAACAGATGCCCGTACTGTGGCCGATGCCCTAACAAATAAAGCCAATACGGAAGGCTGGGCTACAAAATTGACCTATATAGGCTCTACCGGCATCTTTACAGGCACATTGTCTGCCAATACGGTAAATGCCATCCGCATCAATGCTTCACAAATTACGGCGGGAACAATCGCCGCCGCCCGTATCGATGTGAATGCGTTGAAGGCTTCGCTAATCACGGCTGGAAATATTGAGGCTCTCACGCTGAATGTCACCAAAGGAAAAATCGGAGGTTGGTCGTTAGATGCCGATTCGATTTTCAGGGGAACAAAAAACAATGCTTCGGGAGGTTATACTTCTGCTTCGGGAAGCATAACCATTGGTTCAACGGGTATCCGTGGAATGAAATGGCGTTTGGAATCAACCGGCGCCGGGGCTATTGCCGGAAGTAATATTGTATGGGATGCAGCCGGGAACGTGACTTTTTCTGCTGGTGTGAGGTTGTTGTGGAGCAATGCTGCTGTTACCGCCGCCAATAGCGGTAAACTTTATGTCCGTGGCACAGGTCTGAATCATTCGGCTACCCGTAAGGTAGTGTTAAACGGCACTGTCGTGAATGAATCGAGCGCAAGAGGATTAACCTTGACCGTCATTGCCCGTGATACGCTGGTAGTCAATTCGACAACGAATTACGATGTTTACAGTAGTGATACGAATTGTAATACATTGGCGACTGCTTTAAATGCACTGGGGGCAGATAAGATTGTGATATTGACCTCTTATGATGCTATCCGGATTAATGCCGCGCTAAACACTGCCATCCAACGGTGTGGTGGTAGTGACCGCCTGATTACCGATGCCCGTAACCCGTTTGCTTTTATCGGTATTCCGGGTATCGGGAAAAATAACGGATTGTTTGCTCTGTATGGCCTGGAAGCAACAGAACCTTATGCCGAGTTATCGACGCTGGTAGTGAATGGCATTCCCCAAGGCATCTCCGTAAACGGACAACGCAATACTTTTATCAACGGTAGCGGTATTTATACGGGTACACTGAACGCCAACCAAATCTCTGCCGGAACGATTGACACTTCCCGCCTGAATACCACAGAATTGAAAGCTACGCTGATTACTGCCGCCAATATCCAGGCTTTGACTCTAAATGTGACCAAAGGTACTATTGGCGGTTGGACGATTGGTAGCACCACCTTGTCTGGCGGACAGATTGTACTGGATAAAGCTAACAAGCGTATTGCCGTTTTCGGTGCTTCTTCGAGTAGTACCAGCGGTCACCGGGTACAGTTGTATTATAATAGTAACACGGATTTCGGGCTTTATGCGACTAATTCAGCCGGGACGATTGTTGCCCAGATAGGAAGTACCAACCGGATTGCAGGTTGGGTATTCGACACGATACAAATTTACAAGAATAATGTTTATCTAAGTTCAGACGGCAGCATCTATAATGGAATGAAATGGCGATTAAATAATGACGGTTCGGGTCGGATTGCCAATGGTAACATTATTTGGGATGCTGCCGGGAATGTTACTTTCGGCGATTCTGTTTCTTTAAAGTGGAAGAATGATATTGAGGCTGCGAAGACTGCCAATTATGGTTATCGTTATTACAAAAATTGTGATAAACGGTGAGTCAGGAAAGTATTATCCGGTGGTGTTCAAAGGAGGAGACCAAAGCCACAAACGAACTATTCTTATTCGCCGTGCTTATTCGGAGCAAGCCCGTCTGACTGGGACAGTAAAAGTGCTACCCACATGGGCGGCCTGATTTTGTCCATCATGGCTAATTTCGGTGGTTGGGGCGGTGCTTCGTACTCGTGGGACATTTATGAGTTGTCGGAGTGTTATTCCCGTATGTTTGCCGGTGCCGCCATTTGTGGAAATAGCTGCATGTTCGCTATTTTTCTGAGAGGCGGTGGTACGACGGGAGCCGTTTATCATATTTACTCGGACCAGACCATTGAAAACGGTTCGTATAGTCCTTCGCCTATTCCTTCCGCTCCACAAATAGCTTATGCTTCCGATCAGATTTTTCAGTCGGGAGATTATAAGGCTTATGCACCGGCTCCCCGTACATTAACAGCTTCGGTGGAGGAAGAAATTCGCCGTCACCGGTTTATTGTATTGGCACAAGGTAACGATTCAACGTTGACCGCTCATCCATTGACATATATCGGCAGTACCGGAATTTATACGGGAACGCTGACCGCTAATCAAATCAATGCCGGGACTATCAGTGTTGACCGGATAGCCGCAGGCAGCATTACTTCGTCCAAACTGGATGCGTCCAGTATTAAGGCAAATATAATTAACACCTCCTATATTAACGGATTAAGCTGCACATTTACCAAGGGAAGTATCGGTGGCTGGACGATTGGCAGTGATAATATTTCAAATGGCAATCTGGGTGTTGTAGGTGCTACGCCTATCCAAATCCGGAAAGCTGCGGCAGGTAGCGGTTACTGGTACACGGGTGCTTACAAACCTCTAGGTATCACAATGACCTGGCACCAATCCAACAATGCGGGGCATATTGTATTCGGACAGGTCGCCGCTTCGGGCAGTACTGTAAAAACCGGCTTTATCGGTATTCAGATGATGTCTGGGATCATCTGGAATATTTCTGTTTATCTGCCAATTATAGCCGTTCGGGGAGTAAAGAAGTCTATAACCGCATTGCGGGATGGGCTTTGACAATCAAAGCATCTGGAAAAACAGTGTTTATCTGGGCTCGGATGGTAGTCTTTATAATGGAACAAAATGGCGTTTGAACAACGACGGGTCCGGACGTTTGGCAAACGGGAATATTGTCTGGGATGCCAGTGGTAATGTGAGCTTCGGCTCGTCCGTAACATTAAACTGGACGAATGCCGCTACGAATGCCCTGAATCAGGCAAAGAGCTATGCGGATACCAAAAGACAGAAGCAATCAACAGTGCGGCCACAGACGCCACTAATAAAGCCAACGCAGCGAAAGAGCTGGCTTCGGCGATGGCATTTGGCAAGATGTTATACCGTGATCCGACATTTTACAATGGTCAGAATGGCATAAACGTGTATAATAACAGCGGTAACGGCACGGTTACGATAGCCCGTATTTCTGACAGTACGGCCCCAAATGACAGCAAATATGTATTGAGGATTGTCAATACCGGCAGTGCTTCTCCGGGTTGCGGTGGTTTTATTTTGGCAACGGTTGTTCGTACCGGAAAGTTTTATCGCCCGTATCATCGCCAAAATCCCTGTGGGAAGAAATATCAATGGGCTTCAAATGCTATTGGCAGCGGAGGTTCGTCGAAATGGCTGACTTCCAGGGCAGGAACGGGTGATTGGGCAGAATATGTGTATAAAGTGACTTGTGGAACCAGTAGCTTTTCTTCAACTAACTTTTCTATATAGAAGGCTCGGCGACATTGACCTGGTACGTGGCTTACGCGACGGTTTTCGATGTGACTTCGACAGAGAAATATACGACGACCATTGATGCCAACGGAATTTACACTTCCACGCTGAATGCCAATCAAATCACTGCCGGAACGATTAGTGCAGACCGTATTGCTGCGGGAAGTATCAATTCAACGAAGTTGGATGCTGCCAGTATTAAGGCAAACATCATAAACACAAGCTATATAAATGGTTTGACTTGTACGTTTGTCCGTGGAAGTATCGGGGGGTGGAACCTCTCTTCAAGTTCCATCACAGCTTCTTCTCCGAGTTCGGGGCACCGGGTGGTATTTAGCAGTAGCGGATATATGTACAATGACAACCCATCTACGGGCATTGATTACTGGGGATTAAAGTCTGACGGTTCGGCTACCTTCGGCTACGGGAAAATATCTTTTGCCGCCGACGGTTCCGGTCGTCTGGCCAATGGGAATATTACGTGGGATGCAGCCGGAAATGTACAGGCCAAAAATGCCATTTTTAACAATGTCCGTATTCAGGGAAGCGTGCGGAATAAGTTTGTACTGAACGATTCTTCTATCTGGATAGGTGGCGACACCTCTACCCAGGAGAATTTCAACAACTACGATAATATCGTGGCAATCCGTGGCTCCTGGGACGAGAGCATCGCCTTACCGTGGTCATTAGAACAAAGCGGACGAAGGGTGACGCTGGTAAACTATAAATGGGGAAGTAATACCACAGTCGGTTATATGACAATAACTGCCCCCAGCGGAAAATATTTTTTTGAGGATGGTATTCAGAAAACATCCATCACTTTCTCCCGTGAACTTGTCGAGTTGCTCGGTTACGGTGACAATGCCACTTTTTTCGGCTGGATCGTCATTAATCGCAGAGATATGATGTGTACGGGAAAATACGGCAGTTTTCTTCAAGTGCTGGCTTCGGGGATTGTCACTTTATCGGGGACGAGCGTTTCATTAAAACAGAAGACTTTCGACGGCTCAAGAATGTCCGTCAGCCGTACCGGAACCGGACGTTATACTGTATATCTGCCGTGGAGCCTGAGTAGTAACTTTTTCGTTCAAATGACCGGTTACTATACGGGAACTCCTATATATGCCACCATTATGGGAATTTACAGCTCTTATTTTTATGTACAAACACAAGACGATTCCTCTGCAAACGAAGGTTCATTCTGTTTTCAAGTTTTTAGCACGGCAGACTGGTCATAGATAAACTTTTTATGTGAGTATGCTCTATTCTGAATGAAATCATTTTTAATTATGAATATAACAAATACTGTTTTAACGAAAACGGCGGAAGAGACGACCGCCAATGCGACTTACATCATTGAGTATGTACTGATTAATGAAGTGCTAACCCGTATCCACGCCACTGTGCAAGCCTTTCAGCCCGACGGAATAGAAAAGCTGGATGTCGGATATATCACTTACGAGAACGGGAATATCTTTTGTAACCTGACCGAGCAAGGCAAGCCCTCCCTCTATTTTCTCGATTTTGAGAAATTCGTTGAGAAAATCAAAGAGAGTGCCGGAGAAATGCAGCAGCCGGAAAACATTTCCGACAGATAGCCACTATTCGTTTTAAGTAAACCATTAAAAAAGTAAGCATGGAACTAACAGTAAAAGACCGGCTGTATATCCCGGCACTATTACCTAAAGAGGGTAACTTTAAGCAATTCAATCTGAAGAAGGAGATTGCACGCAAAATCGAGATTTCAGATTCCGAACGTGGGGAGATTCATCTAAGAGAGAATGCTGAGACCAAGCGTATCGAATGGGACGTTGAGAAAGAGACTCCGCTTTCTATTGAATTTTCTGCTGACGAGGGCGAATATCTGAAACAGGTGTGTGAAAAAATTTCAGACGAGAGTTTGCCGGATGATATGTGGGCTACTGTCGAGAAAATTTTCGATGGTCTGACTGTCTAAATTAAACCATTCCTGCCCTTTCACTCTATTCTTCGGATAGAGTGAACTTTCCCGGTCGCTCAGACAAAGCAGCCGGGATTTTTTTTTCAAACTATGGCAAGACAAGATATACAGATTGACACGCAATACGGCGAATTGAAAACGACCGACAATATTGTCGGTAAAACGCTCTATGACCTTGTATTGCCGGATTATGTGGAAGGCGCTGATAACGATAATTATATTTATGGCGATGTCTTTCTTCCAAAAGGAAGCGAGAAGCGGGTACAGGATGGCTTTCAGGCACACGTCTATTTGCCTTATGCCCCGCAATATAAAGAACTGATGCTCCGGTTTCGTGTCGGTGATACAGACGATAATCCGGAATATGTGATAAACCGGACAACCAACCAGCTTTGGTATCCGGTTGTTTTGCCCGGTGGTGAAAGTATCCGGTTGGCGGAGTTCCGGCGATTGAACAGCGAAAACTATTACAATCTGATTTTATCTAAAGGGCGGCTTGAGTTGTATAGCGGGCATGAGACGGACTTGCTGATTAAAGCCTCGTTGCCGCAGAACGAAACCTTTTTGTTGAAAGCCTCTGCGGGAACTCTTTACCAGCATCCCTTGACGGGTGTCGGGCTGATTGATTACCTGCATGGGAACTTTGAAAATACGGGACTGGCAGCCAAGCTGCAAAGTGAGTTTGAGGCGGACAATATGATTATTGTCAATGCTTATATGGATTCAGCGACAGGAGAATTATTACTGGAAGTAAAAGAGAAAAATGGGTAGATACAGCGTTATTGCAGGACAGAACCTCTACGATGTGGCCATCCACACCTACGGAGCCATTGAAGGAATTACCGATTTGCTGGTAAATAATGAATTCCTTTCGCTGGATGACGATTTACAATCCGGCGACGAGTTGGTTTATACGGATGATTACCAAATAGACCGGGAAGTCGTTGCCTATTATCAAACGCATGGCATCACTCCGGCTTCGGGAGAATTGCATGTCTATCCCAAAGTCTTCACACTTCCTTTGGCTATCGAGCTTTATCTGGCGAACACGGAAATCAGTGCCGGTTTTTCCATATCGGGCCGGGGAAAACTGGAAATTGACTGGGGGGACAACTCCGCAGCCGAGATAATCCCGCTGACGGGAAAGGCGGTACAAACCAACCATCTTTTTGATTGTCCGGTAGGTGGTAAACGAAAAATTTCACTGTATATGGAAGGTTCATTGCAATCCTTTGACCTCACGGGATTTCACCCGTCGGAACTGTATATATTAAAACCTCTTTCCGTAGAACGGTTTACCCTGCGGAACGCCGTATTATCCATCGTCAGCCTGCCCATGTTCCCAGGAGTGTATGATGTATGCCTGGACGGGTTGAAAACGGATGTCCTGACTCCACTACTGGAACTGAAAAACCTGATGAGGCTTTCGCTGTGCGGAACGGTTTACCGCCAGCCCACGATAGACGCTTACCTGACGGGGTTAGTTACCCGGCACGACAACCGGCGCAGTTGCCAAATAACGCTTCAATGCCAGCCTTCGGGCACGTACCGGGAACCTGCAAAGGATGTAAACGGGCGGTATGTAATCGGCTCAGGCATGGAAGCCATTTGGGTACTGACGCATGAAGAAGCCTGGAACGAAGGTTCACCCTGGGAATTTATTATTAACGGTTTAATTTATAAGTATGAGCAGAACGATACAGCAAATATATGATGAAGCGGTACGGGAACGCAATAAGCGCCTTGAACTTTCTGAATTCGCAAGTGATTCAAAACTTTCTATTCTGAACGGTATTACGTGGACTTTTGCGGCGGTGGTATTCAGTTTCGAAAGCCTGCTCGATGTTTTTGCCATCGACATATCGAATATTCTGAATAACCGGATTAACGGAACGCCCACCTATTATATCAACGCCTTACTGCAATACCAGCAAGGTGACGAACTGGTGATGCGTGAAGACGGGTTGGCATTCGGATATAACCAGACTGACCCGACGAAACAGATTATTACGCAAGCCTCCTATATGGAAAGCCATGATGACGTGAATCTGGATAATAAATTGATATTAAAGGTTGCCACGGGTGACAAAGGGAACCTGCACGCTATCCCGGCAGAGGAACTGGTACTGATTCAGTCGTATATCAACCGGATTAAGTTTGCCGGAACCCGCATTGAAGTAACCAGCCAGGAAGGGGATATTCTGATTCCCCGTTTGTCGGTTTACTATGACGGTGCTGTTTTGGAGTCGGATATTTACGACTTGATTGAGGAACAGCTTAATACCTATATGCTGAGTATCAAATTTGACTCGACCATTTATGTGTCGGATATTATTGCAGCCATCCGTAAAGCCGAACATGTAACAGACGTTTATATCGATGCAGCAGCGCAACCGGAACAAGGAGTTTTTATCGCTCCTTATGACAGTGACGGTCATTTGACACCGGCCCGGCGTATCGGACGGATGAGCCATACCTTTTCGGGTTACTTGAAACAATCGGGTGGAGAAGGTGAAGAAAAAGGGATTCCCAATTTCCGGGAAGCTATCAAACTAATTGTAGACCATAATGAAGAGGTATAAACTCCCTATCGACAAACTGGTAAACCGGCTTGTGCCTTATTACCTGAACGGACGCCGGTACATCCTACTTCTGCAAAGTCTGGCTTACCCCTTGCAAACGCTGAACGAGCGTTTTATGGCTTTTGCCAAAGATAAGCATATTGAAGCCCGGATGACCTCGCAGATTATTTGCTTTGAGTGGTATCTCAATTATAAGTTCGGGCGTTATCTCGCTGATTCCACCGACCGTATTTTTCTGTCGGAAAGCGTGTCGCTGGGTGTGGATTTATACCATGAAAACGCTGTACATGGCCGCCCGTTCACTGTCTGGAAAGAAGGTGAAGCTGTCTTGGCTTCCAATCCACAAGAAAAGCCCAGGGAGTTTTACCGTATAGCGGAAGAACGCGCCATCAATAAAGTGAGTTTTATGGTAAACGTTCCTCCCATTAAAATATCCACGAAAGAGTTTGTCTACCAGCTTTCTTATGTGGTAAACACCTATAAGGTAGCCGGGAAAACGTATTTAATCAAGATTGACGGAGAAGAAATTGCACCTAATAACAACACTAAAATATGAAAGAATATATAGCAGAAACCGGCGGAAGATATACCTATTCGGACGATGTGCTGAATTTGCAGGAACTGGCATTGAGCTTGACCGCCCTTTTTTCGGAATGTCCGGCCTTTATCATTTCCGGCTGCCAAACCGAAGGCAATACGATTACTCCCGGCTACGTGTGGCTGGGTGGCAAGATCCGCTATTTCGAGGGCGCGAACCCGGCAGGTTTCCCGTATTTCATTTATGAGACCAACACGAACGAATCAATTGTCTATGCCAATGAAATCAATAAACGCGGGCGTTGTTGCTATCTGTGTGCCGGAGGAACCGCCGTGCCGCAAGCAACCGATCCGGTAACGGGATTGCCGCCTCAATATCTGGAACTTAGCCGTGAGTATGCTCCCCGGCTCAACGAGAAGTTTGTCGGACGATACGCCTTGTTGCTGGATTCCCCGGCTTCCCGTCAGAAAGTGAAAAAGGATGTTACTTTCAGCGGGGAAGTAACGGTCGAAAAGACGTTGAAATCAACCAAAGAAATCAGCGCCCAGGGAAGTGGCGGGCGCAGTCTCCGCAGCCGGGTAAAGGAAAACGGTGAAAGCTCTTTAGGAGCCTACCTGAATGAATTGCTGACGGCAGAAATCGTGTTGAATACGGACGGTTCGTTTTCTTTTCTGAAAGGAACGACGGAATTAGCCCGACTGGATGAAAACGGATTTTGTTGTGATGCGATGAACCTGAAACGGGGACGAATCGGGAGTGGCTATTTATATCAAAACCATCTGATTAATATTGGTGACGATACCGATGACGGTTCTATCAATATTAACCATTGCGGATATAACCAGACTACCAGCCGTTTTCGGAACTTCAACGTGTACGACGGTAAAAAGTGTTCCATACCCTTGTTTCAGGTAGAAGGAAAGACAAAGACAGTTTCCGTGAACGGCTCTTTCCAGGTTTGCGGCAATGGATGTGGCTATGTCTTGCGTAATACTTCCTTTGCCAAAGGCGATCCGGAGCTGACCGCCATCATCGAATGGCAAGACCGGGACAAAACGCCCATCGCCTCGCTGGGATACCTCACTACCAGTACAAATGATTTTACAGTGAGTAACTTATTCGGGAATCTGGTTTTTCTCCCGAAGGGATTTATAGACCTTTCCGGGGAAGTACGGATGAAAGGGACAGATATTTATTCGATTTTTGTCACCCAAAAGAATTTTGATGATGCGCTGGCAAAAAAAGTGTCGGTGGTCAGCGGTAAACAGTTATCAACAGAAGATTTTACGACTACATATAAAAAGAAACTGGATGCCATTTCGAACGGTTCTATCGGTGATGGCGGTACGGGTTATGTGACTGCCGACGATGTAGCCGATGCCCTGAAATACAAGTTGAATGTCAGTAGTAACCTGGATGACTTGTTTGACAAAGGCGTTGCCCGGATGAATTTATCTGTTTACTCCAAAAGTGAGACAGACGGTAAATATCTGACTATTAAAGGTAAACTTACGGAGCTTATCAATCTTTCAGCGGATGAGATCAACGGTATGAGCCCCGAACAGGCTGCTGCCCGTAAAGCGGAGAAACAAGCCGAGATTCGGGTAAACCTTGATGCGGAGAAACGAGGGACGGGAGATTTGAAGTTATCCAAAAGCTCCAATTTGTCGGATTTACCGGATAAGGCACAAGCCCGAAAAAATATCAGCGTGTATTCGACTACCGAAATTGATAAGATGCTGGAAGGCAAACTAAGTTCGGACGGCGCTTATACGGGTGCGATATTTACCGAAACGCTGAAAAAGAAGCTGGAAGGAATTAAAACAGGCAGTTTTGCCTACACAGACAGCACGGGTGCCAGCTATGCCCAAGTAGAGGGGTATGTGCCGACCTCCCAAGTTGTCAAAGAGTTGGCAAAAAAAGCCAATCGGTTACTGGACGGGTATAATTCTTCGGATAAAGATACCATCGCCGCAAATTTGGGTTTATATACCAAAAGCGTATCGGACAGTCGTTTTGCAGTGGTTGAAACGTTGTTCCAAGACTACATTACTTTTCTTGTGAAATCGGGAAAGACTACCGCCCAAGCGCAGCAAGCACTCCGGGATAAATTCGATGTATTTTCCAAGAAGGAAGTAACAGACAGTTATTTGCGCAAGGACGGAAAGCTATCGGATTTATCCCTGCCAAACGCTGATGCCAAGAAGTTGGCGTGCCGTACCCTGGGGGCGGCTTATGCCGATGACTACCAGACCAAGATAAGCGACACGGGCTGGTTGCAGATGAACAATTCCGGTAGCGGCACGGACACCCGGCAGCTCTTTATCCGGCAAATCGGAAATATCGTCAGCATCCAGGGGATTATTAACACCGCACAAAGGGACGGCAGCAACATGGGCGGTGTAGTGGCCGTGATTCCCAATCAGATACAGCCTCCCAAATACGGGTTGCGTTGCGCTTTATGCGATTACAATGATGACCACAAATATAACCGGGGTTCGTCCTTTATTATCCGGGCCAACTCCCGCAGTATCCAGCTTTACGAAAGTGGTTGGTATAACGTATCCACAGAAATTAATTTCACCTATTTTGTGTAAATATGAAACGAGTAAACATTCAACAAGACGTGGAGAGCCGCCAGCGTATTGCGGCAGCCTCTCCCAAAGTATTTCCAACGGAGCAAGTAACCGGAAGTGTAAACCCTGAAATCGTGCAGCAAAATGGCAAGACCACAGAAGTACCGGGGGACGAGAATCACGCAACCGCCCCAGCCGAGCCTGTCCCCACGTCGAAAAGAGGACGGAAGGCCAACGGGGACGTACAAAAAGTATAGGTTTGAGGAAACCCGTCTCGGCTTTTTGTTGAAGTATGAAGCACCGGCCGTCTTCAGCATCATTCTTAACCTGACGCCCAGGAGTGTTTTTCCTGAGCCGAAGGTGGAACTGATTGAGCAGGTTTGCCGGGCTTCGGGTGATCCTTCTTTGCGAAAGCCTAAGTTTTTCCGTTATCTGGAAGAGTACCGTGATATGGGGATTTATTGCAGGCGACCGAAACGCCTTACCCCTGAACGAGCTTTGTATTATGAAAGATTGCGGAAGAAGAAGCTGGAGTGTTTTATCAAGGAGAACCAGGCAATGATACAGCAGGAGCTTCGGCGGATTAGAGGTTTGCCTATATAATTTGGATTATTAGCCGAATATTTGATTTTAATTCACTGTAAAACAATTGGTTTTAATTGTTTTTGAAAAACAATTAAAAGGGAATTTGGCTAATTAATAACAAGGCTCTATCTTTGCAGCCTATCAGTTTCTCTAACTGACATCATTTTGATTGAGGCACCTGATGCCGAGCGGACACGGGAGTTCTCCCGTCTTTTCCCTCCCATATTATTAGTTGAATGCAGGCGGTGAAACCGAACCTGTCTGCTGTTGAATTAGATTGCTATTCGGGCAGTTTAATTTTATTGTATTACAATTATGCAAGAGAAGCAAGAGGAAAAAGACCTTCAACAATTATCGGTCGAGGAGTTGTTTGTTGCGGCTCAGGAATCTTATGAAGAAGCCCAACAACGTGCGCTCGAAGAGAACAAGACCTTTACGAAAACGGAGTATTACAGACTTGACAAGCTGGGCATTTACCGGCTACGGGTGTTGCCTATTGCCCCGAATCCTGACGGCACGAGTGACCGTCGCAGTTACGAATATCCGGTGCGCCAGTTGTTGATGGAACTTGAAAAACCGACTACGGGGAATGCCAAGCCGACTTCGATGTATGTGACTGTTCCCCGCACAACGGATGCCGGTTACACCCTGGACTTAATCGACACTTACCGCAAACTCGCCGTGGCAGAAGCGCAAGACCGTGGAGACGACAAGCTCGCTGAAAAAATCGGCGGTGGTAGTTTCGGCGGTGGTCTGAAATTCAACTACGGCCATGCGATGTACATCCTTGACCTGAACGAACGTGCCAAAGGCATTCAGTTGCTTACCCTTTCTCACTCCCAATTTAAGGAACTGGACGAGCGCAAGTTTAAATTATGGCAAAAAAAGCTGGCTAAGTCACCGGGATTCCCATGCCCGATTTCTTCTGTTTACAATGCTTATCCCATTGAAATCGAGAAGAAGAAAAACGGTGGAAAGACCGAATATCTGATTGAGATTGATAATGAAGCGGAGAATGACGTACTGACTTCGGAAGAATTGACTAAATTGATGAATACCAACCGTATTCCGAGCATTATTTATCATTATAGCCGGTACCAGTACGAAGCGACCATCGAATACCTGAAACAGTGCGACCAGAAGTACGGCATGTCAATTATGGACGAGGAAGAAATGAAGCAGGCTATTGAACAACTGGGTTCGGAACTTCCCAAAGAAGACACGAGCAGTTTCTCTTTCGACAAACGAACTAAGGATGCCAAGGAAAACAGTTCAAACGGTAGTGGTATCCTTATCGATGACCTTTTCGCCCGCTATGACGAATTGCAGGAAAAAGGGCTTTCGGACAAAACAGAAGAAGGCCGAGTTGAGAGGATTGATCCGTTCGTTTATCGAGCAGGAAAAATTGCCGGTACGTGTTACCCGTTCGACCAGCAATCAGGAGTTGCTGGACTTAATCGAAGCAGCTTTGGACGCTGCCCCGGCGATGAAGAGGCTCCGGCGCCCACCCGGCACCGGCTCCCGAACCGGAACCGGAAGCACCGGCAGAGGCTCCCGCCCTGAACGTCGCCGCAGACGATAAGCGGAAATCATCTATTATTTATTCATCCGAACGGAAAAGGCAGCCTTCAATCTGCCTTTTCCTCCCTTTACACGCTTATTATGGCTAAAGAAATTTATCCTTGTCTTTTGTTATTCAATGATTTGCATGTCGGGAAAGAGAATATACCGGAATTTGTCGCGAACTGGAACGAGGCACTATGTATCTGTGAACGGTTGGGAATTACAGAGATAGCCACGGAGGTGATTTGTTTCTTTCGCGTGCCGCCCAGACACTTGATATCCTGTTGGCCGTTCACGATGTTTTGCTGGCAACCGCCAAGAAAGGCATCCGAGTTACCATTGCCAACGGAAACCATGACAAGGTTGCCCCTGAATCGGAACGGGTTACTGCCATATCTTCGACCAACATCGAAATGTCGTGGTGGCGAATGATTATGTGTCTTTGCCCATTGGTGACGGGCAACACGTTTTGTTGCACCTGATTCCTTATTTTCCGGAAGACGGCAGTTTTACCGAGAAACTTCAAACGGTGAAACACAAGCGCTGGATTCCACAAAACTCAATTTTTATACTTGCATGAAGGGATAAACGGGCTTTGTCACAACCCAGCGAAAAAGAACTTCCCGCGAATCTCTTTGAAGGGTTCGACAAAGTTTTTGTCGCCCATTACCACAACCGTTGCGTTATCCCGAAGACAAACGTAGAATACATCGGCAGTAGCCGCCAACATAATTTCGGCGAAGATGAAATGAAAGGCTATACGGTGTTATACAATGACGGAAGCACTGAATTTATCCAGAATAAAATCAATCTCCGGTATAAGGTAATTGATGTGGATGCTGACCAAGTGGATATACATCTGACTGATTTACTGGACGAAATGAAAGCAGACGGGCATTACCGCACCAAGGTACGGGTTCACACGACTTCCGTCCGGGCTTCCTCCATCCCCAAAGAAAAGCTACTCCATGCGGGAGCCTCTAAGGTGGAAATCATCACGGAAGAGACGGAAGCGGCGGACGTATCGGCTTCCAGCCTTTTTGAAAAGTTCGATACCCATAAAATCAGGGAAACCTACGAGGAGTTTTGCCGGGAAAAGGAAATAGCAGAGGTAGAACTCGGATTGTCTTATTTATCTAAAATAGATAGTGTATGTGGAAATTAAATAAAATAGCTGCCCGTAATCTCTGTGCCTTCCGGGAATTGAGTTACGTCCTTCACCAAGGGGGTACTACCCTGATTTTCGGGGATAACCGGGACAATGAGAGCCAACGCAGCAACGGATCGGGCAAATCGGCCTTACTGGAATGTATAGCGATTGGTGTTACCGGCTCCCCGCTGCGAAAAATCAAGAACGAAGAAATCATCAACGATACAGCGGATGAATGTTATGTGATGCTGGAATTCAGTAATACCAGTTGCAATGAAGTTTTTACCGTGGAACGGGAAATATACCGCAAGGGTGCTTCTCAGGTACATTGTTCTATTGAGCGGGACGGTAAGCCGATAGATACGGACGAGGCTGTACAACATTCGGTGGATGCCTATGGAAAATATATTTTGGAAAAACTGGGCATTACACGTGACGAGCTTTTTAACAATTTCGTGCTCTCGAAACATAAGTATGAGGATTTCCTGTCTTGTTCGGATAAGGAGAAGAAAGAAATAATCAACCGTTTCAGTAACGGCATTGTGGTGGACGAGGCTATCGAAAAGGTGTCGGAAGACATTGCACCGATTGAGACCAGATTGCGGGATGCAGAGTTGGAACTTTCAGGAGTGGACGGGCGTATCGCAATGCTTACCGAGCAGATAGAGAAAGAAGAGAACAATAAGAAGGAATGTGCCAGGAGTAAAGCGGAAAGAATAGCAGCCATTGAACAGACTATTACCGGGAAACGGGCATTTATCCGTGAGAAAAAGTTGGAATTGACTTCGTTGAGCAATACCAGAACTGATATATTACAGACCGATACTGAAATGCAGGGTTTGGAAAATTCAGACGAACCGCTGGATGATATTCTGGAGCAGGTGAAAATCATGGTATCGGCTTACGGTACATTGACAGACTGGAATAAGGTCATAGAATCCAAGAAAATACAGTTGTCATCTGTCGAAAAGAACCTTGCGAACCACCAGACAAACCAAAAAAATGCGACGGACAAACAAGCCCGCCTAACAGATGCGTGCACAGTACTCGAATCGGAATACGCTCTTTTACAAAACAGTATCAAATCCGTAATGAGGCTGTTGAGGAAGAATTGAAATCCCGGGTATAAAGCTCCATAATTTAAGCCGTACCGGTGAAGAACTTCGTACTAAACGCCGCAATTTGTCGTCGGCCGTGGAATCATTGAAAACAAACTGGCGGGACGATTACCTGTCCGGCTTGCAAACACCAATTTCTTTGTTGCTGACAAGGAGTTTGATGTGATTGCCGGGCAACAGGAATTGTCAAAGAAGCAGCATTCGCTTGTCCTGATTGGGAATGAAATAACCGAGGCCGAACAGCATTGTATTACAGTGGAGAAGAAACAACGCACTATAACTGCCGACCGTCAGGCTATCCGTCAAAAATGATGAATGGCAACAACAGTTGTCTACAGCCGGGAAGGATTTGCAGACCGCCACTTTGAATTGGAAACAATGTCCCGTAAAGAAAAGCAAATCAGAGAAACAATCATTTCCCTGCAAAAGGATATTGAGGGTACGCCGTAAGATTTTCGATGAAGCCTTCGAACTGATCGATGCGGCTTACCGCACCAATGAACGAAAGAAATTGACTATTAATGACGAGGTTACGGCTGCCGAGTCATCTATTGAGACGCTGCGCTACCCTTTCTGAAATCAGCAATTCCTCCGGACGAAATCATTGAGTCGCTGCGTGCATCATTAAAGAATTACCGGAAGAAATCGGCGGAGATATTGAACGCCAAAGATAAGATTGAACAGACGTTGAAGCAATTGCAAGAGCAGGAACAACGTTTCAACCAGTTTAAATCGTATCTGGCGAATACGAAAATAGAAGCTCTTTCAAAAATAACGAATGAGTTTCTGGCAAGTATCGGTAGCGATATACGGATTCAGTTTTCGGGTTACACGGTGTTGAAGACAGGCAAGTTACGGAGAAAATTTCGGTGACGTTAGTCCGTGACGGGTGGATTGCGGCAGCTTCGGCAAGTTCTCGGAGGGGAAAAGCAAGAGTGAATTTGTCCTCCATCCTGGCTATGCAGAAGCTGGTGAACAGTAATTGCGAGGGTGACAAGGGACTGGACCTGTTGGTGCTGGACGAGATACTGGCCGCCGTGGATGAAGAAGGGAATATGAAGATGTTTGAATCGCTGAACCGGTTGGTATTACAGCGCTGGTCGTGTCGCACGGGCACGTGAGCGAAGCCTATCCGCATACACTTGTTATCCGTAAAGAGCATGGTGAATCAAGGATTGTACAGTAAGGGCCTTTGACACGCGCTGAGGTGCTTGGTGGATATAGCCACGATGTGCGGCTATTATTCCACCCATGAATGTGGCGCCTGGAATTTCTATGAATCGAAGGCTCGCAATGACAATAAGCAGCATAAGGCGTTCCGTGACACGCTGATCGGGTTTATCCGGCAGCATGGCATCCGTCAGGTGGTTGCAGAAGATATTAACGTGAACAATCATTTCACGGATATGCGCAAGTTGGCGGAGTTTCGGGGATTCTACTGGAGGTGTGCGACGAGCTAAATTTGCCTGAACCGGCATTTGTGAACGTGACTACGGTGAAGAAGTTTGCCACGGGCAACGGGCGGGCGACGAAGGTTGATATGATTAACGCCTGTGTCGCTAGTATGGCTACCGTCCCCGGACGGACGACGAGGCGGACGCTTTCTGGATTTATACCTACTACTGTCATAAATACCGGATATGACACATGCAATATTGTATTGTTTTACCCTGACAAACGGATGAAATAATACAATATTGAATTAAAATGAATTTTAAGATTATGAATTGACGCTAATTAGCTGACAGATTGAGACGAAGTTTAAGTTCAATTTCATGTTGGCAAGAGCGTGAAAAACAGACTTTACCATCCGAACGTGATTTAGATCCGGAGTCGGTGAAACGACGGACGGAACTATTCACCCGATATATTTTACCGCATAAGCGATTAATATATAGTATTTGTATCAAGTTTACTTTTGAGGAGTGTGACATAGAAGATAATTACAGCGAGGTGCTGGTGAATTTTACCGGTACATCGAAACTTATAATCCGGAGCGGCCATTGAAAAGCTGGATTTACGCGGTGGCTCAACGCCACGTGTATGATTTGAATAAGCGGAATACGGGTTTGAAGGCAAGCGATAACGTGGATGTATCGGATTTGCCGGATTTGAACGAGGGAGACCAGGTGAGTTGTAATTGTATGGGCATGGATAATTATGAGCAGTATTACAACGATGATATTCTGGAAGCACTGGATCAATTGACCCCTATTCATAAGGAGGCTTTGCTGCTGCAACAGGCCGGATATAAGATGGAGGAAATCGTGGAGATTTCTTTCCAGAACGGGAATTTGAAGACTAAGAATATGGATACGATTAAGAGCCGTATTTTCTTAGCGAAGAAGCAAATGAGGAGTTTACTAACCCGTGACGGTCATGCAAAGCAACAGTAAATTAATGAGCCGTTTGTTTACGGTGTTGATGCGCCGCACGGTGTTGCCGGGGTTTGTTTTTCCGGGCGGTAAGGTTGCGGAACGACGGGTTGATGCTTGTTTAGAGTATCTATCGCTTACGTTTGGAACGGTGGGCTGGAACGCATTGTAGATTTTGTATTTGCCAGGTGTACGCTGTTTCAAGGTTTACACCGGACTATTTGTTGAAATGGAAGTTGAGCCATTCTTTCGGGGAACGTGCGTGTGTGCGTTTTGTCACCCGTAAGCCCGGACAGAAGTATTATGAAGACCGATGGCTGAAAGAGCACAGCCTTACGCGTGAGTATTTGCTGGGACTTATCGAAGACCGGCAGGTGCATCCTTATTACCGCTTTATCAATCCTGGAAGAGCATACGAAACGGCGTGCCGTATCGACGGAAGCCGGTTATTATATCTGTGCCGCTTCGACATTGCTTTGGACGCCTTTTCTGTTGCCTGCCGGATGCCGTTTTCGGATGCCTGCCAAAATAGAACCCGGCATTTGTACCGGAGCTTTACCGTATCCGGGTAGCCGAATATCAAGCAAAGGAGGACGGGAATGAGTAAGACGAAAAGTAATCCGTTGAGCGTTGAGTTTCTGTATGAGCTATACTCAACCGCCATGTTGCATGAATCGGTGTGCGGCGTGCTGGTGCAATATATGGAGAAAGAGTATCTGCCGGACCGTTCTTTCCAGCGTATTCAAGAAGTGTTGGCGAACCATTTCCGCAATTACAATATGCCGCCCTCCTATGCGATTTTGTCGCAGGCTTTCCATGAGGATTACGATGCGATAGAGCTAATCAATACTTTTCAGGAGTATGAAGCGGATGCCAACCCGGAAGTGGTGCTCGACATGCTGGAAACTTATATAAAGGTGTCCGGTTGCAATCGGTGTATAACGAGGTAGGCAAGCTGTATAACCAAAGCAAGCAGGACAAGGCAGAGGCATTATTAAGGGAATATGCAGAATGGTTGTCGGGTTTACGCTGAAATCCTCGGCATTTGTGGATGTGGGTAAATTTTATAGCCCGTTTCCGTCAGAACCAGGCCCGTGAGATTGAGGAACAGCAATCGGCTTTGCCCCAAGTTACCCGGTTTTATATCCCTTACGTGGATGCCCTGAATGCCGGACGGAACCTGCGGGGACAGCTTACGTGCTTCTTAGCTTCAACGGGCGTGGGAAAATCGCATATCGTGAAGTATATCGGCACCCGTGCTAATGTGGATGACGGATTGCATGTACTTCATTTCCAACTCGAAGGTTCGGAAGAGGAAGCGCTCAATGCCTATTCTGGAAGCCTGATAGCCAAAATGCTTATTACTTTGAGCGGGGAAAAATTTCAGAGACCGAGATGCGGTGCTATGAAAAGATGGTCGAGGCATTGAGCGGCAGCATAACGGTGCGTTGCTTTCCCCGGTTCAATGCCGGTTTCAACGCTGGATATAAAAACGGTATTGTGGAGTACCGGAAGAAGACCGGGCACTCTCGGACGTGGTGATTATTGACAGCATGGATTTGCTGACGGATGCCAGCCGCCGGGTTTGGAATGCCGAATATGAACGGAGTAAACGGATTGCCGTTGCGAATGACTTGAAGGACCTCGCGGCAGACGAAAAGTATGGATGATTGTGACCTATCAAGCTACTATTGAGAACCGGGACTGGTTAAATGACGAAAAAAACGTGCTGACTGAATACAATTGCAGCGAGGCCAAAGGTTTGTCCCGTCCCTGCACCCATTTGATTAGTCTGAACCAGTCGTCTGCGGAACGGAACGAGGATGTGATGCGGTTACATATTGCCAAATCCCGTTTTTTCAAAAAGGGAGATACGATTAAGATTGCTACGAATTACGACGATGAGGTATTTTTCGATGCCCAGCGTAGTTTAACCTTAAACCGCTGACGAGATGGCACTATCGAGACAAGAAACCGATTTCCTGGTTGAAGAGATAAGCCGCCATCTGGGAGCCAAACGGGACGGTGCGGGCAAAAACCTGATAGCCCGTTGCCCGTATTGCGGGAAAGAAGGCAAGTTCGGCGTGTATATCGGCAAAGAGACACTGCGCAAGAAGCCTTTTATGAGCCATTGTTTCAGTTGCGGGCGTTCGACACAGACACTCGAAAAGTTGCTGGAAGAAATCGGGCGTCCGGATTTGATGGTGACACCGACGGCAGACCTGACCACTCCGCTCGACACGAACCTGTTGTTTCCGCTCGATATGGAGGAAGAGGTAGATGATACACTGGGGATTGTGGAATTGCCGGACTTTTATACACGGGTGTACACGCATCCTTATCTGAAATCGAGAGGGTTCTGTTATGACGATTACGATTATTTTGAAGTCGGTACGACGGGAAAACTAAATTCCGGTTTACCGATTACGTGATATTCCCGGTTATTGACAGTGGCGATGTTGTGGTTATGTTGCCCGCCATGTCTGGCCGAAAGATGAAATCGATATTTATAACCGGAAAGCTAAACGTCGGGCGAGTACCCGATCCGGCGGTTCAATAATTCCACGGAGAATGATTTTGTCCGGTTGCTTTATAACTACGATTCGATTATTGAAAATGAAACCGATACGGTGATTATCGTGGAGGGTATTTTCGATGTGGTTGCCCTGGTGCGTAAACTGGATTTATATGACAATTCCCCATTGCCGTGGTTGCCACTTTCGGAAAGAAGATTTCCCTTACCCAAATTTATAAGTTGCAAGTGAAAGGTGTCCGCACGGTGGTCATCGGCTATGACGGGGATGCAGTTGCGGCCATCAAACAGACCGCTACGGAATTAGCGCCCTATTTTGAGGTGTTTGTAGCTGATATTCCCAACCCGGAGAAGGATTGGCAAGACCTTTCTTTGAAGAGATATTCGAGATTTTGCGGAGAGGTTGAAAACACCTATTGAATATAAATTATCCAAATTACAAGAATAATGGAAGAATTAACAGCATGGCTGGATGCTAACCGAATAGCGTACCGGCAAATAGATGACGAGGTGGTTGAGATAGAAGATTTCGGGAAGGTGTTTTTAGCAGACCTTTCGGGAGTGAGTTCTATATTCAAGGGCGACGAGGGGAACATCCGTTTTAATTTAATGGAGAACCCGGACGTACTGATGGAAGAAGACATTTTTTATGCAGCCTTTGCTTTTGGCAAGAACTGGTACTATTTCGATTTGCGGGAGGAGTTTCGTTTCAACCTGCTGAAATATGTAGGTAAACGTCAGCCTACCCGGTTGAACATACCGTATGTCAATCTGGGGTGCATACCGGTTACGAGTTGTTGAACGGTTCTGGTGAACTGGCAGACTGGGTACGTAAAGCGAAATATCTCGGTCATACGGCTATCGGTATCTGCGATTACAACACGATGGGCGCCACGTTGAATTTGCAGAAAGAGTGTTCCGCAGCCGGATTGAAACCTATTTTCGGATATTCGTTCCGGCTTCGCCGGGGGATGAAACGGTTGATATGAAGTTATATTGTCAAAGCAAGGAAGGACTTCGTAACTTGTTACGGATTCAAAAAGCGATAATGGTGGATAGTGAAGAGCATACGCTGACGCTCCGACAACTTACCGACCATGCCGGGGAAATGTGCTGGTGTTCGGGAAATGTTCGGGGACTGGCTGAGAAAGAATCCGGATGTCGTTCGGAAACTGAAAACAGCTATGGGGAAAGAGGAAGGTTGCAGTGGAAACTTTATTTCCAGTTGACCTGACGGAGTACAAGGCGGAGCGCATTGATGTGGAAGTATTAAAATCGGTAGCTTGTTATTTTGAAAATTTTGCTGATCCGTTCACCTTTTCATTCGAGATAGAGCCTATACTAATATGTGACAATTACTATCTGGACGGGGATGATGCCCGAAATAAGATTGTTCTGAACAAAATAGCTACCGGTGCGGCGCATGAGCAGAGCGACGAACAGTTCTTTAAGGATATAGACGAACATTTTTCAGTGATTGAGCCGTTGTTCGATAGTGAGAAATGGGATGTAAAAGCCTTGTTTGAACGGATGTGCCGGAATACGGTTGAGATTGCAGAAGGAGCTGATGCGGGATATGAGACTGATCGGAATTTTATGCCGAGGTATGATATGACAGCCGAGGAAAAAACGAAATACGGCGACCGGCACAGCATGTTTCTATCCTTATTGGAAGAAGGCTTTCAGCGGTTAGTCCCGAAAGGCGAAGAAGCCGTTTACCGGAAACGGTTGGAGCATGAGATTTACATTTTGGAATCGACCGATAATGTGGATTACATGCTGGTCCAGTACGACACGGTAAACTGGGCCCGGAGTAATGGCATCCTTGTCGGCTGCGGGCGTGGTTCTGCGGGAGGTTGCCTGGCTCTTTACCTGATGGGGATAACCCTGATAGACCCTATTAAGTATGACTTGCTTTTTGAGCGTTTCCTGCTTCCCGAACGTGCCGGGCTTTATCCTGCCCAAGCGACACTACTCGCCGGAGAATTGCAGTCGGAGGAATATGTGGAGTTTGAACTGGAAAACGGTAAAACCGTGCGTTTCGACCGGGATGCGCAATTGCTTGTCGTGCGGGATGAAGAAGAGATGATAGTATATGCCGATGAATTGAAAGATGGTGACGATGTAGTGTTCGACCATAAAGATTATTTGTGGACGATTAACTATATAAACCATGTTCCATCCGACCGAGATAGACAATAATACTTTTTTGTATCACGGCGACTGCCTCGAAGTTCTGCCTTTTCTGGCTGACCGGGGAGTGAAAGCCGATTTGATTCTCGCTGATCCGCCATACGGGACAACCCATTGCCGTTGGGATTCAGTGATTGATTTTCCGCTGATGTGGAATGCCATACGCGGCGTATGCCGTGACCGTACTCCGGTGCTTCTTTTTTGTCAGCAACCTTTCACAAGCGCATTGGGAAATTCAAACCTGCGGCGTTTGCGGTATAGCTGGGTTTGGGAAAAGACTACGGCTACCGGTTTTTTAAATGCTAACCGGATGCCCCTGAAAAGCCATGAGGACATATTGGTCTTTTATCACAAGTTACCTCTTTATCATCCTATCAAAACAGCGGGACACAGCCGGAAGGTGGTGGCTTCCGTGCATCGTCAGAAATGCAGCCAAGGTGACATCTACCGGAAACACGGGTTATACACGGACTATGACAGCACGGAACGCTATCCCCGGTCGGTATTGAAATACAGCACGGACAAACAGACCTGTTACCTGCACGCTACCCAAAAGCCGGTTGCTTTGCTGGAGTATTTTATCCGCACCTATACCAACGAAGGTGATTTGGTGATTGATTTTGTGATGGGCAGCGGTTCGACGGGAGTTGCCTGCCGGAACACGGGTCGACGGTTTATCGGTATCGAGAAGGAGGAGACCATTTTTCAAATAGCTAAAGAAAGATTGACCTTATGAAGATAAAGCATGTAAGTATAAAACAAGAAACGAATCCGGTTCAGGTGCTGGATTGTTCGGTAAGTGACGGTTATCGTCAGGGTCCCGGCGGTACACTCGCCGATGTGGATATTGACTTCCAATCCGACCGCCGCCAGGAAGTGAAGGAGTATCTGGAACGGCGTTATAATATCAACGGGAAACAGCGGGTATTTTCTGCCGGGACTTTGACTACCTTGAAAATCAAAGCTGCCATCAAAGATGTGGCACGTGTACACCGGGTTCCACTGAATATTGTGAATTATATCACATCGATATTCGATGATGACAAGATGACCTGGACGGACTTGTTTAAACTGGCGTTTACCAATAAGAAGGTGAAGAAGTTTATTACGGACTATCCGCAAGTGATTGAGGACATCCGCCCTTTGATGGGCCAGCCCCGTTCGGGTTCTATCCACGCTTCGGCTATCCTGATTACGCCGGAGCAAAAGGATGGTGAAGAAATGGAATGTTTCGATTACACTCCCCTAAAAAAGGTAGACGACGTGTTGGTATCGGAACTGGACGGCTATTCGCTGGATGAAGTGGGTTTGCTGAAAAATGACTGTCTGGGAATTAAGGAGCTGTCGAAAATCCAATCGACTATAAACGAATGTAACCGGGTATATGATGCCGGATTACGGTTTGATGATATTGTGAAAGGCGGACTGGACGACGAGAAGACTTATCGCCTGCTTTCAGACGGGTTTACCCAGAATGTATTTCAGTTTTCATCAAAAGGGATGACTAAGTTCCTGATGGATATGAAACCGACGAATATTCACGACCTGATTGCGGCCAATGCGCTTTACCGGCCTGCCACTTTGGAATCAGGTTCGGCAGAAAAATACCTGTTATGTAAATGTGGTGATGTAGCACCTGTGTATTTGTGGGGTACATATAATGCACTGAAAGACAGTTGCGGCCAATTAACTTTTCAAGAAAGTCTAATCCAAATTGCTCGGGAAGTGGGTAACTTTAGCATGGGGGACGGTGTGAATTTGATGAAGCTGATTTCTAAAAAGCGCATCGACAAGATACATGCCATGAAAGAGAAATTCATGCAGGGGGCCAAAGAACGGGGATGCCCGAAGGAGGATGCGGTGCAAATCTGGGATATGATTGAATCGGGCGGTTCTTATCTTTTTAATAAATGTATCAGTGGCGGGGAAACGATTTATCGTCCGCATGGTGGACGGTGGAAACCCACTATCGGGGAGATGTACCGTATCCGGCATGACCGGCAATATGCCCGCCGGACAGGACATGCGGATTTGTATTCGAAATATAACCGGAAAGGCTACGGAATAGGATTCTCACTGAATGAAGACGAGCGATTGGTAAAGAACCGGATTGAGGATATTCGGTATGTGGGTGAAAGGCCACTTTATCGTATCACACTGGAAGACGGCAGAACGCTGGATGTAACGGCCAACCATAAACATCCTACCCAGCGGGGAGAAGTCCGAACGGATTGCCTGGTTGCCGGAGAGGATTATATGTATGTGAATATCGGGTATATACAGCAGGATACCAATTACCGCTTTACGGACAAAGGTTGTTTGAATGATGATATGTACCATGATAATTACGGTGTAGGTAATTATGAACTGAATTCCCGACCGGGGCATTCCGGTTTTGTAGAGAAGCCGGAAAGTGAATATGTACGGCTGGAATATTACCGTAAGCACCTGATGCTTGAAGCGTGTGCCCGATGCGGCAAACGGAACTGCCGGCTGGAAGTGCATCATATCAACGGAGACCATTCACAATGCGGAGAGAATTTCGATAATCTGACTACGCTTTGCGCTTCATGTCACAAGAAAGAGCATTATCGCATGGGGCGCCGGAAGATGGGTGAACACGGGCTTTACACAGAATTGCGCAAGGTGGTATCGGTCTCGTATATCGGTTACGGTGAGGTTTATGATGTAGAAATGTCAGCCCCCAATCACTCTTTTGTAACGGCTGGTGGTATGGTGACATGTAACAGCCATGCAACGGCTTATGCCATTACTTCTTATACGGGCGCCTGGCTGAAAGCGAATTACCCGACGGCTTTTTACACGGTGGCATTACAATGGGCGGACGATAAGGAGATACCTGCTTTGATGTCGGAAATGGAGCAATGCAGTTCGGCGATGATTGTGCCGCCCGACGTGAATGTTTCCGAAGCCCAATTTTTCACGGACTATGCCACTAACGAAATATTCTGGTCACTTACCCGGATTAAAATGCTGGGGAAAAAGGCGGTGGATTACATCGTGGACGAACGAAAACGGAACGGGGAGTATCTCTCTATCGAGAATTTTATTTTCCGCATATTCCGCTATAAGTTAAAGAAATATGAGTTTTGGGATGATCCGGATAATGCCGAAGAATCTACCCGTGTGCCCGTGAATGCAAGGCATGTCAAGAATATGATTCTTGCGGGATGTTTCGACAATATAGAAAAGGTAAAGTCCGTGACAGACCGGTACGACATTCTCAGCCGTGCTGCCCGTGAATTGGGGTTTGAACTGGCAGACAAGGATTTTCCGGACGAGTTAATCAGCAAGCATTATTTTTGGTCGATGCAACAGATTGCTGTTTCGGGTATCGGTTCGATAGATTACCGGAGGATATTCGATAGCTCTGACCTGAAAGCGAAAGTGAAGGGGAAAGCCTCTTACATGGAATTGCGGCGGGCTTTTGATTCTGATAATGAGGGAAAACGAATTGTTGTCTGCGCCACGGTCAGCGAGGCCGAAGAGAAAGCCTATAAAGACAAGATGACAGGCGAACAAAAGAAGTTTGCCAAAATCACGCTTCAACAAAATAACGATATGATGGAACTGGTATGCTGGTCTGATTTTCTGCAAAATTATCCGGCCCCTATCGGAAGCCTTAAAAATAAAGTGATTATCGTGTCGGTGGTTATCAAGTACAGTGATTACTCCGGCGCAAATAGTTTGACGACTTATAAATCATCTTTAATTCAAGTAATGTAATGCAACCTACGATTATTGCCGTTGTGGGCGCTTCGGGTTCGGGCAAGACCTATCTGTCGAAGCTGCTCCAAGATGAATTGAATGTTTTTAGTATTATCAGCCATACGACACGTCCCAAACGGGCGGACGAAACGCATGGAAAGGATTATTATTTTATCCGGAATATCCAGATTTTCCCGTTCTGCGATATGCTGACACATACCAAGTTTGGAGGGTATGAATATTTTGCATTGCGCGACCAGGTTCCTCCCGAAGGGTATTGTACATACGTTGTGGACGAAAGTGGTGTGCAGGCGTTGAAGAAACTTCACGGACATCGTTTCAGGATTGTTACGGTACTGGTGCGCAGTAACTATGAAACGTTGGTTGCCAGGGGCATCGACGAGGATCGGATTTTCCGGGACAGAACCCGGAAGCAACTACCGGAAGCCTTTTACGATTTCGTGATTGACAATGACGGTTCTTTGACGGAGTATGAAGAAACGATTCGTGACATGTATCAAAAAATACGTTTATGGCAGCCCCAAAAGTAGAACCGAAAATTTATACCGCCGTTGTCCTGGACTTTGAGACGGGCGGGCTGAACTGTGTAGACTGTGCCTGTACGCAGCTTGCTATGCAGGCTGTCCGGCTGGATAACTGGACGGTGCTGGAACGGTACGCGAAGTATATCGCTCCTTACCGGAAGCTGGATATAGGCGGCGCACCGAAACGCAAGGTACTTAAAACCCGTCAGGCTCTTGTTCAGGAAGAGGCCGGTATGTCGATGAAGTATGAACCGGTGGCATTGACTTATTCGGCTATTACGATGGATATGCTTTATAACCAAGGGGTTGATTTGAAGGAAGTGGCGCAGGATGTGATTGAGTTCGGCAAACGTAATACCCTGTCGAAGGGACAACAATGTAAACCAATACTGATAGGTCAGAATATCACGTTTGACATCGGGTTTCTCCAACAATTGATAGCCTACGCCGGGCTGATGCCGGAATTTGAGAAGGTGTTTGCCGGAAAGGTGGATTTCTACGGGAATTTCCAACCGCACTACGTGGATACGATAGACCTCGGCAGGTTCGCTTTTGCCCATCTGCCGGATGTAACCTCGTACAAGCTGGAGATACTTTCCGAGCGGCTCGGTATCGAGTTGGACGATGCGCACGATGCCGGAGCCGATGTGACCGCTACTTTGAATGTGGCGGCGGTCTGCTCTGCCCGGTTACGGCAGGAAGGTGGCGGGGATATTTGTATTCAGAAAAAGGAAAAGACACGTGCTCACTTTAAAATTTAAGTCTTGTGACTTTTTTATATTTCTGTCTTCTCTTTCAGCAGAGAATATTATTTTTTTAATGTATAACTGATTGTATAATACTTACATAATGGACGAACAACAGAAAACGGAAGATACGGTTGTCTTCAAAGCCGACGACCGGATGACCTACGGAGCGATGAATTATGACGGTACGGAACTGATGGCCGTGATTTCGGGTTATGACCTGAACATTGCCTTTAACATGCGTACCATTAATTCACTGGCTGATGCAGAGGCCGCCACCAACGCATTGGCCGATGTGTTTTATGAGGTTCTGATGGAGCAATTGATTGAAGAAAAGTCGTATCTGGTTAAACCCTCCGGGGGAGAAAAGACTATTCCGTGATAAAGAAACATACAGTCTCTTATCTTATTTACAAGGGGCTGTTTCCGACGAAAGAATAATCATGGAAGAACAAGAAAAAGATATAAAGCTGACAGATGCCGAAAAGGAATTTTGCGAGTTGTTCGTCAATGGGGACAAAGAATTTGCCGGGCAAGCAACGGCGTGCTACAGGGAGGTGTTTGGAGAAAATAAGAAAAACCTTGCCTTGGCTGCACGCCGTTTGCTTGCCAAATCGCATATAGCTTCTTGTATCAGTGAATTGCTGGAAGAACGGAAGATTGAAACGGAAGCTATTGCCGTAAAACTGCAAGTGGCTGAAACGCTGAAATCGGTGATGGCAGAAACCGCCAAGAACGAGTATATCGACAAGTTCGGGGTTGCCCTTTCACCTGCGCCACTCAGGGCGGTTTCGGTGAATGCCGCAAAAGCATTGATGGAACTTTATCCTATCAAGCATTCGCAAGAGGATAAGAAGAAAGGCGACGGCGGCGGTAATATCATTTTTAATGTCGTTGTTCCTCAAACCCCACCGCCCCATGAAGAAGATTAGCAGGCGGAATATGGAGCGGATTATTTATATCGCTCTGATTATTATCCTGGTGATATTCGGGATATTCAAAGATAGCGCAGGGGCTGAAATGCTCATCCGGGCTGTTAAAGATGCTTTTTCGATTTTAATACAATAATTACTTATGACTACAGTCAAAGATTTTTTTGCAGACAATTATCGCTCGCTGTTCGTGATATTCTCGTTTATCATCACGATTTACGTGCAGCATATCACTAACACTTCCCGAATTGCCGAACTGACAGACCGGTGTTCTACACTGGAAATAAAAATAGAAGACCAGTACGAGAAGATAGACGCAATCAAGCTCGACAAGGCGGTATTCGAGGCCACGATGACGCAGTTCGTGTCCATTCAAGCCGACCTTCGGGAAATGCGCGGCGATATAAAGGAATTGCTGAAACAACGATGAAGGCTGCGTTCGGTATTGTTCTCTGGCTGGTGTCGTTGCCGGTGTTTTCTCAGTCGGTGTTTTCTCAGTCGGTGGATTGTATCAAACGGTACGAGGGACTACATACAGCCCGGCATCATCCCTATGTGGGTTACGGGCACAAGTTGGTGGCAAATGAAACGTTTACGGCTGAAATGAGTGAGGTATGTGCGGATTCGTTGTTGCGTGCGGATTTATTACACCGATGTGCCGTATTCCGCAGTTTTGGACGGGATTCACTGCTTCTTGGCATATTGGCTTATAATGTGGGTGAAACCCGCGTGATGAAAAGCCGGTTGGTAAAGAAACTCCGTAGCGGATGCCGGGATGTTTACCGGGAGTATGTCAGTTTCCGACTGATAAAAGGAAAGGTGTCTGCGGTTTTGGAACGCAGGCGGAAAGAAGAGTTTAAGCTATTGTTTAATGATTAAAGAAGAATGGTTATGATAGTGGAAGGTAGTCAGATTACTGTTATTCCCTCACCGGAATTGACCGAAATCCACCTGGATGGTTTGTTGGGTGAAACGGGTATTGTCCTGGAAGACCTGACAGATAGCGTAAGAAAATGCAAGGGGTACATGGTTTTGTTCCCCGAAATGTATAAAGATGAATTTGTCTGGTTTGTTCCTCAAAAGTCGGCTTATGAATAGAAGGACAGGTGTATTATTGGTAATTGTTGCCGCATTGGTTGGCATGGTGTGGTTGCAGCAACGGAAGGTCGTCCGGTTGAAACAGGAACGGGACCGGCACGAACAGAATAGCGATGCCCTGCTCTCGGATTTAAAACGGTGGCAGGTGGATTCGGCAACCATGGCAACGGATGTGAAAACGCTTCGGTTAAGCATGGATGAATTGGAGCGTTACCGGGCTGATGACCTGGTAAAAATCAAACAGATGGGGGTTAAGATTAAGAACCTCGAAGCGGCTGCCAAACACCAGATTGAGGTTGATGCCCCGATTCATGCTACGGTGCGTGATTCGGTGGTTATACGTGATTCAGTGGTTGTTCGTGTTCAAGCTGTGTCGATGATGAATCCTTTTATCCAGTTGCACGGGGTTATTGAACGGGATTCGCTGATCGGTTCGGTTCACCTTCCGGTAACGTTGAGGCAGGCCGTGTGGATTGAGTATAAACGACGGTGGTTGTTCTGGAAGAAGGTGAAAGCGGTGCATCAGGTTATCACAACGGATAATCCATACGTGGAAGTGAAGTATTCGGAATATATTAACATTCAAAAATAGAGAACTATGTTTGCAAACAAGTCATTTCAAAGCCGTATCGAGGAGGCTAACAAGGTATTCGTTTCTGCCCTCGAAAAACTAAAGTCCGTGCAGACGGATATTTGTAACCGGATAACTGAGAATAAAAATCAGATACAAAACCTGAATGCAGAGAATGAGGAACTGGAGAGTATGAAATCCCAGACGGAGAAGCAGATTACAGAGATTGGGAAGTTTATCGGGTAAACTGATGTTGGTTTTGATTGGAATAGCGTTGCATCTATAATGGATACAACGCTATTATAAATAGCTACCATTTATAAATGTAATGAAGTCGGTCTGCTGATCTTTTAAATATATTTTTTTCGATTAGATTCTCATATATATTCACTATTGCATCATGGGAGCAATTGCATGACTCACCTTCTCTATATTTGCATTGATAATTAAGGTTCTGACACTTCTTTTCATAACAATCCAATATATTCATATTCCCAATGTGCGGTTTGTGTAACAGAGTTTCTTTCAATATACATTTTTCTCCGTTTTCTTCTTTAATTGAGGCTAACGCTTTATTATTTACTCCTAATAATGATAAACTTAATGCTGCGATACCACCAGTTAAAGTTACATCAAGTAAAAAGCAACCATAACGATTGTTATAGTTTTACATTTATATACAATGAACTATCAAATAGCGTCAGATTCATCATATCTTCTCCATTATCATGTTCATTATATACTTCAAAGTTCTCAGATTCATCTAAGATGTCTGAATGGATATATAAATAATCAAGGATTTTTGTGCTCCTTCTTTATCTTTAATACCCATTTTAAGCAATGCAAGGACTGCTTTTCTTTTGAACCCACAAGTTCAAAGATAGAAGAGTTATTCATAAGAGTGTATTTTATTTCAAAGATAATTAAACTACAGCGATTCTTGAATAGGGTGCTAAGATGTTACGTGTATTCAAAAACCATTCTTCTTTTAGCGCTTCAAAGTTCTTATCAAATGTTCCGTCAATTAAATATTGGTATTTCCTTTGTATTTGCTTCTGTGTTAATTCGATTCCTCCAAAAATCGAATCACTTGAAAAAAGTGTTTTCAAAAAATAGTCTTCCTTTGGTGGAATATGAAAAAAATGATTCAGATGTTCAATTAACGTTTTCCCTGAACAATAGCAACGGGCAATTGCGGGAGGGTGTATATGTGTCGCTTCATTGGGCCTGGAGCCTTTGGGAATTTCATCATCGGGTGTGAACATAAAGACCTCTCTACTTTCTAAAACTTCTAAATACATTAATATATAAAAAAAAGCAACTATTCCTTTTAATGTATCTTCATAAAAATCATCTATGGAATTATACCCTAATACAGTTTTATATCTTCCATCCGATATGATTGTAACCATCTTTTCACCAATCCTTTTAGCAGCAAAAGTATCAGCATCCGTTTCAAGCATCTGATATAGTGCAATATCTACTCCTGTATTTTCATGAGATTTTTCTATTGCACACAATCTTGCGTTTTTTTGTATCTGGCAATGCCCTAACAATAAATGTCCCAATTCATGAAATGCACAAAATAAATTAGCAGTATCTATCATACAAGAAGCACGATCATTATTCGATTCAGAATTTAATATTAGATTCTCTATCATTTCTGCCAATTTTTCAGTAATGATAATTACATCCTTATCAGTCTTATATATCGAAAACGCATTTATTATGGGATGCTTTCCCTTAGCAAATGAACGCTTTTCAATTGTAAACAAAAGTTCTCTTTTAGGTAAAAAGATTTTATAATAGGATTTGACGAAGGATTATAAGCGAACTCATAATAATTCTGTAAAGTCATATTTACAACATCTTCTGTACTTCTAAAGCGAAAAGATCTTTCTATATCCATAATGCAATTTTATAAATTATGCCATAATGCAATGTACTATGCGAAGATAGCACAAAAAATGATAAGGAAAATAAAATGCAAGAACAACTTTCAAAGGGCTATAAGGCTATTCTGCGGATATAATCTAAATATATCCAAAGATGAAACTTTGCTGAAACGAAAATTCAAGGGGCCGGATTATACTATCGGCGACCTTTTATTGACGGGAAGTTCTTCTGCAATACGCTGGAAGATACCGTCCGCATTTTACCTCTACTCTGTCCTGATACCCCGCAAGGCGTGAAATGCCGGTGTAAGGAGAAAGAATATGGCCGTACCGCTATTCCTGCCGGACATTACAAAGTAACCATGAGACAAAGCCCGCGCTTTAAACGGGTGTTACCTTACTTACACGACGTGCCGCATTTCGGGCATACTAATTCATTCCGGAAACGATGCCAGCCACACGGAAGGGTGCATACTTGTCGGGAAGAATACCGTGAAGGGAAAGGTGCTGGAATCGAGGGCCACTTCTGACAAGCTGAACGAGATTCTAAGCCGGAAAAGGAAATCACTATCGACATTGAGTAATGGGGAAAAACCGGAAATTAAAGGCTCCTGACCAACTCCATATTGATTTCTGCCCGTCCCCAAACAATACGAACTCTGGAAGCTGCTGCAACCGGGTGCCGTTGTGCGGGGGAACTATCCGGCAACAACTCATCGGTTACGATATAAACCATAATCCGCAATACAAACCGTTTTGTTATCAATGTAATAACACCAATGTTCCCCAGCTCGTGTTGGGTGGCGGGGCTGCCGGTGGAGGGAAAATGGGGTTATTGGATTCAACGGTTTGCACTCCGTTTGGTTTTCGTAAAATCCGCGATTTGAAAGTTGGCGATATTATTACCTCAGCAACAACGGGAGGACAACAACGAATTGTATCTCTACATCCGATAGGCGTATTTGAATTTTACCGAATCCACTTTATTGACGGAACACACTTTGATTGTTCAGAGGGGCATTTATGGCAATTGCACCAAAGTCGTAAACGGACAAAAAAGAAAGATGCGGATGGCAACCGGACAAACGAACGGATATGGACTACCAAAATGATATATGAATGGATGCAGAAAAAGAAATCCGGCATGTATAAATATTCCAATCTGATCATTCCTCTTTGCGCCCTGTACAATTTACTCAGGGCAATAGATATAAACATGCTAAACCTGTAGCTCCATATATTTTAGGGGCACTTATTGGGGACGGTTGCATAACAGATACTCTTATCAACATCAATGCTGTAAATTTCACTACGATGGACGATGAAATTGTCCAGCAATTTGTTAAAGCCGGTTATGATATGGGAAGTTGCCAACAAAAAGATAATAAAGCAAAAGCTACATTATCTATGATGCTAACCTTGTTCAAGCTCTAAAAGCCATCGGCATTGCCGGACATAGTGCTTCGAGTAAATTTATTCCGGAACAATATAAGTATGCTACTATAGAAGAGCGTAAAGAACTTATGCAAGGATTAATGGATACCGATGGTTATGTGGATAGCCGTGGGCATCTTTCATATTCTACTATCAGTCCACAATTAGCGAAAGATGTGGCTTTTATTGTACGCTCGTTGGGAGGAAAAGCTACTATTAAGAAGAGCAAAGCCGGTTATAAGGACAAAACGGGTAACCATGTTAAATGCCAAGATATTTATGATGTATATATCATGACCCGTTTTGATCCGGAGTTAGTACGTCTTTCCCGTAAAAACAACGTTGCCGATATGAATTTAACGGTGGAAATTCTACATTGGGAAAGCGGATAGTCGGTATTGAAGCTATTGGAAAAAAGACTGGACGTTGTATAACTGTCGATGAGCCTGGAGGCTTATATGTGGCTGATGATTTTACTGTTACTCATAATTCCTATAATGGTAGTGTGTGGATTGTAAGCAGTTGCCTACGTTTTGAAAATATCCGGGCGGTGGTTGGGCGTAAAACACTGAAATCGCTGAAAGAATCGACTTGGAATACAATCCGGATGATTGTTAAGAAGTGGGGACTGGTAGAGGATGTGCATTACCGGGTAAACAATATTGAGGGGACACTGACGTTTTGGAATGATTCGGTGATTATCATGAAGGAACTCGCCGATATTCCCAGCGACCCCAATTTTGAAAGGTTCGGTTCTTCGGAATACACTATTGGATTTATCGACGAGGTGAGTGAAATCTCGCAGCGTGCCGTGGAAGTCTTGTTTTCCCGTTTACGCTGGCGGACACACGAAACGTTCATGGTATCTAAATTACTACTGACGACCAATCCTACGACAAACTGGGTGCGTAGCCGATTCGTGCAGGACGACAACGGGGATAAGGCGATCCTTCGGGAAGGTGAGTTTTATGTGCCTTTCAGTGTGTTCGACAATCCGGACATCGCTTTCCGACAGACCTACGAGGCTGCCCTGAATAAGATTTCAGACCAAGCGACGAAAGAAAGACTATTGTATGGGAACTGGGATTTCGTGGAGTCGAACGATATGGCTGTTTACAACAAGTTTGACGGCGTTAAACATTTGATTGCCGGTTTAAAAGAACGTGTGTACGATCCGACCAAACCTTTGATTACCGTATGGGACTTCAATGTAGCACCGCAGATGTCCGTGTTGCTTGCACAAATCGATTACGAAAAGAAGAAGGTGTACATCCACGGAGGTATTGGGCAAACCACAGGATAAGGAAAATAACACTCCTGCACTGGCCCGACGGATGCAACAAAACTATATCGGGAAAAACATATCGGCGGAGTGGACGTAACAGGTGATCCTTCGGGATTGCAACGTTCTACGGCCACAGAGGACGGTATCAATAACTACACGGTTATTCTCGATACTTTGGGAAAAGGCGTTCTTCGTCCGAAGCTAAAGTTACTTAAAAGCAACCCCCGCAAGTGATTCGTTGCGGATTTGTCAATGAGGTATTTACAGGATATAACGGATGGACGGTAGAAATAGACCTGAAATGCCGGAAACTGACCGAGGATATGATTTACCAACAGAAAAATGAAGACGGCACGAAGGCGAAGCATAAGGTAACAGATGCGAAGACCGGGATGAAGTTCGAGAAATATGGTCATCTGTCGGACTGCCTGGATTATCTGCTATGTTATTATCTCCGGGATAGCTGGTATAAGTATAAAAGCGGCGATAATAACAGTTCAGTGGTTACTACCGCTGTAATTCAAGAAGGATTTAATTATTAAACGAATATGTACAGACGATTTTTAAACGATTCAGACTATCTGGGAATTATCACGGCAGAAGCCCTTTCCCAAATGACCCGTAATAATCCGGAGCGGTTTATTCAGGCGGAGGAGTCCGCAGAAATGAGTATTACCGAATATCTCAGCGAGAATTACGAGATAGAACAGGAATTGAACCGGGGGAAATACATCGCCGAATACGACCGACGGATAACCTTTCCAGTAGGCGCCTATATTTATCAGGAAGGGCGCATCTACGAGGTTATCCGCTCGATTAGCGGCTATAAAGCACCGGCTACAATGATATACTGGGAAGAATATGACGATTTTAATCTCAATGTGGATGAAGTGGTCCGGTATTCGCAGTTTGTCACTTATCATACCGGGGATATTGTGAAATACAATGATGTGGTTTTCCGTTGTATGGAAGATAACGGGTTTCAGTTCGGGAATATCCGCATTCCAATGGTTGTCGGGTGGCAGGAGAAAGAAACCGCCGAATGGTTGCCGGTTCCGTATGAAGTATGGGATGTGGTGTCGTTTGAGGGGGCTTTTTATGCGTTGCTGACACTGGAAGGGTTTGACAACAATATCAACCCGATGGAGTCGGATTGTTGGGGGGCTGTAGCTGATTATGATCCGAGTTATAACGATTATGAACTGGAAAGGCACGAGTATGTAGTTTATGAAGGCCGGGTATTTTATCCGGGTATGGATGTCAATGCCGATGTTCCTATCGTAGGGCATAATATCGCGTTGAATGATCCCCGAAATTATAATATCAAAAAACACATGGTACGGTTGGCTGTGTACGAACTGACAAAGCTAATCGCCCCGAATAATGTGAGTGCCGTTCGGATGAAGGATTATGAAGATTCAATGAAATGGTTGAATGACGCTTCCAAACTACGGCTTAACCCCCAGATACCTCGTAAACTGGCCGAAGACAAAAAACCGATAACAGACTGGCAGCTAACGACGTTTCAGACTGATTTCGACCCTTATAAAAATCCGTGGCTGACTTAAAATCCGGGATTAATTGCCTAAATTTAGCTGAATTGATTACCTTTGCATTATAATTGAAAAAACGGATGCTTATAGAATAGATTTCGAAACAAAAACATACGAATTGCTGTTTAACCTCCCAAAGCGACCAAGAAAATGAGAGAAAAACAGTAACAAGGCATTAGACAGCACGTGTTAGGGTATAGCACGGAGCTGGCTTGTGTCTTGTGGGTTGCTTGGTCGCACCTGGGGAGGTCTTGTTGGTTCCGTGCTTTTTATGACTTCCCCCTCAATATTAATTCCCTAAAAGACCAGGCTAAGATGAAGATTATAAAGGAAAAAGCGATTGCCTTTGTTGGTAACGGTGGATTGATTACCCCCGATAATGTTCCAGACCGGAATCTGGAAAATGTAATCCGGACAGAATTGTTTTATGTCATTGAGGAGTTATATAATGAAGGGAAAACTATTTTTCTTTCTGAAGCAAGGAGTGGCTTTGAAATGCTGGCGGCAGAGGTTGTTCTGGAATATGCCCAATCCTATCCGAAAGTCCAACTGTATGTCGTGATTTCATCCGAAAAGCAGCAGGTAGATTATTCTTATAAAGACCAGTTACGTTATAAACGAATTTTAGGGAAGGCAGCCGTTCGTGTAACTTTGGATGGATTTCCTCATAGGGCTGATTTTCTGGCTTCGGAAGTCGTTGTTTATGGAAACAGCGAGGAACCAATAATGAAACATCTTTTGGAAAGAGCCGAAAAGGAAGGCATGGAAATATGGAATATGTATGACGGCATAGAAGACTATTTCTCCATTCAATCTCCGGTGAAACAATTTCTTCAAGAGTATCCGGATGTTTCCAGTTTTAAATACGGTCGTGAGGGACTGATTTTCCGGGGAAATAACCAGCCGTTCCCTGTGCCGTTTTCTGATATTACCCATGTGGAGAGAAAAAATAATCGTTTGTGCTTCACACTGAGGGATGGTATGGTAATTATGGCTTCGTTGTTATCGGATGACTGTTATGTCAGGTTGCCACCGTCTGATTTTGATGTCAGATCCTTTTGCTGAGGTGTGATTTTTGATTTTTTTAGTCTCTGAAACCCTTAATGAAGACAGTACTTTTATTCTCTTGAACAATAAGAAGATAACAGTATATAAGTATGTATATATTAATCGAATAAGGCTTCTGGCGGGCTGTTTTTTAAGGGGTAATCGGACATTATTTTTCCATTTAAAGTGCTATCTTTGCGCATCTAACTAAAAAACTTTAAAAATGACTAAAGCAGATATTATTGATAAAATCGCTAAATCAACCGGAGCGGAGAAAGTTCAGGTTTCTTCTATCGTTGAAGCGTTTATGGAAAATGTGAAAGGCTCTATGGCTTCGGGTGAAAATGTTTATTTGAGAGGGTTCGGGACGTTCCATATTAAGCATCGTGCGGAGAAGGTGGCACGAAATATATCGAAAAACACTACGATTGTTATTCCGGCTCACAACGTACCGGCTTTCAAACCGGCAAAGAATTTGTGGATAAGGTTAAGGAAAGCAAGTGAATAATATAGCGAAATATAATCTGAAAACTTTTGCAATATCAGCCATCGGGTTGATATTGCTGTTTTGTGTGCTGACTTATATAAGCGCTCCGAAAACCGATGGGTTTGAGTTCAGTTCCATTAATCCGTTGGGCTTCCTGGAAGGTGCTGTGTTTGCGCTGGGCTTTGGTCTGGGATTTCCGCTTTGGCTGTCGGTAATTGTGATTAGTGCCGTTTCGTTTCTTATTTTCATGGCGTTTTGTGGCTTTGCAGATATATTAAATGATAAAGGACATCATTTGGATGCCCTTTATCGCTTTCTGGTTCTTTAATATCCGTATGCCTTTTCTACCTGTTTGTCTATTACATCTTCTGTCGTATTTTTAAAGTAATGCTTGTAAATGGTGTTAGGACTATTACCAGCCATTTGAGCTACAATTATGGGGTGGATATTATTGTCTATCATCTTTGAGATAAACGTACCACGAGCCGAATACCACGTCAATTTGCCTTTGTACTTTATTAGCCCTTTCACTTTTTGAGTGTCTTGTTTACTTTATCACATAATCTTTTCAGGCGGCCTCTTTTGTGCCTCTGTTTGATGTTTGTGGGAGAATACCGGCAATAAATAATCTCCATAGCACTTGTCTTTGTAGCGGTCTACAATAGCCTGAGCTTTCGCTGTGAATTTCATACGAGCCGTTTTAGGGAATTTGATACGCTCGTAGTTGAGTCTGCCGTCTTGGTCGATGCAATCTTTAGTCAGATATGCCACGTCGATATTAGCCATACCGCCCGTGTAATAGCTAAACAGAAAGAGGTCGATGTGGAATAGTTCTAACCGGGAAAAAGACTTCTGTCGATGTTTTCGATTTTAGTGATTATATCAGCCGGTAAAGTTTTGGGGACAAAGGCTTTGCTTTGGCCTTTGGCTTTGACTGTTCAAAAACAGTGAGGTCTATATCCGGAATGCGCATTTTGTCTGCATAGAATAGTAAACCGTAGAATTTACGCATACGGCCATATAGATTTCCCTCGTTGTGCCGTTCTGCTGCCCGCTTCTGAATAAAGAATACGTAATCGTTTACGAACTCGGTGGTGATTTCGTTGAAGTAGTAAGTAGAGAACGCCCGTTCGTATTTCTCAATGGTGAACTGGTTTAAGGTCGTGCGCAAGTCTTTGTAGGAACGAGCCGTACCAACACTGGATAACACTTGTCCGTGTTTGATACGCTGCCTCTTACTTATCTGTTCAATGATAAGATCGAGTGCTTTCGCTACAGAAATTACTTTTACTTCCTGTTTTTTCTGTTCTTGAACGTCGAAGTGATGCGACCATTGTACAGGAGCCCAAGGTTTGTTTTCTACTTCCCAGTCTTCTGCCACTTTCAGGTATTTTGTTTTGAGGTCGAGCAGTCGTTTGTTTTCTCTACCGCCTCGGACGACTTAGATGTGAAGCACTGGGTTTCGTTATCCCACTCACTGAATGGTCCCGTGATGCTTAATACTTTCGGAACCACGCATAACCCGTTTTGAAGAAAATCATTTCCAGTTTGACTAACTGGGGAGATTTGGGGTTCTCCTTGCCCTTGATTGTTAATGAAAACATAACGCATTAATTTAATTGTGTCCATTTGGCATCAGTTGTCCTTAATTGTCCTTAGTTGACCTTAATCGGACTACATGAAAGCCTACATCGTAGAGTAGGAGTTTCTACCAAAAGGGTTATTTTGCCTTTAATTAGCTTTTGGGCTATAACCCTGCCTTGCACAATTTAATTAATGCGTTATTGTTCAATAAGTTACGATAACATCATCGTAAATAGTCAAAAGAGGGGTATCACAAACCGACACACCCCATTTTATTTAATCTAATCTTATTCTATTTTTTCTTCTTCAAATTCGGTAAAAGAATGTGACCAATCCTAGTAACGGCATATAAGCACAGATATTATATACATATTCAATGCTCGTTTTATCCGCTAAATTACCGAGTACGGCAGATGCTACACCGGCCACTCCGAAAGCAAATCCAAAGAACAAGCCGGATATCAATCCAAGTTTGGTAGGAAGCAACTCTTGGGCATAAAGCAATATGGCAGGAAAAGCGGAAGAAAGCATCAATCCCACACAGAAGCTAAGGATAATAGTCCACAGCAGATTGGCATGGGGCATTAGTAAGCTAAATGGGGCAGCTCCTAAAATAGAAGCCCAAATCACATACTTCCGACCAATTCGGTCACCGACAGGTCCACCAATTAATGTTCCGATAGCAGTAGCTACCAGAAAGATAAATAAATATAGTTGCGAATCTTGTACGCTTACATTAAATTTATGAATCAAGTAGAAAGTATAATAACTCGTGAGACTTGCCATATAGATATATTTGGAGAAAATCAGAATCAGCAATATCCCGATTGAAAGGGCTGTCTTATCCATAGGCAAAGGAAGATGAACAGGTTTTCTGATACTGACGGTCTGTTCTTTCATCCGGTTTAGATATGACCTATACCATTTGCAAATTGGGTACATCACTCCGATAGCAGCTAAAGCCACAAATGCAAATACGATGAGATGTTGTCTGCCATAAGGAGCCACCAATAGAGCAACCAGTAAAGGGCCTAATGAACCTCCGAAGTTACCACCTACCTGAAAGAGTGATTGTGCTAGTCCACGTTTCCCGCCAGAGGCAAGGAATGTGATACGGGAGGCTTCCGGATGCAGTACGGAAGAGCCAATTCCGATTAAGAATACGGAGGCTAATATCCAGTATAGATTATCAGAGAATGCTAAGTTTATCAAACCAATCAGTGTAAAGCTCATTCCGATAGGCAACGACCATGCAACGGGATATTTATCAAAAATGATTCCGGTAATCGGTTGAAAGACCGAAGCCGAAAGCTGATAAACCAGTGTGATAAGGCCGATTTGCGCAAAACTTAATCCTAAATCATCTTTGAATAGCGGATAAGCTGCTGAAACAACGGACTGTAAAAGATCATTGAGACAGTGTGAAAGACTTAATGCGATTAAGATGGAAAATGTAATTTTTCCTACGGGTTGTTCCTGATTTTGTACCATGATACCTATTGCTTTAGAAGTGTTCCTGAAAAATTGGCTGCAAAGGTACGCAAACTTTCCCGTTTCTCTAAGACTAAGGATTCTAAATTGTCGTTAATTCAGTTTTGACTAACCGAACTATTCTCCGTACCTGCTGTTGTTAAATAAAAAAGGAGGATTATATGGGCTTTATATGGTATATCATTATTGGTATTGTGGCTGGATTCCTCGCAGGTAAAGTAATGCGCGGCGGAGGTTTTGGTCTTATTATAAATTTATTACTTGGTATTCTTGGAGGTGTACTGGGCGGTTGGGTATTTGCCCTTTTCGGACTGTCAGCTTCAGGATTGATCGGAAGTTTGATAACTTCCACTGTAGGGGCTATCCTTGTATTATGGATTGCTTCCTTATTCTCGAAATCTAAATAGATATTTATATAATTTATTTTTAATCCTAAAAACAGAACTTAATTATGGAATGTAGACATGGAAATTTCTGGATTGGACTCGGAATTGGGTCAATCCTCGGCGCAGTAGCTTATCGTCTTTCACGTACAGCAAAAGCAAAACAGTTGGAAAGCGAAATTTATAATGCTATCCATCGTATAGGTCGCGATGCTGAAATAGCAGCTGCTCATGCTGAAAGAAAAGCAATGGATCTTGGACTTAAAGCAGTAGAAACCGGTGCGGAAATTGCTGATAAAGTAGCGGCAGAAGCCGACAAAGTGGCCGGAAAAGCAAAAGATAAGTGGGAAAAGTAAGAATCCCAAAATGGGTAATCGATTTAAATAGAATCGGTTACCTGTTTTATTTTTTGTATATTTAATCTTTTATCCCTAGCTTTATTTAGTCATTGTATCAATGTGTGTGCGAACACATTTAGGCTAATCTTCTTTATTATTCTCGTTTCCTTCAAGAATCAGGAGTTACTTTCTCTCTAACTTTTCATCTGAAAAGAGTCTTTTCTCCATACTATCTTTACTTTTTCTTATGTTTAACAACATGTATGTTTTGTGTGTTAGAGTTAATTATTTGATTATTAGTTGTATGTGCTCGTTTTAGTGTGATGTGTGTGCGCACACACTATTGCTAATTCAATAATTCATTTTACTTTTGCCGATGAAAAACAAGATACTTATCAATATATGGATAAAGAGTTTTCAAATATTCGGATTGTAGACATTGCCAAGATGGCAGGTGTCTCTGTTGGCACGGTAGACCGTGTAATCCATAATCGTGGAAGAGTATCTGAAGAAAACAGGAAAAAGTACAGGCTATCCTGGAAATGGTACATTACCAACCAAATCTGATGGCACGTTCATTAGCAGCCTCCAAAAACAATATCATATCCTTGCAATAACTCCTTCTTTGTGCAGGGGGTATTGGGAAGCTATTTCGGAAGGTATAGATAAAGCTGCGGCGGAAATGGAATCATATAATATCACCATTACCAAACTCTTTTCGATCAATATAATAATAAGACTTTTGATGATATCATCCGAAATCTGCTGAATGAGAAAGTGGATGGAGTATTGATTGCGACTTTGTTTACAGATTCTGTTATCCGGCTTTCGCAGGAGCTTGACAGGAATGAAATACCATACGTGTATGTTGACTCCAACATTGGAGGGCAGCATCAACTGGCTTATTTTGGAACGGAATCTTATGATGCCGGAGTGATTGCTGCCAGATTATTGATGGACAGGCTTCCTTCTTCTTCCGATATATTAATGGCACGGATTATTCATAGTGGGAAGAACGATTCTAACCAGGGAAGGAACAGGCGCGAAGGTTTCTGTCATTATCTCACTGAAATAGGGTTTAACGGGAATCTGCATGAAGTAGAACTGAAAATAAATGATTCAGTGTATAACTTCATGAAACTGGATGAAATCTTTGAAGCTAATCCGAATATTAAAGGCGCTATTATCTTTAATTCAACTTGCTATATTTTAGGAAATTACCTGAAAGCAAAAGGAATGCAGGCTGTCAAACTGGTTGGTTATGACCTTATCGGCAGAAATACGCAATTACTTTCCGAAGGTGTGATAACCGCATTGATTGCGCAGCGCCCGAGCGTCAGGGTACGATGGTGTTAAATCATTGTGTAATCATTTGCTGTTCAAGCAGAATAGTGAGAAAGTGAATTTGATGCCTATCGATATTCTCCTTAAAGAGAATCTGAAATATTATCTGAACAATAAATTATAAACATATAAATTTATAAGAACCATGAATGAATTATTTAACGTAAAGGCAAAGTAGTTGTTATCACCGGCGGAGCTGGTATTTTAGGTAAAGGTATTGCTGCGTATCTCGCAAAGGAAGGCGCAAAAGTGGTTGTGCTCGACAGAAGTGAAGAAGCTGGGAAAGCATTGGTAGACAGTATCAAAGCAGAAGGAAATGAAGCAATGTTCCTTTACACTGATGTGATGGATAAGGAAGTGCTGGAAGGTAACAAAGTGGAAATTATGAAGGCTTATGGCCGTATTGATGTTTTGTTGAACGCTGCTGGAGGTAACATGGCAGGTGCAACTATCGCTCCGGACAAAACGTTCTTCGATTTACAGATTGACGCATTTAAGAAAGTGGTGGATTTGAACCTTTTCGGTACCGTATTGCCTACGATGGTATTTGCTGAAATTATGGTAGAACAGAAGAAAGGTTCTATTGTAAACTTCTGCTCTGAATCAGCTCTTCGTCCATTGACTCGTGTCGTTGGTTATGGTGCAGCTAAAGCCGCTATTGCTAACTTTACTAAATACATGGCTGGCGAACTGGCATTGAAATTCGGTAACGGTCTGCGTGTAAATGCGATCGCTCCGGGATTCTTCCTGACCGATCAGAACCGTGCGTTATTGACTAATCCGGATGGCTCTCTGACTGATCGTTCAAAAACAATTCTCGCTCATACTCCATTCAACCGTTTTGGTGAACCGGAAGATCTTTATGGAACCATCCATTATTTGATTAGCGATGCTTCCAACTTCGTAACAGGTACAGTAGCTGTAATCGATGGTGGATTTGATGCATTCTCAATTTAATAAATGGAGAATTGAGAATTAAAAATTGAGAATTGGCTGCGTAGCATCCGTATGCCGACTCTCAACTTTTAATTTTCAACTTTGATTTCTTAATTCTCAATTTTCAATTCTTAATTTAATAACAATATGTATTTATGTGAACAAACTTGGCGCTGGTATGGTCCTAACGACCCCGTTAGCTTGTGGGATATTAAGCAGGCAGGCGCTACCGGTATAGTAAATGCTCTTCATCACATTCCGAATGGTGAAGTGTGGACAGTAGAAGAGATCATGAAACGTAAACAAATGATTGAAGAAGTAGGTCTGACATGGTCTGTGGTAGAAAGTGTACCTGTACACGAACATATCAAGACACAGACTGGTGACTTCATGAAATACATTGAAAACTATAAGGAAAGTATCCGTAATCTGGCGAAGTGTGGCGTAATGGTAGTTACTTATAACTTTATGCCCGTACTGGACTGGACACGTACTGACCTTGCCTATACAATGCCTGATGGCTCTAAAGCTCTTCGTTTCGAAAAGGCGGCTTTTGTAGCCTTTGATCTTTTCATCCTGAAACGTCCGAACGCAGAAAAAGATTACACTCCTGAAGAAATAGCTAAAGCAAAAGCTCGTTTCGAACAAATGAGTGAAGATGATAAGAAACTGTTGGTTCGCAATATGATTGCCGGACTTCCAGGTTCGGAAGAAAGTTTCACAGTAGAGCAATTCCAGCAGGCATTAGACCGTTATAACGATATTGACGCTGAAAAGCTCCGTTCCAACTTGATTTTCTTCTTGAAAGAAATTGCGCCTGTTGCCGATGAAGTAGGCGTGAAGCTGGTGATTCACCCGGATGATCCTCCTTACACTATTTTAGGTTTGCCACGTATTTTGAGTACGGAAGAAGATTTCAAAAAACTGATTGAAGCCGTGCCTAACGAATCCAATGGCCTTTGCTTATGTACAGGTTCTTTCGGAGTGCGTGCCGACAATGACCTTGCAGGCATGATGGAACGTTTCGGTGATCGTGTAAACTTTGTTCACCTGCGCAGCACACAACGTGACGAAGAAGGAAACTTCTATGAAGCGAATCATCTGGAAGGGAATGTAGATATGTACAATGTGATGAAGAGCCTGATTCTTCTGCAACAACGTCGTAAATGCTCTATCGCTATGCGTCCCGACCACGGACATCAAATGATTGATGACTTGAAAAAGAAAACGAATCCGGGATATTCCTGCTTAGGCCGTCTTCGCGGACTGGCAGAACTTCGTGGCTTGGAAATGGGTATCGCTAAATCTATTCTTTAGTTGAAGTTTTAATTAGCACTTTATTATAAAAACACTATGACTATTATTGATCGTGATAATAGTTGTAGTGTTTTTTTATTTATTCTTTTTCACTTGTTGAGGGATAAGTGAGGCGAATAAGTCTCCAACATGCGTATCTTTATCGGCTTTTTTTGCTTTCTTCGGTTTGGGAGGATCGGGGATAATAAGCAAAGCTATTTGTGCACAAGCTTCTGCGTCAGCAAGTGCGTGGTGGTGATTCTCTAAATTATATCCGCACCGTTCTGCTACCGTATGCAATTGATGATTGGGCAGATCTTTTCCGAAAACTTTTCTGGAAGTACGGCAGGTACAATAAAATTTGTAATTAGGATAAGTCATGTCATACAATTCGTGAACTGCCCGAAGACAACCTTCATCAAAAGGACTATTGTGTGCAACAAGTGGCAATCCATCTATCAATGGTTTGATTTCAGCCCATACATCAGGAAAATCTTCGGCTTCCATCGTATCGTCGTAAGTTAATCCGTGGATAGCCGTTGTCCATTGCGTATAATAATTAGGAGCAGGACGAATGAGACGATAGATTTTATTCACGATCTTACCGTCTTTTACAATGACAACACCTACACTACAAACACTTGTACGTTTACCATTGGCTGTTTCAAAGTCGATGGCTGCAAAGTTCCTCATTTATTTCCTTGTTTTAGAGAAACAAAGATAATACAAAAAAGGGTCATGCAAAATATAGAAATAGGATTGATAACCAGGAAATTTATTGATTTTAATAAAAATGAATGTTTTTAATAGATGTTTTCAGTGAAATATCTTTCTTGTTGTGAAAATTATGCTATTTTTGCCAAACATAAACAAAAAAGCATGAACAAAACCTACTTCAAATATAAATACGTTTTAATATTCATTCTTTCATTGCTTGTTTTTATAGGTGGACTAAATTACAAACACTGGTATGTTACTGACAATTTGATAGTAAAGCATATTTCTCTGATTTATTCCATATCTAAAGATGACATTGGCAACAGAAATATAGAAAAGTTGTTGTATCAGGAGTTTCAGAAACAAGGGATAGAGGTAACGTTTGATAAGTTTTATCTTGATTGTAGCAAATTTGATGAAAAAGAGGAGAAAGAACATGTAAGGGAATATCTTGGACTTCTTGAAAGTAAATCGACAGACCTTATTCTGACCGTTGGTGATCAGGCAACTAATTCTTTATTATCTACCCGTCACCGGTTATTATCTTCTATTCCCGTGGTAGCTTGTAATGTGCATTTTCCCAATGAAGAACTGATTGAAGAATACGATTCGCAGAAAGTTTATGTATTGCGTGATAGTCCCGATCTGAAACGTAATATCGACTTTATAAAAACATTGTATCCCTATAATGATATGGAGATTATTTATAATATAGATCTGACCTTTCTTGGACATAAATCTTTCGATAGCCTTTCCCGAGTGGTTGACAGGAAGAATGTGAGAGTTTTGGGCTATCAAAAAGCATTTGTGCAAGAGTGTGATTATAAGCATTTGACGGAGATGATTGAATATTTTAATCTGACCCCCGGTTTGATAAATGATAATGTTAACAAGAATGGTCTGACAATAAGTCTTTGCCCCTTTCGTTATATAAAAGGATCTTCTTTGTTAGTAATGTTGAAACAATCAAAGAGAAGACAACAAAATCAAGCGTTCTTACTGGATAAATTAGATATGCTGGCAATCCCGATAGTAACAGCTTTAAATATTCCTTCTTTTAGTTGTATTCGTGAAGGTTTCGGTGAAAATGCTAAGATTGTCGGTGGTTATATGGCTACAGAGGGTATTACGGCGAAGGCTGCCGCTAGCCTTGCTACACGTTTGTTAAAGAAAGAAAAAACAGGAATGCCTAAAATAAGAGATTTGGAAAAAGAGTATGTACTGGACTGGACATATTTTTCTGAATATGCGGGTGATATTAGTAATGTTCCGCAAAATGTTCGTATGATTAACTATCCTTTTTACGATCGTTATCGAAAAGAACTTTATTTGTTGGGTGGGTTGTTTGTTTTCTCTTTTATTTTGGTAACCATTAGTTTGTTACGTACACATCGCCGTTCGTTGATGGAGCGTAAGAATCTTCAAATGCTGGAAGAAGCGCACAAACGATTGACTCTTTCTATGAATGGCGGGAAAATTTCACTTTGGAATATTCAGGAAGGTGTTCTTGAATTTGATGATAATTATGTACGATTGGTTGGCATGGAACAACGGAGATTTACAAAAGAGGATATTATGAGATATACCCATCCTGATGATGTACAATTGCTTAGCTCATTCTACGAAACATTATATCAGTCTCCCAGTATGCAAATACAACGAATACGTTTTTGTTTTGGAGGGAAAGAGGCAGATTATCAATGGTATGAACTTCGATGCAGTACCTTGAAAGATGCCCAGGGGGAGATTATGTTGGCAGGCATTATGCAGAATATTCAAAACTTGGTAGAGCATGAACAACAGTTGATTCTAGCGAAACAGATAGCAGAAAAAGCAGAGCTGAAACAGTCGTTTCTAAATAATATGAGTCATGAAATCCGTACACCGCTCAATGCTATTGTAGGTTTCACAAATTTATTAATAGGTGAGGGGGCTGATGAAATAGAACCGGAAGAGAAAGCTGCTATGATTGAAATAGTCAATAATAATAATGAGTTGCTTTTGAAACTGGTGAATGACGTATTAGAAATATCTCGTTTAGATTCAGGCAACTTATCCTTTGATATAAAGGAACATAACATTACGAAAATAATAAAGGAGATTTATGTCACTTACCAAACATTGATTCAGCCTTCATTATGCTTTATCCTTGAACTTGATGAAACAGTTTCCTTATCCGTTAACATCGACTGCTTCCGTTTTACTCAAGTCATCTCTAATTTTCTGAATAATGCAAATAAATTTACCAAAGAAGGAACTATTACTTTGGGGTGCAAAATATATAAAGAGCATCAGGAAGTTTGCGTTTACGTAAAAGATACTGGCAAAGGGATTGACGATAAAGAACTAATGATGATTTTTGATCGCTTTTACAAGACTGATGAATTTGAGCAGGGGAGTGGTTTGGGACTTTCCATTTGTAAAGTGATTATTGAACGACTGGCTGGACGTATAGAAGTGCATTCAGAAGTAGGAAAAGGAAGTTGTTTCTCTGTTATTTTGTCTTTGGCAAATATAATTTAGTACAATAAACAGAAGGTATTTAAAAGAAAAAAGCAAATAATGAAAGATAAGTTCAAACCCTGGCAGAGGTGGGTACTATTCGCTCTTGCAATGGCTGTTATTTTTGCATCGGGAGTAATTATTTCATTCCTGATGGAACACAGCGCAGAGGTTGTAAATGTAGACTATAAGAAAAAGATAAAAATAAACGGAATAGAAGCACGCAGCATTATTTTTGCTGAAAACTATCCACGTGAATATAAGACGTGGGTGGATACGACATCGACTGATTTGCACAGTAGATTAAATGGAAGAACCTCTATCGATGTTTTAGCGCAACGTCCTGAAATGGTCATATTATGGGCTGGATATGCTTTTTCTAAGGATTATTCAACACCGCGCGGGCATATGTACGCTTTACAGGATATTGTTCATTCACTTCGTACTGGTGCGCCTATGGGGGGGGCTGACGGTCCTCAATTTGCAAGTTGCTGGGTGTGTAAAAGTTCTGATGTTCCCCGTATGATAGAAGCTATTGGGGTAGATTCCTTTTATAATAATAAGTGGGCTGCATGGGGAGCCGAAATTGTAAACCCTATAGGATGTGCCGATTGTCATGAACCTAAAAATATGGATTTGCATATCAGCCGTCCGTCGCTCACTGAAGCTTTTAGCCGTCAAGGTAAAGATATTACTCATGCTACTCCACAGGAAATGCGTTCATTGGTCTGTGCACAGTGTCATTCGGAGTATTATTTCAAGGGGAATATAAAATATCCTACTTTTCCTTGGGATAAGGGCTTCACTGTTGAAGATTTGGAAAAGTATTATGATGAAATCGGATTTACTGATTATATTCATAAATTGAGTCGTGCCCCTATATTAAAGGCTCAACATCCTGATTATGAAATTTTCAAGATGGGCATACACGCCCAGCGTGGTGTGTCGTGCGCTGACTGTCATATGCCTTACAATGATGAAGGAGGGATAAAATATAGCGATCACCATATTCAGAATCCGTTAGCTGTGACTGAACGCACTTGTCAGACTTGTCATCGTGATAATAAAGAGACGCTCTGTAAAAATGTATACGAACGTCAGCAAAAGGCAAATGAGTTGCGTACACTTTTAGAAAAGGAGTTGGCAAAAGCACATATCGAAGCGAAGTTTACTTGGGATATAGGAGCTACAGAAAATGAAATGCAAGAAGCCTTGCTGTTAATTCGTCAGGCACAGTGGAGATGGGATTTCGGTGTATCTTCTCATGGCGGTTCTTTTCATGCCCCGCAGGAAACCATGCGTATTTTGGGGCATGGCTTAAATAAAGTATTCCAAGCTCGTATGCTTATCAGCAAAGTGCTTGTAGCGCATGGGTATACAGATAATGTACCGCTTCCGGATATTACAACGAAAGAAAAAGCACAGCAATATATCGGTTTGGATATGGCTGTTGAAAAGGCGGACAAAGATAAATTTCTCAAAGAAATTGTCCCTGAATGGCTTCAAAAGGCTAAGGCAAACGGGCGTATTGTGAATTAGAATTTATTTTCACTATATTTGCCTGCAATATAAATCCAATAAGATTATGTCAACAAAAACAATGAAAGAGAAAGCAACCGAGTTGTTGCAGAGGTGTGAAGTGGTAGTGCTTGCTTCTGTAAATAAAGAGGGGTATCCCCGTCCTGTGCCGATGAGCAAGATTGCAACAGACGGAATTTCTACTATTTGGATGTCTACCGGAGCGGACTCATTAAAGACTATTGACTTTCTGGCAAACCCGAAAGCCGGATTATGCTTTCAGGATAAGGGAGACAGCGTAGCCTTAACGGGAACGGTGGAAGTGGTAACCGACGAGAAGATGAAACAAGAACTTTGGCAGGACTGGTTTATCGAACATTTTCCTGGAGGTCCTACCGATCCGGGCTATGTGCTGCTGAAATTTGAATCGAATCACGCAACTTATTGGATTGAAGGGACATTTATTCATAAGAAGCTGGACTAATCACTTCATACAGTTCTATTCCCGTGAGATCTGGAAATAAGAAGAGAGAAACATTCTTTCCTTTCGAAGAAGAATGTCTCTCTCTTTTTTTGATGATAGTTGGATAGATAGTATATCTATTCTTCGTGTTTCATTTAGAATTCGAACTTCTCCAGTTTCATTTCAGCTAATTCCTGAATGATACCTACGTACTTGCTGAAATGAGAAGATTTCTCGTGAGCTGCCAATACTTCAGCATTCTGCCATGTTTCACAAATCATGAAAACGTCGTGACGGGTACTGCTTTCGAAAGTATCATAAGCAATGCATCCTTCTTCCTTCAAAGAACAAGCAGTCAGTTCTTTAGCTGTCTCAATCGCTTTTTCGCGGTTTGTCTCGCTTACGCGGACGAAAACATTTAATCTAATCATAGTCTTTATTATTAAATGATTAAAAATAGCTTTATCACATCTTTGGTAATAAATCGCAGGCAAAGATACTATTTTTATGCTTTTTCGGATACCTTGTTCTTTAAATTTCACCAAAACGTCATATAATCATAAAAAACGATTATATTTGCCCTTGAAATCAAAAAGCAACTATTTTGGGCGCAACTCTTAAATTTGTTCTGGCTTAATATTAGCCTCACGAACCACAGGCTAATTTCTTTCGTTTGAGTAATTCCACTCGAACCGGTTTTTCATTTTGTTATTTTTATTATTTACTGCATGGTTTCTCGAAACGTATGCGATATGAAAACGAATGGAAAATTTCGTAAGAAATAGTAAGCAGAACATAGAAAAAGAGATTGAAAGAATTGAGCGACAGCCGATTGCCCCACTAGATAAGATTAAGCAGATTATTGATGTCATACAGATGTCTCTTATTCTGTTGAAATCCGCCGTTGCCGAATACCAATTCCCGAATCCGAAAAGAAATTCTTTCTTTAAGACCTGGAAACCACAGATTTCCGGGCTGTTGATGTTTTATGTCCGCTTGTATCAGATTGAAAAGAAGCGTATCGGCGAATCTCCGTCTTCCCAATGCAAATATCTGAAGTCGGAACTGGAGAACCTGAAAAAATACTTCCTGAATAATTCCTTCTATGATTATTACCGTACCGGCAGGACGGAACTCGACGAACAATATTTTGTCAGAAGAAACTATGATATTCTTGCAGACACCCGTTTCGGGTTGCTGGACAGGGATTCTTCTTTCACTACCCTGCATGATTCAAGTGTGGCTGAAATCATAGCCAACAATCGTTTAGCGGAATACCTGTCTGCTCAAATAGAGATATTATCAGAGGAACTTCATTTGAAATTCACTTCAATGGTAGAAAACCGGCTATTGCAGTGGACGGACAGCAAGGTTGCTTTGGTTGAGTTTATCTATGCCCTGTATGCGGGCAAATGCTTCAACAATGGAAATACCAGTTTAAAAGACATAGCCTTCTGCTGCGAGACTCTTTTCAATATTGAGATTGGAGACTTTTATCGCATATTCCTGGAAATCAGAAACCGGAAGAAGAGTCGGACGCAGTTTCTTGATAAGTTGAAAGATAAAATTATAAAGATGATGGATGAGCTGGACAAATAAATTTCATGTCGTCTTGTGACATCTTGTGAATTATACAAATGGCTAATATCCAACTTTGCGGAGAAAAAGATTTGATTCACAAAGAAAGATAATAGCTTTTGTATAATTATGGAAACAACATTTACATGGGAGATAAAGGTGAAGAATACTCCTTTATTGATTAAAAAATGCAGCCACTGTGAGAGTGACCGCTTTTATTGCAGTGATAAGTTCAGGATGAATGCACAGAAAAAGAACATTGATGTCTGGCTGATTTACAGATGCGTGAAGTGCGATAACACTTGTAATATGACTTTGCTGTCACGTACCAAACCGGACTTGATTGATAAAAAACTGTTTCATAGCTTTTCTATGAATGATCGAGAAGTGGCTTGGCAGTATGCCTTTTCAGCCGGAATGGCAAGTAAGAACAAGCTTCAAATAGACTACGATAGCGTTGAATATGAGGGTGATAAGTAATATCTCCTTCGAAGATATTATGAATATGAACAACGTGATAATAAGTATTCGGATCGAATGTGATTTTGAATTGAACCTGAAATTATTATCATTGATAAAAGGTGTTTTCTCTTTTCCACTACCGGTTGAAGCATTTTTTGAAGAAGGAAATATTTCTTTGCTTTCCGGTAAGACGTCTCAAAGTGTAAGGTAAAGAATGGAGATATTATTTTGATAGATCGAAAAGCTTGATTGATATTTGGGGATAAGATCGATTTTACAGTTTTTTTATAGCTTTGTGATATAATCATTCGGATGCTGTAAATGAGGTTGTACTATAAAATCAAAGATATGAAAAGGTATTTTTATTAGCTTTTGTTTTGTTTGCATGGAGTATGGTTGTCAATGCTCAAAGAAAGTGATGGGAAATATATTGAAGTGACAGGTTCTTCGGAGATTGAAGTCGTTCGGATGAAATACATTTTCTGATTCAGATTAAGGAGTATTGGCAGGAAGAGTACACAGGTAAATCTAATAAAGAAGAAGATTTTCGGACGAAAGTGCCATTGGCTATGATTGAAAGGATTTGCGTCGGGTTTGCGCAAAATCGGAATAGCGGATGATGCTATCCGTACACAGGAAATAGGGATTATTGGCGCCAGAGAGGAAGGAATTTCTGATAGGTAAGCAATTGGATATCCGGTTGACCGATTTTGAGCAGATCAATTCCATTATCCGTTCTGTCAACACATGGGAATTGAGTCCATGCGCATCGGAGAATTGAAGCATAAGGATTTGCCAATGTATCGGAAGCAAGGTAAGATTGAAGCATTGAAAGCTGCCCGTGAAAAGCATCTTACTTGGTGGAAGCGATGGGGCAGGAATTGGGTGAAGTGATCCGTATTGTAGAACCTGTTGATAATAATATAAGCCGTTATCTTCCTTTTCAGGCACAGAGCAATGTCAGCATGGGGACGGCTGCTACCGAACAGTACCGTGTCATCAAGTTGAGATATGAAATGACTGCCCGTTTGCCATCAAATAAAAATGCCTATCTTTGTGGCATGACTAAAAATAATAAATCGGATTTGGTTTGATAAACAATCTGTGTTTCTGACAGGCAGGTTGTCCTCGTTGCTCTCGGATGATTCCATTCGAGGGTGTTTTCTATATTTTTATAAATTCAATTTTAACTTGCGTACAATGGTGTGAAAAGCATTGTTATGCTTTTCAACGTCGCTCTATATATTAAGATCATGAATAACGAAAATCAAACAATTCACAAATCCGACGATAACCTAACTATTTATGGTTGGAATGAAACTCAATCAGCTAAAACAAGAATCAATATATAGTACCCTTGCTCATGGGCGTGTCTCTATTGTACATCGTACTTGCTACGAGGTAATTTCCGAAACGGATTGTTTCAGTGTGAACTCACGGGAAATATGATGTATGGAAAATCGGATGATGAATTACCTTGTACAGGTGATTGGGTCATTTTTCAACCGTTCGATGAACATAAAGGGATTATAGTTGATAGGTTGCCTCGTGAGCGGACATTGTATCGCAAGAAAAGTGGCACGGTTGCTGATAAGCAGGCCATTGCTTCTTATGTCGATAAGGCATTTATTGTGCAGAGCCTTGATGATAATTTCAATGTTCGCAGGGTAGAACGCTTTATGGTTCAGATAATGGAGGAAAATATCAGCTCTGTATTGGTTCTTAATAAAGCCGATTTAGATTTTGACAGACAGAGTGTTGAGGAACAAATAAAACATATCTCCAGTCAGATACCCGTATTTTTCACGAGTATTCATCAGCTCGAAACAATTGTCCGGTTACGGAAGTCCATATCGGAAGGCGAAACGGTTGTGTTTGTCGGTTCTTCGGGTGTCGGGAAAAGCTCTTTGGTGAATGCTCTTTGTGAAAAGCCGGTATTGCTCACATCTGATATAAGCCTGTCCACAGGAAAAGGCCGTCATACTTCGACCCGTCGTGAAATGGTATTGATGGACAGTTCGGGTGTTTTAATCGACACTCCGGGCGTCCGTGAATTTGGCTTGGCCATTGACAATCCCGATTCTCTTGCCGAAGTGTTGGAGATCTCTGACTATGCTGAATTGTGTCGCTTTAAAGATTGCAAACATATCAACGAACCGGGCTGTGCTGTTTTAGAAGCAGTCAACAGTGGTGTATTAGATTATAAAGTTTATGCGAGCTATCTGAAACTTCGCCGGGAAGCGTGGCACTTTTCTGCTTCCGAACATGAGAAACGCAAAAAAGAAAAATCATTTACCAAACTCGTGGAAGAAGTGAAGAACCGCAAGGCAAATCGTTGATCTCTATTGAGACGATGCAGGTATCTCCGGATGCCTGCATCGTGTTATACTAACTTAAGCTTATATCTATTGGGGATTTACATTTATGAAGAGTTTTTTTATTACTTATTGTCGTATCTGCCTGTAAAAAGCAGTTTCCCTTTCTGTGTATATTGTTTTACGAAATCACCTTTGTGGGAAGTGTACATATTTCTGTCATGTTCATATTGTTTCCATAAATCAAGTTTAAGCCGTTCATATTCTTTCGCAATAGCTGTATTTGCTTGAAGATAATCTCTGAAATACAATTCATCATTATCTCCCTCATAACATAAGTGTAGATGAAATACCCGTTCAGCAAATCCTTGTAATGTATAACCTTTATTGAAATCAATGCGACTGTCGTTCTCTGCCATGCAGATATAGCCGCATCTTTCAATTGTACCTTTCAAATTGACGACTTTTTCTTCTCTTGGGATTTCCACAAGTATATCTATGGTAGGCTTTGCCCAAATTTCTTTAATTGCTGTGCTACCTATATGGCTAATACGTTCAATACAGGGAAGTCTCTCTTTCAGCAACTCCGCTTCTTCCTTATACCAATCTGTCCAATAGTCTTGGTGTGCAGTCAGGGTTATGGGGAATAATTGCCAAAGCTCGTCTAATGATAATTCAGTTAATTTCTTTTGTTCCATATCATGTGGCAATTGTTATTAATAATAGGTGACATAGCTATATAGATAAATTACAGCCAAAAATCAATTAATTCTTTTATTTCCTATTTCATTATCAACATTCTTTTTTGTATTAATGTTTTATGCTGATAATGGTTTGCAGCTTGCCGCCGTTAGGCAGGACAGGTGTATGTTGTAAGCTAAATTTCGTATTCAATCTTGTAATCTTCATATACATTGAATACCGTTTCACAATCTGATAAAATACTTTCAAGCAAAGGTTTGACCTCACTATTCCAATCTAACTTACCCAGCCCTGCACCTATTTTCGGTAGCGACACGGTTTTGATACCTCTGCTTTCGCACACTTTTTTCAAGCGTTTCAAACCTTTATTCAGATATGTGAGTTCCGCATGATACATATCGGGTTGTGTAGCGATGTAGATTATACCCGGAGAGAAACCTTTGATTTCTCCTATAAACACATTGCCAGCCTGGAACTTAGTGTTTCGTGTGTACTTCTTAAAGAGTTTTTGGATTTCAGGGAATTGACTTGACAGCTTAAAGGCAAGCCCAGTTCCTAATCCTTCTTGTGAGCCAACAGCTACACCTTGTGCTATGTACTCATCTTTACTCTGTAATATATCTCCCGAAATGTATTTTATCATATTGTTTCCGTTTTTCTATTGCTTATAATGGTTAGAAAGGAGCATCGTCAGATGCTATCTTTCGTTGTTAGCAACCTATTTGAAATAATTAATCAATTTATCGTTATTAGGAATATTCCCAGTATGCCACAAATGGATTTGTGACTTTATTACCTTCAATTTTTCCATAAACATATATACAGCCAGCCATGAAAACAGAAATATCTTTTATGCAAATTTCGTTGATTTGAAAAATGAAGCTATTTCCATCTTTAACCACTTTACCATCATTATCTAATCCCCATTGAATAGGCATTACATTACCCCCAAATTTGATTGCACAATTTTTTTCAGGCATATCTTTTTCTGTACTCATTTCGTATATTGAATAAATTTCATCTATTTCGGGGTGTTTATATCTATCACTTTTGCTTTGACTACTTAATTCATGTTCAACCAACAACAATTTACAATCGGGATATGTGTTATATTCCAATGCAACATCAAATTCCGGAGTGAAAATAGATATTTGCTTGTTGGGATTTAAAGGGTTTTGAAATGTTAGATAAAAATAGAGATTATCTTTGTCCGATAAATACTTATCATCAAAACAAGCTGGAGCATTTCCACCAACCCAACCAAAGCAGTCTTTTTGGTATTCACCAATGCCGTAGTATATTGCATTTTCTCTTGTTTTAAGTATTCTTTCTATATCCATAATAACGATAATGATTTGATTGTTGCTAATGCGTTAATAACCACACCTCATAGTGTAGTTCCTAATCTCTATTATTCTCATATATTTACTACCTATTAGTTTCATATTATCAGTCCTTATCAATAGGAAATGAAAGTAAGTCATCAATCATTCTGCTTTGAATCTCGGTCACCCCATTTCCCCAAAGTAAAGCTAATCTTTTGATAGCTTTAACTCCCTGTTCTTGTAATTTGGGTGAGAGACGCCCAGTGATTTTTATTTGTCCAAAGGCAGTAGCGTAAGTCACCATGTCGCTTTGTGTCATATCCATTTCTTTCTTTGAAGCTAGTTTTTTAACCACTTCGGGGTCAAGACTTTCAACAGGAATATATTCCATGCCCCAGTCGTGTTCTATCAGATACTTGGGATAATCAAGAAAGTTGAGTTTGGGATTTTTTCTGATCGTTTCTTCAAGAGAATCTAATGTATCACTTCCCTCATCGCTACCAAAAGGTGCTTCTTCGTCTACGCAATCATAATAGAGTTCTTCCGTGAAGTGTTCGGTAAATCGGGGATGAGAAGTTTTGGGGTGCAAACCATATTCTTCGGAATCAATATAAAATCTGTGCATGAAGTCGAAGTTGGCGTCTTCTACATATCCTTTTTTCTTTTTCGAGTGAATAAGTTTCTCTGCTTGTTTCAGGCATTCTTCTTCTGTATCGAAGTCTTTGATTTCAAATTTACCGATACTGTCGAACTTACCATAGTTTACAGCAAAATCACAGCCACTATAATCAATCCACCAAAATTTATGAGATTTCTCATCTTTATAAATAAATGCTCTTTTCATAATATTGTGTGTTTATTGTTGGGAGAGAGTAATATCTCTACTATACACAAAAGTAGGAAAACTGTTGAGTTATCACCTATATGTCTTCGTATTTCTTCTGTATTTTTACAAAATAAGTCTTGTTTATTCATTTTTTACTATTTTTTCGAGAAAACAGCAAAAAAGTTTGAGTTACGCAAAAAGGTTGCGCACCACTACGCCTATCTTTGTCGAAGAAATAAGAAAACAGGTCAAGTACGGGTTACTTCAACACACTCTTTAAGGTAGAACATTACCAGTACGATTATCTGTTTTCCTGTTTCGTAAAGGGGCAGTAGCTCAGTGGGTAGAGACGGTCGTCGGTTCGACTCCAGCCTGCTCCACAAAAAAACAAATATAGAGGTAGGACAGTAGCTTCGGGATTATCTGAAATGAGGTCAACCGGGGCTTACTTCTTAACGGTGGATATTGCTGGTTCGAATCCGGCCTGTTCTACCTCTTTTTATCAACTTAAGGTCAAGGAAGACTTACTTCAACACTGCAGGAATGCTCCATTGATTCACAGTCTTCCGATTACCTTACTTAAAACACAATGTATGAAAAAAGATTAGTTGAAAGTACCTATCAGTCTAATTGTTGATCTCTATTGAAACGATACAGGTATCTCCGGATGCTTGCTTTGTAGATTGAAGTGCTGTTTGTTATTGTTATCAATATCGTATATCCGCGTGTTTATTATCTTTTCTTGATTTAAATTTGCCTTTTTCCTGTCATATCCGTAACTTTGTAAACTAAAGAATCCTATATGAATCAGGAGTTATTAGTAACAAAGCCGATACAATTCTATTCTTCGTAGATGCGCTTTCGGTGGTAAGAATTAGGATAGCCGGGAAACGAATTGTCAGGCTATTGAGAAAGAATGTACGATTAAGAATACAAACTAAAAATAGTGGCATAAATGATAACTTCCTGTATAGCAATAATATTCGGTTTTCGCTTTTTCGGCAGAGGATTGCATGAAATCTCCGGGGAAGAAATGGTAATTATTGCATTTTTCATGTTGTTTCTGTTTGTTCCGTGCCTGTGGCTTGTCAGGTATTTAAAAGATGACGAAATAGATTCAAACAGACAGGATAAGCTGGTGGAGATACATATTGCCCTGACCATCGTTCTGACTGTTGCGGGTGGTGTCTTTTCCCGGATGTCCGTACTTGTCAATAAGTGGATAGACGAACAACCGTTCATTGTTGCAGCTTACATAGCGTTGGCACTTAGTGTTTTTGGTGTCGTTATCGGCAAAGCTATTGATTTATGGGTATATTATTTGAAGAAAAGAATATTCTAAAACAGTATGATAGAGTACATGAATATTCCGGTTTTGGTTTGTGTCTCCCTGTTAGGGGTGGGGGCTTTTGTTATGATAGTAGGCTCGCTATTGAAAAAGCAGTGGGCTACGGATGGGAAAAAGACTTCGTTATCCATTTACCTTTTATATCTTTTCGCAATGTCAGGTTCCGGCTGGACATGGTACAATAGCATACATAAAGCCCGTGCGTTGGCAGAAGGCAATCGATACACTTTAGCCACTTATGAAAAAGTGTCGGGTGTCATTAAAGGGGGACATAAGGTACGCCAGTTCGGTTTTTATGTGGATGGGGTGAAATATAATACTACAACGACATATCCCAAATTTTTGGGTGTCAGCAATCCTTTGCGCATCATAGTGAGGTATGCCGTCAGCAACCCTGAATACAATAAGGCTTTGGGGGACGAGTTTGTCCCCACATGGGTACTGTCCCCACCGGAAAGAGGTTGGAAACAATACCCGCCTGCTATTCATTGGGAAGGTGCTGTGCTGGATTCTGTTTATATGCAATCATTACAGGGTAATAATTAAACCGATGACGGTAAGTGCCGTATATACGCAGTTGATATAAAATGCAGCCATCAACAGCCAGGGGATATATTCCGACTTTTTGAATAAAGATGCAGGCTGGATGATTAGCAAAGTAAGAAAAAGAACAATGCTAAAACCGACCTGACTCATCAGCAACCATTGCGGATATTCCGTAATGACAGCCGCAGACCATGCTTGGAGCAAGGGAGTTATATTTTGCAGAAATACGTGAGCCGCAAAATATCCTAGAGAAGAAATGGCTTCTTTCCTCTGCCGTAGGAGCACATTGATAGTATAAACGCCTATTCCGGCTTGTCCCAGCAGTATGGATAACTGAAAAAAGTCGAAAATCCAATAGATGGGATTGCTGGTAGTGCCATCGTTGGCAAAATAATCATAGAAACAGAGTGAGGACACGCAACTTGCTGCGACCAATCCTGCACAGATAAATGAAATGATTCTTATATTCATTGTATTCAGCATAATAAATCGGAACTAAAGCCCTGTACTTACTTTCTTTTTACACCTTTCCCGATAATTGAATCCGCAGCTACGCATCCTTGCGAACGGCTGTCAATCGAGCCGCCCCTGTAATCCCCCGCAACGAAGTAGCTGCCCGCCGGGACGACAACCGCAGTCGTGGTAGCCGTTGCCGAATCTATGGGTACAACGCTTTTACAGATGTTCACCTTCATGCCATTGGGCAGACTTTCGCAATACTCTTCACATTCATCTTCTTCATAGAAAAGTTTCCGTATGAATACCCATTCACACTTTTTGCCGTTCACGATACATTGCTGATCCTGAAAGCGGACAGTATCGCCCGGTAGTCCGACAATTCGTTTAAATGCCCTTTCCTGAAAGCCGGGAATGTATGAATGATATGCGATTACGTCCCCATAAGTCAGAGAATCCACCGGAATAAGATTTACTATTTCACCCACTTGATAGTTCGGGTACATTCCGGCACTGGTCAATTCAACTTTTGGGTTACATGCCGCCAATATCAATAGCATGACAAGCAAATACAATAACTTTTTCATAAGATTGATTTCATTCATCCAGAAAATCATCATTACTTAGATAATACTCAATAGCCTTTATACAATCTTTGTATAATGTTTTGGGATTCAATTTATATTGAAAGCTCAATATATCCTTAAATGTTTCAACATCGACCAACGAACTCATGCCCAAATCGTATGCTTGTTTGGGGACTTCACCATCTTCTGTTTCCACATATCCATCCTCTTCTTCCGATTCAATGACTAAATATTTGCCATTCTCCAAGTTCTCTGTTTCAATAACACTTTTTGAGCAATAGATATAAGCGTCACATGGTATTGCTTTATAAGCATTGATTAAATCTCCGATAGTTCCAAATTCTTTCATATATACTAATATTAATACATTATTTTTTTTCTTTCAGATACTTTTCCAATGCAATATACACTTCTTTCCGATAACTGACAAAAATAGTTTTATCTGTTTGGGACGAATTTTTCTTTTTCCCGTCATAGTGCGGAATATTGGATAAAAACAGGCTATACGAGAAAATCATGTTCTCCTCTATTTTACGGGAAGGTTTGAATGACTTGGCAGGTATGTAAGAATAAATACCCTCTTTACAACGGTAGGGCTTATACATTTGCACAACTCCCCACGAGTTTATCTCATCCACCTGGATGCTTCTTTTCCCGAACAGGCTTCGTGCTTCTATTCTATCTTCGCAAAGCAAAATCTTACTGGGTAGTGCCCAACAGATTAACAGGATAGACAAAGATATGGGCAACAGGAAAATAAAGAGGACTTTATTCTCACTTAAATTGGCTACACATAAAAAGTAGATCATAAATGCACAGAATATACTACATATGACAACTCCTGCCCAAACAAACTTATTTGTAGGGTAAATCCAGAATATCTTTTTCCCGGAATCCTTATCTCTCATTTTATCATTATTCTTTTATATTCTCCTTATACCCTCTAAGGCACTATATCGTAAATGGTCTGATCGTTATTCTTGAAAATGGTTTGTTCAATCAATTTTCCAACATGAACGATGCTGTCAATATCCGCATTGACTTTCAGGCTTAGAACCGGAGCAAATTTCACATGATCGTAATCTATGGGCGTGTTGTTATAGGTCGTTTCGATAATTGGGTAATTATGCTCTTTGGCAAACTGCTTCAATGTATCCAGATAGGGAAGTTGGTCTTTGCTCATGGCTTCAAAATCAATGTAGAACTTTCCGTTATCTAGCATGAAATAGATACAATTCACACCATTGGCACAGATACCCGTAAAATCATATTCCGTTCGTCCTGCCTGTACGTTTTTCAGCACGCCCGACAACTTATCCATTGTAATCTGTGCGGCTACCGGAATATAAGGATTTATACTCTCACTCTGCGTAGCTCGCTTGTTTCCATATCCACATCCCAGTAAACTCAGAATAGAGGCAAGTATTCCCATCGTTATTATTTTAAAGTGTTTCATATTCAAATTACTTTTATGATTTCATCTATTTCATTGAAGTAGACTGCAAATATACGTTATGTGCTTCAATCCTATACTCTGATTTTTATCATATATATTCTGATAACGTCTGGTGGCTAATCGACCATCAGGGCGATTCATCCGCTTGTTTTCTGTATTATTTTATTTCTAAACAATATGTATGACACCAATAAACAAAGTAAAAATGGTATTGTAGTATCATACAAGCACATTGTTCCAGAAAATAAAATCATCAAAATAGGGATAAGAAAAATGATAGAGAACTATACAGTATACTGTTTCTAACTCTTTGCAAAGCAGTTCAAGAACAAAGTGATTGCTCCGATAGATAATGCCAAAATTCCCAAAATTGACCAAGCCAATGCCATGCCTCTATAAGAAGTATCCATATCTGGTACAGGTTTTATGTTTTGAGTCCTTAGCCAAAGAATACCCGTGGTACACAATAGACTAATACATAATATTCCAAACCATATTTTCAATAAGAGTTTGATTATATAGTATTTCTGTTTCATTTTTCGTTTATTTATTATCAAGTTAATGTCCGGTGGCAGCATTTTAATTCAAGCTATCTTTCATCATTATTCGTAGTTGTTTTTGTGTAGGTAATGTTTTCCATCCTTTATCTGGTGCTTTTAGAGTAAACCAAGATGGTACGCTGTCTAATATAAGATGTCGGTCGGGGGCTTTGGCTAAGAATGTTACAAAGTAACGGGTTCCGATTGAGTGTTTTTACTCTCGGCAAATGATATAAAAACTTCCTTCATATAAAGTCTTATTATATATAAATTCATATTTTGCACTTTGCCCTCTATAAGCAGAACCGTATTTGACAAGAGTTACGATAGAATATATGCCATCTTTTCTTACATTGTTATTTCTAATTGTTGAGACAGCATACAATAGAATGAATACTACAATAGGGATTATAAATTTTAAAATCTTGGTTTGCTTAATCATATTTATTGCTATTCTATATACTTTCATTTTTTACTCTGTTGGTAATGTTCGGCAAATAATCGAATATTAAGGTGCTTTATCTGTTTGTTAGCAATCTATTTCATTTCCATTTAATGATTCTATATCTCCTAATGCTTTATATTCCCTGTCCAAATCTTCTTTGTGAATAGGTAATAGTTATCCTCAAATCTTGGCATATCATAGCCTTTACAAAAGATAAGAAAGAGAATATTTTGCATCTATATCTATACCTTGATTACCCTTGTTGTCCAAAGTAAATAATAGATTATCAGCTTTCATCGAAACTCTATTTCTAATGCCTTCTACATTATATTCTTCGTTATCAGGTAACTCTTTAAGTATCTGATAGAAGTTTATTATCTGTTGTTTTACTTTCATTCTTAATTTGATTAGTGATATGCTAATGCTTGACAGCGTGCCGCTTTAAGCGGTATGCTGTTTGTTAGTAACCCATTTCACCATTCTTCAAAGTTCTCTTCTATAAAACTTCAAGTGATGAAGCTAAAATTTCATTCTCTCCATTATCATGATAAAATATTAGCACTTCTCCTTTAGGATTAATCATAATTGGATTTCCTGCTCCATCATCTGCAACAGCATAGTTTTCTGAAGTTTCCGCATGAACTTCTCTCAAAGATTGAGTATAACCTACAACAGTTTCATTACCTTCAAAAGCAAAATTTCAATGTCTGCCCAAGCACGACCAAAGTGTTTGATAAAATCAATATAGTCAGAACTAAACTTTACATTCAACACTTTTCGGCTTGTTCTATTTGTTCGTCCGTAGCGGAGTACCACGCATTTTATGTTTATTGAGAAATGTACTCAATCGTTCTATAAGTTTTGTTTCATATTCTTCGCTATTTTTATGGTTACTAATGTCCGGCAGCGTTCCGCTTATTCAGTCGGTTAGCTATGTGTTATCGGTATCCAATATTTTTTATAATTAGTTTTTCATTATCAATATCATATTCAAATTTCCCAATCTTTTCAATTAAATCTTTCATTCTGGATAATTCGTTTATTGATTCAAAGGGGATAATGACATATTCTATATTCTTAGTCCTTATTGCCCCAGCTATGCCATCTGCTGTGTATTTCCCATTCCCAAGATAATCTGCAAGAAGTATATGCCAAAGAGTATCACACACAAGATCTTTGCAAGGACTTCACTTGCAATGTACTTAATATCTGATTCTGCAATAGCTTTTAGTAACTTAGACCATTTGGCATTGCTCATATAACTACTTTTTAAAGTTACTGCTCTTTTAGTCATTTTATCATAGTTCTTCATCTATAATATGAAATTGGATTATTCTCATTATTTTAATACCGATAATGGCTGGCGAATAACTGATTGTTAGGGCAGTTCATTCGCTTGTTAGCAATAACTTATTATAATCCAAAATACCATTCCAAAAAAGAATTGAAGTCTTTCCATTGTGGAGACAACTTTCCATTCTGAAAATTGATTAGTTTCTCTCCCAATTCAATTTCAAGAACTTCTCCTGTATTACGGTTATAGAAAAAACCGCCTTCACCTTCAAAGCTATCAAGAGGTAAGTATTCGGAGGGAATGCCTAACACTGCTTGCCTTTCTATACCATAACTTAAATCATTAGAGTAAATTTTAAACCAACACACATTATAGATTTCGCCACATTGTCCTCGAAATGTTATTTCGGTAGTATTTAGATTAAACAGTGCAAAATCACTATTTAAATCAATTCCTAAATCAATCAAAGCCTTTTTATATGCTTTATCTTCTTTTTCTGAATATACACCTTGTTTATTCAAATAGTCTATCACTTTATTACTTAGCATGATTTGATGATATTTTATTTGTTTTACTTTATTGCTAATGTCAGTGGCTAACCGACTTTTTGGGGCGGTTAAGCCATTTGTTAATCGTTTTACAAAACCTCTAAGTCATTTATTTTTATCTTATTCTCATTTTTGAAACAAGAAAGCGAAAGAGTGAGGTCGCTTTGACCTTCTTCTTCACTCCATAGAGGAATGTATATATCTACCTGTTTATCGGAAATTTGATAGGACAATGCCAAATCAAACGCTTTTACAGGTAGAGGTATAATTGTACAACCGTATTCCTCTATAACTCGCCGTATATCTTGAATAGGCACACTATTAGCCAACATTAGATTATTTACGGCTTGATAGTCTTTACGGACTAAACAATATATAAATTCTTGTATTCGTTTTTTATATTCTTCTATACTTGCCATTGTTTTTAGCGATTAATGTTTGGCAGCGTTCCGCTTATTCAGTCGGTCTGCTGTTTGTTATCGGTTTTTAATATTATAGTGGCTACTTTTTTATTGCCTGCATATACATCTACGGATTCTATGGTATTTAAAACTTCATGAGGTGCATGATCAACCAGAAAAGCGACCAAGCAATCACTTACATATTTATCAGGCTCAAGAATAAACATTTTAATGCTCCATGCTGAAGGCTCCACTTGCGGTAAAACTGTAACAGCATAACACAACTCATAAGTCGGCAGATTTTTCAATCCGCCTTCTTCTGGTTTGAGCCAATATATTACTCCTTCCTTTTCCATTTTATTAAACCGATAATGTTTGGCGGATAATTGATCATTAGGGCAATTCATCTGTTTGTTACCGATAGATTAACTTCCCTAAAAATTTTCCTGATAGAACTCCTGTATTCTTCTCCATCAGGGACGATTTTTATGATTAAATAATCATCTGTTTTATCACTTTTTAGAAAATGCAAATTAACTCCATTGCTCAAGAATAAAACCTTTTCCTCTTGGTCTGATACTTCACCGACAATTTTTAGGCTATTCATGTATTCTGATTTTTCAAGCTCTTTAGCGTAAAACAATCCTAATCTATGTACATACTTGGGGAAATTTCTTAATAACCCGATATTGAAATTTAAAGAATCGTGTACATAATAATGATCTTTATTATCATATACAATCTCAAAAGTTGTCACTTTGTTTATGTTTATCGAAATAATTATTGAATCAGACTCAGGCGTTGTCCATATTTCTGTTGCCATCTTTTTAAATTCATTTATTTTAAAATCGGCATATGGATTAATATGTTTAATGCCACCTGACAACAAGTAGTCTTTAATTGTAATATCTAACGTTTTATCTTTCAAATTCATTTTTATTATTTTATGGCATTATTGGTAATGGGTTGCAGCTTGCCGCCGTTAGGCGGAGCAGGTGCATGTTATAAGCTAAATTTCGTATTCAATCTTGTAATCTTCATATACATTGAATACCGTTTCACAATCAGATAAAATACTTTCAAACAAAGGTTTGACCTCACTATTCCAATCCAACTTACCCAAACCTGCACCTATTTTCGGGAGCGACACAGTTTTGATACCTCTGCTTTCGCACACTTTTTTCAAGCGTTTCAAACCTTTATTCAGATATGTGAGTTCCGCATGATACATATCGGGTTGTGTAGCGATGTAAATTATACCTGGAGAGAAACCTTTGATTTCTCCTATAAACACATCGCCAGCTTGAAATTTAGTGTTTCGTGTGTACTTCTTAAAGAGTTTTTGGATTTCAGGGGATTGACTTGATAGCTTAAAGGCAAGCCCAGTTCCTAATCCTTCTTGTGAGCCAACAGCTACACCTTGTGCTATGTACTCATCTTTACTCTGTAATATATCTCCCGAAATGTATTTTATCATATTGTTTCCGTTTTTCTGTTGCTTATAATGTCCGGCGGATAATCAACCCTTATGGAGATTAATCCGCTTGTTATCCACCACTATTTAATAAGAGCTATTTAACATTTTGATATTAAGATTGGAAAATAGTTCTTCATTTTCAACTACCCAAACATCTTCAAGAGGACAATCAATATATCCCCACTCATGCCAATTTCCTACAAGCCATTTAGTGCTCACTGCATAAGTTTCATAATTAGCATCTGAAGGTAATTTGTGCAATATCATACCTGCATAATATCCTGATATAGTCCATAATTGATATGCTTGCACGCCTATTTGCTCCGCTACCATAAAATATAAGGTATCTTCATAAGGGTATTTACCCTTACATTTTAGGATTGCTCCTCTTGAAAGATATTCTGTATAATTAATTAATTTAACCATTTTATTTTTTTATTCTTGGTGAATAATGGGGTTCAACTAACTGCGTTTAGCAGTTAAGGTGATTGTTACAAGCGTGATTAGCTTTCAGTTTCTGAATATTTAAGAAATTCCTTAAAGTAATCCATAAATGAATCATATAATTTTACAGGTTTACTCATATGGGGGGTATCATCTTCCCAATATACATCAGCTCCCCAAATAGAAGAATCTTTCAGATTATTACCAACTGGAATTTTATATAAAATGAGATATTCTCCTACCTCATAACTTAAAACGATCCAATCCATAGATAATTGAAATTGTTTTTGAATTTCCTTGGTTAATTCAATTATAGGATATGAAATAATTTCTGAATCTTTCGCTATTCCCGAAATGCAAACATCACTCCAGTTACACATTCCGCATTGAGATAAAAAAGTTTTGTATTGCAATGGGAAAGATATGCCTAATTCCTGTTCTGCATATTCTATTTCTTGTTCTGTTGCACCATCCCAATGAACAAAGCCTTCTTTATCTTCTATTAATTTCAAATATTCCATATTTATTAATTTGCTTGTAACGTTATGCTAACAGCGGTCATTTAATGTTTCGCTGTTGTTTTATATTCTTTATTTCATCAGGCATATTATCTATATTATATGACTACCTATAAGTTGTCTCCTTGTCTATCCAATTACAATATTTGATAAATTTACACTATATGCTATAATTTCTTATTCTGACTTTTAATGTTTTGTTTATCAGTAAATTATATTCATATTGTTTTGCTGTATATAATTATGCCTCTAAAAATACGGTTTTATCTAATTATTCACAAAGGAATCTGTTAGTTTTTTCCTCTATCCTATACAATTTCATCCTTTGGCAGCCAATAACTTGCTTTACACTTATGAAAGCCAGTTCGGTGTAGTAGAGACAATGGCGCGTATCGAATAAACATTGAAAATATGGGAATCCCAGTATTTGCGAAATTCGACCACGGCAAGAATGCTCAAGATGTGATGGCGACAGAATATGGGCTTGATAAAGAATCGGTGATTGGAAAGATGCAGAAGTTGCTGGAAAAGATTGTTATTCAATCGGCCAGCGTTTATTAACAAGAAATATAAAACAAGATACTTTATATTTTAAATCATATAGAGAGTGTCCCCTTTTCCGAAAAAAAAAGTTTGAGTTACGCAAAAAGATTGCGCATCACTGCATCTATCTTTGTCGAAGAAACAAGAAAACAGGTCAAGTACGGGTTACTTCAACACACTTTTTTAGGTAGAACATACCAGTACGATTATCCGTTTTTCCAGTTTCGCAAAGGGGCAGTAGCTCAGTGGGTAGTTACGGTCGTCGGTTCGACTCCGGCCTGTTCTACCTCTTTTTTATAAACTAAGGTCAAGGAAGACTTACTTCAAAACCGCAGGAATGCACCATTTATTCACACTCTTCCGATTACCTTACTTAAAAAACACAACGTATGAAAAAAGATTTGTTGAAAGTATCTATCAGGCAACATGCAATTTATTTGCCAGCGATAGAAGGAACTGAAAAGCGCGAAGCATTGACTTCGACTACTGTAACATTGGTTGCTCAACTTCGAAAAGTGGGATATAGCTTATCCGAAGAGTTGCTGCATGCTGTCAATCAGTTGTATCCGGCACAACAGGTGGAGATTCTCCGGTGATGAAAGAAGTATTGGGTGTGTCACTCAACTGGGCTCCATTGGTGAAAGGCTGGGATACACCTACCGGAGAAACACGTTTGGATCATTGGATTACATGGCTTTGCTAATATGTTCAATAGTAAGAAAGGTGTGAAACTATCTTGCGGACACGTGATTCCGGATAATACATTCCCCTTGGAACGATACAACGGTTGTCCGTTCTGCGGAACTCCGTTTGAAACGGCATCTACAGAATATTTCGGACAAGCCAGTAAACTGAAAATGTTGGAACTTTGGCAGGAAAAAGAGCTGAATGTTTTCTTTGGTGACTTGCTGGAATCACGTACGGCCCTTGATGCAACACAAGCGGACAGCTTGAAAATCTTGTTGGCTGAACTTCCGTTGCCGGCAGTCGGAATCAAGATGAAAGAAACTCTGATGCTGGTGATCGACACACTGGTAGAGCAGGATAGGCACAGGAAGCGCAGATTTATTTCTCTGCTCCGAATGATATATTGCGTTATTTGTGGTATAAGAAAACCGGATTCTTGCAAATCATAGAGCCAAAGACCCTCATTCGTAAAGCGGGTAGAAACAATGCACATCTGTGCAATGCTTTGGATAAAAGCCGTTCGGCTGCCCAGGCAAAGCGGGAAGAATTAAAACTGAAATATACCCGTCGCGAGTGTAAAATGGTGGCTCTTTGGTTGAACAATTTGGCGATGACACCGGAGAAGTCTTGTGAAATGATGCATTCGAAAAGGTGGGTACGTATGATACGTGCATTGCGTTTGGCGGAATATGCTCGTAAACCGGGATTCGAAAATTTGAAAGAGTTGATGGACGTATTCTACTGTCAGGCATATACAGTTTGGCAGGGAGAAGTGGAACGTAGCCGTTTGAAAGCAGATGCGGCACAGACATTCGCTTTGTTGAAGCAACGTCCGGGTATGTTTGCACGTTCCTTGTTTGCCAATATGCTTTGGTTCGGTCCGAAGAGACGTTGGCGGCATTTAAAGAAGTCGTTCATTTGTTGCCGGCTCGTTTGGTGGTCACTTTGGGTATGTATGCGGAGAGTTACTTTGAGCAAGGACATAAGAGAATGGTGAAACCTTTAGGTGGTAATGCGTTTTGATAGAGCCTCACTATTTGGTGAGTCTTTATATGGAAGACCAGCTTAAAGAAATGGTGAAAGAGGTACAGGATTTGTGTAAAGAGGTTGTTGCCCCGCTTTGCCAATGCGGGTGCCGGAAGTGGAAGCGCAAGTATGTATATTGATCCTATGTTGTTTCATATTCCATTGTCTATCGGTGATCGTAGCGAAGCGGTTCAGGATACTCCTGTGCCTTGCAGGGTACACGTTTCCCGGTGGAAGGAGATAAGGTTCGATTGTTTATGCAATGGGGAAAGGGACTTCCGGCACAGCATTTGGATATGGACTTGAGTTGTCATATCACTTTGCCTTCAACGACAGAAGTGTGTTCCTACTTCAATCTGAAAGCTATTGGTGCTAAACATAGCGGAGATATCCGAAGCATCCCCGACAAGAAAGGTACTGCCGAGTATATCGAATTGGATTTGAATGAGTTGGACCGTGTAGGTGCGCAATATGTTGCTTTCACCTGCAATGCGTATAGTAATGGGGCTATCTCTCCTAATCTGGTGGTATGGATGAACTCCGCTTACCCGATGAAAATATCGGAGAGAAACGGAGTGGCTTATGACCCTTCTTGTGTTCAGCATCAGGTGCGAGTTTCTCAAAGCGTGCAGAAAGGACTTGTTTTCGGAGTCCTGAAAGTGAAGGAACGGGAAGTGGTATGGTTGGAAATTCCTTCGGCGGACAGACGGTTCTTTCTTTGGATACACAGACTATTGAAAAGTATCTGGATAAACTGGAAGCCAAAACCACTGTGGGCGAACTGTTGGCAATCAAAGCACAAGCACAGGGTTTGAAGTTGGCTGATACACCGGAAGCCGATGAAGTATATACCCGTGAATGGGCATTGAATACGGCTGCTGTGACTAAGTTGCTGTTGGGTGATTAATTTCTAGCGGTTAACTGAATCTTTTCTTCCTAATATTTATAAGTTGTATTGCGATAAAGTATATCTTTGTATGCAATAAACTAATCGTCTGACTATAGTTACTTTTCGTCTAACTATAGTCAGACGAAAGAATAACTATAGTTAGATGCAAGTTACACTATAGTCAGACGAATAAATATATGCTAGCCAAGAACTAATGATTGGTATAAGAGAGATTAAATATCAGGCAAGAAAATGATAAATGATAATCAATAAAATATAGCTGCTTATGAGTGCGTATTATGATTTGTATGAGACACCGGACGTTCAGAATACCGGCGAGAAGCAACCCTTCATGCGCGGATAGTTCCGAGCGGGACTTATTCCCAAAAGAGTTTATAGAACGTGTGTCACGTTATCAACATTTTCCCAGAATATGGTTGACGGGGTGTTGGGGCTGTAATAGATGAACTTGGTAGTCTCTTGGCGCGTGGCTATATTGTGGAGCTTGGAGAGCTGGGACATCTTAGTGTCTCTTTGAAATGCACTCAGAAGGTAATGACTAAAAAGAAATCCGTTCTGAATCTATCTGTTTTGACAATGTACACCTGCGTACTTCCAAAATTTTAAATTGAAGGTAAGACGGGAAATGAGACTTGAACGTGTTCCCAAATCGGGACGTACTGTCAGTAAAACGGAGATACCTATTGAACAACGTCTTCAAATGTTACAGGAGTTTTGAAGAAGAATGGAGGAATCACCCGCATAGAATACAGCAGACTGACAGGAGTAGCCCGGCTGAAAGCTGTTGATGATTTGAATACTTTTATTCAGGAGGAAAACTGCGTAAGAGAGGGGCGGGAAGGAATGTGTTTTATGTATGGAAACAGGAAGAATAATATTATAATAAGTAATTGTCCTTCTTTGCTAACAATTTTGTACCTTTGTTTGTATATAGAGAAAATAGTAAGATTATGGCAAGAATAACTATTCCTTATGCAGTAGCGGATTTCATAGATTTGCGTGAACGTGGTTTTATTATGTTGATAAGACTGATTATATTCCTAAATTAGAGGATTATAATGCTCCTGTATTTCTCCGTCCCCGTCGTTTTGGAAAAGTTTGTTGGTTTCTACATTAGCTTGCTATTATGACCGTACAAAAGCGCATCGGTTTGAAGAACTGTTTGGGGAACCTGGATAGGTAACCATCCGACAAAAGAGCATAACAGTTATATGATTATTCGCTACGATTTTTCGAAAATGGTAATGGCGGATACTATTGAAGGATTGGCTCAAAACTTTAATGATTTGAACTGTGGCCCGGTAGATGTGATGGTAGAGCATAACAGAGATTTGTTCGGTGATTTTCAGTTTACTACTCGGGGAGACGCTTCCAAAATGTTGGAAGAAGTTCTTAATTATGCCCGTTCTCATGAATTTCCAAAAGTTTATCTATTGATTGATGAATATGATAACTTCACTAATCAGTTGCTTACAGCATACAACGATCCGCTTTATGAGGAAGTGACGACGAATGATAGTTTTTTGCGTACTTTCTTTAAAGTGATAAAAGCCGGAATAGGTGAGGGAGTATCCGTACCTGTTTCTGTACAGGTGTATTACCTGTTACGATGGATGATTTGACCAGTGGATATAATATAGCAGAGATATTGACTCTTGAACCTAATTTTCTGAATATGCTCGGGTTTACATACGAAGAGACAGAAACATATCTGCGTTATGTACTTGATAAATACTCCACAGGACAAGAACGTTTTGATGAAATCTGGCAGCTAATTGTAAGTAACTATGATGGTTATCGTTTCCGTCCCAATGGTGACCGGTTGTTCAATGCTACTATCTTGACTTATTTCTTCAAGAAGTTTGCGGCCAATGCCGGTAGTATTCCCGACGAACTGGTAGATGAAAATCTACGTACCGATATTAATTGATTCGTCGGCTTACCCTTTCACTGGATAACGCGAAAGCGATGTTGGATGCATTGATTATTGATGATGAGTTGCCTTATAATTTCTGACCTCTCAAAGAAGCTTGATAAACAGAGAGTTTTGATATAAGATTTTATCCTATTATTTTATTCTTTTATGGAGTGATAACTTTAAAAGATAAATATTATATGGCTTTTCCTGATAAAATAATGCGTAATATTCTATTGGCATAGTTGTGTATATCTCCATTTTGGCATTGAAAGAGATTAAAATCGAATAGGGTGTGTTATTGATTCTTTTGATCGTTCACGATAACACATATTAAGCCTGATAATTTGCACCTTCTCTTCATACATCTATATTTGTCCTCGCTATTCTATATTATCAATAGAGGGAGAATGTATCAAAAGAGAAACATAAAGGTATATATAGCGTGGGTGTTGTTGATGACATTCATTCCCTTCTTTGTGGTGAAAACCTTTCACTATCATGGAAGTGAAGATGAGACATCATGTTCCCATGCAAAACATTCCCATAATCCTTCTGATGATTGTGCGATATGTAAATACTCCCTTTCTCTTTTTACGGAACCTCAACCGGTAGAATTTCATTGTACGTTGACGCTCGTCCCATACGAGCCGGTTATTTATCAGGATAAGGTTGTTTGTAAACGAACTTATTCGCATCATTTACGCGGACCTCCCGTTGCTTGATTACATAATCATATTTTCAAAGGAGATAGATTGACCTTCAATCTGTTCTCCTATTCATTTTACACATTATATAAAAGATTGTAATTGATGCGTATCGGAATTATTTCGGGCGTAATAGGGGTATTTATAACCTTATCCGTCCATGCACAGAAATCCGATTCAATCAAGAGTATGCTTTTGCCTGATGTTGTGGTGACCGAAACGTACCAGCAGCGTCAAGTGAAAAAGTCTGCCCTTACGGTTGATGTAGCCGATCAGGATTTTCTGCGCAAACATTTTACAGGAAACTTCATGCAAGCGATGGAGAACATTCCCGGAGTGCAAGCAATGGATATTGGTTCGGGATTCTCCAAACCGATGATTCGCGGAATGGGATTCAACCGGATTGCCGTATTGGAAAACGGAATCAAGCAGGAAGGGCAACAATGGGGAGCCGACCACGGTTTAGAGCTGGATGCTTTCAACATCGGAGCGGTCAATGTTTTGAAAGGCCCTTCCTCATTGCTTTATGGTAGTGATGCGATGGGAGGAGTGATAGATGTTGTTCCATCGGCCGTGCCTGTGGATAATCGGGTGTTTGGAGATGTCACACTGCTGGGTAAATCAGTCAATGGAACCATCGGAGGATCACTGATGCTGGGAATCAAAAAAAATGCCTGGTACTCTTACATCCGTTATTCGGAACAGCACTTCGGCGACTATCATATTCCTACGGATTCTATTGTCTACCTGACACAGAGAATCCCCATCTATGGGCGTAAACTGAAGAATACAGCAGGCATTGAACGCAATATCGGACTCTTTACCCAATATCAGCGAAGGGCATATAGAGCGAATTTCTCCGTGAGTAATGTCTATCAAAAGACAGGTTTCTTCCCCGGAGCGCATGGCATACCCGATGCGTCCCGTGTGGAAGATGATGGAGATAGCCGTAATATCGAATTGCCTTATAGTAAAGTGAATCACCTGAAGGTGACCATCCATCAGCAATATGCGTGGGAGAAACTGATCTTGTCAGGTGATTTGGGTTTCCAGAACAATCACCGTGAAGAATGGAGTGCTTTCCATACTCACTATGGCTCGCAACCCGCACCAGAGAAAGACCCCGACAAAGAACTCGCATTTAATCTGAACACCTTCAGTGCTTCAGTGAAAGCTCGTTTTATCGGATCTTCTTCATGGGAACATACATTGGGGTGGGATGGACAGCATCAACGGAATGACATTGCCGGCTATTCGTTTTTATTGCCCGAATATCACCGTTCCACCACCGGAATGCTCTGGCTTACAACGTACAGACCTAACAATGTGCTCTCCGTCAGCGGAGGAGCTCGGTATGACTACGGATACATAAATATTTCTTCGCATGAAGATGTTTACCTTGCCGATTATCTTCAAAAACAGGGATATACCCAGGAACAGATAGACCTTTATAAGTGGAACAGTCACCAGGTGAAAAAACACTATGGTGATTATTCTCTTTCTCTGGGATTGGTATGGACTCCCTCCGACAAGCATCTGGTAAAGGTGAATATCGGGCGTAGTTTCCGCCTGCCCGGTGCGAATGAGTTGGCTGCCAACGGAGTACATCACGGCACTTTCCGCCATGAACAGGGAGATGCCAATTTAAAATCGGAACAGGGCTGGCAACTGGACGCTTCTTATCATCTGAAGTACCGGAGAATTTCTTTCTCCGTCTCTCCATTTGTCAGTTGGTTCAGCAATTACATCTTTCTGCGTCCTACCGGAGAGTGGTCTGTATTGCCTCATGCCGGACAAATCTATCGCTATACCGGAGCGGAAGCACTGTTCGCAGGAACTGAAGCTACCGTAGATGTTGATTTTCTGCGTAACTTCAATTATCGGATTTCCGCTGAATACGTTTACACCTATAATTGTGATGAACATATTCCATTGAGTTTCTCGCCGCCACCTGTTATGCGCAATACATTAACCTGGCAAAAGAACCGGTATATGTTGTATGCAGAATGGCAGAGCATTGCTCGGCAAAATAGAGTGGACCGTAACGAAGACCGTACAGCCGGAGCAAATCTCTTCCATTTGGGCGGATCTTTAAACATTCCGATAGGTGGAAATAATGAAATTGAAATTACCCTGACCGCCCGGAATATATTCAATACCCGATATTACAATCATCTTAGTTTTTACAGGAAAGTTGAGATTCCCGAACCGGGACGTAACTTCCAGATATTAATCAAAGTTCCATTTAAAAAATTACTGAAATGAAAAATAAATTTTATCTCCCAATGGTTAGCCTTTTGGCAACAGTTACTTTCATGTTTTCCTCTTGTGATAATGATGACTCCAGCGATACGATCAAACCTTTGATTGAACTTCATGAACCGGAAGAAGGTCAGGCATTGGAGATCGGAAACGAACATGGAGTTCATTTTGAGATGGATTTGTCGGATGACATCATGCTGAAATCCTATAAGATAGAAATTCATAGCAATTTCGACCATCATTCACACGGCGGTAATAGTAGGGCTGCACAGGAAACAGTAGATTTTAGTTTTAACAGATCGTATGATGTGTCAGGACAGAAAACAGCACATATTCATCATCACGATATTGTAATACCAGCCAATGCGACTGCAGGGGATTATCATTTGATGGTTTATTGCACAGATGCCGCAGGCAACGAATCTTATATCGCGCGCAATATTAAATTGAGCAATGAGGTGGAAGATGAAGACCACCATCATAATGAATAGACAACTATATAAAGGAACTGGAATATCTGTTGGCTACAGGACGATAGATAGGCTGTTTTTTGTATAAAGAGTATTTTTTCTTTCGAAAGGTGTAATAGATATTACACCTTTTTTGTTTCCAATCCTTTACTTTTGTGAAAAATTCTATTTCGTATGATGAAGTTTCCAATAATAAATCGACTCTTTCCTTCTTTTAAATGGAAGGTAGCGGCTGTCATCATTGGCGGTGTTATTGTGGGTGGAGGAGCACTGTTTCTGTACATGCTCCGGGCGCATACCTATCTTGGAGATGACCCGGCTGCCTGTGTGAACTGTCATATTATGACTCCTTACTATGCAACTTGGTTTCATAGCTCACATGCCCGGAATGCCACCTGCAATGATTGTCATGTGCCGCATGAAAATGCTGTGAAAAAATGGACCTTTAAAGGGATGGACGGAATGAAACACGTAGCTGCATTTCTTACCAAAAGCGAGCCGCAGGTGATTCAGGCTCATGAAGCCAGTTCCGAAGTGATAATGAATAATTGTATTCGCTGTCATACACAACTCAATACGGAATTTGTGAAGACGGGGAAGATTGATTATATGATGTCACAAGTAGGAGAGGGGAAGGCTTGCTGGGATTGCCATCGTGATGTTCCTCATGGTGGAAAAAACTCTCTGTCCGGCACTCCGGGAGCTATTGTTCCTCTTCCGGAATCGCCCGTTCCCGAATGGCTCCGGAAGATGGTGAATCAGAAAGATAAATAGGAAATGAAATACGTAATAAAATAATAAAACCGATATACAATGGAAAAGAAATTAAAATCATGGCAAGGATGGCTGTTGTTCGGAGGTTCAATGGTCGTTGTATTTGTTTTGGGATTATGCGTTTCTGCGTTGATGGAACGGAGGGCGGAAGTTGCCAGCATTTTCAACAACCGTAAAAACGTCATCAAGGGGATTGAAGCGCGAAATGAACTATTCAAGGATGATTTCCCCCGTGAATATCAAACTTGGACGGAAACTGCAAAGACTGACTTTGAAAGCGAATTTAATGGGAATATAGCTGTGGATGCCTTGGAAAAACGTCCTGAAATGGTGATTCTATGGGCGGGATACGCTTTCTCTAAAGATTATTCTACTCCACGGGGGCACATGCATGCTATTGAGGATATTACGGCATCGTTACGTACCGGTGCACCTGTGAACCCGACGGATGGTCCGCAACCGTCTACTTGCTGGACTTGTAAAAGTCCGGATGTTCCCCGTATGATGGAAGCATTGGGTGTCGATTCTTTCTATAATAATAAATGGGGAGCTATGGGGGCCGAAATCGTAAATCCGATTGGCTGCTCTGATTGCCACGACCCGGAAACAATGAATCTTCATATCAGCCGTCCGGCTTTGATTGAAGCTTTCCAACGCCAAGGTAAAGACATCACCAAAGCTACTCCGCAAGAAATGCGTTCATTGGTCTGTGCGCAATGTCACGTTGAATATTTCTTCAAAGGTGATGGCAAATACCTGACTTTCCCTTGGGATAAAGGTTTCACGGTAGAAGATATGGAGGCTTATTATGATGAGGCCGGGTTCTATGATTATATCCATAAATTGAGTCGTACTCCGATTCTGAAAGCACAGCATCCTGATTATGAGATTGCTCAAATGGGTATTCATGGGCAAAGAGGTGTTTCTTGTGCCGATTGTCACATGCCGTATAAGAGTGAAGGTGGTGTGAAATTCAGCGATCACCATATTCAGAGCCCATTGGCTATGATTGATCGTACCTGTCAGGTTTGCCATCGCGAGAGCGAAGAGACTTTGCGCAATAACGTTTACGAACGCCAACGCAAAGCGAACGAAATTCGTAACCGCTTGGAACAGGAATTGGCGAAAGCGCATATCGAAGCTAAATTTGCTTGGGATAATGGAGCGACAGAAGCTCAAATGAAAGATGTTCTCGCATTGATTCGTCAGGCACAATGGCGTTGGGATTTCGGTGGCTTCACACGGCGGCTCTTTCCATGCACCGCAGGAAATTCAGAGAATCCTTTCTCACGGACTCGACCGTGCTATGCAAGCCCGTCTTGCCGTATCCAAAGTATTGGCGAAGAACGGATACACTGGTGATGTTCCGATGCCGGACATCTCGACGAAGGCAAAGGCACAGGAATATATCGGCTTGGATATGGACGCTGAAAGAGCTGCGAAAGAGAAATTCTTGAAAACAACGGTTCCCGCCGGTTGGAGAAAGCGAAAGAAAATGGACGTTTGGCGCAGATATAAAACAAATATAAGCATAGATATATATGTGGAGCAAACCGTGGAGTTATAAAGAAGGGTTGGCGATTGGCGCAGGATTACTGATAATAGGCATATTGCTGCAAATGACAGTGGGTGCTATTAACTGGGATTTGTTTGCCTGTCCGGTCAACGTGATTGTGCTGCTGGTTTATATCGTTGCCTTGATAGCCATGCACCTTCTTCGTAAACGTGTGTATTTATTCAGTTGGTTAAGCCATTATTCCGCTGCCGTCTCCGCTTTGTTGTGGGTGGTCGGCATGACGGTAGTTATGGGACTTATCCGGCAAGCTCCTTCCGGTCATGCTCCAAATGCTTCAACGGATTTGCTGGGATTCTCACAGATGATTGCATCCTGGCCTTTCGTTCTGCTTTACTTTGGATGGTCACTGCATTGGGACTGACGATACTTCGTGCCAGCTTTCCTTTTAAGTGGAGACGACTTTCGTTCCTTCTCAATCATATCGGATTATTCGTCGCGTTGATAGCGGCCACTTTAGGAAACGCCGATATGCAACGGTTGAAAATGACAACCCGCATGGGCAATGCCGAATGGCGGGCTACTGACGATAAAGGTCAACTGATTGAACTTCCATTGGCTATCGAACTCAAGGATTTTACTATCGACGAATATCCTCCAAAACTGATGCTGATTGACAACGAAACCGGGCGTACGCTTCCCGAAAAATCTCCTGAACATGTATTGCTGGAAGAGGGAGTGATAAAGGGAACATTGCAGGACTGGCAATTGACAATTGAACAATCTATCCCGATGGCAGCTTCTGTAGCTACTGAAGATACTGTGAAGTTTATAGAATTTCATTCGATGGGAGCAACTTATGTTGTTTACCTGAAAGCTTTCAATCAGGAGAATCAAACAACCAAAGAAGGTTGGGTAAGCTGTGGCAGTTTCCTCTTTCCTTATAAGGCAATCCGGCTGGATTCTTTAACCAGTCTTGTGATGCCGGAACGGGAACCGCAGCGGTTTGCATCGGAAGTGAAAATCTATACACAAGAAGGAACGATAACGGAAGGCACCATTGAAGTGAACCGTCCGATGGAGATAGAAGGATGGAAAATCTATCAACTTAGCTACGATGAGACAAAAGGACGATGGAGTGATGTCAGTGTCTTCGAACTGGTTCGCGATCCGTGGCTACCGTTCGTTTACGCAGGAATTATAATGATGATGGCAGGAGCTGTCTGCTTGTTCGTCAGTGCACAAAAGAGAAAAGAGGAGGACAAAGCATGAATTGGGAGTACTTTATATTATTTGCAATAGCTGCACTGGTTTGTTGGGCTTTAGGAGCTTTTGCTGCCTGGAAAGGAACAAAACCGGGATGGGCTTATGGATTTACTTTCTTAGGGTTGGCTATTTTTTCAGCTTCATTATCGGAATGTGGATTTCATTGGAACGTCCTCCGATGCGAACTATGGGAGAGACCCGGCTGTGGTATTCTTTCTTCCTTCCGTTGGCGGGATTGATAACCTACGTACGTTGGAAGTATAAATGGATTCTTAGTTTCAGTTGCATCCTTTCGTTCGTCTTTATCTGTATCAATATCTTCAAACCGGAGATTCACAATAAAACGTTGATGCCTGCTTTGCAAAGTCCGTGGTTTGCTCCTCATGTCATTGTGTATATGTTTGCTTACGCTATGTTGGGAGCGGCGACGGTGATGGCTGTTTATCTGCTTTGGTTCAAGAAGAAAAAGATTGAACGGAAAGAAATGGATTTGTGCGATAACCTCACTTATGTAGGTCTGGCATTTATGACATTAGGTATGCTTACAGGAGCTATCTGGGCGAAAGAAGCTTGGGGACACTACTGGGCTTGGGACCCGAAAGAAACATGGGCGGCAGCGACTTGGTTTGCTTATCTGGCATATATTCATTTCAGATTGGGAAAGCCATTAAAGGCACGTCCGGCATTGGTTATTTTATTGGTCTCTTTTGTCTTATTACAAATGTGTTGGTATGGAATCAATTATCTTCCGTCCGCACAAGGAGTCAGTGTACATACGTATAATTTAAATTGAAATATCAAATCATTTAAACTGCACTATCAATGAAAACATTTTATTGGTCATTCTTGCTTATGCTATTGCCAAGCATGGCATACACACAAAACACGGAGAAAGAGAATGAATTTACGATGTCTATGCAAATCAGACCTCGTGCAGAGTATCGGAACGGTGCCTTGACTCCACGGGATGAAGGGGTGGCTCCTACGTCCTTCATCAATAACCGCGCGCGTTTGTCGATGGATTATAAACGTTCGGATCTGGAACTGAAGATGTCGGCACAGCATGTAGGTGTCTGGGGACAGGACCCGCAGATTGAAAAGAACGGGCGTTTTATGCTGAATGAGGCTTGGGCAAAGATGAACTTTGGCGAAGGATTCTTTGCCCAACTGGGACGTCAGTCGTTGATTTATGATGATGAACGTATTTTGGGAGGATTGGACTGGAATGTAGCGGGTCGTTACCACGATGCGTTGAAGCTGGGGTATGCCAACAAAAATAATGAAGTGCATTTGATTCTTGCTTTTAATCAGAATAATGACAATAGAACAAGCGGAGGCACTTACTATGATTCTTCTACGGGACAGCCTTATAAGAATATGCAAACCGTTTGGTATCACTATAAGGCGGACAATGTTCCGTTCGGGGCTTCTTTATTGTTTATGAACTTGGGATTGGAAACGGGCGATAAAGCTACGGATGATTCTCACACCCGTTACTTACAAACAATGGGAACCTACCTCACTTATAAGAACAGTAACTGGAATCTGGATGGTGCTTTCTACTATCAGATGGGTAAGAATAAAACTGCTGATAAAGTTTCAGCTTTGATGGGAAGCATACAGGCTGCTTATACGTTTGACCATACATGGGGAGCTGTGGCTAGCTTTGATTATCTAAGTGGTGATAAGGGAAATGGCGGTAAGTACAAAGCTTTCGATCCTCTTTATGGAACTCATCATAAATTCTATGGAGCAATGGATTATTTTATGCTTCTACCTTTGCGAACGGTTATGCCCCTGGATTGATGGATGCCCGTATCGGAGGCCGTTTCCGTGCTTCTGACAAAGTGGATATGGAACTTAATTATCACTACTTTAGCACAGCCGTAAAGGTTCAGGACTTGAAGAAATATTTAGGTTCGGAAGTCGATTATCAGATAAACTGGTCGATCATGAAAGATGTGAAACTCTCTGCCGGATATTCTTTTATGCGTGGCACGAAGACGATGGACGCTGTGAAAACCGGCAATCATAAAAGCTGGCAGGATTGGGGTTGGCTATCGTTGAATATTAATCCGAAGATATTGTTTGTGAAGTGGTAAATCCAAGGGAATAGATAGAATTTAAATAAAGAGAGAGTTTTGAAAGTTTTGAATTTATAAAATCATCCTTACTACAGTATATCTGAAGTGAGGATGATTTTTTGTTTTAACCACTTCTTGATAGCTACACTCTTATTGTTACGTCTGTTGTTACGGATATTTTTCTAAATACGTCGTTACAGGTACTTCTCAAAGTTGTTTTATCTAAAATCTCGATTCGTTTTCCTTCCATGATGACGAGTCTTTCTTTCATCATCTTATTGATTTCTTTAGATAGAGCAGGGCGTGACACATTTAAATATTCGGCGAGCTGGGATTGGGTGTGCATGATATCTACTACTAATGAGTCTTTTTTCTTATGTTCGTATAGATAGACAATGAACCTTTCCCGTACGGTTTTGCGTGAAAGAGGTTTCAGGCGGGATACAGTACAGATGTTACAATTACCTGCGATACAAAGAAAATTATGAAGAACTTGTGGGTCCTGACTAATTACTTTGAAGGTTGAATCTTTGGTTGCCATAAGTATCACACTGTCCTCAAGAGCAGTGAAAGTAGCCGGCAAAGTATTGTTCGAATTAAAAAGATGAGGAGTGGCGAAGGTACGTGGAGCGATAATGTATTCAATCATCACCTCATTACCTAATCCGTCAATAATATCTGTACGTAGTTTTCCTTCCAAAAGTACAAATAACTTGTTGCAGGGTGTTCCTTGTGTAACGACTATCTCTTTTTTATTAGCCGCATAGATTACAAAATCCAGCTTTTCCAATAAGGACTCTTTGATGTTTAAAGGTAAATCCCTGAATAAGGGATTTGAAACAGCTTTTCTTTATGTGAGTCGGTCAGTTGTATTTTTTCATTGTATCATGTTGTCTGTATCACGGGCAAAGATATAAATTATATATTAGTGAAAGAAACTTTCAGAACTATTTGTAGAATAACTATATACAAGAAAGTTGTTAAAACGAATGCAAAATATAGAATCTGTAATTATGGTATCTTTCTCTGTAATTTATCTACATGCAGGATACCTTTATTTGTCTATTTTGCAACATGAATCATTGATAAAAAGAATTCTGAAAATAAAAGTAATAAAAGAAAGTTATGGCTAAAAAAGTTTTGATAATTTCGTCCAGTCCACGTAAAGGTGGTAATTCGGATTTGCTTTGTGATGAATTTATGAAAGGTGCTATCGAGGCGGGCAATGAAGTAGAGAAGATTTTTCTGAAAGACAAAACGGTTCATCCTTGTACGGGATGCAGTGTTTGCAGTATGTACGGTAAACCCTGTCCACAGAAAGATGATGCAGCGGAAATCGTGGAGAAGATGATTGCTGCCGATGTGATTGTAATGGCAACCCCGGTTTATTTCTATACTATGTCCGGGCAGATGAAGATTATGATTGACCGCTGTTGCGCACGTTATACGGAAATAACTAATAAGGAATTTTATTTCATTATTGCGGCAGCAGAAAACGATAAAGCAATGATGGAGCGTACTATCGACGGCTTCCGTGGCTTCCTCGATTGCTTGGAAGGACCACAGGAAAAAGGGACGGTCTATGGAATCGGTGCATGGAAAGTAGGAGAGATTAAAGATACTCCCTACATGCAGGAAGCATATAATATGGGAAAGATGGTGTAACTGTTTGTTTTCCATATTAAAGATATTCATAAAGAATATGATAAATGGATTTGTTCGAATATTTGAGATATAGTTTTGAACTTAACTTTTAAAACCTGACGGGAAATCTGGAAAAGACGGTTATGTTTTCCAGATTTTCCCCTTTTTACGATTACTTAATTGACTGGATTGCTTGTTCTGCCACAGAATTATTATAATTTTGTGGCAGAACTTTTATTTTGTATAATTCGTTTGATAACTAACTAAGTATCATGGGCTATAAAATAACGACTCTTGTGGAGAATTGTGTCTATGGACGTAAATTGCAGGCAGAACATGGTCTTTCTCTATATATCGAGACTCAAGAACATAGATTACTTTTCGATACGGGAGCATCCGACTTGTTTATCCGTAACGCCCGCTTGTTGCATATTGACTTGCAAAAGTAGATTATTTGATATTATCTCATGGTCACAGCGATCATACGGGCGGACTACGTTATTTTTGAATTGAATACGCGGGCAACCGTTGTCTGTAAGCGTGAGGTTTTTCTCCTAAATTCAAGGATGAACGTGAGAACGGGATGATGCATACACAAAACCTCGATCGTTCCCGTTTCCGCTTTATTACAGAGCAGACCGAACTGCTTCCCGGAGTTTTCCTTTTCCCTCTATTGATATTATAAATCAGGCAGATACCCATTTTGAACGTTTTTGGGTTCAGCAAGAAGATGGATGCAAAATACCGGATACTTTTCAGGATGAATTGGCGATGGTATTGGTGGAACCGGAAGGATTTTCCGTATTAAGTGCCTGTTCTCATCGGGGAATAACCAATATTTTGCGTACGGTTCAGGCTGCCTTCCTGAATCTCCTTGTAAGTTACTTCTGGGAGGTTTTCATATCCATAACGCGGAAAACAAAAATATCAGGTCATTGCAGATTATTTACAGGAATATCTTCCCCGACAGATTGGCGTTTGTCATTGTACGGGAGTGGATAAATATGCCTTCTTTATAAAGATTTTGGTGACAGCACATTTTATAATTACACGGGAAAACTAATTCAAACCGATTTATCGGAATAAATTTATAATAATTTGATATGAAGAAACTAATAACTTCTTTAGCGCTGGTATTATTAGTATTATCCAGCTATGCAATTACTCCTTTGTGGATGCGTGATGCACGTATTTCACCGGATGGATCAGAAATTGTTTTTGTTACAAGGGTGACATTTATAAAGTCCCTGCACAAGGAGGAACAGCTGTTCAACTCACCACACAAACCTCTTATGAAGCCAATCCGGTTTGGTCGCCCGATGGCAAGCAAATTGCGTTTGCCAGTGACCGGAATGGAAATTTTGACTTATTTATTATGCCTGCTGACGGAGGTGCCGCCCGGCGATTGACCTATCATTCTGCATCAGAAATACCGTCGGCTTTTACTCCGGATGGAAAGTATGTCTTTTCTCTGCTTCTATACAGGATCCGGCAAGCAGTGCCCTGTTTCCTACAGGAGCAATGACGGAATTATATAAAGTTCCTGTTGCCGGCGGACGTACCGAGCAAGTGCTGGGCACTCCTGCAGAACTGGTCTGTTTTGATAAAACAGGGAAGAATTTTCTTTATCAGGATCGTAAAGGGTTTGAGGATGAATGGAGAAAGCATCATACTTCTTCCATTACGAGAGATATTTGGTTATATAATACCCAAACGGGAAAACATACGAACCTGACAAACCGGGGAGGAGAGGACCGTAATCCTGTGTATGCACCTGATGGTAATGCTGTCTATTTTTAAGTGAGCGTGATGGAGGTTCCTTCAATGTGTATACTTTCTCTTTGAATACTCCACAGGAAGTGAAAGCTGTGACTACTTTCAAAACTCACCCGGTACGTTTTGTCTGTCAGCGATAAAGGTACCTTATGTTATACCTATGATGGTGAGTTATACACACAGAAGTCTGGTGCACGTCCGGAAAAAGTAAAAGTAGAACTGGTCCGTGATGATGAGCAGCAGCTTGCTACACTTAAATTCTCACAGGGAGCAACTTCCGCTTCTGTATCTCCGGACGGTAAGCAAATTGCTTTTATTGTACGTGGTGATGTGTTTGTGACTTCAACTGATTATGCTACAACCAAGCAAATCACAAATACTCCGGCAAAAGAAGCTGCCGTTTCTTTTGCTCCGGACAACCGGACACTGGTTTATGCCAGTGAGCGAACCGGTAACTGGCAACTTTATACCGCTAAAATAAGTCGTAAGGAAGACCCGAATTTCCCTAATGCCACTCTTATTGAAGAGGAAGTATTACTACCGTCCAAAACGGTAGAACGTGCTTATCCGCAATATTCACCGGATGGCAAAGAATTGGCTTTTATCGAAGACCGTAATCGTTTGATGGTACTCAATTTGAAAACAAAAAAGGTACGTCAGGTAACGGATGGTTCTACATGGTATAACACCGGAGGAGGATTTGATTACGAATGGTCGCCTGATGGTAAATGGTTCACTCTTGAATTTATAGGCAACCGCCACGATCCTTATTCGGATGTAGGCATTGTCAGCGCACAGGGAGGGGCAATTACTAATCTGACAAATAGTGGATATATCAGTGGTGCTCCGCGTTGGGTACTCGATGGGAATGCTATTCTTTTCCAAACCGAACGCTATGGTATGCGTGCGCACGCTTCCTGGGGATCGCAGCAAGATGTGATGTTGGTGTTTCTCAATCAGGATGCTTATGATCGTTACCGTTTGAGTAAGGAAGATTTCGAATTACTCAAGGAATTTGAAAAGGAACAGAAGAAGGCAAAGGAGAAAGACGATGAGAAGACGAAAGACGGAAAGAAGTCTAAGGCGGAAAAAGCAGATAAAGGAAATGTTAACAAGGGAAAGGCTGACAAAGGCAAGTCCGACAAGGAAAAGAGCAAGGTAGATAGCAGCAAAGATAGCGATCAGGAAGAGTCCGCCGAGGATAAGGCAGACCAAAAAGAGATACTTGTCGAGCTGAACGGCATTGAAGACCGTATCGTACGTCTGACTCCCAATTCATCCGACTTGGGTAGTGCCATACTTTCAAAAGACGGGGAAGATCTTTACTATTTCTGTGCGTTCGAAGATGGATATGACCTTTGGAAAATGAATCTCCGTGAAAAAGATACGAAGCGTCTGCACAAACTCAATACCGGTTGGGCATCGTTGATGTTGGACAAAAAAGGAGATATCTTTTTGTTGGGAAGCCGGATTATGCAAAAGATGGATGCCAAGTCGGATGCGTTGAAGCCCATCAGCTATCAGGCTGAAATGAAAATGGATTTGGCTGCCGAACGTGAAACGATGTTTGACCATGTGTACAAACAGCATCAAAAACGCTTCTACAATGTCAATATGCACGGGGTTGACTGGGATGCTATGACTAATGCTTATCGTAAGTTCTTGCCTCATATTGATAACAATTATGACTTTGCAGAATTATTGAGTGAGTGGTTGGGTGAGCTGAATGTTTCACATACCGGAGGACGTTATTCTCCCAAAGGAAAAGGAGATGTCACTTCTAATCTCGGACTCTTGTTCGACTGGGATTATCAGGGAAAAGGAATGCAGATTGCCGAAGTAATAGAAAAAGGTCCGTTCGATCATTCACGTACCAAAGTAAAGGCTGGTTGCATCATTGAAAAGATTAATGGAGAAGAGATAACTCTCGATAATGACATAACCTGCTTGCTGAATAATAAAGCAGGGAAGAAAACATTGATTTCAATCTACAATCCACAAAGTAAAGAGCGTTGGGAAGAAGTGGTGATGCCGGTCACTAACGGGCAACTGAATGGATTGTTATACAAACGTTGGGTAAAACAACGTGCGGCAGATGTTGAAAAATGGTCGAAAGGACGTTTGGGATATGTTCATATTCAGTCGATGGGAGATGACAGCTTCCGTACTGTATACTCGGACATTCTTGGAAAATATAACAACTGCGAAGGCATTGTGATTGATACCCGTTTCAATGGTGGTGGCCGTCTGCATGAAGATATTGAAATACTGTTCAGTGGTCAGAAATACTTCACACAAGTGGTACGCGGACGTGAAGCATGTGATATGCCGAGCCGTCGTTGGAACAAACCTTCCATTATGCTGCAATGTGAAGCTAACTACTCGAATGCACACGGAACTCCGTGGGTATATAAACATCAAAAGATTGGCAAACTTGTCGGTATGCCTGTTCCAGGTACTATGACAAGTGTGTCCTGGGAAACTTTACAAGATCCTTCACTGGTTTTTGGTATTCCTATCGTCGGTTATCGTTTGCCTGACGGCAGTTATTTGGAAAATACCCAATTGGAACCAGATGTAAAGGTTGCCAATAATCCGGAAACAGTAGTCAAAGGAGAGGATACCCAACTAAAGGTGGCTGTGGATGAACTTCTGAAAGAGATAGATAGTCAGAAGAAGTAAATACGAGTGTAATTATATCTAAAATAAAGAGTCGCTTCTTTGAAAGAATCAATTAGATTCTAACAGAGAAGCGACTTTCTTTTATAGTGATTTTCTTATATTGACCTTTTTATATGACTCCTTTTATAAGGCGTTTATTTTAAATAGATATAGGGCTTACTTCCAGACCGGCAGTAATCTATGGAGGGTTTTTCTAGTCATTATCTTCTGATTCAGGAAGCTGACGATATACCCCGTTATACAAGCGGCAATGAGTGATCCTTCGCGTACTCCCTGAATACCTTGAGTCAGCAGGAGCGAGAGAATCACGGCTAATGTAACCAAAGTAATATCAAAATAAACTTTGAACTTTCCAAATTCCTTGTTATAATGGCGGGATGCATATTTCACAAATGCTTCTGCGCTCATCATGGCTACTCTTGGTTTCAGTTCAAGCACTACTCCGATAGACTGCACCATGCATCCTGTAAGTAATAAAGCAATCGACATACCATAATTAGCGGGATGCAGTTCGCTTGTCAGCATCATATTAAAATCAATGAATGCCGAAAAGATAAAAGAGAACGGTAGCTGAAGAAGAATTTCAATAATATCCTGTCGGGTTCTATTCTTTCGGATTAACCAAAATTGTCCTAGGATAAGCACCATATTGATGATAAATGTGCAAGTACCCAACGATAAAGGACTATTTAGGCTTAACACATAATTGATGCTCGATATGGGAGTAGTTCCCAATGCCGAGCGTATAATCAACACGATACCTGCCGCTAAAAAATAGAGTCCGATAACAAACACTAAATACCTCTTAAAAATCTCTTTCATTTCCATGTCTTTTTAACCTCTTTCTATTGATTCCCTTCTCATGTATTGAAAAGGATATGCAAAGGTCCTGTTTTTTACTCTGAAATAGATTATCTAATTCCATACAGTTTTTGTCATATCCGAAACAAATCGTATTTTTACGTCATAAAATAAAGGTGTAAATGGTAAAATCTCGTATATTTGATAATACGCAACTATTGAAGGAGCATCCTGAACTTCCTCATTATAAAGAGGAGGTAGTCTGTTTCCGGAGTGAATATAAAGATAGAAGTTATCCGGCAAATGAATGTTATTTCAATCGGGAGCTTTATATGATATTCGTTCTTGAAGGTCGTTCGGAAATTCTACTGAATGGAGAGTTTATTGCGATAGAACCGAATATGTTACTTATTCACGGAGCAAATTATCTCACGGAACATCTTTATTCAAGTCGGGATATTAAATTTATCACTCTTGCCCTTTCCGAATCTATGCGGACAGACGATTCATATCTGACACAAATCACGGCAATCCTGTTGGCAACCATGAGGCGGAATAAGCAATATACGATTCAGTTGACGGAGTACGAAGCTCAAATCATCCATAAGGAGCTGGAAGTATTGATGCATCTGATGAATATTGAACATCATTTCCTTTTCCGGCGTATACAGGCAGCGTGCAATTCTCTGTTTTTGGATATAGCAGATTTTCTTTCCCGAAAGACCGTTATCAAAAAAGAGATCAGTCGTAAAGACCACGTTCTGCAAGAATTTCATGCACTCGTTACCCGTAATTTCAGGGAAGAACATTTCGTGAGCTTTTATGCGGATAAACTGGCTATTAGTGAACAGTATCTGGCACGCATTGTACGTCTTGGAACAGGTAAGACTATCAATAGCCTTATTAATGAATTGTTAGTAATGGAAGCGCGTACTTTATTGAGTTCTACCAAATTTACGGTTGGCGAGATTGCTGCTAAACTGGGGTTTAGTGATGCAGCCGGTTTTTGTAAGTTCTTTAAAAGAAATGCGGGACAGACCTCCGTTGAATTATCGGAAAGGATTATTGATTTGAACGGAAAGGATTGCTGAACTGAATGGGGAATTACTGAACTGAATAGGGAATATAATGAATTTAAATAACAAAATGACTGATTTGAATGAAAATGGAAGTAGGTTGATGCAACTGTCCTTAAAGACCGTATACATCAACCTACCTGAATATATAGTGCATGGGTTTGATTTTAACCGATCACTGCTGTGATATCTTCTACAATCTGTTCATCCGTCAGATGATTGGCACGGAGAAACTCCTGTATATCATATCGGTCAACAAATTCTTTTTTAGCTCCAAAGTTCAGAACTTTCATGTTTGTAGCACCATAATAACGGGCAATCTTTTCACCGAAACCGCCATCCAATACACCGTCTTCCAACGTAATCACTAATTCGTGATCTGCTTTCAGTTCATCCATCAGTTCGTTGTCTACACCGGTGATGTAACGCGGATTGATGAGTGTTGCGTCAATATTGGCTTTTTCTTTCAGAAGTGATGCAACCGACTGTCCCAATCCATAGAACGAACCTAAAGCAAGAATGGCTACTTTCGATCCACGATGCGTTACTTTATAGCGATTGAGAACACTATAATCAGTCTCCACCGGTTCCCCACAAGTAATTACATCTGTTGCCGGCACACGGATAGCAACAGGGTGTTCATTTTGGCGGATGCTCCATTCTAGCATAGCAAGATATTCCTCTTTGCAAGTCGGTGCCAGATAAACCATATTAGGAATATTGCTGATGAGCGGAATATCGAAGAAGCAGAGGTGAGTTACATCATTCATTCCGGACAGTGTACCCCAGAATACCAACAAAACAGCCGGGTTATTATTGATACAGAGATCTTGCGAAAGTTGATCGTATGAACGTTGGATAAATGTACTATACACTCCGTAAACAGGTTTTCCGCCATTGGCTGCGATACCCGAAGCAAGAGCTACTGCGTGTTCTTCTGCAATACCGATATCTACAAACTGTTTGCCAGCTTCCTTGCGGCGGTCCGGAGTGAATCCGAGAACGGCAGGAGTACCCGAAGTGATTGTCACCACACGAGAATCTTCTTTCATCTTTTTCAGCAGATATTGAGCGGTTACTTCGCTGTAATCTTCTTCCTCATAACTGACTTTTGCTTCTCCGGTTTCCGGATTGAATGGAGTGCGCCAGTGATAAGTCTCTTTATCCTGTTCGGCACGTTCATAACCTTTACCTTTCAAAGTGTTGATGTGTACTACTATCGGATGCTGAATATCTTTCACTTTGGAGAATGCTTCAATCAACGCCTGTACATCGTTACCGTCATTTACATATATATAGTCCAGTCCCATCGCCTTGAAGAAGTTACATTCGCACTGACCGTTACTGTCACGCAATTCTTTCAGGTTCTTATATAGTCCACCGTGATTTTCGGCAATAGACATCTGATTGTCATTGACAATAATAATCATGTTTGTACCAAGCTCCGCCATATAGTCCAATCCTTCAAATGCTTCGCCGCCACTTAAGGAACCGTCGCCTATCACAGCTATGATATTCTCATTGCCACCGATCAGGTCGCGTCCTTTGCCAATCCGCTAGCCAGCTGACGGAAGTGGAAGTATGACCGATAACAAAAATCATGCTTACTTTCTTGTGGTTCGGAATAACCGGATACGTTGTCATACTCTGCCGGATAGAGCATCTTTCCGTCCGGTCAGCATCTTATGTACATAACTCTGATGCGATACATCAAAACAATCTTGTCTTCTGGTGAGTTGAATACATAATGTAAAGCGATAGTCGCTTCCACCATTCCGAAATTAGGGCCGAAATGCCCGCCGTGTTCACTCAACTTTTGCAGGAGTGATGCACGGATTTCATTACTTAAATCATTGAGTTCTTTAAACGATAACTTCTTTACGTCTGCAGGAGAGTAAATATTTTCTAAATACATATCAATTTGTTTTTACGTTTATACCTATTATCTTTATCACACTGCAAAGATACTGCTGATTTTAGATTCGGTTTGTATATAGATTACGGATTATTTTACCTATATTACCGACCTTGGAAAATAGGACTGACGATAAACATAAAATAGTAGATAATATATATTGGAGGACAACATATATGAATAGTGATTATAAAGTGGGCGATTTAATTTATGATGCAAATATTTATGATGCGATGAATACTAATCTAGATGATTGGTACTTTTATAAGCGATGGCTGCCGGAAAACAAGGATGCCGGATACTTGAACTTTGTTGTGGTACGGGCAGGCTCACTCTGCCCATTGCAAAGGAAGGATATGATATTACTGGATTGATTATACCCTTCAATGCTTGCCAGGCAAAAATTAAAGCTTCCGAAGCAGGATTAGAAATAAGTTTTATCGAGGCAGATATCAGAACTTTGAATTTGCCGGAAAAATACGACTTTATCTTTATTCCGTTTAATTCAATTCATCATTTATATAAGAATGAAGATTTATTTAAGGTATTTAATGTCGTTAAGAATCACCTCAAAGACGGTGGCTTATTTCTGTTTGATTGTTTTAATCCGAATATCCAATATATAGTTGAAGGTGGAAAAGAGCAGAAAGAAATTGCTGCATATACAACCGATGACGGTAGAGAAGTATTGATAAAGCAGACTATGCGATATGAAAATAAAACTCAGATTAACCGTATCGAATGGCATTATTTTATCAATGGCAAGTTCAACTCTATTCAAAATCTGGATATGAGAATGTTCTTCCCTCAAGAGTTAGATTCATATTTGGAATGGAATGGTTTTCATATTAATCATAAGTATGGCGGATTTGAAGAAGAGGCATTTGACGATAATTCGGCAAAACAGATATTTATTTGTCAATGTGATTTAGTGTATTGAGATTTTATTAATAAATAAGTGAAAATGTAATTTGTCGGCAATCAGTATGGTAACGTGGTTGCCTAAAGGCCTTTGGGCTGTCTTTATCCTTTGAACTGGAAGTACTCATCAGAATTCTTTTCAGTTTCGACTTTTCTCATTTTGTTTAATGATTCTTTAGTTACTTCGTAATAAATTTGGCGTTCGCTAAAGTAGGAAGTCTGACTTTGGCTTCCTTGGTTTTGATACTTACTTCATTTCCTTAAATAGGTTAGAATAGATATTATAGCAGATTGATAAAAAATAGAATCTGTAATTCGGGTAATAATGTCAGTAATTCATCTACATACAGTCTCTTTCTTTCATCGTATTTTTACAATGTAGAAAGTAGACAATCAATTCTTTAATAATTAAAAATAAGAGATATGAAACGGATTTTATTATTAACAACTGTATTTATGATGATGCTTGGAACTAGTTTTTCTTCTGCACAGACAGATGCAGATAACTTTTATAAAAGTGATTTGGTAAGTGTGGAGAAAGTTTCTTTTTCCAACCAGTATAAAATGAAGGTAGCCGGAAATTTGTTTCTGCCTAAGAATATGAAAGAAGGGGACAAATACCCTGCAATCATTGTCGGACATCCAATGGGAGCTGTCAAGGAACAGAGCGCGAACCTTTACGCAACGAAAATGGCCTAACGGGGTTTTGTAACACTCTCCATAGACCTGTCTTTTTGGGGTGGGAGTGAAGGCGAGCCGCGCAATGCTGTTCTGCCGGAAGTTTATGCGGAAGACTTTAGTGCCGCAGTTGATTTTTTAGGTACCCGTCCGTTTGTTGACCGGAATCTGATTGGAGTAATCGGTATTTGCGGCAGTGGAAGTTTTGCTATCAGTGCAGCGAAAATAGACCCTCGCCTTAAAGCCATTGCGACAATCAGTATGTACAATATGGGTACGGCTAGCCGTAACGGGTTAAAACACTCATTGACATTGGAACAGAGAAAGCAAATAATGGCTGAAGCGGCAGAACAGCGTTATGCTGAATTTTTAGGTGGAGAAACTAAATATACAGGTGGCACCGTACATCAACTGACAGAAAAGTCCAGTCCGATTGAACGGGAGTTCTATGAGTTCTACCGTACACAAAGAGGAGAATTTACCCCCGACGGAGCAACTCCTATGACCACCACTCATCCTACACTTTCAAGTAATGTGAAATTTATGAATTTCTATCCTTTCGAAGATATTGAGACTATTTCACCCCGCCCTATGTTTTTCATCACCGGTGAAAATGCCCACTCACGTGAATTTAGTGAAGACGCTTACCGATTGGCCGCCGAACCTAAAGAACTGTATATAGTACCCGGCGCCGGACACGTAGATCTTTACGATCGTGTAAGCCTTATTCCATTTAATAAACTGGAATCCTTCTTTAAGGAATATCTAAAGAAATAAGTTTTAATACTATAAATATGAGATACTATATAATAGCAATTCTTACTATGCTGACATTATCGGTCGGTTCCGCATCATGTAGCGAAGATGAACCTATACAGGGAACAGGTCAACAAGTGACTCCGGGTAATGGTTCTGGTTCCGGTGATAATGGCAGTAACAATAATGGCAATAATCCCGATGATAATGACGACAATAACGATGATACCCCAGTGAGCAATAATCTTAAAATAACAATCGGACCTGTTTCATTCAATGCCACATTGGACAATAATGAGACAGCGAAAGCATTTAAGAGACTACTCCCTATGACAGTGGATATGTCCGAACTGCATGGTAATGAAAAATATTATTATCTGTCGAAGGGTTTGCCGACAGCGTCGTCCAATCCCGGGACTATTCGGACAGGTGACTTGATGCTTTACGGTTCCACTTGTGTGGTCCTATTTTATGAAACCTTTTCCACTTCATATACTTATACCCGTTTAGGACGTATAACAAATCCTTCAGGACTGGCCTCCGCCCTTGGTTCAGGAGGCGTAAATGTAACTTTTGAAATAACAGATTAAAGAATAAACTAATGGAACAAATAAGAAATAAAGAATATGGAGGCGAACGTCCTCTGTTCGCGACCCACGACCTTCAACTGGAAGATGTAACAATTCACGCCGGTGAATCTGCATTGAAAGAATGTAGTAATATTATAGCAATCAACTGTCGTTTTGAAGGAAAATATCCTTTTTGGCATACCAACGGATTCATTGTGAAAAACTGTCTCTTTACAGAGGGAGCCCGTGCTGCTCTATGGTACTCTCAAAGTCTGCAAATGGCAGATACCTTGGTAGAAGCACCGAAGATGTTCCGTGAAATGGACGGAATAAAACTCGAAAACGTGCAGTTGCCTAATGCTTTGGAAACGTTTTGGTATTGCCGTAATATAGAACTGAAGAACGTACAGATTGATAAAGCGGATTACCTTTTTATACACAGTGAGAATATTAAGATACAAAACTATGCCCAAAACGGGAACTATTCGTTCCAATATTGCAAGAATGTAGAAATCCGTAATGCAGTTATCAACTCCAAAGATGCTTTCTGGAATACGGAAAATGTAACAGTCTATGATTCCGAGCTGAACGGAGAGTACTTGGGATGGCATTCTAAAAACTTACGTTTGGTAAATTGCAGGATTTCGGGGACTCAACCGCTTTGCTACGCACATGATCTGGTGATGGAAAATTGTACGATGGCAGAAGATGCTGACCTTGCTTTTGAACACAGTAGTGTGAAGGCAACGATTAAAAGTCCCGTTCATAGCGTAAAAAATCCTCGTACGGGAAGTATTGTTGCCGAAAGTTTCGGAGCAATCATTTGGGACGAAAATATTAAATCACCAGCAAATTGCGAATTGAAACTTTGGGACGATCTAACCTGTTTTAATTGAAATATGAAATATAATTTCGATGAAATTATTCCACGCAGAGGAACGAATTCTTATAAATGGGATTCGGCTGAAGATGCGGATGTATTGCCGATGTGGGTAGCTGATATGGATTTCCGTACGGCTCCCCCTGTCGTGGAGGCATTGAAGAAACGGGTGGAACATGGGATTTTCGGTTATGTACGTGTACCTGATGCATACTACGAGGCAGTTGTAAATTGGTTTGTTCGGCGACATGCCTGGCGGATGGAAAAAGTGGATTATTTACACCACCGGCGTTGTGCCGGCAATATCTGCTGTTATTAAAGCATTGACGCTGCCGGAGATAAAGTAATGGTGCAGACACCTGTATATAACTGTTTTTCTCCTCTATCCGTAATAACGGATGCGAGATGATTGCCAATCCTTTGGTATATAGAAACAGGGGCTATCAGATTGACTTTGATGATTTGGAGCGGAAAGCTTCAGACCCGAAGGTAAAACTTCTGTTGTTATGTAATCCGCACAATCCTGCCGGAAGAGTGTGGAGCAAACAAGAGTTAAGGCGGATAGGTGAGATTTGTATTCGAAATAATGTCTTTGTGGTTGCGGATGAAATTCATTGTGAATTGGTATTTCTGGGGCATGAATATACTCCTTTGCTTCTATATCAGAAGAATTCCTACTGAACTCGGTCACTTTTGTTTCGCCTAGCAAAGCCTTTAATTTGGCAGGACTTCAGATAGCCAATATCATTTCCGCAGATGCAGATGTACGGAGGCGGATAGATAAGGCGATTAATATAAATGAAGTCTGTGATGTGAATCCTTTGGAGTGGAGGCGTTGATAGCTGCTTATAATGAGGGGAAGAATGGCTGGAAGAACTTAAAATCTATTTGTTTGCGAATTACATCTATTTAAAAGGTTATTTCGAGACCTATCTTCCGGAGTTTCCTGTAATGATGTTGGAAGGTACGTATTTAGTTTGGGTAGATTGTTCGGTTCTGCATCAGGCGTCAGCGGAAATAGTCAAAGACTTGTTGAAGAAAGAAAAACTTTGGGTAAACGAAGGCAGCCTGTATGGAGAGGCTGGTGAAGGATTTATCCGTATCAATATTGCTTGTCCGCGACAGCGGTTGATAGACGGATTAAACAGATTGAAGCGGGCTTTGAAATAATAAAATAATTGTCAGTTTATTGAGAGATCCCCTTCTCACTCCCCGTAAATACGAATGAAAAGAAGTAGTGGCCTTAAAAGACTTTTTGCCTTTTCTTCTCGGAGCATTCTAGTTTATGGCTACCGGGATTATATTTCTTGGAATTTGTCATTTGCGGGGAGAACAAATTATAAAGAAAAAGCTTGGGCAAACGTGCTCATTTTAATGATGTAATTCCTTATATTTGTATCAGGATGAATAAATCAATAATTTGAAAAATGAGAACGGAAAAAGAAAAAATGTTGGCGGGAGAAGTTTATGATTGTGCTGATAATGAGTTATTGACCAGATGGCATAAAGCAAAGCAGCTTCAACAGGAGTATAATAATACTCTCACTACTGATGCAGGTAAAATTTCTGATTTATTAGATGAATTAATCGGTTCAAGGGGGGATAATGTCTGGATTAGTGCTCCTTTCTTTGTGGACTATGGTGAGAATATTTATATCGGGAAGAATGTAGAGGTTAATATGAATTGCGTTTTTCTTGATTGTAACAAGATTGTTATCGGTGATAATTCGGGGATTGGGCCGGGAGTACATATTTATACTGTTTTTCATTCTACAAAGGCATCGGAAAGAACCTCTGAAAACAGTACTTTTTGGAAGTCACAGACAGCTCCGGTGATTATTGGGAATAATGTGTGGATTGGTGGAGGATGCATCATTCTTCCGGGAGTAACTATTGGCGATAATACAACTATTGGGGCAGGGAGCGTTGTCACAAAGTCTATTCCGGCCAATGTGCTGGCGGTTGGCAATCCGTGTAGAATCCTTAAACAGATAGAGGATTGATATTTCTTTTTAATATTTATATATTAAATAATTTACCTGTATTGTGGTAAAAACTTCTTGTTCGTAATGTGTAGAAAATACACATACTTCAAAATCTGTAATTTGGGTTTCTATATCCGTAATTTGTATCATAAAGAGTTGGAACAGAATAGCTAACTTTGCATTATCAGAGAGAAACAATAAAAACCGTACGTATTATATGAGAAAATTGTTTTTTATTATTGTAACAGCCATCGGAATGATGCAAATCCCGATGCAATCTATAAATGCACAGAATATGAAAAAAGAAGAAGTACCTCAAAACATCAGCGCATTTCCGGTAGGAAAAGCGAATACAGGATTCGAACAATATTTCACGGGTAGATCTTGGCTGGCACCGCTGACTGGTAACAAAGACTTGAATGTACCCATGTCCAACGTTACTTTTGAGCCTGGCTGTCGGAATAATTGGCACAGCCATACGGGTGGACAACTCCTGATTGCCGTCGGCGGTGTGGGATATTATCAGGAACGTGGTAAAGCGGCGCGCCGTTTACTTCCCGGTGATGTGGTTGAAATTGCTCCGAACATAGAACACTGGCATGGCGCCGCTCCCGATAGTTGGTTCTCACATCTGGCTATCGGATGCAATCCGCAGACCAACCAGAATACATGGTTGGAACGAGTGGATGACCAACAGTATGCCGAAGTAACGAAAGATAACGTAGCAATCGGACTGCAAGCTACCGATCCTGAATTGGACGATATATTTAGTAATTTTACAAAAGAAGTGCAAGAATACGGTGCACTGGACATTAAACCCCGTCTTATGGTAACATTGGCATCCAATATTGCTTCACAAGCGCAGGCCGAATACCGCATCACACTCGAAAGCGCACTTAATGAAGGCATTGCTCCGATAGAAATAAAAGAAATCCTTTACCAGTCAGTAGCCTATGCGGGCATGGCTAAGGTCAGAGATTTTATCGGTATCACCAATGATATATTGCTCGCCCGTGGCGTGCGTCTTCCTTTGGAAGGACAATCGGTTGTATCATCCGAAACACGTTTCAATAAGGGACTGGAATTGCAGAAATCCATATTTGGTGAACGGATAGAACAGATGCATAAGAACGCTCCCGACAATCAGAAGCACATCCAACGTTACCTCTCCGCCAACTGTTTCGGCGACTATCAGACACGTAGCGGACTGAATGTAAAGACCCGCGAACTGATTACATTCTCGATACTTGTTTCTTTAGGCGGCTGTGAATCGCAGGTAAAAGTCACATACAGGGAAATGCCAACGTAGGGAATAATAAAGATACGTTGCTGGCAGTCGTAACGCAACTCTTGCCATTTATTGGTTATCCGCGCACACTCAATGCCATAGCCTGTCTGAACGAAGTGATTCCGGAAAAATAATAAAGACATTGATGCATCCCGAAAGATAACGATTAAAATCTATCCGGGACTTGACAAACGCTTTTAATGTTATATATTTGTAGTCCGGGAAAGTATGAAACGAATGATTACTAAATGAAAAAGAGACGGAATATGGATATGAAATGGATGGAAAATAGTATAATATTACAACGAACTTAGCTCATTCCCTTAGCTTATACTAGGGGATAAGGCAACAGATATACCCAAAGGCTGCGAACTTTACAGAGTTCGCAGCCTTTTGTAACCTATTATTGAATATATTTTGCAAATTCAGATTTTAAAGTTTATAATAAACAGGGGACGTTTATAATAAACGGTCACAGTATTTATTAATAACGCTCTTTATGTTTATGTGGTAGGTTGTTATCTTTTTGTATAACCTTCTAAAGGGTAGAAACTTGTGTGGTTGTGGTAATAATAATTGATATGTTGACTGGGTAATTTAATTTTATAAAATATAGTTCCTCCACTATTCTTGTTATTGTTACTCTATGTTATCTATCAGCTTTGTTTTGAAATGCACCTTGAATACCTGTTTTTATCTGTCGGAAACTTTGCAGGACGAGATAATAAAACCTCATATTTGATGATCGATTCACTGTAAGATTTGTTATCTTTGCAAAGGTTTCATTTATAAAGAGAAGAAGTTATGGATATCATGGACCGTTTGAAAGGACCCCGGCGCAATCTGCCTATCGGAATACAAAGTTTTGAGAGACTTCGTCGCGACGGCTATTTGTATGTTGACAAAACAGCATTTGTCTACGAACTTGCCTCAACGGGCAATCCATATTTCCTTAGCCGTCCGCGTCGTTTTGGCAAAAGTCTGCTGCTTTCTACGCTGGAAGCGTATTTCTGTGGAAAGAAAGAACTTTTTGAAGGACTTGCCATTGAACAGTTTGAAACAGAATGGAACGAACACGCTGTACTGCATCTTAGCCTGAATGCCGAAGACTACTCTGAAATAGAAGGATTGAGAAACGGACTCGAATTGCAACTTCGTAGTTGGGAAAAAAACTATGGAATCAGCGAGGAAGGCTTGAGTTATTCCGGTCGTTTCATGCAAGTTATCAAAGAGGCATACCGACAGACTGGTCGTGGTGTAGTTGTTCTTATTGACGAGTACGATAAACCGCTGCTCCGCTCTATGCATAACCCGGAATTACAAAGTAAGTTCCGCGAAATGCTCACAGCTTTCTACACTGTATTGAAGGATGCAGACCCCTGGTTGCGCTTCGTCTTTATCACCGGAGTGACCAAATTTGCTCAAATGGGTATATTCAGCACTCTCAACCAACTGATCGATATCAGCTTCGACCCGCAATACAATGCTCTTTGTGGTATGACCCGCCCGGAAATTGAAGCCAATTTCGTCCCGGAACTGGAACGGTTGGCAGAAAGGAACGGTTTGACAAAAGAAGACTGTATGGCATACCTTACTCGTATGTATGACGGATATCATTTCAACTATGTCCGTAAGGAAGGTATGTACAACCCGTTCAGCATACTGAATGTGCTTAGGAGCGGGATGTTTGAGAATTACTGGTTTGCCAGCGGAACACCCACTTTCCTTGCCGAAATGCTGAAGAAGACCCATTATGATTTGCGTGAACTGGACGGATTGGAAGTAACTGCTGCCTCTCTTACCGACGACCGTGCTGACGTAAACAACCCTGTGCCGATGATTTATCAAAGCGGCTATCTGACCATTAAAGGATATGATACAGAACTGCGTCTCTACAAGCTGGGTTACCCCAATGATGAGGTGAAGTATGGCTTTCTTAATTTTATCACTCCGTTTTATACCTCATTGGATGAATCGAAAGCCCCCTTCTATATCGGACAGTTTGTAAAAGAACTAAGGGCAGGAGATGTTGAGGCTTTCCTCACCCGCCTTCGTGCGTTCTTTGCCGATTTCCCCTACGAACTGAATGATAAGACAGAGCGTCACTATCAAGTGGTATTCTATCTTGTTTTTAAACTACTGGGGCAGTTTATTAACGCCGAAGTGCAAAGTGCCCTGGGACGTGCTGACGCTGTGGTGAAAACTGCAAATGCTGTTTATGTCTTCGAATTTAAGCTAAACGGTACCGCAGAAGAAGCATTGGCGCAGATTGATAATCGCGGCTATCTCATACCTTATACTACTAATGGTTGCCGTATAGTGAAAATAGGTGCAGAGTTCAGTAAGGAAGAACGCAATTTGAGTCGATGGTTAGTAGAGGAAGAAGGATAGTAGGGAATTGATAATAAAAGTATAGTATATAATTTCAAACCCAAAAAGTAACGCCCAAACGGTAAAAACAGCATCCGTTTGAGCGTTTTTTTTTAGAAATCTTTTTGGAAGGATGAGGAAGGAAACGATAGCTTATATCTTCCATTATTCCGTTCTCTATGTGATATATACGTTGATTTTAATGTTTCCTTTGACAACTTTCGGTCGATGTTCTATTTTTCATATTTTAGATTGTTCGAAAATGTAATAGATGTTAATTGGCTACCAGGCTTGCGAACTAATTTTTGATATGATATGTTGTTTAAAGTGAATAACGAATTAAAAAATGAACTAGAAAGTTAGATATGGACAAATAAAGCATTTCTAATGATTTAGCAGATAAAACATTACATTATAAAACTTATGATTATGAGAAAATCGATTATTTTATTAGCCTTGATATTGGGTGGCGTTACAGCAAATGCCCAATCAGTTGTAGAAGGTACAAAAGTAACAGACAATTGGTCTGTGGAAGTCAATGCCGGTGCAATCACTCCCCTTACTCACAGTGCTTTCTTTAAAAGTATGCGTCCTGCTTTTGGAGTGGGAGTTTCCAAGCAATTAACTCCTATCTTCGGTTTGGGATTCCAAGGAATGGGATACATTAATACTACTCCGAGTAAAACATCTTTCGATGCTTCCGACGTCAGCGTATTGGGTAAAGTCAACCTGATGAACCTGTTTGCAGGTTACAAAGGCGAACCCCGTTTGTTTGAAGTGGAAGCCGTTGCAGGAATGGGCTGGTTACATTATTATGTGAATGGTGATGGAGATCAGAACACTTGGTCTACCCGTTTGGGATTGAATTTCAACTTCAACTTGGGCGAAAGCAAAGCATGGACATTGGGTATCAAACCTGCCATTGTATATGATATGCAAGGCACTTACCCCGAAACAAAGAGCCGTTTCAATGCCAATAACGCAGGTTTCGAATTGACAGCCGGATTGACATATCACTTTAAGACAAGTAACGGAACACATCATTTTGCAAAAGTGAGAGTGTACAACCAAGCTGAAATTGACGGATTGAACTCTTCCATCAATGCGCTTCGTTCGGAAGTGAACAACAAAGACGGTCAGATCAGCAACGCCAACCAGCGCATCAACGGACTGCAAGAAGAACTTGAAGCCTGTCGTACAAAAGTTGTTCCGGTAGAGACAGTAGTGAAAACCGCCCGTGTGCCCGAATCTATCATTACTTTCAGACAAGGTAAATCATCGGTTGACGCTTCCCAACTTCCTAACGTGGAACGTGTAGCTTCATACATGAAGAAATATGCTGACTCAAAAGTAGTTATTAAAGGATACGCTTCTCCGGAAGGTAGTGTGGAGGTCAACGCAAGAATCGCTGCTGCACGTGCAGAGGCTGTAAAAACTATCCTTGTTAATAAATACAAGATTAGTGCATCCCGCATCACTGCCGAAGGTCAGGGCGTAGGCGACATGTTTACCGAACCGGATTGGAACCGTGTAAGTATATGTACGATTGAAGATTAAACAGATAGATTACATAAATAGAATAATGAAGGCTGCCCAAAAGGCAGCCTTTGTTGTATGTACTGGTTTTATAGATAAGCGGCTAATTTTTGAATATCCTGAAAGATTAGTAAACAGATTTCTTTGTACATTACATAAAATAGCTATTTTTGCAAGTATTGTTCATGCGCGTTCTGTGTTGAGTGTGCAAATATCAACCATTAAAAACTGTATTATGAAGAGAGTATTCGTTTTCCAAGATTTTAAATCGCAGAAATTCTGGAGTATAGAGGTAGTCGGAACAGATGTTACTGTAAATTATGGTAAGCTGGGGACTGACGGACAAACACAAGTGAAAAACTACGCAACTACTGAAGACGCTGAAAAGGCTGCCAACAAACTGATTGCAGAGAAGACAAAGAAAGGTTATGTGGAAACTGCCGAAGAAACTGCACGTGAAATGAAAGTGGAAGCTAAGAAATATACATTGAGTTATGATGAGTATGAAAACGATGTGAAGCTTTTGGATAAGATATTGAAAGACAAGCATCTCTCTGAATATAAGCAAATAACGATTGGCTGTTGGGATTATGAAGGTGATGACTGTTCGGCTTTGTTACAAGGCCTCATTGAAAATAAGGACAAGTTTGCGCAGATAGAAGGCCTGTTTTGGGGTGATATTGAACAGGAAGAACAGGAGATTTCATGGATTGAACAAGCCGACCTTAGTCCGCTGCTCGATAGTATGCCTAAATTGAAGGATCTGAAAATAAAAGGAACAAACAATCTGCGCTTGGGAAAAACTTCACGTCCGGAGTTGCGGTCGCTGGAAATAATCAGTGGTGGTATGCCTACTGAAGTGGTAGAGGACATTCTTGCTTCTGATTTTCCCAATCTGGAAAAACTGATTCTATATGTTGGTGTGGAAGATTACGGATTTGAAGGTGATATTGAGATCTTCCGTCCGCTTTTCTCCAAAGAGCGTTTCCCGAAGCTGACCTATCTGGGGCTTGTTAACTCTGAAGAACAGGACAGCATTGTAGAAATGTTCTTGGAATCGGATATTCTTCCTCAACTTGAAACCATGGATATTTCGGCCGGTACTCTGAAAGATGAAGGTGCACAGTTGTTGCTGGATAATATGGATAAAATCGCTCACTTGAAGTTTATCAATATGCGCTATAATTATTTGAGTAAGGACATGAAGAAACAGTTGCAGAACCTTCCTATGAAAATAGACATTGCCGAAACCGAAGAGGCGGATGAATATGATGGTGAATTGTGGTATTACCCGATGATTACAGAATAGGAGATGCAGATAATCGTTGTCAGCAACTCTTTATCCAAACGTATAGAATACTTTGTTGAAGCAGGTAAGCACTTGCAGACAGAAGTTTGTTTTATGACTTATGAGGAACTTTTTAGCTGCTTGCCGCTATTGCGGCAGGCAGTTATCAAACTGGAACCCTGTGTAAGTGATGAAACTGATTTCCTGAAATATGCGCTGTTGAATCAGGCATATAAGGAGACATTGCAACGTTTGAGCGAGATGAGCCTGCCTGATGATGTGTGCTTTTTAAATACTCCTGATGCTTTGTTGCGTGCTCTTGATAAAAAGGAAACAAAAGAAGTCTTGATGGACAAAGGGCTGAAAGTGACTCCGATGTTACCGTCTCCACACTCTTTCGATGAGTTACGGCAGCTTCTTGCCGATTGTGGTAGAGGATGCTTTTTAAAACCCCGGTATGGTTCGGGTGCGGGAGGCATTATGGTGATTCGTTATCAGCCCAACCGGAATAAGTGGGTAGTCTATACTACGTTGCGGCAAGTGGACGGAGTGATTCATAATACCAAACGAATCAATCGTTTGAGCGTGGAAAAAGAGATAATCCCGTTGGCAGAAGCTGTGATACAAACAGAAGCTATCCTCGAAGAATGGATTCCTAAAGCACAATTGCAAGGAGAAAATTACGACCTTCGGGTAGTGTGCCGGGAGTCTGAAATAGATTATATCGTTGTGAGATGCAGCAAAGGAAGCATAACGAATCTACACCTGAACAACAAGGCGCATTGGTGGAATGAATTGTCTCTATCCGAAGAGGTGCGGCAACAAATCTATTTTCAATGTCAGGAAGCTGTGCAATCCTTGGATTTGCGTTATGCAGGAGTAGATGTATTGATAGAAAGAGGAACGGATATTCCTTATATAATAGAAGTCAACGGACAAGGAGACCATGTTTATCAGGATATGTTTGTTCATAATTCTATTTATACTCAACAAATAAAAAACATAAAAAAGAAATATAACCATGCAAATAGATGAACTGCCGGCTGGCGAACAGACCCGTCATTCGGGTCTGGATATGAATCAGGTGGTGGGTACTCATGATATATTGATGCTTTGCTTTGACACCTTGCGGTATGATGTCAGCAAAGAGGAAGAAGCGGCCGGAAGAACGCCCGTACTGAACAGCCATGGAGGAGAATGGGAGAAAAGACATGCTCCGGGAAATTTCACTTACCCGTCTCATTTTGCCATTTTTGCCGGATTTCTGCCTTCTCCGGCAGAACCTCATTCACTGCGTAGCCGTAACTGGTTGTTTTTCCCCGTACAGGCGGGTACAGGACGTATTCCGCCCAAAGGAAGTTATCCATTTACAGAAGCAACCTTTGTGCAGAGCCTTGCCCATACAGGCTATGAAACGATTTGTATAGGTGGCGTAAACTTCTTTAGCAAGCGTAATGAGCTGGGGCGTGTATTCCCCGGTTACTTTACTAAAAGTTATTGGCTTCCTTCCTTTGGATGCACAGCGCCCGATAGTACTGAAAAACAGATTGATTTTGCATTGAAAAAACTAGAAAATTATCCGGACGACAAACGGATCTTTATGTATATCAATTTTTCTGCTATCCATTATCCGAACTGTCATTATGTGGAGGGTAAAATGAAAGATGATAAAGAATCACATGCGGCTGCCCTGCAATATATTGACAGTCAGTTACCTCGTTTGTTTCAGGCTTTTCAGAAACGGAGCAATACGCTGGTGATTGCCCTTTCCGACCATGGCACTTGTTATGGTGAAGATGGGTATGAATATCATTGCATATCTCACGAAACGGTTTATACAGTCCCTTACAAACACTTTATTTTAACGAAACAATGAATCAACCGCTACCACGATATGTAGACTATATGTATAGCTATCCACATAAAACTGCCTATCGTCCTTTTCCATCTCCGGTTTCGCTGCTTCCTTACTTGGAACAGGTGGAAGGGCAGAAGGCATCCCTCTATTTCCATATTCCTTTTTGTAGTTATAAATGTGGATATTGTAACCTGTTTTCTCTACAAACCAATCGTGCGGATTATATCGCAACTTATTTGGAAACCCTTCGCAAGCAGGCACAACAATTGTCACCTCTCACCACCGGACTGATCTTTGACAGTTTCGCCATTGGAGGAGGCACGCCATTGCTTCTCACCGTTTCCCAACTGGAATACTTATTGGAGACGGCTGCCCTGTTCGGAGTCCATCCTTCACATGCTTTTACTTCCATAGAAACATCACCGGAGTATGCTGATCCTGCCCGTTTGACATGGTTGAAACAGGCAGGAGTGGCTCGTATAAGTATCGGTATACAAAGTTTTCTCAACGAAGAGTTAACCGCTTTGAAAAGACGTCCCCGGCAAGACACGATCAATCAGGCGTTGGAAACTATCCGGAAGATGGAATTTCCTTTTTTTAATATCGACTTGATTTACGGAATCAAAGGACAAACAGTGGATAGTTTTCTCTATTCGTTGGAGCAGGCTCTTCTGTTTCAGCCTAACGAACTCTTTATCTATCCGTTATATGTGCGACAGGGAACAGCTATCACGGAGCGGGAATCTGATGATGTCTGTTTCCGGATGTATTGTGCCGCCCGTGATCTGTTGAAAGACAGAGGCTTTCTACAAACTTCAATGCGGCGTTTTATTCATCATCCGTCTACTGATACGGAAATTTCCTGTGGAGATGAAGTGATGCTTTCGTGTGGTTCCGGCGGACGTAGTTACTTGGGTAATTTGCATTATGCCACCCGGTATACTGTTTCTCAACACTGCATTGCTCAAGAGATAGATGACTATATGGGCACTGCTGATTTTACAGTAGCTCGCAATGGATTTATTCTCTCTCAAGAAGAACGAAGGCAACGTTTCATCATTAAAAATCTGATGTATTATATGGGGCTTGATAAAGCCGAATATGAGCGTCGTTTTGGCGAATCACCGGATGATATTCCATTATTCCGGCAACTGGCAGAACGGCAATGGATAGAAAATACAGATGATCGCATTTGTCTTACTTCCGAAGGAATGGGATATTCTGATTATATTGGTCAGTTATTCATTACCCCTGAAATAAGAGGGCTGATGGAAACTTATTCTTATTGAACGAAATGGAAATGAAAAACGAGGGGTCTTTACTTTCCATCAAACGTATCTATTACCGCGGTAAATTGAATAGCTGCAATTATACCTGCTCTTATTGTCCGTTCGGCAAAAAGTCACATCTGACAGTCACTACGCTGGATGAACAGGCATGGAACCGTTTTATTACGGCTATTGAAGAATGGAAAGGGGGACCGTTGCAGTTATTTATTATTCCTTACGGTGAAGCATTGATACATCGTTATTATCGGAAAGGGATCATTCATTTAGCGGCGTTGCCACAAGTGGCTGGAATTTCCTGTCAGACTAATCTTTCTTTTTCTGCTGATGAATGGCTGGACGAATTTCCGGCTACACCGACATTGATAAGTAAGATCAAGATTTGGGCCAGCTTTCATCCGGAAATGACTTCAGTAGAAAGTTTTGTCCGGCGACTTCATACACTTTATAATGCAGGAATACAGGTCTGTGCCGGAGCGGTAGGCAATCCGATGGCAAAAAGCGTACTTAGTGATTTGCGAAATGCTCTTTTGCCGGATATTTATTTGTTTATTAATGCTATGCAAGGTTTGAAGTCTCCGTTAAGCATAGAAGATATTCGTTTCTTTACGCAACTGGATAACCTTTTTGAATATGATTTAAAAAACGCTTCGGCTCAATGGACTATCTGTTCGGGAGGGAGAAGTAGTTGTTTTATTGATTGGAAAGGAGATATCTTTGCTTGTCCCCGAAGTCAGGTGAAGATAGGAAATTTTTATCAGAATCAAATGTTGGCCCCCTTGCTTCCTTGTCGGCGGAAGGTCTGTGACTGTTACATTGCTTTCAGTAATTTGACTAATCATCCTTTGCATCGAATAATGGGAGCAGGTGCATTTTGGCGGATCCCGGATAAGCCTTTCATTACTTCCGTGTTTTTTGATGTGGATGGAACACTTACCGATGCCCAGGGAAGGGTTTCGGAAAGTTATGCCCATGCTTTGCGGTACATAGCGCAATTTGTTCCCTTATATCTTGCTACTTCTTTATCTATGCAACAGGCGCGGAGAAAGTTAGGCAAGGCTCTTTTCAGCCTGTTTGAAGGAGGGGTGTTTGCTGATGGTGGATTACTGGTATATGGCGGGCAGAGCCGGTGTATGCCGGTTGAATTACTACTGGACATAAACGAAGAATCAGCAAAGATAACGGCGCATAGCTATGAAGGTCAAGTCTATAAATACAGCATGCTGGTTTATGATAAGGAAGAGAGAATAAATATTCTTTCTCGCTTAAAAGAGAAACCTTATCAGGTGTTTTATAAACCACCTCTTATTACGGTTATCCATAAGGAAGTTGACAAACGGAAAGGAGTGCTTCATATATGCAAGGCTTTAGCTTTTCCCCTTGACCAAGTATTGGTTGTCGGAAATTCATTGAAGGATTGGGAGATGATGTCAGTAGTATCTCATTCTTGTGCAGTGATGAACGCCGAACCACTTTTAAAAGAACGTGCCCGCTATACGCTGAATCCGGACCGATTGGCTGCTTTCTTCCGCTTCCGGGAGTAGAAAAGCGACTGCAATAAAAGCTTCACATTGATACCTGATTGTACCATTCAAAAATAAAAATCAGTTATAATTTGGTAGTTATAAAAACAAAGCCCATATTTGCAGCCCGAAAATAGGGACAGGCATAAAAATCCTCATCGGAGGGTGCTATAATAGATAATTATAGTGCTGGATAAGATGAATGGTGTAAATCATTCGCTTGTCCGGCACTATTTTTTATTGTAACAATTTAAGATAAGAGGTAAAGTAGCGGAGAAACTATGAAAGAGTTAAATTTGACACAAGGAAGTGTTCCGAAGGTATTGCTGCAATTTGCAGTGCCTTTTCTTATTGCCAATGTGCTTCAGGCACTTTATGGTGGAGCCGACTTGTTTGTTGTGGGGCAATATGATGATTCGGCAAGTGTGGCGGCTGTGGCTATCGGCAGTCAGGTGATGCAGACGATTACGGGTATTATTCTTGGCATTACGACAGGCACAACCGTGCTGATTGCTATCGCTATCGGAGCAAAAGATGACCGGAAAGTAGCTTTTACAATCGGTTCTTCCGTGTGGCTATTTTCAATCGTAGGAGTCTTGCTGACCTTGGTCATGCTGGCATTTCATGGGCAGATAACCGAACTGATGCACACGCCTGCGGAAGCGATGGCTGATACTAAAAACTATATTCTGGTATGTTCGGCTGGTATTCTGTTCATAATAGGGTATAACGTTGTATGTGGTATCCTGCGTGGATTGGGTGATTCAAAGACACCGCTTTATTTTGTAGGCTTGGCATGTGTAATCAACATAATGCTCGATTTTATACTGGTCGGCTATTTCCATTGGGGAGCTACAGGAGCGGCTATTGCTACTGTAACCGCGCAAGGCGTCAGCTTTGGAATAGCGCTTTGGTTCTTATACCGGCATGGATTCCACTTTGATTTCTCGCGGAAGGATATCCGTTTGAACCGGAATCTGTCTAAAAAGATCATGGTATTGGGAGCGCCTATTGCTTTGCAAGATGCTTTAATCAATGTTTCATTTCTGATAATCACTGTCATTGTGAATCAGATGGGAGTCATTGCGTCTGCTTCTTTAGGGGTTGTTGAGAAAATCATAGTGTTTGCCATGCTGCCTCCGATGGCTATATCATCGGCTGTGGCAACCATGACTGCACAAAATTACGGGGCGGGACTTATCAAGAGAATGAATAAATGTCTTGCTTCCGGAATAGGGATTGCTCTTGTTTTCGGTGTGTCGGTTTGCGTGTATTCGCAATTCCTGCCGGAGACTCTTACCGCTTTCTTTACGAAAGATGCCGCTGTGGTGGCAATGGCAGCAGAGTACCTGCGGGGATATAGCATCGACTGTATCGTAGTCAGTTTTGTGTTCTGCATCAATTCTTATTTCAGCGGACAAGGGAACTCGTTATTCCCGATGATTCACAGTCTGATAGCTACTTTCCTGTTCCGTATACCATTGTCATACTGGTTCAGTCAGATGGATAGCTCGTCGCTGTTTATCATGGGATTTGCTCCACCCATTTCAACGGTGGTTTCATTATTGATTTGTATCTGGTATTTGCGATATACGCAAAGGAAATTATACTTGAGAGGCACATTGATGCCTGCTATGTCGAATTAGGTGTTTTTAAGTGACATATATTAACTAAAATCTATTTTGTATGGAAGCTTATTTGAAGAAACTCTGTTTTGAGTATCAGGTTGATGAAAAAGAAGTGAAAGAGCTGTTGGCTCGTATGGAAATGGTGTATCTGGATAAAGGAGAAACGATTGCATCTGCCACAATGCCCGAGCAGAGCTTGTATATTATTGTTTCCGGCATTCTGCATACATACACGACCCATGAAGGAGAGGACAGAACCATCCGGTTTTTATCTGAAGGGGATGCTGTATTGTGCTATAACTCCAGTCAGTATGCTGTAAAGGCGCTGACGAAATGTGCTGCTTATTACATCAGCGAAGAGGAGATTGAAGAGTTGTGCGCAACATCTATTTCGTTTGCCAACTTGGTTCGTCAACTGATGGAATATCAGTTCTATTTTAAAGAAGAAGAGAATATGAACGTTCGTAAACTGACGGTAAGAGAGAGGTATCTTTCTTTATTGGCAGAAATCCCAGATATTCTGTACAGGGTACCTTTGAAGTATATTACTCATTATCTGGGTGCCGATGTAACCAGTTTGGGATATATGGCTGGAAGTTCTAAATAGGAAATATGACCTGGACATCTATTTTTCTATGTATTCCTTATCAGATGGTTCATTGACTATTCAAAATTGAGTTTGAAAAGTCTTTGGATTATTTGGTAAGGAATATTATTTTTGTATTCCAAATGAAAAACTCAATACCTCGATATACTTTTTATAAGAATAAGTATGGAAGCGAACTTTTGGTCGATGTGGTAGAACTGAAATATGTGAAGAAGTTCTTGGCTGAAAGTGCTATTCACACGTTGAATTATTATGATGTTACTTTTATAACAGAAGGTAAAGGGACGTTTTCAGTCGATAACCAAACCTATGAAGTAACCCCATGTGACGTTCTATTCTCTAAACCGGGCGAAATCCGGAACTGGGATACGCGTCATATCATCAATGGTTATGCGCTGATTTTCGAGGAAGAGTTCTTGTCTTCCCTCTTTAAAGATTCTTTATTTGTACAGCATCTTTCGTTTTTTCAGCTGGAAAGCTTTTCATCAAGACTGCATTTGCCCGATGAGCTTTATGCCCGTATACTCCAAATTTTGCATCATATAAAGATGGAGATCGACTCGTATCAGCAAAACGATGTGCATGTATTGAGAGCGTTGCTTTATGAAGTCCTGATGTTATTGGACCGGGCTTATCTTAAAATGACTTCGATAGAGGAGGGCAGGAGCAGAGAAGCGTCTAATAACCATGTAAGTAAATTCATGAATTTGGTAAATATCCATTCGAAAGAGCAACACTCGGTTCAGTATTATGCGGATAAACTCTGCATTACTTCCAACTATTTGAATGAGATGGTAACCTCAACAATGGGGTTCAGCGCCAAACAATATATTCAGAATAAAGTGATGGATGAGGCTAAAAGACTGCTCGTTTATACAAATATCCCCATATCGGATATTGCTTTTGAACTCTGCTTTTCAACGGTCTCCTATTTTATCCGCAGCTTCCGGCAACATACGGGAGAAACTCCATTACTTTATCGGAAAACACATAAACCGTAAAAAGTGCTATTTTCCCCTTTCTTTTTATTACGTCGTGTTTCTTCTATTTCTCTACTTTCGCATCAGATAATAACTAACAATAAAAAATGAAATGATGAGAGACGCAGAAAAAACAGTAGGGAGCATGATTGATAAGTTGAAAACAGCTTTTATCGGTTCTATAGACAGTGAAGGGTTTCCTAATATCAAGGCAATGTTGCAGCCTAGAAAAAGGGAAGGGATCAGAACGATTTATCTGACAACGAATACTTCATCCATGCGTGTGGCACAATACGGGGAGAACAATCATGCCTGTATTTACTTTTGTGATACAAGATTTTTTAGAGGTGCGATGCTGCGGGGTACAATGGAAGTATTGACAGACAGTGCCAGCAAAGAAATGATTTGGCAGGAGGGTGATACCATGTATTACCCGGAAGGAGTGACAGATCCCGACTATTGTGTATTGAAATTTACGGCAACTTCCGGTAGGTTTTATAGTAATTTCAAATCGGAGAGCTTTATCGTAGAATAAAACTCATAGTATATAAGAGATACTAAGAGACAGCGCTTTTATAGTCTCAATGTGCTATTTTTAAGATTGTATAAAAGAATAGCAACTTTAAAAACAATGAACCAGTGAATAAACGGCATAAAATAGTGCAATAATATGCGGAAATGCAGGTCTATTTCGCATAAAACTACATACGGTATGCATCTTTTCTTGTTGGCAAAGCGTTCGTTCCTCGGTGAGGAGCGGGGTGTTCCTCGGTGTGCGTCGCTAGCTTCCTCACCGAGGAACTTGTTTGTCATCGGTGAGGAAGCTGAAACTGGTCTTTTTGAGGGTGGTTTTTCTCTAGTTTGGCATAACTGTTAGAAAGGATAGGAATAATAAAAAGAACGGTTATCTTAATATTTTATGTTGAATGGTGAATGAATAATGGAAAATAGCTGCTATTTGGATGATATATGTCCCAAATGATAATAATAAAGAACTTTCTCCCGACAGATGCCGGGCTTTTTTCTATTTTTCTTAAATCGTTATGCTATTGTCTCTCTTCCTGATTGCTTAAATATTCCTTTTTTAAGAATGGTCATTCTTTCATTCATTTTATGTTCCCGGACAGAATCCGTTTTTATAAAACAGATAACTTTCCTCTATCGCATCGGCAGTATCAGCTTCTAATGCATATAATATTTCTTTGCAAAATTCCAGTTGCCCGGTTCCGTTGGCAGTTACAATATTCTCGTCTCTTACAGCTTGTTCATTGAGGAAAAATGAATTGGAAGGTACAATACCTTATGGGGGAGTGCGATACGCTCGGAAAAGAAATGACTCAATTAACGGAAGATAAATTTTTTGTTGTCAATACACAAACAGGTAAACTTGTCGTCGCAGGTTATTATGATACAAACAATAATAACAAGTATGACAAACAGATAAGGATGAAATTTTAATCTATGATATGAAAACCTTGAAGTTAGCTTCGAGAATATGACTTCCGGCTAGATAGCCAACTGTGTACAAAGTAGAATAGTGAAATAAAAAAAACTCTGTAATCATTGAATTACAGAGTTTTTTCTTTGTTTTGCTTTCTTAAGAAGCGGTGCGTACGGGACTCGAACCCGTGACCCCATGCGTGACAGGCATGTATTCTAACCAACTGAACTAACGCACCAAATTTTATTTTGACTAACTCATTTTATTTCTTTCCGCCTCTCTATTGAAGAAGCGGTGCGTACGGGACTCGAACCCGTGACCCCATGCGTGACAGGCATGTATTCTAACCAACTGAACTAACGCACCAGAATTTCATTTTGTTAATCTGCATCTCTCTCGATTGCGGGTGCAAAGGTAGTTGTTTTTTATAAATCTGCAAGCGTTTTGGGAAAAGTTTTTTTCAAGAAAAAACGAGAAAAACGCTTAGTGTCTCATTTTGAGTACTTTTGTAATGAAAAAAATATTGTTTTTTTTCTCTTCGGATAGTGACGCTATCCGGTTGTTATAGTGACGCCATCACGATAGGATAGCGTCACTGTCCGAAGTCAATAGCGTCACTATCCTGAAGTTTGTCATTCTATTCATAGAAAATAACTCCCGATATCTTTCTATCTGTAAGAAATCACCGTTTTTATATCAACTTTCTGCTTGAATAATTCGTAATTTTGCAATAAATCGTTATTTTTGCGGACTAAAATAAGAAAGGTGGAAAATTATCCGCCTAGAATCGTTAATTAGTAAAAAGAATGATGACAACAGCCAAACTGTTATTGCACTGTCCCGACAAACCGGGAATCCTTGCGGAAGTGACAGACTTTATTACGGTAAACAAAGGAAATATTATCTATCTGGATCAATATGTAGATCATGTAGAGAACATATTCTTCATGCGTATTGAATGGGAACTGAAAGACTTTCTGGTTCCGCAGGAGAAAATTGAAGATTATTTCAGAACTCTCTACGGGCAAAAATATGAAATGGATTTTCGTCTTTATTTCTCTGATGTAAAACCACGTATGGCTATTTTCGTTTCCAAGCTGTCACACTGTCTTTTCGATATATTGGCACGATATACAGCCGGAGAATGGAATGTAGAAATACCTCTTATTATAAGTAACCATCCGGATTTGCAGCATGTAGCAGAGCGGTTCGGAATTCCTTTTTATCTGTTTCCTATCACAAAAGAGACGAAAGAAGAGCAGGAGCGTAAGGAGATGGAACTGCTTGCCAAGCATAATATTACATTTATTGTATTGGCGCGCTATATGCAGGTAATTTCCGAGCAGATGATTAATGCTTATCCGAATAAGATTATCAATATCCACCACTCTTTCCTTCCTGCGTTTGTAGGAGCGAAGCCTTATCATGCGGCATTCCAGAGAGGTGTGAAGATTATCGGTGCAACCAGTCACTATGTAACGACTGAACTGGATGCAGGACCGATTATTGAGCAGGACGTGGTGCGTATTACTCATAAAGACGCCATTGAAGATCTTGTAAATAAGGGAAAGGATTTGGAAAAAATCGTTCTTTCGCGTGCAGTACAGAAGCACATCGAGCGTAAAGTTTTGGCTTATAAAAATAAAACAGTAATATTTAGCTGATGAAAGTAGCAGTTGTAAAATACAATGCCGGCAATATTCGTTCTGTGGATTATGCTTTGAAGCGGTTGGGTGTGGAAGCGGTGATTACTGCTGATAAAGAAGAACTCCAATCGGCAGATAAAGTTATTTTCCCCGGAGTGGGAGAGGCGGAAACTACCATGAACCACTTGAAAGCAACGGGACTGGACGAACTGATAAAAAATCTCCGTCAGCCTGTATTTGGAATTTGTCTCGGTATGCAGTTGATGTGCCGGCATTCTGAAGAAGGGGAGGTCGATTGTTTGAATATCTTTGATGTGGATGTGAAGCGTTTTGTTCCGCAGAAACATGAGGATAAAGTGCCGCACATGGGATGGAATACCATTGGAAAAACGAATAGCAAATTGTTTGAAGGATTCACTGAAGAAGAGTTTGTCTATTTTGTACATAGCTTTTATGTGCCTACCTGTGACTTTATTGCTGCTACAACAGATTATATTCACCCGTTTAGTGCTGCATTGCATAAAGATAACTTTTATGCCACCCAGTTCCATCCGGAGAAAAGCGGCAAGACGGGAGAGAAGATTCTGACGAACTTTTTGAATCTATAATAAACTATGTTGCCGTTTATAATAAACTCCATCATAATTTATAATAAACTCGTTCATCGTTTATAATAAACTTTTAGCAAATAAATAATAGATGATAGAAATTATTCCAGCCATTGATATTATTGACGGAAAGTGCGTACGTCTTTCCCAGGGAGATTACGACAGTAAGAAAGTATATAACGAAAATCCGGTGGAAGTTGCCAAGGAGTTTGAAGCGAACGGTGTTCGCAGGCTTCATGTGGTAGACTTGGACGGTGCTGCTTCTCATCATGTAGTCAATTATCGGGTGTTGGAACGGATTGCTGCGCACACTTCTCTCATTATCGATTTTGGTGGTGGAGTAAAGAGTGATGAAGATTTGAAAATTGCTTTTGAGAGTGGAGCACAGATGGTTACAGGCGGAAGCATTGCGGTGAAAGATCCGGAATTGTTCTGTCATTGGCTGGAAATATATGGCAGTGAGAAAATCATTTTGGGGGCAGATGTGAAAGATCATAAGATAGCCGTCAACGGTTGGAAAGACGAAAGTGCCTGTGAGCTTTTTCCATTTCTTGAAAATTATATGGATAAAGGTATACGCAAGGTAATCTGTACGGATATTAGCTGTGACGGAATGTTGAGTGGGCCTTCTATTGATTTGTATAAGGAGATGCTGGCAAAATTCCCTGACCTCTATCTGATGGCTAGTGGCGGGGTGAGTAAGGTGGATGATATTGTTGCTTTGGATGAAGCTGGTGTTCCCGGAGTTATTTTCGGTAAGGCACTATACGAAGGACATATCACCTTAAAAGATTTGAGAAGCTTTCTATAATTAGCGTACCAGAATGAGATGGCTGTTTATATTATAAATAGCTACCTTATTATAAGAGGAAACAAAGAATCAAACGTCAGGGATATAGATTATAAATTGTTGAACAATAAATAAAAGTAGGATTGTGTTAGCAAAAAGAATAGTACCTTGTCTGGATATAAAAGACGGACAAACCGTGAAAGGAACGAATTTTGTCAATTTGCGCCAAGCCGGTGATCCGGTAGAGTTAGGCCGTGCTTACAGTGAACAAGGAGCAGATGAACTTGTTTTCCTGGATATTACTGCAAGTCATGAAGGACGTAAGACTTTTACGGAATTGGTAAAACGGATTGCTGCTAATATCAATATCCCATTTACGGTAGGTGGCGGAATCAACGAATTAAGTGATGTGGACCGCCTGTTGAATGCAGGGGCGGATAAGATCTCTATTAATTCTTCCGCTATCCGTAATCCTCAATTGATTGACGAGATTGCAAAGAATTTCGGTTCGCAGGTTTGTGTGTTGGCAGTAGATGCCAAACAAACCGAAAATGGTTGGAAATGTTACTTGAATGGAGGACGTATCGAAACAGATAAAGACTTGTTCGAGTGGACAAAAGAAGCCCAGGAACGCGGAGCGGGAGAGATTCTCTTCACAAGCATGAATCACGATGGGGTAAAGGCCGGTTATGCAAATGATGCACTTGCCGCTTTGGCGGATCAGCTTTCCATTCCTATCATTGCTTCGGGAGGTGCGGGCTGTAAAGAGCATTTCCGCGATGTCTTTTTACAAGGAAAGGCAGATGCTGCATTGGCTGCCAGCGTTTTTCACTTCGGAGAAATTAAAATTCCCGAATTAAAATCGTATCTTTGCGGCGAAGGAATTACCACTAGGTAATTGCTGCGTAGCAAAAATTAGCCTTTAGGCTGTGGCGAAGGAATTACCATCAGGGGGTGAGGCACCCCGGCCGGGTTTCCATGCGGATGAATAATCTATTTAGATAAATAGAATAAGATATTTGCAAAAAAACTCCATAGGCGAATAGAGCATAATTGTAATTTGGAATAGTAATTAGAACTTATATAAAAATGGAATTGGATTTCGATAAAATGAACGGACTCGTTCCGGCTATCATACAGGACAACGAGACACGTAAAGTCTTGATGCTGGGCTTCATGAATAAAGAAGCTTATGATAAAACGGTAGAAACCGGAAAAGTTACATTCTTTAGCCGTACCAAGAATCGTTTGTGGACAAAAGGTGAAGAAAGCGGTAACTTCCTTCATGTGGTATCTATAAAGGCCGATTGCGACAATGATACACTACTGATTCAGGTAAACCCGGTAGGTCCCGTGTGCCATACTGGTACAGATACTTGTTGGGGGGAGAAGAACGAAGAACCGGTTATGTTCCTGAAAGCATTGCAAGATTTCATTGACAAACGTCATGAAGAAATGCCCGAAGGCTCTTATACTACCAGTCTGTTTGAGTCGGGAATCAATAAAATAGCTCAAAAAGTAGGTGAAGAAGCTGTAGAAACAGTAATCGAAGCAACAAACGGTACTGACGAACGTTTGATCTACGAAGGAGCCGACCTTATTTATCACATGATTGTATTGCTTACTTCAAAAGGCTATCGTCTCGAAGACCTTGCACGTGAATTGCAGGAAAGACACAGTAGTACATGGAAGAAGCATTAAACAATTAAAATTTAATAATTAAAAATTAAAACGGGAGTCAGTATGGATGACGAGGCGTTGATTCAATATAAGAACGTAGAAATCCATCAACAGGAACTTTGTGTATTAAGCGATGTAAATCTGGAGCTGCACAAAGGAGAGTTCGTCTATTTGATCGGAAAAGTAGGCTCGGGAAAAACGAGTTTGCTCAAGACTCTGTATGGCGAACTGGACGTAATTGACGGTGAAGCGGAAGTGTTGGGTTATAACATGCGTTCTATCAAACGTAAGCATATCCCGCAACTGCGTCGGAAATTAGGCATTGTCTTTCAGGATTTTCAGTTGCTCACAGACCGTACTGTATACAATAATCTGGAATTTGTACTTCGTGCCACAGGCTGGAAAAACAAACAGGAAATCCAAGATCGTATTGAAGAAGTGCTTCAGCTGGTGGGAATGTCCAACAAAGGTTATAAGCTCCCGAACGAGCTTTCCGGTGGCGAGCAACAGCGCATTGTGATTGCACGTGCCGTACTCAATTCTCCTGCTATTATTCTAGCGGATGAACCGACCGGAAATCTGGACGTAGAGACCGGTAAGGCCATTGTAGAATTGTTGCACAATATCTGTGAATCCGGTTCATCCGTAGTGATGACAACACACAACCTGCAATTGCTGAAAGAGTATCCGGGCAGGGTATATCGTTGCGCCGACCATCAGATTGTAGATGTGACAGCCGAATACATGCCCAGACAGAGAACAATAGAAATAGATTTAAATATAGATAACTAAAACAGTAACGAAAATGAAAGTTTTAAAGTTTGGAGGAACTTCCGTAGGTTCTGCTCAGCGCATGAAGGAAGTAGCCAAATTGATTACCGATGGTGAACAGAAGATTGTTGTTCTTTCTGCTATGTCAGGAACAACAAACACATTGGTGGAAATTTCGGACTATCTGTATAAGAAGAATCCGGAGGGTGCCAACGAGATTATCAATAAGCTGGAAGCAAAATATAAACAGCACATTGATGAACTTTTTGCAACCCAGGAATATAAACAGAAAGGTCTTGAAGTTGTCAAATCCCACTTCGACTACATCCGCTCCTATACTAAAGACCTTTTCACTTTGTTCGAAGAGAAAGTGGTTTTAGCACAGGGAGAGCTTATTTCTACGGCAATGGTAAACTTCTACCTGCAGGAATGTGGCGTGAAGTCCGTGTTGCTTCCGGCTTTGGAATTCATGCGTACTGACAAGAACGCAGAACCGGATCCTGTATATATTAAGGATAAATTGCGCGCACAGCTCGATCTCTATCCGGATACAGAAATCTACATTACACAAGGTTTTATCTGCCGCAATGCTTACGGTGAGATAGACAATCTGCAACGTGGTGGTAGTGACTACACTGCTTCTCTGATCGGAGCCGCAGTAAACGCTTCTGAAATCCAGATTTGGACAGATATCGACGGTATGCATAATAACGACCCGCGTATTGTTGACAAGACCGCTCCGGTTCGTCAACTTCACTTCGAAGAAGCAGCCGAGTTGGCTTACTTCGGTGCAAAAATCCTGCACCCTACCTGCATCCAGCCTGCTAAATATGCCAATATCCCTGTTCGTCTGTTGAACACAATGGATCCGGAAGCTCCGGGCACACTGATTTCCAACGACACGGAAAAAGGTAAAATCAAGGCAGTAGCCGCAAAAGAAAACATTACTGCGATCAAGATTAAATCCAGCCGTATGTTATTGGCTCACGGTTTCCTGCGTAAGGTATTCGAAATCTTCGAAAGCTATCAGACGTCTATCGACATGATCTGTACTTCAGAGGTAGGTGTATCTGTAACAATCGATAACACGAAGCATCTGAACGAGATTCTGGACGACTTGAAGAAATACGGAACAGTAACCGTTGATAAAGAGATGTGTATCATCTGCGTTGTAGGTGACCTTGAATGGGAAAATGTCGGTTTTGAAGCGAAAGCTCTTGATGCGATGCGGAATATACCGGTGCGAATGATCTCGTTCGGAGGAAGTAACTACAATATCTCCTTCCTCATTCGGGAGTGCGATAAGAAAGTAGCTTTACAGTCGTTGAGTGATATGCTTTTCAACGACAAATAAATCCACAAATAACACGAGCGCTTTTACCGAACTGATAAAAGCGCTCTTTTTTAAACAACTAAACAAGTTTTCGAATTATGAAGGGAATATTTCCAATCGATAAATTCCGCACTTTGCAGACACCTTTCTATTATTACGATACCAAAGTGCTGCGTGATACATTGTCGGCTATTAACCGGAGGTTGCCAAATATCCTAATTATTCAGTGCATTACGCTGTTAAAGCCAATGCCAACCCGAAAGTACTTACCATTATCCGTGAGAGCGGAATGGGAGCCGATTGTGTGAGCGGCGGAGAAATCCGTGCCGCTATCCGTGCCGGATTCCCTGCCGATAAAGTTGTTTTCGCAGGAGTCGGCAAAGCAGATTGGGAAATCAATCTCGGACTGGAGTATGGCATCTTCTGTTTCAATGTCGAGTCTATCCCCGAACTGGAAGTAATCAATGAATTGGCTGCCGCTCAAAATAAGATTGCTAATGTTGCTTTCCGTATCAATCCCGATGTCGGCGCACATACACATGCCAATATAACTACCGGTTTGGCAGAAAACAAATTCGGTATCAGTATGCAGGACATGGACAAGGTGATAGACGTAGCACAAGAGATGAAAAACGTAAAGTTTATCGGTCTTCACTTCCACATTGGCTCGCAGATTCTGGATATGGGTGATTTTGTAGCCCTCTGCAATCGTGTCAATGAGTTGCAGGACAAACTGGAAGCACGAAGAATTTTGGTAGAACATATCAATGTAGGTGGTGGTTTGGGTATTGATTACGGACACCCCAACCGTCAGGCTGTCCCGAATTTCAAGGATTACTTTGCTACCTATGCCGGACAATTGAAATTGCGTCCTTATCAGACATTGCATTTTGAACTGGGACGTGCTGTTGTAGGTCAGTGTGGTTCTTTGATATCAAAGTCCTCTACGTAAAACAAGGAACGCGGAAGAAATTTGCCATCCTTGATGCAGGTATGACCGACCTGATCCGTCCGGCTTTGTATCAGGCATTCCATAAAATGGAAAATATAACTTCTGAAGAACCATTGGAAGCCTACGATGTAGTAGGACCGATCTGTGAATCGTCAGACGTTTTCGGAAAAGCGATTGACTTGAACAAAGTGAAGCGTGGTGACTTGATCGCCCTTCGTTCTGCCGGTGCGTACGGTGAAATAATGGCTTCCGGATATAACTGTCGTGAACTGCCGAAAGGATATACTTCCGACGAAATGGTGTAAGTAAAAAATGAACCGCTATAATCAAAATGTGAATGTAGTTTAAAAATATAGGGTGCATGGAACAATTTTAACTGAAAGCGTGTTATTTTTGTAATGAGTTCAAAAAGAAACTACATTAACAACTTAATAAAAAAATACGATTATGATTTCAGAAAAATTACAGAATGCAATTAACGAACAGATTACTGCTGAAATGTGGTCTGCTAACCTGTATTTAGCAATGTCTTTCTATTTTGAGAAAGAAGGTTTCAGTGGTTTTGCTCATTGGATGAAAAAGCAATCCCAGGAAGAAATGGGACATGCTTATGCAATGGCAGATTATATCATCAAACGTGGAGGAACTGCTAAAGTGGATAAAATAGATGTTGTTCCTAACGGATGGGGTACACCTCTTGAAGTATTCGAACACGTTTACAAACATGAATGTCATGTTTCTCAATTGGTAGACAAGCTGGTAGACGTAGCAGCTGCTGAAAAGGATAAAGCAACACAGGATTTCTTGTGGGGATTTGTTCGTGAACAGGTAGAAGAAGAAGCTACAGCGCAAGGCATTGTTGATAAAATCAAGAAAGCCGGTGATACCGGAATTTTCTTTGTAGATTCACAATTGGGACAGCGTTAATGATGCTACTCTGAAAAAATAGTTCTTTATATAGAAAGAAGCTACTCGAAATTTCTTCAAGTAGCTTCTTTTTTTTCACTTATTTGGCTCGTATCTGGAAATAAACTACCTTTGTATTAAGAGTCAGAGAGAAATTAATCCCGATTATTATAAATGAATGGTGTGAACAGAGGAATTTTTAGATTGCTCCCTATATTTTTATTGCTCTTTTTGGGGGTGAGCAGTTGTTCTCAAAAAGAGGAACGGCGTATTTTAGTTATCCACTCTTATGAGGAGACTTACGCGGCTTATCCGGAATTTAACCGGATGATAGCGGAGCAATTTGAGAAAGAGAAAATAGATGCTGATATCCGTACCGTTTATTTAGATTGCGAGTCCTACTGGGAAGAACCGGAGTTGGAACGAATGCGTTTTCTGGTTGATTCTGTTTCGAAAGACTGGCGGCCGGAAGTGATTCTGGTGAATGAAGACCAGGCTACTTATTCATTGATGAAATGTGGGGTTCAGTTGGGTAAAGAAGTACCTGTGGTTTTTGGTGGTGTCAATTACCCGAATTGGGGATTGCTGAAACGCCATCCTAATGTGACGGGTTTTCATGATAAGATCGCCTTTAATGAAAATATCAGTGTGGCAAAAGAACTTTTCGGTGAACGCGTCCGGTTGTTTACCATGCTCGATACCACTTATATCGATAAACAAATCAGAAGAGATGCAAAGGAACAGTTTAAAGGTCATAAAGTGACCGGATTCATCGATAACCCCGAACTTTCTCTTGAAGAACAGATACGTTTGACGCAGGAGGAAGGTTATACTCGTTTCATGGCTATTCCTTTACGTAATGCCAGAAATCATTCGGATGCTACCTTTATGTGGGTGTTGAACAGAAGCTATCGCGATCAATGTTATATTCAGCTGAAACGTGATTATACTACCATTAATATTGGAAGCATCTGTGGCAGTCCCAGTCTGACTGCCATCAATGAAGCCTTCGGGTTTGGTGAAAAGTTGCTGGGTGGATACATCACTTCGTTGCCTATTCAGGTGGAAGAAGAGGTGAAAGCAGCCGTTCGTATATTACACGGTGCGAGTCCGGCGGACATGCCTATTGTTGAAAGCCGGAAAGAGTATGTTGTTGATTGGAATACAATGACGCAAATAGGTTTGAGTAAGGAAAGTATTCCTGCTAAATATCGTATTATCAATATTCCGTTTAGTGATAAATACCCTTTGCTGTGGGGAATTTCAGTCGCATCGTTCATTCTTATACTAATTATTCTTTTCGCTTCTCTTTGGTGGCTATACCTTCGGGAACAGATGAGGAAAAAGCAGGCTCTTATAGCATTGGCTGATGAAAAGAAACATTGTCATTAGCCATTGAGGGTGGAATGACGTATGCCTGGAGATTGGATAACGGTTGTTTTGTTTTGAAGATGCATTCTGGGCGTCGCAAGGGTTAAATCCCAGACAACTTTCGTTTAAGGAATTCATGAGCTTTATCCATCCCGACCATTGGGAAGGAGTGAAGTTCAACTGGCGAAATCTGAAAAGTGCTCATAAAAGATTGTGCAGGAGCTTTGTAACTTCGACGGCAAAGGCTATCAGTGGTGGGAGTTCCGTTATACCACCAAACAGCTACCTGGAGGCGAATATAAAACTGCAGGTTTGTTGCTTAATATACAGGATATAAAAGATCGTGAAGAAGAATTGGAAGCAGCACGCTTATTGGCTGAAAAGGCGGAATTGAAACAATCATTCCTCGCAAATATGAGCCATGAGATACGTACTCCGCTTAATTCAATCGTTGGCTTTGCCAATATACTGGCATTGGAAGATGGATTGAGTTCCGTAGAACGCGAAGAGTATATCAGTACTATTAACAAGAACAGCGAGTTATTACTCAAACTGATTAATGATATCTTGGAACTTTCCCGTATCGAATCAGGATATATGTCTTTCTCATTCAAGAGATGCAAGGTGAGAGAGTTGATTGACGATATCTATATGACACATCAGGTTCTGATTGCTCCACATTTGGAATTCCTGAAAGAAGTGGATAATACACCTTTGGAAATCAATGTGGACAGAGAGCGCTTGATACAAGTCCTGACAAACTTTCTGAATAATGCCGGTAAGTTTACGGAAACCGGATATATCAAATTAGGATATAGTTATCTGCCGGATGAAGGCAAAGTACAGATTTATGTAGAAGATACCGGAAGAGGGATTCCACGAGAAGAACAACGGATGATTTTCAGCCGTTTCTACAAACAAAACAATTTTCGCAGGAGCAGGATTGGGACTTTCTATTTGTCAGGTGATTATAGAAGCTGGGTGGAAAGATCGAACTCAAGTCCGAGGTAGGCAAGGGAAGCCGCTTTACGGTTATTCTTCCTTGCCGGGTGGTATCTTGATAATGATAGACTTTAACGGGAATACGAACAATCTTATTTCTTGTGTTTTCCTTTCTCCATCGTTCCCAGGTAAATCTCCAGTGAACGGGTGGAAATCTGTATTTCGCGGAAAGATACGCCTAAAGAAGCTATCAGCAGAATCAATGCCAATCCGAATACATAAGCAGAGAATAATTGAAGCCCGATATAAATAAGGAACATGCTGACTACACAGAAAAAAAGGCTTGCAATACCTAGTCCTTGCATCCTACGGGTCAGGTTTAACCGTTTCCGTAGATTCTCGATTTGTGCTTCGGTGATATCCGAAGGGTTTTCCATGTAGCGGTCACGCAGTTGGCGCACAAGTTGGGCATACGATAAGAAACGGTTGGTATAAGCCAGCAATATTAATGAAACTGCCGAGAAAAGTAGGGCAGGAGTAGTGAGAGTCAATTCTTCCATAATCTTTTTATAGTCAAGTAGCGGTTCAAAATTCATTTTATAAAGAGAATTTTTGGCACGGGTTACATGGATTTTACGGTTTTAGAAATATGCTTGTATAAAGCAACAGCGTAATCTGTGTAATCCGTGCCTAAAATGGATGCTGCAAGTAAACCTTGCCCCGGAGTTATTCCGCTTTCAGTACATTAAGCTCTTTGCCTACCTTGATAAAGGCAGCGATGCACTTGTCAAGATGTGCTTTCTCGTGCCCTGCAGAGATTTGCACACGGATGCGTGCTTGATCTTTCGGCACTACCGGATAATAGAAGCCTGTCACATAGATACCTTCCTCCTGCATACGTGCAGCGTAAATTTGGGACAACTTCGCGTCATACAACATAACGGCACAGATAGCGCTTTGTGTCGGTTTGATATCAAATCCGGCAGCCGTCATCTTATCGCGGAAGTAGTTTACATTCTCAACAAGTTTATCATGTAATGCATTGCTCTCTTTCAGCATTTTGAAAACTTCAAGGCTGGCACCAATGATGCCCGGAGCCAAAGAATTCGAGAACAGATACGGGCGGCTGCGTTGACGAAGCAAATCGATAATCTCTTTACGACCGGTGGTGAAACCTCCCAGTGCACCGCCAAAGCCTTACCTAATGTTCCGGTATAAATATCTACCCGTCCATGAGTCTTATACAACTCGCTTACTCCATGCCCTGTGGCACCTACCACACCGGCAGAGTGTGACTCGTCCACCATTACCAGTGCATCGTATTTCTCGGCAAGATCGCAAATCTGATCCATTGGAGCTACATTGCCGTCCATAGAGAACACACCGTCCGTCACAACAATACGGAAACGTTGTGCCTGCGCTTCTTGCAGACATCTTTCCAAGTCCTTCATGTCAGCGTTGGCATAACGGTAGCGCTTTGCCTTGCAAAGACGTACTCCGTCAATGATAGAAGCATGATTCAGAGAATCCGAGATGATGGCATCCTCTTCAGAGAAAAGCGGTTCGAATACACCGCCGTTAGCATCGAAGCAAGCGGCGTACAAGATCGTGTCTTCCGTTTGGAAATACTCCGAGATGGCAGCTTCCAGTTCTTTGTGTATATCTTGCGTTCCACAAATGAAGCGGACGGACGACATTCCGTAACCACGGTTGTTCATCATTTCCTGCGAAGCCTTAATCAATCGCGGGTGATTGGATAATCCTAAGTAATTATTTGCACAGAAGTTCAGCACTTCCTTACCTTTTACAGTGATGGCAGCTTGCTGCGCACTCAATCAGTCGTTCTTCTTTATAAAGTCCGGCTTCCTTGATTTCAGCCAATGTTTGGCAGAGATATTCTTGCATTTTACCGTACATAGTGTTTGGGTGATTAAGTTATATTGCAAAGGACACAATTTTTCTTGGAATAACAATGTCTTTTGATTAAAATCTGAAAAAAGTGCTTACTTTGCGCACTATTTAAGCTTGATATTCTAAGTCAGAAGAAAAAATGGAACACATTTTGATTATTGGAGCTACCGGACAGATAGGGTCGGAGCTAACGATGGAGCTACGTAAACGTTACGGAAATGCAAATGTAGTAGCAGGTTATATTCCGGGTGCAGAGCCTAAAGGGGAATTAAAGGAGTCCGGACCGTCGGCAATTGCTGATGTAACGGATGGAGAAGCGATCGCATCTGTGGTAAAAGAGTATCACATCGATACAATTTATAATTTGGCTGCTCTGCTGTCCGTAGTTGCCGAGTCGAAGCCCAAGCTGGCCTGGAAAATAGGTATCGATGGATTATGGAATGTATTGGGTGGCACGCGAACAAGGATGTGCAGTGTTTACTCGAGTTCTATCGGTTCGTTTGGCGCTAGTACGCCTCATACGAAAACACCGCAGGACACTATTCAGCGTCCGCGCACCATGTATGGAGTCACCAAGGTAACGACCGAGCTGCTAAGTGACTACTATTTTAATAAATATGGTGTCGATACACGTGCTGTCCGTTTTCCGGGCATTATTTCGAATGTGACCTCCGGGAAGGTACGACCGATTATGCTGTCGATATTTATTACTCGGCGGTGAAAGGAGAAAATTTGTGTGCCCCATTAAGCAAGGCACTTTGATGGATATGATGTACATGCCGGATGCGCTGAACGCAGCAATTACGCTGATGGAAGCTGATCCGACAAAATTGATACACCGAAATGCTTTCAATATCGCCTCGATGAGTTTCGACCCGGAGACGATTTATCAGGCTATCAGGAAGCATGTGCCGCAGTTTGAGATGATCTATGATATAGATCCTTTGAAACAGCGCATTGCCGATAGCTGGCCCGATAGTCTGGATGACACCTGCGCTCGTGAAGAGTGGGGCTGGAAGCCGGCCTACGATTTGGAAAGCATGACGGTAGATATGCTTGAAAAGTTAAGAGAAACTAAAATAATGAAAACTAATTGTAGGGGTCATGTTGCTCGGTATACTGGGTGCTTGTGGAAACAAGAAAACAAACATTGACCCCTTCGCATCTATCACAAAGAAGTGGATTCTATCCGGCGGGTAGCCGATTCTATTCACTGTGATGAATCGCCGGAAGATCCGCAACCTATACAGGCAGATGAATCTTTCGATGATTTTATCTACAATTTTGCTTCCGATGACGTGTTGCAGCGTCAGCGTGTGAAATTTCCGTTGCCTTACTACAATGGAGATAAAAAAACGAATATCGAGGAGCATAACTGGAAGCATGATGACTTGTTTACCAAACAGCATTATTATACGCTTCTATTTGATAGAGAAGAAGATATGGATTTAGTGGGAGATACCTCCCTCACTTCCGTACAGGTAGAATGGGTGTTTGTGAAAACACGAATGGTAAAGAAATACTATTTTGAGCGTATCAAAGGTGCATGGATGCTGGAGGCAATTAATCTGCGCCCTATTAAGCAAAATGATAATGAAAATTTCGTGGAGTTTTTCGGACACTTTGCCGCAGATAGTCTTTTTCAGAGTAAGCGTGTGTGTGAGCCTCTGGCTTTTGTAACCACCGATCCGGACGATGATTTCTCTATTCTGGAGACCACCCTCGATCTTAATCAGTGGTTCGCTTTTAAACCGGGACTTCCTACCGATCGTCTTTCTAATATCAATTATGGGCAGCGGAATGACGATGATTCGCCAACGAAAATTCTGGCGTTGAAAGGTATCGGTAATGGTTTTTCCAATATCCTCTATTTCCGTCGCAAAGCCGGGGAATGGGAATTGTATAAGTTTGAAGATACAAGCATTTGATGCAGGTAGTAATACGCTACAAGAAATAGCCTTGCTGTTAATGATATAACAGTATTTGCCGGCTTATAACGAATAATGATATAACTTATAATTAAAAATATATGTATTCTCTTTTACCCTACAATACATTCGGTATTGATGTCAGTGCCGCTCGTTTTTTAGAGTACACTTCGGTTGAAGAACTGAAGAAGCTGATTGTGCAAGGTGCCGTTACGACACCTTTTTTGCATATTGGTGGTGGCAGTAACCTGTTGTTTACCAAAGATTACGACGGGTTGATATTGCATTCCCGCATTGAAGGAATCGAAGTGACGGAAGAAGATGCCCACTCTGTATCAGTGCGAGTGGGAGCAGGGGTGGTATGGGATGACTTTGTAGCTTATTGTGTAGAGCATGGATGGTATGGAGCGGAGAACCTGTCGCTGATTCCCGGTGAGGTGGGGGCAAGTGCAGTACAGAATATCGGAGCCTATGGCGTTGAGGTAAAAGATCTGATAACGGCTGTGGAAACGGTGAACATTCAAGCTGAAGAACGCGTTTATTTAGTAGAGGAATGTGGATATACCTACCGCAACAGTATCTTTAAGTATCCGGAAAACAAAGCGACCTTTGTCACTTATGTTCGTTTCCGATTGAGTAAAGAAGAACATTATACATTAGACTATGGCACCATTCGTCAGGAGCTTGAAAAGTATCCGTCGTTGACACTTTCTGTTGTCCGGAAAGTGATTATTGCTATTCGCGAGAGCAAGCTGCCCGATCCGAAAGTGATGGGTAATGCCGGCAGTTTCTTTATGAACCCCATTGTGCCGAAAGAAAACTGGAAGCCTTGCAACAGGAATATCCCCGCATACCCTACTATGAGCTGGCCGACGGCCGCGTAAAAATTCCGGCAGGGTGGATGATTGACCAATGTGGTTGGAAAGGAAAAGCCTTGGGACCGGCTGCTGTGCATGATAAACAAGCACTGGTGCTGGTGAATCGTGGCGGAGCAAAAGGTAGTGATATTATTGCACTTTCAGATGCGGTCCGAGCTTCTGTTCGTGAGAAGTTCGGTATTGATATCCATCCGGAAGTCAACTTTATAAATTGAGAATTAACAAGGAAAGTAAGAATTATAGGAAGTGGAACATCGACGGGAGTACCTCAAATCGGCTGTACATGTCCGGTTTGTACTTCTTCCGATCCGAAAGATAATCGATTGCGTGCCTCTGCTATTGTGGAGACAGATGACGCGCGGATTCTGATAGATTGTGGTCCCGATTTCCGGACACAGGTATTACATCTCCCTTTGAGAGGATAGATGGTGTACTCATTACGCACGAACATTATGACCATGTAGGCGGACTGGACGATTTACGTCCGTTTTGCCGGTTCGGTTCCGTGCCTATTTATGCGGAAGATTATGTAGCGCAGGGATTGCGTTTGCGTATGCCCTATTGCTTTGTCGACCATCGTTATCCGGGTGTTCCTGATATTCCTTTACAAGAAATTTCGGTGGGGCAATCCTTTGCTGTAAACCACCGGAAGTGCTTCCTCTGCGTGTGATGCATGGCCGACTGCCGATTCTGGGGTATCGTATCGGGCAGTTGGGGTATATCACTGATATGTTGACCATGCCCGAAGAATCCTATGAACAATTGGCAGGAATAGATGTTTTGGTAATGAATGCGCTTCGGATCGCCTCGCATCCTACTCACCAAAATTTGAAGAAGCATTGGCGGTGGCCCGGCGTATTCAGGCAAAGAAGACATACTTTATACACATGAGTCATGATATGGGCTTGCATGCGGAGGTTGAAAAGAACCTTCCGGAAAATATTCACCGGCGTTCGACGGATTGGATATCTATGTTTGATTACCGGTGAAATTTTTAGCAAAAGTTTTGTTTTCTTTGTAGAAATTATTATTTTGCACCTAGCCGATAAACAGCGAATATTATGAAACTTCGTACGATAGTGAAAATAGCGATCACATCTTCTGTTGTACTTTTGTGCTCAGGTTTCGCATTGTACTCTTTTTAGACTGTCAGCAGCTGAAGGGCAGAAAGACTTTAATCTTTATGAACTGGTGCCATCCACAACTTCAGCCGTATTCGTTACTGATGACGTGCTCGAATTTGTAGCAGAAGTCGATGAGCTGACTTGCAGTAAAATCAGCAATATCTTTATGTATCCAAACTCTTTTCTTATCTGAAACAGAGCCTTTACGCCCTTTCAGAAGATACTCCCCACGGTTTAAGCCGGCAAATGAATCAAATGTTGATTAGTTTCCACGAGCCGGATAACGAACGTAATCAAGTGCTCTATTGCAGATTGGGAAATGGGGATAAGGAGTTGGTAAACAGATTTGTACGCAAATATATATCCTCACTTTATCCGCCGAAAACATTTATTTACAAAGGAGAAGAGATAATTATTTATCCAATGGCGGACGGTGATTTTCTAGCCTGCTATCTGACATCCGATTTTATGGCATTGAGCTTTCAGAAAAACTGATTGAAAACGTTATTGATGCGTATAAAAGTGGAAAATCGTTGGCTGATGATTCTACCTTTACAGGAATACGTGCTCCGAAAAAAAGTGCGGCGGCCGCTACCATCTATACCCGTATGCAAGGGATGATGGGATGGACGGAATTTGACATGAAAATGAAAGATGATTTCATCTATTTCTCCGGCATCACTCACGATGCAGACACTTGCTTTGCGTTTATAAACCAGCTTCGCCAGCAACAATCCGTCAAGGGATTTCCGGGAGAAGTGTTGCCGTCTACTGCTTTCTATTTTAGCAGGCAAGGGATTACGGACTGGGTGTCTCTACTTTCTTATGGAAATGCCCAGGGACAGAGCGTGCCTGCCCGCACGAGTGAAGTTCAAAATAGGGATAAAGAGTTTTCACGCTATCTGATGGAAAATGCCGGGCAGGATTTGGTTGCCTGTCTCTTCCAGCGTGAAGATACTTTGCAGGATGCAGCAGCAGTCTTGAGCCTGTCGGTGGCAGATGTAACGGAAGCCGAACGAATGCTTCGTGCCCTTGTTAATGCAGCTCCGGCGGACGAAGGAAGAAGGAATCCACGTATAACTTTTTGTTATACTGTAAATAAAGCGTATCCTATCTATCGGTTGCCTCAAACAACATTGTTTGAACAACTAACCAGTTTTGCGGAACCAACCTTGGATGTATATGCAGCCTTCTATGGCGGGCGCTTGTTGCTCGCTCCTGATGCGGATGCTCTCGCGCATTATATTCGCCAACTGGATAAAGGTGAGGTGCTCAATGGAGCGATGGCCTATCAGACAGGCATGGATCATTTGTCCGATTCCTACCATTTTATGCTGATGGCGGATTTCGACCACATATTCCAACAATCAGAAAATCACGTTCGTTTTGTACCGGATTTCTTTCTGCGCAACGCCGACTTCTTCCGTCATTTCACCTTCTTTGTTCAGTTTGCCTGTGCAGATGGAGTGGTATATCCTAATATTGTTTTGAAATATAAATCAGAATAAAAAATCATCGTTTGTCTGCGATCATTTTTCTGAAAACCTCCATAGCTTTTGGCTGGATTATCCATAAACTTTGCCTGCTTCCTCCATACATTTTCAAGATGCTGTTTATCGTTTTTGCTCCATTGACCCATACTTTTTGTGTGCGTTCTGCTTTTGGAGAAACGCCTTTTGTTTTTTTTTTTTGCATTTTGCCGTTTTTATATGTGTGCTTATAATAGTCCTATGGTCAGCTTATTATGAGTGATTTTAACATTTGAATCTGTAAAATATACAGAAAAATTCACAGAAAATACGTAAAATATACAGAAAAATTCATCCCCATTATAAACAAAGAAATAAATAAAAACTTCTTCTTCTGAAGATGAAAAAGAAGAAGAAAAGATTTGTTTTTCGGGAGAATAAAAAAACTCCCGATGGAGTTTAATCCTATCGGGAGTTTTTATGCTTATTCATCGAACGAATGACTTTCGGTTTAGAATGGCAGATCGTCTTTTGGCATCGCCCGGAGTAAATTCCGGCATAGCCGACGGAGCTGGAGGAGGAACGGGAGAACCGGAAGCCATTGGAGCACCTGCGCTAACATCGCTCTACTTTCCATGCGCGGATACTATTGAACCAGCGATCATTCCACTGACGGGCGTCAACGTCGAATGATACAGTCAATTCTTCGCCCATTTGAATGTTGAACTGCTCGATTTTGTCTGCGCCAAATACGTCGAAGCACATTTTACGTGGATATTGGTCGTGGTTTTCGATAACGTACTCTTGTGATTTCCACTCGTTGCCGCTAGTTTTGAAACTCCGCCTCTCGGGGAGGATAGCGATGATTTTTCCTGTAAATTCCATTGCGATAATTTTAAATTCTGCGGCGAAGTTACAATTTTAGTAATATCCCTCGCACAATACCTGTTTTTTCTTTTTTTTATTGGGCAGCCCAAATCTTTTCGTAACTTTGTGCGATAGAACATTTAAAACTTAAATACACGAAAATATATGAAATTTATCGTTTCGTACTGCTCTTTCCAGCCATTTACAGGCCATCAGCCGTGTTATTAATTCAAAAATGCGCTGCCAATTCTCGATTGTTTCCTCTTCGAACTGGAAGACGGAACTTTGTCTGTGACTGTATCCGACAGTGAAACAACGATGGTGACTACCGTAGAAGTGAATGAAAGCGATACGAACGGGCGTTTTGCCGTAGTAGCGAAAACATTGCTTGACGCACTGAAAGAAATTCCGGAACAACCACTCACATTCGATATCAATCCGGATAATTATGAAATAACGGTGCAGTACCAGAACGGAAAATACAGCCTGATGGGGCAGAATGCGGATGAATTCCCGCAATCGGCTACACTGGGGATAATGCTGTCCGTGTAGAAATGGAAGCAAGCGTACTTCTGGGAGGTATCAACCGTTCGGTGTTTGCTACTGCCGATGATGAACTTCGTCCGGTGATGAACGGTATTTATTTCGATATTACAACAGAAGACATTACAATGGTTGCTTCGGACGGTCATAAACTGGTGCGTTGTAAAACGTTGGCAGCCAAAGGCAATGAGCGTGCAGCCTTCATCCTTCCGAAGAAACCGGCTACATTGCTAAAGAATCTTTGCCGAAAGAACAAGGCGCAGTGACCATCGAATTTGACGAACGCAATGCTGTATTCATGCTTGAAAGCTACCGGATGGTTTGCCGCCTGATTGAAGGACGTTACCCGAACTACAACTCGGTAATTCCACAAAACAATCCGCACAAAGTGACCGTAGACCGCCAACAGTTGGTAGGAGCTTTGCGCCGTGTGTCTATCTTCTCGTCACAAGCCAGCAGTTTGATTAAACTTCGTATGCAGGAAAACCAGATTGTGATTTCCGCACAAGATATTGATTTCTCTACTTCTGCCGAAGAAACACAAGTTTGCCAGTATGCAGGTGCTGCAATGAGTATCGGTTTTAAATCGACATTCCTCATCGACATACTGAACAATATTTCGGCAGATGAAGTAGTCATCGAACTTGCAGATCCTTCACGTGCCGGAGTAATCATCCCGGTAGAGCAGGAAGAAAACGAAGACTTGCTGATGCTGATGCCGATGATGCTAAATGATTAATAGTTTACCACAGATTAACACAGATTCACACAGATGTTTTTCTTTAGAAGAAGTAAAATCTGTGTGAATCTGTGTTAATCTGTGGTGACTCAATAAAATAAACAGAAATGAAATTAAACCTGAAAAATCCCATTGTTTTCTTTGATTTAGAAACAACAGGAACCAATATCAACACAGACCGAATTGTTGAAATCTGCTATCTGAAAGTATATCCGAATGGAAATGAAGAAGCAAAGACATTACGTATCAATCCCGAAATGCATATTCCGGAAGCATCCTCTGCTATACATGGTATTTATGATGCCGACGTAGCAGATTGTCCTACTTTTAAAGAAGTAGCGAAAACATAGCCAGGGACATTGAAGGTTGCGATTTGGCAGGATTTAATTCCAACCGTTTTGATATTCCTGTCCTTGCCGAAGAATTTCTTCGTGCCGGAGTAGATATTGATATGACAAAACGTAAATTTGTAGACGTACAGGTCATCTTCCACAAAATGGAACAACGCACCCTGTCTGCTGCCTACAAGTTCTATTGCGACAAGAATTTGGAAGATGCACACACTGCCGAAGCAGATACACGGGCTACTTACGAGGTGCTGAAAGCACAGCTCGACCGTTACTCCGATCTTCAGAATGATATTGCGTTCCTGGCTGATTATTCAAGTTTCAGCAAGAATGTCGATTTTGCCGGACGCATGGTGTACGATGATAACGGAGTAGAAGTGTTCAACTTCGGAAAATATAAGGGAATGTCTGTAGCCGAGGTTTTGAAGAAAGATCCCGGATATTACAGTTGGATTTTGAATAGTGATTTCACGCTGAACACCAAGGCGGCATTGACAAAAATCCGCTTGCGTGAAATGAGTAATTTGATTACAAAATAATGCTAAAAGGAAAGAAAATAATTCTTGGAATTACCGGCAGTATTGCCGCGTATAAGGCGTGCTATATCATTCGCGGACTGATAAAACAAGGAGCGGAAGTGCAGGTCGTAATTACTCCGGCGGGAAAAGAATTTATTACTCCGATCACTCTTTCGGCTTTGACCAGCAAACCGGTCATCAGTGAGTTTTTTGCCCAACGTGACGGAACGTGGAACAGCCACGTCGATCTCGGTTTATGGGCGGATGCCGTATTGATTGCGCCGGCCACTGCCTCTACCATCGGTAAAATGGCCAACGGAATAGCCGACAATATGCTGATAACCACTTATCTTTCAGCAAAAGCTCCCGTGTTTGTTGCTCCGGCAATGGACCTCGATATGTTTGCTCATCCTGCCACCCAGAAAAATCTGGATATTCTGCGTTCCTATGGTAATCATATTATCGAGCCGGGGACAGGAGAACTAGCCAGCCATCTGGTAGGGAAGGGGCGAATGGAAGAGCCGGAGAATATCATCCGGGTATTGGATGAATTCTTTGCTTCGAGTGACGAACTGTCCGGAAAGAAAGTGATGATTACCGCCGGACCGACTTACGAAAAGATTGACCCGGTGCGTTTCATCGGCAATTATTCGTCCGGAAAGATGGGATTCGCGTTGGCAGAAGAATGTGCCCGTCGCGGAGCGCAAGTGACCTTGATTACAGGTCCTGTGCAACTCAAAACGCAACATTCTGGCATAATTCGTGTCGATGTCGAATCTGCTGAAGAAATGTACAAAGCAGCGCAGGCTCATTTCCCGGATGCTGATGCAGGTATTCTTTGTGCGGCAGTAGCCGACTATCGTCCGGCAACGGTAGCCGATAAGAAGATTAAGCGGGAAAAAGAAGAAGAACTGACCCTGCATCTTCGGGCAACACAAGATATTGCTGCCTCTTTAGGAGCCATAAAAAGAAAACAACAATGCTTGGTTGGCTTTGCGCTCGAAACCAATAATGAGCAGCAGAATGCCGAAGGAAAGCTCGAACGCAAGAACTTCGATTTTATCGTGCTCAACTCGTTGAATGATGCAGGAGCCGGTTTCCGCCATGATACCAATAAGATAAGTATAATCGACAGGAAAGGTCGTACAGACTATCCTCTGAAGTCGAAAACGGAAGTAGCTCAAGACATCATTGATCGTCTGGTAGCCACCCTGTCTCCCAATTTTTAATTTTCAAATTTTAATTTTTAATTAGTTTGTTACGTTCACTATACATTCAGAATTACGCATTGATAGAAAAACTGGATATCAGTTTTGAAACAGGCTTTTCCGTTATAACAGGTGAAACGGGAGCCGGGAAATCAATTATTCTGGGAGCGATCGGGCTCCTGCTGGGGCAGCGTGCCGATGTGAAAGCGATTCGTCGCGGAGCTTCCAAATGTATTATAGAGGCACGGTTCGATATTGCTGCCTACGGTATGCGTCCGTTTTTTGAAGAAAACGAATTGGAATATGATGAAGAGTGTATTTTGCGTCGTGAGGTACAGGCTTCCGGCAAAAGCAGAGCATTCATCAATGATACTCCCGCTTCACTGGCACAAATGAAAGAGCTGGGCGAACAGTTGATAGATGTACATTCTCAACATCAGAATCTGTTACTTAATAAAGAAGGATTCCAGTTGAACGTGCTTGATATTCTGGCACATAATGATGCAGCATTGGAGAAATACCATCTGCGTTATGGCGAATGGAAGCAGACAGAACGCGAACTGGCTGAATTAATGTCACTGGCAGAGAAAAGCCGTTCTGATGAAGATTATATCCGTTTCCAACTTGAACAGCTCGAAGAAGCCCATCTTGTGGAAGGCGAGCAGGAAGAACTGGAGCAGGAAGCCGAAACATTAAGTCATGCGGAGGAGATTAAAGCCGGACTTTACCGGGTAGAACAGTCATTTGTTTCGGATGAAGGCGGATTGCTTTCTTACCTGAAAGATAGTCTGAATACGCTGAATAGCCTGCAAAGAGTCTATCAGCCCGCTAAGGAACTTACCGAACGTATGGAGAGCGCCTATATCGAATTGAAAGATATTTCGCACGAAGTCTCTTCGCAAAGTGATTCCGTTGAATTTAATCCGGTTCGCCTGGAAGAAGTGAACGAACGGCTGAATCTGATTTATTCCCTGCAACAGAAACACCGGGCACAGACTCTTGACGAGTTGATAGCGTTGACAGATGAATATCGTAGCAAATTGTCCGACATCACTTCATACGATGAGCGTATTGCCGAGCTGACCGTTCGTAAAGAGGAACAATATAAGCAAGTGAAACAACAAGCAGAACTGCTCACCAAAGCCCGTACGAAAGCTGCGCGTGAAGTGGAAAAGCAATTGGCTGCCCGCTTGATTCCGTTGGGAATGCCGAATGTTCGTTTCCAGATCGAAATGGGACTGAAGAAAGAGCCGGGATTGCAAGGAGAAGATACAGTCAACTTCCTGTTTTCTGCCAATAAGAACGGTACTTTGCAAAATATCTCTTCCGTAGCTTCGGGAGGTGAAATTGCCCGTGTTATGCTTTCTATCAAAGCATTGATTGCCGGAGCCGTGAAACTGCCGACTATCGTATTTGATGAAATAGATACCGGTGTCTCCGGTGAAATAGCCGACCGCATGGCGGACATGATGCAGGAAATGGGCGACCGGAACCGTCAGGTAATCAGCATCACCCACTTGCCGCAGATTGCTGCCCGCGGACGTGCACATTATAAAGTATATAAGAAAGACAGCGATACGGAAACAAACAGTCATATCCGCCGTCTCACCGATGAAGAACGAGTAGAGGAAATAGCTCACATGCTTAGTGGCGCCACTCTGACCGAGGCCGCCCTTAGCAATGCCAAATCCCTGCTTGATGCTAAGTGATTAATGGCTAAATTGATTCATTCAAAGTAGTTGAGGTAGTGAATCGTTAAGCGGTAACTGATAAGTAGTAAATTGCAAATAGTAAAATAGTAAATCAAATAGATGTTGGATAAAAGTGAAATGATTTTCGGTGTTCGTGCCGTGATAGAAGCCATTCAGGCAGGTAAAGAGATTGATAAAATTCTGGTAAAGAAAGACATTCAGAGTGATCTTTCCAAAGAACTGTTTGCTGCTTTGAAAGGGCTGATGATACCGGTTCAGCGTGTTCCGGTAGAACGTATTAACCGCATTACCCGGAAAAATCATCAGGGAGTGATTGCTTTCATTTCTTCTGTGACTTATCAGAAAACGGAAGATCTTGTTCCTTTCTTGTTCGAACAAGGGAAGAATCCGTTTTTTGTTATGCTGGACGGAGTGACCGATGTACGTAATTTCGGAGCCATTGCCCGTACCTGCGAATGTGCAGCTGTCGATGCAGTGATTATTCCTGTCCGCGGGAGTGCGTCTGTCAATGCTGATGCCGTGAAAACATCGGCAGGAGCGCTGCACACGCTGCCTGTGTGTCGTGAGCAGAACCTCCGTTCAACGCTGCAATATCTGAAAGATAGTGGTTTCCGCATTGTAGCTGCTACCGAGAAGGGAGATTACGACTATACAAAAGCCGATTATACAGGACCGCTGTGCATCATTATGGGAGCGGAGGATACGGGAGTTTCTTATGAAAACCTTGCGCTCTGCGACGAATGGGTGAAAATCCCGATGCTGGGCACCATCGAATCTCTGAATGTTTCCGTGGCTGCCGGTATCTTGGTTTACGAAGCTGTGAAACAAAGAAATAATGACTGATATGAAGAAGATTTTAATTCTACCTTTACTGCTTTTCTTCCTGATACAGGGAAGCATGGCGCAAACTCCCAAATGGGTAGAGAAGGCAAAACGTGCAGTCTTCTCTGTGGTGACTTATGACAAGAATGATAAAATGCTGAATACCGGAAACGGATTTTTTGTATCCGAAGATGGATTGGCTTTATCAGATTATACTCTTTTTAAAGGAGCCGAACGTGCAGTGGTTATCACTTCCGAAGGCAAGCAGATGCCGGTTAGCCTGATACTTGGAGCGAATGATATGTATGATGTCATTAAGTTCCGTGTGGCTATCACCGAGAAGAAAGTGCCTGCGCTCATTGTGGCTAAAACAGCTCCGGCAGTGGGAGCCGATGCGTGGATGCTTCCTTATTCTACACAGAAAAGTATTGCTTGCGTTACTGGTAAAGTGAAAGATGTCTCCAAAGTAGCCGGAGAATATCATTACTATACATTGGGTATGCAGATGAAAGATAAGATGGTGAGCTGTCCGGTGATGAATGCCGAAGGTCAAGTATTTGGCATTGCGCAGAAGTCATCCGGCATCGATACGGTGACCACTTGCTATGCGGCAGGAGCAGCTTTTGCCATGGCGCAGAAAATCAGTGCTCTTTCTTTGGGAGACGCTGCTTTGAAAAGATTGGCATCCGGAAAGGCCTGCCCGAGACGGAAGACCAGGCATTAGTGTACTTGTTTATGGCATCTTCGAGCCTGTCGGGCGACGATTACGAAAAGCTGTTGGATGATTTCATCCGTCAGTTCCCTGCTAATGCGGATGGTTATCTTCGTCGTGCCAATTATTATGCAGCTAAAGGCAAAGACGATCAGGCTTGGTATGATAAAGCAGTTGCCGACTTTAATCAGGCTTTGAAAGTAGCCCAGAAAAAGATGATGTATATTATAATATAGGTAAGCTGATGTATGCTTATCAATTGTCGAAGCCGGAAAAACGTATAAAGACTGGACGTATGACACTGCTTTGCAGAATGTTCGTCAGGCAATCGCCATTGATCCGCTGCCTATTTATATTCAAATGGAAGGCGATATACTGTTTGCCCAGCAAGATTATGCCGGTGCTTTGGCAGCTTATGAAAAGGTAAATGCCAGTAACATTGCTTCTCCGGCCACTTTCTTTAGTGCTGCCAAGACGAAGGAACTGGCGAAAGGTGACCCGAAAGAAGTCGTAGCTTTAATGGATAGCTGTATTGCCCGTTGCCCGCAACCGATCACAGCAGATTTTGCTCCATATTTGTTGGAACGTGCGCAGATGAACATGAATGCCGGCCAGCCACGGAATGCGATGCTCGATTATGATGCTTATCATACAGCAGTCAAAGGAGAGGTGAACGACGTATTCTATTACTATCGCGAACAGGCCGCTTTGAAAGCACGCCAATTCCAACGCGCCTTGGATGATATAGTTAAAGCAATCGAAATGAATCCGACAGACCTGACCTATCAGGCGGAACATGCCGTTGTAAACCTGCGTGTAGGACGTTACGAAGAAGCTATTCAGATTTTGGATAATATACTGAAGGCTGATCCTAAATATGCCGAGGCTTACCGCTTACTGGGGCTTTGCCAGATACAGTTGAAGAAGACAGATGAAGCTTGCGGCAACTTTAAGAAAGCGAAAGAACTGGGTGATCCAAATGTAGATGAGCTGATTACCAAATACTGCAAGTAAGAGATTGCCTCTTCGAAAACAACATAGTAAAATGAATCCCTGCCAACTCGAAAATTGGCAGGGATTCCTCGTTTTGGGGACGTTGTATAAAAACTCTCTTTTTTTTATTTTTCCCCACTTCACTTGTTAAGCTCAGGTTGTAGGTTTTAATGATATATGGTTTGATTTCCCTTTTCCCCTCTTTATAAGTTAAATGCACGCTTATTGAAAATACTGCATGGCTTCACTTATTTTTAGAAATTATTCGATTTTCGATCTAAAACAGCGACTAAATTTAAAATGTGCTTCATTTTATCTATAATCTTACTATATTCCGCACGTTTTTAATAACACTTATGAGATAAGTTATAATTTATGGAAAAAATCGATTTACTATTTGTGCAAACAATTACATCGATTGTTTGCGACAAGAGGGGCGTTATTCTACGGCCCACGTGTATAAACACGCTATTCGTTCTTTTCGCAGTTTTGTGGGACCCAATCCATTACCTTTAGTAGGATAAACCGCGAAACTCTAAAGAGGTATAGCAACTATCTGTTGGCTTCCCGTTTGAAGCCTAATACGATTTCTACGTATATGCGTATGCTTCGTAGTATCTACAATCGCGGGTCGATACGCATCAGGCTCCTTATGTACATGGCTTGTTCCGGGATGTATTTACCGGGGTAGACACACGTCAGAAGAAAGCCATCCCGCTCGGTGAACTTCACATGTTACTAAACAAAGATCCTCAATCGGAAAAGCTTCGCCGGACACAGGCCATTGCCAATCTGTTATTTCAGTTTTGTGGAATGCCTTTTCTGATTTGGCCCATCTGGAAAAATCTAATTTGAAACAAGGTCTTTAAAGTACAACCGTCTCAAGACCGGTACTCCTATGAGTATAGAAGTGCTGGAGTCAGCGCACAATGCAATCGGGGGCTTATACAATAAAACCGATGCGCGGAGTCCCGATTATCCTGATTATCTTTTCCGGATATTAAGCGGAGCATATAAGAGAGATGAAGAGGAGGCTTATCGTGAATATCAGTCAGCCTTGAGACGTTTCAATAATGACTTGAAAAGCCTGTCTAGAAAATTAAGGATATCTTCATCCGTCACGTCTTACACGCTTCGTCATTCTTGGGCTACGACTGCCAAGTACAGAGGTGTTCCTATCGAGATGATTAGCGAATCATTAGGGCACAAATCTATTAAAACAACACAGATATATTTAAAGGGTTTCGAATTGGAAGAAAGAACAAAGGTTAATAAATTGAATTATTCTTACGTATGTAGTTTTAAAATGTTCTGATTAATATTGTTAAAGCATTATGGATTAGGGACTTAATGCTGGTGTTACTTCTTAGGTAACGGAAATATATTCGCTACAAAGATAGGTAAAAATATTAATAGCAAACAAGCAAAAACTTCTTTTTCTTTTTCTCTCAAATATGCAACATGAATCTATCTGAACATGAAAGATAACGTCTTCATGCTCAAGGGATTTTATTACCTAAATTCAAAAGTCTTATATTGAATGTTAGGTACCCGTTTTATATTCCCTCATAATCGATTTTTTCTTTTTTCACTGCTATGTGTATCCTATATGTGTTATCCGTTACCTAAGAAGTAACGGATGAACATGGGAAAAAATATGATTTTAACGAAACCAAAATCAGTAAATGCCGGGCCTATTAGTGGGACAGGGAAGGCGTAGCACACTCAAAACGCTGGTATGTAGCACTCGTTCGAATGCATCACGAGAAGAAAGTATCCGAGCGTTTGTCTAAGATGGGAATTGATTCTTTTGTTCCCGTTCAGCAACAAATTCATCAATGGAGCGACCGTCGAAAGATGGTTGATACAGTCTTGCTTCCAATGATGGTTTTTGTTCATGTCAATCCAAAAGAGCGTATGGAAGTCCTAAGCTTTTCCACGGTTAGCCGTTATATGGTGATGCGTGGTGAAAGCACTCCTGCCGTTATTCCTGACGAGCAGATGGCGCGTTTCCGTTTCATGCTCGATTATTCCGAAGAAGCAGTCTGTATGAATGATACTCCACTGGCGCGTGGTGAGAAAGTTCGTGTGATTAAAGGTCCTTTGAGCGGCCTTGTTGGCGAACTCGTGACTGTCGGGGTAAGAGTAAGATTGCCGTTCGTTTAAATATGCTTGGCTGTGCTTGTGTAGATATGCCAATCGGTTATGTAGAACCCACAAAGATTAGTAATGACGACACGAAAAACTTTAACGTATTTCTATTCATTCTACTGTTAGAGTTTTTCTCCTTTGATGGCTCAAAATATGAGCGATTCTCAAGTATTGGAATATGTCAAGGAGGGATTAGACAAGGGAAAGAACAAAACAATTAGCCTCAGAACTTGCACGTAAGGGCGTGACCAAAGAACAGGCTATGCGTGTGAAGCAGCTTTATGAGCAGCAGAACAATGTCAATGCTTCCAACGCTACCGGTACGGATGTCAATGAATCACGCTTACGTGAAGAAATGAAGGAGAACACCTCCGATATGCTGGAAGACCATCCGAGTACTCAAGACCTCGCACGTAGTAATCAGGTTTTCGGACGTAACATTTTAATACCCGTAACCTGACTTTTGAACCCAGTGTCAACATCGCCACCCCTTTAAATTACCGTCTCGGTCCCGGTGATGAAGTGATTATCGACATTTGGGGAGCCAGCCAGAATACTATCCGCCAACAGATTTCTCCTGATGGCACTATCAACATTCAGAAAATAGGTCCCGTCAACCTGAATGGTCTGACTATTTCTGAAGCCAATGACTATCTCAAAAACATTAAACAAGATATATAATGGTCTTAATAATACGAATGACCCCACTTCTGACATCCGTCTGACTTTGGGCAGCATCCGTACTATTCAAATCAATGTGATGGGTGAAGTAGTCCAACCGGGCACTTACTCTCTTCTTCCTTTTCTACTGTCTTCCATGCACTTTACCGTGCAGGAGGTGGAGTGACATAGGTAGCCTTCGCAATGTTCAGTTGGTACGTAACGGTAAAAACATCGCCACGATCGACGTCTACCAATTTATCATGAAAGGCCACATTCAGGATGACATTCGTCTGCAGGAAGGTGATGTCGTGATTGTTCCTGCTTATGACGTATTGGTTAAGATCGACGGAAAAGTGAAACGTCCTATGCGTTTCGAAATGAAAAAGGATGAAAACTTATCTACGCTTATCAGTTATGCCGGTGGCTTTGACGCTGACGCCTACACCCGTTCCTTACGTGTTGTACGTCAGAACGGACAGGAGTATGAAGTAAACACAGTCAAAGACCTTGATTATAGTGTTTATAAAATGCGGAATGGTGATGTTGTGACCGCCGAGGCTATCCTTAACCGTTTCACTAATAAGCTTGAAATCCGTGGTGCTGTTTACCGTCCCGGTATTTACCAGCTAAACGGTAAACTGAATACCGTCCGCGAACTGGTGAACGAAGCCCAAGGCTTGACGGGTGATGCTTTCTTGAACCGTGCTGTCCTTTATCGTCAACGTGAGGACCTTACTACTGAAGTTATTCCTGTTGACATTAAAGCCATTATGGATGGTACTTCCCCAAATATCATCCGGCGAAAACGACATTCTTTATATTCCGAGTATCCATGATTTGGAAGATAGGGGAGATGTTGTAATCCATGGCGAAGTAGCCAAACCTGATTCCTATCCTTATGCGGATAATATGACTCTTGAAGATTTGATCATTCAGGCCGGAGGCTTGCGTGAAGCCGCTTCTGTTGTTCGTGTGGATGTATCGCGTAGAATCAGGAATCCCCATAGTACAGTGGATAATGATACTATCGGTCGGACGTATACATTCTCTGAAAGAAGGTTTTGTCGTTGACGGTACACCGGGTTTTGTTCTTCAACCTTATGATGAGGTCTATGTACGTCGTAGTCCGGGTTATCAGGCTCAGCAAAATGTAGTTGTTGAAGGTGAAATCCTGTTCGGAGGCTCATACGCCATGACCAGCCGTGAAGAACGTCTTTCAGATTTGATCAATAAAGCGGGAGGTACTACGAATTATGCTTACCTACGCGGTGCCAAGTTGACTCGTGTTGCTACTGAGGGTGAAAGAAACGTATGGGAGATGTGATCCGTTTGATGAGTCGACAGTTGGGTGAGGCTATGATGGATTCTTTGGGCGTCCGTGTGGAAGATCAATTTACAGTCGGCATTGATTTGAGAAAGCTATAGCTAATCGGCAGTGCATCAGATTTGGTTCTTCGTGAAGGTGATGTGGTTTTTATTCCGAAGAATACTAATACGGTAACAATTAACGGTGCTGTCATGGTTCCTAATACCGTTTCTTATATGGCTGGTAAGAATATTGATTATTACTTGAATCAGGCCGGTGGTTATTCAGACAATGCGAAGAAGAGCAAGAAGTTCATTGTTTATATGAATGGTCAGGTAACTAAGGTTAAAGGTAGCGGCAAGAAGCAGATCGAGCCTGGTTGTGAGATCATTGTTCCTAGTAAATCAAAGAAGCGTACTAATATGGGAGAAATCCTGGGATATGCCACTTCTTTCAGCTCCTTGGGAATGATGATTGCCTCTATTGCTAATTTAATCAAGAAATAACGAATACCTTTATTTATGTCTACTTTGATGGAACAAACATCTGAAAAGGAAACAAAACTGTTGCATAATAATCAGAATGATGATGAGGTCGAAATTGATTTGATGGATCTTCTTCGGAAGGTTATAGGTATTCGTAAGAAGATTTATAAAGCGGCCGGTATCGGACTGGTAATTGGTGTTATTGTTGCAATCAGTATCCCTAAGCAGTACACGGTTGAAGTTACCCTTTCTCCGGAAATGGGTAATAACAAAGAGGGTGGCTTATCCGGTTTGGCTGCTTCCTTTTTAGGAAGTGGAGTTACTATGGGAGATGGTACTGATGCCTTAAATGCTTCCTTATCTGCTGATATTGTTTCTTCTACTCCTTTTTTACTGGAGCTTTCCGCAATGGATATACCGGTAACAAAGAATGAAGTCATGACATTGAATACTTATTTAGATGAAGAAACATCTCCTTGGTGGAGTTATGTAATCGGGTTTCCGGGAATGGTAATTGGTGGGGTAAAATCCTTGTTTACTGAGGAAGATGAAATTGCATCTTTTGATAAAACAAGTCAGGGCGCAATTGAGCTTTCAAAGAAGGAATCGAAGAAAATTGCGGCTCTAAAGAAAATGATAACCGCTTCTGTGGATAAGAAAACCTCAATGACTTCCGTTACTGCAACTTTTCAGGCTCCTAAGGTTGCTGCAGTTGTTGCCGATTCCGTAGTGAAGAAACTGCAGGAATATATAATAGACTACCGTACCTTCAAGGCAAAAGAGGATTGTATCTATTTGGAGAAACTTTTCAAAGAACGTCAGCAAGAATATTATGCTGCTCAGAAGAAATATGCAGACTATCTGGATTCTCATGATAACCTGATTTTGCAGAGTGTTCGTGCCGAACAGGAACGTCTGCAGAATGATATGAGTCTAGCTTATCAAGTATACAGTCAGGTTGCCGGTCAGCTTCAGGTTGCCAGGGCTAAAGTTCAGGAAGAAAAACCTGTGTTTGCTATTGTAGAGCCTGCTGTTGTCCCCTTGGAACCTTCGGGAACCAGTAGAAAGGTATATGTTTTAGCTTTTATTTTTCTATCAGTTTGTATTGTTATTTTTTGGAATTTATTCGGAAAAGATTTTCTGAATAAGTTCAAAGAAGTATGTGCCTAAAATCAATCTTTAATGTGATATGGTATCAACCACCAGTCAAATCAATAAATTTATAGAATTTGTAGCAGTTCTGGGAGACCTGGTCATTTTGAATCTGGTATTGTTCTTTCTCCTTTTCTTTTGGGAAGAAGTATTTGTCTCTTTACCTTTTTCTTGTAGGGTTTCCTGGATGATGACTTCGTTAAGTCTCTGTTATCTGGCCTGTTCCAGTTCTCGTGGGAGGGTTTGGGACAGTCGGGGAATTCGTCCCGACCAACTTGTATTGCGCGTGTTGAAGAATATTATAGCTTTTTCCATCTTTTGGGCATGTATCATGACTTTTAGTGGAATCTCTATCTATTCTCCTCTTTTCTTTGTCGCTTATTTCTCTTTTCTCTTTGTTATCTTAAGTATTTATCGCATTATTATTCGCCATTTCCTGATAGTCTATTGTGCTAAGGGCAAACATAGACGTTATGCTGTTTTTATAGGAGGGGGCAATAATATGCAAGTTTTGTATGAGGAGATGGAGAATTCTTTGGCGTCTTCGCTGTATGAGGTCGTGGGTTATTTTGATATAAAACCGAATGATGCCCTTTCATCGCAATGTTCTTATTTGGGTAATCCCGACGGTTTTTCAGACTTTATGTCCGCACATCCGGGAATCAAACATGTTTTGTTCTCTGTCGATGGAGGAGGGGCGCTATAACTTTTCCATTATGAATCATTGTGAAAACCATCTTCTTTATTTTCATGGTGTTCCTAATGTATGTAAAGGTTTTCCGCGTCGTATCTGGCACAGTATGGTTGGCAATATGCCTATCTTGAATCTGCGTTATGAACCTTTGGGTAAGATGGAGAACCGTATTTTGAAACGGCTATTCGATGTTGTTTTCTCCGGTCTTTTCTGGTTACTGTTTTCCCTTTGTTTATCTCATAGTGGGAAGTATTATAAAATTAACTTCTCCCGGTCCTGTCTTCTTTAAGCAAATGCGTACGGGTTTGAATGGTGTGGATTTTGTGTGTTACAAATTCCGTTCTATGAAAGTGAACGATGAAGCTGACAGTAAACAGGCTACGGCTGATGATCCTCGTAAAACTCGGTTTGGGAACTTCTTACGTCGTTCTAATATTGACGAACTTCCCAGTTTATCAATGTCTTTAAGGGTGATATGTCGATAGTCGGTCCCCGTCCTCACATGTTGGCTCATACGGAGACTTATGCCCGTTTGATTGATAAATATATGGTGCGGCACTTTATAAAACCTGGGGTAACCGGTTGGGCTCAAACGCATGGTTTCCGTGGTGAAACGAGGGAACTGTCACAGATGGAGGAACGTGTAAAAGCTGATATTTGGTATATGGAGCATTGGACAATGCTGCTTGACTTATATATCATTTATAAGACTGTGGCGAATGTAGTTGTAGGAGAAAAGAACGCATATTGAAGTATCTTTACAAATAGAATATCTTAAATATATATTACTAAATATATCTGCTTATGAATAAAAAAGAAACCCTGAAGCAACAAATTCTTCAGTTATCTCGTGAATATTATAATGAGGTTCATCGGGACTCCAAAGTCTTTGAACCAGGGAAAAGTTTTGTAAATTATGGTGGTCGCTTTTTTGATGCTGAAGAACTCGTTAATTTGATTGATTCCTCTTTGGACTTCTGGCTTACAGCAGGACCTTGGGCTCATAAATTCGAGAAACGTTTTGCAGACTGGTTGGGGGTTAAATATTGTTCGCTGACAAATTCCGGGTCTTCTGCAAATTTATTAGCATTTATGACATTGACTTCTCCACTATTGGGGGAGCGTCGTATAAAAAAAGGTGATGAGGTTATAACAGTAGCTTGTGGATTTCCAACTACCGTAACGCCTATCATTCAGTATGGTGCGATTCCAGTATTTGTAGATGTAACGATTCCGGAGTATAATATAGATATAACTCAACTGGAAACTGCTTATTCTGATAAAACCAAAGCTGTCATGATTGCCCATTCGTTGGGTAATCCTTTCGATTTACAGTCGGTAAAAGATTTTTGTGATCGTCATCATCTTTGGTTAGTTGAAGATAACTGTGATGCCTTGGGTTCAGAATATACCATTAATGGTGAAACAAGAAAGACAGGGACTATCGGTCATATTGGTACTAGCAGTTTTTACCCACCACATCACATGACAATGGGTGAGGGTGGTGCTGTGTACACAAATGATCCATTGCTCAATAAGATAACCAATTCTTTCCGTGATTGGGGGCGTGATTGCTGGTGTGTAGGTGGCGTAGATAATACTTGCAAGTATCGTTTTAGTAAACAATTTGGTGAGTTACCTGTAGGTTATGATCATAAATATGTTTATTCTCATTTGGGTTATAATTTAAAGCTAACCGATATGCAAGCGGCTATTGGTTGCGCCCAATTGGATAAGTTGGACAGTATAGTATTGGCTCGTAGAAAGAATTTCCAGACTTTACTTGATGGTCTGAATGATACGGAAGGACTAATACTTCCTGAACCTCAAAAGAACTCTAATCCTAGCTGGTTTGGTTTTCTTATTTCAGTGAAAGAAGATGCAGGGTTCACCCGTAATGAATTATCTGAATATTTGGAGAGCAAGAAAATACAAACCCGTAATCTTTTTGCAGGAAACCTGTTGAAACATCCGGCTTTTAATGAAATGCGACAAAACGGTGACGGTTATCGTGTTGTCGGTGATTTGAAAGGTACAGATTTTATATTGAATAATACTTTCTGGATTGGAGTTTACCCGGGTATGACTGAAGAAATGCTCCAATATATGATTTCCACAATCAAGGAATTTGTTACATCCCGTAAAGCGTAGAGAATAATGAAAGCAGTCATTTTCGCAGGAGGTTTTGGAACCCGTTTGAGTGAGGCTACCAATCTTATTCCCAAACCGATGGTTGAAATAGGTGGAAAGCCTATTCTTTGGCATATTATGAAGACTTATAGTCATTATGGAATTAATGAATTTGTTATCTGTTGCGGTTATAAACAATATGTTATAAAAGAATATTTCGCTAATTATTTTCGTCATAATAGCGACCTTACAGTCGACCTGTCCAATAACAGTGTTGAAATACTTGATAATCACTCTGAAAATTGGAAAGTGACTATGGTTGATACCGGCTTGAATACCCAAACAGGAGGGCGTCTGAAACGAGTACAGAAATATATTGGTGATGAACGCTTTGTTCTTACTTACGGCGATGGAGTAGCGGATATAAATATAGCAGAGAGCATTAAGGAGCATGAATTATCAGGTTGTGACATCTCATTAACGGCTTACAAGCCCGGAGGTAAATTCGGAGCCTTGCAAATAGATTTGAATAATAACAAGGTACTTTCCTTTCAAGAAAAACCGGATGGTGATCGTAATTGGGTGAATGCAGGCTATTTTGTTTGCGAACCTAAGGTCTTTGAATATATTCCTGCGTGTGATGATACTATTGTTTTTGAGCGTAAGCCTCTTGAAGACTTGGCGAAAGATGGTAAAATGCATGCTTATCGTCATACCGGTTTTTGGAAGCCGATGGATACACTCCGTGATAATGTGGAACTCAATGAAATGTGGGATAAGGGGATAGCTCCCTGGAAAGTTTGGTAAATAATGGATATAGACATATTTAAAAATTTCTATAGAGGGAAGCGTGTTCTTGTAACCGGACATACAGGCTTTAAAGGTAGCTGGCTTTCTATCTGGCTCCATGAATTGGGAGCGGAAGTGATCGGGGTGGCTAAAGATCCGGCTACAGATAAAGATAATTATGTGTTGTCCGGAATAGGAGGAAAAATAAAAGCTGACCTGCGTGCTGATATTCGTGATAGTCAGCGAATGAAAGATATTTTTCAGGAATATCAACCCGAAATTGTTTTTCACTTGGCTGCCCAACCTCTAGTACGTTTAAGTTATGAAATTCCCGTTGAAACGTACGAAACTAATGTAATGGGGACGATTAACATATTGGAAGCTATACGGATAACGGATAGCGTAAAGGTAGGTGTCATGATAACTACCGATAAATGTTATGAAAACAAAGAGCAACTTTGGGGCTATCGTGAGAATGAACCGATGGGTGGTTACGACCCATATTCCAGTAGTAAGGGAGCGGCCGAAATAGCTATTGCTTCTTGGAGGCGTTCTTTCTTTAATCCAGAGCAATATGAAAAGCATGGTAAAAGTATAGCCAGTGTTCGTGCAGGTAATGTGATTGGTGGTGGTGATTGGGCTTTAGATAGAATTATTCCCGATTGTATCCGTGCTTTAGAATCAAATAGACCTATTGAGATTCGTAATCCGGAAGCTATTCGTCCTTGGCAACATGTATTGGAACCATTAAGTGGTTATATGTTATTGGCTAGTAAGATGTGGGATGAACCTACCAAATACTGTGAAGGATGGAATTTTGGTCCAAGAACAGAATCTATTTCTACTGTTTGGGATATTGCTGCTAAAGTTGTGGAAGAATATGGAAGCGGAGATTTAAGAGATTTGTCTGATCAAAATGTTTTGCATGAGGCGAGATTACTGATGTTGGATATTTCCAAAGCCCAATTTTTGTTAGGATGGCAGCCGCGAATGAACCTTGATCAGACTGTATCTCTGACAGTCGATTGGTACAAAAGTTATCGTAAAGAAGAAGTCTATGATGTTTGTGTAAATCAAATAATCAACTATTTATTGAAATGAAAATATTGTTGACGGGGGCAACAGGCTTTTTGGGCTCTCATATTGCTGAAACTTTATCTACACATGGCCATGAACTATTGTTAGCAAAAAGAACAAAATCAGATTTATGGAGATGTGCTTCTTTAGAAAATAAAGTTAAATGGACTAATAGTGATTCAGATGCTTTTGAATTGGATGTTTTGTCTTTTCGTCCTAATGTAATAATAAATTCTGCTTGGAATGGTGTTTCAGCAGGTGAGCGGAACTCATGGAAACATCAACTCGATAATTTATGTTATCAACAGCGCTTACTAGATTTAGCAAAGCGGTTAGAAGTAAAAGTATTTATAGGAATTGGTTCTCAAGCAGAATATGGGACTTTTGATGGGTGTGTTGATGAAAATTACATAGCTGATCCTAATACAGCATATGGGGTTGTAAAATTGGCAGCACAACAAATAGTAAAAACTTTCTGTGAAGAAAATAATATAACTTGGTATTGGTTTAGATTGTTCTCTTGTTTTGGTGAGAGAGAAGCAGAGAACTGGTTAATACCTGCTGTCATCAAAAATATGATGTCTACTGATCAAGATCATATGGATTTAACAGCTGGTGAACAGAAGTATTCTTATTTATATATTAAGGATGTAACAAATGTGATACTGTCTGCAGTTAAAGGAAATGCAGAAAGTGGGATTTATCATATTGCTTCGGATAAATTGCGTTCCCTAAAAAGTATTTTAGTTCATATAAAAGAATATTTAAGACCTGAATTTTGTTTAAATTTTGGAGCTCTCCCTTATCGTAAAAATCAGTCAATGATTAATGGCTCTGTTAATTTGAAGACTCGAAAAGCGTTTGGAGACTTTGAAGTTTCTGATTTTTCTAGTAAATTAATTCAAACGATAGAATATTATAAGGCTATTTATAATGATAAAAGATAGTATTGCGTTATCAAAAGAAATACGTAAGTGTTCATTACGTATGGTTTACCAAGCAAAAGCATCTCATATTGGTGGGGCTTTATCAATGGTAGATTTATTATCTGTGTTATATAGTACGGTATTAAAATATGATGTTTCTAATCCTTCTTGGGAAGAAAGAGATCGGTTTATACTCTCAAAAGGTCATGCTTGTGTCTCTTTCTATTCTACATTAGCATTATGTGGTTTCTTTTCTATGGAGGAACTGGACGATTATGGGAAAAATGGAAGTCGTCTATTATCCCATACAAGCCATTATATACCAGGAATAGAAATTTCTGCTGGTAGCCTTGGACATGGTTTGCCAATTGCGTGTGGAATTGCTTTAGCTGCGAAGCGAAGAGGACAGAAGTATCGTACTTATGTGATTGTTGGAGATGGAGAAATGGATGAGGGTTCAAATTGGGAAGCTTTACTGTTGGCTTCACATTTAGGACTGGATAACTTGTGTTTAATTATTGACTATAATAAGATTCAAAGTTTGGGTGCAACCAATGAGGTTTTAAATTTGGAACCTTTTAAAAGTAAGTTGGAGGCATTCAATTGGAATGTTATTCAAATAGATGGTCATAATCATGAAGCTATTCGTAGAGCTTTCATCCAAGCGGAAGCATTTTGGGGGAAACCAACTGCGATAATAGCTGATACAATAAAAGGTAAAGGAGTTTCATTTATGGAAAATGAATTGTTGTGGCATTATAAATCTCCGGATGAAAAACAATATAATCAAGCTATAAAGGAAATAGAAGGATGAGAACTGCATTTATAAAACAATTGGTAGAAGAAGCTAAAAAGAATGACAAAATATTTCTTGTTGTTGGGGATTTAGGCTTTAGTGTAGTCGAAGATTTTGCTAATCTGTTTCCAAAGCGTTTTTTAAATATAGGTATAGCAGAACAGAACATGATTGGTGTTGCTGCTGGATTGGCTAAGGAAGGGTATAATGTTTATGTTTATTCTATAGGGAACTTTCCCACTCTTCGTTGTATGGAGCAGATTCGTTATGATGTAGCATATCACAGTTTAAGTGTAAAAATTGTATCGGTTGGTGCAGGTTATGCCTACGGTTCGCTCGGTGCTTCACATCATGCGACTGAAGAGCTTGGTATGATGCGGACAATTCCTAATATGATTATATGTTCTCCTTGCGACCCTGTTGAAGCAAAGTCGGTAACTACGATTTCTGCAAACTATAATGGACCGATGTATCTGAGACTAGGGAAAGCGGGTGAAGCAATTGTTCATAAGGAAAATATAATGAATTTACAAATAGGAGATCTTCTTCCAATAAAAATTAATAGTGAAAAAAAAGTTCTGCTTGCTAGTGGTTCTATATTAGATTATGCAGTAAAATATATGATTGTTGAAAATATTAAATCAGATATTTATAGCGTACCTTTTGTAAAGCCTTTAAATGTAAAACAAATAAAAGAAATAGCAGAGCAATATTCTGAAATAATTGTTTTGGAAGAACATCAAAAAAGTTGTGGTATTGGGTCTGCAATTATTGAACAGATTAGTGATTTATATGCTTATGGTGTACTTCCTATATATCCCAGAATAAAACGGATAGCAATAGATGATAAATTCTATTCAATATCAGGTTCACAAGATTATTTAAGAGAGAAAGCAGGATTACGGTTATTTTAAGAATTGTGTATTTAGTTGTAATCAGTAGTGTGAAAATAGCCTTCTTTGTTGGATAAATAGTGATCTACTGTGATGAAAAATAATGTAACAGTGGAAATAATTGAATTTGAGTGGGAAATATTTATAAGTTTTCAATTATAGTATGAATAAAGATGTTTGTGTGTATATTCTAACGCACAATAGACCAAATGATATATTACGATCTTTAAATTCTGTTAGAAAACAAGATTTTCCTAATTTAAAGATAGTTGTATCCGATAATTCGGATAATGATACTACTACTGAATTATTAAAAGACCTCATAAGAAGCGATGCAAGAATAAATTATATAAGAAGAGGAAAAGAATGTTCATCAGCTAATGCTCATTTTAATTATATATTAGCAACTAATACCCATGAATATTTTATGTTATTTCATGATGATGATGAGATGTTGCCTAATATGGTGAGTGTACTATATGAATATTTATCGACTCATGATTCATTCAGTGCAGTGGGGTGTAACGCATATTTTAATATTAATGGGAAGAATACAAAGAAGAAAATGTTTATCTCTAAAAATATACAAATAATGGAGGATAGTGAGAGTGTTGTAAAACAATACGCTATGGGTAATACTGCTCCATTTCCTTCCTTTATGTATAGGAATTCAAAAATTATTGGAAGTAAAATGGATTGGCTGAGAGGGGGGAAATATTGTGATTGCTCATTTATTTCTACAATTGCAAATAAAGGAGGGGTGGTATATTTGCCTCAATGTTATATGTATTATTTTATATCTTCAAGTCAGGATAGTCAACATCATGAGATTTTTCAATATTTGTCTTTAATAAAATTCTTATCAACTCAAGTAGAAGACAAGAGCATATTGTTAAACATGAGGATTTTCAATATTTATAATTATTTGCGTGATTTGCAATTGAAGACCGGAGATATTCCATATAGAAGAAAAGCACTTTTTTTATTTTATAAATACTCTCTTTTTAACTTTTTCCCTAAATATATTTTACGTTTGTTGAAGTTATATACAAAATGATAAAAGTTTATATTCCTAGTCCTTTTTATATTCCAGTGCAAAGACAATTTCCGAATCCTGCTAAAACAGTGTGGGGAAATTGTGAATTTGTTTTTTCGGAAGTGGATGATTATGACTATATTGTTGTAATTGATAGTTTAAAGGAGAAAATCCAAACCACTCTTTCTAAGACCCAAAGAATTATTTTTTTAGGAGAGCCCCCTTATGTGAAGATTTATAATGGCAAATTTCTGAAACAGTTTGGGCGGGTATATGGTTGTCATCAAAAGAAAGTAGGTAATGATTCGGTGAAATTATCTATTCCATTATTACCTTGGATGGTTGGATGTCATTTGGGTGAAAATACACACCAATGTAATAGCAATAAATACTTAACTTATGTTGATTTTCAGAAAAATGGAAATCTACATTCTCGTTTAAATAAGATTTGTTTAATAACTTCCAATAAGACATTTACAAAAGGACACCGAGATAGGGTGCGTTTTGTGGAACGTATTTTGACAGAGTATCCAAATTTAGTAGATGTATATGGGAATGGCTATAAATCAATATCCGATAAATGGGATATTCTCTCACGTTATAAATATTCTATCGTAATAGAAAATTGTTCATATCCTAATTATTGGACGGAGAAATTAGCAGACTGTTTCTTAGCAGGATGTTATCCTATTTATTATGGATGTACGAATATAAATGAATATTTTTCAAATGATTCAATGGATACTATTGATATAAATAATTTTAAAGTAGCTGTTCATCAATTGAAAGCGATTCTTTTATCTTCAAAATATGAGAATTCTGTAAATTCAATTATTGAATCAAGAAATTTAGTTCTGAATAACTATAATATGTTTTGTATTATATCGAATATTATAGAGAATATGGAACAATTTTCTTCTTATAAAAAAGAACGTTGTAATGAAATAGTTTCTCCTATGCAGTATTCAATAAAAGATAAAGTCATTCAGAAAATAGCTTGGCGATTAAATATTGTGTTATAAATTAGTGAATAGGAGAGGGTTTATAGCTTGAAGTCCTACTATTAGGCAAAAAAGTAGAAAGGAGAACTTAAAAAATGCGTTCGAATAGGATGTTCACATTTTTCATGTATAGTAGATATAATAATTTATTTAAAGGTGTTTCTTGGGTAGTGGCATCTTCCATTATTGGTAGTGTTTTACAGTTTCTGCTTATATTTGTTTTGTTGAATTTTTATAAACAAGAAGAATTTGGACTTTGGGCAAGTATTACATCTATTGCTGCTGTAATTGTAACAGGTGATTTTGGTATTGTTAATGTTTTGCGAAATATAATAAGTAGAGAAGTTTTGAATGGTTCTAAAGGTCTTGCTATTTCTAAACAGTACTTCTATTCAGCTTTAATTTTTTTTATGTGTTTGGCCATCTTGTTGTCTATTATTTTATTATTCATATCAAGCTATATTCCATTTGAACATTTATTTAAAACGGATAATGAATATTTGAGGCAACAAGGAAGAGCTATATTTCTAATAATACAGTTTATTTTTCTTTTCAATATACCATTTAGTATAGGAATTCCTTTATTTTTTTCATTTGGGGAATCAAAACTATATTCTATAGTAAATTCGGTGAAATCAATTGTTGCATTTATGATTGTTTTATGTTTGTCTATCAACAAAATTCATATTACATCTGTTGCTGTTGCTTATTTTACATCTAATTTATTGATTTCATTATTGGGTACACTCTACTTTATTTATAAGCGGAAATGGTTTACTTATTCTTTTAATTGGTGGGATTGTTATCATAAGATAAGAGAAATGTTAACTATAGGTGTTAAATTTTTAAGTATACAGCTTTTTAGTAGCTTTCTACAGAATGTGTTAACTATTTATGCAGGCTCTATGGTAGGGTTAGGGGTAGCCGCTAATATAAATGTTGTGCAGAAAATCTTTTCATTTTTTGGTGGTATATATCAGAGTGCATTTAATCCATTATGGAGTGAACTTGCTTCTGCTTTTCAAAAACGTAATTATGATTGGTGTTGGAGTTTGCTAAAAAAGTCTGTATGTATTACAATCACTTTTTTTTCTTTTGTCGTAATTATTGTTTCTGTTTTAGGGGATTTTTTTATGAAATTTATTGCTGGGAATGAGTTTAAGTCGAATGTTTCTATGTTTATATTAGTCGGAATCTTGTTTTCAATAAGAATTGTTTTTGATAATGTTTCCTTATTACAAAATGCAACAAATAAATTGAATACAATCATTTATGGATATTCTATTATGTTTGTTTACGTTCTTATAGTAATACCGTGGCTAGTTCAGCAGTATGGAATTGAACTAATGATTTTAAATCTAATATTTATGTGGGGATTGTTTATTGTTTTGGCGTATTGGGATTTAAGGAAAATAATCAATAATAGGAAGAATATAGAAAATTCGTGTTCACTAAATAAAGAAGAACTGTAATGTTTAAATTACTTCTATTGTAGTGAAGTAATGTTTATGTGTTTATAGGAAAATATTAAACTTAAGTATTCGTTTTCATGAATAAAATCATTTTGTGCTGCCCATTCTATAATGAAAATTTGGTGGCAGATATAAATATCGCAGAAGCAAGTAAGTGGGTTGATGAAATTCATATTACTGAATTTGATAAATCATTCAAATATACAAGTCATGACTATATGTTTCAAAATGATTGTGAGAAGGTGCATTATCATCAAATGGATGCTTCAAGGTTATATGAAAAACCACGTAAATTTATTCCTCATTTTTTTATTCATCCAATTAGTCGGTGGATGAATAAGATGGTAAGAGATACAGCTTGGTATAATGAGGGTGTATCTCGTAATTTTTCTCTTTGGAATAGTAACTATAAAGATGATGATATATTAATTTTATCTGATATAGATGAGATTATAGATAGTAAATATGCTGATGAGATAATTGATGCAGTTAATCAGTATGGTATAATCACTATTAAAATTCATTTCACGATGTTTTATTTTAATTTGTTTTGCTCTAATTGGAGTGGTCCAGCTTATTATTCCTATCGAATTTTTATAGTAAAAGGGAAATATTTGAGAAAGCGCTTTTATAATGATTCCGATTATTTAAGAAAAATGGGAGAGCAATCTAATTTATTAAATGAGGTGAAATGTTTGGAAGGGATAAAAGGTTATCATCATTCATGGTTAGGAGATGAAAAGTTTGTTGTGAATAAATTGAAATCTTATGCACATACTTTAAACTGTCATTCAAAAGAAATTTTTAATGATCAAGGTGAAATTGATATTGATGTCATAAAAAATAATATGAGATTAGGTAAATCTATTTTTGCAGATATTTCATTAAATGTAAATAATGAAATAGAACTACTATCTTTTGTCGAAAAGTTGAAAAAAGATACCCCTGAGTTCTTTTTATAGCATATGTTGGTTCTTAAATTAAAAAAAGTTTTTCCCTTTCTATTGTTATCTTTTCCTGTAGTTATTGATATAATTAATGGCTATCTGAGAGGTACGGATGGTACAGGTGAGAGCCTTATAGGTATTCTTTATCGTGGAATGATTATTTTATTTTCAGCCATCTATCTATTTCGTACTAAATATTCCAATTATATTAAAATATTAATTTTATCAAGTATTGCTTTATTAATATATCATATTCTTATAGGTGCTTATTCCAATGGTGTTTTCATGACATTAATTAAAATAATGAACTTCTATTTTGTTTTAAGTATTATACTAAAGAGTCGTTATTTTTCAGATCGTGAGACAGTTGTTAAAGCTGCAGTCCTATATGGAGTATTGGCAGCGATTGTTCTAATTTATTGTTTTATAACAGGTGCGGGCTATGCTGCTTATACAGAAAACACTTTTGGCACAAAAGGTTTTTTTGTAGCAATGAATGATGTTGGATTAACTATACTTTTACTGAATATTTTAGCATGCTATTCATTCCAAAAAACGGGAGATGTATTTTATTTTATCGCATTAATAATAATGTCTATTGGTTCTTGTTTTGTTGGTAGTATAGCTTGCTATTTGGGGACAGCCTTTATATTACTTTTTTTTGCTTTAAGTATCTTGTTTGTTAAATTTGAGGATTATAAAAGTTCCTATAAAGTAAAGTTAATAACTTTGCTTTTAGTTTTAGTTATATTTAATTATGCACTAGTTAAAGTTATATCCGTTATTCAAGAAGATTCTTATCTCTCGAAAAAATACGAAAATATTGGTGCAATCTTTTTAGAGGCTTCAGGAAGGGGATATTTGATAGATGCATCAATTAAAACAATTACCAATTTTAATATTTTTGATTGGTGTTTTGGTAAAGGAAATCTTTATTTAATAGAAAATCAACATCATTTATATTTGGGAGATCCGAAATCAGCAGAAGTTGATCCTCTAGATTTAATAGGACAATTTGGACTTTTTTTTTCTATTCCAATTTTATTATTTCCTATAAAAAGATTGATAGCTAGTATACGAAGTTTTATTAAGTGGCATAATGTACTAGATTATTGGTGTATAATAGCTTTTCTTTGTTTTATTGGTCATGCTTTTTATGGTGGACATGCGTATACGAGCCCTCTAGTACTTTCGTATCTAGCTGTTTTTATTTATGTATTAGATAATAGAAATGTAAACAAATATATTTGATTTTATGAATATTCTTTTTTTTGTAGAAAGTGGACACGGTAATTCGGCTTTATTAATAGAACAATTGATTGCATTGCACAAACAACATAAAGAAGTATGTGCTATATTGAGTACGAAAGAACAAGAATATGGTTTAATTGAAAAAATTAATTCTTTATTGATTCCTAATTATATATTACCAGGTTTAGCGGAACATCAGTCTTTTAAGAAGAATGCAATTCAACTTAAACAAATTATTGAAAAACAATCCATAGATGTGGTGCATATTCAAACGAATTGGGAGCTGGCACTTATTCTATATGTAAAGTATATTTTGTGTGTTCGTAAGAAGATTAAAATGGTATATACGGTTCATGCATATAGAAATAATGAGAGATATAAATCGTATTTAGCTCGGTTTATTTTGACTCTTTTTCTTGCTTTTTTTGTGGATAAAGTTATATGTATGTGTACATCATTGAAAAAAAAATTTCGTTGGATATCTTATAAAATAGCAATGCTTCCTTTAGGGGTTGATGAAAAATTCTTTGAAGGTTCTTATCAACCATTATCTATAGATAATTTGAGATTGATTTATCCAGCACAATTTAGAATTGGGAAGAACCAAGATGTAGTAATAAGGGCATTTGCAGAATATCGAAACGCTACTCATGATATGGATTCTATATTGATTTTGCCCGGAGATGGTGAGTTATTACAAAAAATGAAAGATTTATGTAAGGATTGGGGAATCGAACAGCAAGTCTTATTTCCGGGATATTGTTCAAAAAAGGAAATACTTGCATATTATAATAAGAGCAATACTGCTGTAGTAGCAAGTGATAGTGAAACATTTGGGCTATGTATTGCAGAACCATTTGTCTTAGGACTCAATATTATAACGACGAGAGTAGGCGTTGCATCAGACATTATTCGAGATAAAGAGGGTGGTTTCTATTTTAAAACGCAACAGGAATTAACATCAATATTGCTTGATTTATCAAAGAATCTGATACAGATTCGGCAAAATGGCGAAAGAAACTTTCAAATTCGAGATAAGTTTAGATGGTCTATTATAACTAAAGAATATTTGAAGATTATAAATCAAATGATAAGTAATGAGAAATAGTATTTTTTCATTCTCTGCTTATACATTATAGGAAAATAGATTTGAGGAAGTAAACTCATGGTAACTTCTTTGGGGTTATTTAGTGGTTGGTAAAATATGTAGATGGTGTTTTGTGTTTATGGTATTTTACAAGCAAATGGATATGTTTTCATTTCCCATTTTATTAGGTGGATAAAAAGCAGAAATAAATATCGTATCGTTTTCGAGAATAAGTAAAAAAGAGAATTTATATAGTTATTTATACTGGTTGAAAAGTTGGTGAAGAGAAAGGTACTTCTTTTCGTCAAACAGATATCTTCATTTTTCTCACATATTGTTATGAGTTTAGTTGTTGGGGAAGCAATGGAATATCGTTATCTATTATTTAAGAGATGAAGAAGAGATACTAGATATTATATGAAAAGCAACACTAGGCTTCATTGGTCTATTACATTGCCATATTATCGGGTAGTGAGGAATTAAGGACTATATTGGGGAATATCGGTCATGATAAATTATATTGTGAGAGTTTACTCGACAGCGCTTTGAGCATCGAATAACCGAAATTTTGTCTCAGAATCTTTCTCTGATATAATCAATATTATAGAGATAAAACTACAACATACAATGTTATTGAATTTGAAAAACTTACCTTTGGTGGAAAACCCCAAGGGTTAACTTTCTTGCCATCTGGTAAACTGCTGATTAATACTATTAATGCTCATTCTTATAACACCGCACAGCAAGACTTGCTCTTTGCCGAAGCCTTGCGGCAAGGTGATGTATTAATTCCAGATGGTGCAAGTATTGTCAAAGCTTGTCGTTGGCTAAATGCGAAATCTAAGCCAAAAGAACGCATTGCTGGTTGGGATTTATTCATGTTTGAGATGGAAAAACTAAATCAAAGTGGTGGAAAGTGTTTTTATGGGCAGCAGTGAGAAGGTATTGTCAATGATAAAGCAACGGAGTAAAGAGGATTTTCCTAATATTGAAGTAGAGACTTATTCTCCTCCTTATAAATCAGAATTCAATGAAGAAGAAAATAATGCGATTATAACTGCTATCAATAAAGCTAACCCTGATTTGTTATGGATAGGTATGACTGCTCCAAAACAAGAAAAATGGATATATACTCATTGGAATGAATTACAGATTCATTGCCATTGTGGTACGATTGGTGCAGTTTTGATTTTATGCAGGAACGGTAAAACGTGCTCCTATGTGGTGGCAGCAGAACTCGCTAGAGTGGTGTTATCGGCTATTGAAAGAACCACGTAGAATGTGGAAAGATATATTATTGGCAACTTGTTGTTTATATGGAATATGTGTAAAGAGTGTAGACATTCATTGTAATATTGATAAATCTAATGATTATGGTATCAGTATGTTAATGGAATTCCTTAGAAGTTTTACTGAGCTAGTTGTGTTAATAATTAGATGTTTGTATATAAAATAAAATGTTGAGATGTAATAAACACGTGAGTGTTTCGTATGTGAGATGAAAAAATGTAGGTCCCTAGCTTCATGCTTTTACAGCATGATTCTCCTACATTGTGGATTAGAAATAGCGCGACGGCGCATTTCTAATCTACGCCCTGACATCGGAGGTTAAAGCCGATGTGAATTTCCCACTATATCAACTGTCTGTGAAGATCGTTGATATTTCTTTTATTTCCATTATACCGGATAATAGCCTCTTCTTTCTTTGTTTATATGTTCTAATTTTTGTAACTTTATAGCATATAAAACAGTAATAAAGAAACGATGGAACATTCAGAATTTGTAGTGAAATGTTATAATAAACAAGAGTTGGCGCAGATGTATTTTCCTGATTTGACGATTCGTGCTTCGGTCAATAAACTCCGAAGGTGGATGAGGAGATGCAAGCCATTGATGAATGAGATACTGTCTACCGACTTTCATCCGAAGACAAAGGCATTTTCTGTGAGAGAGGTACGGCTTATTACCTATTATTTAGGAAAGCCGGGAGAGCTATAAATGCTGTAATAATTGAATCTCTAAATGATATAAACATAAAAGAACTACGGGAGACTGCACTTTCGCCAGCTCCCGTAGTTCTTTTATATATCCATATACTCCTTGCGACTGTCAAAACAGGGACAAGCTTTATGAATCGAAGCACTAAGTTGATAATGCCCCATGATTTGCGCTTCCGGATACTGATGTTTGAGAATCGTCAACAAGTCAAGCAACGCAAAACGCTGTGCCTGTGTTCTCGTATCCGCCGGACGGCCTTCTTCATCCAGTCCACCTTCATAGCAGATTCCAATACTGTGCCGGTTGAATCCTCTCACATGCGCTCCCGGTTCCGATACCGGCCGGCAATGGTGAAGTTCCCCATTGCGGGTGATGTAAAAATGATAACCTATATCCTTGAAACCTCGTTGCAGATGACATTGTCGAAGCTGCTCTACGGTGAAGAGAACATTGCAGCGCGTTGCGCTGCAATGAATCACCAACAACTTAATCTCACGTGGGAGATAGCTTTCTTCTGAATTTTCCATATCGGTCAGCAGGAGATTAATGCCCTACACAGGACGTTACACCGATAGCCGAGATGATAGAAGTCGCGATAGTCACGATAAACTGGAGAATGTTTTTCCAAAGTTGCTTTTTCATACGAATTTAAATTAAAGAATAGATACTCATGCATTATAAACTATAAACTCAAGAACCAATCAACAACCGGTTGATTATGCCGCCGGGTCCGGAGCTTCTCCGCTGCCGGAGCCTCCTTGATTGTCGTCACCATCATCAGGCAGTGGATCTTTATCCGAATCTGCGGAAGAATCACTTTTATACAATGTATAATCCAGCGTCTTACACAGTTTGCGAAGATCACTTCCCGGATAAAAAGCACTTTGCCCTTATCGATACATGATGCCTTGAATTCTTTTACCGTATCAGTAGGAGTACCCGTCTTGATACTCATACGGAAATTTCCTAGGTCACCCATCTGCACGATGTTTCCTTCCTCCAGTACATTAACGATTTCGAGCAGGAACTCACCGATACAACCTTCCAATTCTCCTTTGGAGTAAGAAGAACGTTCGGTAATTCGTTTGCAGACTTCCTTGACCGTTACTTTGCGACCGCTACGCGCCACTGCATAGTACTTCGGAGTTTCATCAGGTTTCAACAGGTTCTTGCGAGCCATGAGAGTGTAATTCTGTGCCATAAACTTTTAATTTTTAATTTCTAATTTTTAATTGTCTTGTAATCGATTACATGACAAAAGTAATACATTGAAAAAGTGACATGACGCATAGTGACGTACACGGGCGCATAGATAAAAAAAAAACATTGGGAGATTTGTATCGAAACTTCCCAATGTTTGATTTCAATTATTGAGATGTTTTTCAAATCTCCCGATGTTTTTCCGATTCTCCAAAAGGACAAAAGGACAAAAGACACCTATGACTGTTATTTATTCATCTTAGTATAAGAACCATGAGATACCTTGCTGATTTTTATTCCGTTAAGTGATTTTAGAAGACGTGTAACCTTACGAAGGTTGAAATCGTATTTTGCGCCAATCTGAATAGCTTCATCTGTAGTGAAGCTGTCAGGCAACTCATTGACGAAATTACGAATAATGTCCGGATTCTTTAGAGGACGGACCGCAGGAGCCGGCATGGATGAGTGTAACAGACGGCTGTGCTCGTAACAACATAGAACGATTTGAAGAGATCGTTCGAAATCGGCATCTATACAATAAATTTCGGAGGAGAGATCGGTTGCCTCAAATTGCCGGATGCGGGTCTGAATCATGCTGATACGCATCACCAGAAAAGCATAGCGCTTCACTACGGCTTGGAGGTCATCATTGCCCTCCATCGCTACCTCGGACAGCATACGTGAGAAAATCTCATTCAGACGGTTCCATTGCGGACGGGTGAAATGAAATAAAACAGGATGCGCCAGGCAGAAATTATATAGTTCGTAGACACGATGGGCAATCGGCTTGAAAGAGTCTTCCAATGAAATACAATCATCACCCATTTCTTTCCAGTGGGGAGCTTCACGGAAAGTGTAAGCCAGAATACGGCTGGGAAGTCCGTTCCCGTAACTGTTTAATAAACAGTCAATCTGTCCGGGAGTACCCGTTAGAAGCAAAGCTAATTTGGGATAACGGATATAGATTGGGATGATACCGTTGGCTTTATAGGAAGAATCAATGTTTTCGTGCTCAAAAGCTTTGCGGAGCATATCATCGAAGTTACCACAATCCAGGTGATTGGCCGTGGAGAGCGTTTGGGCTTCCGTATCGAAAATGATACTTCCTTGCGAACCGTTGTCCTGCATCTGAATTTGCATACGGGTGTAGCTGGTAGTGGCGGGAATGAATAACATTTTAAAAGGAGGTCTTTGAGGCTCTTCGGAACACGTTTCTCCTTTTTTCCTTTTCCGCTGACATTCTGCTTGCCAGGTATTGTGCGCTGTATGGTAGTTTTTTAACATGGATTCACTGGTAGACAGTATTTCAGTCTGTATTTCTTCCAATAGATAGCGTCCGGTTTGGGCAATGCTTTTACCGCTGCCGGCAGAAGAAAATATGACACTGAACAAATGGGGGGAATATTTTTTGTGGTTATAAATTCCGAAAGTTTGTGGAAGTGCCGCACTTAGTGCGGTAAGATCGGAAAGGAGGGAGATGTCTTGTTCGCGGTCGCTTGCGTCTTCAATGATACAGTCATTCAGTAGATCGGGAAGATTATTGTACAAATCGCGAGGGAATAAAGGTGTTCCTTTCCTGAATTCTTCTCCCAGCCAATAGGCTTCTTCGGTGCTATCGGAGTTTTCTAAAGTACCATAGGGGATTTTTGTCCTTATGTCCTTTTGAAAGGAAGAAGAGGTGGCTGTAGAAGAAGCAGGTGCGTGCTCGTTAACTTGCTTGTATCCAGATGATAAAACACTTGTCAATTCTTCGGGACGAAAATCTGTATGCTCGAAAAATGCAGTAAGCTCACGTAATATGCTTTCTTGCGGATAGTGTCGGCGGCAGGCTTCGCAGGCAAGTTTAAAGACGTTGGAATGACGTTGTCCGGCGGTCAGGGGATGAAGGAAAATATAGGACGAAATAAATTGGGCGATTTCTGCTTCAGACACGTTTTCCGGGGTATTATCCTGGAGAGGAAAGGGAGGAAGTACTTTATTTTCAGAGGAAGCGTTTGTTTCCTCTTTTAGATGTGGTTCCAACACAAATGCCTGATAAAGACCGGCAACATATCCATTGGGCGAATAACTGAAATAACATAGGCGACTTTCGTCCTTGCAGGCCGGATCACTCTCCAATCCCAGCAATTGATTGTAGTAACGGCTCACTAATTGCTGCCCTTCACGATGGCGGTTTTCGATACCTTCCACATAGGCGAAAACTTTCACTCCGTCGGTAGGACTTTCTATGACCGCTACCGTGTGAGGATCTGCTGCACAACGTTGGATGACTTGAAGACGATCTTTTACATGATCGTAATCGAGCCCGACAATATGGCTGGGGAGGAGGAAGTTTTTGATGGCATGTGCTCCGTCAAAAGTACCTGCCGGAGTGAAACAGGGGAGCTGGCTCTTCAACTTCTGTGCCGCGGCATGGTCTCCTTCTGCATAGTATCGGCGGATAGCGTTTATAATAGAGGCATAGACCGGATGAATACACATAATGATGACTTCAAGGAAAGACATGACTTTGGGCTTTTTTGAATACACGTTCTCGTAAACCGAGACTTTGATTTCTTCTAAGGCTTTCATATAAAATTGTTTTTTGTAAGATTGAGTTACCTGACTATCAGATAACGGGAACAAAGGTCGGGATATTAAAAATAGGGTTGCTTCCCTATGTGAATAGTACTTGATAAAGCAAATAAAAACTGAAATATTATAAATTATTAATCATAGAATGGCATGGCAAAAGAAAAACAGGAACCATACGAGTTTTTGAGCAATTTGGTATTGGCTTTAATGGATATGGATCGTATTTTCAGTAACAGTTTTTTTACGAGCGAACTTGATATCTCTCCCAAAACACTGAGTGAGATAAGACGGGGAGAGGATATGTGTATTTATCAGTATGTGCGCGTGATCCGGTGTATGACGGAGTATCTTCATTTAATCATCCGGATGGATATGTTGCTGAAGGAGTTAAGAACCGTATTAGCTTCCAATTGTGATTTGGTGGTTGCTACGGTTCCGCACCGTTTTCATGGGATTTGCCAACCGAAAGAGTGGGTGGTAGTGATGCAATGGGATGGGGTTAAATTGTGATTTCTACAGAAAATAGGGCATTTTTTCAATCTTTTTGCCTGAATCCTTTCTTTATTTAATTTTTTTTATATCTTTGCTTTCATATTGAGAAACACGGATAAAAACTCACTTATTTATTCATATAAACTTAATAAATTATGTTCAAAGCTCCTTTCTCATTTGACGGTCGTATTCGTAGAATCGAATACTTCTTGTCAGGCATTATTGGTGGTATAGTTTCTAGTATTGCATGGGCACTAGGCGTAGGTACATTTGTTTTGGGTGCTGCCAGCGGATCGGCCGGGGGATCAGTATTTGGTTTATTGATCGGTCTTGCTGCTATGATTGCATCTATTTGGTTCTCTCTGGCACAGGGTGTGAAACGTCTGCACGACTTAAATAAATCCGGTTGGCTGATTTTGTTGTGCTGTGTACCTATTGTTGGTTGGATTTTTGCATTGTACATGCTGTTTGCAGATGGCACGGTAGGTCCTAATCCTTATGGTGCAGATCCGAAAAACCGTATGCCGTATCAGGCACAACCTGCTTCTGTAAACGTGACTGTAAACGTTTCAAGAGAAGATGTAAAAGTTGACAAGCCGGTAGAAGCTGCTCCTGCACCTGCGGAAGCCCCTGTAGAAGAAGATAAAGAAAAGGCTGAATAAAATCTTATTAAAGAAGAAATAATAGAGCCTCCTGCGTTTTGTTATTAACCTGTTTGTTATTCAATATTTTGTCTAAATTTGTAAGTGAAATTTTATGAAATAACGTTTTTCCCTTTTTCTGTAATCTGCCAATAGCCTTTTTTATTTGCACCTTGACGAATAATTAACCCGTTCGTCTTAAAATTGCGGAATGCTCTTGTTACAGTGGCTTCAGAAATGGATAAATCATTCATCAAATCCACATATGTGATATTCTTATTTGCACTAATTGCTTTTAGAATCAATTTCTCTGTCTGAGTGAAATTTATACCGTCATTTATACCGTCATTTATACCGTCATTTATACCGTCATCACTTTGAATATTTGAAACTGCATCTTTCATAGTCGGATAATTCCTACCGAATGTTACCAATAATCCACCTTCTGATTCTTTGAATACTGGTCTTTCCAAACCGGCTTTATCAAAGGCTTCGTTGATCTTACGAATACCGCGTCCCCATGATTCTATAAATCCGGCTTTGTAGAATACGGAAGCGACAAGTTGATTCCGAGGGTGGGAAGAATGTTTTTCAACCAATGTGTCAATAGTGATGGCATCGGGTAATTTACCTTCATTCCAAAGCTCAATATGATCATTGAATACCCACATTTGGATGGGGACGCCAACATAGAGTTTATGTACTAGACTGTTGTAAATCATTTCGCGTAAAGCATCTTCTGGTATCTCCAAAGGCTCAATACGTTGCATCCCTTCATAATGGATGGGGGAAATGAGATATTTGGAGCGTAGTAATGCTACCACCTTGTCAGCCATTTGCAGGATATTTCCTTCTACTACATCCTGAAAGATAAGGTCGGCTTCATTCATACCGAAACGACCGATGTGAAATTCCACACCGGGAAAGAATCGAAGTGGTTCTTTTCCGAACAACAAGATGGCGGCATTTTTCAAGTGCCCGTCTTCGGATAGTAACCGTAGGTTGTGGAGTACGTTGTGTGTATCTTCACCGTTCAAGGATGGGGCGATACGTTGGGCGTTGATGGCTCTTCGGAGAAAATAGTCAATGGCATTACGGTCTATATCATCCAACTTTGCAGAATCGTTGGTGGTGTCATCCCACGAGCGTCCCATCTTCTTTAAGATGAACTGTTGTAGTGCCGTACCTTTCATCTCCTGTTTTGTAGAACCACTACGATAATGATACTGACCGTGATAGGCAATGGGAACATTGCTTGGTTCCACAACGATTTCAATAAATTCTTTATCTTCATTCGAATGTAACAAATTGACATCAGCTACAATACCCAAGTAATTGACAATCTTGTTGGGGATGTCTTCCATCAACCGTTTCGAGTCAGCTACACCGACAATCTCTTGTTTGTCGTTTATGCCTATATATATACGACCACCTTGTGCATTTGCAAAACCACAAATCCATTTCAGATATTCATCTCTCCAAGATTCTTTATATTCTATATTTTGACTTTCGCTCATAATACGCAAAGGTACGCTTTATTTCTATAATTCAATTCCTTTACTACTTTTTTCCGTGTATCACTTTTTTGTAGTAAATTTGTAAGATGAAAAAGTATATTCCTAATCCGGTGGACACAGAACAAATCCAACTCCCGAAGGAGTTGGAATATCTGGTAGAAGAGATGGCTAAGAATGTTCATGAGGTCTGGTCGAAAACCAGAATAGAACAAGGTTGGACGTATGGCGAAAAGCGGGATGATGTATTGAAACAGCATCCGTGCCTGGTTCCGTATGAAGAATTGCCTGAAGAAGAAAAGGTATATGACAGAAATTCTTCAGTGGAAACCTTGAAACTGATAATGAAACTGGGGTTTAAGATTTCGAAGGATGAAAAATAGATGATGAATGATGGCAACAATCTTATTCAGAATTTATTTTTATCTTTGAAATCCATTATAAACAGAAAAAGAAATAGATATGAAAAAAGTAATTTGCAGTGAGAAAGCTCCGGGGGCTATCGGCCCTTATAGTCAGGCGATAGAAGCTAATGGTATGGTATTTGTGTCCGGTCAGTTGCCTATTGATGCCGCTACGGGACAGATGGCTGAAGGGATAGAAGGACAGGCTCGCCAGTCGTTGGAGAATATCAAACACATTCTTGAAGAAGCAGGATTGACAATGGGAAACATTGTCAAAACCACAGTATTTCTTCAGGATATGTCCCTGTTTGCAGGGATGAATGGCGTGTATGCCACGTATTTTGACGGAGCTTTTCCGGCACGTTCGGCGGTTGCCGTAAAAGCTCTGCCCAAGGATGCGTTAGTAGAGATTGAGTGTATCGCGGTTCGCTAACAAATCTGCGACAATGAAACTGCTGCCTCCTACAAAGATCAGATCTTTTGGGGGGCAGTTCTTTTTTGCCGCCTGTACAGCTTCTACAACAGTGGGGTAGGTGGTACCTTTCAATCCGGCTTCTTCTGCCAATGCCAATAGTTCATTTTCCGGAAGTGCACGTTTCACACTTGCTTTGGTGAAATAATAGGTGGCATCTTTCGGTAACTCTTGCAAGACACTGCTGATATCTTTATCGTTCACCATGCCAAATACGATGTGCAGCTCCTGGTTGAATTTCTGATGAAGGAAATCAAGATGTCCACAGACATATTTGATTCCATCTACATTATGTCCCGTGTCGCAGATGATATCCGGATAGCTGTGTACTTTCTGCCAGCGTCCCATCAGCCCGGTGAGTTTGCACACATCAGCAAAACCATTGAGATAGTCTTTGGGACAGATGCGATAACCTATTTTTGTCAGCTCTTCAAGAGCAGACAGGATGGTGAGGATATTTTCATGCTGGCAGAGACCGCTTAATTCCATAAAAAGACCTGCAGGAAACATTTCATTGACAATTCGGATAGCATCTTTTCTCTTGTCGAGTATTTTGTCTAATGCTTTAATGCTGTCTGCCGGATGCAGGAAAAGCAATATCTCTTTGGATTCTTGTGCGCTTTCAGATGGTTGGTGAGTCTCTTTTATCAAGTCTTGCAGGACATTATCCAGACGTTTTCTTAGTGCCTGCATTTCCGGATAAGGAAGCCAGTCTGTGGGATTATATGGGAAGATAGAATCTGCATAGTTGATAGGTGCATTCATTTCTTTTGCTTTCATGGTGAACACACGTTTAACGCTGCCTTTAGCTCTGCCAATGACTACCGGAACCCCTTCTTTGATAATGCCTGCTTTTTCTTTGGCTATTTTTGTCAGGGTATTCCCTAGATATTGCATGTGGTCAAAACTGATATTAGTGATGACACATAAATCGGGGTGAATGATGTTGGTGCAATCCAAACGTCCGCCCATTCCTACTTCGATAACGGCTACGTCTACTTTCTGGTCCGCAAAGTAGCGGAACGCCATGGCGGTAGTCAGTTCAAAAAACGAAGGATGGAGCGGTTCGAAGAATGAGCGGTGCTCTTCTACGAAGTTGACTACATATTCTTCCGGCATCATTTCTCCGTTGATGCGGATGCGTTCGCGGAAGTCGACCAAATGGGGGGAAGTGAATAAGCCTACCCGGTACCCTGCGGACTGTAATACGGCTGCGATAGTATGTGAGCAGGAACCCTTTCCATTGGTTCCGGCGATATGTATCGTCTTGAATTGTTGATGAGGATGCCCAAAATGTTCGTCCAATTTGTGTGTGGTCTCTAAACCCGGCTTATATGCTTTGCTTCCTATTTGTTGAAACATTGGCGCACTCTCATATAAGTACTTTAAAGTGTTCTGATAGTCCATGTTTTATAATATTTAACTTCGGGCAATCTTTATTGCCCGCTAATTTGTTTATCTTTAGAACCGTCAATCTAACCGCAAATGCGGGGATTGGCGAATGAGATTGCAAATATCAACATTTAAATCTAAGAAATCATGGGAACTAAGAAAAATTTTGTGTTAGACACAAATGTTATTCTTCACGATTACAATTGCTTGAAGAATTTTCAGGAAAATGATATTTACCTCCCTCTTGTTGTACTCGAAGAACTGGATAAGTTCAAAAAAGGAAACGAGCAGATTAACTTCAATGCTCGTGAGTTCGTACGCGAATTGGATGTATTGACTAGCGATGAGCTTTTCTCCGAAGGGGTGAAACTCGGCGAAGGATTGGGACGTTTGTTTGTCGTGACAAGCAATGTGCCGGCTACCAAAGTTTGGGAATCGTTTCCAATAAAGAAACCCGACCATCTGATTTTGGCGGCAACCGAATACCTGACCGGCAAGTATCCGAAAATGAAATCTATCTTAGTGACCAAAGATGTGAATCTGCGCATGAAAGCCCGTTCTATCGGATTGCTTTGCGAGGATTATATTACGGATAAGGTGGTAAATGTAGATGTGTTCGAGAAATCTAATGAGATTTTTGAAAATGTAGATCCGGCATTGATCGACCGTATTTATTCTTCAAAAGAAGGCATTGACTTGAGTGAATTTGACTTTAAGGATTTGATTCATCCCAATGAATGTTTTGTATTGAAGAGTGACCGGAATAGTGTATTGGCACGCTATAATCCTTTTACCCATTCTATTATCCGCGTGATGAAGGGTAAAAATTATGGAATCGAACCCCGGAATGCGGAACAGAGTTTTGCTTTTGAGATTCTGAATGACCCGAACATCAAACTGGTGGCTCTGACAGGAAAAGCGGGAACCGGTAAGACTTTGCTGGCTTTGGCTGCTGCATTGGGTAAACTGACTGATTACAAACAGATTTTGCTGGCACGTCCTGTTGTAGCGCTTTCCAATAAGGATATCGGTTTCCTTCCGGGAGACGCACAGGAAAAAGTGGCTCCTTATATGCAGCCGTTGTTTGATAACCTGAACGTCATAAAACGTCAGTTTGCTACGAACTCTACCGAAGTGAAGCGCATAGAAGATATGCAGAAAAGCGAACAGCTGGTGATTGAAGCTTTGGCCTTTATCCGTGGTCGTAGTTTGAGCGAAATGTATTGCATCATTGACGAAGCGCAGAATCTGACCCCAAATGAAATAAAGACAATCATCACCCGTGCAGGCGAAGGTACGAAGATGGTATTTACGGGAGATATCCAGCAGATTGACCAACCTTATCTGGATAGTCAGTCCAATGGCTTGGTATATATGATTGATCGTATGAAAGACCAGAATATCTTTGCACACGTCAATTTGCTGAAAGGTGAACGAAGTGAATTGAGTGAACTGGCAAGCAACCTGCTGTAGGAAATGAAGAATGAAAAATGAAGAATGAAGAATAAGCTGCGCTATTATGCTGCATAGTAAATTCTTCATTCTTCATTTTTCATTCTTCATTTGCTTTATTCTTTCTTTCCGAAATATTTAAGGAATTGTGTACGTTCAAATGTATTGACGCCTTTAATATCTTTGATATTCAGTTTGCCTTTGAATTGAGCTATATTTTCGAATCCTTTGCGTTCCATCCATGCAGAGAGGAAGCGGTTGGCTTCTCCAATAAATGCGTTTGTATTCAGATAGACTGCGCTACATACTTCTACGGCTGAAGCACCGGCAAGGATCGCTTTCACTACTGATTCAGCGTTGGCAACACCACCGGAAGCTGCATAGTCGATCTTATCTACTACTGCAGATGCAATTCCAATCCAGCGGAGCGGATTGGCGAGGTCGGAAGCATTGCTGAATATTTCTCCTGAAATATGCTCCAACTTTTCGATGTTGATGTCCGGCTGATAGAAGCGGTTGAAGAGAACAACTGCGGCTGCACCGTTGGCATACAACTGATCGATTAATACCACAGGATTGGTCAGGTTATCACCCAGCTTCATGATAACGGGAATGTTAACCGTCTGCTTGATGCGGCGGAGAATGTCGATGTGGCGTTGTTCGAATGAACCGTATGTATATTGCAGTTCTGATTGCAAGGCGAGGATATTGATTTCCAATGCGTCGGCACCAGCCTCTTCAATCTTCTTTGCAAAATCAATCCATTCGGAATCAGTGTAGCAGTTGATGCTGGCAATGATAGGAATGGGGCATACCTTTGCTTTCTTTATTAAAGTCAGGTATTCAGATAACTTGTGCTCACGGATATATTCTTCCAGATAGTCACTGGCTTCGGGATAGAATGCCGGGTCTTTCAGTTGATCTGCTTCCAGCATGATCTGTTCCTCAAACAGTGATTTCAGAACGATAGCACCGGCACCATCTTCGGCCAATTTTTTTTTTGCCGACACTGTTGGTCAGCCCTGAGCTACTGATGATGATAGGGTTTCTAAGAGAAAGCCCTGCGAAAGTAGTTTTAAATCGGTCATAGCAATATGTTTTTAATACTTAATCAATAATTTCTTTCTCCGAAAATTTTGCTTCCTACTCGTACCAGCGTACTTCCTGCGGCAATGGCTTCGTGATAGTCATGTGACATTCCCATTGATAGTTCGCAGAAAGTATCAGAGTGGGTGAACCAAGTTGTTTTATCTCGTTAAAGAGTCTATTTAGTGAACAAAATTCCCGGTTGATTTGTTCAATACAATCGGTGTTGCTGGCCATACCCATTAATCCGCGGATGCGTACATGAGTCAGCTCTTTCCATTCTCCGACATTCAGCATCTCTTTACATTCTTCGGGACTGAAACCAAATTTGGTTTCTTCCTGCGCAACGTGAATCTGCAACAGGCAGTTCACAGTACGTCGGCCTTGACAGCTTGTTTGTTGACTTCGGCCAGTAGTTTATAACTATCAATTCCATGAATCATCGCTACGTATGGTATCATGTATTTGATTTTATTCGTTTGCAGGTGCCCGATAAAATGCCATTCGATATCTTTCGGCAAACTTTCGTATTTAGCTGTCATTTCCTGCACTTTGCTTTCTCCAAAATACGCTGTCCCGCCTGATATGCTTCTTCTATCGCTTCATTGGGATGGAATTTTGAGACAGCAACCAGCCGGACTCCTTGAGGGAGTTCGGCCAGCACTGCTTTAAATTGTCAGCAATACTCATTGTTACTTATGCTTTTGACGGATCAAATTCCGGTTTGTCATTCGGTTCGGCGCTGTAAGGATATACATCCATGAGCGGAGTTTCGGATACCATACCGATCTGATAATCTGCCATGGTTCCTTTCATGCCCTCATCCAGCTTTTCACTGCATCACGCAAGTCGGCAGCTTGTACCAATACTTGAGTGGAAGTCTTTTTCCGCACCGCTTTTCATCGAGCGTGATAAAAATAAGTTTGCATTTGAACCAGCGGTCGGCACTTTCTTCGTCACTGGGGAATAATTCGCTATAGTTGGCACGTTTGATGTCCGAAACGGTAAATTCTCCGGAGATAAACGGAGTCATTTCTTCGATAATCCGTGCTTCTGCTTCTGTAAAACTGAGTGCATCAACAAGATAAGGTTCAGTTACTTTCTTCTGCATTCCGTTTTCCATTACTTTCTCATAACGGATCTTGCACTCAAACCATGTATGCATTGCCATAATTTTCTTCCTTTTAATTAATTGATTCATGTAAATTGCCTACAAAGATAAACAAAATACCAAAGTAAGTGCCGAAAGATTTTTATTTTCTTTTATGCAGATTTTTAGTTCAAATGAAAGCATGACACGGAAAAGTCCGATGATGAGGAAAGTAAAGAAATCATGTAGACTGCGTAGAGTGCTCCTATGGCGGGTTGCCATAATATTAAAAGGGAACACAGAATGGCAAGGATACCGAAAGCCATGTACCAGCCCCAGTCGCGGGTTCCGTAACGTTTCAAGTCGATGGAATAGCCGGTGGAGGAGAAGCCGCGGAACATAAGCCAGAAGGCTATGATAAAAGGAATGACTTCCATGCTGACCATTGGGTAGGCAATCAGGTAGATACCCAGAACAAGGTCGATCAGTCCGCCTACGATATACCATCCCAGCTCGGGACACCTTTCCGGTTGCTAAAAGCGAAGATAATTTCCAAAATACCGCTTATCAACATCGATACGCTGAAAATGATACTTAAAGCTACATAGGTGCTCACGGGTGAGAACATGAGCCAAAGGGCTACAATGATATACACGATTCCCAAAGAAGAGAAGTCCACCAATTTTTACTGAATGTTGAATCTCATTGAATACAGTTTCCATACATTTTATATTTTAAATTGAATACTAGGGTGATTTCGTTGTGGAATAACAAATTCAATTTAGAAAAGGTTTTCCGTGAACATATTTGGGGAATCGTTGTTTCCTATATAAAGTAAATTTTAAATATAGATGCATTATGGCAACAACAAATTTCAAAGGACAACCGGTGAAACTAATCGGTGAATTTATACAAGTAGGTAAGGTAGCTCCTGACTTCGAGCTGGTAAAACAGATTTATCTTCTTTCTCTCTGAAAGATTTGAATGGTAAAATGTGATTTTAAATATTTTCCCGAGTCTGGATACCAGCGTATGTGCAACCTCTGTACGTAAGTTTAATAAGATGGCTGCCGGACTGAAAGATACGGTAGTATTGGCTATCTCTAAAGACCTTCCTTTTGCGCACGGTCGTTTCTGTACAACGGAAGGTATTGAAAATGTAATTCCATTGTCTGATTTCCGCTTCTCTGATTTCGACGAAAGTTACGGAGTGCGTATGGCAGATGGTCCGTTAGGCAGGACTTTTGGCCCGTGCGGTAGTTGTGATTGGCAAGGATGGCAAGATTGCTTATACGGAACTTGTTCCTGAAATTACCCAGGAGCCTGATTATGATAAAGCCTTAGCTGCTGTAAAGTAATATAGAATATGGAGTATTAAGTATTAGGTATTAACTATTAGTTGCAGCTAATAAACGAATACGGCTAATACTTAATACTGCTACTTATCTTAAAGATTTTGACCTAATGGGAACTGGTAAAAAGGCTTGGTAAACTGCCAAGGCTCCGTTCTTGTTAGGTTGTGTTTTCTACACTAAACCTCAACTATCATGAACAAGATGAAAACTCTATTCATCACCCTGCTATGTATGGGTGCTGGAACTCTGTCGGCTCAAACTGCCGATAGTACACAAACTTCTCCTGGACAAAGAAGGATTTGCCGGACTGAAACTGACACAGGTGAGCCTGACTAACTGGGCTGCCGGAGGTGATAACTCTGTTGCCTTTGACTTGCAGGGCACTTATCAGATTAATTATAAGAAAGGAAAACATTTGTGGAATAATCGTATCGAACTGGCTTATGGATTGAATAAGACAGGTGACGACGGAACCAGGAAGGCTAATGATAAGATTTATTTGAATACGAATTATGGCTATGCTATTGCCAAAAGTTGGTATGCCAGCGCATTCGCTACTTTCCAGACGCAGTTCTCTCCCGGATATGACTATTCTGTCAATAAAGATGTTGCTATCTCTGAATTTATGGCTCCCGCTTATTTGACTACCGGTTTGGGCTTTACCTATGATCCGGGTAAGATATTTACCGTTGTATTGTCTCCTGCTGCATGGCGCGGAACATTTGTTCTCAATGACCGTCTCTCGGACGAAGGAGCCTATGGAGTGGATCCGGGCAAACACCTGTTATCCAGCTTCGGTGCTAACTTGAAAGGGGAAGCCAAATATGAATTTTTGAAGAATATGACAGTATATTCGCGTTTGGATTTATATTCCGATTATCTGCACAAGCCATTGAACATAGATGTGAACTGGGAAGTGCAAATAAATATGATTATCAATAAATGGTTTTCAACCACGCTCACTACTAACCTGATGTATGACGATGATGTGAAGATTGTACAAAAGGATGGTACCAAAGGATCTCGTGTACAATTTAAAGAGATCTTGGGAGTGGGAGTTCAATTCAATTTCTAAGGATTAATTTTTAAGTATTAGGTATTAAGTATTACCATGACTAATACTTAATACCTAATACTTAATACTTATTTTTTCTTCTTCTTCAGTCCCTTATAAGCTAGGAATCCGATGACCAATACCACCACTGCTATAATGACATAGCCGATTTCGTGGCTGTATGTGGTTGCCATTACATAGACGTCATTAGTGGTTTTGAGGTCTGTAAACCGGTAGATCAGGTATCCGAGTAGAGCCAATATACTGTTCCATATCGCAGCGCCGAGAGTGGTGTAAAGTAGGAAAGGTCCTAATTTCATGCCGGCTAATCCTGCGGGAATACTGATAAGTTGGCGTACAGCCGGAATGAGACGGCCAAAGAAAGTGGAGGCTGCACCGTGCTTTCTGAAATATTCTTCTGCATGGTGTACCTTTTCTTCATCAATAAGGCACATGTGCCCTAAACGGCTGTTAGCGAATTTATAGACAATAGGACGACCCAGCCAACGCGCCAGGTAATAATTTACTAATGCACCGATATCTGCTCCTATGGTGGCAAATAGGACCACGAGAAAGATATTCATACTGTCGTCTGCCATAGCTTTCCATGCGGCAGGTGGCACTACGGCTTCCGAGGGGAAGGGAATAAAAGAACTTTCGATAGCCATAAAAATGGTGACTACCCAATAGTTCAAATTTTCTAATACCCATTTAAGAAGTTCTGCTACTGATTCCATGTTTTTTGAGGATAGAATTTATTAATCTGATTTATTTTTTTCCTTTCTTCTTTTTCTTATTCTCCTTTTTCATGCGTTCCCACACTTCTTTGAGAGTTCTTTCATCTTCCTCTCTATGTTCGGGACTATTTAACAGATCCAGAATCATATCTTCTTCCAGTGGATGTTCACATTCTTTGTTGTATTTAAAGAAGTTGTCGATTTCACCGTGCATGAGGCAAAGCACACTCAATTTCTCCGTCACATCTTCGTATTTCGGATTCATCTGGTACGCTTTTTCAAAGTATTCTTTGGCTTCTATCAGATAGTCACTTTCCGAATAAGCAGAGGCGATCATATACCACATTTCTATGTTAGAGTTAATCTCTATCGCTTTTTCGAAAGACAAGGCTGCTTCGTCTTCCAGCTCCTCTGCCAGATATAGTTTTCCCTCTGTCAGATAAATCAATCCTTCATTCGGGTTTATCTCTTTGGCTTTCTCGCAGAGCTGATGTGCTTCTTCATATCTTTCCAGATGGGACAGGGCGAAGGCTTTGCTGGTATATGTGTCTATTAATAGGACAGACTGTCTGTCTCCGTCTTCTTCAAAACGTGCGATTACTTTGTCGTAATAGTCATCGGCTTTCTGCCATTCTTCTTTATTGCCGTAAGATATTCCCATGAACATATAACCCAGTTCGGGGGGGATGGATTTAAGCTCGATCGCTTTTTGGTAATTCTCGATGGCATTATCCGAATTGTTCAGATAGAAAAAACAATGCGCTTTATAAGCGTAGGCTTCTCCACACTGATCGTCGGCTGCCAACGCAAAATCACAGGCTTCGATGGCCTTGTCTATTTGTTCCTGAACAAAGTAACATTTCACCAGTCCCATCCAATAGGAAGGGTTGAAAGGGGATTTGTCGATGAGTTTGTTGTAATAGATGATGGCCGATTCTACTTGGTGGGTCGATGCCAGATAATCGGCTGTGAGGGCCATATATTCTTCATCTTCGGCATAACGCGATTTACCTCGGTCGAGCCATTCTTTGGCTGCATCCGGGTATCCCATGTCCAGATAGAGAAATACGACATCAATGATTGTTTCCAGTTCGTCGGCATCCGCTATCGTACTTAATAGCCATTGGGCTTCTTCCAGTTTTCCTCCATTCAGCAATAGTTCGGCTTTCAGCAGTTTCACTTCCGAGTCAAAATCTTCGGTGATGGAATCTGCTACTTTCTTTGCTTTTTGCAGTTTTTGGGTGTCCAGGTAAAGATAGGCTTGTTCGATGAGTAAAGCTGTATTTCCTGGATGTATCTTAAGTCCGTAGGTGATTACTTCTTGTGCTTCTTCAAATTTCCGTTCGGAGGCATACCAGTCGGCGATGTCGGCCAGTTGGTCAGCATCCAGATAAAGTTGTCGGTTTTCTGCTTTTGCTTCTTCGTAGTTTGTGATAAGTGTGGCTAGTTGCTTTTTGGCTGATGGTGAGTTCTTTCTACCCATTTTTATTAATTTTGTTCACCACAGATTACACGGATTAACACAGATTAGAGAAATAAAGAATAAAAATCTGTGTTAATCCGTGTAATCTGTGGTGAAAGGTTATTTATTAATCTTCCCCCACGTATCTTTCAACCCTACTGTGCGGTTGAAAATCAGTTTTTCCGGGGTTGATTCTTTGTCGATATTAAAGTAACCGATCCGTTGGAACTGCAGGTAGGAGAGTGTAGGCAGGGTAGCTGCGAACTTCTCTATGTAGCAGTTGGGCAGAACTTTCAATGAGTCCGGATTGATGATTTCTTTCATGGCTTCCAGTGCTTCGCAATTTTTAGCTTCGCGGATGGCAGCCAGTTCGTCGCGTGGGTTTTCCACTTTCCACAGGCGGTCGTACAAACGTACTTCTGCTTGCAGGCAGTGATTGCAGCTTACCCAATGGAGCGTGCCTTTCACCTTACGGTTTGCGTCCGGCATACCGCTACGGGTATTAGCGTCATATTCGCAATATACCTCTGTTATTACGCCGTTTTCGTCTTTCTTGCAACCGGTGCATTTTACGATATAGGCATTTTTGAGGCGTACTTCCTGTCCCGGTGTCATGCGGAAATATTTCTTGGGAGCGTCTTCCATGAAGTCTTCGCGTTCCATCCACAGTTCACGGCTGAATTCGATCAGGTGGCTTCCTGCTTCCGGGTCTTCCGGGTTGTTGATTGCTTCCAGTTCTTCAACCTGTCCTTCCGGATAGTTGGTGATGATTAGTTTAACGGGGTTGATCACTGCCGATACACGGGTGGCACGGCTGTTCAGGTCGTCCCGAACGGAGCTTTCCAACAGGGCGATGTCGTTTAGGGCATCGTATGTGGTATATCCGATTTTATCAATAAATTTATGAATAGATTCCGGTGAATAACCGCGACGGCGGAAACCGCAGATAGTCGGCATACGGGGTCGTCCCATCCGTTTACTAGTCCTTCTTTCACCAGTGTGAGCAGGTTACGTTTGCTCATCAGGGTGTAGCTTAGGTTCAGTTTGTTGAATTCAGTCTGGCGAGGACGGTTGTCGTTCAGGTCTTTTCCTTCTTTCAGCCAGTCGATGAAGAGGTCGTAAAGAGGACGGTGTACCACAAATTCGAGTGTACACAGTGAGTGAGTCACGCCTTCGAAGAAGTCACTCTGTCCGTGAGCGAAGTCATACATCGGATAAGCCTTCCAGGTAGTACCTGTACGGTGGTGCGGGTGTTTCACTACACGATAAATAATCGGATCGCGGAAGTGCATATTCGGGTTGGCCATATCAATCTTGGCACGGAGCACCATAGCACCTTCTTCGATCTCGCCGCTATTCATTTTCTTAAAAAGTTCGAGGCTTTCTTCGATAGGACGGTTGCGGTAAGGGCTTTCCACACCCGGTTGGGTAGGAGTACCTTTTGCTGTGCGATCAGTTCGAGCTTTGTTCGTCAATATATGCTTTTCCCTCCTGAATCAGGCGGATAGCGAAGTCCCATAATTGTTGGAAGTAGTCGGAGCGTAGTATTCGTTTCCCCACTGGTAGCCCAACCATTGAATATCTTCTTTGATAGCTTCTACATATTCCACATCTTCCTTGGTCGGGTTTGTGTCGTCGAAACGAAGGTTACATACACCGCCGTGTTTTCTGCGATGCCGAAATCAAGGCAAATAGCTTTGGCATGGCCGATGTGAAGGTAACCGTTAGGTTCGGGCGGGAAGCGTGTCTGCACTTTTCCACCATTTTACCTTCTTTCAAGTCTTTCTCTACTGCCTGTTCAATAAAGTTCAAGCTTTTCTTTTCGCCTGCTTCTTCGTTTTTAATATCTGTCATAACGGTTAATGTTATCTGTATTTAGGCTACAAAAGTAGGACATTTTTTATTTAACCGGAATATAACCGCTCTTTTTTATAATGTCCTGTCCGTCGGACGAGAGAATAAACTGAATCAGGGGTGAGACTTGTTCCTTATTTTTTACATTATAGTAGTAATAAAGCGGGCGCACGATGGGGTAGGTCTTATTGGTGGCGTTCTCTACCGTAGGCGTGGCATAGTGGGTGCCGTCGTATGATACGGAAAGCGTTTTGACACGGGGAGATACGTATGCCAGTCCGACATATCCGATGGCTCCTTTGGTCTGACTGACAGACTGGATGATGGCACCCGTTGCCGGCATAGAAAGGCTGCTTGCCATGTAGTTTTTATTTTTCAGTACGCTCTCTTTGAAAAATTCGTAAGTACCGGACGATGTTTCGCGCGAGTAAACCACTATTTTGCGATCGTCTCCGCCTACCTGTTTCCAGTTGTTTATCTTCCCCCGGAAAATGTCTTCCAGTTGTTGGCGGGTCAGCTGCTTTACCGGATTGGAGGGATGCACCACCACGGCAAGGGCATCGTAGGCTACAATCACTTCGTCTACTTCTTCTCCGGCTCCTTTTATTTTCATCTTTTCGCTGAACTTGATCGGGCGGGAAGCCATTGCGATGTCCGTTGTATGATCCATTAAAGCGGAGATACCTACACCGGTTCCACCACCGGTCACTGTGACACGGGCCTCCGGATGCTGGTTCATAAACCGCTCTGCTGTCTGTTGTGCGACAGGCAGTACCGTATCGCTACCTTTAATACGTTGTGCGTTGGCACCGAGCGAGAGTAAGGAAAGGGCGATTAATAAGTTTCTTCTCACTTTCATATTTCTTCGTTTTATTAACGTTGCAAATTAAGCAATCGGATATTACATTTTCATTTCATCCGGAGTGGAAATGATACTTGTAACACAAACGTAACATGATTGAAACATTTCCTTCAAACGTTAGTCACACCTCCTTAATAAAGAGATGCTTTCTTTGCATCAGAAATCATAGCAGGTATATGAAAAAGGTATTTGAAAGATTATAGAAGGAATGTTGACTTGTAGCGGCTTTGTGACAAGTATTACTATTCTGCTGATTGTACTCTTCCTTTTCACTGAAGCTTTCGGGCTGTTCAAGAGTAAAGTGATTGAAGAGGGATATGTGTTGGCGCTGAATAAGAGCAACAAGGTCAGTGTGTTGAGCCCCGCACAGATAAAAAATGACGAAGAGATTACAAACTGGAAGGAACTCGGTGGGGAAGATCTCCCTATCCGGGTTTTTCGTTTGGAGGACATAACGCAGTTTTATACGGAAGAGGAATTGGGACCTGCTTATGAATATGCAGGCGATAAGATTACGGAGCTGGTGGAGAAAACACCCGGCATCGTAGCTTTTGTTCCGCAGAAGTTTATTGTTCATCCGGACGCGGTACATTTCATAGAGGATAACACTATTTCCGTAAAGGATGTATTTGCGGGTGCCGAATGGTTTCCTACGGCTACTCCGGCTGCTCAATTCGGCTTTCTGCCGTTGATTACCGGGACGTTGTGGGTGAGCCTGTTTGCCATCCTTTTTGCTTTGCCGTTCGGGCTGTCGGTTTCTATTTATATGTCTGAAGTGGCAAATCCGAAAGTGCGGAACTGGCTGAAACCGATTATCGAACTGTTGAGTGGTATTCCTTCCGTTGTTTATGGCTTTTTCGGATTGATTGTCATTGTTCCGTTGATTCAGAAATTGTTTGATCTTCCGGTGGGAGAGAGTGGCTTGGCGGGAAGTATCGTACTGGCTATTATGGCATTGCCTACTATTATAACGGTGACGGAAGACGCGATGCGCAACTGTCCGCGTGCAATGCGGGAAGCGAGTCTGGCATTGGGCGCTTCGCAATGGCAGACGATATATAAGGTAGTGATTCCTTATTCTATTTCGGGGATTACATCCGGTGTGGTACTTGGTATCGGACGTGCTATCGGGGAGACGATGGCAGTATTGATGGTGACGGGTAATGCGGCTGTGATTCCGACAACAATCCTTGAGCCTTTGCGTACCATTCCGGCTACGATTGCGGCCGAACTGGGAGAAGCTCCTGCAGGAGTACCTCACTATCAGGCGTTGTTCCTGTTGGGGGTCGTACTGTTCTTCATCACATTGATTATCAACTTTAGTGTGGAATATATTTCCTCTAAAGGATTAAAACGTAGCAAATAAGATGGAAATACGGAGTAATAATAAAGCTAAACACCGTTCGCAGAAAGTTGCTTTCGGGATTTTCCGGCTGTTGAGCCTTTGCATTGTACTGATATTGTTTGCAATTCTGGGATTTATCGTCTATAAAGGAATCGGCGCTATCAGTTGGGATTTTATCACTTCGGCTCCTACGGACGGGATGACAGGTGGCGGTATATGGCCGGCTATTGTCGGTACTTTCTATCTGATGGTGGGGAGTGCGCTGTTCGCCTTTCCGATAGGGGTGATGAGCGGAATTTATATGAATGAGTATGCGCCGAAAGGTAAGTTGGTACGCTTTATCCGGGTGATGACCAATAACTTGAGCGGTATTCCTTCCATCGTATTCGGATTGTTCGGTATGGCGCTGTTTGTCAATTATATGGGATTTGGTGATAGTATTTTGGCCGGTTCTTTGACATTAGGTTTGCTTTGCGTACCTTTGGTCATTCGGACAACGGAGGAAGCTCTGAAAGCCATTCCCGACAGTATGCGTGAAGGCAGCCGGGCCTTGGGGGCAACGAAGTTGCAGACGATCTGGCACGTCATTCTGCCGATGGGGATGCCGAACATTATCACAGGGTTGATTCTTGCCTTGGGACGTGTTTCGGGAGAGACGGCGCCGATTCTGTTTACTTGTGCCGCATATTTCCTGCCACAACTGCCAACGGGTATTTTCGATCAGTGTATGGCATTGCCTTACCATTTGTATGTGATTTCCACGAGTGGAACGGATATGGAGGCACAATTGCCGCTGGCTTATGGTACGGCATTGGTGTTGATTATGATTATCCTGTTCGTGAATCTGCTGGCCAATGCATTGAGAAAGTATTTTGAGAAAAGAGTAAAAACAAACTAGGTTAGTATATGGATACAGTGAAAATAGATGCGCGTGATGTGAACTTTTGGTATGGAGATTTTCATGCATTGAAGGGTATCAGTATGCAGATTGAGGAAAAGTCGGTTGTCGCTTTTATCGGACCGTCCGGTTGCGGTAAGTCTACTTTCCTCCGGCTTTTCAACCGGATGAATGATTTGATTCCTGCTACC